>Ga0208979_100057_pt1 | contig 228326 bp, 228 predicted proteins | sample HotLakConsUCCSLE_FD_184738 | JGI IMG/M metagenome (GOLD analysis project Ga0208979, IMG submission 184738) | Hypersaline microbial mat communities from Hot Lake, Washington, USA - Hot Lake Consortium UCC-SLE (SPAdes) | ecosystem: Environmental > Aquatic > Non-marine Saline and Alkaline >... | reverse complement strand
CTCCACGCCGAGCGATCTGAGAAACGCAGTCTGAGCATCCATTGCGAAACGCACTCCCCATCATGAGATGGGTATCACCTCGCAGCCAACGCCGGGGCCGGCAACGTGCCCTTCAGACATCGCTTACCTTTCTCTGACGTTTCGGCCATCCTTTCCGAAGTTGCGGATCGCGAGGCAGATCAGCTTTGTCGCGGCCCCGTCGGTCGGGAATGAGCCGCGCGTCTTGATCGAGTTCGGGAGCGAGCCATTGATGCGCCATCGGGCTTGAACGAATGGCGCCTCAATGGCGTACTTTTCACCGTCCGGCTGTCAGCATCGCGGATGCTTCACCCGTAGCGCGTCGAAGATCACGATCGGATACATCCGTTCCAGCGCCCGGCTCTGCCATTCCCGGATCTCGTCGACCACCGCATCGGTGACGTGGCTGATCAGGTCGGCCGAAACCTTCAGTCCATAAAGGTCGAGCAGGTGAGCCTGGATGTCCCGGACTGTCAGCCCGGCGGGGTAGAGGCCGACGATCTTGTCATCCATCCCGTCGATCCGGGTCTGGCCCTTCTTCACCAGCATGGGCTCGAAGCTGCTGTCGCGGTCGCGGGGCACAGCCAGCGGCAGTTCGCCGTCCTGCCCCGTCAGCACCTCGGTCGACGTGCCATTCCGTCGGTTTGTCAGACCGAGTGGCGCTTCCTTGCCTTCGACGTAGCCAAGATGCGCCGTCAGCTCGGCGCCCAGCATCCGCTCCTTGAGCTTGATCTTCAGCTCTTTCATCAGTCCGGCATCACCGAGCAGATCTTCAGGCCGCTCGCAGCCCTTCAGCAAGTCGTCCAGCAGTTCCCTGGAGATCGTCATGCATGCTTCCGTTTGATCAAGCATGACCCGGATCAATCATACACAGAAGATCCGCCACTCGCGTCCTGTCCCGCTCCAGCCGGTTCAATCTGACCAGGCCCCTCGATCACCAAAAGACGGTAAACGCGCGGGTCATGGCCATCGACGGGCACCGCCTTGCCGCTCTGATGATCCAGAGCGGGGTCGGCGTCCCGGGGAGACGTGTCTTCGAACTCCACCGCATCGACGCGGATTTCTCTTTCGACGACGAACAATCGACGCGACAGGGCTTGCCCATGACGCCCGCCGCCAGGCAACGGGCGCCGGACTAGCCGCGCTTGAGCTTTCCGATCGTTCCGATCTGCGGATTGTAGCCCCGCACGGCAAGGGCAAAGGCCACGACCGCCGTTCCCGTCACCACCGCAAGCGCGACCCAGTCCATCCGGCCATAGGCGGCAAAGCGCATCAACTCAACGGCATGGGTGAACGGGTTGGCCATGGCGAGATACCAGACCACCTCAGCTCCGCTTTCGCGCAGCTTCCACAAGGGGTAGAGCGCCGACGACAGGAAGAACATCGGGAAGATGACGAAGTTCATCATGCCTGCAAAGTTCTCGATCTGCCGGGTATAGACGGTGACCACGAGGCCGATCGCCCCGAGCATGAGCCCCGTCAGCAGCGCCGCGGGGATGGCATACCACACCGTCGCCCACGGCATGTTGTAGCCGACCAGCGCCGCCACCGCCAGAAAGGCCAGCGCCTGCCCCAGCGCCAGTGTGGCGGCCGCGATGATCTTGGCAAAGAGCAGCCATGCGCGCGGCAGCGGCGTCACCAGCATCACCCGCATCACGCCTGCCTCACGGTCATAGACGAGGCTCAGCGCCGATTGCATCGACTGAAACAGCACGACCATGCCGACAAGGCCGGGCAGCACATATTCCTGGTAGGGCGTATAGGTTCGATAGGGCGGGATGATCGACACCCCCAGCAGGTTATTCATCCCGGTCGCGAAAACCAGGAGCCAAAGCAGCGGCCTCACAAGGCTCGAGATCAGACGTTCGCGTTGTCGAAAGAACTTCGACATTTCTCGCGCCACGATCACCCAGAGCCCGAGGCCGAGGTGAGTCATCGTTATCTGCACAAGTGCCAATCCCTTCAGTTCCGTTCCGGCCCGATCCGATGTGTCGCGACGCTCGGGCCGGGACAACTTCCCCCAGCGCCCGGTCAGAGGCAAGGGGAATGTCTCATTCTCTCGTTGGCGGAAAGATGCGCCGGACGGTTGGATACCAGGCAATCACGGGACCTGCCACCACGGATGCGGGCGCGCCGATGGCCGGCGCCGCAGCGCCCGGCCCCGCCGACCGGGATTGACCGACAGGGCAGACGGACGCCGCCGAAGACCTCACCGGCAAGCCGATTCCGGCGCGTCGATGCCCAGCGAGTCGAGCACGTTCGTCGCGTGCAGATAGCCTTCGACCGGCGCCACCTCGATCACCGCCTCCGAGGTGGCAAGCAGGATGGGCATGCGCAACTGACCCGACCAAGGGCGGTAGTTGAGTTGCACGCCCTTGGAGCCGTCGAGCGACATGGCGTCGGACGCCATGTAGGCCGTCAGGCCCCCACGCGTCGTGTCGGGCGCGCGGGCATAGGCCTGCAGGACCGACTTGACGGCGATCCATGACGACCAGTCGACCGACGTCATCCGGCGCGCGTATGTCTTGTCGAAACGCGAGGAAACCTGCGTCGCCCCGTCCCTCTCCATTGCCCAGTGCCAGGCCTCTGCCGTCAGCCCGACAGAGCCGATCACCGGCCGCGCCTCCTGAATGGCATAAGGAACATACCGAGCGAATTCGCCGCGTGAATCCGCCACAAACACGACGTCATACCGCACGCCCCCGGTCAGCAGCGAGACATTGTTGCCCTCGCGCTGCGACGGGTCGGCGGCCAGCGTGAACGCCCGCCGATCGCGGATGGTCAGCCGCAGCCTTTCGGCGCTTTCGATGAAGGCGTCGGCAATGGCCGCATCGCGCGGGCTTTCGCCTTCAAGGATCAGCACCTCCGTCCAGTCCTTGGACCGAAGGAACTGGGCGAAGGCGTCCATCATCTGCCGGTCGCTCGGATAGGCATGGAGCAGCCCCGCGTGACAGGCGTTCCGCAGCGCATTGTCCGGCGCCGAGACGTTGATCAGCGTCACGTCGAGGCCAGCGGCGGCCACCGTTTCCACCATCTGGCCCGGCAGATCGAGCAGAACAAACAGCGCACCGTCCGCGATCAGACCCTGCACCACCGCCACCGCATCATCGCCCGTCGTCTCGCGCGTCTCCATGCGCGGGACCAGCCCCATCGCCTCGGACACGAAGGCGAGGTCCTCGATCGCCATTCGCGCACCATCGATCGAACGGACCGGCGGAGGCACGACGAGCCGCGCATACCCCCAGTCCTGAAGATAGCGCGGATCGTCCTCGAGCGTGACGAGGCCGATCACCACATCGGCCGGTTGCTGATCCTGCGCCGGCGCAGCCAGCGGCAGGATCAGCAGCACAAGAAGGGCAAGAAAGCTGCGCATGATCAGTCGTCGACCACGATGGAATGCGGCGTCCGGCCGACCGGGATGCTTTCGACCGGCGACATCGACGCAAGGTCGACGATGGTGATGTCGTCCGAAAGCCCGTTGGCGACATAGGCCGTCTGCTCGTCGCGGCTTAATGCGACGGACCACGCCCGAGAGCCCACAAGGATATAGGCCTCGACCTCCCGCGTCGCCGCATCGACCACCGCGACATGGTTCGCCCGGCCGAGCGAGATGAGGATCCGGCTGCCGTCGGCCGTGATCGCCATGCCGACCGGCGTCACATCCTCGGGCCGGAACCCTGGCGGCAGGAAGCTCAGGACCTCCTTGATCGTCTCGGTTTCCGTGTCGATCACGTGAACTTCCGACGACAGCTCGTCCGAAACCCAAAGCTCGGCCCCGTCCGGCGACACGATGAAGCGTCTCGGCCGCGTGCCGACAATGATGTTCTTCGTCACCCGTCCCGCCACCGGGTCGACGACGTGCACCATATCGGCCACCTCGGAGGTGACATAGACGGTCTCGCCGTCCACCGAGTTGATGACCCCTTCCGGCTCCGCTCCGGTCGGCACCCGGGCCTCGACCGTGCCCGTCGCAAGGTCGATGAATTCCAGTGTGCTGTCTTCTTCGTTGGAGACGTAGAGCCGCGTCCGGTCCGGCGAGAAGGCAAAGACCTCGGGCGAGGGCCCGGTCGGGATGGCGTCCACGATCTCGAGGGTGGCGACGTCGATCACCTCGATCACGTCGTCGTCACCACACGCGACATAGAGCAGCGTGTGGTCATCGTTGAAATGCATGTCCCGCGGCCGGCGCGAGGTTTCGATCCGCGCGATAATCTGATTGGACGGCGATAGGACGACGATCTCGTTACCCCGTTCCAGCGAGACGAAGATGTTCCCTGTCCCCTGTGCCGATGCGGCAAACGGGGCAAGAAGCAGCGCGACAGTGGCGATCCAGCGCATCTCAGTTCACCATGAAATGGCCGGCCATGCCACGTCCCTCGAAGCCGTCGACCCAGAAGTCGTATTGCCCCGGCCGGATCGGCACGAACCAGATGTCGATGGTGCCCTCGTCGTCGAACTCGACCGAGTAGAGCCCCATCGGCGTCACCTCGAGATCATTGATGACCACCTGATTGATCCACGAGTTCCGCCAGAGTTCCGGGGCCATCACCGCGAATTCCTCGAGGCCGTCCGACGTGATGGCCAGGTGATAGTACTTGCCCGTCTCGAGCGTGTATTCCAGCGGGGCCATGCTCCACTCGGCGCCGTTCAGCATGAGCGGCTCCAGTGTATCGGGTGCCGCGGCCAGGTTGCCCTCGGCCAGGGCAGACCCGGCCTGAAGTGCCATGATAAGGGCCATTGCCCCTGCGGTTCTTGCACGCATTCGTTTTCTCCCGATCTGACTTTCCCGCTCTCTGCGGAGCTCCATCCTCGGATAGTCATCCTGACAAGTCGCTGACAATTCGCCTGTCGCCGGCGCCGACGGAGCGAGGTGAATTACGCACAAAATACTGAAATATATCGCAATTTATTCTGCATTGGCGAAGTCACCTGTTGGACATTGGGCAATGCAATGGCGGGATCGCGTTCCAGTGTCGGCCTTCAGGCGGCCTTCGCCCCAAGCACGATGGATGCTTCCAGCCCGGGTGACGTGCTCTTGAGTTGGAGAAAGCCTCCCGAGGCGCGGGCAAGGTCTGCGGCGATCGACAGGCCCATGCCGTCGCCCTGGTTCTCGCCATCCCCATTTTTCGCCTCGGTTCCCTGAAGGCCCCCCCCGTCATCCTTGACCGTGATGCGCAGCCGCCCGTCCGGATCGCTGGCGATGACCACCTCGACCTTGCTCACGGCATGGCGCGCCGCGTTTTCGAGGATCGCCCCCAGGGCCTCGGTCAGGGCGGCCGGGTCGGCCGCGGCCTGCGTCGAACTGTGGCGCGTGACCGTCCAGACAAGCTCTGCATAGGCAGGGATACGTCTGAGCACGCCGATCAGGTCTTCGGAAATCTGCGCGGGATCGGCGCGCCTTTCGGCCGACGCGATGCTTCGGACGGCATGTAGCTCGCGCTCGACATGCGTCTTCATGGTGGCGACGATATCCTCGACACCGTCGGCGGCAACGCGGTGTCCCGCCCTGCGCAGCCGGTGCGCCTCGCCCATCAGCGCCTGCAACGGGGTCTTGAACGTGTGGGCCAGTTCCGCTGCCCGTTTGCGCGCCTTGATGACCTGCATGTCCCGTTCGTCCAGAAGGCGGTCGATCTCGAGGGCAAGGGGACGCACCTCGAGCGGCAGGTCGGTTCCGATGCGTCTGGCGTCGCCCCTCGCCAGGGAAAGCACGCGCGCCCGGATGCGCGACAGAGGGCTGAGGCCGACAGCGAACTGAACCGCCAGCCCGAGGAGGAGCAGGATCGCGAAGGCCGCAATATAGGGGAGCAGGTCAGTCAGGAAATCGCGGCGCAGCGACATCAGAGACGACCTGTCCCACGCCACGCTGACGATGATGTGACCGTGGTCTGCCCCGCCCGGCAGGGACAGTGACCTGTGGGCAACGAGGATCGGCTCGAAGATCGGGCCCCGTGACTGCTCGACGACGATGTCGCCAAAGACCTCGGCCGGGACGTTGGACACGTCAATCGTGTTGCCCCAGAGGGAAGGTGACCGATGGCGTTCGTCGCCATGGCTGACCTGCCAGTAGCGCCCTGAGAAAGGTTCGAAGAACCGTGGCTCGGACGGCTCCCGCAGCAGCATGGTCCTGCCGTCCGATCCGACACGGATGTTGGACACGATCAGGTCGACCTGGCTGCGCAGTTCGGTGACCGCCCAGCGCTCCACATGGCGGTCGAAGAGCAGCGAAAGCCCGACCCAGGCCCCCGCCGTGACAAGAAGGACCATGACGATCCCGGCCAGGGCCAGTCGGACCCGAAGGGAGGCGAGCGTCACTTCCCCTCCCCGAGTTCATATCCGAAACCCTTCCGCGTCCGGACGATATCGGGCCCAAGCTTGCGCCGGATGCGCGCGATGATCGCCTCGAGGGCATTGGCCTCCCGGCTGTGCCCGGTGCCGTAGAGGTGCTCGAGCAGGATATTGGCGCTCAGCGTCTGGCCCGCCTGGACGATCATGTAGGACAGGAGCCGATATTCCAGCGCGGTCAGCGACACTTCCTTGCCGTCCAGAAGGATTTTCATCCGGTCCATCTGCAACTCGAGCCGCCCTACCACCTGACGCGAGGTGGCATGGCCGGCCGAGCGGCGGATCAGCGCCCGTGACCGCGCGACCAGCTCCTCGATCCGGAACGGCTTGGGAAGATAGTCGTCGGCGCCGGCATTGATGCCTTCCACCCGGTCCATCCAGGATCCCTTTGCGGTCAGGACCAGGACCGGCGTCGAGACCCCCTCTTCGCGCCAGCGCACAAGCACCTCGATCCCTTGCAGCCCCGGCAGGCCAAGGTCCAGGATGATCAGGTCATAGCTCTCGGTGCCGCCACGGAACCATGCGGCGGTCCCGTCGACGGCGACTTCGACCAGAAACCCCGCATCCTTGAGCGCATGGCTGAGGTCCCGGCGTATCTTCGGATCATCCTCGACAATCAGTGTCCGCATGAACCAGCCCCTGTCCTTTCAACCGGATGGTGCCTTGGTTGCGAGGAACAGAAAAGCAAGAACTTGAATGTCAGGGCCACCATCTGGCCGCGGGCTGTGGCGGACCCGGCCGGCCGTGCCGGCGCGACGGCGCCCTCCGCAGGTGGCAGCCGGTGCTGTCGACCCGGCTACCGCTGGTGCTGCTTACCCTTTGCGGGCGCGCAGGACCTTTTCCAGTGCGGCCTTTTCCTTGCGCAGGATGCCGACTTCTTCATGAAGGGATGCCAATACGTCGCCATAAGGCGTTTGGTCCACGGCATCGCGGACCCAGTGGGACAGGGTCGGCTGACCGACGCCAAGGTCTCTGGCCAGTTGCGCGCGCGAGGCGCCACGGGTCAGGATCATCCTGACCGCCATTTCCTTGATCTCGATCTGGGCGGCGCCCCCCGAGTCTTCGATCATCTCGTCGCGCAACGCTTTGCCTCTCCACATCTGCTTCGTTTCGGGGCAGTGTGACACAGCGCACCTGACAAACGCCTGACGCCAGATGCCGCAGCCCACCCGATGTCGAATCCGGAGCGATGTGCCCCCCCGGCCGCACCAGGGCGAGGGCGTGCAAACCTTCCAGTCGCGGGAAAGGTCGGTTCAAGGTGTGGACACGGCCGGTCAGCGGCCGGTCGCGGCGACCGGGCAGGGCCTATGTTGAATATTGGTCCAGCCAATCAGGGGGCATGTTAGCCCCTTTCAATACATTATCAGGCCCCGACGGGCCTGTTCGGGAGCATAGACAATGAAGATGACCGCCCTGAAAACCACCACCGTCGGCGTTGCCCTTTTCGGCTGGATGGCGCTTTCAGCCTTTGCCCCCGCCTCCAAGACCATCGAACTCGGCCTGCAGACGACCGGAACCGCGGCATGGGAGATCGCTGCGATGCAGGCGGCCCGGATCGACGAGGAACATCTGATCGAGGTGGAGATCCGCGATGTGGCCAATTCCGGCGCCGGTCAGGTCGCGCTGCAGACGCGCGCGGTCGATGTGATCCTTTCGGATTTCGTCTGGACCACGATCCAGCGCCACGAGGGCGCCGACTTCACCTTCGTTCCGCATTCGCTGGCGGTGGGCGCGCTGATGGTCATGCCGGGCGGCCCGATCGCCACCCTCGAGGACCTCGACGGCGCCTCCATCGCGATCGCGGGCGGTCCGGTCGACAAGTCCTATGTGGCGCTCCAGGCCTACTACGCCGCAATGACCGGCGGTTCGCTGCCCGACGTGATCGACGCGCAGTTCGGCGCGCCGCCACTTGTCAACGAATTGCTGATTTCGGGCGATGTCGATGCCGCACTCAATTTCTGGCACTACAACGCCCGGGCGACGGTCGATGGCGCGGTCGAACTGATCCCGGTCGCCGACATGCTCGAGGAGCTTGGCGTCGAGCGCACGCCGCCGCTTCTGGGCTGGGTCTTTTCCGAACGCTGGGCCCGGTCGCACCGCGACGAGATCGACAGCTTCCTTGCAGCCTCCTACGAGACCAAGCAGGCCCTGCTCGAGGACGACAGCCTGTGGGACCAGATCCGCCCGGTGATGGGCGAAGACCTGTCGGACGAGGTCTTCATCGCGCTTCGCGACAATTATCGCCGGGGCATCGTCACCTCGTTCGACGAGGCGGACATCGACGCCGCCGAGCAAAGCTTTGCCCTGATGGCGCAGTATGGTGGCAGGGACCTGGTCGGCGATAGCGCCGAGATCGCCGCCGGAACCTTCTGGGACGGGTTCAGGGTCGGCGAGTGAACGACAGCTCGAACACCGCCGCGGGTCGCGCCCCGCCCGGTTGGGCCAAACCCCGGCTTGCGGACGAGGCTCCGTTGCTGCAATCCCGATCCACCGCGGGCCCGTCATGGCTCGGGCTGCTTTCTCTGCCTCTCTTGCTGCTGATCTGGCAGGTCGCCGCCTGGATCGCGCAATCGCGCTTCTTGCCCGGCCCGCCCGCTGTGGCCATCGAGATCTGGGACCTTGCCTTGAACGGCCCGCTCATCGGCGACTTCGGCGCGACACTTCTGCGCGCCCTGATCGGCTTTGTCATGGCCATGATCATCGGCACCGCGATTGGATTTGCCCTCGGCCGCACGGGCTGGGCCGACCGGCTCTTTGCGCCCTGGATCGTCGTCGGCCTGAACATCCCGGCCATCGTCGTCGGTATCCTGTGCTACATCTCGCTGGGGCTGACCGACCTTGCGCTGATCCTTGCCGTCATCATCAACAAGGTGCCCCTCGTTGCCACGATGATGCGCGAAGGCGTCCGGGCCCTGTCGGCCGACTATGACGAACTGGCGGTCACATTCCGGATCCCCCGTGCGCGCTACCTGCGGCTGGTTCTAGTCCCGCAACTGATGCCCTATCTCCTTGCCGCGGCCCGGGCCGGGCTGTCGCTGGTCTGGAAGATGGTCCTCGTCTTCGAGGTCCTGGGCAGCGATGGCGGTGTGGGCTTCCGCGTCGGGCTCTATTTCCAGCTCTTCGACGTGGCGGGCATCCTCGCCTATACCTGCTGCTTTGTCGCGGTCATCCTCACTCTGGAATATGGTGCGCTTCGCCCCATCGAGGGGAGGGTACTGGAATGGCGCAAGGACCGGCCCTGAGGCTGCGCATCGACCGCCTTGCCTTCGGGCCGGGCGCACCGCTGTTTTCGGGCCTGCGGCTACAGGTGCCACCCGGCCAGATCGTCGCGCTGATCGGCCCGTCCGGCGTCGGCAAGTCCACGCTGCTGCGCATCCTGTCGGGTGCCGAGCGCCGCTGGCAGGGCGAGGTCCTGCTGGACGGACAGCCTGCCGGGCTCGGTCCCACCTCCGGCTTTGTCTTTCAGGACGCGCGGCTCCTCCCCTGGCTGACGGTGGAGGGGAACATCCGCGCCGTCGCCCCGGGCCTGAGCGCGGACCGGATCGCGGAGCTGCTGCGCGAGGTCGGTCTTTCCGGGCAGGAACGGGCCTGGCCGCACGCCCTTTCGGGCGGGATGCAGCGCCGGGTCGCTCTGGCCCGGGCACTTTCGGTCCGGTCGGGCCTGCTGCTTCTCGATGAACCCTTCGTGTCGCTCGACCGCGCCCTGGTCCGCGAACTGCAATCGCTGTTCCTGAAGGTCATTTCCGAAGGAGACCCAACCGTCGTCATCGTCTCGCACGACCCGAAGGACGCCGCCCGCATGGCCGACCGTGCGATCGTCCTCACCGGTCGACCGGCCCGCATCGCCGCCGATGTCACGCTCCGCGGCAGGCCCGGCCAGCGCAGCGTCGAAGATATCTCGCGCCTTGCCGCCGAACTGGATGATGCCGGCGTCCCCGCCGGTGCCACCCCATGACCGCGCCCTTTCTTGCCCTGACCGATGTGTCCAAGTCCTACGGCAGCAAACAGGCGCTGCGTAACGTCTCGCTTCAGGTCGATGCCGGCGAGGTCGTCGGCCTTCTGGGCCCGAATGGCGCCGGCAAGTCGACCCTCTTCCAGATTTGCGCGGGACTTTTCTCTGCCGACAGTGGCAGCGTCGCCCTGTTCGGGCAGGATTACCGGTATGTTCCTTCGTCGATCCTCCGCCGGATCGGCGTCGTGTTTCAATCGCGCTCGCTCGACACCGATATTTCGGTAAGGGCCAACCTGCGTTTCCTCGGCGGCCTCTTCGGCCTTTGGGGCTCCGACTTGCGCAACCGCATCGCGGCCGTGTCCGAAGCGCTCGAGATCACGGACCTGCTCGCCATGCCCGTCCGCACCCTTTCCGGCGGGAACCAGCGCCGTGTCGAGATTGCCCGCGCCCTGCTGTCGCAGCCAGACCTGCTCTTGCTGGACGAGCCCTCGACCGGCCTCGATCCGGCCTCGCGCCAACGTCTGGTCGCCTCGATCCGCGACCTTGCCGAACGTCAGGGCAAGGCCATCCTCTGGTCGACGCATATCGCCGAAGAGGTCGAGAATGCGGCACGGATCGTGCTTCTCGTCGACGGCCGGGTGGTGCAAGATGCGTCGCCCGCGGCGCTCAGGCAGCAGACGGGCACCAAGACCCTTACCGACGCCTACATCGCCCTGACCGGCGACACGTCCGAACAGGCGATGCCTCAGCCCAAGTGAGACCGGTCAGTCTCGCCCGCAACAGAATCGGGTCGAGACAGGATCCGCGGTCGCAACACCGGAAGGCCCGGCATGCCCGGCCCGTTCCGGGCCGGCGCGACTGCGCCGGGGACGCTGAAACGGCGTTCGGCAGGGTCTTTCCCACGGCAAATCGCCATTCGGTTTTCCAATACACCAGATTGGTGCCTGACACGGCCTTCGAAACCGCCGGGGCGACACCTGATGACGGGAACCGTCGACCGGCCCGCCGCAGCGGCATTTCAGGGCCGGGCCCTTCCGGTCGGCCCCGAAGCAATCCGACGCAAACATCTGAATTTAAATGCATTTCATCGCGACATCCCCGACCTCTTCGGCGTCGGGACTGCCCGGACCGCACGAGAACCTGGCAGCCTGGTCCCGCTCCCGGTGGTCGGGCCGCCGCCTCCTGGAGCCCGTCCACCCGGCCGCAGTGGCCCGGGGCCGCAGCTTGACCGTGGGAAAATTGCGCTGTTACCGTTTCGCTGCAAGCGCCCGGAAAATCGGGAAAAAAACTCCATGAATCCATGGGGTCGGCCGGCACCGTGGCGCGCAAGGCGGGGGAGCGGAGGAAAAATGACACAAACTGACCCGGTTCTGAATTTTGGCGGGGGTGCGGGCGCCTGGATCTTCCGCGTCCTGCTCGTGGCGGCGACCGCGCTCATGATCTATTCTTGGTTTCAGCCCTGGTGGATCGCGGACATCGCCGTCATTCAAGGCACCGATGACCTCGTGCTGCACCCGTGGGGGATCGACGCGGTGGGTCCGGTCCGCATGGCGTCCGACCCGGCCCTCTACGAGATGCCCGGCTTCTTCGAGCCTTTCGTCTGGACGTATTTCGGCGTCGCGATGCTGGCCCTGCTGGCCAGTCTCTTCTTGAACAAGAGGGTATCGCTGGGGCCCGTCAAACTGCCCCTCGCGGCGACCCTGATCATCCTTGTCGGCCTGTCGTACCTTTTCACGGTCGGAATGGCCTACTGGATCGGTGACATGCGCGCCTCGGCGATGGACATGAACTTCATCGGTCGGTCGCAGTACACGGACCCGACGTCGCATCGCAAGGTCCGGATGGATTCGGACCTGCGCGACGGCTACTGGTATGCCCTTTACTCTGGGTTGGCGCTGGTCGGTCTGGGGCTCGTCCGCTTCCTCTTTGTGCGCAAGTGGGGAAGGAAGTGACAGATCGGATCGGGCACGCGACGGCCCGCGGGACCGGGCATCCCGCCTTGCTCTGACATCGACTGGTGGCTTTCTGCCATCCCTGCGCGGCCCCGGGCGACCCCCGGGGCCGCGCGCGTTTCGGGCGTCGGGTCATGTCCGGCGTCGGGTATCGCACAGGCCGCGCGAAGAACCTCCCACCGCCCCCCGGGGCAAGGCCATCAGGGCAGCATCGTGGGACCAATATTGCTCATAGGAATATCCATCAAACAATGGTGCGAACATGTGCATACCACCGTTCACAATCATGAAAGGTCCGGGAGGCAAACCATGAAAATACACTATCTGATCGCGGGGTTGGCAGCCACAGTCGCAGGAATGGCCAACGCCGAGGTGACGCCGGAACGCCTGCTGGCGGCCGGGTCGGAGGCCGAGGCCGGCAACTGGCTGATGATCGGCAAGACCTATGACCTGAACCGATTTTCGCCGCTGGACGAGATCAACACCAGCAACGTCGCGGATCTGCGCCTTGTCATGGCGGCACCCATCGGCGGCACCGAGCCGGCCGGCTTTGGCGTTGGCTCCATGCAGACGACGCCGCTTGCCGACAACGGCTTTCTCTATCTGTCGGACCCCTGGGGCACCCCCTACAAGTTCGACCTGTCCAGCGGCGTTGCCGCAAGGCAGGTCTGGATCTGCGACACCGGCATCGACAAGGACCCGAGCCAGGGCATCCTTCTGGCGAACCGCGGCCTCGCGCTCTCGGGCAACAACGTCATCACCGTGCTGCCCGACGGCCGCGTCGTCGCCTGCGACAGCGAGACCGGCGACGTGGTCTGGGATGTGCAGGCCGCAACCGATGTGGGTGAGGGCTTCACGAACTCGCCCCAGGTGATCGGCGACAGGATCATCGTGGGCCAGTCCTACGGTGACTGGGCGACACGGGGCTGGATCGCCGCCCTCGACGCCAATTCCGGCGAGGAAGTCTGGCGCTTCTACACCATTCCGGAACCGGGCGAGCCGGGGTCCGAGACCTGGCTGTGCGAGCAGACCGGCAATCCGGACTGCTGGAAGACCGGCGGCGGTGCGGCCTGGGTGGCCGGCTCCTATGACCCGGACACGAGCACGATCTTCTGGGGAACCGGCAACCCGGTCCCGATGTATGATCCCGAGTATCGGCCGGGCGACAACCTCTACACCAACTCGACGGTCGCGCTGGACGTCGAGACCGGCGAGCTGAAGTGGTACTTCCAGTACACGCCGGGCGACTACATGGACTACGACGAAGTCGGCCCCGCCCTTCTGGTCGATGCCAACATCGACGGCGAAGACCGCAAGGTTCTGGCGCGTTTCGGGCGCAACGGCATCTTCTACACGCTCGACCGAAACACCGGTGCCTACATCAACTCGGTCGCCTATGTCAGCAACCTGAACTGGACGGAGGGAATCGATCCCAAGACCGGGAAGCCTCTGGAATATGATCCCGAGGCCGATCTGCAGAGCTACGCAATCGGCGCCATCACCCGCGCCGGCGAGACTGCCACGACCTGCCCGAACATCCAGGGCGGCACCAACTTCTTCCCGACGGCCTACAACCCCGAGCTTGGCCTCGCCTATGCCTCAGGCATCGAGGGCTGTTCGGACCTGTCGGTCCGGGAGGTTGATGCGGCGGACGTGATACCCGGAAACATCTTCGTCGGCGGTGCCGGCGTGAACAGTGGTGTCCAGACCGGCTCGATCAACGCGGTCGACGTCGCCACGAGCGCCGTCGTGGCGACCCAGCCCACCACCTACCCGATGTATGGCGGGGTCATGGCGTCGGCCGATCTGCTCTGGACCGGCCATATGGACGGGACCTTCGCGGCCTATGACGCAAGAACGCTGGAAGAACTGTGGTCGATGAACGTGGGAACCTCGTTCCAGGCTGCGCCGATCACGTTCACCGTGAACGACAAGCAGTACGTCGCCATCGTGGGCGGCGGCCTCGGCGTCGGCGGCGGACTGGTTCCGGAGCTGGCCGACATGCAGGCGGCCAACATGCTGTGGGTCTTCGCACTCGACAGCTGATCACCAGACCAATCGTGCCGGGCCGCCTTGGCTGCCCGGCACGTCTTGCCTGCCATCACCGGCGCAACCAGAGAGATCCCATGCCCCTGAGCAATGCCCTGGCCATCCCGCTTTCCGCCCTGACACTTGTCCTTGTGACGCTGGCAGCGCCGGCAGGCCGGGCCCAGGAGACGACCGCAGCGGTCGGCGATCCGGAACGTGGCAAGGTCGTCTATCGGTCGGTCGGATATTGCGTGAGTTGCCATGGCTGGGCCGGCGACGGAGGGTCTGGGACCAACCTTCAGGCTCCGATCGGGCCCAACCTGCGCCAAACCGGGCTGGACACGGCGGCACTGACCGAAGTGATCGCCTGCGGTCGACCGGGAACGCCAATGCCCTATCACGACAGGGCTGCCTATCGCGACGGACGCTGTTTCGGCATGGCTCTTGAAGACTTTGCAGCCGGAAGCAGACCTGCGCGCGGCAAGACCTTCGCCGACCGGGATGTCGCCAATGTCGTGGCCTACATCGAGACCTCCATGATCGGGCGCGGCGAGCCGACGTTCGAGGAATGCACGGAATTCTATGACAATCCGTCCGCCGCAGCCTGTTCTCGACTGGAATAGCCCCCGAAATGCAAACACCTTCCCTCCCTGCCCTGCTTGGGCTTTCCATCCTCGCCCTCGGCCTTTCGGTCGATGCGTTGCATGCCCAGGAACAGGTCGAACCCGTCTTTTCCATCTGGGATGTCGAACTCGGTCAACCTGTGACAGAGGTGCCCGATGCGTTGGTCGCCGAGATCGCCTGCGGCACGGCCGGTGGCCCGCCGGGGCAGTCCCTTGCCTCGTTCGCGGATTACCTGTCCTGCACGCCGGAGGCGTCCGGCCTGCACGAGGTGCAGTTCATCTACGACGACGAACAGGACTACATCGCAAGGGCGCTGGAGGTGGAATTCCGGTTTCTTCAGAGCGGGACGTCTGTCTATGCGCATCCCGTCATCGTGTCGCTGCTTGTCGGTCCCGAGGGCATCGTACAGGGCCGCAGGATCGTGACCGATGACCGCGCCTCCGACCTCGAGCGGAGAACCGCCTTCACACTGATCAACAATTTCAGGGCGCAATACAACTCATGGTCTCTGGAGTGCTCTGCAATCCCGATGCAGGACGGGGAGCTTCCCGTGGGCAACCAGTTCGTTCACGATCTCTGCACCGGTCAGTCGCCGGACGGCGGCACCCGGATCGCCATCGAGGCGACCTATCTGCGAAAAAGGGGACAGATCGCCCTCAACCAGCAGACCCAAGCCGTCAACGTCGGCTATTTCGAAAGCCAGACCCGCTACGAGGAAGTCCTGGCCCCGTACACGCCGGCGATCCCGTGATGAGGTCAGTCCTGCTGCACCCGGCCATTCGCCATGAAGTTGCCGGTCATGTCGGCCATGTCGAAATCCACCTCGCGCGTCGCCGCGGTGGTAAACCGGTTTCCGATCAGGGTGGCGCCTGTCACCTTGGCGTTACGCAGGTTGGCGCCGTAGAAATCGGTGTAGCTGACCGTCGCATCGACAAAGCTTGCCCGGCCGGCCTCGGCCTGGACGAAACCGGCAAAGCTGATGGTGGCCCCCTGAAACTGGCTGCGTCCCAGTCGCGTTCCATTCAGGTTGGTTTCCAGCATCGACGCCATGCTGAAATCGGCATTGTTGGCCACCGCTTCCCGCAGGAGGGCCCGGTCGAGCACCGCGCCCGCAAGCGTTGCAGAGGTGAGCCGCGCCGTCTGCAGGCGCGCCTCGGTGAGATTGGCGGCGCTGAGGTCTGCCCCCGACATCTGTGCGCCATAGAACATCGCGCGCGAGAAATCTCCCTCGGCCATCTGCGCCTGCGTGAGTTCGGCGAGATTGAAGTTCGCGCCCCTGGCCGTCACCCCTTCGAGGATCGCACCACGAAGACTGGCGCGGTGAAAGGTGGCGTCGGTCAGATCGGCGCCGGTCAGGTCGACCCCCGACAGATCGGCCCTCTTGAAGTCCGCGCCCTGCAGATCGCAGCCTCGGCACTCGGTCAGTGTTCCGGCAATCAGGTCGGACGCCTGATCGGCAAGGACCGGACCCGCCACGATTGCCAGGACTGCCGCCAGCATGTTCCGCATTTCCGGTCACTCCCGCTTTCGAAAAGGTTCCCACATGCCTCCTGATACAGATGGCACTCCTCGCTTGCGCAAATTCTGGACATTGGTCTTCTCAATGGCCGCGCTCTGCGCCGCCGCGGGCGACCGGGCCGGCGCACAGGCGCATGCGTCCGAGATACGGGGCATGGCCGAGGTGATCGACGCCGATATCCTGACGATCGGCAGGCAACGCGTGATCCTGTGGGGCATCGATGCGCCGGAGCGGCGTCAGACCTGCCAGCTGAACGGCGAGATCTGGGGCTGCTATGACGTGGCCTTCCGCCAGTTGCAGCTGCTGGCCGGTCGCGGCGAGGTTGTCTGCCATCTCTACGGCGATCCCGACCCCTTTGGCCGACGCTTTGGCGTGTGCGAAAGCGGGGGAACGGACCTGAACGCCGAAATGGTCAGGCTGGGCCTCGCGCTCGCCTATGAGGAAGAGACCGATGCCTACCTGCCGCAGATGGCCGAAGCGATCGCGGCGGGCGTCGGGCTTTGGCAGATCGGCGCCAGGTTCGAAGAGCCCTGGGAGTTTCGCCGGCGCGAGACACCGGGTGGTTTCAGATAGGACGAGATATGACGCAACTTGCCGATGCAATCATGACACCGGGTCGCGATGGCGCCTATGACGCGGTCCTGAAATGGGCGCTGTTCATCGCATTGTTGGCGATCGGGGGTGTGGTTTCCTATGATTACGGACTGCTGACCTATCTTTTCGCGGCGGACGAATCGCGGATCACGGTGCTGATCGCCGTCCTGTTCGTCGGCTTCTCCGGTCACTGCCTGTGGATTCTGGTCGAACTGTCGCGCGAATACCGCCGCGCGATGATGTGGAAGGCCGAACTCGCCACGATGCGGACGGCGCCCGGGCCGCCCGTGGGGGGCGGGCTTGTGGACAGCTTCGTGGCCGACCTGATCCGGTCGCGCCAGAGCCCGTCCGACGACGAGGGCAACGCCCACCTTCTGATGATGAGCCTCGGTGCCGGGCTGCGTCGGCGGACCAAGATCGGAACCTATGCGGCGGACCTGCTCTACAAGCTTGGCATGCTTGGCACGATGGTCGGCTTCGTGATGATGCTGAACTCGATGGGGGAGCTTGCCAATTTCGACATCGATACCCTGCGCGGCGCGCTGCAGCAGATGATCGCCGGCATGGCCGTCTCGCTTCTGACCACGATCGCGGGGCTGATCGGCGGCATCCTGCTGCGCATCGAATACAACATCGCCGACGCTCTGGTGACCGATATCAGCCAGACCACGGTGAGCTTTACCGAAGTGTCTCTCCTGCCACTTCTGACCCGTGGCGAACGCGATGTTTGAAGAAGAGGTCGAGCCGGATTTCGAGATCTTCTCGGCCCTTCTCTTCAATGCCCTGAAGGCCGTCACCTTCATGTTCTTTCTCTCGTTCGCGATGATCAACAGCCCCGCGGACGAGGGAAAGGTCGACCCGAAGGCCGAGATGATCATCACCGTCACATGGCCGGACAACGACCCCGATGACGTGGACACCTATGTCATGGACCCCGCCGGCAACATCGTCTGGTACACCCAGCGCGAGGCAGGGCTGATGCATCTGGAACGTGACGACAGGGGCATGTTCAAGGATGTCATCCTTCTGAACAACGAGGAAATCTCGAACCCTCTCAACCAGGAAACCGTCGCGTTCCGGGGCCTGCAGGACGGCGAATACATCGTCAACATCGTGCATTACATCGCGAACGGATCGGCCCCCCTGCCGGTGCAGGTCAAGGTCGAAAAACTGAACCCGACCGTCGAAGTCGTCTTCTACCAGACCATCGAATTGCGGGGCACCGGCCATGAGGAGACGGCTGTGCGCTTCACCCTTGAGGGAGGGGAAGTCGTCAATGTCACGAACGAACCGAGAAGCCTCGTCGAACTGACGCGGGACGGCGGCAAGGCGCCGGGCAGCGCGACTGGCGGAGGCGGACCGCCCGGCCAGATCGACGCCACGACAGGAACAGTGATCGAGCAATGACTTCCACGATCCTCATCCTGACGGCGGCCTTTGCGCTTGTTGCGTCGCTGCTGACCTATCTGCTCCTGTTGTCGCGGCTCCACTGGCTGTTCAAGGTGATCGCGACGGTATCGACGATTGCCCTCGCCCCGCTCACGTTCCACGGCGTCGGCGAATTGCGCGGCCTTCCATCGGACGGTCCGATCCCGTCCAATTTCATCCTGCTCTGGGCGCAGATCGTCGAACCCAACCTGCTTCAGGGCGAAAAGGGGCGCGTGTTCCTGTGGCTGCAGACTCTGGATGACGAGAATTATCCGGTGGGTATGCCGCGCGCCTATCAGCTTCCCTATTCGGATGACCTCAAGATCAAGCTCAGCGAGGCAGTGGGCGATATTGCCCAGGGCGAAGAGGTTCAGGGGACCGTCGACGCCGAGGCCCCCCCGCCCGAGGAGACGTCGGAAGCCCTCGCGCAGGAAATCGAGGCGGGCACGTCCGACATCCGGCCCGACGGGTCGTCGACAGTGGGCGAGCGTGTCTTTGTATTCGAGCCTTCGATGCTGACCTTCGGCACGGCGGCGGCCCCGGTCACACCAAGCAAACCGCAATGACAGGGTGCGTGTCCGGCGCCCCTGCGGTTGCCCGCGGTGGCCATCCGGGCGTCGGGGCAAGGGGGCGGATCAGGCTTGCCTGCCCTCAGGACCGTCCGGTCACCTGTCTGTCGGGCTGACGGCGTTTCCCGGTCCTCAGGCCGAGGATCTGCAGACCTAGGCTGGCCAGCCCGAACACCAGCACCATCGCCAGCACGCCGCCGATCACCCACCGCCCCCAGCGCAGCGTCTCGACATCGGCGCCAAACCAGCCGCGATCACCGCCAAGCAGGACGCGGCCCCGCTGGCCATCGGCGGCGCCCAGACGGATCGCCCCGGCAAGGTCGGTCGCGGTGGCGTTGTGCTCAAGCCACAGGACGACATGGAAGCTATGGCCGGCCGCCATATCTCCCAATTCGATGGCGGTCATGCCGGTCGATGCGGTGGTGATGTCAACTATGGTCCCGTCAACCGAAGCGAGACGCGCGCCGGGCACGGTCAGTGCCACATCGGCGGCCCGATCCTTGGTGTAGACAACCCCGCTGACCGTCTGTCGGAACGATCCCAGTTCCAGAAGCGCGCGAAGTTCGGGGATACCATCCATCATCGCCTGGACGGCGACGACATTCATCAACCGGGGCAGCACGATGTCCTTCACGCGATCAATCGCCCCGTCCTGCAGCGTCAAGCGGATCGCCACGTCGTCCTGCAGGCGGTCCTGAAGCTCTTTCGCCATGAAATCGGCGACCCGGACAGGATCGATCCCCATATCGGGCGGAAGAGGAAAGTCCTGCACGACGAGTTCGGCCTGAAGGCTCGGCGCCATGAGCGCGCGGGCATTGCCCGACATGATCAGGAGCCCCAGACCCGACGACACGATCAGACCCGACGCAACAAGGACTTGCCAGAAACGCATGCCGTCTTCCTCCTGTTTGGGCCGAGACTAGCCAGACCGGACATTGGAAACGCCGATAGCAAAGATTGCCGGACCCTGATTTCAGGGTGCCGGCAGCCTGCCCGTCGCGTTCAGGAACACATTCGGCGGCCCGGGTATCAGCTTTTGCACGATCCGGTGGGCCGATCCTCGCGATCGGGGGCTCATTCGGCCTTGACGGGCGCCGTGTGGTTGGCCGCGATCAGCGGCAGGATGGATGGCGCATCGAGTTCTGTCATGTGCTGGGTGAACTCGGTCTGGCAATACTCCACGATCCCGCGGAAAATCCGGGCATAGGCCCCATGGCTCAGAAGGTGCTTGCGCATGGCCAGCACACCCCGGCGCGACATGCCGTCGATCGTGTAGAGTCGCAGGCGATCGCGGATCGAATTCGAAAGGTGCGAGGCCGTCGAAATCGGCAGATGCGCCGTCGCCAGCCCCTCGGCCACAAAGGACGCCGCCACCTTGAAGCTCGGCGCGCCAAAGGTCGCCGTCGCGTCCGGCAGATACATCCTGTACCATTCGTCCGAAGGCCCGCGCGTGGGCACCGCGCTGTCGATCTCGACATAGCGCAACAGTTCCGGCCGAACCTTCTTTGCGTCGGCCCCGGGCGACAGGGCGTAGGCCAGTTCATCTTCCGAAATGCTGTTCGGCACGGCCAGAGCCATGTTGTCGACGAAAAGTTCACCGATGGCGAAGTTGCCCGCCTCCGGTCCCAGAACCTCGGCCGCCAGAATGGCGATGTTGACCTTGTGCATCCGGAGCTGTTCGAACAGCGCGTTGGAATTGAGGTCGTAGATCACCTCGAACTTGGCGAAGTTGTTCTCTCGCATCGCGATCTTTGCCGCCGCCATCACGGCGGCCCCGCGAAGCGCCGGGGTGATGCCAAGCCGCAGCACGACCGATCCGTGGCGAAACCGCCGCTCGTGCTCCCTCAGGCTTTCCTGCATCTCGAGGATCATCTCCTCGGCGTGCTTGAACCAGAACTCCCCCGCGGGCGTGAGCGACACCGTGCCGGAGCGGTTGCGTTCGATCAGCTGGGAGCCAAGCTGCTCCTCCAGCTTGGCGAGCTGCTGGCTGATCGAGGGTTGGCTCAGCCCGACGCGCTGGCAGGCCCGGGTGATCGTTCCGGCTATGACCACGCCATGAAAGATTTCCAATTGCCGGAACTTGATTCCAACGCCGTTTTTTCCGAACGCATGAACGCCGGTCTGCAACTTATTCATCTCGGCTCCGAACATGTGTTGACTGCATCGGTAACCATGAAAGGGCGACCACCCGGCCCTCCGGTGTGATCGGTACGACAATTACGCCGGAACTGCTGTCATAGTCGAGGTCTGCCGCGCCGGGTGCAATGGTCGCGATGACCTGTGGCGCCCCACCCGGCATCTGATGGAGCACCGTTCCGGCCCCGTTGTCGGTCACGATCACCCCGCCCTTGCCGTCCGACACGATGCCGTCAAGCACGCCCGGCGGCTCCGTGGCGCCATAGGGCACGACCAGACCGGTGTCGAGATCCAGCGAGACGACCCAGCCCGGCACGATGTTTTCGAACCCGGCCGAGACATCGCCGAGGTTGGCCACCAGAAGCGTGCCCTCCGGCCCGGCCATCAGCCCGTTGGCCCCGGCAAGTCCCGCGCCCTGCGCGACCAGCGCCAGCCCGTCGCTTTCCAGCCTGTAGACGGCATTGCCGAAGGTGTCGGAGACATAGACCATCCCGTCGGGCCCGATCGCGACATCATTGAGAAAGACGACCCCCTCTCCGGGATAGGTCGCCGTCACATCGCCCGAAGACAGATCGATGGCCTTCACGCTGTCGATGTCCGAGACGAACAGGGTGCCGTCCGACACGGCCATGCCCTTGGGCGAGTCGAGCCCGGTGGCAAAGGCCATGTCCCGCACCGCGCCCGTGGCATCGAGCGTGGCGATGAACCCGTCGCCGTCCTTCGACATCGGGTCGGCGCCCATGTTGGAGACGTAGAACAGCCCCGTTTGCGCATCCCAGAGCACCGATTCAGGCAGGGCAAAGCCGTCTGCCTCCCAGAGCACTTGCGCTTCCTGAGCAATGGCAGGCGCGGCCATCACTGCACAGACGGCCACCTTTCCTCCAAGGTTTATGAACCTTGCCGGAATATCCATGATCAATCCTCCCGATTGATCACAATATTGTCATGTGAACGGCAGCAGATACAAATAATCAGAACCAATCTGAGCGATTGGTGTTTCCTATGATGGATTGACGCGGGTCGGCACCGGGCACCGGACTCCGCATCAGTCTGAGCCGGAGACATCGGCCAGAAAGGGCGGCGTTGGCAAGAGTTCGGGCAGCGCCTGATCGCGGCCGACCTCTTGCAGCGCCGCGATCAGCGTCGCGATCGGCTCGATCGACCGGTGCTGCGACAACAGCAGCGCGACGACCCTCCGTGGCGGAACCTCGATCAGGTACCGGCGAACGCCGTCGACCTGCCCCGCCGCGCCGATCGTTGGCAGAGCAGGTGCCACGCAGACGCCGGTTGCGGCCCGCACGAGGGACAACGCGGTCTCGAAGCTGCGGCACTGCGCGACCGGTCGATGACCGGGCAGGAGCCGGTCGTACCAGTCCGACACCCGCCGCGCATGGGAACTGCCGAAGGCGAAATGGATCGACTGGTTCAGGGTCCGGAACAGCACCGGCGATAGTTCGCGCGCGGGATCGGTCACATCCGACAGATCCAGATCCTGCGGAACCGCGAGGACATAGGGATCCTCCATGATCGGAACCTGCAGGAAATGTCCGTGCGTCTGGGCCAGCGAATTTGCCGCGACCAGACCGAAATTGATCCGCCGGGAATAGAGCATTTCCAGTATGTCGGCAGGGGCGCTCTCCTGAACGTCAAGGCTGACATCGGGATATTGGTCGAGAAGGCGGCGGGCCGCGGCGGGCAGAAGGCTGCGCAGCACCGAATCGATGCCGGCAAGCTTGACCATCGGCTGATAGCCGCCCCGAAAGCGCGCCAGGCCGTCCTCGGTCTCGTTGATGATGCGCAGCAACTGGTCAACCCGCGTCAGCAGGAAACGGCCAGCCTCGGTGATCTCCAGCTTGTTCGGGCGCCGGTCGAACAGCCGCGCTCCGATGGCCGATTCAAGCCGCCCGAGTTGCTGCGACAGCGACGGCTGCGACAGGCCAAGCTGCTTGGCCGCGCTTGTCATCGTTTCTGCGTTCACGACCGCATGAAAGATGCGCAACTGGTGCAAGGTCATCGTCAGCCCCGGCTTGTGCGCCGCGCCATTACGCGACCAGGCCGGTCCGGCCTCGAAATCAATGGTGGCTCCGTCCATGTCCGGCTCCCGTCGCAAAGCTCTGACCGGAAGGCTAACCGCGACAGGGTGAGGCTTTTCCAATACAGTTCATTCGAGTAGCACCTCCGAGATGCTGATATACGACCGAATGGTGCCGCGCAGGCGCTTGTCACGAAGGCGGCGAAAGGATGGCATGGCAGATCGAATGCCGAACGACGAGACAGCGCCGGACGCAAACGGCAGTGCCCAGCGCGGGCGGCCCGCAAGGATGGGCCCCGGCAGCGCAGCGTCGGTCCGCAAGCGCAATCGCCGGATCGCGATGCTGTGGCAGGTCGGCATCCTCCTGACGCTGATCGCAGGCATGAAGATCCTGAACACCACGTCGGGAAACCTCGTCATGCCCAGCCCCGAGGCGGTGTTCCGGCAAAGCGTCGAGATGTGGTCCGACGGGACGATCCCGCGCGCCCTGGGCGAGTCGCTCACGGTGCTGGGGCTGGGCTTCATTCTGGCTTCGACCACGGGCATCCTTGGCGGCATCCTTCTTGGCGGCTTCCCGTTTCTGAGCCGGGTGCTCGACCCTTATGTCAACGCCGTGAACGCGACGCCGGGGGCCGCCTTCATTCCGCTGATCATCGTCTGGTTCGGCCTTTATACAGAGGCAAAGGTCGCACTGGTCTGGCTTGCGGCGGTCTTTCCGATCCTGATCAACACGACCGCGGGCATCGCCAATGCCAACAAGGACCTGATCGAGATGGCACAATCCTTTGGTGCGCCACGGCGCACCCTGTTCTGGCAGGTGATGGTGCCCGATGCGCTTCCCTCGATCCTGTCGGGCCTGCGCATCGGGGCGGCGATCTGCATCGTCGGCACGGTGATCGCCGAGTTGACGATGGCGCAATCGGGGCTTGGCGGTCTCATGATCAAGGCGGGCAACAGGTTCCAGATGGATCGCTATTTCGCGGTGGTGATCGTGATGATGGCGCTGGGGTCGCTCATCACCATCGCGCTCAGGCTGGCCGAGCGGCGGTTCGGCCGGTGGCGCGTGTCCCTGCGGGATGCGGACTGACATGGCCGAAGGATCACCGCCGCTGATCTCGCTGAAAGGGGTCAGCAAGTCGTTCAAGGACGGGCAGGTCCTGGCGCTGGACGACCTGTCGCTGGATATCGGCCCGGGCGAATTCGTCAGCATCGTCGGCCCCTCCGGCTGCGGCAAGACCACGGTCCTGCGCCTCATCGACGGGCTGATCGCGCCCGACGAGGGCGAGGTTCTGGTCAAGGGCCGCCCGCCCGTGCCCACGCAGGCCATGGCGATGGTTTTCCAGTCGGCGCGGCTCCTGCCCTGGCGTACGGTGGCCGGGAACATCGAATTCGTCCTTGGCCTGCGCGGGCAATCGTCGAAGGCGCGCAAGGCCCGGGCACAGGATCTTCTGGGCGCCGTGGGTTTGCGCGACTTTGCCGACGCCTATCCACACGAACTGTCGGGCGGGATGCAGCAGCGGGTGGGTCTTGCACGCGCGCTGGCGGTGGAACCCGAGGTGTTCCTGATGGACGAACCCTTCGCCGCGCTTGACGCGATGACGCGCGAAACGCTGCGCGGCGAATTGTTGCGGCTGTGGGAAAGGCGGCGCATGGCGGTGGTCTTCGTGACCCATGACATCGACGAGGCGATCATCCTGTCGCAGCGGATCGTCGTCCTGCGCCCACGGCCTGGCCGCATGGACGCCATCGTGCCCGTCGACCTGCCCGAACCGCGCTGGCAGACCGATCCGCGCGGGCTGCCTGCCTTTGCGGACCTGCGCCGGGACCTGTGGGAACGGATCCGCGCGATGGGCCGCGAAGGCGCGGCACTCGAAGAACTCACCGAGACCTTCGGAGATGCCCCGCCGCCCGGCGGCGAGGCCCGATAAGCATTGTCTATCGCGCCAATAGGCCCAGGGGGAATGGTCCGCAGCGGGCGCCTCGCCTAGCATCCTGTCCAAGACCGCCGCATCGGATAACGGCAGACCAGAAAGGAAGCCGGCATGTCGACACTCGCACAGGAAAGCCTCGCGCCGATCAGCGCGTCGCAATGGAGCGAGGATCGGGCCGGGCATCTTCTGCGGCGCGCGGGCTTTGGCGGAACGCCGTCCGAAATCCGCGCCCTTGCGGCGATGTCCCCTGCCGAGGCGGTCGACCTGATGCTCCGCGGCCGGCCCGATGGCCCGGAATTGCCGGATTTCGACGAATCCGGCTTCTGGGACCCGAGCCTTGCCGATTTCCCGCCCTCGCGCCCTGCCACGACCGATCTGGCCGACGCGACCGGCGAAGTGATGGGCGTCAGGAACAAGCCCAGCGGGCCGCGTCCCCTCCAGCCTGCGACGAACCGTTTCTTCTACTGGCGCCGGGCCAGCATTCTCGAGACCCGGCGCCTGGCCTTCTGGTGGCTTGACCGGATGCTGCGCGGCGGCCATCCGCTGGAAGAGAAGATGACGCTGTTCTGGCACGGTCACTTCGCCACGGGCGAAGAAAAGGTGCGCGACTACCGCAAGCTCAAGCTGCAACTTGACACGCTGCGCACCGGTGCGTTGGGCAGTTTCCGCGACCTTCTGACGGCGGTGGCGAAGGACCCGGCGATGCTGGTCTTTCTTGATGCCACCTACAACGTGAAGGGCGCCCCGAACGAAAACTTCGGCCGCGAGGTCATGGAACTCTTTACCATGGGCGTCGGCAACTACACCGAGGACGACATCCGCGAGGCCGCCCGCGCCTTTACCGGGTGGGGCAACGACGACCTCGAATTCCGGTTCGACGAAACGAGGCACGACGCGGGCGAGAAGACGTTCTTCGGCAGGACCGGCGCCTTTGATGGCGACGACATCCTCGCCATCATCCTCGATCAGGACCAGACCGCGACCTACATCGCCTCGAAGATCTACCGCTTTTTCGTGCGCGAAGACATCTCGCCCGACTTTGCCCGGACGCTCGGAACACTCCTGCGCGACGGCGATTACGAGGTGGCCCCGTTCCTTGCCACGATCTTCTTGTCAGAGGATTTCTACTGCGAGGCGTCGGTCGCCACACATATCATGTCGCCCACCGAGCTCATCGTGTCGACCTATCGAAAGCTCGGCCTCGATGCGATGCCGGGCATCCCCGATCCCCATACCGTCGGCAGGACGCTGGGGCAGATCCTTCTGTCTCCTCCGACGGTCGCGGGCTGGAGCGAGGGCCGCGCCTGGATCACCCCGGGCCTGCTGTTCGAACGGGGCAACTTTGCCCGAGAGGTGATGTTCCCCGACATGATCTCCTTCGTCGATCCGAACCTCGACCCGGGCGACATCGTCCGCCGCACCAATGCCAACATCAACGCCGGGATGGAGATCACGGCAGCAACCCTCGAGGAAGGCGCCGCACCCAGTGCCGCGGCCGGCATTCAGGAGGATTTCAACACCCGCTACGGCAGCCTTGTGGGCTGGCAGGAGGCGATGCGGCGGCTCAAGCCCATCCCGAGGGCCGCGGCACAGTTCGACCTGACGGACCTTGTCACGGCCGAAGGTGCCCGCACGGCGGAAGAGGCGGTCGACCTTCTGGCCGACCGGCTTCTTTGCGTGTCGCTGACGGCGCCCTCACGCACCGCATTGATCGGGATGCTGACCGACGAACTGGGCACCTCCGATCTCGAAAAGGCCAGGGGCTTTACCGAATACGGCCTGCGTCTGGTCGCCCATGCGATCATGTGCACCCCGCAATATCAACTCGCCTGAGCAACTCCGGGAGCTGTCCGATGGCCAAGACACCCAAACTATCGAGCGACGACAGAAAGAGCCTCGTCCAGTCGGGTTATGGCAGCATCGTGCTCGAGGGGGCTGGCGGCATGACGACCTCGCCTGTCTGGTCGAAACTGACCGAACAGGGGACGAACGGCCGGATTCTGGTGATCGTCGAGCTGTCGGGGGGCAATGACGGGCTGAACACCGTGATCCCTTATGCCGACGACGCCTATTACCGGGCGCGGCCACATCTGGGCATCCGCGAAGACCAGTCGCTGAGGATCGACGACCATTTTGCCTTTCAGAAGACGATGTCGGGCTTCGAGAGGCTCTACAAGGACGGGCAGATGGCCATCGTCCACGGTGTCGGCTACGATCAGCCGTCGTTTTCCCATTTCTCGTCGATGGCCTTCTGGCAGACAGGCGCCCCGAACAGCGGCGAGGCCTATGGCTGGCTTGGACGCATGGCCGACGCCATCGACCCGCAGGGCCACGTTCAGAACCTTCTGGTCAACATCGACGATCACCAGTCGCTTGCCGTGAAGGCGATGGACCACGTTCCCCTCGTCTTCGACGATCCCGACAAGTTCAGCCGCCGCGTGTTTCATGCCGAGGCCGAGGCCATCGCCGCCGGGGACAGGCCCGGCAACAGCGCCGGCAACTCCTCGCTCGACTATCTCTATGACATCGCCGCAAGCGCCAGCCGGTCCGAACGGCTGGTGCGCGAGGCATGGACGAATTACCGGACGCCCATCGACTACGGCCTGGTCAGTTGGGGGCTTGAAAGGGTGGCGGCATTGATCGCGGCCGATTTCCCGACCCAGGTCTACTACGTGCCCTACCGCAACAACGCCTTCGACACGCATGTCCACCAGAAGGACCTGCATGCCCGGCTCTGGTCCTATACCTCGGATCACATTGCCGCCTTCCTGCGCGACATGGACAGGCTTGGCCGCGGCGACGACGTGGTGCTGATGGCATTTTCCGAATTCGGCCGCCGCGTGGCCGAAAACACGAGCCTCGGGACAGATCACGGCACAGCGGGCCCCGCCTTCATCATCGGAAAACCGATCCACGGCGGCCATTACGGCGGCGTCCCGAGCCTGACCGACCTCGACGAAGGCAACCTGAGGTTCACCACCGATTTCCGACGTATCTACGCCACGCTCATCCGTGGCTGGATGGGCCACGACGCCGTGGGCGCCATCCTGAACAAGGAGTTCGACCCGCTGCCCGTCTTTGCGGCAGCCTCCTGACCGATCCGTTCCTTCCAGACATCACACAGCCCCAGAAAAGAGGCCCAACATGCTCAAAGCCACAATGTCGCATCTGCGGTCCGTCTTCGCCCCCGCAGCCCTCGCTCTGATTGTCGGGACCGGCGCGGTCCTTGCAGAGGATTTCCCCGAACTCATCGTGACGCTTGCCAGCGACGACGATGTCTTCAACCCGACGACCTCCTCGGTTTTCCAGCTGGCCCAGGAGCTCGGCTATTTCGACAGCCACGAGGTCAGCGTCACCTATGTCGGCCTCGATGGGACGCCCGCGGCCGCCGCGGCCCTGCAATCGGGGGCAGTGGACGTGGCCCACATCACCATCGATTCCGCCATTCGCCTCGACGCGGCGAACGACCTGCCGGTGCGCGGCTTCCTGTCGGTCGGAACGGGCATCCCGTTCCTGATCGCCGCGCGCGATGACATCACGACGCTCGACGACCTTGCCGGCCGCAGCTTTGCCATCTCCGACATCGGCGGCCTCGACCATGCGCTGACGCAAGCGGTGCTGCACAGCTTCGACCTCGACCCGGATGCACCGAGCTTTGTCTCCATCGGTGCTCCCTCGGTCCGGGTTCAGGCGCTTGCGGCCGGCCAGGTGGACGCAACCACGGTCTCGTTCGGCACCTACGCCTCGATCGAGGGCATCTCCGGCCTGCACGTCCTGTTGTCCCCCGACGTCTTCGCCGGGCGGGCGCCGGCGCAGCCGAAATTCCTTGTCGTGCGCGAGGACACGATCGAAGAGAAACGCGACGCCCTGCAGCGGTTCACCAACGCGATCATGGAGGCCTCGCGCGATCTGTCCGCCAATCCCGATCGCTGGATCGAGGCCGCCTCCGCCGCGCGCCCCGACCTGTCCGGCGAGAACATCGAACGGATAGCCGCGTTCAACGCCGCGCTCTGGTGCGTGAATGGCTGTATGCAGCCCGACACGCTGCAGATCTCGATGGACTTCATCTATGCGAATCCCGACTTTGCCGACGTGCCGGTGATCGGCCTCGATGACATCGTGGACTTCAGCTTCACCGACACGGCACTCGAAGAGATGGGCGTGGTCGAGACAACGGGCCTCGACAGCCGCAGCTGACCGGCCCGCCCCCCCGCCACGCCCCGATCGAGGACGGCCCATGGCGATTTGCCCGGGCCGTCCAGTCGCGTGGCAAGGCCCGACAATTCCGGAGAACGTCCGGTTCCGGGCCCTTTCCGCCAACAAGGAAGGAACGGCGGCCACTCCGGATCAAGGACTGACGGCGGTGCTGCCAGACGAATTCCAATTCGTCTCCGTTAGGACAGCCACACTGTCCTTTATGTCGCGCAGAGACCGCGCTACTGGGACAGAGCGGCCGTGCGCTATGCCTTGAAGTGGGGCCTGCTCTAGAGATTGCACCCGCTGTTGAAGTGAACCGCGAAGCCGTGGCACCACCGGCATACCGAACGCATCCACCCGTCCTACCGATATTGGCAGCACAGACCGAACCACGTCATGACCGACGAGGAGACGCACCTCGGAGCGGCGGACCTGGCGCTGACGACAGAAGACCTCTCGAAGGCCTCGGGAACCTACTGGACGCGGAGGAGCTGGCGCACGGGGCACGACACCGCCGGGACTCTGGAGCTGTCTCGGCTGGAGCCGCGTAAGGAAAAGGACAGGAGCCTGAGGGGCTACGCTGCCGCGCACAAGGCGCAGATCACGGACTGGGTAAATTGGTGCGGGTGGTCGGACTCGAACCGACACTCCTTGCGGAAAGGGTGTTTGAGACCCTCGCGTCTACCATTCCGCCACACCCGCACTCGTCGCTCCCCGGCGGTAGCCTCGGGGACCGGAACCCTGTCTAAACCGCTGCGCCGTCGGGCTCAATCCGGCGCGTATGGCCTATTTCGGGCCCAGGGACGGATCGGTTAGCGCAGCGCCTTGAAAACGATTCGCTTTTCCGGACAGACGCCGCGATTTTGAATTCCCTGCGTCTATCATTCCGCCACACCGGCTTTCGGGACTGATCTAGCGGGCCTTTCGCGCCGGGTCAACGACATGTGCACCTGTCCCGAAGAGGCACGGCATGACCCAATTGGCAGAGTTGACGCCTGACGCGCGGCATGCCCTAAGGGAACAGGTTTTGCACGGGCAGCAAGAAGAAAAATGATACGCAGGTTGTATGACTGGACGATCCGCAAGGCGTCCTCCGATCACGCGCTGTGGTTCCTCGCGGTGGTGTCCTTCATCGAATCGTCGGTCTTTCCGATCCCGCCGGATGTGCTGATGATCCCCATGATCCTCGCACGGCCGGACCGCGCCTTCCTGATCGCGGGCATCGCGCTGGTCTCTTCGGTTCTGGGCGGGCTTCTGGGCTATGCGATCGGGGCCTTCGCCTTTGAAAGCATCGGCCAGCCGATCCTGATGAGCCTGGGCAAGGCCGAAGCGATGCAGGCCTTCAACGGCCGCTTCAACGAGCTGGGCTTCTGGCCGGTGCTGATCGCGGGGCTGACCCCCTTCCCCTACAAGGTCATCACGATCATGTCGGGCTGGACGGGCTTGCCACTGGCGACCTTCATCGTTACCTCCGTCGTCGCGCGCGGGCTGCGGTTCTTCATCGTGGCGGGTCTCTTGTGGAAGTTCGGCGAACCGATCCGCGATTTCATCGAGCGCAGGCTGGGCCTGATGTTTGCCCTGTTCTGCATCCTGCTTGTGGGCGGCTTCTACCTCGTGAGGTTTCTGTGACGCGAAACACGATGATCTTGCTTGCAGGGAGCGGCTCGCTGGCGCTTCTGGCGGGGGCCTTCCTGTTCCAGTCGCTGGGCTATGCGCCCTGCGCCATGTGCCTGTGGCAACGCTGGCCGCATGCTGTGGCCATTGCGATCGCGGTTGTCGCGGTGGCGCTTGGGCTGCGGGTGCTGGCATGGCTCGGTGCGGTGGCGGCGCTGACGACGGGGGGTCTCGGGATTTATCACACGGGCGTGGAACGCGACTGGTGGGAGGGCCCGTCCAGCTGTTCGGGCAGCGCCGGCAACCTCGGAGACCTTGACGGCGCCTCGCTTCTGTCGATGGACGCGCCCGCGATCGTGTTGTGCGACGAGGTCGTCTGGGAGTTTCTCACCCTGTCGATGGCAAGCTGGAACGCGATCTTCTCGATCGCCCTGGCGGTTATCTGGATCATGGCCGCCCGCCGTCCGGCCTGACGGGCCGGCGGGTCGACAGAAGCAGGCTGGTTTCGCTGCGGCGCACACCGTCCAGCTTGCGGATCGCGAAGAGGACCCGGTCAAAATCTTCAAGCGTGCCGGTCCCGATCTCGATGATCAGATCCCAGCTGCCATTGGTGGTGTAAACCGCGCGCACCTCGCGAAGGGCCGAAATGCGCGCCATGATGCGTTCCGTGCCCTGCCCCTCGATCCCCAGCATCATCAGGCCGCGCACCGGGCTTGCCGCCACATCGGCGCGCGTGAGCACGGTAAAGCCCGCGATCTCGCCTGACGCGATCATGCGGGCCATGCGACTGCGCACCGTGGTGCGCGTCACGCCAAGGTCTGTGGCCAGTTCGGACAGCGAGGCCCGGCCGTCGCGTTTCAGCGCGGCGATCAGGGCATTATCCAGATCGTCCATTCCGGGTATCCATTTCGACCGACTTTGACCCATATTGCACAAGATCGTGGCTCGATACATCCCCGATCCGGCCCGATACCCGGGTCCATGACACATGATACCATCCTGCTGATCGGCGCACCGGTCGATAGTGGCAAACGCCGGCGCGGTTGCCTCATGGGGCCCGACGCCTTTCGCGTGGCGGGGCTGGCCGATGCGCTGGGCGATCTTGGCCTGCATGTCGAGGATCGCGGCAACCTTGCCCCCGACCCTGCAACGCCGCCACCCGACACGCCGGCCCATCTGCACGCGCCGGGCGAGACCATCGGCTGGACCACCGCGATCGCCCGGGCCGCGATCGAGGCCGCGCCCTCGGGCATGCCGATCTTCCTCGGCGGCGATCATGCGCTGTCGCTGGGCTCGGTCACGGGCATGGCAGCACATGCCGCCCGCCGCGACCGACCGCTCTTCGTGCTGTGGCTGGACGCGCATAGCGATTTCCACACACCCCACACGACGCAGACCGGTCATCTGCACGGAACGCCCGTGGCCTACGCCACGGGCCAGCCCGGGTTCGACGCTTTCCCTGCCGTCGAGGCACCAGTCGATCCCGCACATGTCGCAATGATCGGGCTGCGCTCCGTCGATCCGGCCGAGCGCACGGCGCTGGCCGGCACCGAGGTCGACCTCACAGACATGCGCCGCATCGACGAAGAGGGCATCCGCGCCCCGCTCGAGGCGTTCCTGTCCCGCGTCACGGCCGCAGGCGCCGATCTGCATGTCTCGCTGGACGTGGATTTCCTCGACCCCGCCATCGCGCCCGCGGTGGGCACGACCGTGCCCGGCGGCGCGACAGTCCGCGAGGCCCATCTGGCGATGGAGCTGTTGTGCGACAGCGGGCTTGTCACCTCGCTCGACCTTGTCGAGTTGAACCCGTTTCTTGACGAGCGCGGGCGCACCGCCTCTCTCATGGTCGATCTGGCGGCCTCGCTTCTGGGGCGGCGCATCTTCGATCGACCGACACGGAGTTTCACATGATCGGGCCCTCCCGTCAGGCCATGGTGCCCTTCATCAGCGTCGAGGCGATGATGCTTATCGTCCATCATCTGGGTCTGCGCAGGGTCCTGCGCGACCTCGCCCACGAGATTGAGGCCGATTTCCTGCGGTGGGAACGGTTCGACAAGACGCCGCGCGTGGCCTCGCATTCGCCCGGCGGCGTGATCGAGCTGATGCCCACCTCGGACGGGGACCTCTACGGCTTCAAATACGTCAACGGCCACCCCAGGAACATGGCCGACGGGTTGCAGACCGTGACGGCCTTCGGCCTTCTGGCCGAGGTCGCGACGGGTTATCCGGTCCTGTTGTCGGAAATGACGCTTCTGACGGCCTTGCGCACCGCGGCGATGTCGGCACTGGCCGCGCGGCATCTTGCGCCCAAGGGGGCGAAAACCATGGCCATGATCGGCAATGGCGCGCAGTCCGAATTCCAGAGCATCGCCTTTCAGGAGATCGTCGGCATCACCGATATCCGGCTTTATGACATCGACCCGAGGGCGACCGCGAAATGCCTGCGCAATCTTGACGGGTCCGGTCTGAACGTCATCGCCTGCCATTCGGTCGAAGAAGCGCTGGACGGCGCCCGGATCGTCACGACCTGCACCGCCGACAAGCGCGCCTCGACGATCCTGACCGACAACATGATCGGCGCCGGGACCCATATCAACGCGGTGGGCGGCGACTGCCCCGGCAAGACCGAATTGCACCGCGACATCCTGTTGCGGTCGGACATCTTCGTCGAATATCCCGAACAGACCCGGATCGAGGGCGAGATCCAGCAGCTGGACCCCGATCACCCGGTGACCGAGTTGTGGCGCGTCTTTGCCGGTCTTGAACCCGGCCGCACCGCCGACAGCCGGATCACGCTGTTCGACAGCGTGGGCTTCGCGATCGAGGATTTCTCGGCGCTGCGCTATATCCGGCGCGCCGCGCTCGAGACCGGGCATCATGACGAACTGGACCTACTGGCCGATCCCGACGATCCGCGCGACCTTTACGGAATGCTTGCCCGCGCCGGATGACGCGCGGGCCTAGTGGTAGCGGAATTCGCCCGTCACGTTGCGCCATTGCCCGGGCGAGATCATCTTGCGATGGACGAACCGCACCGAATGCAGCGGGCCCTCGATCTCGTCGTGCCAGTATTCGATGAAGTCGAAGAGCCTCGGGTGATCCGGGGCCAGATCGTAATCCTGCCAGACAAAGGTGTTGAGCACCGATTTGTGGTCGGGCATCCGGTAATAGAACTCTGCCGTCGTCATTCCGTAGCCCTTGAGCATGAGTTCGGTTTCACGCGCCAGCGATTGCGTCATTGGCATTCCCTTTTCCGTTGCGATATGTGCATCGCAACAGAAACTGGTTAAAAGTCAATGATCGCAATCTGTTAGCATCCACCCGACCCGGCTGCTTGCATTCGGACTTGCGACCATTGCACCCCAGACCTCGCGTCTGATATAGATGATCTCAACTAGATGTAGATGAAACAACACATCGGGCAGACATTGTGAGCGATACGCCGGAACCACCTGAAAACAAAGAAGATTCCGCACCGCCTCCGCCGCGGCCGGAAGGCCCGTCGATCTCAATCGTCGAGGAGATGAAGACCTCCTACCTCGATTACGCGATGAGCGTGATCGTCAGCCGCGCGATTCCCGATCTGCGCGACGGGTTGAAACCGGTTCACCGCCGTATCCTTTATGCCATGCACGAGGTCGGCAACACCCACGACAAGCCCTATCGCAAATCCGCCCGCCCCGTGGGCGACGTGATGGGCAAGTATCACCCGCACGGGGATTCGGCGATCTACGAGGCTCTGGCCCGGATGGCGCAGGATTTCTCGATGTCGCTGCCGCTTCTGGACGGTCAGGGCAATTTCGGCTCGATGGACGGCGACAACCCCGCGGCCATGCGCTACACCGAAGTGCGGATGGACAAGCCCGCCGCCTATATCCTGGCCGATATCGACAAGGACACCGTTGATTTCCAGGACAATTACGACGGCAAGGATCGCGAACCCACCGTCCTTCCCGCCCGCTTTCCCAACATGCTGGTCAACGGCGCGGGCGGCATCGCGGTGGGCATGGCCACGAACATCCCGCCCCACAACCTGGGCGAGGTGATCGACGCCACGCTCGCGATGATCGACAATCCCGACATCTCGTCCGAGGAACTGATCGAGATCGTGCCGGGCCCGGATTTTCCCACCGGCGGGCTGATGCTGGGCCGGTCGGGTGCGCGCAAGGCCTATCTCGAGGGGCGCGGCAGCGTGATCATGCGCGCCCGCACCGAGGTGGAGGAACTGCGCCGCGACCGCTTTGCCATCATCATCTCGGAAGTGCCCTATCAGGTGAACAAGGCCTCCATGATCGACAAGATCGCCGAGGCCGCCCGCGACAAGCGGATCGAGGGCATCGCCCATGTCCAGGACGAAAGCGACCGCAACGGCGTGCGCGTCGTGATCGAGCTGAAAAAGGACGCGACGGCCGATGTCGTTCTGAACCAGCTTTACCGGTTCACCCCGATGCAGACCTATTTCGGCTGCAACATGCTGGCGCTGAATGGCGGCCGGCCCGAACAGCTGACCTTGCGGACCTTCCTGTCGCATTTCCTTGATTTCCGCGAAGAGGTCGTTGCCCGCCGCACGGCTTATGAGCTTCGAAAGGCCCGCGAACGCAGCCATATCCTGTGCGGCCTCGCCGTCGCGGTGTCGAACGTGGACGAGGTGGTGCGCACCATCCGGTCCTCGGCCGATGCCGCCGAGGCGCGTGAAAAGCTGATGACGCGGCGCTGGCCCGCGGCCGATATCCTCGAATACATCCAGCTCATCGACGACCCAACCCACCCCGCCAACGAGGATGGCACCTACAACCTGTCGGAAACGCAGGCCCGCGCGATCCTTGATCTGCGCCTGCAACGCCTGACGCAGCTGGGTGTCACCGAGGTCACGTCCGAATTGCGCGAACTGGCCGGCAAGATCCGCGACTACCTCGAGATCCTCGGCTCGCGCGAACGGATCCTGCAGATCATCCGCGACGAACTGACCGAGGTGAAGGACCTCTTCGCCGTGCCCCGCCGGACCGAGATCGTGGACTGGGCGGGCGACCTCGAGGACGAGGACCTGATCGAGAAAGAGGATATGGTCGTCACCGTCACGTCGGGCGGCTACATCAAGCGCACGCCCTTGGCCGATTTCCGCGCCCAGCGGCGGGGCGGCAAGGGCCTGTCGTCGATGCAGACCAAGGACGAGGATGTCGTCACGACCCTGTTCGTGGCCAATACCCATACGCAGCTTCTGTTCTTCACCACCGATGGCATGGCCTACAAGCTCAAGTGCTGGCGTCTGCCGCTTGGCGGCCGCACCGCGCGCGGCAAGGCCATCGTCAACATCCTGCCCATTCCTCAGGGTGTGTCCATCGCGGCGATCATGCCCGTCGTCCGCCCCGAGGAAGAATGGGACGACCTTCAGGTGGTCTTTGCCACCGATGCGGGCACGGTGCGGCGCAACAAGCTGTCGGATTTCACCAATGTGAACCGCGCCGGCAAGATCGCGATGAAGTTCGAGGGCGAGAACGAGGGCATGTCGCTGATCAATGCGCGCATCGCCTCGCCCGGGGATGACGTGATGCTGGTCACAGCATTGGGCCGGGCGATCCGGTTCCCCTCGACCGATGTGCGGGTCTTCAACAGTCGCGCCTCTGTCGGTGTCCGGGGCATCCGGCTCAAGGGCGACGACACGGTCGTGTCGATGGCCGTGATCCGCCATTTCGACGCAAGCGCCGAGGAACGCGCCGCCTATCTCAAGATGCGTCGCGCGGTCGAGGGCCTGACCGAAGAGGCCGAGGCCGACGAGGACGAAGAGGCTGTCGAGGCGGCCGCCATCAGCCAGGACCGCTATGCCGAGATGTCGGCGGCCGAAAACCTGATCCTGACGATCACCGCCAAGGGGTCGGGCAAGCTGTCCTCCAGCCACGATTACCCGGTGCGCGGGCGCGGCGGCCAGGGCGTGACGGCCATGGACAAGGCGATGCGCGGCGGGCCGATCGTGTCTTCCTTCCCGGTGGAACTGGCCGATCAGGTCATGCTGGTGACCTCGACGGGGCAGTCGATCCGGGTTCCGGTCGAAGGCATTTCCTTCCGGTCGCGTTCGGCGGGCGGGGTGCGTGTGTTCAATACCGCGAAGGACGAAGAAGTCTCGAGCGTCGCCTGGATCGCCGATCAGGGCGACAGCGACATCAGCGACGCCGACGCCGAGGAATGAGGGCGCGCCCTGCGGCGGGCCTTGCGGCCGCGCTTGTCCTTGCCGTGGCCGCAGCACCCGCGTTGGCCGAACCTGCGACGCGGCTTCAGGCCGAAATCGGGCGGGACGGTTTGCGCCTGACCTCCGAAGTGAGCCTTGATTTCGGGGCCTACGCGCTTCAGTTCGGGGCCACGTCGAACGGCCTGCCCGAGGATGGGCGCATGTCGGATCTGCATGTCATCGCTTCGCGCCAGTTCGGCCGTCACCTCCGGTTCGGCCTCGAGACCCAGATCAGCAACGATGACGCGCTTGATGGCGCGCGGGCCAGCTATGCGCTGCGGGCGCTGGCCACGCGCGGCGACAGGGCGCTTGACCTGAGCATGGGGGTATTCGATGGCGGCGTGGAAGGCGCCTTGTTCTACACGGTCAAGGTGTCCGAAAACTGGGGGCCGAACCTGCGGGCCACGGGGCGGCTGCACCGCTACAGCACCAATGACGAGGACCTCGACTATTATGCCATCGGCCTTGACGGGACCTATGATCTGGGTGGCGGCATCCATGCGCGGGCGGGCGGTCTTTATCGGCTGTCCGACGACCTGACCGAAGAGGGCCGATTTGCACATCTGGGCCTTGGCCTGACACCGGATGACGCGCTGACCCTGTCGGCCGATCTTGTCGGGCGCGACATGAACGGGCGCCTCGGTGTTTCGGCAGAGCTGACGGTGAGCATCGCGATGGGCCAGATGCCCTTCGACACGGATGTCTTTGGCCAGAGCCTCGCGGCCTATGGGCATTGAGGCGCAACCCGGGCTTTTCATTTCGCGTGGTCCGTCCTAGATCGGGGTCATGGCAGAGACACTTCACATCATCGGCGGCGGCATGGCCGGATCCGAGGCCGCCTGGCAGGCGGCCGAGGCGGGCATTCCCGTCACCATCCACGAGATGCGGCCCAAGGTCGGGACATTCGCCCATCGCACGGGCGATCTGGCCGAGATGGTCTGTTCCAACTCGTTCCGGTCGGACGATTCCGAACAGAACGCCGTGGGCCTTCTGCATTGGGAAATGCGTGCAGCCGGCGGGCTGATCATGGACATGGCCGACCGCCACCGCCTGCCCGCGGGCGGTGCGCTGGCCGTTGACCGCGATCCCTTTGCCCGCGCCGTGACCGAAAGGTTGCGCGCCCATCCCCTGATCACCGTCGAGGCGGTCGAGATCACCGACCTGCCCGCCGAGGGGCGCTGGATCATCGCGACCGGGCCGCTGACCTCGGGCGCGCTGGCCGAAAGCATCCGCGCGGAAACCGGAGCCGAGGCGCTGGCCTTTTTCGACGCGATCGCCCCCATCATCCATTTCGACAGCGTCGACATGGACGTGGCCTGGATGCAATCGCGCTATGACAAGGGCGAGACCGAGGAAGAGCGCACCGCTTATCTGAACTGCCCGATGACCCGCGATCAATACGAGGCCTTCATCGACGCGCTTCTGGCCGCTGACAAGACCGAGTTCCACGAGGGCGAGACGGCGGGATATTTCGACGGCTGCCTGCCCATCGAGGTCATGGCCGAACGCGGCCGCGAAACTCTGCGCCATGGCCCGATGAAGCCCGTGGGCCTGACCAATGCGCACAAGCCCGACGAAAAGGCCTATGCCGTGGTCCAGCTGCGCCGGGACAACGCGCTTGGCACGCTCTACAATATCGTGGGGTTCCAGACCAAGATGAGGTATGGCGCGCAAGTCTATGTTTTCCGGATGATTCCGGGGCTCAACGAGGCGCGGTTCGCGCGTCTGGGCGGCATCCACCGCAACACCTTCATCAACTCGCCCACACTGCTTGACCCCGAAATGCGCCTGCGGTCGCGGCCCAATATCCGCTTTGCGGGCCAGATCACCGGGGTCGAGGGCTATGTGGAAAGTGCGGCGATGGGTCTTCTGGCAGGCCGGATGGCCGCGGCCGAGATCCGGGGCGAGACCCTGCCCCCCGTGCCCGCCACGACCGCGATGGGCGCGCTGGTCCATCACATCACCGGCGGCGCCGAGGCAAAGACCTTTCAGCCGATGAACGTCAATTTCGGCCTTTTCCCGCCGCTTGACGGCGTGCGCGGCGGACGGCGTGGCCGGAAGGACCGCTACAAGGGCTATACCGACAGGGCCAAGGAAGACTGGCAGGCCTGGCTCGGCCAGCACAGGCTCGCCGCCGAGTGATCACCCGCTTTGCCCCATCTCCCACGGGGCCGCTGCATCTGGGCCATGCCTTTTCGGCGATGACGGCGTGCGACATGGCGCGCGCGGCGGGCGGCACGTTCCTGCTGCGGATCGAGGATATCGACCGCGCCCGCAGCAAACCCGAATGGGAGGCGCTGATCCTTGAGGATCTGGCCTGGCTGGGCCTCGACTGGCCGCGCCCGGTCCTGCGCCAATCCGACCGCCTGCCCGCCTATCGTGCCGCGCTGGACCGGCTGTGGCAGGCGGGCCTTCTTTATCCCTGCACCTGCCGCCGCCGCGATATCCAGGATGCCGTGTCCGCCCCGCAGGAAGGTGTGCGCATCGGCCCGGACGGGATCGTCTATCCGGGCACCTGCCGGGGCAAACCCCGCACCGGCCCCCTGCCTGACGGCGTGTTGCGGCTTGATATCGCCGCCGCACTCGACCTGATCGGAGAGCGCGGCTTTGACGAAACCGGCCCCGCCGATGCAGGGCGCCACCCGCTTGACCGCGCGGCCCTGATCCACGGCACGGGCGATGTCGTGTTGGCGCGACGCGACTTCGGCACCTCCTATCACCTGAGCGTCGTCGTCGATGACGCGCATCAGGGCGTGACCCACGTGGTGCGGGGACAGGATCTGTTCGAGGCGACGGCGATCCACGTGGTGCTTCAGGCGCTGCTGGGCCTGCCCGTGCCCCTTTATCACCATCACCGGCTAATCCGGGACGAGACGGGCCGCAGGCTGGCCAAGCGCGACGATGCCCGCGCGATCCGGCTGTATCGCGAGGACGGGAAATCCCCCGGCGACATCCGCGCGATGGTGGGCCTGGGCCCTCAGCCCTCGGGTTGAAGAAGTTCGACCACCTCGCCGCCGCGCACCGCGCGATAGAAACAGGTGCGCCGGTTGGTGTGACAGGCCGGCCCTGTCTGGCGCACCATGACCAGCAGGCAATCGGCATCGCAATCGAATCGCAGCTCCACCAGGTCCTGCACATGGCCCGAGCTTTCGCCCTTGACCCAGAACGCCTGCCGCGACCGCGACCAATAGGTGACGCGCCCTGTCTCCAGCGTGCGGGCGACCGCCTGCGCATTCATCCAGGCCATCATCAGCACCTCGCCCGTCTCCGCCTCCTGAGCGATGGCCGGGATCAGGCCGCGATCATCGTATCTCAATTCGGCGGGATCGAAGGCCATGTGAATTTTCCTTTGGAATGAGCGCTGCGGATGCCTATGTAGAAACCCGAAGAGGAAAGGGCAAACCCCGATGTCCGGTGAAACCGACCTGATCAAGCTGTATTCCGCACGTATCCTGGCGCTGGCCGCGGATATGCCCCGAACCGCGCGTCTGACGGACCCGGATGCGACTGCGCGCAAGCGCGCACCGCTCTGCGGATCGACCGTGACGGTCGATATCAAGACCGAGGGCGACCGGGTCACCGATTATGGTCAGGACGTGAAGGCCTGCGCGCTTGGCCAAGCCTCGGCCGCCGTGATCGGGGCGACGATCGTGGGCCAGGACGTGGCCACGATCCGCAAGGGCCGGGATCAGCTTCTGTCCATGCTGAAAGAGGGTGGGCCCGTGCCCGACGCCCCCTTCGAGGGCCTCGACGTGCTGGAGCCTGCAAGGGACTACAAGAACCGCCACGCCTCGATCATGCTGGCCTTCGAGGCCACGCTTGACGCGCTCGAGCAGGCCCGCGCCACAAACTGCGCCTGACGTCCCTGAAATCCTGACAAAAAAACCGCCGCGCATCCCCTTTGGATGGCGGCGGCAGGAAAAGCGTTCTCGCATGGGACACCGCTAAAGACCACGATCAGGGCAGGCAAAGACCCTGAAAGGATGGTCGGACAGGCAAATCCGATATGCGGCCGGGACAGGCGGCAATGGTCAGCGGTACGAGACGCCGGGCAGAAACTCTCAGATGATGGCGGGCAGGCTCAACCCTCCGATCAGGATCACGACGAGGGCAGCGGCGCCCAGGGCATCACCCAGAATCGTCGTCCGGGAGCGGTCAATGATCTCTGCGACTTGGCGTGCCATGGTGGCCTCCTTCCTCTGTGTTGCCACTTTGTTCTCACATCATTAACTTTATGTAAAGAACTAAATAAGAACAAACGTGAACTTTTCGGGTTTGGGCGCGGTCTCGGGGGCCGTCAGCCCACGCCGATCAGCTGGATCGCGCGGTCCTGCTCCATCAGCCACAGAAGCGTCCGCACGGCCTGCCCCCGGGGCGAGGTCAGGTCGGGATCATCGGACAGAAGCTTGCGCGCATCCTTCTGCGCCATGGCCATCAGGCCGGCCTGGCTTTCCAGATCCGCGATGCGGAACCGCGGCAGGCCCGATTGCGCGGTGCCGATCAGATCGCCCGCCCCGCGCATGGCAAGGTCTTCCTCGGCGATGCGGAACCCGTCCTCGGTTTCGCGCAGGATCTCGAGCCGGCGTTGCCCGGTCTCGGTCAGGGGCGGCTGATACATCAGAAGACAGGTCGATTTCGCCGCGCCGCGCCCGACGCGGCCGCGCAGCTGGTGCAGTTGCGCCAGACCAAAGCTCTCGGCCCTTTCGATCACCATGATCGAGGCATTGGGCACATCGACCCCCACCTCGATCACCGTTGTCGCCACCAGAACCCGCGTCTCGTTCCGGGCAAAGGCCGCCATGGCCGCGTCCTTTTCGGCCGGGGGCAATTGCCCGTGGACAAGCCCCACCACCCCTTCGCCCAGGGCCGCGCGCAGGCGCTTGAACCGCTCTTCGGCGGCGGTCATGTCGGTGACTTCGCTTTCCTCGACCAGGGGGCAGACCCAATAGGCCTGCCGCCCCTCGGCCACGGCGCTGCGCAGATGTTCGACCACCTCGCCCATCCGCGCGGTGGAGACGAGCGCGGTCGTCACCGGCGTCCGGCCCGGCGGTTTCTCGTCAAGGACAGAGACATCCATGTCGCCATATTGCGCCAGCGACAGCGACCGCGGGATCGGGGTGGCGGTCATCACCAGAACATCGACGCTCTGGCCCTTGGCGCCCAGTTCCATCCTCTGGGCCACGCCAAAGCGGTGCTGTTCATCCACTATGGCAAGGCGCAGGTCGTGGAAATGCACATCCTTCTGGAACACCGCATGGGTGCCCACAAGGATCCCGATCCGGCCATCGGCAAGGGCGGCCAGCTTGTCCTCGCGTTCGCGGCCCTTGTCGCGGCCCGTCAAAAGCTCCACCCGGACGCCTGCCTCCTGCGCAAGCGGCGCCAGCCCGGCAAGGTGCTGGCGGGCGAGGATCTCGGTGGGCGCCATCATGACGCCCTGCCCGCCCGCCTCGACCGCGACCAGCAGCGCCATCAGCGCCACAAGCGTCTTGCCCGCCCCCACATCGCCCTGAAGCAGGCGGTTCATCCGCAAGGGGCCCGCCATGTCGGCCGCGATTTCCCGGACCGCGCGGGCCTGCGCGGCGGTGGGCGTATAGGGCAGCGCCTCGGCGACCCTGGCCCGCAGGAGCCCCGTGCCCTCGGTTGGCCGGCCCTTCTTGCGGCGGGTCCGCGCACGGGCCAGTGCCAGCGTCACCTGATGGGCAAAGACCTCGTCATAGGCCAGCCGAAGCCGCGGCGGCGCGGTGGCCGCGATCTCGATCGCCGCTTGCGGGCGGTGGGCACGGCGCAGCGCCTCGGACCAGCCGGGCCAGCCCTCGCGCGCCACAAGGGCGGGGTCGATCCATTCCGGCAGCTCCGGCGCAAGCTCGAGCGCGCCCGCCGTGGCCTTCCACATCAGTTTCTGGGTGATGCCCCCATGAAGCGGATAGACAGGCTCGAAATCGGGGATGTCACCGGCCTCTTCGGGGCGCAGGACGTGGTCGGGATGGGCCATCTGCGGCACACCGTCGAACAGCTCCACTCGGCCCGAGACGATGCGTTTCTGCCCCGTGGGCAGAAGCCGGGTCAGGTAATCGCCGCGCGCGTGGAAATAGACGATCTCGAAGGGTGTGCGCGCGTCTTCGACCATGATCCGATAGGGCCGACCCTTGCGCGCGGGCGGATTATGGGCGCCCACCGTGACCTCGACCGTGGCCACCGCAGGCGCCCGCACATCGAGGACAGAGGCGCGGCGCGACCGGTCTATCCCCGAGGCGGGCAAGGTCATCAGAAGGTCGCGCGGCTTTTCGATCCCGGCCTGGGCCAGCGTGGCCTCGGTCTTGGGGCCGATGCCGTCGAGGCCGGACAACGCCCCGAAGAGGGGCCAGAGGACCTCCGGCCGACCGCGCGATGTCATCCGCCTGCCCCGATGAGGGCCAGCCAGCCGTCTTCGTCGATCGTGCGGATGCCGAGTTCCGTGGCCTTGGTGGCCTTCGACCCCGCGCCCGGCCCCGCGACCAGAAGGTCGGTCTTGGCACTGACAGAGCCTGCGACCTTGGCCCCCAACGCCTCGGCCCGGGCCTTGGCCTCGGCGCGGGTCATCTTCTCGAGGCTTCCGGTGAAGACGACCGTGAGCCCCGCGACGGGGCTTTCGCTGGCCTGCGCCTCGGGCGGGACGATCTCGAGATGGGCGATCAGCCTCTCGATCGAGGCGCGCTCCTCGGGTTGGGAAAGGGTGGTGACGAGCGACGCGGCCAGAACCGCGCCGATGCCTTCGATATCCAGAAGTTCGGACCAGGCGGCCACCGCCTCGTCGGGAATCGCGGGCCCGGTGGCCCAGGCCGCGTCCCGGGCCTTCTTGATCGCGGCCCGTCGCCCCTCCTCGGCGGCACGGGCGCGCTCCTCCTCCTCGGCGTGATCGGCGGCGAGGTGGCGCAGGGCAGCGGGCTGGGCCGTGTCCACCGTGCGGGCGAGCGCCTCCCATGTCTCGAAGGCACGGGCCAGATCCTTGGCCGCCACCTCCCCCAGATGGCGGATGCCCAGCCCGAACAGCAGACGCTCGAACGGAATGGTGCGTTTCTCGTCGATGGCGCGGAACAGGTTCTCGGCGGATTTCTCGCCAAAGCCGTCGCGGTTCTTCAGCCGGGCGATATTGGCGGCGTCGCGGGTCTCGAGCGTGAAGATATCCGCAGGCTCCCGGATCGGCAGCGTGTCATCCTCGAAGAACATCTCGATCTGTTTGGTGCCCAGCCCCTCGATATCGAAGGCCGCGCGCGAGACGAAATGCTTGAGCTTCTCGACCGCCTGGGCCGGGCAGATCAGACCACCGGTGCAGCGGCGGACGCTGTCGCCGGGCTCGCGGATCGCCTCGGATCCGCATTCGGGGCAGGTCTCGGGGAACTGGTAGGGCACGGCATCCCCCGGACGCCTGGACAGGTCGACATCGGCCACCTTGGGGATCACGTCGCCCGCGCGATAGACCTGCACCCAGTCGCCCAAGCGGATATCCTTGCCCTCGCGAATAGGCTGGCCGCGCGCATCGCGACCGGCGATGTAATCCTCGTTATGCAGCGTCGCGTTCGAGACGACGACACCACCCACCGTCACCGGCGTCAGACGCGCCACGGGGCTGAGCGCGCCGGTCCGGCCCACCTGGATGTCGATCGCCTCGAGCCGGGTCCAGGCCAGTTCGGCCGGGAACTTGTGCGCGATCGCCCAACGCGGCGTGGTGGCGCGAAAGCCCAGGCGTTGCTGAAGGTCGAGATCGTCGACCTTGTAGACGACACCGTCGATATCATAATCGAGCGTGGCACGCTGGGCCTCGATCTCGCGGTAGACGGCGATCAGGTCGTCGGGCCCGTGACAAAGCCGGGTCAGCGGGTTGGTGACGAATCCCAGTTCGTCCAGCCGCGCGATGGCGCCCGATTGCGTGGCGGCAAGCGGTTCGGACACCTCGCCCCAGGCATAGGCAAAGAATTTCAGCGGCCGCGACCGGGTGATCCGCGCATCAAGCTGCCGCAGGGACCCGGCGGCGGCGTTGCGCGGATTGGCAAAGGTCTTGCTGCCCTCTTCCTCGGCGCGGGCATTGAGGGACGCGAAATCGGCGCGGCTCATATAGACCTCGCCGCGCACCTCAAGGATGGGGGGCGCGCCCTTCAGGGTCACGGGAATGTCGTCGATCGTTCGCGCGTTGGCGGTGACGTTTTCGCCCGTCATGCCGTCGCCACGGGTCGCGGCCTGGACCAGAGCGCCCTCCTCGTAGCGCAGCGACAGCGACAGGCCGTCGATCTTGGGCTCGGCGGTAAAGGCAAGCGGCGCCCGCGGCCCGAGGTTGAGGAAACTGCGGATCCGTGTGTCGAACTCGGCCACCTCGCCCTCGTCGAAGGCATTGCCAAGGCTCAGCATCGGCAGGGCATGGCGCACCTTGCCAAAGCCTTCCGAAGGCCGGGCGCCGACCTGCTCACTGGGGCTGTCGTCGCGCTTGAGATCAGGGAAGGCCGCCTCGATCTCGGCATTCAGAAGGCGCAGCGCGTCGAAATCCGCATCCGACAGGATCGGCGCATCCTCGGCATGGTAGGCGGCATTGGCGCGGGCGATGATGTCGGCCAGACGCGCAAGCGCGGTGGCGGCCGTCTCCGGCGTCAGGTCCGCCACCCGGGTCTCAAGCATGGCGCGCGCCGCGCGTGTCGGATCGTCGCGTGTCTCGGTGGAATTGTCGGCCACGGCAGCCCCCAGATAGGATTGGTCTTCAAGGCGATCTCGGAAGGCCCTTGTCCGCATCATGCCCTTGCCGTGGTTCTAGGAGCAAGGCCCCCGCCCGTCCAGCGCCGGCCGGCATCTCGCTCGCAGGGATGGCCGCGCATACGGCCGGTCCGCCCCGGGCCGTCCATGTCTTTCGTCGAAGCCGACCGCGAAAGCCCGCCCCGGCAGCACCGTCGCCGAAGTTGTCGGGCCTTCGCGACTCCGGGCCGGGCTGCCTGCCCTGCCGGCCGGACCGGATAGGGTTTGCTCGGGACGGGCTTGCCAGGGGTCGGGCCTGCTCGGATCGCGGGGTCAGGCCAGGGGCCATGCCGAATGGCGGGCAAAGGCCAGCGGGGGGAAGAGGTCCGGTCTCGGCGGCCCGGGGTCAGACGCTGCGCCGATCGCCGCCCCGATCCCTGTCGCTCAGGGGAAAGGGACAAGAGGTCAAGAAAACCGGTCTGAAGCCCAAAGGGCCGCGGACCCTGCCCCGAGGGGCCAACGATACGAGGGCTCAAAGCGGCGTGCGGTGCGGGCGAGCGTTCTGTCTCACCCGCACCCGTGCGGACACCCGTGAGTGGGTTTGCCTTGCCCCCTGCGTGGCCACCGATCCCCCGGAATGCAGGCCGGGATCAGGCGTCGGGGAACATCCGCTGTCAGGCCCCGAGGGCCAGGGTCTCTTCGGTTTCGGTTGCGCGCTTGTCGTCACGCAGCACATAGCCCCGGCCCCAGACCGTTTCGATATGGTTCTCGCCACCCGTGGCCTGGCTGAGTTTCTTGCGCAGCTTGCAGATGAACACGTCGATGATCTTCAGTTCCGGCTCGTCCATGCCGCCATAAAGATGGTTGAGAAACATCTCTTTCGTCAGGGTCGTGCCCTTGCGCAGGCTCAGAAGCTCGAGCATCTGGTATTCCTTTCCGGTTAGGTGGACGGGCTTGTCGTCCACCTCGACCGTCTTGGCGTCGAGATTGACGGCGATCTTGCCGGTCTGGATGATGGATTGCGAATGCCCCTTGGACCGGCGGATGATCGCATGAATCCGCGCCACAAGTTCCTCGCGGTGGAACGGCTTGGTCAGGTAATCATCCGCGCCGAAGCCGAACCCCTTGATCTTGCTTTCGGTGCCATCCTCGCCCGACAGGATCAGGATCGGCGTGTCGATCCGGGCGACCCGCAACTGGCGCAGAACCTCGTGCCCGCTGATATCGGGCAGGTTCAGGTCAAGAAGGACGATGTCGTAATCGTAAAGCTTTGCAAGATCGACAGCCTCCTCTCCCATATTGGTCGCATAGACGTTGAGATTCGCATGAGTCAGCATCATCTCGATGCTCCGAGCAGTGGCGGGATCGTCCTCTACCAGCAATACGCGCATTCCGAAGTCTCCATGTTCCTATCCCGTTCTTGATGACTCGGAATGGTTAATCGCACGTTACTTCGAATGCAGGATGCCAACACTACCTAGGGTTGTCTATACCTTTGTAGTGCTGTCGCTCTGAGTGCAGCCTCCCCGTGTTTGGCGACACTGGTTTCCCAATGGCCGAACTCCTCCTCCGACAGGTCATATGTCTCGAGCGCCGTCGCGCGGGAGATCAGCCCCGCGGCAACGGCCCGCACCACGGCGGCCTTGCGCGACGCGACCCAGCGCCGGGTTTTGGCCGGTGGCAGATCGGCCCGCGTCATCACGGTGCCGTCCGGCAACTTGACCGATCGCGGCCCTTCGACTTTTCGCAGATACATCTCACACCCCGATATTCATCCACATGGCGTGACTTTTCGCGCTCGGGGTTTATTCATCGTGAAACCGGGGCTTGAGAGTAGGTGGCATTTTCCTATATTCCCCGGGATTTCCGGAACACTCGTGAAATCCGCCCCCGAAGGGACATCGACCATGCCACTCGATCCTGCGCTGAACTCCCTTGGCCTGCCCAAGCCCCCGGCCGAGACCCGTGTCGTCGTCGCGATGTCGGGCGGGGTGGATTCGTCCGTCGTCGCCGCCGAACTGGCCGGCGAAGGCTATGACGTGGTGGGCGTCACGCTTCAACTTTACGATCACGGGGCGGCGCTGGCGAAAAAGGGCGCCTGCTGCGCGGGGCGCGACATCCACGATGCGCGCCGCGTGGCCGAGACGATGGGCTTTCCCCATTACGTTCTGGATTACGAGAACACCTTCCGCGAGGCGGTGATCGACGAATTCGCCGACAGCTATCTTGCCGGCGCGACGCCCGTGCCCTGCATCCGCTGCAACGAACGGGTCAAGTTCCGCGACCTTCTGGAAACGGCGAAGGATCTGGACGCCGATTGCATGGCGACGGGCCATTACATCCAGCGCAAGGAGGGGCTGGCGGGACCAGAACTGCACATGGCCGCCGATCACGCCCGCGACCAGAGCTATTTCCTGTTCTCGACCACCGCCGAACAGCTGTCCTATCTGCGCTTTCCGCTGGGTCACCTGCGCTCGAAGGCCGAGACGCGGGCCCTTGCCGCGCGGCATGGCCTGTCCGTCGCGGACAAGCCCGACAGTCAGGACATCTGTTTCGTGCCCAATGGCGATTATGCCGCCGTGATCGAGAAACTGCGCCCCGGCGCGGCCGATCCGGGCGAGATCGTGCATTCGGACGGTCGCGTGCTGGGCGACCACCGGGGCGTGATCCATTACACGATCGGCCAGCGGCGCGGCCTTGGCATCGGTGGCCTGTCAGAGCCGCTTTATGTCGTGCGGCTCGACGTGGATGCGCGGCGCGTGATCGTCGGCCCGAAGGAGATGCTGTCGACCCGGGTCATCCCCGTGCGCGAGATCAACTGGCTTGGGGACGAGCCCTTCGATGCTCGGGCCGAATGGCCGCTCGCGGTCAAGGTCCGCTCGACCCGGCCGCCCACCGATGCGGTGATCCGGCCCACGGGCCCCACCACGGCCGAGGTCGAACTCCTGACCCCCGAGGAAGGCGTGAGCCCCGGCCAGGCCTGCGTGTTCTACGACCCCGAAGGCAGCCGGGTCTTCGGCGGCGGCTGGATCTGGCGTGGCGCCTGACAGGTTGGGCCGGGCCTGCGCGGCCCTTGGCGTTGCAAACCCGGTTCCGATTGCTGCAACCCGGTCGAGCCACGTCTTCAAGGTGGCTCTGCCGGATGGCACGCCGTCTGCGTTGAAGCTGCTGACGGATGCGGGCCGGGAAGAACTGGCGGGCGCGCAGTTCATGGCGTGGCGCGACGGGGGTGGGACGGCCCGCGTTCTGGGCATTGAGGGCGATGCGATCCTGATCGAATGGCTGGACGGCCCGTCGCTGGGCGACGTGGTGCGCGGCGGGGATGTGGCGAGGGGGATCGAGGTCATCGCAGACCTACTGCCCCGGCTCCATGCGCCTGGCCAGACGCCCTGCCCGGCCTTGCAGACGCTGGAGGACCGGTTCGCAGCACTCCTTGGGGCAGACCTGTCGCGCGTGGCACCCCGCTTGCGGGCCGATATCGCCCGGGCGGCCGAGCTGGCCCGCATCTGCCTTGCGCAATCGGGCCCGCCCGTGCCGCTGCATGGCGATCTGCATCACGACAACATCATGGGCAGAGGCCCGGACTGGCAGGCTATCGACGCAAAGGGCCTGATCGGCTGCCGGGGATACGAGGTGGCAAACACCTTCGGAAATCCGCTGGGCCTGCCGGGTGTCACGCGCGACCCGGCCTATCACGGTGCATTGGCATCGCGCCTTGCGACCGCGCTCGACCTGCCGGAGCGGCGGATCCGGGAATGGGCGGCGGCACATATGGGCCTCGCGCTCTGCTGGCATCTGGAGAGCGGCGAGGCCAGCATATCCGAATGGGAACAGACCCTGCCTGTCCTTCTGGCGGGGCTGGACCCGGACAAAGGGGCAGCCTAGCGGCCCGCGCGGTCCAGTTGCCGCAGGATCGAGATCGCGGCCCTTTCGCCCGGCGGCACACCGCCACGTCCCAGACGCTCCATCGTGCGTGACAGGGCGGCCTGTTGCACGCCGGGATCGTCCAGAAGGCCAATCACCGACGCGGCCAGAGGCTCGGGCCTGCAGGCCTTGCCGAGGAATTCCGGCACGACGCGGGTGTCGCTGACAAGGTTCACCAGCGTCACCGTATCGACCATCAGCATCCGCGAGATGATCATCCGGGTGAGCCAGTTCATGTCATAGCCGATGACCATCGGCGTGCCCGATGCCGCCAGTTCCAGCGACACGGTGCCCGAGGCGGCCAGCGCCACATCCGCGGCGGCAAAGGCCGCGCGCTTGGTGGCCTGCGTGACCGCATCGGTTGCGGGGGCAAGGATCAGCGGCTTGCCCGGCCAGTCGCGCACCAGATCCTCCAGATCCGCCAGAACGGCGCCCGCCGCCGGGATGACGATCCGCGCGCCGGGCCGTTCCCCCAGAACCCGGGCAAGCGCCTCGCCGAAGATCGGGGCAAGGCGGGTCACCTCGCCCTTGCGCGAGCCGGGCAGCGCAAGGATCAGAGGCGCATCGCCCAGACCATAGGTCGCCCGGAAGGCGCGGGCCTCTTCGGGGGTGGCCACGGGCTCGGCCACGACGGGGTGACCCACGAAATCGCAGCTGACGCCCGCCACCTCCATCATCGGCGGCTCGAACGGAAGAAGCGCCAGCACATGGTCCACGCATCGGGCCATCTTTTCGGCGCGCCCCGGCCGCCATGCCCAGACCGAGGGCGCGACATAATGCACGAGCCGGGGCCGCGGTGCGGGGCGTGCCTTGCGGATGATGCGCGCGACCCTCAGGCAGAAATCCGGGCTGTCGATGGTCAGCACGATATCGGCGTCAAATGCGAGCGCGGCCTCGGCGGTCTGGCGGATGCGACGCTTGAGATGGCGGTATTTCGGCAGGATCTCGGCCAGGCCCATCACCGACAACTCGTCCATCGGGAACAGGCTTTGCAGACCTTCGCCCTGCATCAGGGGCCCACCCACGCCCGCAAACTCGACATCACCTGCACGCCTGCGGAGCGCGGCCATCACCGCCTGACCCAGCTTGTCGCCCGACGGCTCACCGGCCACGACAAAGACCCTCACGCCGCGCCCCCGCGCGGCCGAACCCAGAGAAAGGCGCCCGCGGCATCGAGCGTGGCGATGGTGCGCGGCCGGTCCACGATGATCACCCCGCCCGCCTCGATGATGATCCCGCTCAGCCCGGCCTCGACCGCGCGCCGCGCCGTGCCGGGGCCGATGACCGGCAGGTCGGCGCGCCGGTCCTGACCCGGTTTCGGGGCCTTGAACAGGACCGCGCCGCTGCCCTTGCCTCCATCGCCGCTGTTCGACAGCCAGTCGGCTGCATCGCCCACCAGATCGGAGGCGGTATCGAAGATCCAGCTGACCGGATCGGCCGCGGGCCGGACGGGCCGCGCAGGCCCTTTCAGCGCGTCCAGCATGGCGTCGGTGCCATCGGGTCCCTCGCGTGCGATGACCTGGCCCGCGCGCAGGACACAGGCCTGCCCCGCATCGGCGCGCGCCATCCGGGCCACCTCGGCCTCGCCCGCCGCGGCATCCGCCTTTGCGCCGGGGGGCGGTTCGGCGGCGGTCGGCACACCTTGGGCGGGCAGAAGATCGGGCACGAGGTCATCGACGCCCCGGATGGTAAACCCGTTTTCCTCGAGAATCGCGATGAGCGCGCGCAAGGTGCCGTCATCGCCCCTGGCCATCGCCGCCGAGAGGCGCGACATCAGGGGCCGCGTCGCGGCGTCAAGCCGCGCCGGGTCAAGCGCGGGCCGGTCAAGCGCGCCCACAAGGCAAAGCTCGCTCACCCCCATCGCGCGCAGGGTGTCGAGCGTGCTGCCCAGCGTCTCCAGCCGGTAGGCCAGTCGCGGCACCGCAAGACCGATCGAGGGCGGCTGCCCCTCAAGCTCGCAGATCACTGGGACACGGTCTTCCTGCCGCAGGTGGCGTGCGGCAATCTCCGGCAGGGCGCCGCGTCCTGCAAACAGCCCGATCATCGCGGTGTCAGGAATTGCCGATCGGATTCGCCGGTGACGAAGGCGACCATCTCGGCCACGAGGTCGCTGTCGCTGGCCGCGCCCACGGCGCGCGCCTTGTCGACGAAATTGCCGTCGCCGTCGCGGATCGCCTCGAAGGCGCTGCGCAGGGCGTTGATCTCCTCGCGCGGGACGCCGCGCCGCTTGAGCCCCACGAGGTTGAGGCCGTCCAGTTCGGCCCGCGGCCCCAGAACAAGCCCGTTGGGTATCACGTCATGGGTCACCATCGACAGCGCCCCGATGATCGCGCCGCGCCCGATCCGGACCCATTGATGCACGCCCGCAAGCCCGCCCACGATCACCTGGTCGCCGATCCGGCAATGCCCGGCGATCGAGGCGTGATTGACAAGGATCACGCCATCGCCGATCCGCACGTCATGGGCCACATGGGCCCCCGCCATCAACAGGCAATCGTCGCCGATCTCGGTCAGGCCGCCACCGCCTTCGGTGCCGATGTTGATGGTGACATGTTCGCGGATCCGGGTGCCTGCCCCGATCCGGAGCCGGGTCGCCTCGCCGCGATATTTCAGATCCTGCGGCACCTCGCCCACGACGGCAAAGGGCCAGATCGTCGTGCCGGGGCCGATCTCGGTCGCTCCGGCCACGACAACGTGGGATTTCAGGATCACCCCGGCGCCAAGGACGACCTCGGCGCCCACATGGCAGAACGGCCCGATCGAGACGCCCGGCCCGATTTCGGCCCCGTCCTCGATCACGGCACTGGGATGGATGCCGGGCATCACCCCGCCTTCGTGTCCATCATGGCGGAAAATTCGGCCTCTGCGGCCAGTTCCCCGTCGACGGTGGCGACGCCCCGGAACTTCCAGACCTTGCCGCCCGGCTTGCCCCTGAGCGTGGTCAGCTCCATGCGCAGCTGATCACCGGGGATCACCTTGCGGCGGAACTTGCAGCCGTCGATCGCCATGAAATAGATCAGCAGGTCGCCGTCGGTCAGGTTCAGCGTCGTGCCCACCATCACCGCGGCCGTCTGGGCCATCGCCTCGACGATCGTGACGCCGGGCATGATCGGCTGGCCGGGAAAATGGCCCTGAAAATGCGGCTCGTTCATCGTGACATTCTTCAGCCCGATGGCCGAGCGGGTGCCGTCGATATCCGTCACCCTGTCAACCAGGAGAAACGGATACCTGTGCGGCAGGATCCGCTGGATCAGCTGGATGTCGGCCTCTGTCGGCGTGGCGGCGGCGGGGGCGGTGTCGGTCATACACGAAATCCTCCGAAGTAATGGCCTGCCGCTCCGGCGCGGGGCCAATGTCTTTGCGGGTCTCGCGCGACCCGGCATTCCCTAGCAATACCGTCCCCGCGCGGCAACCCATTGGCGTGTTGCGGCTGCGCTAGTTCGGGGCCGGGACCTCGATATCCGCACCTTCGCCGATCTCGGCATCTATGGCGTCGATCGCGTCATCGGTCACATCGACGATGCCGACGCCCAGAAAGACGGTGCGCCGGTCGAGGATCACCACCGCGCCGCGATCCAGCATCAGCCGCCCGAGGATCGGCGTCGCCCTGGCGAGGAACGATTCCTGTCCGTCGGCAAGCCGGTCCTGAAGGGCGCGCTCCTTGGCATCCTGTTCCTGCCTGATCCGCTGGACCCTGGCATCGAAGGCATCGGCCTCGTCGCGGAACGTCTCGACATCCATGTCGGGGCGGCGTTCGGTGAGGCTGCGCTCTTCCTCCTTGAGTTCGGCCTCGATCCGGCGGTTCTCGGTGGCCAGCGCCTCGGTCGCCTGACCAAGGTCCGACAGGATGCGCTGCCCGAAACGGGATTCGCCGAACAGCCGGTCGGTGTCGATCGTCAGGACCGGGCTGCGCACCTGGTCGCTTTCGGTCTCTTCGGTCGGAAATTGCGTGATGGGCGCGATCTCGGCCCCGTCCTCTTGCGCGATCGCGGCCGAGGTCAGGAGAGCCAGCAGGCCGATCGCCCCGGCAATCCCCCGCAAGACCCCTCGCGCCGAAAGTCGCATCAGAAGCTGGTCGAAATCGTGAGATCGAAGGTCTTGGGCCTGTCGAATTCCTCGATCAGCACCGGTTCGGTGAAGTTGAACCGCAGCGGACCGATGGGCGTGGCCCAGAAGATCGACACGCCGGCCACCGCACGCGGGGTGAAGTCGTCGTAAAGCACATCCGCCTCGCTGAGGGAGCGCAGATCCCCCACCGACCAGAGCGAGCCGTAATCGACGAAGGCGCCGCCGGTGATCCCGTATTCCTCGGGCAGGCCGATGGGGAACTGCGCCTCGAGCCGCGCCACGGCGAACATCTCGCCTCCCAGCGCATCATCGGTGGCCGCATCCCTGGGGCCGATGCCCCCGGGCTCAAAGCCGCGCATGACGCTCGATCCCATGAAATAGCGATCCGTCACCCGGCTCGATCCGTCAAGATAGTTGAGCATCCCGCCCTCGACCACGGCGCGCAGGGTCACATCCTCGCGGAACACCCGGGTCTCGGCGGCAAGAAGCGCGGATGTCTTGATGAAGTCGCTGTCGCCAAAGCCGAATTCCTGGCCAAACCGGAACAGGATGCCCGAATTCGGATCCAGCCCCTCGCGCCGTGTATCGAAGCTGTAGGAATACCCCAGAGCATTGGTCCAGACACCGCCCTCGTCGGCCTCGTCAAAGATCAGAAGGCTGGCCCGATCCTCGGGTGCGTCGGTCCGTTCGCCGCTGACATCGGTGATGTCGGTGTATTCGGCGGCGTAGAACACCGTCAGGCGGCCATTCTCGCTGACCGGAAAGCGCAGCGACGGCGTGACGCGGAACGTTTCGGTGTCATAGAGCGCATTCGCGTTGTCGGTGGTCCGGTAATCCAGCCCGAAGGAAAACCGCAGGTCACGGCCCAGAAGCTGAGGTTCGGCAAAACTGAACGCGAGGACGCGGTTGGTGGCGCCGGCCGACAGTTCGAAGCTCAGGTTCTGACCGCGGCCTAGGAAATTGCTCTCCCGATAGGAGGCGAGGAAAGCAAGGCCGAAATCGGTGGAATAATTGGCCCCGAAGGACAGCGAGCCGGTGGGCGCCTCGGCCACGTCGACATCGACCACGACCTGGTCTTCGGCAGAGCCGGGCCGCGTATTGACATCGGTCGCCCCGAAGAACCCCAGCGCGCGGATACGCTCCGCCGCCTGGCGGATTGCGCGCGGGTTGAAGGGGTCGCCTTCGACGATGTCGAACTGGCTGCGCACGACGCGGTCGAGCGTGGTGTTGTTGCCCTCGATGTCGATCCGCTCGACGAACAACCGCTCGCCCCGGACAAGGACGTATTCCACGTTCAGAAGAAGGTTGCGGTCGTCGCGGGTGATGCGCGGCTCGACGGTCAGGAAATTGATGCCCTCGCGCAGCGCCAGCCGTTCAAGCCGCTCGATATCGCGGTCCACGGTTTCGGGGGAATAGACGCTGCCCGGACGGGTGCGCAGTTCGGCCTCGAATTCCGCGGCATCCGCCTCCGGGATCGTCGAGGACAGCGACACGTCGCCAAAGCGGAATTGCTGGCCTTCCTGCACGTTGAAGGTGATCAGATAGGCCTGCCGGTCGCGGGTCAGGGCCACATCGACATTGAGAACCTCGAAATCCGCATAGCCCCGGCTGAGGTAGAAATCCGTCAGCATTCGCCGGTCGGCGGCGATCCGGTCGGCGATGAAGGTGTCGCGGCCGACCAGCGCCCGCAAGAGGCCCGCCTGCTTGGATTGCAGCACACCGCGCAGCCGGTAATCGCCAAATGTCCGGTTGCCCACGAAACCGATACTCTCGATCTCGGTGATGCCGCCTTCGGTGATCTCGAACACCAGATCGACCCGGTTGTCGGGGCGCCGGATGATGGCGGGGGTCACGACCGCGTTGATCCGGCCTTCATTGGCATAGGCCTGAGTGATGGCGCGCACGTCCTCTTCGGCCTGGGCGGGGCTGTAGACCCGCCGTTCCTCGGACCCGACCACGGTGGCCAGCTCGGCATCGGTGACGCGGCTGTTGCCCTCGAAATTGATGCGGTTGATCGTGGGAAATTCGGTGACGCGGATGACAAGGCTCGCCCCTTGGGGCACAAGGTCGACCGTCTCGAAGAGGCCCGTCGCCCGGATCGCCTGCGCCGCATCGTTCAACTCGCCCGCGCTGAGCGTCTGCCCCGTGGCCAGACCGCCGAAATTCACGACAGCCGCGTCGCCCACGCGCTGGTTGCCCTCGACCTGGATCGACGAGAACTGGAAGGATTGGGCCGATGCCTCCTCCGGCAGGAGAACGAGGCTCGCCATCGCCAGCATGAGGACCGCCAGATGGCGTGTCAGCCCGCAGGCCGCGGCCGCCGCAGCTTCCAGTATTCGCGTCATTTTTTCCCGCCCCGAGCAGCTATCAGTGTCAATCGGAGTATCGGGATTGTCGGGCCTTGTCAAAACGAAGACGCGCGCCCGAAGGCGCGCGCGGAACGGTCGGCAAAACACGGCTTGGTGGGGGTCAGAAGATCCCCAGCGTTCCGACCCATGCGCCGGCGCACAGGGACACCACACAAGTCAGCACATAGAGAATCCTGTCCCAGTTGAGATTGAACAGGACACCCAGACCGCGTGTGTTGTTCAGGATCGTCTGCATGTTGACCTCCCACAAGTCCGTTGAACGGCAAATCACCCAAAAATGGTTTTCACCCAAAAATCTGACGGAAATATGGCGTGGCGCTGCCTGTCGGCGGAAATCAGGGGCAAAGCCACAGGTCGTTGGCGATGGCAAAGATCATCAACGTCCCGATCAGGGCAAGCCCGATCGACATCAGGATCCGCAGGGCGCCATCGCTGGGCGGCTTGCCGGTGACGCCCTCATAGGCGTGAAACACCAGATGCCCGCCATCGAGCACGGGGACCGGGAACAGGTTCAGCAGCCCCACCGCCGTGGACAGGACCGCCACGAACCAGATGAAGCTTTGCCCGCCCTGGCTGGCCATGGCACCGCTGGTCTGGGCGATTCCCACCGGCCCCGACAGGTTGCAGGTCGAGATCGCCCCGGTGATCATGTGACCAAGGCCCGACAGCGAACTGGTGATGATGAACCAGACCTGCTGGACCCCCATCGACAGCGCCTCGAAGATGCCGGGCCTCTCGGTTTCCAAATCGAAGAGGACGCCCCCGGTTATCCCGATCAGCCAGCGCGTCTCGAACCCGCCTTCGGGCAGGGGCAGGTCCATCCGGCGCGGCGCGAGGCTGAAGTCAAGCGTCTGCCCGTCGCGCCAGACCTCCAGCAAGAGCGGCTCCCCGTTCGATGCGGTGACCTTGTCGACCAGTTGGCCGAAGGCATAGATCGGGTCTCCGTCGACGGAGAGGATCACGTCGCCCGGACGCATGTCCACGTCATAGGCGGCCGAGGCCGGGTTGAGACCCAGCGCGATCGGAGGATAGGGCCAATGGCCCGTCACATCGACGATGTCGCCGTCGCGGCGCACGGTATAGCCGACCTCGGGTGTCTCGGTCAGCGCACCCATCGCGGCGTAGAATTCCTCGATCGTCGCGATCTCCTGCCCGTCGACCGCAAGGATCTCGTCCCCCGGTTCGAGGCCCGTCGCCATGGCGGGTGGCAATGTCTCGATCGAGGCGACACGGGCCGGATCCGCCGGCTGGCCCTGCGCGAACAGGACCACGGCAAAGATCAGAAGCGACAGGATGAAGTTGAAGATCGGCCCGGCAGCGACCGTCGCGGACCGCGCCCAGAGAGGCGCGCCCAGCATGGTCCGGCGCCGGTCGGTATCGGGCACATCCCCGCTCTGTCCGACCGAGGCGGCATTGGCATCGCCCAGAAACTTGACATAGCCGCCGAAGGGCAGCGCCGCCACCTGCCAGCGCGTGCCGCGCCTGTCGACCCGGCTATAGAGCACCGGCCCGAACCCCAGAGAGAAGACCTCGGCATGGATCCCCGTCCAGCGGCCCACGATGTAATGCCCGTATTCATGGATCGCCACGATGATCGACAGTGCAACCACGAAGGCGGCGATGGTGAATGCGGCATTTCCGAAACTGGGAATGATCTGGGCAAGGTCCACAGGTGCTATCTCGTCTCTCTTATCACTTCGGACGCCCGGATGCGGGCCAGCCGGTCTGCTTCAAGAACCGTATCTAGGGCAAGCTGGACATTTTGCAGCCCGTCACGGGACGATATTCTGTCCATCGTCGCCTCGACGACGGGCGCCATCTCGGTAAAGGCGATCTCGGCACCGATGAAGGCATCGAGCGCGCGTTCCTTGGCGGCGTTGAACACGGCGCCCGACAGACCGCCCTCCTCCATCACGCGCCGCGCAAGCGCCAGCGCGGGATACCGTTCGGGATCGGGCGCGCGGAAGGTCATTTGCGCGACGCGGGCCAGATCGAGCCGTTCGACCGGCAGATCGCGCCTCTCGGGCCAATGCAGCGCATAGCCGATCGCGTGGCGCATGTCAGGCGCGCCGATATGGGCCATCATCGCCCCGTCGCGGAACCCCACAAGGCTGTGGATCAGGCTTTCGGGGTGGATCACGGCCTCGATCTGGTCGGGGCGGACACCGAAGAATTCCTTTGTTTCAATCAGTTCCAGCGCCTTGTTGAACATGGACGCCGAATCGATGGTGATCCGTTGGCCCATGTCCCAATTGGGATGGGACGAGGCCTCGGCCAGCGTCGCGGTGGCGAGTTTCTCCAGCGGCCAGTCGCGGAAGGCCCCGCCCGAGGCGGTGACCACGATCCGTTCGACGGCCGAGATGTCCTCGCCCACCAGCGCCTGGAAGATGGCCGAATGTTCGCTGTCGACCGGCAGGATCGTCGCGCCGTGGGTGCGGGCATGGGCCAGTAGGATCGGCCCGGCCGTCACCAGCGATTCCTTGTTTGCGAGTGCCAGCGTCGTGCCCTGTTCCAGCGCGCGCCAGCCCGGCGCCAGCCCCGCGGCCCCGACGATGGCCGACATGATCCAGTCGGCCGGGCGGGAGGCGGCCTCTTCGATGGCGGCGGCGCCTGCGGCGACCTCGATCCCCGTTCCCGCCAGCAGATCGCGCAGTTCGGGCAGGCAGGCCGCATCTTCGATCACCGCAAGTTCGGCCCGCAACTCGCTGGCATTCTTGGCCAATTTTGCAACGTTGCGCCCCCCGGTCAGGGCCACGACCTGATAGGCGTCGCGGTCCCGCCGGATCAGGTCCAGCGTGCTTTGCCCGATCGAGCCGGTCGCGCCGAGGATGCTGATCCGTTTCAAGCCGACCATCCCGTGAGATAGCGGAACACCATCACGCCCAGCATGAAGAGCGTGGCCCCCAGAAGTGCGTCGAACCGGTCGAGAACGCCGCCATGGCCCGGGATCAGGTCCGAGGAATCCTTGACGCCCACCCGCCGCTTGAGCGCGCTTTCGGCGATGTCGCCGAGCTGACCCGCAAGGCAGGTCAGCACCGACAGCAGGATCAGCAAGGGGCCGGCATCTGTCGAGATCATGAAGATCACCGCAAGACAGGCCGCACCGATCCATCCGGCGATTGTCCCGCTCCAGGTCTTCTTCGGGCTGACGCGGGGCCAGAATTTCGGGCCTCCGATCATGCGGCCCGCGAAATATCCGAACACATCCGAGATGACGACGATCCCCACGATCCAGACGATCCACAAAAGGCCAAGTTCGTTGCGAAAGGAGGCAAGCCCCCACGCGGCCAGCTGGATGCCGAAGGCAAAGACCGCGAAAAGAACGCCCAGACGCCGGGACAGGACCAGACCCAGCACCGGAACCACCAGAAACAGGGCAAGTCCGGCCGACGCGTCAAGGCTCAGTTGCCCCGAGACGAAGGTCGCGGCCAGAACACCCAGGATCAGGGCCGGGACCGGGCGATCCGCGTCGATCATCGACCACAATTCCCAGATCATCAGCCCCGCCACGAAGATGGCCAGCATCTCGAACCACGGCCCGCCCGCCCAGATCGCGGCAATGCCGACCAGGGCGATGGCCGCTCCGGATGTGATTCGTGTCGTCAGATCGCCCCAGCGGGCCGGTTCTGGCGAAGGCTGATCCTGCACGACTGGTCTTGTCCGGTTCAGGCCTTCACGGCCCCGAAACGACGATCGCGGGCACCGTAATTCTGCACCAGACCGGCAAAGACCTCGGCCGTGAAATCGGGCCAGAGCGTGTCGATGAATTCATATTCCGCATAGGCCGATTGCCACAGCAGGAAGTTCGAGATCCGCGCCTCGCCCGATGTGCGGATCACGAGGTCGGGGTCGGGCAGGACATGGGTATCAAGGAACCTTGCCAGCGTTTCGGCATCCACATCCTTGTGGGTCAGGCGCCCCGCCTCGATCTCGTAGGCCAGCCGCTTGGCCGCGCGGGTCAACTCGTCCCGGCCGCCGTAATTCAGCGCGATGGTCAGGTTCACGCGCGAATTTCCGGCCGTCAGCAATTCCAGCTCGTCCATCAGAGAGACCAGCTTTTCATCCAGCTTGACCCGGTCACCGATGAAGCGGACGCGCACGCCCTCGTCGAACAGGTCGCGCGCCTCGCGGGTGATGTAGCGGCGAAACAGCTTCATCAGGCCGGCGACCTCGGTCTGGGTGCGTTTCCAGTTCTCGGTCGAGAAGGCAAAGATGGTGACGTATTTCACGCCCAGATCGGGGCAGGCCTCGACGATCTCGCGCACCCGGCGCGCGCCCGCATGGTGACCGAACAGCCGAGGACGGCCCCGGTTCTGGGCCCAGCGTCCATTGCCGTCCATGATGATGGCAACATGCTTTGGCCCTGTCGCGGGGCGGTCGTCCTGAATGTCACGGGCCATTTGCGGCCTCCCCATATGTCATGCAGGTCAGACCTGCATGATTTCACCTTGCTTGGTTTCGAGCGTCTGGTCCACCAGCTTGATATACTTGTCCGTCAGTTCCTGGACTTCTGTTTCCCAGTATTTCTGATCGTCCTCGCTCATGCCCTCGGACTTGGCTTTCTTGATCTGATCCATGCCGTCGCGCCGGATGTTGCGAATCGAAACCCGGCCACTTTCGGCATATTGCGCGGCAACTTTGGTCAATTCGCGGCGGCGTTCCTCGTTCAGCTCGGGGATCGGCAGCATGATGATCGTGCCGTTGAGCTGCGGATTGATGCCCAGACCCGATTCACGGATCGCCTTCTCGACCTTGCCCACCATGCCCTTGTCCCAGACATTGATCGTCACCATCCGCGATTCAGGCACGTTGACGGTGCCCACCTGGTTGATCGGCGTCATCTGGCCGTAGGCCTCCACCATCACGGGCTCCAGCATGGAAGCGGAGGCCCGGCCCGTCCGAAGGGAGGCGAGTTCGGTGCGGAGATTGGCAATGGCGCCGTCCATGCGGCGGCCAAGGTCGTCGGTATCAAGTTCGAATTCTTCAGCCATGTCTTCTGCTCACTGTCCGGCCGTTTGGCACGGCTTTTGAAGCTCTTACGGCAAAACCATGGCCTTGTATAGGTCGCGCAAGGTGCTGATCGACCGGTGTTGCAGGCAAGGACCCGCCTGTCAGGCCGCCTTTGTTTCACTGGACTTCGGGGCGTCCCCGCGGGCCGAAGTCGCCTCCTCGCCCGGTGTCTTGCCGGTCGGGGCGTCGTCTTTCGCGGTCTCGGCCGCTGTCTCCGGGGCAGTCTCGGGTGCGGGCAGCGCGGGGGCCTCGTCGGGCATCTGTTCGGGCCAGTCGATCCGGATCCCCGCGCCGTTCGCGCACAGGGTAATGGCAGGCTGGTCCGGCAGGGCCTCGAGAACGGCGTTCAGTTCCTTGACCGACCGTTCCGCCGTCTGGCGAAGGGTTTCGGGCGCGGCCTTTTTCGTGGGTTTCTTTCCGAAGAGAAATTCGAACATCAGAGGTTTTCCTGCTTGCAAACACCTTCATCGAATCTGTGCCGCAGCGCAGCAAGAGACAAGGGGAAAGCCGGAAAAATTTCCCGAAAGGACGGGCTCTGCCCTCAATCCTTGACGATCGTATAGGTGCCCTCACCCGCGAGAATCCCGCGGAACCCGCCCGGCTCATCGAGGCTGAAGACGATGATCGGAAGGTGGTTGTCGCGCGCCAGTGCGATGGCCGAGGCATCCATCACACCCAGGTGCTGTTGCAGCACGTCGTCATAGCTGATCACGTCATACCGCACGGCGTCGGCGTGCTTTTTCGGATCCTTGTCATAGACCCCGTCGACCTTGGTCCCCTTGAAGATCGCCTCGCAGGCCATTTCGTTGGCGCGCAGAGTCGCCGCGGTATCGGTCGTGAAATAGGGGTTGCCGGTGCCGGCGGCAAAGATGCAGACCCGCTTCTTTTCGAGATGGCGCACCGCGCGGCGGCGGATATAGGGCTCGGCCACCTCGTTCATGGTGATCGCGCTGATCACCCGGGTAAAGACGCCCAGACCCTCGAGCGCGCTTTGCATCGCCAGCGCATTCATCACCGTGGCCAGCATCCCCATGTAATCGGCCGTCGTCCGCTCCATCCCCTGGGCCGACCCTTGCAGACCGCGAAAGATGTTGCCGCCGCCGATCACCATGCAGATCTCGACCCCGAGGTCGTGGACCGATTTCACCTCCCGGGCGATGCGTTCGACCGTGGGCGGATGCAGCCCGAACTGGGTTTCGCCCATCAGCGCCTCGCCCGAGATCTTCAGCAGGACGCGGCTGTATTTTGCGGGGTTCCGGTCTGTCATGGGGGGCCTTTCCATCAGGGACGACGCGCGCGGAAGGCGCCCGTTCGATCCGCGTCTTTCGCTGTGGCGGAAAATGTCCCAAAACGGGGCCGGGTTCAACGGCGCGCGGACGGAAATCGCCGCCGCGCGCGAAATGAAAGACAAAGGGGCGCGCAATGGCGGTCAGCGGCAACCTCGATGACATCCTCGGTGCGATCGACCCCGACCGACCCGTCCTGATCGCCGGGCCCACCGCCTGCGGCAAATCCGGGCTGGCGCTGGCCATTGCCGAACGGCAGGGCGGCACGGTGGTCAATGCCGATGCGTTGCAGGTCTTTGACGCCTGGCCCGTCCTGACCGCGCAACCCGATGCCGCAGAGCGCACCCGCGCGCCCCACGCGCTCTATGGCCATGTGCCCCATGACGCGCCCTATTCGGCGGGCGACTGGCTGCGCGACCTGCGCCCCTTTCTCGACGCCCCGCACCGGCCCATCATCGTGGGCGGAACGGGCCTGTATTTCATGGCACTGACCGAGGGGCTGGCCCGGATCCCGCCGACGCCCCCCGCGATCCGGGCCGAGGCCGATGCCCTGCCGCTGGCCAGCCTCGTGTCCGGTCTCGATGCGCGGACGCGGGCGCGGCTTGACCTGAACAACCGCGCCCGCGTCCAACGCGCCTGGGAGGTGGCGCGCAGCACCGGCCGCCCGATCACCGAGTGGCAGGACGACACACCGCCCCCTGCTCTGCCCCTCGATCGCTCGACGGCCCTGTGCCTTGAGGCCCCGCCCGAGTGGCTGACCCCGCGGATCGCCGCGCGGTTCGACAGGATGCTGGACGGCGGTGCCCTTGACGAGGCCCGCGCCATGCGGCCGCACTGGAACCCCGCGCATCTTGCCTCGCGGGCCATCGGGGCGGCCGAGCTGATCGCCCATCTCGACGGCGCGCTGAGCCTTGACGAGGTGCGCGACCGGGCCGTGATCGCCTCGCGGCAATATGCCAAACGGCAGCGCACCTTCTTTCGTGCGCGCTGTTCCGCCTGGCGCAAGGTCGATGCGCGGGCGCTGTAAATAAGGGCGATCCAAAGCTATCCACCGACTTCTCCACAGGAAATCCGGACGCGCCACAAATCCGCCATTGAATTCCGTTACCTGCCCGCAGACAGTTGCACTAATCGAACATGCGCCGGGGCCACCCTTCGCGCAAACCAGAGCGGGTCACCATGCCGGACGACACGAAAAACCGCCTCAGCCTGACATCCATCGGTCAGAACCAGAACGCCGCCCGCTGGCGGACCGAAGCGATGCGCAGTCATTCCAGCCCGCGTCTTCTGTATTTCAACAAGGGCCAGGGCCGGATCACGCTGGCCGGTCTGACCTCGGGCTACGGGCCCAACAACATGATCTTCATCCCCGCCCATGTGATGTATGGCTTCGAGGCGGGGTCGACCGTGTTCGGACAGATGCTGGCGATCCCCGCCGCAATGGCATCGGAATGGCCCGACGAGCCGATCCATCTGCGGCTGCGTGACGTGACCGTGCAGAAGGAGGCGACGTCGCATTTCGAGAACCTCGAACGCGAATTGCACTCCGACCGGTCGGGCCATTCGCGGGCGGCGCATTATTATGTCGGGATCCTGTCGGTCTACTTCCAGCGCCAGATCGAGACCCGAGGTCCCGACCCCAATGCCGAACGTGCGGGGACAACCTCGGCCCGGCTGGTCGCGGCCTATACCGATCTGGTCGAGCGGGATTTCGCCTCCGGTCAGGGCGTGTCGGACTTCGCCCGCGCGCTGGGCGTGACGCCCACCCACCTGACACGCTGCTGCAAGCAGACCTGCGGGAAAAGCGCCCATGCGATCCTCAGCGACCGGCTGATCTACGAGGCGCGGGTCCAGCTGAGGGATTCGGGCAAGCCCGTCAAACGGATCGCCGCCGATCTGGGCTTCAACTCGCCGGCATATTTCACCCGGAATTTCCAGCACCGGACCGGCATGACGCCAAGCGCCTTCCGAAAGATGTCCGCCCCCGGCACCTGACGGATTGACCGGACGGGGCGGTTCGTGCGGGACTGGTGGCGTCCGGCATCTGGGCCGGGCACGCTCTGGCGAGGTCACATCATGCCCGGCATGCCCCGTTTTCCCGGCCACCCCCACCCCGCCGCCTTGCGCTGCGCGAACGACCTGCGCGCAGGCCGGATCGGGCGGCGTGAATTCCTGACCCGGGCCACGGCGCTGGGGCTCGGCGCCCCGTTCGCCTGCGCGCTGGGCGGCCTGCCCATGCCCGCCGCCGCACAGCCCGCGCCGCGGCAGGGCGGCACCCTGCGGATGCAGATGATCACCAAGGAACTGGGCGATCCGCGCCTGTTCGACTGGTCGGAAATGGCGAATTTCAGCCGGGGCTGGCTGGAATACCTTGTCGAATACAATGCCGACGGCACGCTGCGCGGCATGCTACTTGACCGGTGGGAGGCCAGCGAGGATGCGACCAGCTACATTCTTCATGTGCGCCCCGGTGTGCGCTGGACGAATGGCGACGCCTTCACAGCCCGCGATGTCGCGCGCAACATCGACCGCTGGTGCGAGGCCGACCTGCCCGGCAATTCCATGGCAAGCCGGATGGCCGGCCTTGTCGATCCCGCGACCGGACGGGCCCGCGAAGGCGCGATTGCCGTCCTTGACGAGTTGACCCTGCGGATCACGCTCGATGCGCCCGATATCACGCTGATCATGGGCATGGCCGATTACCCCGCCGCCATCGTGCATGACAGCTATGATGGCGGGGACCCGTCCGCAGTCCCGATCGGCACCGGCCCCTACCTGCCCGAAATCAACCTGCCCGGCGCGCGTCAGGTGCTGGTGCGCAATGAGGCGCATGACTGGTGGGGCACGGCGGTTCATGGCGGCCCCTATCTGGACCGGATCGAATATGTCGATCGCGGGACCGATCCGCGCAGCGCGCTTCTGGCCGCCGAGGCGGGCGAGATCGACGCCACCTACCAGACGACGGGTCGGTTCATCGACGCCTTCGAGGCGCTGGGCTGGACGCAAAGCGACGTGCTGACTTCGGCCACCATCGCCGTCCGGTTCAACCAGACCGCCCCGCCCTATGGCGACGTGCGGGTGCGCCGCGCGATGACGCGGGCGGTGGACAATGCGGTGATCCTGGAACTGGGCTATGGTGATCACGGCCTCGTGGGGGAAAACCATCATGTCTGCCCGATCCACCCCGAATACGCCGCCCTGCCCGCAATCGCCCCCGACCCCGACGGTGCCGCCGCGCTGATGGCAGAGGCGGGACATGCCGAGACCCGGTTCGAGCTGTTCTGCCTCGATGATGAGTGGCAGGCCGCCACCGGGGCCGCGATCGAGGCGCAGATGCGCGATGCGGGCATCGACCTGCGCCAGAGGATCCGGCCCGGCGCGGAATTCTGGCAGAACTGGAAAACCTATCCGTTTTCCGCCACCGAATGGAACATGCGGCCGCTGGGGGTGCAGGTCATGGCGCTGGCCTACAGATCAGGCAGCGTCTGGAACGAAACCGGCTTTGCCAATCCGCGGTTCGACACGCTTCTTTCCCGCGCCATGGGTCTGGCCGATGCCGAGGAACGGCGCGAGGTCATGGCAGAGTTGCAGGCGATCCTTCAGGAGGAGGCAGTGCTGATCCAGCCGTTCTGGAGGCGGCTTTACCGCCATTCCGCGCCTCGGGTGCGGGGCGCCGGGATGCACCCGACCTACGAGCATCATCATTACAAGTGGTGGATCGACGCCTGAGCGCCCCTATTGCCCCATGATCGCGAGGACGTAATTCTGTGTCTCGCGGAAAGGCGGGATGCCGTCATATTGCTGCACCGCGCCGGGCCCCGCATTGTAGGCGGCCAGCGCGAGCCGCCAGTCCCGGAAGGTATTGAACTGATCGCGCAGGTAGCGGGCGCCGCCCTCGAGGTTCTGGACCGGATCGTTGGGATCGACCCCCAGAATCCGCGCCGTGCCAGGCATCAGCTGCGCCAGTCCGATCGCGCCCTTGTGGCTGACAGCACCGGGGTTCCAGCCGCTTTCCTGCTGGACCAGTCTCAGGAACAGGTCCTCGGGGATGCCGTGCCGCCGCGCCGCGTCGCGCGCAAGGGCAAGATAGGGCCCCGAATAACGGCCCGCATAGGCCGGTGCCGAAGCGCCCGGCACCTCGGCACGCGGCGGCTGAAGCCGGACTGAATTGCCGTATTGCTGGGAGGCGCGCCCGTCGAGAACGGAGAGCTGGTTCTGTAACAGCGCGCTGCGCGACATCGTCGAGACCGTTTCGGCCGCGGCCCCGTTTCCCGCGCCAAGGGTCACGATCACCGCGAGGGCCAGCCATCGGGGAAAAGCCGAAATCATGCAAACACCGCCACCTTGTTTCTCCCTCATTAGGGCATCGCGCCGCAACTTTCCATCTTCCTTTGATCGCGGCTGCCGCGGGGCGGCAAGGTCCCGCCAAGCCTCAGCCGGAGCGCGAATCGCGCCTCCCCATCCGGACATGCAGACCCATATCCCCGGGGCTGTCCGGCGTGCCGGGACAGGGATCGTGGCCGGAAATTCGGCTTTCATTAAGCTCAATGGGATGGTGTAACGGAAACGGACAAGGCGCGGATTCGCGCGAAACGCAAGACGGGGGCGAGATGGCCGGATCTGTGAACAAGGTAATTCTGATTGGCAATCTGGGTCGCGACCCCGAGGTGCGCACCTTTGCCAATGGCGGCAAGGTCTGCAACCTGCGGATCGCCACCTCCGAACGCTGGCGCGACCGCAGCACCGGCGAGAACCGGGAACGCACCGAATGGCATTCGGTCGCGATCTTTTCCGAACCGCTTGCCAAGATCGCCGAACAATATCTGCGCAAGGGATCGAAGGTCTATATCGAGGGCCAGCTCGAGACCCGCAAATGGCAGGATCAGTCCGGGCAGGACCGCTATTCGACCGAAGTGGTGCTGCGCCCCTATCGCGGCGAATTGACCATGCTCGACGGACGCGACGGACCGCAGGGCGGTGGGAGCGGCGGCGGCAGTGGCGGCGGCTATGTGCCAGACCAGTCATCGGGCGGCGGTTATGGCGGCGGCTATGACACCGGCCCCTCGGGCGGTGGCGGTGGCGGTGGCGGCGGCCGTAGCGATCTGGACGACGAGATCCCGTTCTGAGACCCGGCCTTGCCGAATTGAGCGCCTGACGGCGCATTCGATCTTTGGCGCGGCCCCGAGGGGCCGCGCGATTGCCTCCGGCGGGAGTATTTTCGGAAAGATGAAAGAGCCGCGCGCGCTCTCAACGTGCTGCGAGCGCCTCTGACAGAAGGCCGCGAACCGCCTCGCGCGGGACATCGGAGGTGACGAAGGCCTGCCCGATGCCGCGCGCCAGGATGAAGCGCAACTGCCCGTCGATCACCTTCTTGTCCTGCGCCATAAGATCGAGAAGCACCTCTGCATCCGGCAGATCCCCCGCGATATCGCGCAGCGTCGTCTTCATCCCCATGGCCCGCAGATGGGCGGCCACGCGGCTGGGATCCTCTTGCGGGCAAAGCCCGAGCCGGGCCGACAGGTCGAAGGCCAGCGCACAGCCGATGGCCACCCCCTCGCCATGCAGCAGCCGGTCGGAATAGCCGGTCGCGGCCTCGAGCGCATGGCAGAACGTGTGGCCGAGGTTGAGAAGCGCCCGTTCGCCATGTTCCTTTTCGTCGCGCAGGACGATCGCGGCCTTCATCTCGCAGGAGCGCCGGACCGCGTAGGCGCGCGCCGCACGATCGCCCGAGGCAAGCGCCGGTCCATTCTGTTCCAGCCAGTCGAAAAAGTCCGCATCGCCCAGAAGCCCGTATTTCACCACCTCGCCATAGCCTGCGAGAAAATCACGTGCAGGCAGGGTGTCGAGAAGGCCGATATCGGCCAGCACCCGCACGGGTTGATGGAAGGCGCCGATCAGGTTCTTGCCCTGGGGCGCGTTGATTCCGGTCTTGCCGCCGACCGAGCTGTCGACCTGCGCCAGAAGCGTGGTGGGGATCTGGACGAACCGCACCCCGCGCCGGACAACCGAGGCGGCAAAGCCCGCGAGATCACCGATCACGCCGCCACCCAGCGCCACGACAAGATCGCCCCTCTCGACCTTGCGCTCGAGCAGCCATTCGACCGCGCGGCTGAACTGGGCCCAGCCCTTCGTCTGCTCGCCCGGCGGCAGCGCCAGCGCATCGACCGTGATACCCGCGCCGCGAAGTGTCCCGGCCAGCCGGTCGAGATGCGCCGCGGCCACCGTCTCGTCGGTCAGGATCGCCACGTATGGCCGCCGCAGCAGCGGGCCGATCAGCGTGTCGGCCCGGTCGATCAGACCTTCGCCGATATGGATCTCGTATTCCCGGCCCGGCAGGGCCACATCGACGGTCAGGCTCATGGTGTCAGCTCCAGGATGTCGGGACGCGTGGCCAAGGCCGCGATCACCCGATCCGTCGTGTCCTCGATGGTGAATTCGGGCCGGACCTCGACGCGCAGGTCGGCCAGCGCATAGACCGGAACCCGCTTTTCGTAAAGGCCGGCAAGGGTGGCACGGGGATCGGTGGTGCGCAGAAGGGGCCGGGTATCCTTGTGGCGGACCCTGTCCCACAGGGTGTCGAGCCCCACATCGAGCCAGACCGACACGCCCACCTCGCTGATCTGGCTGCGGTTGCGATCGGCCATGAAGGCCCCGCCCCCCGTGGACAGGATCCCGGCCGGGCCCCGCAGAAGGCGCGCGATCACCTCGGCTTCGCGGTTGCGGAAGAAGGCCTCGCCGTCACGGGCGAAGATCTCGGCGATCGTGGCATTGGCGGCGCGTTCGATCTCGGCATCGGAATCAAGGAACGGAACATCGAGTTTCAGGGCCAGCATGCGGCCGATCGCGGTCTTGCCCGACCCCATCATGCCCACAAGGACGACGCTGCGTTTCAGCCTGGCCCGGCCCTGCAAGGATCCTGCAGAAACCGCGCCCTCCTCGCTCCGGCCTTCCATTTGCTCCCCTCGTATTTGCGGACCCGCACCGATTTGCCCCTTTTCCGCCAATCCTTCGTGAAAGGCCACCCGAATGGCGTGATCTTGCGAAAAAGACCCGCTATAACGACATGGCAACACGAGGCGGGTTCGAACACCGCCCGATCCGAGCGGGGGACAGCCAGCCAATGATATGGCGTATCGTCAAATACCTCATCATCCTGCTGGTCCTCGCGGGACTGGCGCTGATGGCCTATGCCTATGTCGGGCCGGTCCTGTTTCCGGCGGATTTCGCGGCCCCCTCGGAGGAGGTGACGGCGCCTGTGACGCTGGAGCTGGAATGACGATGCGGGTCGCGGCCCTGATCGCCCTGATTGCCGCGGCACCCGCAGCGGCCCGCAGCCAGGACGCCGCCGCGGATGCGCCGCTCTCGGCGATCGACTGGCTGTCGCAAAGCGTCGAGGTGGAGCCGGCCGCGGCACAGGGCCCGCGCGGCCTGCCCGGCGACCCCCCGGTGGCCGAAACCGCCACGGCACCCGAAGTGACGGTGACGCCCCTCGACATTCCCTCGCCCGACGGGACAGGGCTTCTGCCTCCCGACGTGACGGGCCTGCCCAACGGGCTTTGGGCCGGCAGCGATGTCGACGCGCTGACGGATCTCGTGGCGTCGGGCGGGTCGGACACGGTGCCCGCGATACGCGATCTCTTCGTGACGATGCTGCTGGCCTCGGGTGATCCGCCACGCGGGGCGGGGCCGGAGGGCTGGTTCCTGCTGGCCCGGATCGACAAGCTTCTGGATCTGGGGGCCCTGCAACCCGCCCAGGCCCTGGTCGAGGCCGCCGATATCGGCGAGCCCCAGCTTTACCGGCGCTGGTTCGATATTTCGCTGCTGACCGGCACCGAGGATCTGGCCTGCGAGGCGCTGCGCAATCAGCCCGACCTTGCCCCCACCTATCCGGCGCGCATCTTCTGCCTTGCCCGGAACGGCGACTGGCGCGGGGCGGCGCTGACGCTCAATACCGCGCGGGCGCTGGGCGATGTGACCGACGAGGAAGACCAGCTTCTGACCCGGTTCCTCGACCCGGCCATCGGCGAGGATGCGCCCCCCCTGCCCCCGCCCTCGCGGCTGAGCCCGCTTGTCTTTCTGATGCAGGAGGCCATCGGCGAAGGGCTGCCGACCGCCAACCTGCCGCTGGCCTTTGCCCATGCGGACCTGCGCTCGACCGCCGCATGGCGCAACGAGATGATCGCGGCAGAGCGGCTCGTGCGGCACGGGGCCATCTCGGAGTCGCAGCTTCTGGCGGCCTATACACGCCAACGTCCCGCCGCCTCGGGCGGGGTCTGGGACAGGGCGCAGGCCGTGCAATTGTTCGACCTGGCCCTGGAACGGGGCGATCCCGACGAGATCGCGGCAAGCCTGCCCGGCGCCTGGGTCGCCTTCGAGGAGATCCGCGCCGAGGTCGCCTTTGCCCGCCTTTTCACCGAGCCGCTTTCGGCCATCGACCCGGACGGAACCGACGCGGAAACGGCAGCCCTGATCGCGCGGATCGGCCTTCTCTCCGCCGACTATGCCGAGGCCGCACGCTCCGCGACCGCATCGCACCTCCCCCCGCTTCTGGTCGGGGTCGCGACCGGGGACATGACCGATGTGGCAGAGCCGGGCACGCCCGCCGAACGGGCGGTATTCGAGGCCTTTACAGGCGCCGCGCCGCCCGACGACCTGGCCGCGATCGTGCCTGAACAGCGCCTGGGCGAGGCGCTGCTGCGTGCGATTCACCTGTTCGACCGGGGCCTGCAGTCCGATCCGGCACTGGTGCGCGATGCGCTGGCGCTGTTCCGCAGCGAAGGGCTGGAGGATGTGGCAAGGCGCGCGGCGCTGCAATACCTGATCCTGGACCGGTCGGCATGAGTGCCACCGACCAGCCGATGGGGCACTGGATCTCGGCCTTTCTCGATGCGCAGGCGGCCGAACTCGATGCCGCGGAAAACACCCGTCTGGCCTATGCACGCGACCTGCGCGATTTCGCCGAGTGGCTGGGCGCGCGGGGCGGCCATCTTGCCCGCGCCTCGCAGGACGAGATCGAGGAGTATCTGGTCGACTGCGAGGCTCAGGGCCTTGCGCGGGCCACCCGCGCCCGCCGGTTGTCGGCCATAAGACAGGTTTACCGGTTCGCCTTCGAGGAAGGCTGGCGCGACGACAATCCGGCGATCCGGCTCAAGGGTCCGGGCAAGGACCGGAAACTGCCCGGAACGCTGAGCGTCGACGAGGTCGAGGCGCTGATCGCGGCCGCCCGCAAGCCGGGCCGCGACAGGCTGCGCAACATCTGCCTGATGGAGTTGCTTTACGCCACCGGCATGCGGGTCAGCGAACTGGTGGGCCTGCCCGTTTCGGCCGCGCGGGGCGATCCGGGCATGCTTCTGGTGCGCGGCAAGGGCGGCAAGGAACGGATGGTGCCGTTGTCGACGCCCGCCCGCGAAGCGCTGGCCGACTGGCTGGCCGAACGCGACGCCACCGAGGAGGCATCGCCTGCCTGCGGCAAATCCGCCTCGCGCTACCTGTTTCCGTCGCGCGGGTCCTCGGGTCACCTGACGCGGCACCGATTCTACGGGCTGATCAAGGAACTGGCCGTGGCGGCGGGCATCAGCCCGTCGAAGGTCACGCCGCATACGCTGCGCCATGCCTTTGCCACCCATCTTCTGGCCAATGGCGCCGATCTGCGCGCGATCCAGACGATGCTGGGCCATGCCGACGTGTCCTCGACCGAGATCTATACCCATGTGCTGGATGCACGGCTGCGGGATCTGGTGCTGAAACACCACCCGCTGCAACGCGACGAGGGCGACGTCTCTTGAAGCCGGAGCGCGGCGCCATCATAACCACCCCAACCTTCATCTCACCGGATTGACATGAGCAACCTCTTTACCGACCCTGCCTTCTATGCAACGGCAGGCGCAATTCTCGTTCTTCTGGTCCTGTCCGCATTCTTCTCGGGATCTGAAACCGCGCTGACGGCCTCATCGCGCGGCAAGCTGCGATCGGCGGCCGACAAGGGGTCCGCGGGCGCGGCACAGGCTCTCAAGGTCACCGAGGACGGCGAACGCCTGATCGGGTCGATCCTTCTGGGCAACAACGTGGTCAACATCCTGGCCACGTCGCTGGCGACCGCCTTTCTGACCCGCATTTTCGGCGATAGCGGCGTGGCCTTTGCCACGCTGGTGATGACGCTTCTCGTGCTGATCTTTGCCGAAGTCCTGCCAAAGACCTTTGCAATCACCTATCCCGAGGCGGTGGCAAACCGCGTGGCCCGCCCGATCAGCCTTGTGGTGATCGTCTTTGCGCCCATGGTCTCGGCCGTGCGGGTCCTTGTGCGGGGTGTCTTGTGGCTTGTCGGTGTGCGCACCGATCCCGACACCAACATCCTGGCCCTGCGAGAGGAAATCGCGGGCGCGCTGTCGATCGGCCATTCCGAGGGAGTGGTCGAAAAGGAAGATCGCGACCGGATCATGGGCGCGCTCGACCTCGGCGAACGCACCGTCGAAGAGATCATGCTTCACCGTTCCAACATCGAGATGATCGATGTGGGCCTTCCGGTGACGGAAATCCTGCGCCTTTGCCTTGAAAGCTCCCATACCCGGCTGCCGCTTTGGAAGGACGAGCCCGAGAACATCGTGGGCATCCTGCACGCCAAGGACCTGCTGCGCGCCATGCAGAAGATGCTGGGCGATGACGGCCATATCGACCCCGAAGAGATCATGAGCTTCGACATCATGACCGTGGTCATGAAGCCCTATTTCATCCCCGAATACACGACACTTGACGACCAGATGCGCCAGTTCCTGCGCCGTCACACGCATTTCGCGCTGGTTGTCGATGAATACGGAGATCTTCAGGGCCTGATCACGCTCGAGGACATCCTCGAGGAGATCGTGGGCGAGATCTCGGACGAGTTCGACGCCCGCGACGACAACCTGATCGCACGCGCGGCGGACGGCTCCTTCATCGTTGATGGCAGCATGACGATCCGCGACCTGAACCGCGCCAAGGACTGGCACCTGCCCGACGACGAGGCCAACACGATCGCGGGCCTCGTGATCCACGAGGCGCAGATGATCCCGGCGCAGGGCCAGGTCTTCAGCTTTCACGGATTCCGGTTCGAGGTCATGGAAAAGCAGGAAAACCGGCTCGCCACGCTCAAGATCCGCAAGCTCTGATCCCGGACCGCTCCGGGCTCAGCGCCCCTTGAACAGCCCGCCCAGAATGCCCCGCACGATCCGGCGGCCCGTCGTTCCACGCAATTCCTTCACGACGGCGGATGTCAGCGCCTCGGACAGGTCCCCGGCGGTGCTGCCGCCCCTGTCGTTCAGCCGCCGCGACCGGCTGTTGCGGCCCGCCTCATAGCGGCGCGCGCGGGCGAATTCGCGGGCCTTGCCCCCGGCCTCGGCCTCGCGTTCCTCGACGGCGGCCGCCTCCTCGGCCGCGGCATCGGCCCGGCGGGCCAGCATCTCGGCCGCGCTGTCGCGATCAAGGCGGGTGTCGTATTTCGCGCCCATGGGCGAGCTTGCCATGACGGCCGCGCGCTGTTCGCTCGTGATCGGCCCCAACTGCGACGATGGCGGCCGAATCAGCGTGCGTTCCACGATGCCCGGCACGCCCTTGCCATCCAGCATCGAGGTCACGGCCTCTCCGGTGCCGACATCGCGGATCGCCTCGGCGGTATCGAACCGGGGATTGTCGCGATAGGTCTGGGCGGCCTTGTCCAGATCCTTGCGGTCGCGCGCGGTAAAGGCGCGCAGCGCATGCTGGACCCGGTTGCCCAGCTGGCCCAGGACCGTGTCGGGCACATCGCCGGGATTCTGCGTGACAAAGAACACGCCAACCCCCTTGGACCGGATCAGCCGGGCCACCTGTTCGACCTTGTCGATCAGGGCCTTGGGGGCATCCTCGAACAACAGATGCGCCTCGTCGAAGAAGAAGACGAGCTTGGGCTTGTCGGGGTTTCCGACCTCGGGGAGCTCCTCGAACAGTTCCGACAACAGCCAAAGAAGAAACGTCGCATAAAGCCGTGGCGCGTTCATCAGCCGGTCTGCGGCGAGGATGTTGACCATGCCCCGCCCGTCGGGCGCGGTGCGCATGATATCTGCGAGGTCAAGCGCCGGCTCTCCGAAGATACCCGCCCCGCCCTGGTTTTCCAGGATCAGAAGCTGGCGCTGGATCGCCCCGACAGAGGCCGTGGTGACATTGCCGTATTCAAGCGACAGCTCGCGCGCATTCTGCCCGCACCACAAGAGCAGCTTCTGCAAATCCTCAAGATCCAGAAGCGGCAGCCCCTGATCATCGGCCACCCGGAAGACGACATTGAGGACACCCTCCTGCACATCTGACAGATCCAGCAGGCGCGACAGGATCAGAGGCCCCATCTCGGCCACCGTCGCCCGCACCGGATGGCCCTGTTCGCCGAACAGATCCCAGAAGGTTACGGGACAGGCCGAATAGGCCAGATCAAGCCCGATCGTGCCCGCCCGTTTCATGAAGGCGTCATGCAGGCGGAAATCCTCGCGCCCGGTTTCGGCCAGCCCCGACAGGTCGCCCTTCACATCGGCCAGAAAGACCGGCACGCCCGCCGATGAAAACCCTTCGGCCAGGATTTGCAGCGTGACGGTCTTGCCCGTGCCTGTCGCCCCGGCGATCAGGCCGTGCCGGTTGGCAAATTCCAGAAGAAGGTGCTGCGGCTCGGCATGTGCCTCGCCCCCGCCACCGATGAAGATGTGATCCGTCATGTCCGCGCCTCTCCCCTTGGGCCCTGGCCTTTCCCCCGGACGGGACGGCACAGGCTCTCATTCAATCTTAACCATTTTCCGGCACAAGGGATCCTGTTCCCGGCGGCGGTTCTTGCGCTTCGGGGGCATGACTTCCTCCCTGTCAGACTGGCCGCGCCCCCGGGCGCGGCTTTTTTTCCGATCAAAAGCGGGGAAAATCAATCCCCGGCGGTGGTCAGGTCCATATTGACGGGGCGCTACATTTTGGCTGTTGACGGAGGCATTTCCATTGCGTAGCGTCGCGCACGATAAGTCGGCCAAGTCCGGCAGGGAGAAGTGAAAAGGGGGTCCCCAAAGACCCCTTTTTCTGTGTCCTGCGTATGGCCTGCCCGGTCGGGGTCGCACAGGGCGGCGCTGGCGGAATGCTGCCTCCGGACCCAAGGATCCGCCTGACACCGGCCCGACCGCGTGTTAGAGAACCTTCAGATTATCCAGTCCAACGGGGAAGACCGATGCTTAGACCGATAACCCTCCTGATGGCTGCCGGCATGACCTGCTGGGCCGCACTTGCAACCGCCCAGGAGGACGCACCCGACGTCGAAACCGAGGAAAGTTCGCCCTTCGAGGACCTCGGCACACCCGAAAGCGAGGCGGATGGCAATGCCCCCTTCATTCGCGAGACGTTTGGCGATTGGTCGCTGCGCTGCATCCGGGCCGAGGACGATACCGATCAATGCCAGCTTTATCAGCTGCTTCTGGGCCCTGACGGGACCCCGATCTCCGAGGTCAGTATCGTTCCGCTTCTCAATGGCGGAAATGCCGCGGCGGGTGCCGTCGTCGTTGTCCCGCTCGAGACGCAGCTGACCGCGCAACTGACCCTGCGCGTCGATGGCAGCGAGGGCCGCCGCTACGATTTCGATTTCTGCAACCTTGCCGGCTGCGTCGCCCGATTTGGCCTGACCGCCGAGCAGGTCGAACAGTTCAAGGCAGGCGTTGCCGGCACGATGGAGATCGTGCCCGCCGCAGCCCCCGATCAGCGGATCGAGCTGACGATGGGGCTTTCGGGCTTTACCGCGGGCTATACCACCATGGAAGACGAGCTGAACGCCGAAGAATAGGCACCCGGGTCAACCGGTCAATCGAACGCCGTCCCGGCCAGCCGGGGCGGCGTTTCGCGTCTCAGGCGGCCTTCAGCGCGAGAACCGCATTCAGCCCCCCGAAGGCAAAGGCATTCGACAGCACCGCCGTCACCCTGGCCTCTCGGGCGACATTGGGCACAACGTCCAGCGCGCATTCAGGGTCGGGCTCCTCGTAGCCCACCGTGGGCGCGATGATCCCGTCGCGCAGCGCCATGATGCAGGCCAGAAGCTCGACCGCGCCAGTCCCGCCGATCAGGTGGCCATGCATGGATTTCGTCGACGAGATCATGAGCCGGTCGGCATGGGTGCCGAAGGCATGGGCCACGGCGGCACATTCGGTCTTGTCATTGGCGGCGGTGCCGGTGCCGTGGGCATTGATATAGCCCACCTCCGACGGCGCGAGCCCCGCATCCTCGAGCGCGCCGGTGATCGCGCGTTCGGCCCCCTGCTGCGAGGGCATGACGATGTCGGCCGCGTCCGATGTCATGGCAAAGCCCACCACCTCGGCCAGGATCTCGGCACCGCGCGCGCGCGCGTGGTCATATTCCTCGAAGACAAAGACAGCAGCACCTTCGCCCTGCACCATGCCGTTTCGGTTGGCCGAGAACGGGCGGCAGGCATCGCGCGACATGACGCGGAGCCCTTCCCATGCCTTGATCCCGCCGAAACACAGCATCGCCTCCGACCCGCCGGTCAGCATCGCGGTGCACAGCCCCGACCGGATCATCTGGAATGCCTGCCCCATCGCGTGATTTGACGAGGCACAGGCGGTGGCAACCGTATAGGATGGCCCCTTGAGGTTGTATTCCATCGACAGGTGGCTGGCCGCGGCATTGTTCATCAGCTTGGGCACGATGAAGGGATGGACGCGGTTCTTGCCCTCCTCGTAGACGACACGGTAATTCTCGTCCTGCGTGTTCAGCCCGCCGCCCGACGTGCCCAGAACCACGCCCGATCGCGCCGCAAGTTCGCCCGCGAAGGTCAGCCCCGACTGGCCCATCGCCTCTTTCGCCGCCAGAAGCGTGAATTGCGTGAACCGGTCATAAAGCGCGATCTGCTGGCGGTTGAAATGGTTGTATTCGTCGTAATCCTTGACCTGCGCGCCGATCTGCACTGTCAGACGGTCTAGATCGCGGATCACCAGCTTTCCGATCGCCGAGCGCCCCTCGCGCATCGCCTCCAGCGTGGTGGCCACGTCGCTGCCCAGGGCATTGATCGTGCCTGCCCCGGTGATGACCACGCGGCGCCCGCGTGTCACGACTGGTCCCGGATCAGCTTTTCGACCGCTTCGATGATCGAGCCGACGGAGGAGATGTCGAAGGCGCTGTCGCCCGGTGCATTGGCATTGAACGGGACAGAGATGTCGAAGGCCTCTTCGATGGCAAAGATGCTCTCGACCACGCCCATGCTGTCGATGCCAAGCTCATCGAGCGTCTTGTCCGGCGTCACATCCGCCGGATCGAGCAGCGCCTGTTCGGCGATAATGTCGATGATCGTCGACTTCACGTCCATGTTCGGGATCTCTTGCTGGGTGACGGTATTCGCGATGGCGCTGATCTAGTCACTCTGCCCGGGCTTTGGAACAGGTTTCTGCGATGTTCTCAGCCGTTCGAGTATCCGCGGCAGGCGGCGCAGCGCGCGATAGCTTTCTAGCTGGGCCTCGATCCGCATCGCGGGATATCCCAGCATGATCCGCCCGTCAGGCACGTTCGACAATGCAACCGATCCGCCGCCCAAGACCACATCGGCGCCGATCGTGACATTGTCGGCGACACCGGCCTTGCCGCCCAGAACCGTCCTGTCACCGATCCGGGCCGACCCGGCAATGCCCGCCTGCGCGCACAGCAGGCAATCGCGGCCCACGATCGCGTTGTGGCCCACCTGCACGAGGTTGTCGATCTTGGTCCCCGGCCCGATCCGCGTGGCGCGGATGGTTCCGGCGTCAATGGTGCTGCCGGCGCCGATCTCGACATGCGCGCCGATCTCGACCCCGCCCAGCGAATGGATCTTCTGCCAGTCCGGATCGGCGGGGGCGTCGGGCAGGTCCAGCTGGGTCATGGCGTCCCGCGCGGCCTCGACACGGGACGGATCGGGCGTGACGAAGGAAAAGCCGTCGGCCCCGATCACCACGTTGGGATGCAGAATGCAGCCTGCTCCGATGCGGCAGCCGCGCCCGATGCGCACCCCGTCATGGATCAGGCATCCGGGGCCGATCACGGCCCCCGACGCGATCGAGACATGGCGCCCGATGCGGGTGTCCTCCCCGATCGCAGCGGCCGCCCCCACAAAGGTAAAGGCGCCAAGGCCCACACCGTCGCCGATCATGGCGCCGGCCTCGACCACGGCGGTCTCGTGGCGCGCGAATGGCAGGTCCGGCCCCGGATCGAGACGCCGTGTCAGCCCCGACATCGCCATCCGCCCGCGCGGCGCGATGATCGCGGCCTCAAGCCCGAGGGCCGCCCAATCCGCGCCGGGCGCGATCAATGCGGCCCGCGCGGCCCCGTCGCCCAGGCGGGCAAGAAAATCGGGCGTGATAGCGATGGCGATATCGCAGGCGCGGGCCTCCTGCGGTTCGGCCGCGCCGGTGACGCGCAGCGACGTGTCGCCAACCGCCTCGGCCCCGATGGATGCCGCGATGTCGCCGATGCTGTGGCTCATGTTGTCCCCGGTTTCGGAAATCCCGGGGAAAGGACTATCCCTGAACGCCGCCGATCTCCACCCCCGCCTCTTCGAGGGCGGACCAGATCAGGGCGTCCCGGCCATAGATGTCATTGCGGAACTGCAACTCCCCCGTGACCGAGGTAAAGGCCGTCCGGTAGACAAGATGGACCGGAACCGGCGTTTCCAGGTTGACCCGCCGTTCGGCCCCGGTGCGCAGGACCGAATTGAAGAACGTCTCCGGATCGCTTTCCTGCATCTTCAGAAGCTCGTAGGCAAATTCGTGGGGATCATCGAGCCGGATGCAGCCATGGCTGAAGGCGCGCACCTCGCGTGCAAACAGATCCTGTGCCGGCGTGTCGTGCAGGTAGATGTTATACTGGTTTGGAAACATGAACTTGACCGAACCAAGCGCGTTGCGCGGCCCCGGCAATTGCCGCAGCCCATACCGGACCTGCCCGTTCACGATCACATTCGAGACGTTGACCGGCCCCGAACTGCCAAGCGCCTGAAAACCCGCAGGAACCCGGCCGCTATAGGTGCCAACGATGATCGAACGGGGAACATACCAGCTGGGATTGATGACCATGTGGCTCATGACATCGGAAAATTCGGGCGTCTCCCGATCGCGCGAGGTGGCTCCGATCACCGAACGGGTGGTGAATGTCACCCGGTCGAAATCGACGATATCGGCGTGAAAGTCGGTGAGGTTGACCCAGATATGGCGGTCGCCCCGGTCGATGTTCATCCAGCGTTCCCGCTCCATCGCGACCAGAACCGATTGCAGCCGTTCGTTCACGGGGGTGTTGATCGCATCGAGGGTCCCGCTATCGGCGATCCCGTCGACCGTCAGCCCATGGGCGGCCTGAAACCGTTCGACCGCGGCGGTGATCTCGGCGTCATAGGTCCGGGTCACGCTGCGCCCCAGATAGCCCATCGCCATCAGACGGTTGCGCAGGGTGATGACCCTGTCGCCGCTTTCGCCGGGCCCAAGGGCGCCGCCCGGCACGGCGGGGCCCCAGCCGCCGGCAACCAGTTGCGCCCGCATTTCAAGATGGCGCCGCATGAGCCGGGTATATTCCGGCGATTGCGGTGCAAGTTCGCGCAGGTAGGCCTGCGGCGACCGGGCCGCGATGAACCCGTCGAGAAGCTCGCGCCGGTCGATCAGTGGCACCTCGCGCTTGATCGCGGGGACGACCTCGCGGGGGGCGAGAATGCCGGTATTCACGTCGCGCGCATATTTCAGGAAGATCCGGCTGAGCTCGACCTCCATCGCGCCCTGATCCAGCGTCGTCGTGGCGGCATGAAGCCGGGCGACCAGCCCCTCCACATCGTAGCGCGCGGCAGGCAGTCCGTGGGCATGGGCCTCGCTCAGCGCGAAGAGTAGCGCGTTGCGCCGGTTGATCGCCTCGGGGTCGGAGCCTGTCCAGATACCGTCAAACCCCCTCTCCCGATAGAATTGCGCCAGAACCTCGTCACGCGCGGCCGTTTCGGCCACCGCCTGATGAAAGCCTGTGATCTGGAGCTGGGCCTGTGCGGCAGGAACGGAAACGATCGCCGCGGCAGGCACGGCGCAGGCAAGCGCGGCACAGAACCGGAGCGGGAGCAGACGGATCAATGGGAACAAGACGATTCTTTCTACGAAGTGGCAGCAACGTCCTGCAAGTAAGCGCAATCGCGCGACATTTCGTCCACTCACAATTGCGCCAGAAGCCGATCACACGGGATCTTGTGGCCAAACTGCCCCGGTTTGCGCCCCCGGGAACGCCTTGTTCGACTGGCCCATGCCGGCGCCTGCCGCCAATTTGCGCAAAATCCCGCCGATTATCCCGGACGGCACCTTCACAGGCAAGACCGGCCTTGGCCCGAGAATCCCTTTGTGCAATAAAAATTCTGCATCTGGGGACAAGATGGCAAAAAGCCCGCCAAGACGTGGGCACAGGTAAGCGACGGGACAGGCGCTCTTGACATGATGAAAGATGGCTCTTCGGGTTTGACCCGACGTTCTTTGCTTGGTGCGTTCGCGGCGACCGCGGTTGCAGCAGCACCCACCTATTCCAATGCAGCGGGTTTCCTGAGGGGCGGCGGCGATATCCGACGTATCCGCATGTATTCCGGCCGGACGGGCGAACGTCTCGACACGGTCTACTGGATCGAAGGCGATTACATCGCCGAGGCCATTCGCGAGGTGAACCTGTTCATGCGCGACTGGCGCAACGGCAAGGCGATCGAGATCGACACCCGCACGGTCGATATCATGGCCGCCGCGCACAACCTCCTCGAGACGAGCCAGCCCTACATGCTCCTGTCCGGCTACCGCTCGCCGGAAACCAACGCGATGCTGCGATCGCAGAGTTCGGGTGTCGCGCGCAATTCTCTTCACATGCGTGGACAGGCGGCCGATCTTCGGCTGACCGACCGCTCGGTCAGCCAGATGGCCCGGGCCGCGGCAGCCTGCCGTGGCGGTGGCGTCGGCCGCTATTCCGGGTCGAACTTCGTTCACATGGATTGCGGAGCGGTGCGCACCTGGGGCCGCTGATCAGCGCCCGATACCGGAATGTCCAAAAGAAAAAGGCGCCCTTTCGGGCGCCTTTCTTCGTTGGGCCGGGCTTTGTCGGCTATTCCGCGGCGCGCGGCGTGTCGACCCGGGGTTTCAGGGCCTGCCAGGCATCATATTGCGACAGGAAGAACCGGCCGTTCAGATCGGTGAGGAAATGCGACGAGATCAGCTTGTCCATCACCGGGCCCTTCACCTCGGACAGATGCAGCCCGATGCCCAGATCCTTGAGCCGCCGGTTGATCTCCTCAAGGCTTTCCAGCGCCGAGAAATCCACCTCGTTCACCGCGGAGAACATCAGGATGACGTGCCGGATCTCGCAGCCCTCGCTGACCCGCGATTGCACGAGGTCCTCGAGAAAACGGGCATTCACGAAATAGAGGCTCTCATCGACCCGCAGCGTCAGGACCGAAGGGTCGGTCTCCACGTCGTGGCGATTGATGTTGCGGAAATGCTGGGTTCCGGGAACAAGCCCGACCTCGGCCACATGCGGCTTGGATGTCTTGTAGAGATGCAGCAGCACCGAGATGATGACGCCCGAGGCCACGCCGATCTCGACCCCCATGCCCAGGGTCAGGCCGATCGTCGCCACCACGGCCACGAAGTCGGCCTTGGCATAGCCCCAGGTCTTCGCGACGATGGAGAAATCGACAAGGCTGAGCACCGCCACGATGATCGTGGCCGCAAGCGTGGCCTTGGGCAGGAAGAAGACAAGCGGCGTCAGCGCAAGTGCCGCGATCCCAAGCCCCACGGCGGTAAAGGCACCGGCGGCAGGCGTGGCGGCACCGGCATCGAAATTCACGACCGACCGGGCAAAGCCCCCCGTCACGGGATAGCCCCCCGTGAAGGCCGCGCCAAGGTTGGCGGCGCCAAGGCCGATCAGTTCCTGATCCGGGTCGATCCTCTGGCGTTTCTTGGCCGCGAGCGTCTGCGCCACCGAGATCGATTCCACGAAGCCGATGATCGAGATCAGGATCGCGGGCACCAGAAGCTGCGACATCAGATCGGGCGAGAAACCGGGCATCGTCAGCGGCGGCAGGCTTTGCGGAACCTCGCCCACGATGGCCACGCCCCTGTCGGACAGATCCAGCAGCCACACGGCAAGCGTCGTGGTGACGACCGCGGCGACCGGGCCCGCCTTTGTCACGACATCGGCCATGCGCGGCGACAAGCCCATCTTGCGCAACAGCGGCTTCAGCCCCTTGCGCACCCAGAACAGGAACGCGGTTGCCAGAACACCGATCACCAGCGTGATCCAGTTCGTCTGGTCGAGATTCGACACCAGCGAACCCAGGATCTCGGGCAGCGTATGGCCATGGGATTCGATACCGAGGATATGGCGGAACTGGCTTGCCGCGATCAGGATGCCCGACGCAGTGATGAAGCCCGCGATGACCGGATGGCTGAGAAAGTTGGCGAGAAAGCCCAGCCGCAACACGCCAAGCGCCACGAGAAAGCCACCCGACATGAAGGCCAGCGTCAGTGCCGCGATTGCATAGCCGGCCGTTCCCTGCTCGGCCACCTGCCCCACGGCCGAGGCCGTCAGAAGCGACACCACCGCCACCGGCCCCACCGCCAGTGCGCGGCTGGTGCCGAAGATGGCGTATAGGATGATCGGCGCGATCGAGGCATAGATGCCGGCTTCGGGCGGCAGCCCGGCCAGCAGCGCATAGGCCAGAGATTGCGGGATCAGCATGATCGTCACGATGACCGCCGCGATCATGTCGTTGGAAAAGTCGTCGCGGTCGTAGTGCCGGCCCCATTCCAGAACGGGGAGATAGCGTCTCATTTGATCGATCATTGTCTTGCCTTGCAAAAAGGGGGCGCTCGATCAGCGAGGGAGCCTTCCCCATGGCGGGCCCCGGTCTCGGGTCGCCCGGTATCGGGTGTTGGCGCCGCCCGGCACAGATGGCCGGGCGGCGCGTGCAAGCCTCAGGCCTGCGCGGCGATCCTGTCTGTCAGGCCGCGCATGTCATAGCCCGCAGCCGAGGTGGCCGCGAGGATGTCGTCAAGCGGCATCCGGCCCGACTGGGCCAGCGACCACAGCGTGGCCGAGCGGGTGCCGCTGCGGCAATAGGCCAGGATCGGTCCGGGCAGTTCGGACAGGGCGGCGGCATAGGCGGCCACCGCCTCGTCCGGGAAGAGCCCGCCCGAGACGGCGATGTGCCGCGCCTCGAGCCCCGCGGCCGAGGCCGCCGCCGCGATTTCGGCGAAATCCGGCTGGTCGGGGGTTTCCCCGTCCGGCCGGTTGCAGATGATCGCGCCGAAGCCCCGGTCCTTCAGCGCCGCCATGTCGGCGGCGCTGATCTGGGGGCTGACCGAAAGGTCATCCGTTATGCGCTTGATGTCCATTGCGCGTTCTCCGCTCACAGGGTGTTGACCGGAACCTTGAGCATCGGACGGCCGTCCTTGTCGGTCGGCACCTCGCCCGCGCGCATGTTCACCTGCAAGGACGGGATGATCAGCCTCGGCATCGCCAGCTGGGCATCGCGCTCGGTCCGGAACTTGACGAAATCTTCCTTCGTCTTGCCGCCGCCCACATGGATGTTGTGCGCCTTTTCCTCGCCCACGGTGGTTTCCCACTGGATGTCGCGGCCATTGGGGCCGTAATCGTGGCACATGAACAGGCGCATGTCGTCGGGCAGGGTCAGCACCTTCTGGATGCTGTCATAGAGCGTTCCCGCGTCCCCACCGGGGAAATCGGCACGGGCCGAGCCGCCATCGGGCATGAACAGCGTGTCGCCGACAAAGGCCGCGTCACCGATCACATGCACCATGCAGGCCGGCGTGTGGCCGGGCGTATAGATGGCAACGGCATCCATGTTGCCGATCTTGTAGGTGTCGCCATCCTCGAACAGCTTGTCGAACTGGCTGCCGTCACGCTGGAACTCGGTCCCTTCGTTGAAGATCTTGCCGAAGGTGTCCTGGACGACCATGATCTTCGATCCGACGCCGATCTTGCCGCCCAGCTTTTGCTGGATGTAGGGCGCCGCCGACAGGTGGTCGGCATGGACGTGGGTTTCGATGATCCATTCCAGCTTGCAGCCACGCTCCTCGATATTGCGGATCAGCGCGTCGGCGTGATCATAGGTGATCCGTCCGGCGGCATAGTCGATATCCATCACCGAATCGATGATCGCGCAGGAATTCGACGTCGGATCCTTGACGATATAGCTGATGGTGTTGGTGGCCTCGTCGAAGAAGGCTTCCACCTCGGGTGTGACGTTCATGTTGACGGGATAGTCGGTCATTTGAGTGTCCTTCATTTCCGTATCCTTTCCGTTTGTCTTGTCAGGTCCGCACGAAACTGCGCGTGCGACCGGTAAGTCCTTGCAGGACGTTCGAGATCATGATGCCGACCAGAAGTGCGCCGACGAAGTAGAAGACCTCGATCCGTCCGGTTCCAAGCGCGGGCAGCGCGCCGCCCGGGCAGAAGCCCGAAATGCCCCAGCCGATGCCGAAGACGGCCGATCCGCCGACAAGGCGCGCGTCGATGTCGCGGCGGGTGGGCAGCTTGAACCCGTCTTCGAAGATCGGGGCCTTGCGGCCAAGGACCAGCTTGTAGCCCACGAAGGCCGTGACGAAGGCCGCGGCCATCACGAAGATCAGCGACGGGTCCCAGGTTCCGGCCACGTCGAAGAAGTTGATGACCTTGGCCGGATTGGCCATGCCCGAGATCGAGATGCCGACACCGAAGACGACACCGATCAGATATGTGCTCAGCAAACGCATCTTCATGCCCCCAGCATATGACGAACGACGTAAACAGTCGCGAATGTTGTTGCCATGAAGGTGATCGTCGCGACGATCGACCGCGGCGAGAGACGCGCCATGCCACAGACCCCGTGGCCCGAGGTGCAGCCCGCGCCATAGGTGACGCCGATGCCGACGATCACGCCGCCGACCAGAAGCGCCAGCGTCGAGACGGGCACATCGACCGTGGGCATCTGCCCGGTCACCGCCATCACGACCAGCGGACCGGTCACCATGCCCAGCAGAAGCGCCACGCGCCAAGCCGCATCAGGCAGGTTGTTGGGGCGGATGACACCGGCCAGAACGCCGGTCGCACCCATGACCCGGCCAAGCGTCAACATCAGCAGAACAGCCGAGATGCCGATCAGGGCACCGCCGGCCAGCGATTGCACGGGCGTGAAAGCCGTTTCCATCATGCCCGGCCGTCCTTTCCGAACGTGGTGTGACGCGGCAGGTTGGCTGCCGGTCCCATTGCGTTTTCATGTGTCATTCTTGTTCCCCTGGAATCAGTTCTGATCCTGCATACCGAGTCGCGGAACCCGCGTCGGTGACCTTGTTACATTCCAACGAAGGAATTTGTAACCATTGACCGGAATGTGGGTCCGGATATCGGCGCCCGGATCAGATCGCCTCGGCCAACCGTTCAAGGGCGGGCTGATCCGACAGGACGATATGCCCGCGCGATTGCTGCACCAGGCCGCGCTTCTGGAAATCGGCCAATTGGCGCGAGATGACCTCGCGCGCGGTGCCCAGTTCCGTCGCAAGCTGCTGATGCGTCACCTTCAGGTCGGGTTGATCGCCCGCAAGCGCGATCAGCCGCTCCGCCAATCGGACGTCGATCTTGCCGAAGGCCACATCGTCGATGACCCGGAACAGATCCGTGATCCGCCGCGCATAGGCCGCAAAGACGAAATCGCGAAACTGGCTGGAGGCGGTCATCAATTCGTCGAAGACCGCCCTCGGGATCGACGCCGCCCGGATATCTGTCTCGGCCACGCCTTCGGCCGAATAGGCCTCGTGGGCCAGAAGGCAGGCTGTCGTCAGGACACAGCTTTGCCCCGCCTCGACCCGGTAAAGCACGATCTCCCGCCCCTTTTCGGAGGTTTGCGACACGCGCACCGTGCCATCGAGAAGCAGAAGCAGGTTATCGGGGATGTTGCCGGGACCGAAGATATGCGTGCCGGCCTTGACCTCGATGACCCGGCTGCGCTCGACCAGACGGGTCCTGACCGGATCGGGCAGACGCACAAGCCCCTTGAACTGCTTTATCCAATCGCCGTTCGACATGGTCCTGCGCGTCCTTTCCATCGTCTTCTGCGGTCGCGGATCACCCCCGCGCCCGAACATTCCTGCTGCCCCGACCTCACCCCGGAGCACATCACCCACACCCGCTTTCAGATATTCGGTCCGTCGCCACAGACAAGGGCGCCCGGCCCGGCTATCGCCCAGCTCAGGCCCGGCGCGTCAGGCCCCGCCGCCCCAGCGCGCTCAGCCCCACTGCGATCAGGATGATCGCGCCCACCAGAACCTCGCGCACATAGCTGTCGACCCGCATCTGGGTCAGTCCGTTGTCCAGCACGCCCAGCACCAGAACACCTGCCAGCGTCGCCAGAACCCGCGGCTGCCCGTCACGGGTCAGCGTCATGCCCAGAAACACCGCCGCGATCGCCGTCAGCATCAGCCCGTCGCCCTGCGTCGGATTGGCCGAAGCCACCCGGCTGGCATACATGAGCCCCGCCAGCGCCGCGCCGACACCGGTGAAGGCAAAGGCCGACAGCCGCAGCCACATGACCGGCAGGCCCGCAAGGCGCGCGGCCTCGCGGTTGCCGCCGATGGCATAAAGTCTGCGGCCATAGCTTGTCTGTTCCAGCACGACCCAGATCACGAGGATCACCGCAACCGCGACCAGCGTCAGGTTGGGCAGGATCAGCGCGCGGTCATCCACCATGCCCACCTGCGGCCCGCCCCGGGCAAAATCGCCAAAGGCCGCCGGGATGTCGCGGCCGAATATCGTGCGCCCGTCGCTGACGACAAAGGCGATGCCGCTGAACACGGTGAGCGTGGCCAGCGTCGCGACGAAAGGCAGGATGCCCACAAGGCTGACCATCACCCCGTTGAAGAGCCCGCCCAGCAGGCCCACGCCAAGGGCCGCCGCGATGGCCACCGGGATCGACACCTCCTGCACGAAGAGCATCGCCGCCACCACGCCCGCAAGCGAGGCCATCGACCCCACCGACAGGTCGAAATCGCCCATCACCATCACGACCGTCATCGACGCCGCGACCACGGCCAGCATGCTGACCTGCTGCGAGATGTTGAGCCAGTTGCGCGCCGTCAGGAACGTGTCGGGCAGGTTCACGGCAAAGAAGATCACCACCGCCAGCATCCCTGCCAGACCGCCAAAACGCCGGATCATCCCGGTCATGCCGCTGTGTCCTTCCCGTTCTGGTGATAGAACCGCTTCAAGAGCCCCGCCTCCGTCAGACCTTCGGCCTCCACGATCTCGGCCAGCCTGCCATCGCGCATCACGGCCACCCTGTCGGACAGTCCCAGAAGCTCGGGCAGGTCGGATGACGCCATCACGACGCCCAGCCCCTCGTCGCTGAGTTGCCGGATCAGGCGATAGATCTCGAACCGCGCGCCGATATCGACGCCGCGCGTCGGCTCGTCAAGCAGAAGAACCCGGGGCCCGCCCGCCAGCGCCCGGGCAAAGAGCACCTTTTGCTGGTTGCCGCCCGACAGCTCGTCGCAGGCCTGGCCAAGCCCCGCCGACTTGAGCCGGACCCGCGCGCCCTGCTCCTCGGCCAGTCGGGACTGACGGCGCGGGTCGAGGAAGACGCCGGCCCGGGCCAGCGCCCCCAGATGCGGCAGGGCCACGTTTTCGGTGATCGCGCGGCCCAGCATCAGCCCTTCGGACCGCCGCTCGCGCGGGACATAGGCGATCCCCCGCGCCCAGGCCCGCGCAGGCCCGCCATCGAGCCTCGTGCCGTCCAGCCGGACCTCGCCGCCCCGGCGCGGCATCTCGCCCAGGATCGCCCGCAGCAAGGCGCCGCGCCCCGACCCCGACAGCCCGGCCACGCCGAGGATCTCGCCCGCGCGCAGGGAAAACCCCGCCGTTATCAGCGGCCCGGCCGCAAGGTCGCGCACTTCGAGGATCGTTTCCCCGGCCCCCTCCGCGCGGCGCGGCGGGAACAGCCCGCTGAGGGACCGGCCCGTCATTTCCTCGATTATGCAGTCCTGTCCGGTCTCGGACATCGCCCGGGTGGAGACGTGTTTGCCATCGCGCAGGACCGTGACCCGGTGGGCGAGGCGCAAGACCTCGGGCATCCGGTGCGAGACATAGAGAATGCCCGCCCCCTGCCGGACCAACTCGCCGATCACATCGAACAGCCGTTCGGATTCGGCGGTGGTCAGCGCGGCGGTGGGCTCGTCCATGACATAGAGCCAGGGCGCGGCACCCGGCTCGCCCACCAGCGTGCCCGCGATGCGGACAAGCATCTGGTCGCCCGCGCCCAGATCGGTCATCGGCCGGCGCGGGTCCAGCCGGTCAAGCCCGAGCCGCGCCAGCGCCGCCCCCGCATCGGCATTGAGACGGCCCCAGTTCACGAGACCCGCCCGGCGCGGATAGGGCCGGTCGAGATACATGTTCTCGGCCACCGACAGCCCGCGCACGGCGTGCAATTCCTGATGGATGAAGCGCAGCCCCGCCGCCCGCATCGCGCCCGGATTGCCAGGGGGCAAGGGATCGCCGCCAAGGCGCAGCCCCCCTTCATCGGGCCGCTCAAGGCCCGCGAGAATGCGGATCAGGGTGGATTTGCCGGCCCCGTTCTCGCCCATCAGGGCATGCACCTCGCCCGCGCGCAGGGAGATGCTGACGCCATCAAGCGCCTGCACGGCGCCAAAGCGGCGGCCGAGTGTGTCGAGATCAAGCTGGGGCATGGTCCGGTTGGAAGGATGCGCCCCGCGTCCGGGGCGCATCCGACAATCTCATTCGCTGGCGTTTACGGCGGTGATCAGCAGCGTCGGCACATAGATCACCCGCTGAACCAGCTCTTCACCGGCAAGGATGCGTGCCACGCTGTCGGCCGTCGTGGCGCCGATCTGTTCGAAATCCTGCGCGACGGAGGCCTCGAAATTGCCGCCCGCGGCAATCGCCTCGCGCGCCTGGGGATTGGCGTCGATGCCGGTGATGACGATGCCTTCGTCCTCGCGGCCCGCGGCCTCGATCGCCTGAAGCGCGCCGAGGGCCGGCTGGTCCCACGCGGCCCAGACGGCCGAAATGCTGCCCGGCTCGGGGTTGGCGGCCAGAAGCGCCTCCATCTGGGCGCGGCTGTCGGCAATGCCGCCATCGCTCACGTCGGGGGTGATGCGGTCGATCACCTCGATATCGGGATGGTTGGCAAAGACCGCATCCGCGACCACGCCGCGCACCTGAACCGGCGGGAAGGGATCGAAGGTGAACATCACCACGTTGCCCTCGCCGCCGATGCGGTTGGCGACGTAGACGGCCGTCTCGACTGCCATCGCATAGCCGTTCGAGGTGACGTTCGCCGCGACCAGCGGATCGCTGCCCGCATCCATGCCCACGACGGGAATGCCCGCATCGGCCGCCACGCTCAGGCCCGCGCCGATCTGGGCCGGATCCACGTTGATGACGATCGCGTCCACGCCTTGCGTGACGACATCCTCGATCCGGCTGATGACGGCAGCCACGTCGCCGGCAGTGTCGATCACATTGACCTCCCAGCCCAATTCGTCGGCCCGGGCGGTAAAGCCATCCACATAGAATTGCGTGCCCGGCTGCGCGAGATAGGGCGTGATCACCGCCACCTCCTGTGCCGAAAGCGGGGTCGCCAGGCCGGCAGCGGCGGCAAACCCGATAAGTGTCGTGCGAAGCGTCATGCTGTAGTCTCTCCCTATGGTCTGGCCCCGGGGCCGGCGGTAAGAGTGTCACAAGGTCCGGGGATGGTCCATATCCACGAAGCGGGGAAGAGGCAGGGAATGCAGGCAGGCGGAACAGGTCCGGTTTTCATCGGCATCGACGTGGGAACAAGCTCGGTCAAGGCGGTGATGGGCGCCACGGGCGGCGCCCGTCTTGACGCCTATTCCGGCCAGCATGACACCGCCCGCCCCGGCCCCGGGGCCGCCGAGCAGGACCCGGCTGCATGGATGCACCATGTGGAGGCCGCACTTCACCGTTTCGCCGCGCACAGACGCGCGCGCGACGTGGTGGCCATCGGGATCACGTCGCAGGTCAACACGCATCTGCCCGTCGACGCGGGCGGCACGCCGCTGCACCACGCGATCACGTGGCAGGACACGCGCTGCGCCGCGCAGGCCGCCCGGCTCGAGGCGACGATCGCGCCGGAGGTCAAGACCCGGGCCCTTGGCGCGCCGATCCCCATCGACGCGAGCCATGCGCTGGCGCGGCTGGCATGGCTGGCCGAGACCGCGCCCGACATCCGGGCCCGGACCGCGCATCTGATGCTGCCCAAGGATCATGTGATCGCCCGCCTGACCGGCGAGGTCGTGACCGACCCGCTGTCGTCGGTGGGGCTGGTGGGCACCGATCTGCGCTATGCGGGCGCGGTGCTCGATCTGGTCGAGGGGGCGGCACGGCTCCTGCCGCCGCTGCGCGATCCGCTGGAGATCGTGGGGATCGTCGGGGCGGGGCTGCCCTTTGCGGGTGTTCCGGTCGCCAACGGCACGATGGATGCCTGGGCCAGCATGTTCGGCCTTGGCGTGGCGCGCGATGGCGAGGCGATATATCTGTCGGGCACCAGCGACGTTCTGGGCCTGATCTCGGCTGACAGGCCCGGCGCGCCCGGCATCATCACCTTTCCCGACTGGCGGGGCATCACGCTGCATGCGGGGCCCACGCAATCGGGGGGCGCGTCGCTGGGCTGGGTCGCGCGGCTTCTGGGACGCGGGATCACCGATCTGTCGGCCCTCGCCGAGACCGCGCCCGTCACCGCGCACAGCCCCCTCTTCCTGCCGCATCTCGAAGGGGAGCGCGCGCCGCTTTGGGATGCCTCCTCGCGCGGCGCCTTTGCGGGCCTGTCCTCCGCCACCGGCCCGGCAGAGATGGCGACAGCGGTGATGGAGGGGGTGGCCTTTTCCGCCCGGCTCGCGCTGGAAGCCATCGAGGAAAGCGGCGCGCGGCCGATCACGGCGCTGCGCCATGGCGGCGGCGGCGCGCGGTCCGACATATGGTGCCGGACCAGGGCCAATGCTCTGGGCCGCAGGCTCGACCGGGTCGCAGCCCCCGAAGCAGGCGCGATGGGCGCGCTTGTCATGGCGGGTGTCGCCTCGGGCGAAATGCCCGATCTGGCCGGGGCGGCGGGCGCACTGGTCGCGACCGACCGCAGCTTTGACCCCGATCTGCGGATCGCCGCCCTGTCGGAGGACCGCTTTGCCGCGTTCCGGGACCTCTACGAGGGGTTGGCCCCCGTCAACGCGCGTCTGCGCACAGGCGGCTGAGAATGGGCGGCTGATAATCGAAAAAAGGGCCGGAGCATCTGCCCCGGCCCCCTTCATGCCCGATCAGGCAAAGGACCAGCGCTCCATCCAGCGTTCGCCGTCCATGTCCCAATGGGACGAATAATCGCCGCCGGTTTCGATCCCCGGACGCAACGCAAAGACGTAATTGGCGAACATCGGGATGATCGCCCCGCCATCCTGGTTCACGATCATCTGCATCTCGAAATACATGTCTCGGCGCTTTGCCTCGTCGAGTTCGGCGCGCGCCGTCACGAGAAGCTCGTTGAACCGCTCGTTTTCCCACATGGTGTCGTTCCACGCAGCACCCGAGGCATAGGCCGTCGTGAACATCGCATCCTCCGTCGGACGCCCGCCCCAGTAGACGGCGGCAAAGGGATCCTTGAGCCAGACATCGGACCAGTAGCCGTCATTGGGCACCCGGTTCACATCGATCTCGATCCCGGCCGGAGCCGCCGAGGCCTGGAAAAGAGTTGCCCCATCGACCGCACCAGGGAACGCTGCATCGGCCGCCGAAAGACGAACGTTCAGCCCGTCAAGACCGGCCTCGCGCAGGTGGAACATGGCCCGGTCGGGGTCATAGGGGGTCTGTTCCAGCTCGGTATTGTAGAAGCGCTGACCCTGACCGATGGGATGGTCGTTGCCCACCGAGCCGTAGCCGAAGAGGATCTTGTCGACCAGTTCCTGCCGGTTGATCGCATGTTTCAGCGCCAGCCGCACGTTCACATCGTCGAACGGTGCGGTGTTCGCGTGCATGGCAAAGGTGTAGTGCTGGTTGCCCGCCACGGATTCGATCGTCAGGTCGGGGTTGCGCGCCAGCAGGCCCACGGTCTTCAGGTCCAGCTTGTCGATCGCATGCACATCGCCCGAGATGAGCGAGGTGGTGCGGGCGTTCAGGTCGATGACCGACAGCATCTCGACCCTTTCGAAGAAGCCGCGATTCTGGTCCCAGTCATCGGTATTGCGTTCGAACGTCGCCTGCACACCGGGCTGGAAACTCACCAGACGATACGGGCCGCACCCGACACCGGAGCGCCAGTCGATCCCCCGGTCGTCGCCCGGCGGCATGATGGTGAAGTGATAGTCGGTAAAGGCGGCGGGGAAATCGGCATTGCCCGCGTCCAGCGTGACGACGACGGCGTTGCCGTCGATCGAGATGTCCTGCACCGCCTCGAGAAGCGGCTTGGCGGCCGAGATGGAATCCTCGCCCCGGTGAAAGTTGATCGACGCCACGACATGTTCCGGCGTCACGGTCAGACCGTCGTGGAAGGTGACGCCCTGCCGGATGTTGAACCGCCATGTCGCCGCATCGGCCGACGCTTCCCAGCTTTCGGCGATCTGCGGCTCGACGCTGCCGTCGCGGGCAAAGCCGGTCAGATAGCCATGCATCCCGTAGGACAGACCCAGCATGAAGCCGTTGTCCCATGTCGCGGGGTTGAGCGTATCGGTCGTGTTGCCATGACCCTTCGCGACCCGGAACGTGCCGCCGCGATTCTGCGCGCGCACCGGACCGGCGCCAAGGCCCGCCGCGGCGAGGCCGACAAGGGCAGCACCCCCGCCCAACACGGTGCGGCGCGACGCAAGTCTCTTGCCAAGATAGTCTTGTGACATCTTAAATACCTTCCTGTTCGTTTGTTTTTCCGCTGAATTCTCCCAGAGAAGCCAAGACCCTGCGCGGTCCGGCACCCATTCAACGCCTGCATCATACCCGGCTGGGGTCAGGAAACAACAGCACTGGCACCAGCCGTGACACCTTGCCGGTCCTGGCCGATGCACGGACAGGCCAAAGGTGGTGTGACATCCGCGCCGCAAGGCCCGTCGGACGGGAAGGTCTCAGGCCCGGGCGGGCGCCGGTTCCGCCACCGTCAGGCGGCCGGCCGCCAGCGCCGACAGCACCACCATCGCCGTCGCGGTGCCCAGCATCAGCGCAAGCCCGCCCATCTGGTAGGTCAGCCCCGACAGCACCGTCCCCGTGAGGCGGCCGGCCGCATTGGCCATGTAGTAGAAGCCCACATCCATCGTCACCCTCTCGGCCTTCGTGAAGGCAAGGATCAGGTAGGAATGCAGCGCCGAATTGATGGCAAAGATCGCACCGAAGACCAGAAGCCCTGCGACGATCACGACCGTCAGCCACAGGGTCGGCTCCGGCGCCACAAGTGCCGCGACCGTCAGCACCATCGGCACCGCGGCCAGCGCCAGCGCCCAGCCGCGCGCCGCCCGGATCAGGTCCCCCTCGGGCCGCGTGGCCGCGCGCAAGACGCGCGGCGCCATGGCCTGAACCGCGCCGTAAAGGATGATCCACAGCGCCATGAAACTGCCGATCATGAAGAACGCCGCGCGATTGCCCTCGGTCGTGCCGTCCGACAGGACCCCGTAGAAATAGACCGGGATGCCCACAACGAACCAGACGTCGCGCGCGCCGAACAGAAAGACGCGCGCACCGCTCAGCCAGTTCACATTGGCCGATTTCGAAAAGACCTCGGAAAACTTCGCGCCCTTGCGGCCCCGCGGCAGGCCCGGCGGCATGGCGATGAGGAGCGCCAGAAGGATCAGTGCGAGCACACCCGCCATCACCAGCACCGCCCCGACAAAGCCCAGCGTCGCCAGAAGGGCCGCGCCGAGCAGAAAGCCCACCCCCTTCACCGCGTTCTTGGACCCGGTCAGCAGCGCCACCCAGCGGAACAGGCCGCCCTGCCCGTCCGGCGCCAGCAGCTTGACCGCCGATTTCGAGGACATCTTGGCCAGGTCCTTGGCGACGCCCGAGGCGCCCTGCACGACCATCACATAGGCCACCGACACGCCGACCGCCCAGCCCGGATCAAGCTGCGCCAGCGCCAGAAGCGCCAGCACCTGCAAGCCCAGCCCGGCATAGAGCGTCGAGGTCAGCCCGAACCGCGCCGCGATCCAGCCCGCCGACAGGTTGGTGACCATACCGGCGATTTCGTAGAGCACGAACAGATAGGCCAGCTGCACCGGCGAAAAACCCAGCGTGTGGAAATGCAGAAGGACCAGCATCCGAAGCGCGCCATCCGTCAGCATGAAGGCCCAGTAGGCCGCGGTGACGGCGATATAGGCGCCAAGCCCCGCGGGACGGGTGGTCACGGCGCCTCTCCGACCATGAGCGCGACATCGACCAGCCGGTGGGCATAGCCCATCTCGTTGTCATACCATGCATAGACCTTCACCTGCGTGCCGTTCACCACCATGGTCGAGGGCGCGTCGATGATGCTGGACCTTGTGTCGTTGGTGTAATCGGCCGAGACAAGCGGACGGGTCTCGTATCCGAGGACCCCCTTCAGCGGGCCTTCGGATGCGGCGCGGAAAAGGGTGTTCACCTCCTCCACCGTCGTCTCGCGCGCCATCTCGAACACGCAATCGGTCAGCGACGCGTTGAGCAGCGGCACCCGCACCGCATGGCCATTCAGACGGCCCTTCAGTTCGGGATAGATCAGCGTGATCGCCGTGGCCGACCCGGTAGTGGTCGGGATCAGCGAATTCAGCGCAGACCGGGCGCGACGCAGATCCTTTGCCGGGCGGTCGACGATGGTCTGGGTATTCGTGACATCATGGATTGTCGTTATGGATCCATGCTTTATTCCGATTTCCTCGTGCAACACCTTAACAACGGGCGCGAGGCAGTTGGTCGTGCAACTGGCAGCGGTGACAATCCGATGGAGCGCGGGATCATAGGCACTGTCGTTCACGCCGAAGACGATATTGGCGGTCGGCCCGTCCTTGACCGGGGCCGAGACGACGACCCGCTTCACCCCCGCCTCGAAATAGGGCGAGAGAGCGGCTTCGGACTTGAAGACGCCGGTGCAGTCGATCACCACGTCCACCCCGTCGAGCGGCAGCGCCGAAAGGTCGCGGGTCCCGACAAAGGGCAGGTGCCGGCCGTCGATCGTGATGCCTCTGTCATCATGGGAGAAATCGGCAGCCCAGCGTCCGTGCACCGTGTCGAATTCCAGCAGATGCGCGTGCATCGCCGCATCGCCCACCGCATCGTTGATCCAGGCGATATCCGCACCGCGCTCCAACAGCGGACGAAGCGCCAGCTTGCCGATGCGGCCCAGCCCGTTGAGAGCGTAGGTTGTCATGCGATCTCTCCGTTGCCGACCTGCGAGATGCCATCGACGGCCCGTTGCAACGTGATCCTGTCGAGCGCCTCGATCGGCAGCGCCGCAAAGGCCCGGACCCGGTTCAGGATCGCCCCATAGGAATGTTGGAATGCCAGGCTTTTCTCGGCTTGAGTGCCGTCCACGGCAACCGGGTCGGGCATGCCCCAATGGGCGCTGACGGGCTGTCCCTGCCAGGCCGGGCATTCTTCGTTCGCGGCGCGATTGCAGACGGTGAAGACAAAGTCGAGGACCGGCGCATCCGCGCCCTGAAATTCGGCCACGTTCTTGGCCCGTAGCACGGAAATGTCATGCCCCTTCTGCTCGAGCACCCTGAGGGCGAAGGGGTTCAGCTCCGACCGGGGACGGGTGCCCGCCGAAAACACCTCGAAACGGTCGCCCCCCTCCTTGCGCAGGATCGCTTCGGCAAAGATCGAGCGGGCGGAATTTCCGGTGCAGATGAACAGGACCTTGTAGGGCGTATGGGCCATGAGGCGCACTCCTTCGTCACGTGAAGAGGAAAGACACAGATCGGGGCGCCCGCGACAGCAATCGAGCCACAGGATATCGAGGGTGCGTCGCACTTCGGTCATGTCGATGACATAGAGCCGGGAGGTGCCATCCCGCGCCTGCCGGACAAGTCCGGCCTGCATCAGCGACGACAGGTAAGCCGAGAGCGTCGACGCCTTGCAATCCAGCGCGATGGCCAGTTCGCCCGCCGGAACATGGTCGGGATAGCGGCGCATCAGGAGCCGGAACAGCGCGAGCCGCTGGGGATGGCCGAGAATCGCAAGACGGGACGAGATATCTGTTTCCATATTTCGTGAATAATCGTAATATGGAGCCGGACGAAGAGAGATTCCGCCCTGTCATGAAAAATTCATAAAGCGCGATCGGCCGTCAGAGTTGCGACCCCCAGCGCGGATGTTCATCATCCACGACAAACCGATGGGCATGGCGCCGCCGGCCCTGAAGGTGCGGGTGATCGAGCGGCAGGTTGTCATGGGTGTGGACAAGTGCTTCGGGGTCCTCCCGTGGCCAGAGCCGCAGCGCCGCCAGAACGCCGGCCCCGGCAAGGCCGGCCAAGACCGCAAGCGCCACCACCGCGCCGAACCGGGTCATCAGCCAGCCCGACAGCGGATAGGTCACAAGCCAGCAGGCATGGCTGAGCGCGAATTGCGCGGCAAAGAGCGCGGGCCTGTCCTCGGCATGGGCGGAGCGGCGCAGGAGCCGCCCCGCAGGCGTCAGGACCGCCGAATAGCCAAGGCCCATGATGAGCCACGCCACCAGCAAGGCGGGCCAGTCCAGCCCAAGCGCCCCGATCCAAAGGGCCAGCCCCGACAGCGTGGCCACCATCAGCGCGGCCCCACCCACCATCACTGGCCGGTCCGCCACCCGATCAAGAAGGCGCGGCAGCGCCAGCGCCGCGACCATCGACCCCGCGCCGAAGGCCAGCATCGTCCAGGCCAGCGCCGAGGGGCCGGATCCCAGCACCCCGCGCACCAGGACGACCGAATTCACCAGCACCATCGCCCCGCCCGCCGACACGGCGAGGTTCAGCGCCAGCAGCCCGCGCAGCCGGGGCGTCGCAAGGTAGATGCGGGTGCCGCGCGTGGTTCGGTCATAGATGCCGCGCGGGGCTGCGGGTTTCGGCCCCGGGAGCATGACCGAGACGACAAGGCCCGCCGAGGCCGCAAATCCCAGAACGGTGCCCAGAAACAACGCGTTGTAGCTCATGACCGCCAGAAGCAGCGCGGCCAGCGTCGGGCTGACGATGTTTTCCAGGTCATAGGCCAGCCGCGACAGCGACAGGGCGCGGGTATAGCGCGCCTCGTCGGGCAGGACGTCGGGGATCGTCGCCTGAAAGGTGGGCGTGAAGGCCGCCGAAGCCGATTGCAGCACGAAGATCAGCACATAGACCTGCCAGACCTCGGTGACGAAGGGCAGGCACAGCGCGGCTCCGGCCCGCACGAGATCCAGCGCGACCAGAAGCCTGCGGCGGTCGACGCGCGCGGCAAAGGCCCCGGCAATCGGCGCGATGCCCACATAGGCCACCATCTTGATCGTGAAGACCGTGCCAAGGACCATCGCGGCATCGTCGCCCGCCAGATCATAGGCCAGCAGTCCCAGCGCCACGGTGGCAAGCCCGGTCCCCAGAAGCGCCACGATCTGCGCGAGAAACAGGTGGCGGTAGGCCTTGTCGGCAAGGATTTCGAGCATCGGGGCCTGTCTGGTCTTGCGACATGGGCGTCGCTATGACGGGGGCCGTCGGTGACCCGAACGCCGGGGGGCCGTCGACGGTTGAGGACATGATACAGGCAAATGCTAGCTCCATGCCGCGTGGCGCGAAAGGGGGCAAAGCGGCGACATCGCCCCGGATCGCAACCGAGGTGACGCTAGGTCATCCACGTCCCGGCGCGTGCGACAATTGGCGCCGCCCCAACGCCGCCAAGTTTCGGATTTCGTGCCGGTTTCCATTGTTATTCGGCGCCTCAGACTCTATCTGATCCCAAATTCAGAACAAGAGATCAGGCCTGTGACGGATTCGAACAGCTTTCTTGTGATCATCGCGCTCCTGCCATTTCTGGGTGCGCTTCTGCCCGGTGTGATGATCCGGGGCGGCCGCACGGCCTGTGCGATGTTCACCGCGTTTCCGACCGCCCTCGCGCTGGTCCTTCTTCTGGTGCTGGCGCCCGCCGTCATGCAGGGCGAGACCATTCATGCGGAAATCGAATGGCTGCCGCAGCTGGGCCTGACGGCAAGCTTCATGCTTGACGGGTTGAGCCTTTTGTTCGCGGGCATGATCCTCGGCATCGGCCTCTTGATCACGCTCTATGCACGGTTCTATTTGTCGGGCGACGATCCGATGGGCGTGTTCTTCACCTATCTGCTGCTGTTCCAGGGCGCGATGCTGGGGATCGTGCTGTCGGACAACATCCTGCTCTTGCTGATCTTCTGGGAGTTGACCTCGCTTTCGTCCTTCCTGCTGATCGGGTTCTGGAGCCACCTGCCCGCGGGCCGTCAGGGCGCGCGGATGGCGCTTGCCGTCACGGGCGCAGGCGGGCTTGCGATGATCGGCGGCATGCTGATCCTGGGCAATATCGCGGGCACCTACCAGATATCCGAGATACTTCAGGCCGGCGACGTGATCCGGGCGTCGGACTGGTATCTGCCGGCGCTGATCCTGATCCTGCTGGGCGCCTTCACCAAATCGGCGCAGTTCCCGTTCCATTTCTGGCTTCCGCATGCGATGGCCGCGCCCACCCCCGTCTCGGCCTACCTGCATTCGGCGACGATGGTAAAGGCCGGCATCTTCCTGATGGCGCGGATGTGGCCGGCGCTGGCCGGGACGGATGCGTGGTTCTACATCGTGGCCACAACGGGCCTTGTGACCATGGTGGTCGGCGCGCTGATCGCCCTGTTCAAGGATGACCTCAAGGCGCTTCTGGCCTTTTCGACGGTCAGCCATCTGGGCCTTCTGACGATGCTTCTGGGTCTCGGCACGCCGTTCGCGGCCGTGGTCGCGGTCTTTCACATCATCAACCACCTGACGTTCAAGGCCGCGCTCTTCATGACGGCGGGCATCATCGACCACGAGGCAGGGACGCGCGACATAGGACGGCTTGGCGGGTTGCGCACGCTGATGCCCGTGACCTTCGTGATCGGGTCGATCGCGGCCCTGTCGATGGCGGGGATCCCCCTGTTCAACGGGTTCCTGTCGAAGGAAATGATGCTGGACGCGGCGCATGACACGACCTGGGCGGGCAACCCGATGGTCGTGGCGGTTCTGGCCACGATCGGCGCGCTCTTGTCGGTGGCCTATTCGCTGCGCTTCATCTGGCATGTCTTCTTCGGGCCGTTGCGCGATGACTATCCCTCCAAGCCGCATGATCCGCCCTTCGGCATGTGGGCCGCACCCGCGCTTCTGGCTGTGCTGGTCGTCGTGATCGGCATCCTGCCCGCGGCCATCGTGGGCCCGCTGGTCGCGGTGGCCGGCAGTGCGGTGATCGGCGGGGGCGAGATGCCGTATTATTCGCTCAAGATATGGCACGGGGTGAATGCGGCTCTGATCATGTCGATCATCGCGGTCGTGGGCGGCCTGATCTTCCTTGCGCTTCATGGCGGGCTGAACCGCATCTGGACCGCCCTGCCCCGCCCCGAGGCCAAGGCGATCTTCGACTGGATCGTGTCGCGTCTGGCCGGGCTGTCGCGGCAGATCACCGAAGCCGGCCATAACGGGGCGATCAGCCGCTACCTTGCGATCATGATCGTGGCCTCGGTGGCACTTGGGGCCGTGGCCTTCGGCGGAAGCGGGCTTGCCGCGCCCACGCGCGACTTGCTGCCCGTTACGCTGCCGGTGCTGGCCGGATGGCTGATGCTGGTCGTGGCCACCGGGTCGATTGTGGTGATGCATCACCACCGGTTCCGCGCGCTGGTCCTGATCGGGATCATCGGGCTGATGATCTCCTTCGGCTTTGTCTTCCTGTCGGCGCCCGACCTTGCCCTGACCCAGATCTCGGTCGAGACGGTGACGATCATGCTTCTGCTTCTGGCGCTGCATTTCATGCCGAAATCCACCCCGCGGGAAAGCCCAGCCTGGCTCAAGCTGCGCGACGGGGCCGTTGCCATCGCCGCGGGCGGCGGCGTCGGCGCGCTGGCCTATGCCTTCATGCTGCGCGATGTGGACACGATCTCGGGCTTTCACCTCGAGAATTCCTATACCGGCGGCGGCGGCACCAATGTCGTGAACGTGATCCTCGTGGATTTCCGGGGCTACGACACCTATGGCGAGATCATCGTTCTGGGGATCGCGGGGCTCGTGATCTATGCGCTGATGGAATCGCTTCTGAACGGGCCCGCCGCGCGGCGGTTGCGCAATACCGACTACGCGCAGAACCGGTCGCGCGACCGGCACCCGCTGATGATGGTGGTCGCCACGCGCGTGATGATGCCCATCGCCGTCATGGTCGGTGTCTACATCTTCCTGCGCGGCCACAACCAGCCCGGCGGCGGCTTTGTCGCGGGTCTGGTGATCTCGATCGCGCTTCTGATGCAATACATGGCCTCCGGCTTTGCCTGGACCCAGACACGCAAGCGCATCGAATATCATTCGATGATCGGCCTTGGCGCGCTTGTCGCCGGTCTGACGGGTGCGGCGGCCTGGCTTTACGACGCGCCCTTCCTGACGAGCCTCTACGGCTATATCGAACTGCCCCCGATCGAGAAATTCGGCATCGGGACGGCGTTCCTGTTCGATCTGGGGGTCTTCACCACCGTTCTGGGGGCGGTCATGCTGATGCTGTTCAGCCTGTCGCGCATCGCCCGCTTTGCCGGTGAGCCGACGAACGTCGAACCGATGGATTATGACCCGAGACAGGCGATCCTCGACGAAAAGGAAGGGGTCTGACAATGGAACTCATCGTTGCCAGCGCCGTCGGCGTGTTGACCGCGGGGGGCGTCTACCTCGTCCTGCGGCTGCGGTCCTTTCCGGTGATCCTTGGCCTCGCGCTCTTGTCCTATGCGGTGAACGTGTTCCTGTTCGCCTCGGGCCGGCTGGCCATCAACATGCCGCCCGTCCTGCAGCTTTATGGCGAGGCGAGCTATACCGACCCGCTGCCACAGGCGCTTGTCCTGACCGCGATCGTGATCTCCTTCGGGATGACGGCGGTTCTGGTCATGGTCGCTCTGGGGGCCTTCTTCGAGGCCGAAACGGACGAGATCAACATGGACGACCCCGCTCACGCACATGACGAGGACCGGGCATGATGAGCCACTGGATCATCCTGCCCGTCCTGTTGCCGGCCCTTCTGGCGCCGATCCTGGGCTTCGTGATGCGCCACGACCTGACCATGGCGCGCATCGCGTCGGTGGCGGGCACTGTCGCGCTGGTCGCGATCGCGGTCGGGCTGACCGTCGCCGCGGCGGGCGGCGAGACGCAGGTCTACGAACTGGGCAACTGGCCCGCACCCTTCGGCATCGTGCTGGTGCTTGACCGGCTTTCGGCGATCCTTGTCCTTCTGACGATGGGGCTGGGCCTTCTGGTCCTGATCCATGCCATCGCCACCGGCTGGGACGCGCGCGGGCGACATTTCCACGCGCTGTTCCAGTTCCAGCTGATGGGCATCGCCGGCGCCTTCCTGACGGGTGACGTGTTCAACCTGTTCGTCTTCTTCGAGGTGCTGCTGATCGCGTCCTACGGGCTGATGATCCATGGCGGTGGCAAGGAGAGGATGCGCGCCGGCCTGCAATACGTGGTGATCAACCTCGCAGGCTCGACGCTGTTTCTCTTTGCGCTGGGCGTGCTCTACAGCAGCGTCGGCACGCTCAACATGGCCGATATCGCGCTGCGCCTTCAGGAGGCCGATCCCGAAGAGGCCGGGCTGATCCGCGTGGCGGCAATGCTTCTGATGATCGTCTTCGCGGTCAAGGCCGCGCTCTTTCCGGTGCAGTTCTGGCTGCCCGCGACCTATGCCAATGCCCCGGCCCCGGTCGCGGCGCTGTTTGCGATCATGACCAAGGTCGGCGCCTATTCGATCATCCGGGTCCATACCGTGTCGTTCGGGCCGGGGCTCGAGGCCACGCAGGACATCCCGGGCACCTGGCTGTTTCCGGCCGCGATCATCACGATCGCGATCGGCGCGCTGGGCGTGCTGGGCGCGCGCCACTTGCTGCCGCTGATCTCCTTTTCGGTCGTGGGGTCCATGGGCACGCTGATGATTGCGGTGGCCGCACTCACACCGCAGGCCACGGCCGCGGCGCTCTATTACCTGCTGCACTCGACCCTTGCCGCGGCGGCCCTGTTCCTGCTGGCCGATCTGGTCCTGTCGCGCCGTGACGGGCAGGCCCTGTCGCCGCGCCCCGCCATGGCGCAGACCGGCCTTCTGGCGGCGCTGTTCTTCGGGGGGGCGATCGCCATGACGGGCATGCCGCCCCTGAGCGGGTTCCTCGGCAAGCTTCTCGTGCTCGACGCCCTGCGCATGCCGGGCCAGATCGGCTGGGCCTGGAGCGCGGTCCTCGTCGGCTCGCTGGTGACGATCGTGGGCTTTGCCCGCGCGGGCAGCATGATCTTCTGGAAGACCACCGAAGCGGAGGACGACACCGCCCCCGAGGGCGAGGAGGCCCCGCCGCCCGAAACTCCGCGCCTGTCGGTGGCCGAACTTGCGCCCACGATGCTGCTGCTGGCCATCCTCGGGGGCATGTCGGTCTTTGCCGGCCCGGTCATGACCTATGCCGAGGATGCCACGGCCCAGATTTACGACCGCGACGGCTATATCGCCTCGGTCCTTGGCCCCCAGGAAGAGGGTTGACCATGATCCGCCGCTTGATCCCCCACCCGCTCCTCAGCCTGACGCTTGGCCTTGTCTGGCTCGCGCTTGTCAACAAGGTCACGGTCGGCAACCTGGTCCTGGCCGCGTTCCTTGGCCTGGCCGTGCCGATGCTCACCGCGCCCTACTGGCCCGACCGGCCCCGCATCCGCAACCCGCTGGGGGTCATCGAATACTTTCTCGTGGTGCTGTGGGATATCGTCGTGGCCAATGTCGAGGTGGCGGCCATCATCCTGTTCCGACGCAATGCGAACCTCAGATCGCAATGGATCGTCATCCCGCTGGAGCTGACCTCGGCCGAGGCGATCACGGTTCTTGCCGGCACGATCACCATGACGCCGGGCACCGTTTCGGCGACGCTGTCGGCGGATGCGGGCAGCATCCTCGTGCATTGCCTTCACACGGACGCGCCCGACGCGGTCCGGGACAACATCAAATCGCGCTATGAACGCCGGCTGAAGGAGATCTTCGTATGATATCTGCGGCCCTTCTGTTTGCCTTTGCCTGCTATACTCTGGCGCTGGTCTTCAACCTGTGGCGCATCACGCGCGGCCCCGATGCCGCCGACCGGATCCTCGCGCTCGACACGATGGTTATCAACGTCATCGCCCTCCTGATCCTTTACGGGATCCTCGAGGGCACGGCCGTCTATTACGAGGCCTCCATGCTGGTCGCGATGGTGGGCTTTGTCTCCACCGTCGCCTATTGCCGCTTCATGCTGCGCGGCGACATCATCGAATAGGCGGGGACAGGGTCATGGTCATCGAAATCGTCATCAGCGTCTTCATCGTCATCAGCGGCATCTTCGGCCTTGTCGGGTCGTTCGGCCTGATCAAGCTTGGCGATACGATGCAGCGGCTTCACGGGCCGACAAAGGCCACGACGCTGGGCGTGGGCGGCGCGCTGATCGCGTCGATGCTGTATTTCGTGCTGGTCAAGGACAGCTTTTCGTTTCACGAATTGCTGATCACACTGTTCCTGTTCCTGACCGCCCCGATCACCGCGAATTTCATCGCCAAGGCCTATCTGGCGCATAACGCGACACCAGACGACGTGCCCGATTCGGGCCGGGATTATGGCTGGGCCATCTATGACGACCCGCCGCTTCTGAACGAGACGAACGCGCCAAAGGGCGAATAGGCCCCGCCGCCAGACCGGCCCCTCTTTTCACGACAGGATCGCGCCCCGTGCCGCCACCCAGCGGCCGGGGCTTTCATTTTCTGCTTGCCGAAACCGGTTTCGGAGAAAAACCTGTATCGCAGGAGGACAAGATGCCAACAGCGACAGATCGCAATTCCGGGAGTGTCAGCCCGCGCAACCGGCGTGTCCGGGTGACTATTTCGGACGTGTCCGATGCGCTGGGTCTGACCAAATCGACCGTGTCGCGCGCGCTGAACGGATATCCCGACATCTCCGAGACGACGCGCCTGAAGGTCCGCCGCAAGGCCGAAGCGATGGGCTATCGCCCGCTGAGCCAGGCGCAGGCGATCCGCACCGGGCTGTCGCGGTCGCTGGGTCTCGTGATCCAGCAATCCGATCACGATGCGCACCGGCCCTTCCTCGCCGAATTCCTCGCGGGCGTGTCCGGTGCGGCAAGCGCGGAAGGCTATACCCTGACTGTGGCCTCGGCCGCGACAGAGGAGACGACACTCGAGACATTTCGCACGATGCTGGCCGAACACAAGGCCGATGGCTTCATCCTGCCGCGCACCCGGCTCGAGGATGCGCGGATCGAACTCCTTCTCGAGGAGGACGTGCCTTTTGTCCTGTTCGGCCGGACCCGCGACCCCGAGGGCTGCGCCTGGTTCGATATCGAGGGCGAAACCGCAATCGCCGCGGCGGTCGATCATCTGGTGGACCTCGGCCATCGCCGGATCGCCTATCTGGGCGGGATCGAGACCCACACCTATGCCTGGCTGCGCGAACACGGCTTTCGCGAGGGCATGGAACGGGCGGGCCTGCCCGTGACCGAGGACCGGATCATCGCCAATTGCGTCACACGCGAAAGCGGCAGCGCCGCCGCGGCGCGGCTTCTGGCCCTGCCGGAGCGACCCACGGCGATCGTCTGCGCCGTCGACATGGCGGCCCTCGGCGTCTACCGCGCCGCCGATGCGCTGGGTCTGGGGATCGGGCGTGACCTGTCGGTCATCGGCTATGACGGGATCCCCGAGGGCGATCATGTCGACCCGCCGCTCAGCACCTTTGCCGTCGACAATCACCACAGCGGCGCGCGGCTTGCCTCGCTGCTGATCCGCCGCATCCGGGGCGAGGCGCCCGAGGCACTGCGCGAACTTGGATCGGCCCGCTTCATCGACCGCGGCTCGATCGCCGCGCCCGTATCGACCGACCCGGAGTCCGCGCATGGGCGCGCTCCGCAACCTTTGACATCGTAGGGAGGAAAACGATGAAACTCAGAGCGAAAATCCTGTCCGGCGCCGCGATGGCGCTTGTCCTGGCGACGGGCGCGCATGCGGAAACGCTGCGCTTCTGGACGACCGAAGAACAGCCCGAGCGTCTTGCCCGGCAAGAACAGATGGCCGCCGATTTCGCCGCGGCCACCGGCCATACCGTCGAGGTGATCCCGGTTTCGGAAAACGACCTCGGCACCCGCGCCACCGCGGCCTTTGCCGCGGGCGACCTGCCCGATGTCATCTATCACACGTTGCAATATGCCCTGCCCTGGGCCGAGGCCGGCATCCTCGATACCGACGCGGCGACCGACGTTGTCGAGAACCTCGGCGCCGGGACCTTTGCCCCCGGCGCGCTCACGATGGCATCCTTCGACGAGGGCTATGCCTCGGTTCCTGTCGATGGCTGGACGCAGATGATCGTCTATCGCGCCGACCTGTTCGAAGAGAACGGGCTCGAGCCGCCGAATTCCTATGCCAACGTTCTGGCGGCGGTGGACGCGCTGCACAACCCGCCGGAGATGTATGGGTTCGTCGCCGCCACCAAGGTGGACGACAACTTCATGAGCCAGGTGCTGGAACATGTGTTTCTGGCCAATGGCGTGAGCCCCGTCGGCCCCGACGGGTTCATGCCGCTGGACGAGGCGACGACGATCGAGGTGCTGGATTTCTACAAGGCCATCGCCGAGGCATCGCCGCCGGGCGATCTTTTCTGGGAACAGTCGCGTGCGCTTTATTTCAGCGGCAACGCGGCGATGATCATCTGGTCGCCCTTCATCCTCGATGAACTGGCCGGCCTGCGCGACGACGCTCCGCCGACGATCAACGACGACCCCACCTCGACCGAACTGGCCTCGATGACCGGGATCGTCACCAACTTTGCCGGCCCCTCGAACCCCGAAGGCGCCGCCTGGGGCGATGTGCGCTATTTCGGGATCACGGCGGATGCATCGACCGACGCGGCGATGGAATTCGTCGAGTATTCGATGGGCGAAGGCTATGGCCAGACGCTTGCCATCGCGCCCGAGGGCAAGTTCCCGGTGCGCCGCGGCACGGCGAACGATCCGACCGCATTCGCCGATCTGTGGTCGACGCTCGATGTGGGCGTGGACCGCAAGGCGCCGCTCGGCGACCTTTATGACGCGGCCATGATCGAGGAGATCGTGGGCGGTCTCGACGTCGCACAGCGCTGGGGCGTGAACGAAGGTCAGCTGAGCCTGGCCTCCGCGATCATCAACAGCCAGGTCGTCAACCGCCTGGTGCGCGAATATATCGACGGCCAGCGCGATGCGGCCGCGACCGTCGCGGCCCTGAACGAAGAACTGGCGGCGATCCAGTAGCCGATCCCTCCCTCCCCACGTGCCGGGCACGCCCTCGGGCCTGCCCGGCATATCCTGATGATCGACATTCCGGCGGCGGCCGGAATGAACGAGGATCCGCGCCATGACCGACACCACACCTCCGAAGGGCACCGGGCCGCTGGCGCGCCGCGAGGCGCGGCTTGCCTGGGGGCTGTTGCTGCCCACGATCACGGCGGTGTCGATCGTGGTCCTTCTGCCGCTCATCGCGATCTTCTGGATCTCGGTCAAGCCGGTGACGCTGGCCGACCTGCGCCCGCCCGAAGTCACGATGCGCGAGGATCTGCGCGGCGCGCCCGAGGCCGCCGGCGACGAGGCGACCCTGCGATACCGTCTGCGCAACAGCAGCCAGGAACAGCCGATCCTCGGTGTGGGCTTTACCGACACCCTGCCCGCCGGGCTGGAGGTCGGCGCCCTGCCCGAGGCCTGCCGCCTCGACGCGCGCGTCCTGACCTGCGAATTCGGCGATTGGGAGCCCGGCGCCCGCGAGACGGTCGAGATCCCGGTGATCGTGGAACAAGCCTATTTCGACGCAGGCCTCGGACCACGCGACGACCCGGCCATCGTGCGGGGGCAGTCCACCAACGTGCTGACCGACGCCACCTTCACCTTCGAGAATTTCGCCCGCGTCTTTGACGGCCGCGAATTCTGGACCGTGATCTGGGTGACGCTGTTCTATACCGTCTTCGGCACGATCGGGGCGCTGGTCTTCGGCCTGTTCGCCGCCCTCCTTCTGAACAAGAGCTTTCGCGGCCAGGGCATCCTGCGCGGGCTGTACCTCTTTCCCTATGTGGCGCCGGTGATCGCGGTGGCTTTCGCGTGGATCCTGCTGTTCGATCCGTTCTCGGGTTCGGCCAATGCGCTGCTGATCCAGATGGGTGTCACCAACGAGGCGATCAACTTCTTCGGGGAACGGCCGCTGGCGCTGATCATGGTCACGGTGTTCGAGATCTGGCGGTATTTCCCGCTGTCGTTCCTGTTCATCCTTGCGCGGATGCAAAGCATCGACAGCGACATGTACGAGGCCGCCGACATGGACGGGGCCTCGCCGTTCCAGCAATTCTGGTATCTCAGCATGCCGCAGCTTCTGGGTATCCTGAGCGTGCTGTTCCTGCTGCGCTTCATCTGGACGTTCAACAAGTTCGACGACATCTTCCTGCTGACCGGCGGCAATGCCGGCACGCGCACGCTGACGGTCAATGTCTATGAGCAGGCCTTTGCGCTGTCGAACCTCGGCGCGGGTGCGGCGGTGGCGGTGGTGATCTTCGCCTGCCTTCTGACCTTTTCCATCTTTTTCCTGAAATACATCAGCCGGGAGGAAGGGCTGTGAGCGCGCTTCGCTTCGGATATGTCACGGCGCCGCTGCTGGGTGCCTTGTGGATGGCGACGCTTGCGGTGACGGTCGCGGTCGCGATGTCCTTTGCCACGGGCGACGCGTTCCGCCCGGCGATCGGCTGGTCGCTGGTCTGGGGCGCGCTGGGGGGGCTTGCCCTTCTTGCGATCCGGCCCGGCCGCGCGGCAGGCGCGCTTGTCGCGGTGGCGGTCGTCGCGCTGATCGCGGCGGGGGCCGGCCCCGTGGCCACGGGGCCCGACGTGCCGGCGCTGGCGCGGGGCATCTGCGGGCTGATCCTCGGGGCAGGCTTTGCCGTCTCGACCCTGCGGATCGTCGCAGGTCTGGTCCCCGGCGCGCTGAGCCGCCACGAATTCGAAGGCGCGGTGATCCGGTTCCTGACAGGGTTTGGCTATATCTTCTTCACCGCCATCGTCCTGATCCCGTTCTACGTGATGGTGATGACGAGCCTCAAGAACCAGTCCGAACTGGTGATGAACCCGCTCGACTTCTCGATCGACCTGTCGAAGGGCTGGGACCTGTTCCGCTCCTACGAAGAGCTGTTCCGCGATTTCAACTTCGGCACCTACATGATCAATTCGGCGCTGATCTCGGTGTTGACGGTGATCATCACGCTTCTGTTCGCGGTGCCGGGGGCCTATGCAGTGGCGCGGCTGCGGTTTCGCGGGCGGGCGGCGTTCTCGCGGTCTGTCCTTCTGATCTACATGGTGCCGATGATCGTGCTGGCGCTGCCGATCTACATCGCCTTTTCGATGACCGGGCTGCGCAACACCTTCATCGGGATCATCCTGATCTATCCGGTGACGACGATCCCGGTCGCGCTCTACATGCTTCAGGGCTATTTCCGGGGCCTGCCCTCGGAGGTGGAGGAGGCGGGCCTGATGGACGGGCTGAGCCGGCTGGCGGTGATCTGGAAGATCACCCTGCCTCTGTCGTTACCGGCGCTGGCCTCGGTCTCGCTCTATGTCTTCATGATCGCCTGGAACGAGTTTCTCCTGGCCTTCATGCTTCTCGATGATCCGTCGAAATTCACCCTGACCCGCGGCATCGCCTCGCTCAACTCCGCGGAAATCCCGCGCCAGCACCTGATGGCGGGATCCGTCGTGGCGACGGTGCCGATCATGGTGATCTTTCTCGGGTTGGAACGCTTCATGACCAAGGGTCTTACAGCAGGATCTGTCAAAGGATGACCAAACTTGACGACACGGCCCGCGCCATCCTGCGCGGCAACGATCGCGGCGGCTATACGGTGCCGACGGCGGGGCTTTATCCCTATCAGTGGAACTGGGACAGCGCCTTCGCGGCCTGGGGGTTCTCGACTTTCGACCTGCCCCGCGCCTGGGACGAACTGGACACGCTGTTCTCGGCGCAATGGGATGACGGGATGGTGCCGCACATCATCTTTCACCGCGACGATCCGGGCTATTTCCCCGGCCCCGGCGTCTGGGGCACCGGGCGCGACCCGGCCACCTCGGGCATCAGCCAGCCGCCCGTCGCCGCAATCCTCGCGCGCCTGATCCTCGATCGCGACCGCGACCTGGGCGCGGCGCGTATCCGCGCGCTCTTTCCGCGGCTGCGCGCCTGGCACAGGTGGTGGGCCGAGTATCGCTGCGGCACGGGTGCGGCGGCGATCACCCACCCCTGGGAAAGCGGGCGGGACAATTGCCCCGACTGGGATATCGGCATGGCCGATGTGGACGGCTCGAACGTGGGCGACTACACCCGCCGCGATACGGGCCATGTCGACCCTTCGATGCGGCCCGGCAAGGACGATTACGACCGTTACCTTGCCATGGTCCAGTTCGGGCGGGCCTGCGGCTGGGATCAGGCGCGGATCGTGCGCGACGGGCCGTTCCTGATGGCCGATCCGGGCATCACCTTCATCCTGCTGCGCGCCCACGAGGATCTGGCCGCCATCGGACGCGACCTTGGCGAAGACGTCACCGAAATCGAAGGCTGGGCCAGCGATCTGCGCGCCGGGCTCGGCACGATCTGGAACCCGGCACTGGGCGCCTATGACGCGCGCAACCTGCGCACCGGCGAATTTGCCGGCGTTCTGGGGTCGGGCGCGTTTCTGGCCTACCTCGCGGGTGCGGAACGACCCGAGCTGGAACAGCATCTGTCGCGATGCTGGGACGCGGTGTCGTTCGGCATTCCGTCCGCCGATCCCGAAAGCCCGATCTTCGATTCCCGGCGCTATTGGCGGGGGCCGTCCTGGCCCGTGGTGAACGCGCTGATCGCGCTTGGCCTGCATAGCAGCGGCCGGCCCGAGCTGGAGGCCCGCTTGCGGCACGAGACGCGGGACCTGATCACCCGCGGCGGGTTCTACGAATATTTCGACCCGCTGGACGCGACGCCACTGGGCGGGGCGGATTTCACATGGACCGCCGCGATCTGGCTGACATGGGCCAGCCCCAGCGCCGGCGAAACCCTCGCACAAGGAGCGGCGTGATGGCCTCGATCGAGCTGAAATCGGTTGAGAAATGGTTCGGCGACACGCAGGTCATCAAGGGTGTCGACCTGACCGTCGAGGAAGGCGAGTTCATCATCTTCGTCGGCCCCTCGGGCTGCGGGAAATCCACGCTTCTGCGGATGATCGCGGGACTGGAGGAAACGTCGCGGGGCCAGATCATGATCGCCGGCCGCGACGCCACCGCCGAGCCGCCCTCGAAGCGCGGTCTGGCGATGGTGTTCCAGTCCTACGCCCTTTATCCGCATATGAGCGTGCGCGAGAATGTAGGCTTTCCGCTGAAATCCGCGGGCCTGCCCAAACCCGAGATCGACGCCAAGGTGGCCGAGGCTGCCCGCGTCCTCAAGCTTGACGATTACCTCGACCGCAGGCCGAAGGATCTGTCGGGCGGGCAGCGTCAGCGCGTGGCGATCGGCCGGTCGATCGTGCGCGACCCGACCGCGTTCCTGTTCGACGAGCCGCTGTCGAACCTTGATGCGGCTCTTCGGGTCGAGATGCGCTACGAGATCGCCAAGCTGCACCAGTCGCTGGGCGCCACGATGATCTACGTCACCCACGACCAGGTCGAGGCGATGACGCTGGCCGACAGGATCGTCGTTCTGGAATCGGGTCGCATCGCGCAGGTCGGCAGCCCCAGGGAGCTGTATCTGCGGCCCGCCGACCTGTTCGTCGCGCAATTCATCGGAAGCCCCAAGATGAACGTGCTGCCGGTCACGACCCAAGGCGGCCGCTACCGGATCGAGGGGGCGCGGGGCGGCGCCTTTGCGGGCGCGCGGCCGGCTGTCCGGCTCGGTATCCGGCCCGAGCACATCAGCCTTGGTCCCGAAGGCAGCGGAGAGCTGGACGGAACCGTCGATGTGACCGAATATCTGGGTGCCGACACCTTCGTCATCATGGATTGCGGGGCGGCGGGCCAGGTCAATGTGCGCGTCGAGGGCGGGGCCGAAATCGCACCGGGTCAGCGCCTCGCACTTCATCTCGCGCCCGAAAGCCTGCATTTCTTCGACGCGCAGGGCCGCGCGATCCGCGACTGACTGGCCCCGTCACGGGGCCAGCAGGTCTGTGCCCTTCAGCGCAGCGATGCTGCGCGACAGGCCCGGCGCCAGCGGCAGAAGGTCCGCCTGAAGCGCGTGGTAGATGTCGGGCTTGCCGATGAATTGCCGCGCCACCGGCCGGCCCGCCGCATCGACCTCGGGGATCCAGCCGCCCCGTTCGGCGTCGACGAACAGATCGGCCGCCGCCGTCCAGACCCGACGATACCAGGCCGCGTCCTCCGGCCGGTCCTCGATCTTGAGAAAGGCCGCCAGAACCCCGATCGCCTCGGTCACGGGCCACCAGTAGCGGTCGGTGATCTGCGGCGCGTGCCCGTAATCGAGCGTGTAGACAAACCCACCGCCATCGGCGACCCAGGCATCGTCCAGCGCGGTTTGCATCAGCGCCCGCGCGCGCGCCGGCATGTCGCCCTCGGGTCGCCCGCGCAGATCCCAGTATTGCAGCAAAAGTCGGGCCAATTCGAACGAATGTCCGGGTGTCGTGCCGCGCGGGCGGAACATCGGATCGCCCTCATAGGCCATGTCGACGGTCCAGTCGGGGGCAAAGTGCTCGGGGATGCGCCAGTCATGGGCAGGCGCGATGCGCGCGGTAAAGAAATCGAGAATGCTGCCCGCCTTGTCGAGATAGCCCCCCTCGCCCGTCGCCTCGAACGCGGCCATGAAGGCCTCGCAGCCATGCATGTTGGCGTTGTAGCCGCGATAGTCGGAAAAGGGCTGCCAGTCGCGGGTGAACTCGTCCACCAGAAGCCCTGCCCCGGTATCCCAGAACCGCGTCTCGATCACCTGCGTAATGTCGGCAAGGATCGGTTCGGCCTGCTCGAACCCGGCGGCCTTGGCGCTGGAGGCGGCCAGCAGGACGAAGACATGACCATAGGCCAGTTTCACGTCGCGGTCGATCTGCCCGTCGGGCGCCAGCGACCACAGATAGCCGCCATGTTCGACATCACGATGCGATGACCACAGGAAGGACAGACCGGCCTTGATGACCCTGTCGCAATCGGGGGCGCCCGCCGCATGGGCCATGGCATAGGAATGCACCATCCGGGTCGTGGCATGCAGTTCCTGCGGGGCGCCGGGGATCGGGGCGCCGTCGATATCGTGCGCGTCGAACCCGCCATCGGCACGCAGGCTCCGGCGGAAGAACTCGATCTGCGCGGCGGCATCGGCCCGCAGCCAGTCGCGATGCGCCGGGTCGTTCAACCAGTTGATATCGGGTGCATTCGTCCCGAGAATTGCCTTGCCTTCGGTCACGTCACCCCCCTGTTCTGGCCTGTTGCCCGCCGGGACCGGGTCGAGTTCGACCTTGTCCCGCACCGGAACCGCCCCAGTATCAAACCCAAAGGCCGGGGCGCTGCAATGCAATAATGGCTCGCTTCGCCGGGGCGGGCCTGCGCGACAGGGCGTCGTCCTGTTGTGTTTTCTGGTGCACAGATGCTGCGCCTTGATGCCTGTTTCGTGCAAGACAGCCGAGATCTAGGCTCGATACATCCGCAAACCCGATCCAACCGGAGGCAGACCACCATGCCAGAGCAAGACGCACCGATCATCGCCGCAAAGTCACCTGTCCGGGTCGACCTCGAAGAGGGCAAGACCTATCAATGGTGCCGTTGCGGGCGGTCGGCCAATCAGCCCTTTTGCGACGGGTCCCATGCGGGGACCGGACTGTCACCGCTGAGCTTCACCGCCGAAAAGACCGGCTCCGCCACGCTTTGCCGCTGCAAGGCCAGCGCCGATGCCCCGTTCTGCGACGGAACCCATGCAAGCCTTGGCGACAGCGAGGTGGGCGACCCCGCGCCCTCCCCCAAATCCGATGCGCCCAAGGCCGAACCCACCCCGGAGGAGCCGACCGTGGCGCGCATTCATGCGCTGGCCCGCGACGGCCTGTCCAAGCTGGGCCATCACGGCGAGATTGGCGCCATGGGTGTGCCGCGAAAGGACCTGCCCCATTGGGACGACATCCAGATCCTGCCCGCGCAGCTGGCGCGCAAACCCCTGCTGGAGGATCAGCCCGTCGCGACCGGCGTCACGATCGGGCCACGGGCCGCACGGCCGCTGCGCCTCGATATCCCGCTTTTCGTGTCGGACATGAGCTTTGGCGCGCTGTCCGAAGAGGCCAAGATCGCATTGGCCCGCGGCGCCGAACTGGCCGGGACGGGCATCTGCTCCGGCGAAGGGGGGATGCTGCCCGAGGAACAGGCCGAGAATTCGCGCTATTTCTACGAGCTGGCCTCGGCAAGGTTCGGCTGGGATCCCGCCTTGGTGGAACAAGTGCAGGCCTTTCACTTCAAGGGCGGACAGGGCGCCAAGACCGGGACCGGCGGACATCTGCCCGGCGACAAGGTGACGGACAGGATCGCCGGGGTCCGCGGCCTCGACGAGGGGGAGGCCGCGATATCCCCCGCCACCTTCCCCGATCTCGACGGACCGTCCGATTTTCGCAAGCTGGCCGACGAGGTGCGCGAGCGGTCGGGCGGCATCCCGATCGGGTTCAAGCTGTCGGCCAATCACATCGAGGATGACATCGACTTTGCGCTCGAGGCCGGGGCCGATTACATCATCCTTGACGGGCGCGGCGGCGGGACCGGGGCCGCCCCCCTGATCTTTCGCGATCACATCTCGGTTCCGACGATCCCGGCCCTTGCCCGCGCGCGCCGCCACCTCGACACCCGGGCGGGCCGCGAGGTGACGCTGGTCGTCACGGGCGGGCTGCGCGTGGCCGAGGATTTCGTCAAGGCGCTGGCCATGGGCGCGGATGCGGTCGCGGTGTCGAATTCGGCGATCCAGGCGGTGGGCTGCGTCGCCGCGCGGATGTGCAACACCAACAATTGTCCCGCCGGCATCGCCACCCAGAAGCCCGAACTGCGCAAGAGGCTGGATGTCGAGCAGGGGGCAGAACGGCTGGCCCGCTATTTCGGCGCAAGCGTCGAGTTGATGGAGGTGCTGGCCCGCGCCTGCGGCCATTCGAGCCTGTCGGGGTTCACCCCGCGCGACCTGACCAGCTGGAAACGCGAGGTCGCGGATCTGAGCGGGCTGCGCTATGCGGGCGTCAGCTGAAAGTGAGATCGCACAAGAAATAAGGGCGCGCCATGGCAGGACAGGACCGATCCGTCGAAGAGGATCAGACAGATGCAGGCGCGCGCCGCGCCCAGGGCGAATTCGTGCGCGGCGTCAGCGCCTTTCGCCACGCGATCGGGGCGACGGATTTCCCGCCGGAACCCGGTCGCTATCACCTGTTCGTCGCGCTGAACTGCCCGTGGTGCCACCGGGTCACGCTGGCCCGCGCCGTTCTGGTCCTGACCGGGGCCGTCACGATGGATGTGGCCTTTCCCAACCGCACCGACGAGGACGACCCGGCCGGCCCCGGCCTGTGGCAATTTGAACCCGACAAGGCCGCCAGCCTGACCGGCGCCCCCCTGCCCGAATGCACGGCCGAGACGGGCACGGGCCGGGGCCACCGGCTGGTGCGCGACATCTATGACGCCGAAGGTTCGGACGAAAAATCCGTCCCGATCCTTTATGACAAGCGCGCGGGCCGGATCGTGTCGAACGAAAGCGCCGAGATCCTCCGGATGCTCGACCGCCATGCGCGCGCGCTCGGCAGCACCCTGCCCGACGCGGAGCGGCCGGTTCTCTACCCTCGCGGGGACGACGCGGTCGACCTGCGCGCCGAAATCGACGCCCTCAACGCCGAGATCTATCGCGACATCAACAACGGCGCTTACAAGGCCGGCTTCTCGTCGGATCAGGCGGTCTATGCCGCGGCCTTTGCGGCCTATTTCGAAAGGCTCTCCACGCTCGAGGTGCGTCTGGCCTCGGACGACCGGCCGTTCCTGACGGGCGCGCGCTTTACCGAGGCCGATCTGCGGCTGTTCCCGACGCTTTATCGGCATGACCCGGTCTATTACCTGCGCATGAAGCTGAACGGCGCGCGGATCCTCGACCATCCGCATCTGTGGCGCTGGCTGTGCCGGGTGCATGCGCTCCCCGGTGTGGCGGAGGCCGGATCGCTGGTGCATTGCCGGCAGGGCTATTTCGGACGGTCCTGGAACGGGGTGGTCCCCCTGGGGCCGATTGTGCCGATGCCCTATCCCGAAATCTACGGCCATCCCGAAGCCGCCGACCCCGCCCGGTGATCGGCAACGGCCGCCAGATCGGGCAGACACGCACCTTTGTGTGACCCAAAAGCTTCATGAGTCGCAAATCAGGGCCCGCGAAGCATGGAAATCCCGACGGCCTGAAGCAAGCGGGCAGAAACCCGACATATATGAGGTCAAAACAAGGCAGTAAGTCGAGCATCGGATGAATCGCACGTGGTCGCCCTCATGGGCAATCCCAAAAGCGTCGATGTTGCCGGCCCTCGAACCAGACCTACCGATCGGCCGTCATCGCGACGAACAACAGCGTGTAACGAGTTCAAGACCAAGTAACGACAGTCAGGATACCCAGTCTCTGCGTCACGTTCGATCCGTGACGATGTCGTTCCGGAACATTCACGAGTATGGAGAGCTGTTTTCAAAGTATCTCGAAGCCAGGAAAGCCATTTTCCTGGACCGTCTGGCATGGAATGTGTTCGAGGCGGACGGCATGGAATTCGACCAGTACGACACCCCCCAGTGCCGTTGGGTCATCCTGCATGAATACGGCGAGGTGCTGGGCGGTGTGCGGCTGATGCCGACCACGGCGCGCTGCGGCATCTACAGCTACATGCTGCGCGATGCGCAGAACGGCCTTCTGCCCGACCTTCCGCGGGATGTCCTGTTCTTCACCGCACCGGTCGAGCACAGCGTCTGGGAGGCGACCCGGTTCTTCATCACCGATGCGGTGCCGTCGCGGCGGCGCTTTGCGATGCGCCACCTCCTGTTCCAGAAGATGATCGAATGCGGGGTGGCCAACGGCGCCACCCACATCCTTGGCATCGTGCCCCATCTGTGGACGCGCTGGTCGCGTCCGATGGGTGTCACGGCGACGCCGATCGGGGCGAAATTCTCGATCGACGGCACGCAAAGCCAGGCTGTCCTGTTCAGCACCAGCAACTTCGACGGCTGACCCCGCCATGGCGGGCCAAAGGCTCGCCATGCGGCTGCATACCGGAAACAATTCGCCTCGTCCCTGACCATTGGCCACGTCTCGTCGCCCCGGCCACATTTTGGCCCGACGAACATACCGATTTTGTCTGGTTGAGGGGACTTGGAACCAAATTTGATCTCATTTCGTTAGTAGTCTGTAAAGGAGTTCCTTATCAGACTGGTTGTTGGATATGCAAAGCCCCGTTTCTGATCTTGTCGCGCAGCGGCCCACCCCCGATGACCTGTCGGGCAAGGGCGTCTCGCTGAACATCCTGGTGGTGGATGACGAACCCAGCATTCTCGAACTGGTCAAGGTGGCGCTCGAGAACCTCGAGGCCCACACCGTGTCCACCGCCAGCAGCGCGCGGGAGGCGATGGCCATGCTGCAATCCGCACAGGCGCCGTTCGATTGCCTGCTGCTGGATATCCAGATGCCCGAAGTGAACGGCATCCAGCTTCTGCGGGAGATCCGCAAGCTTCCGGCCTATGCCGAGACACCGGCCATCATGCTCACGGCGATGAGCGAACGAAAATACATCGACGACGCCTTTCTCGAGGGGGCGACGGATTATGTCAGCAAACCCTTCGACTTTTTCGAGCTGCGCGGTCGCATCCGTTGTGCACATACCTTGATCGAGGCCCGCACGAGACACGAGACCCGGCCCGATGACACACCCGCGCCAAACGCGGCATCCTCCGACAGCCCGCCGCCCGCGGACGAGATGCAGGCCGCCCGCCGCGACGCCGAGACCGATGCGGACGCCCCCCGCCCCTCCTTTCACGACCCGCTGGCCGTCGAGGATGTGGACCGTATCCTGCGCGACGTGGAATTCGACAATTACCTCGATCAACTCGCCCGGCAGAAACTTCTGAAGTCGCAGGCGATTGCCGTGAAATTCCAGGACGCGGACCAGTTCTTCCGCAAGGAGGGCGAGGACCGGTTCCGCGGTGCCGTCCAGAACCTTGCAACCGCCATCCAGCTTTCCACGAAAGACTTGGACCGGGTGTTTTCCTATCGCGGAAGCGGGATCTTTGTCGTCATCGTCCATGGCCGCAGGATGGGCGCGGCCCTGCCCAACCTGCACAATCTCGACGAGATGATCACGGCACGACTGAACCAGCATCTCGAAAGCGGTCATATCCGGTTCGTCGTCGGCAAGCCGGTCCAGATGGCGGCCCTGTCGCGGTCGCGCGCGTCGAGGGCGCTTCAGCTGGCGGTGGATCAGGTGCAGATGCTGACATCGCGCCCCCCGGCCGAAGCGGGCCCGAGGGCCCGTCCCAAGACCCGGCTGTTTCGCCCGACGACGCGGCGCGAAGACCGGCTGTATGAAACGGTCCTGCACGAGCTTTATGGCGATGCAAGCTACCTGAAGGGGCGTTGAAGGACGCAATCGGCCGCCAAGCCGCGCCCGAAATTTCCTCTCTGCGCCCGAAAGTCGGGTCCGGCCGGCCCCCGGCCACGCGGCTCTCCTTGCCCCGCCTCGCGGCCCCCGCTATCTAAAGTCATGTAGTCTCTCGGTTGGGTCTGTCCGGTCGGGGGATTGTCCTCGTGCAGGGGGCGGGCCTTTTGTCCGTGCACGGGGTCAAGTGTCCAGCGTTCTGGTTTTTTCGGTTATCACGAAAGCGCTTCGGCCCTGTGACCTGTCCGCATGGCAGGACTGATTGCCAAGCATGTCATGAGAATTCGACGCCAGAAGCGGGGGCTTGGGGACAGGTGCAGTCTACAACATTCGAGGCGATCCCGATTGGCGCGAAACTCGCGACGCGACCTGTCGGGCTTCTGGAATTCGCGCGTCTTGCGGGGCGCAACATGCTCGAGGTGATCCCGGTCGAGACGACGCGCCAGACCTATCTGCGCGGCCCCCTGAACATCCACTATATCTGCGACCCGGAAATCATCACCGAGCTTCTCGTGGGTGAAGGACGGCGGTTTCCCAAGGCAAGGTTCACCAAGGACATCATCGGATCGGCGGTCGGAAACGGGCTGATCCTGTCCGAGGGCGAACGCTGGAAAAAGCAGCGCCATCGCTATTCGCCGCTTTTCGCCGCGCGCAACCTGCCGATGCTGGCCACCCATTTCGCCCGGACCGGGCTCGAGGTGGCGGATTCGCTCAGCGACGCGCCGGGCATCGTCGACATCAACCAGATGGCCCCCGCCTCGACGATCACCAACATCTCGCGCGTGATATTCTCGGGCAACGAAGAGGTCAGCGCCCAGCAGATCCGCGCAGGGCTCAAGACCTATTTCGACTATATCTCCGACATCTCGCTGTTCGATCTGATGCAGCTTCCCAAATGGGTGCCGCGCCGGACCTGGCTGAAAAGCGACAAGCCGGTGACGACCATGCGCAACCTTGCCCGGATCGTGATCGAGAAACGGCGCGCCGAGGAGCGCGAAACGCCCGAAGATTTCCTCGATCTGATGATCGCGGCCCTCGAGGAGGATTTCGAGGATCTGGAAACGACCGTCGACAACCTCCTGACCTTTGTCGTGGCCGGGCACGAGACATCGGCCAATGCGCTGTCATGGGGCTATTATCTTCTGGCGCTTTTCCCGCGGATGCAGGCCCGCATCCGCCAGGAAGTGCAGTCCGTCGCCCCGTCGGGGCCGGTGACATTCGACGATGTGCAGCGCATGCCCCTTCTCAAGGCGCATCTGAAGGAGACGCTGCGGCTTTACCCGTCGGCCGCCTTCTTTGCCCGCGACGCGGCCGAGGATCTCACGATCAAGGACATCACCTTCCGCAAGGGCGATGCGCTGTTCTTCCCGGTCTATTCGCTGCATCGCAACGACCAGCTCTGGGATCTGCCCGATTGCTATCGGCCCGACAGGTTCGAGAACACGACCATTCCGCGCGGCCAATACATCCCCTTCGGGGACGGGCCACGGGTCTGCATCGGCGCACAATATTCCGAGACCGAGATCATGGTCCTGATGGCAAGCGTGCTGCGCCAGAACGAATTTTCCCTGACCGAGGCCGAGATACCCCGCCCCGTCCTGACCTTCACGATGCGTCCCGAGGGGCCGATGCTGCTCGAAGTCCGGCCGGTCTGACGGGCAGCCCGCCTAGAAGGGCAGGGACAGCGGGTCGCCCGGCGTCTTGTCCTCGCCCTGCCCCTCCAAGACGGGAAAATCGGTGAAGAAGGTCGTGCCCGTCCCGACCCGGCTGACATAGTCGATCGTGCCGCCCAGATGTTCGACGATTTCCTTCGAGATGTTCATGCCCAGACCGCTGCCCATGGCGCGGCGCTGATCGGAGGAATCGAGCTGGCTGAACCGGTCGAAGACACGTTGCTTCATGCCGTCCGGAATGCCCGGCCCGCTATCCTCGACAAAGATCCGGGCGGTCTGGCCCAACCTGCGGCATCCGACCCGCACCACCCCGCCTTCGTCGGAGAATTTCACGGCATTGGAAATCATGTTGGCCATGACCTGCATCAGCCGCGCCTCGTCGGCCTCGATCAGCAGAGGGGTGGATTGTTCGCAATCAAGAATGATCTCGACCTTGCCGATATTGGCATAGCCCGCATTGCTTCGGACCGCGTCGGCCACGAATTCGGCCACGTCAATCGTCCGGATACGGTATTTCAGCTCCCCCGCCTCGATCTTTTGCAGATCGAGAAGATCGTCGATCAGCTGCGACAGGCGCACGCTGTTGCGCCCCGCCATGTCCAGAAGACCGACCATGTTTTCCGGGATCTCGCCCATCGCGCCGGAGTTCAGCAGATCGAGGGACCCCTTGATCGAGGTCAGCGGCGTGCGCAGCTCGTGGCTGACCGTCGAGACGAACTGGGACTTCGCCACATAGGCGGCCTTGGTGTGCTTGTGCTCCTCCTTCAGCGCCTCGATCTGGTCGAGGTTGCGCCGATACAGCCGCAGGAACACGATCGAGCAATCGATCAGGAAATACATCACGAAGATCGTGGTGAAGAACTGAAGCCAGATATCCGACGACAGCGGCGGCCGTGCGATGATGATGTCGGAAAAGACGATGACGAGAAACGACAACCCATACATCACCAGCCGGACGACAAGGGCCATCAGGAGCTGGTGATTGTTCATCGCCGCGAAAAGGGCCGCGGCAAACAGGAAGAAGAGCGGCGTGAAATGCCCGCCCGTCTCCTGCTTGAAGGCGACCGAGACCGCGTAGACGCAGATCGCCCCCGATGTCAGAAGCGTATTCTGCAACACCCAGATCAGGGATTTCATGATCTCGTCGCGCTGCGACGGGTTCAGCCGCGCGACCCGTCTCGCGATGTTGATGTCCTGGATCTCGCCGAACAGGATCACGCAATAGAAGATCAGCGCATTGATCGGATCGAAATAAAAGGCCGTGAGCACCGTCGCGCCGAAAAAGATCGCCTGCCTCTGCCACAGCAGCGCAAAGCTCACAGAGGTATAGTCCTTCAGGTTCTGAAGGAGCTGTTCACTCGCAAGACCGTCGGCTTTCGTCAGGGCGCCGACAAGAGAGATGGCCATATTCCGACCTTGCCAATCGTCCAATCACAGTTGATTGGCCTTCCCTGTCGCATACCGGATCGGGGGAATTGCGGCCGTGGTGAGGGCAAATCTTGGCATCGTTCCGGAGGCCATGCAGAAACAGGCATTAACCAACTGATTCAAATTAACTAAAGCCGAGGCCGTCACTGGCGCCCGCCTGCGCGCGGCATCGAGAAAAACACTGTCTCCGGTTCGGCAACAAAGCTGCCCTGCCAGAGGGGATTCTCCCCAACACGGCATGCTGCAATGACGCGTGGCACCTGCATTCCGGGCACAAAAGCCCTTGAACTGCCCGCATTTAGGAAAGGTTCGGGACGCGCCATTCTTTGGGCTTTTTTCTGCTTCAGAATTGCCCGATTCCGCAATCATCAAGTGCCGAAGTTTTGGTTTGGTTAATGAGGTTCCGCGCAACACCTTCCGGGCGAGCATCGATAAATGGAAATTCTGGTCGTCGACGATGACAGAAGCGTCTTGCAGCTTCTGACGGAAATCCTGACACATACGGGGCACCACAAGATCACCACCGCCGGAAGTGTCCGCTCGGCCCTCGAGCGGATTGCGGCGGCTGATCGCCCTTTCGACTGTCTGCTGGTCGATATCCAGATGCCCGAGACGGACGGAATCGCCTTGGTCCGCCTGATCCGGGAGACGCCGGGTTACAGCGACAGCCCTGTCCTGATGCTGACGGCGATGGACGAAAAATCCTATCTCGACCGGGCCTTTGCCGCGGGCGCCACCGATTACGTGACAAAACCGTTCGATCTGATGGAACTCAGGACCCGGATCGTCGAGGCGCAGCGTCTGGTCCATGAACGGGCGCTGGCCGCCGAACAGCCGCTCATGGCGGGCCAGTTTCGCGAGGCGGGTGACGGAACCAAGACCTTCACCCTCGCCCAGCCCATCCCGCTGAAGGACCGCAACACTGCCCTGGGCTACCGCGAATTCGAGAATTACGTGCTTGAACTGACCAGGACTTGCAATGTCGACGCGGCCTTTCGCGCGGTCAAGATCGCCGATGTCGAACGCCATTACCGGCAGAATTCGTCGGGCGATTTCGCCCACCAGGTCGAGACCGCGGCGCGGACGATCCGCGATGTGCTGACCTCCGAACGGGGCGCCTTTTCCTATCGCGGAAACGGCGCGTTCATCTGCCTGTGCGACCCGCCCGTCACCACGCGATCCGCGCTGATCGAGGATGCGTTGACCCAACGGATCGACCGCGTCTCCGGCGAAGGCGACATGCCGTCCTTCCGGATGGTCGTGGGCGATCCGGTTCAGCTCAAGAGCGGCACCGACAGCACTGTTCTGGAACAGATGTCTGCGGCTCTCGAAAGCGTGGAGCAGAAATCCTTCGCCATGCGGGATGTCATCTCGATGACCCGGCGGTTCATCTCGCGCCGCCGCGTGACCGACGACCAGCGCAGGCTCGAGCAGAAGGCCTATGAAACACTTCTGAAGAAAATGTTGCGCGATCCCGAGGACGACACCTGGAATCGCAAGCTTCAGGAGCGGGAGGGCCGTTTGTCGCGGAGCACCTGACCGGACACCTCAGCCGTTCCGGGCCAGAAGCGCCAGAACATCGGACCGGTGAACAAGCCCCGCGACGCTGTTGCCCTCGAGCACCGGGAAAACGCGGTGCGGGTGCTCCATGAACATCTCGGCCACCCGGATCACCTCGTCGTCGATATCGACGCTGATCACCTCGGGCGACATGTGGTCGGCCACGCAGCCCGTCCATTCCCGGTGATAGCTGGCATGAAGCGCGGGGCGGAAACAATCCTTCTGGGTCAGGATCCCGACCAGTCGGCCGTCATCGCCCAGCACGGGCGCCGCGGCGGCGCCGGTATCGACCAGAACCGCGACCGCGCGGCGGATCGGTGTCTGGCCGGTCAGCATCGCGATGTCGCGCCGCATGATCGACCCGATCGTGTATTCCGTCATGACGCATCCTTTCCTGCGGCCCGGCGCCTGAGGGGACAATCCTCGCAGCGCCCCGTGGCCAGCCCTTCGGCGGCGCCGCAACTTGTGCGCGCGGGGCCGCGGCCCAGCATCAGGCCCAGACCGATCCCCCCCGCGGCAAGTGTGACGATCGCGATGGCAAAGAGGATTTCCATCTGGCCCCCCTAAAGGATCAGGTCGGCAAGGCCGCCTGTCGTGATGACCCGGCGCGCCCCGCCGTCGTCGATCTGGAACAGGGCGGCGATGCCGTGGGTGGTGGCAAGGTCGGGCCCGGCCTCGTGGCCTGCGGCGCACAGGGCCGTGGCCCAGCCATCGGCCGTCATCGCATCGGCGGCAATCACGGTAACGGAACGGTGCGCTGCGAAGGTCGCGCCCTGTGCGGCCGGCGCGATTATGTGGCTGTAAAGGCGTCCGTTCAGATCATAGCTTTGCGCGCGGGTGCCCGATGTGGCCACGGCCTGGCCGGGCAACAGGCGCAGGGATGTCAGCACCGGGTCAAGCGACGCCGGCGCCTCGACCGCGACCCGCCAGTCCCGCCCCTCGGGATGGACACCCGACGCCACGAACTCGCCCCCGACCTCGAAGAGGAAATCCTGCGCGCCCTGCCCGCGCAGAAGGGCTGCGGCACGATCAAGCGCCCATCCCTTGGCGATGCCGCACAGATCAAGCGTCAGATCGGCGCTTGCCCTGGTCAGGGTCCGCCCGCCGACCGAGAGGCCCCGCCAGTCGGGCGCCGCACCATCGAGGATGGGGCCAAAGCCCCGCCGCGCGACCACGGGCCCCACCGTCGGGTCGAACGCGCCTTCGGTCCGGCGCGCGATGTCGAGGGCCGCGCCCGCCACATGGGCAAGATCGGCCCCGGCCACATGATCTCCGGCCGGGTCGGCATTGAACCGGCTGATCTCGCTGTCTGAACGCCACGGCGAAAACTGCCTGTCGATCGTCGCGAACAATGCCTCGATCTCGGGGCGGAGCGGGTCAAGGCGCGCGCCCGACGGCACCAGAACGCGCCACCCGGTTCCGAACGCCCGGCCCGACAGGCTGTCCACCGCGCCGGCAAACGCCGAGGTCGGAGCCATGACCGCCGCGCCCAGCATTCCGAGTGCCGCGCGTCGCGAGGGGTTCAGGGAAGGTGTCGACATGGATCAAGCTCCGAAATCATCATAGAAGATCGAGCCGGGTTCGACCCCGAGCCGCTTCAGCGTGGACAGCACCGCCGAGATCATCAAGGGCGGGCCGCAAAGGTAGTATTCGCATTCCTCGGGCGCGGGATGGGCGCGCATTTCGCTCAGCAGGACCTCGTGGATGAACCCCGTGGCCCCGGTCCAGCGGTCGCCGGGCGCGGGGTCCGACAGCGCGGGGGTCCAGCTGAAATTGTCGTGCCGCGCGGAGAGGGCGCCGAATTCATCCGAGTAGAACAGGTCCGAGGCCGACCGCGCGCCATAGAAATACCGGATGCGCCGGTCCGTTCCACGGCCAAGTTCCTGATGGATCATCGCGCGCAGGGGTGCCATGCCGACCCCGCCGCCCACATAGACCATCTCGCGGTCGGTGCGCTGGACGTGAAAGTCGCCGAACGGTCCCGACAGGGTCATGTCGTCACCGGGCGCCAGCGTGAACAGCCAGGACGACACAATGCCCGGCGGCACTTCGGTCTCCTGTCCCGCGGGCGGCACGGCCAGCCGGATGTTGAACACCGCCTGCCCCCTGTCTTCGGGGCGGCTGGCCAGCGAATAGGCGCGTGTCACCTCGGTATCCGAACTGACGCGCATCGACCGCCAGCCGGCGATGTCCCACGCCTCGCGGAATTCGTCCGGCACGTCGATCGCCCCGAAATCAAGCCGGTAGGGCGGCGCGGTGATCTGCATGAAATCGCCCGCAAGGAAATCGGATGACCGATCGGGCGGCAGGTCCACCACGATCTCGCGGATCAGAGGGGCCAGCATGCGGGTCGACGCCACCCGGCAGACAAAGCCGCCGCCCGCGCTGAGGATATCGTCGGGCACCTCGACCGCGCAGGACCCCCGCAGGCTTGTCTGGCAGGCAAGGCGGACATTGGCACGCCTCTCGCGCGGCGACAGGATCCCCATCTCGGTGGCCTGTGGCCCGCCCGCGCCCTCGCCCGTCACGGTGACCCGGCACAGACCACAGGTCCCCGATCCGCCGCAGGCCGCGGGGATCATGACGCCCCCGTCATGCAGCACGCCCAGAAGCTTGTCGCCGCGGCGCGCGTCAAGTTTCATCGTGTCGTTGATCGCCACTTCGAACCCCGTTTCGGGGACCAGCCGCCACCGCAGGATCAGAAGCCCGATCGCAAGACCCACGATCAGCGCCACGATCACCATGCTGGCAAGCAGAACCTCGGTCATTGGGCCACCGCCATCTGCGCGAAGGAGGCAAAGCCCAGCGACATCAGCCCGGCAATGACAAAGGCGATGCCAAGCCCGCGCAGGCCGGCGGGCAGATCGGCATAGGCCAGCCGCGCCCGGATCGCGCCCAGCATCGCGACCGCCACCGCAAAGCCGACCCCGCTGCCCAGCCCGAAGACCGCCGATTCCGCGAGGGTGTAGTTGCGCTCGACCATGAAGAGGCTGCCCGCAAGGATCGCGCATTGCACCGTCAGAAGCGGAAGGAAGACGCCGAAGGCGCGGTGGACCTCGGGAAAGAACCGGTCGAGCAGCATTTCCAGAAGCTGCACCGCCGCGGCAATCACACCGATGAAGGCGATGAGCGACAGGTAGGAGAGGTCAAGCTCGGGATAGCCTGCCCAACCCCAGGCTCCTGGCGCCAGAAGTGCGTTGTAGATCAGATGGTTCAGGGGCACAGTTACACCAAGAACACCGGTCATCGCGACACCCAGCCCCATGGCAGACCCGGGCTGCCGCGACAGGGCCAGAAAGGTGCACAGGCCCAGAAACAGCGTCAGCGGCATGTTGTCCACGAAGGCCGCCATCAGAAAGAGATCCCAAAGCCCGGTCATTCCGCAGGCTCCGCCTTGAGGGGGGGCTCATGCTCGGCCGCCTCGGCCTGTTCGGGCAACAGGCTCCGGATCGCCCAGACCAGCAGCCCCAGAAGGAAAAAGGCCGATGGCGCCAGCAGCATCAGGCTCAGCGGCGTGAACCAGCCGCCCGCATCCGCCAGAGGCAGGACCTGCTGGCCGAACAACTCTCCCTTGCCGAACAATTCGCGCAAGGCCCCGATCACGATCAGGATCAGCGAATAGCCCAGCCCGTTGCCGAACGCGTCGACCATGGCCGGACCCGGCGCGTTATGGCGGGCAAAGGCCTCGGTCCGGCCAAGGACAAGGCAATTGGTGGTGATCAGCCCCACATAGACCGACAGGGCCCGGCTGATTTCGGCGAAATAGGCCTGAAGCACCTGGTCGATCACGATGACCAGCGAGGCCACGATCACGATCTGGACGATCAGCCGGATCGTGTCGGGGATATGCTTGCGGATCACGCTGATGACACCTGCCGACAGTGTCAGCACGATCGTCAGCGCGACCGACATCGTCACCGCCGTGGCCAGCGTCGTCGTCACCGCAAGCGCCGAGCAGAGACCGAGGATCTGCAGCGTCACCGGGTTTTGCCGGATCAGCGGTTCGGTCAGGATCCTGCGATAATCTGGGGCGCGCGCCATGGATCAGAACTCCCCGCGCGTGATCGCATCAAGAAGCGGGCCATAGCCGTCGGGCCCCAGCCAGAACCGCACCATCTGCGTCACGCCGCGCCCGGTGCGGGTGGCCCCGGTGATGCCGTCGACCTCGTGCACGCCCGAGGACGGCCCGCCCGCCACGCGAAACCGCAACTCGCCGTTGTCATCGCGCAGTTCGGTGCCCGGGAAACTGGCCTGCCAGGACCTCTCCTCGATGCGGGCCCCAAGGCCCGGCGTCTCGGAATGGCGGGTCACGGCGATGCCCGCGATGGTGTTCATGTCGCCCCGAAGCGCGAGGATCGCGTCGATCATGCCGCCATAGCCCTGACCGCTCAGGGGCAGCAGCACGAGAGACACCTCCTCGCCATTGCGCAAAAGGAAGATCTGGGCGAAATCGGGCCGCTGGCCAAGGCCGGCAAGGTCCTGCCCCGCCTCGAGCGCCGTCCAGTTGTCGGGGTCGGACAGGACGGTGTCCAGCGTCTGTCGTGTCACATCCGCCGCGGCACGCCCCGTCTCGAGGTCGATCACCACGGTGCTGAGCGTGCCGCCCGATTGCTCGAGCAGGTCGGACATGCCGGGGATGCCCTCGACCAGGGCGGCGATCCGGGCCTGTTCCTCGGCCGCGCGATTGGCGGTCTGGATCGGGCGCAGGGCCACGGTGGCCCCGCTGACCAGCCCGGCACAGATGGCCGAGACGAGAAAGGCCACGATGACCGTCTTTGTCCGGCTTTCATTGGGCAGCGCAAGAAGGCGGCGCCACGGATTCCAGTCACGTTCTGCCATGACGTCTCCTGCGTTTGGCAAGCCAGATCGACAACGCGGCCTCGTCCAGAAGCGGCGCGGCAAGCGAGGCCAGAAGGGCCGCGGCCACCGCGATCTGCACTGGCGCCGCGCCGCCCCATCCATTGGCGAACAGGGTCACGAGGGCCGCATAAAGCGCGCCGTGCGCCCAGCGTCCCAGCGTGGTGGCCGCGCCGGTGACCGGATCTGCAACCAGAAGGACCAGAACGATTCCCGCCATCAGGACCACCTGCCCCCCGACAAGACCCGCCGCAACCGCCGCAGCCCCGGCGAGGACCGCGCCGGCCAGAAGGGCCGCGGGCATCACGCCAAGGGCAAGGCCGATCGCGATGGCCGGAATCGCGGCCCAGGCCACCGGCGGGTCGAAGACCGGCCAGCCAAAGGCCGGAAAGCCAAAGCCCAGGAATGACAGGGTGATGGTCGCGGGGTTCACCACGTTGCGGCCCCAGCCCCCGAAGACCAGCTCGCCCATCACGACGCCAAAGCTGATGCCCAGGACCATGCGGGCAGCGCCCAGGTCCTCGGGTGCCAGCATCGCGATCGCGAGCCCCGCGATCAGCCCCGACAGCGACGGCGCCTGCGCGCGCACCAGCATGAAGACAAGATGCCAGACCCCGATCACCAGCACCACAAGGCCCAGCCGCGCCACCGCCTCGGCCCCGCCGGACCACAGCCAGAACAGGGCCAGCGGCAGATAGGCGGCGACCAGCATCAGGGCCACCGTCTCGCGGTTCCACAGCCCCCGGGTCATGCGGCATATTCCGTCTGGATACGGTCGAGCATGACGCGCAGCTCGGTCGTCAGCTGGCCCGACTGGCTCAGCACGTAATCGGCAAGCGCCAGGTCCTCTTCGAGCAGCGACAGCACCCCCAGCTTCATCGCCGTCTCGTCGTCGCCCGCGCTGAGCGCGCGGATGAACGGTGTCGCGGGCAAGGCCCCGGCCAGCGCCTGTGTCAGGGCGGCCGTGGGGATCACCGGGTCGGCCCGCGCCGACCGGGTCAGCGCCGCGATCAGCCAGTGCGGCCGCGCTGGCGCATCTTCGCGCGGCAGGACCGTGATCTGCCGGTGGCGCGGGGCCAGCCACTGGGCGACATGGCCATCCAGAGGCGACCCCGACATCAGGACATGGGGCCCCCGTTCGACACGGCGCTGGGTCAGTTGGCGCAGATCGGCGCCCGGATGGGTCCGGACCATGCCCGCTTCGCGCAGGGCGGCGCCCGCGATGGTCACGAGACGCGTCATCGGCAATTCACCCGTCTCGACCAGCGTGCCCAGCGCCGCCACATCCTCGGCATTCAGGTCCCAGACCGGCAGGTCGAGCGCGGCGGGAAACAGATCATGGATGCGGATCCCGGCCGAGCCCTGCGGATGACGCGACCCGCAAGGCGTGAGCCGGACCCGACCCTCGCCCAGACCGCGGTCAAGCGTCACGGGAGCGTCCCTGCAACACACCACAAGGACAGGGCCATCGGTCAGGCGCGCCAGCGCGGCCAGACCCCGGGCGAATTCCTCGTCCTGTCCGTCGATCGCGCGGGTCGGGTCGGGCGCGAAGGGGCGCGTGTCGGCGGCCATCACGACGATGGCCGCGGGCGCCTCGCCCTGCCCCGGCATGCCGCCGAAGGGGCGCCGCCTGATCCGGGGCCAGAACCCGGACACCTGCATCAGGTGGCGCAGCCCCGCGACACCCGCATCGGCCCGGCCCGTGTCGTGTTGCGCGACCGCTTGGGCCGCTTCGCGAAACAGCACGATTTCCGACAGCTTGCGCCCCGGCATGAGGTCAAGCCGCGCGACCCGGCCCGCGATCGGGGCCACGAAACAGATGTCGGGCGCGTGGCGCATGCAGGCCAGAGCCGCGCCCCGCGCCACGACCTCGCCTTCGGAAACAAGGGCCGTGACATGCAGCGACGCACCCTGCGGCGGCCTCACGCCCGCCTCTTCGGTGACCACGTCCTCGACCACCGATCCCACGGGGGGAGAGGGGAAATCGAGGGCCAGCCCGGCGCCTGTTCCGGCGAATGTCATCCTGCCTCCGGTCACACAATCTGCCGCCCGACGCCCGGGCGCGTTCCCCTGGGGTCGTGACAGCCAACGCGGCCAGTGTATCAGCGCAATTCTCCCGTCAATATGAGCGAGATCAATGTTTGCCACACGCCAATCATCCTATCATAATTGGATAGATTTCAGCCGCAAGCTCAGGAGAGTCCCGATGCAACTCCCGAATTTCTTGTCGTCAAGGGCGATCGTTCCCCTGGTTCTGATCCCCGTTCTGTTCCTTGCGGTTCAGACACTTGCCCAATCCGATCCCGACACCGACGCACCCGAGGACGAGGCTGTCATCCCCTTTGCCCTGCCGCAATCGGGGCCCTTCACCCCGGCCGAGATCAATATCGACAATGACAAGGCAATCTCCGACTGGTTCCGGTCGGCCCATGCCAATGCCGCGGCCGAAGCCTTCAGCCATTGGGACGACGACGGCGAGATCCGCGCCTCCTGCGCCACCTGCCATTCCGGTGAGGGGTTTCGCGATTTCCACGGGCTTGACGGCACCGAGGCCGGCGTCGTCGATGGCCCGATCGATGTGGGCGGCGTCGTCGATTGCGGCACCTGCCACAATGCGGGACTTGCCGAGATTCGCGAAATCAGCCTGCCCAGCGGGGTCGTGCATCCGGTTCAGGGTGTCGAGGCCTCCTGCCTGACCTGCCATCAGGGCCGCGCCGCGGGCACCGATGTCGAGACCGCGACCGCATCGCTTGCTCTGGATGAACCCAATCCCGAGCTGCGCTTCATCAACCCCCATTACGCGACCGCCGCCGCAACCTGGCTGGGTGGCTATGGCGGGTCGGGCTATCATTACGAGGGCCGCGACTATGCGGGCCGCTTCTTCCATGCGGCCCCGGTGGCAAGCTGCAATTCCTGCCACGAGCCGCATACGCTCGAGGTGGCGTTCGAGCCCTGCCAGACCTGCCACCTTGCCGACAGCGCTCAGAACGTGCGGATCGCCCGCCAGAGCTATGACGGCAGCGGCGACGTCTCGGTGGGCATCCGGTCGGATATCCAGAACAATGCGGCCCTGCTCTTGTCCATGGTCAAGGACTATTCCGCCCAGGTCGCCGGTGTCCCGATGATCCATGACGCATCGCGTTTTCCCTATTTCTTTGCCGATGCAAATGGCGACGGTGCCATCGACACGGAGGATGGAAGCCCCGTGGCCTATGCCGCCTGGACACCCCGAAGCCTGCGGACCACCTTCAACTGGAAACTGGTGACGGCCGATCCCGGCAATTATGCCCACAACCCCGAATATTCGCTCCAGTTGCTCTATGATTCGATCGAGGATCTGAGCGGTCCTCTGGGCATCGACATGCGGGAACTGGGCCTGTTGCGCTAGTCGCCCCCCTTCGCGCCGGATGACGGGCCCCCCGGTGGCCCGTCATTTTTTTGCCCGTCGCTCGGGTGCAATCGCGCGGCCACTGGGCTAGACATCGTGTGACGCAGACACGGACGGGCGGGCCTGACGATGACCCCTACCCTTGCAGATATCCTTGCCGCGCGCGCCCTGATCCGGGGCGTGGCCGATCACACACCTTTCGTGCCGTCGCCGTATCTCTCGGCACATGCAGGGCGGGAGGTGCTGCTCAAGCTGGAAAACATGCAGCCCATCGGCGCGTTCAAGTTGCGCGGGGCGATGAATGCGGTGATGAGCCTGCCCGAGGGCGCGGCAGGTGTCACCTGCTGTTCCACCGGCAATCACGGACGCGGGGTCGCCTTTGCCGCCCGCGCCCGGGGGCTGCGCGCGGTGATCTGCATGTCGAAACTCGTCCCGGCGGTAAAGGTCGAGGGCATCCGCGCCCTCGGGGCCGAGGTGCGGATCATCGGCCAAAGCCAGGACGACGCGCAGGAGGAATGCCTGCGGCTGGTCGAAGAAGAAGGGCTGGTGGAGATCCCGCCCTTCGATGACGCAAGGGTCATCGCGGGTCAGGGCACGATCGGGCTCGAGATGCTGGAGGCGCGGCCCGATCTGTCGACGATCCTCGTGCCGCTGTCGGGCGGCGGGCTGGCCGCGGGCGTGGCACTGGCCGCCAAGGCGATCAATCCCGGCATCCGGGTCATCGGCCTCACGATGGAGCGGGGTGCGGCGATGCATGCCTCGATCCGGGCGGGACACCCGGTCGCGGTGGAGGAGGTGCCCAGCCTTGCGGATTCGCTTGGTGGCGGGATCGGGATGGACAACCGGCTGACATTCGCCATGTGCCGCGACCTTCTCGACGAGACGATCCTTGTCAGCGAGGAAGAGATCCGCGACGCGATGCAGGCGCTGTTCTTCGAAGACCGGATCGTGGCCGAGGGCGCCTGCGTCGTCGGCATCGCGGCCCTTCTGGCGGGCAAGCTGCCGCCGGCCGAGGGCCCGATTGCCACCATCATCACCGGGCGCAACCTCGACATGGGGCAGTTCATGGCGATCATGACGGGCCAGGACGTGCAGCTGGGCGATCTGACACTGAAGGGCAAGAGATATGGCGCATGACATCCGCATCGTGACCGAGGCCGAATTGCGCGAGGTCGTGGCGCTGGATGTGGCGCTTGTGGAGGTGATCGAACGGGCCTTCGTGGCGCTGGCCTCGGGCCGCGTCGTGATGCCGCCGATCCTGTCGATGGAACTGGCCGAGGCCAATGGCGAGGTCGATGTGAAGACGGCCCATATCCCGGGCTTCGACGGATTTGCGATCAAGGTCAGCCCCGGCTTTTTCGACAACCCGAAAATCGGCCTGCCCAGCCTGAACGGCCTGATGATCCTGTTTTCTGCGAAGACCGGCCTCGTGGAAGCGGTCTTTCTCGACAACGGCCATCTGACCGATCTGCGCACCGCCGCCGCCGGCGCCGTGGCCGCCCGGCATCTGGCACCCCAGAGGGTCGAGACGGCGGGCGTCATCGGCACCGGCGTTCAGGCGCGGCTCCAGATCGAGGCCGCGCATCTGGTGCGTCCCTTCGGGCAGGTGCTCGTTCATGGCCGCGATGCGGACAGGGCCCGCGCCTGCGCCGACGAGATCGCGGCCCGGCTGGGGATCAGGGCGGAGGTCGCGCCGGACCGCGAGGCGCTGGTGCGGGCATCACAGCTTGTCGTGACGACGACGCCCGCCCGCGCGCCCCTGATCGAGGCGGATTGGCTGCATCCGGGCCTTCACATCACGGCGATGGGATCGGACCAGCCCGGCAAGACCGAGATCGCGCCCGAGGCGCTCGCCCGCGCGGATCTCTATGTCTGCGACCGGGTCAGCCAATGCGCCACCTCCGGGGAGCTGGAGGCGGCCCGCGCAGCCGGCCTGATGCCGGACGACCCGCCCGAGCTGGGCCGGATCATCGCGGGCGATCATCCCGGGCGGACCTCTCCCGATCAGGTCACAATCTGCGATCTGACCGGGACCGGCGCGCAGGACACCGCCATCGCGACCCATGTCTTCGCGGCACTGGGGGCCGCGGGCACGACGATCCGCGCCTGATCTAGCCGCCGCTCAGCGTGCGGCGCACCGCGTCGCGCCAGCCCGCGATGCGGTGCGCGCGTTCATCTTCATCCATGCGCGGCTCGAACCGGCGCTCCAGCGCCCAGTTGGCGGCAAAGCCCTGCCGGTCGGGATAGATGCCCGCCTGCATCCCCGCGAGCCAGGCCACGCCAAGGGCCGTGGTCTCGAGGATGCGGGGCCGGTCGACGGGGGCGCCGAGGATGTCGGAGAGGAACTGCATCGTCCAGTCCGACGCGCTCATCCCGCCATCGACGCGCAGGACACCGCCCGCCGCGCCATCCGTCCAGTCGGCCTGCATCGCATCCAGAAGGTCGCGGGTCTGGAAGCCCACGCTTTCGAGGGCCGCCCGCGCGAATTCGGCCGGGCCCGAATTGCGCGTCAGGCCAAAGATCGCGCCGCGGGCCTCGGGGTCCCAATGCGGCGCGCCAAGGCCGGTAAAGGCCGGAACAAGGTAAAGCGCCTGCCCCGGATCCGCGCTTTCGGCCAGACCTTGCGTCTCGGGCGCGGCGCCCACCACTCCCAGCCCGTCGCGCAGCCATTGCACGACCGCCCCCGCGATGAAGATCGACCCTTCGAGCGCATAGGTGGGCACCCCGTCGAACTGATAGGCGATGGTCGTCAGGAGCCGGTTTTCCGACCGCACCGGATCGGCCCCGGTATTGAGCAGCGCGAAACAGCCCGTGCCGTAGGTCGATTTCATCATCCCCGGCTCGAAACAGGCCTGACCGATGGTCGCCGCCTGCTGATCGCCCGCCACGCCGAGGATCGGGATCGCGGCCCCCAGGATCGCCGCATCCGCCACCCCGAAATCCGCCGCGCAATCGCGGACCTCGGGCAGCATCGCGGCGGGGATGCCCAGACGGTCGCAGATCGCGGCATCCCACGCGCCCCGGTGGATGTCATAGAGCATCGTGCGCGCGGCATTCGTGGCATCGGTCACATGGGCCGCCCCGCCGGTCAGTTTCCAGATCAGGTAGCTGTCGACGGTGCCGAAGAGGATCTCGCCGCTTTCGGCCCGCGCCCGCGCGCCCTCGACGTGATCCAGAACCCATTTCAGCTTGGTCGAGGAGAAATAGGGATCGAGCAGAAGACCCGTCGTTGCCGTCACATGCTCCTCGAAGCCTTCGGCACGCAGCTCGGCGCAGAAATCGGCCGTGCGCCTGTCCTGCCAGACCACGGCGCGATGGATCGGCTCGCCCGTCCGGGCGTCCCAGACGACGACCGTCTCGCGCTGGTTGGTGATGCCGATGCCCGCCAGATCCGACGCCGCGATCCCGGCCTTGCCGATGGCGTCGCGGCAGGTGGCCACGACGCTGTCCCAGATCTCGCCCACGTCATGTTCGACCCAGCCCGATTGCGGATAATGCTGTGTGAATTCCTGATGCGCCACGGCCGCGATGGTCATGTCGCTGTCAAAGACGATGGCGCGGCTCGATGTGGTGCCCTGATCGATGGCAAGGATATGGGTCACGTCGTCCTCCCTGAAGGTCCGGTCGGCGCCAGAATGTCGCCAAGGGGAGCCAAGGGCAATGGGCGCTCAGCCGCGAAAGCCGCGCGCCACCACGAACTTTTCCGAACTGTCGGATCGGGAGCTGGGCGGCTTGACGTTGTCGACCTTCTCGAATTTCTGCTTGAGCCGCTTTTGCAGATCGCCCTCGGCGCCGCCTGCCAACACCTTGGCCACGAAGGTGCCGCCAGGGCGCAGCACGTCGAAGGCCAGCTCGGCCGCGGCCTCGCAGAGCGCAATGATGCGCATGTGGTCGGTCTGCTTGTGGCCCGAGGCGGAGGCGGCCATGTCGGACATGACCACATCGGCCTCGCCGCCCAGCCAGTCCTTCACCTTGTCGTCGGCGCCCTCGTCGAGAAAGTCGAGCACATGGATCTCTGCCCCCGCGATCGGCTCCACCTCCTGGATGTCGATACCGATGATCCTGCCTTGCGGCTTTTTCGGGTTGTCGCCCAGCGCGTTGATCCGCGGCACGGCGACCTGGCACCAGCCGCCGGGCGCGCAGCCCAGATCGACCACGCGGGCGCCGGGCACCAGGAACCCGAACCGCTCGTCGAGATCGAGGATCTTGAACGCCGCGCGGCCCCGATAGCCCTCGGCCTTGGCGCGGGCCACATAGGGGTCGTTCAGCTGCCGTTGCAGCCAAAGGGTCGAGGACATCTTGCGGCCGCGCGCGGTCTTGACCTTGACGGTCAGATCGCGCTGCCCGCGCCCGGAGGTGCCCTTCTTGTCAGTCTTTTTCGCCATTCGCATTCTATGCCCGAGCCCGGCCTCCCGCACAAGCGCATCGCGCGCCGCGGGCCCGGCTTCTTTCAAAGAAGCCGGACCGGAAACTTTTCAAGTTTCCGTCCGCGCCCGATCAGCCCGCGCGACGGCGGCGGCCGCCCGACCGGCCACCCCGGCCCCGGCCGCCCTCTTCGCCCGGGGCGGCGGGCGCGCGGTTGAACCGGATCCATTCCGCGCCCGAAGGGTCGTTGTCGGTCAGGAAATTGGCGGCGCGGATCGCCTCCATCTCGCTGCCCGGGCGGGGCTTGGTCGAACCGAGGCCGAACAGCTGCACGAAGGTCTCGTCATCTATGTCCTCGGGCAGGATCAGCCCCTTGGCGGCCGCTTCCGCCCGTTTCTCGGCGATCTTCGACTGGGTCACCGGCAGGGCGACCGGGTTCATGATCGCGCTCGTCATGCCCGAGGCCATGGCCATCGGCAGGAAGGCATTGTTGATGCCGTGCCGGTTCGGCAGCCCGAAGGAGATGTTCGACGCCCCGCAGGTCGTGTTCACGCCCAGTTCGTCCCGCAGGCGCCGCACGAGGGTAAAGACCTGAAGTCCCGCCGTCCCCATCGCGCCCACCGGCATGACCAGAGGGTCGACCACGATGTCATGGGCGGGAATGCCGAAATCGGCGGCCCGTTCGACGATCTTCTTGGCCACCGCGAACCGCACGTCGGGGTCTTCGGATATGCCGGTGTCGTCGTTCGAGATGGCCACGACCGGCACGTTGTATTTCTTCACGAGCGGCAGCACGAATTCGAGCCGCTCCTCCTCCCCCGTGACCGAATTCAGGAGCGGGCGGCCCTCGCAGGCCTGAAGCCCCGCCTCGAGAGCGGCCGGAACCGAGCTGTCGATGCACAAGGGCACGTCCACCAGCGCCTGCACCAGCTCGATCATCTTCGTCATCAGGGGCGGCTCGGTCTCGTTCGGGTTGGGGTTGGAATTGTAGACCACCCCCGCATTCACATCGAGAACCGTGGCCCCGCAGGCCACCTGCGCCACCGCGTCCTTCTCGACGGTCGAGAAATCGCCCGCCTCGAGTTCGGCGGCGAGTTTCTTGCGCCCCGTGGGGTTGATCCGCTCCCCGATCACGCAGAACGGCTGGTCAAAGCCGATGATGGCGGTCTTCGTCTTCGATTCGAGGACGGTCTTCGTCATGTGTCTTCCTTACTGCTCTGCGGCAGGAACGCCCGAGGCTCCGCCGTTTTCCCGTGTCCAGGTGGCATTCGCCGTGATCCCGCCCAGCGGGAAGAAATGCACCTTCTCGATGGTGAAGTCCGGATTTGCGGCCTTGTGCGCCGCCAGTTCGGCGATGAAATCGGTGGGCTCGTAGGGCAACAGCAGCTTGGAGACATCCATCGCCCGTTTCTGCAACACCCTCAGCGAAGGGCCGACACCGCAGGCGATGGCGAACTTGATCAGCGTTTGCAGCTTGGCCGGGCCCGCCACGCCGATATGAATGGGCAGCGCCACGCCTTCGGCGTGCAAACGGTCGGCCCAGGCGATGACGGGTTGCGCCTCGAAGCAGAATTGCGTGGCCAGCGCCATCTGCGCGTCGGTCCTCTCTGAGAAGGCCTGCTTCCAGCGCAGCGCCTCCATGACATTGCGGTCCGATCCGTCGGGGTCGATATCGCGGTTGCCTTCGGGGTGGCCCGCCACGTGCAGCCGCCGGAAGCCCGCCTTGTCGAAAAGACCCGTCTCCAGCAATTGCATGGAGGAGTGGAACGCGCCCTGCGGCTCGGCCACGCCGCCGGCCAGCAACAAAGCCTGATCGACACCGGCCTCACCCCGATACATCGCGATCCAGTTTTCCAGCGTGGCGGCATCGCGAATGATCCGGGCCGGGAAATGCGGCATCACCGGATAGCCCGCCAGGGCCAGCCGTCTTGCCGTGGCGACCATGTCCTCGATCGGGGTGCCGTCGATATGGGCAATGTAGACCCGGGTGCCCTCGGGCAGGAGCGCGCGGAAATCCTCCACCTTCTGGGCGGTGCGCGGCATCACCTCGATGGAAAACCCCTCGAGAAAGGCCTCGATCTCGGCGGGGACCCCGGATTGCGGCGCGGTGCTGCGCCTCTTGAAGGACAGGATCGACATCACGAACTCCCTAAGCCCAGACACTCGGATCACGCATGCCCGTCATTCTCGATCAGCGCCATGAGGCGCGCCTTGTCATAGGTCGTCTCGATCTCGCTGGCCTTGGCCTGCGCGATCTCGACCGGGTCACCCTCGCCGCTGCCCACGACTTCCTTGCGCCATTCGGCAAGGTAATCATCCGTCCCGGCCGCGCCGCTCTTCATCGCGGCCCGGTCGATCGCCTGTTCGAACCGTTCCGACAGCGGCAGCTTCGTGCCCCGCCGGCCCTTGCCGACGATGATCTGTGCCGGAATGTCCCGCCAATAGACAACCGTGATATCGCTCATCCGACTCGTCCCCGAATTCCTCGTGCCTCTTTAGGCGCGATATGGCCGCGCGCAGCGTCGGATTTCGACATGTGCGACACCGGCAACGACCAAGCCCCCGATTGATGCCGCAAGGTAATCGCTCCGCCCGCCGAATGCCATGCGCGCGCGCCACCGGATTGTTCATGTTGATCATGAGCCGGGCGATATCGCGGCCGCGTCGCCATCACCGCGCTTGCACAGGGGATCGCGGCACCCTAAGCTTGACCCAACTCGAAATCGGAGGGCGTTGAGAGATGGCGCCCAAGCGTCCCAATCGCGCGGGCGCGTTCCCGAAGGTGGTCGAAAGCCCCGCGCCAGACCAGCCCGATCCAGCCGATCTTTACGCGGCCCTGGACCTGGGCACAAACAGTTGCCGCATGCTGATTGCCCAACCCAAGGGCAACCAGTTCCATGTGGTCGACAGCTTTTCGAAATCCGTCCAGCTTGGTCACGGGCTGGAAAAGACCGGCCGTCTGTCGCGCAATTCCATGTCCCGCACGATCAGCGCGCTGCGGATCTGCCGGCAGAAGCTCGCACGGCACAAGGTGCGCCGGATGCGGCTGGTGGCGACGGAGGCCTGCCGCAGGGCCCGCAACGGCGCGGCCTTTCTCGCGCAGGTGCAGCGCGAGACGGGGCTCGTGCTCGAGATCATCAAGCCAGAGGAAGAGGCCCGTCTTGCGGTGATCTCCTGCGCGCCGCTCGTGTCGACCCGGACCGAACAGCTTCTCGTGGTGGATATCGGCGGCGGCTCGACCGAACTGGTCTGGATCGACCTGACCAATGTGCCGCGTCGCGAACGGCCGCGCGCGATCATGCGGCTTCATGCGGGTTTTACCAGCGATCCGGGGCCGTTTCAGGCAGCCAAGGTCGTGGACTGGATCTCGGTGCCTTTGGGGGTGGCGACGCTGCGCGACCAGTTTCGCGACGTGGAGGACGATCATGCGCGCTTTGCGCTCATGAGCTGGTTTTTCGAAGAGAACCTGTCGGCCTTTGCGCCCTTTGCCGCCGAACATGCCCGCGAGGGGTTCCAGATCATCGGGACAAGCGGGACCGTCACCACCGTCGCGGCCTCGCATCTGGGGCTCAAGCGCTATGAACGATCCAAGGTCGACGGGTTGCGGATGACCTCGGACCAGATCGACGCGGTGATAAGGGATTACCTGGCGCTGGGTCCGGCGGGGCGCCGCCAGGACCCGCGGATCGGTCAGGACCGGCAGGCCCTGATCATGTCGGGCGCTGCGATCCTTCAGGCGCTGATGCGGCTCTGGCCCACCGACCGGCTGTCGGTCGCCGACCGGGGCCTGCGCGAAGGTCTGCTCTATGCCCAGATGTCGGCCGATGGGGTGCTCGAGGATAACGGTCTGTGAGCCGCACCAAAATTCGCAGAATTTTGGTCGCCAACAAAGTTCGCGAACTTTGTTGCGCTACCCCTCGCCCGGTGCGCTGACCATCCCGCCTCCGACGCAGGCGCCCACACCCGTGGTGCCGGGCGCCGAGGTCGGAAGACCCCGCAGCACCCGCGCCGAGAGATAGCCGAAGGCCTGTGCCTCGATCATGTCCCCGTCAAGACCCACCGCCTCGACGCGCAGGACCGGACAATCGAGACTGGCCTCGATCATCTCCATCATCGTGGAATTGTGCCGCCCGCCCCCGCTGACCAGAACCCGGCCCGGCGGGGAGGGGCAATGCTCCATCGCGCGCATGACGGCGGCGGCGGCGCAGGCCGTCAGCGTGGCCGCGGCATCGGCATCGGGCAGGTCGGCCACCCCCGCGCCGAGCGCCGACCAGGCATCGCGGTCAAGCGATTTCGGCGGCACGCGCGCGAAATAGACATGCGACAGGAATGCCTCGAGAAGACCGGGATCGACATTGCCCCGGCGTGCAAGCGCGCCATCCGCATCGTGATCCAACCTCAGACGGGCCTGAACCAGGTCGTTGATCGGGGCGCTGGCGGGCCCGGTGTCGAAGGCCAGAAGCGCGCCCGGCTCCTCGGGTGCTGCGCGGCGCGGATCGACCCAGGTGAGGTTGCCCACACCGCCGAGGTTGAGAAAGGCCACCGGCCCCGCCTCGCCGATCCGGCGCGCGAGCGCGTGGTGATAGAACGGCGCAAGTGGTGCGCCCTCGCCGCCCATGCGCACATCGGCCGTCCGGAAATCCCAGACAACCGGACGTTCGATCAGGTCGGCCAGAAGCGCGCCATCGCCGGCCTGATGCGTGCCGCGTCCGCGCGGGTCATGGGCCAGCGTCTGGCCGTGAAACCCCACCAGCGCCACATCCTCGAACGTGCTGGCCAGTTCGGCGGTGGCCAAGACTACGACCTCGCCCGCCTCCACCGCCTCGGGTCCGTCCCATTTGCCCAGGGCACGGCGCAGGATCGCGCGTTCCGCGTCGGTATAGGGGCGGAATGCGCTCTCGCCGAATGCCACGATCCGCTCGCCATCGGTCTCGATCACGGCAGCATCGACCCCGTCGAGCGATGTGCCCGACATCGTGCCGAGGATCCGCCCCGCCGCCCCCTTGCGCATGTCTTTCAACATCCGCTTCCCCTTCCCTGCACCGCGTCCTATAGAGTGCCCCGACCGCAGATCAGGGGCAAGACGATGACCTACCATCCGAAATCCGAATTCATGGCCACGATCATGGAGCGCGGCTTTCTTGCCGATTGCACGGATTACCAGGCGCTGGACGAGGCGTTCCGGGCCGGCATCGTTCCCGGCTATATCGGTTATGATGCCACGGCAAGGTCGCTGCATGTGGGGCATCTGCTGAACATCATGCTTCTGCGCTGGTTCCAGAAGCTGGGCGGCAAGCCGATCACGCTGATGGGCGGCGGCACGACCAAGGTGGGCGATCCGTCGTTCCGCGCCGACGAGCGACCGCTTCTGTCGGCCGAACAGATCGACGCCAACATCGCCGGCATGCAGGAGGTCTTCGACCGGTATCTGACTTACGGCGACGGGCCGGGCGACGCGATCATGCTCAACAATGCCGAATGGCTCGACGGGCTGAACTACCTCGATTTCCTGCGCGATATCGGGCGGCATTTCTCGGTCAACCGGATGCTGTCCTTCGAGTCGGTGAAATCGCGGCTCGACCGGGAACAATCGCTGTCGTTTCTCGAATTCAACTACATGATCCTTCAGGCCTACGACTTTCTCGAGCTGAACCGCCGGCACGGCTGCCTGTTGCAGATGGGCGGGTCGGACCAGTGGGGCAACATCGTCAACGGGATCGACCTGACGCGCCGGGTTCTGGACACCGAGATTTTCGGCCTGACCACGCCGCTTCTGACCACGTCGGACGGGCGCAAGATGGGCAAGAGTCAGGGCGGCGCGATCTGGCTGAATGCCGACATGCTGTCACCTTACGAATTCTGGCAGTTCTGGCGCAACACGACCGATGCCGATACGGGCCGTTTCCTCAAGCTCTATACCGAGTTGCCGGTCGAGGAATGCGACCGGCTGGGCGCGCTCGAAGGGTCCGAGATCAACGAGGCCAAGATCATCCTCGCCAACGAAGTCACTGGCCTGTTGCACGGGGCCGCGGCGGCAGAAGCAGCGGAGGCCACCGCGCGCGAGGTCTTTGAAAAGGGCGGCGTGGGCGACGATCTGCCGACCCTTACCCTTACCGAAGACGAAATGGCGGAAGGCATCTCGATCACCCAGCTTTTCGTCCGCTCCGGGCTTGCCGGCAGCGGCAAGGAGGCCAAGCGGCTCATCGCCGAGGGCGGCGCGCGGCTGGATGACGCGCCGGTCAGCGATGCGGGTCTGATGGTCGATGCCGAAACGCTGGCCCGCTCGATCAAGCTGAGTGCGGGGAAAAAGCGGCACGCCCTGGTCAGGCTGGGCTAGGTCCCGGTCACGGCCAGAATCGCGGCCGCGATCCACAGGGGCAGCGACAGAACGGCCACGACGAGGGCCACCCCAAGGCGTGTGAGCCGTGGCCCGGATGCCCTGTGGCCCAGAACGGCCCGGTCGCGTGATGTGCTCTGCGTCATGGGCCCATTAACCCGGACTTAGGTTTCGGTAGGGTTAATGCGGGCATGACCGCCTGCTCCGCCCTGTCTGCCCCACTTGCGCTGCCGCAATCGCCCGTCTTTGCGCGGGCGCTTCCGGCGCTGGGCCTTGGCGGCGAGATGCGGGTGCTGAATGCGGGCGGGCAGCAGGTGGGCCGGGCCCTTGTCCTGTCGCGCGATCTGCCTGTTCGGGGGCAATTGCGCGCGATCCTGCGGGGGCCGGTCTGGGCAGGCGAGACCGCGCCCGACGACAGGGCCGAGGCGCTGCGCGCGCTGGGCCCCATGCCCCCCCACCTGATCGAGGCCGCGGCGCCGGAGCCCGCCCTTGGGCCTGCGGGATACGGGATGGTCCTGACGGCGGGCGCGGTCTGCTGGCTGGATATCGCGCCCTCCCCCGCCGCGGGCTGCTGGACCGCCTCGGCCCATCCCAAATGGCGCGCAAGCCTGAACCGGGCGCAAGGCGCGGACCTTGTCGTGCATGAGGGCCGGTTCAAGGGTGCGGCGGCGGACTGGCTTCTGGCGCAGGAAGCCGCGATGCGTCAAACGAGGCGCTACAGGTCGGTCGCCGCACCCGTGGCCCGCGCGCTGGCCCTGCGCGCACCCGGCGCACTGCACCTGCTGAGCGCGGGTTCGAGGGCATCGCCCGACCGGATCATCGCCGCGATGCTCTTTGCCGTCCATGACGGATTTGCCACCTACCTGATGGGGGCCACGTCGGAGGCGGGGCGCGCGCACTGCGCCCATCACCTTCTGATGGCCGAGGCCGCCCGACTGATCCGCCGCGAGGGTGTCCGCTGGATCGACCTTGGTCAGGTCGATACCGGGGCCAATCCCGGCCTTGCCCGGTTCAAGCTGGGCACCGGGGCACAGCTTTGCCCGCTGGGGGGGAGCTGGCTGCGCCTGCCTTCCATCCTGCCGCGCCGCCGGACAGGAAAGGCTGGATCACCGAAGGCCAACCCGTTAAAGCCGTAGGCCCAACAAGGTGGGCGACAGACGATGGCAGAGACGATCCTAGACCGCTGCACGGCCCGTGGCCTGCGCATGACCGACCAGCGCAGGACGATCGCCCATGTCCTTGAAGATGCGGCCGATCACCCGGATGTGGAAGAGCTTTATGCCCGGGCCTCGGCCATCGACCCGCGCATCTCGATCGCGACGGTCTACCGCACGGTCAAGCTGTTCGAGGAATCGGGCATCCTCGAGAAGCATGAATTCGGCGACGGCCGCGCCCGCTATGAAACCGCCGACCGCGACCACCACGACCACCTGATCGACATGCATAGCGGCGAGGTGATCGAATTCGTCGATCCCGAGATCGAGGCGCTTCAGGAAAGGATCGCCGAAAGGCTGGGCTACAGGCTCAAGGGCCACCGGCTTGAGCTTTATGGCGTGCCGCTGCCCAAATCGTCCGGGGAATGACGCAGAGCCCCGCGATGAGTGGTTGAACGCTGCTTCAATTCTCCCCGGCGGGCAGGTATGGGGGGCCGAAGTCTTTCGAAAGATCCCCGATGGAAAACCTCCGTGGCGCCCTGATGATGACAGCCGCGATGGCCTCGTTCGCCATCGAGGATACGCTGATCAAGTCCATGACGGGACGGATCCCGCCCGGCGAGATCATCTCCATCATCGGCCTTGGCGGCGCGGCGATCCTGATCGTCTGGCTTCTTGCGACGCGACAGCCGGTCCTCGTTCCGGTGATGCGCACGAAAGCCGCGATCCTGCGCATGGGATTCGAGATCGGGGGCACGCTGTTCTTCGTGTCGTCGCTTGCGCTCATTCCGGTGACGACCGCCTCGGCTGTGATCCAGGCGACACCGCTTGTCGTGGCGATGGGGGGCGCGATCTTTCTGGCCCAGCCGGTCGGCTGGCGGCGCTGGACGGCGATCCTCGTGGGGCTGGCGGGCGTTCTGGTCATCCTGCGCCCGGGTCTGGGAGAGTTCCAGTCGGCGACGCTTCTTGCGGTGGTGGGGATGCTGGCGCTGGCCGCGCGCGACCTTGTCACGCGGGCCATCGGCCTCAAGGCGTCGGGCGTGCAACTGACGCTGATGGCCTTCCTCGCGCTGGTGCCGTCGGGGATGTTTCTGGCCGTCGTCACCGGCACGCCCCTCGTCGCTCTGGCCCCCCGGGACATGGCCATTCTGGGGGCCTGTGTGCTTGTGGGGCTGACCGGTTATCTTGCCATCGTCGGCGCAACCCGGGCCGGAGACATCGCCTTCATTTCGTCGTTCCGCTATACGCGGATGGTTTTTGCCGTCATCCTCGGCGGCATCGCCTTCGGCGAGCGTCCCGATATCTGGACGATCGTCGGCACCGCCATCGTGATCGCGGCGGGTCTTTACGTCCTGATCCGGGAACGCCGCCTTGCCAGACCGCCTTCCCCCGCGCCGGGACCCGCGTTATAGAGCGCGCGACCGAGACATTATTCGAGGACCCATTCCCATGAGCATCATCATCGACCTCCATGCCCGCGAAATCCTCGACAGCCGGGGCAATCCGACCGTCGAAGTGGACATCACGCTGGAAGACGGCAGCATGGGCCGCGCCGCCGTGCCCTCGGGCGCCTCGACAGGCGTGCACGAGGCCGTCGAAAAGCGCGACGGAGACAAGACCCGCTACAAGGGCAAGGGCGTTCTCGAGGCCGTGACATCGGTCAATGGAGAGATCGCCGAGGCGGTGATCGGCCTCGAGGCGACCGAACAGGTCGAAGTCGACGAATTGATGATCGAACTGGACGGAACCGAGAACAAGGGCCGGCTGGGCGCCAACGCGATCCTGGGGGTGTCGCTGGCAGTGGCCAAGGCCGCGGCCGAGTATACCGGCCAGTCGCTCTACCGCTATGTGGGCGGAACCTCGGCGCGTCTTCTGCCGGTGCCGATGATGAACATCATCAATGGCGGCGAACATGCCGACAACCCGATCGACATTCAGGAATTCATGATCATGCCGGTCAGCGCGGAGAATATCCGCGAGGCCGTGCGCATGGGGTCGGAAGTGTTCCACACCCTCAAGAAAGAGCTGTCGGAGGCGGGGCTTGCCACCGGCGTGGGCGACGAGGGCGGCTTTGCGCCCAACCTGTCATCCACCCGCGACGCGCTGGATTTCATCCTGAAATCCATCGAAAAGGCCGGCTACACGCCCGGCGAGGACATTCACCTGGCCCTCGACTGCGCCGCGACCGAGTATTTCCGCGACGGCAAGTATCACATGTCCGGCGAAGGCAAGATCCTCAGCGCGGACGAGAACGTCGCCTACCTTCAGGCGCTGGTGCAGGATTATCCCATCATCTCGATCGAGGACGGCATGTCCGAGGATGACTGGGACGGCTGGCGCACCCTGACCGAGGTTCTGGGCGAAAAGGTGCAGCTGGTGGGCGACGACCTGTTCGTGACGAACCCGGCGCGCCTGAAGCGGGGCATCGACACCGGCACCGCGAATTCGCTTCTGGTGAAGGTCAACCAGATCGGCACGCTGACCGAAACGCTCAAGGCCGTCGATATGGCGCATCGGGCAGGCTACAGCTCGGTCATGTCGCACCGCTCGGGCGAGACGGAAGATGCGACCATCGCCGATCTGGCCGTCGCCACAAATTGCGGACAGATCAAGACCGGCTCGCTGGCCCGGTCGGACCGGCTGGCCAAGTATAACCAGCTGATCCGCATCGAGGAAATGTTGGGCGCCAGCGCCGAATATGCGGGGCGCGGCATCCTGCGGGGCTGATCGGAACCACCATCATGCCCGTGCGGCCGGGGCGATCCCGGCCGCACGGGCATTTACCTTGTGGACCGGGACCTGCCGCTCTAGCCTGCCACCATGACAGCAGATGACATCATCGAAAAGCTCGGGCTTGCACCGCATCCCGAGGGCGGCTGGTATCGCCAGACCTGGAGCGGCACCGAAGAGCCGCGCCCGTCTGGCACCTGCATCTATTACCTTCTGAAACCCGGTGAACGAAGCCGCTGGCACAGGGTCGACGCGACCGAGATCTGGCATTTCTACGCCGGCAGCGCGCTGACGCTGAGCCTTTCGCCCAGCGATACGGGGCCGGCCGCCGACCACAGCCTCGGCCCCGACATGGCCCAAGGACAGCGCCCCCAGATCATCGTGCCCGAGGGCCATTGGCAGACCGCCCGGTCCGGCGATGGCTGGAGCCTCGTGGGCTGCACCGTCAGCCCCGGCTTCCGGTTCGAAGGGTTCGAACTGGCGACCGAAGAGTTCGACATTCCGCGCGGCTGACCGGCCGGAATGAAAAAGGCCGGCCCCGAAGGACCGGCCCTTTCCCGGATCATTTGACCCCCGCGCCTATCGGCCCATGGCCCACCAGCCGCGTTTTTTCGGACGGTCGGATTTGTCTTCGGCCGCCTCCGGCTCGGGCCGGCTTTCTGCCAAAGTCTCGGGCTGAGGCTCGGGCTCGGCCGGGGTGGCCGGTGCCGGTTCGGCATCCGCTTCGACCGACTCGACCGGGGCTTCGGCGGCTTCGGCGGGGGCCTCGACCTCGGCCATGACGGGTTCGGCGTCAGGCTCCGCGGCGACTGACGCCTCGGTGCCCGGCGCCTCGACCTTCTTGGCGCGGGGCTTGCGGGTCCGCTTGGGCTTGGGCGCCTCTTCGGCGGGCGCCTCGGCCTCGACCACATCAGTGGCCGTCGCAGCCTCTTCGGCGACGGGCTCCGGCGCCTTCTTGCGGCGGGTCCGCTTGGGCTTGGGCGCAGGCTCGGCCTCAGCCTCTGCCGCGACCGGGGCCTCCGGCTCCACGACCGGCTCGGCGGCCTCATCGGCCGATCCGGCCTCTTCGGCAACAGGGGCCTCGTCGGTCCTGGGCTTGCGGCTCCGGCTCCGGCGGCGCTTGGGCTTGTCGTCTTCCCGGGCCTCTTCCTCGGCGGCGGGCGTCGCTTCGGCTGTGCCCTCCTCCTCGGTGGCGTCCCCTGCCTCGTTGGCCTCGGGCGCCTGGGCGTCGTCGTCGGCCTCGTCACCGTTGGTGTCGCCGTTCTCGCCGTTCGTGTCGGCGCCATTGGCCCCGCCCCTCCGCCTGCGCCGGCGACGGCGCTTCTTGCGGGGCTTGTCCTCGCCCTGTGCGTCCTCGGATGCGGGCTCTGAGGTAGCGGCGGGCGCCTCGTCCTCTTCCTCGACCTCCGCCTCGGCCTCGATCAGCGAGGCATCGGCCGACACCACGATCTCGGCCACGTCGGGCACGGCGCGGGTGGCCGTCTTGAACTTCTCGAGCCTGTAATCGGGCGAGACAAGGGCCGGATCGCCCTCGACCCTGACCGCGAGGCCAAAGCGCTGTTCGATCTGGGCGATGTGTTCGCGCTTGAAGTTCATCAGGTAGTTCATGATGCCGAAGGGCACCTTGACCAGAACCTCGCGCGTGCGGCCGCGCACGCCCTCTTCCTCAAGCTGGCGCAGGATGGCCAGCGCCACGTTGTCGTCAGAGCGCAGAAGGCCCGTGCCATGGCAATGCGGGCAAGGCTGGGTCGTGGCCTCGAGCATGCCGGGGCGCAGACGCTGGCGCGACATCTCGAGAAGACCAAAGCCCGAGATGCGGCCCACCTGGATGCGGGCACGATCGGTCTTGAGCTTGTCCTTGAACCGCTTTTCCACGGCCGTGTTGTTGCGCCGCTCGTCCATGTCGATGAAGTCGATGACGATCAGGCCCGCAAGGTCGCGCAGGCGCAGCTGGCGGGCAACCTCTTCGGCGGCCTCGAGATTGGTCTTGAGCGCGGTCTGCTCGATCGAGCCTTCCTTGGTGGCGCGGCCCGAGTTGACGTCGATCGCCACCAGAGCCTCGGTCACACCGATCACGATATAGCCGCCCGAGGGCAGTTGCACCGTGGGGTTGAACATGGCCGACAGATAGCTTTCCACCTGGTAGCGGGCGAAAAGCGGCAGGCTTTCGGCATAGGCCTTCACGTTCTTTGCGTGGGACGGCATGATCATCTTCATGAAGTCCTTGGCCACCCGATAGCCTTCGGCGCCCTCGACGATGACCTCGTCGATCTCCTTGGAATAGAGGTCGCGGATCGACCGTTTGATCAGGTCGCCTTCCTCGTAGATCTTGGCCGGCGCCACGCTGCGCAGGGTCAGTTCGCGGATCTGTTCCCACAGCCGCTGAAGGTATTCGTAATCGCGCTTGATCTCGGATTTGGTGCGCTGCGATCCGGCGGTGCGGATGATCAGCCCCGCCCCTTCGGGCACATCCATGGAGCCCGCGATTTCCTTGAGCTTCTTGCGGTCGGCGGCATTGGTGATCTTGCGGCTGATGCCGCCGCCGCGCGCGGTGTTGGGCATGAGCACGCAATAGCGGCCCGCAAGCGACAGGTAGGTGGTCAGGGCGGCGCCCTTGTTGCCGCGCTCTTCCTTGACGACCTGGACCAGCATGATCTGCCGGACCTTGATCACTTCCTGGATCTTGTAGCGGCGGGGGCGCGGCTTGCGCACCGGGCGCACATCTTCGCTGTCATCGTCGTCGGCCACGGATTCGATGGTATCGTCCTGGTCCGATCCGGCCTCCTGCCCCTCGTCGGACGGCTGCGCCTCCTCCTCGGGAGATCTGCTGCGCGACCGGCGACGGGAGCGGCGGCGCGGTGCATCGGCCTCCGCTTCGGGCGCGTCCGATGCGGACTCGTCCTCGGCGCCTTCTGCGGCGTCATCGCCTTCGGCGACCAACTCGTCGGCGGCCGGTGTCTCTACGGGCGTTTCACCCACCAGCTCCATCGGGGACGACCCCTCGAGAGGATCGGCGTGGTTGCCATCATCCTCGTCGTCGAGGTCGATGGTCTCCATCCCCTCGACATCGGCGGTGGCCACCGCATCGGCGCCCGTCTCGGCCGCCTTGGTGCGGCTGCGCGTCCGGCGGCGGGACCGAGACCTCGAGGCGGCCTTTTCCTCCTCGTCGGTATCGGCGGCAAGGCTTTCGGCATAGGCCTTTTCCTCGGCCAGGAGCGCCTCGCGATCCGCGACCGGAATCTGGTAATAGTCGGGATGGATTTCCGAGAAGGCGAGGAAGCCGTGGCGATTTCCGCCGTAATCTATGAAGGCGGCCTGCAACGAGGGTTCGACCCGCGTCACCTTTGCCAGATAGATGTTTCCTGCCAGTTGCCGCCTTGCGGCACTTTCGAAGTCAAATTCCTCGACTTTGTTTCCGTCCACCACCACGACGCGGGTCTCTTCCGCGTGGGTGGCATCGATAAGCATTTTCTTCGCCATGTTTTCCGTTTGCATGACGCGGCAGTCGCGCACCCGGAGGTGCAAGCGGTGCGGGATCATGTCTGATTGGGGCGAGAGGGTCGCGGAACGAAGTGGCACGGCCCGTCAGGCCTGCCTCCTTGCTGCTCCTCAGATGCGTTCCCTGCATCGCGTTCTTGCTCCGGCCTTCCGAACGGAAGACCAATCCTTGGCCCGACGCGTTATCAAAGACGGCGCGCTCGAGGGCGTTCAAATGACCATGAAGGTCAAATCAGCTGCGTAACGGGGCGGTATTCGCGCTCTGATCCGCAGAGAAACTCACCGGTCCGGCCTGCTCAGCATCGAGCAGATGACCGTTCCTCATACATAAGGGAGCCGCATGGCTCATGACAATGGGCAAATCGCCAAAGTTGCAATTTGCCCTAAAGGCATGATTTCAGCCCGCCACACAACCTTCAAGCCAGATATCGTCATGATCGATGGGCCGGCATTCGCCTGCGACAAGACGCTCGATCCGCGTGACCCGTTCCTCGAGGCGGGGATCGGACGCGTCGGGCCTCAGGTCGCCGGGTGCGATCATCATCGCCACAAGCGCCACGAAATCCCGACGGGCCAGGGCATCGGGATCGGCCCCGAAATGCGCCTGTGACGCGGGCCAGAGCCCGAGGATACGGGTGCCGTCCGGCCCTGCCCCCATCTCGACGCTGTCGAGAAAAAGCGCGAGGATCTGCGGCTTGGTCAGGTTCCGCTCAAGCGCCAGCGCATAGCCCGTCTTTGGCAGCCAGCCGATGCCGGACTGAAAATCGCCAAAGCCCAGCTGCCTCGCCACGTCCTGCGAGATCGTGGAGGAACCGGCGCCGGGGGTCGTGAAATCCACCCCCACATGGGCAAGGAACGCCGGATCCTCCACGTCGACCAGGATCTGCCGGCGTTCGACGCCAAGGCCCGCGCCGCCCCGGCCGGCCTCGATCAGTGCATCGGCGCGCACCCGCAGGGTTTCGGCATCGGACTGCGCATCCCGATAGCCCAGCCAGCCATAGCCTGCCGCAGCCGCGAGAACGATCACCGCCAGAAGCAGCACACGTCTGAGAAACCGTTTCATTTCAATCCGTCAGAGATAGTCGGACCGTTGGAGTCCGTATTTCGCCATCTTCTCGTTCAGGGTCCGGCGCGGCAGGCACAACTCTTCCATGACGTTGACGATGGCGCCGCGGTGGCGCCGCATGGTGTTGTCGATCAGCATGCGTTCAAAGGCCTCGACGAATTCCTTCAAGGGCTTGCCCTCGGTCGTCATCGCGACCTCGTTCTCGTCGCTGTCGGCCATCAGAAGCGAGGCGATCGTGCCTGTCCCGCGGCGATTCTGCAAAACGGCCCGCTCGGCCACATTGATCAGTTGCCGCACATTGCCCGGCCACGGCGCCTGCAACAGCTGCGCGGCCTCCTGCGCCGTCACCTCGGGGGCGTCACAGCCATACTCGTCGGCGAATTGCTCGCTCATCCGGGTAAACAGCGTCAGGATGTCCTCGCCCCGCTGGCGCAGCGGCGGGACCGTGATCCGCAGCGCCGCCAGCCGGTAGAACAGGTCCGACCGCATCTCTGTCTCTATGGTCTTGCCCTCGTCCTGGAGGTTCGAGATGGCGATGATGCGGGTTTCCGCCGGCGTGCCCTGTTCGTTGATCGCCGTCAGAAGACGGGCCTGAAGTGCGGCGCCCATCGCCTCGATATCTTCGAGGACAAGCGTGCCGCCGCGGGCCTCTTCCATGGCGGGCAGGCCCTGGTCTTCGTCGGTCGGCCCGAACAGGCGCCGCGACAGCGTGTCGTCGTCATAGGCCGAACAGGCCAGCAGAACGAATTTCTTCGACGCCCGCGCGCCCACCGCATGCAGCGCATGGGCCACGAGGGTCTTGCCGGTGCCGGTCTCTCCCTCGATGAGCACATGGCCATCGGCCTGACCCAGATCGAGGATATCCTCCTTGAGCCGCGCCATCGCAGGGCTCGACCCGATCAGCTTGTTCATGATGGCCGACCCGTCCGACAATTCGCGCCTGAGCGCGCGGTTGTCGAGTGTGAGCCGCCGCGCCTGCGTGGCCTTCTTGGCAAGTTCGGTCATCCGGTCGGGGTTGAAGGGCTTTTCAAGAAAGTCGAACGCCCCGATCCGCATCGCCTCGACCGCCATGGGCACGTCGCCGTGCCCCGTGATCATGATCACGGGCAGGGCCGAATCGACACTTTTCAGTCGCTTGAGAAACTGCATCCCGTCCATGCCGGGCATCTTGATGTCGCTGACCACGATGCCCGGATAATCGGGCGACATGCCCTTGAGCGCCTCTTCGGCGCTTTCATAGGTCTCGGTGTCGAAGCCCGACAGCGTCAGCCACTGGCTGATCGACTGCCGCATGTCCTTTTCGTCATCAACGATGGCCACTTTCATCGACTTGCTCATCGGTCTTCTCCTTATTCCGCCGCGGCAATCTTTTCGCCCAGGGCGGGCAACTGCACCTCGAAGACCGCGCCGCCATTCTGGCCGTTCCTGGCGATCAGCCGTCCCCCGAGGTCGTTCACGATGCCCGACGAAATGGCAAGGCCCAGCCCCACCCCGTCGCCCGGTGCCTTGGTCGTGTAGAACGGCTCGAACAGGGCGTCGAGATCCTCGATGCCGGGGCCGTTGTCGCGCACGGTCAGGCGAACAGTCTCGCCCGCGGCAAGCAGGATGTCGATAACCGGCTCCTTCTCGGATTTGACGGCGTCGAGCGCGTTGCGCAACAGGTTCACGATGACCTGTTCAAGGCGCAGCCTGTCGCCCAGGACCATGGCCGGCTGGGCGGGCAAGGTTCGGGTGATCCGGACCGACCGGGTCTTGAGCTGTGGCTCCATCATGGCAAGGGCCGCCGAGACGCATTCGCGTGCATCCATGGGCTCGAACGCCTCCGTCCCCTTGCGGGCATAGGATTTCAGCTGGCGCGTGATCGCGCCCATCCGCTCGATCAGGTCGTCGATCCGCTGGAACGAGGACAGCGCCTCTTCGGGACGCTTGCGCATCAGCAGAAGACGCGCACCGGCCAGGTAGGTCTTCATCGCGGCAAGAGGCTGGTTCAACTCGTGGCTGACAGCCGCCGACATCTCGCCCAGAACCGCCAGCTTGGAGGATTGCGCGATGGTCTGTTCTGCCACTTCGAGCGTCTTTTCGACCTTTTCGCGTTCGGCGATTTCCCGCTGCAACCGTACGTTCAATGCGCGCAGTTCCGCCGATTCCCGCTGAAAGATCATGAGCCGCGAGGCCGTCTTGCGCGAGGTCACCCAAAAGCCGCCTGCCAGCAGAATCGCAAAACCCATGATCTCGAGAGCGAGGATGCCGTTCACCCGCTCGCGCACCGAGGCATAGGCGGTGAAACTGACGATCGTCCAGCCCTGGAACGGGACACGCAATTCGCGGCGCAGCACCGCCTCGCCCCGCAGATAGGCGTCGGCCGGAAGGGCCGCCCAGTCCTGCGTGGCGCGGATCGCGCGCTCGATCGCGGTGGGCGCCGATTGCACCGCAAGCGCGCTTTCGACGGTCTGGCCGCGCCATCGCGGCTCGGTCGCAAGGATGATTTCGCCCGCGCTGTTGGTCACCAGAACCGCATCGGTCGTTCCCGCCCAGTTGCGTTCAAGCTTGGCGAGGTCAACCTCGACGGCGATCACCCCGAGATTGCTGCCCCCTTCGGCGATGGCGCGCGAGTAGATGAATGAAAAACCACCCGTATCCATCTGGGAAGACGTGAAGATCGTGGCTGACGACCGTTGGGCGTCGATGAAATACCGCGCGCCGCGATGGTTTTCGCCCAGACGGTTGCGGTCGGTCGCCGCAACGACCCGCCCGTCCTTGTCGAACAGCATGATCGAGGCGGCCCCGATCTCGTCGATAAACGTCAAAAGACGCAGGGTCGTGCGCGAGTAATCCGACGATGTCAGCGCGCCGATCAGTTCGGGGTCGCGCGACAGAAGCTGCGGCACGATGGAATTGCGCTGCAATTCGGACAGCAGGTTCCCGGCATAGATCGTCAGCCGCACCTCGGCGCGGTTGCGCGTCGTTTCGGTGAACCGCTCCGTCAGGTAGAAATTGGTCGTGAAGATCACGGCAATCGCGGTCACGCAGAACACCGCCAGCGCGATGCGCAGGCGCCAGCGCCGCAGGGCGCGCCGGATGCGTCGGGAAACCGGATGCGTCGTCATGGGCCAAGATTAAGGCCCGGCCCCGCCCTTCACAAGCGGCCTCAGCCCGAGACGAGCGCGTCCACCAGCCCCGCGAAGAGCGGCGCCCCGTCCGTCGCGCCATGGGCAGGCTCGATCGCGCGTTCGGGATGGGGCATCATGCCCAGCACGCGGCGGTTGCCGGACAGGATGCCCGCGATGTCGTCGACCGACCCGTTGGGGTTGCCCACATAGCGAAAGGCGATCCGGTCCTCGGCGCGCAACGCGGCCAGCGTTTCGGGGTCGGCAAAGTAGTTGCCGTCATGATGCGCGATCGGAAGGGCGATCTCGGCGCCCTGCGCATAGGCGGAGGTGAAGGCCGAGTCGCGCGTCGCCACGGCCAGAGGCTGTGACCGGCAGACAAAGCGGATCGAGCCGTTGCGCATCAGCGCCCCGGGTAGAAGCCCCGTCTCGGTCAGGACCTGGAACCCGTTGCAGACCCCGAGGACGAACCCGCCGCGCCCGGCGTGATCCACCACCGCCCGGCAAACGGGCGATCGCGCGGCAATGGCGCCACAGCGCAGGTAGTCGCCGAACGAAAACCCGCCCGGCACCGCGATCAGGTCCAGCCCGGCGGGCAATTCCGCCTCCTTGTGCCAGACCATCGTCACATCGGCCCCCGCGGCGCGCAGCGCCACGGCCATGTCACGGTCGCAATTCGATCCGGGAAAGACGATCACAGCGGCTTTCATGAGGTGCCCTTTCGAAAGAAGAGGAATGACAGGAGAACACAGACCAGGCCCGCCACGATCCAGAATGCCGCCGCAAAACCCGCAAGCGCGACGGGGATAAAACACAGACCCTGCCAGGTGGCGAGTCTCACATTGCCCCGGCTGCCGGGGACATGGCGGATTTCCGCAGTCTCGCCGACGGCCAGATCAAAGGAGGGATGCGACGAACCCACGCTTGCGCGCCGCTCTTCGCCTCCGTCGAGGTAGGTAAAGACCGGCTCGTAGTTGATCCGGCCGCGATCGAAGGGCGTCGTGCCCTCCCATTCGTAGACCTGCACCACCGTCCCCGTCGCCACCTGCGACCGCAGCACGTAGAGCCCGCTCTCCACCGCAAAGCCCAAAGACGCCAATATCGCGAGTACAGGCCCGCAGAACACGATGATCAGGGCCCGCTCGCGCCATGACATGCCGGCGGTCAATTCGTTGGCGATCCGCTGAAGAAGGGCACCCCGGCCAGCCATGAGGGGCTCACTCGATATCGATGCGGTAACTCTCGATCACCGTGTTGGCGAGAAGCTTTTCGCACATCTGGCGCACGCGTCCCTCGGCGGCATCGCGGTCGGTCCCGGCCAGGTCCAGCTCGATCACCTTGCCCTGCCGCACGCCCTCGACGCCGTCAAAGCCAAGCGCGCCCAGCGCGTGCCGCACCGCCTCGCCCTGCGGATCGAGAACCCCCTGTTTCAGCATCACGTGAACCACAGCCTTCATCGTCCGTCCCCCGGATATCCCGCCTCGGGCGCGTGGGCCGCGTCCGGCCCGACCCCCGCTTTCATCTTTCCAAAAATACTCAATCGACGTCTCAGTTGATGAGCGTGGGCTTGGGCCGGTGCGTCACGTTCGACGGCAACACCCCAAGGCGCCGCGCCACCTCGGTATAGGCATCGGTGAGCGAGCCCAGGTCCCGCCGAAACACGTCCTTGTCGAGCTTGGCCCCCGTCTCGATATCCCACAGACGGCAGCTGTCGGGGCTGATCTCGTCGGCGATCACCAGCCGCGGGAAATCGCCGTCCCAGATGCGGCCCACCTCGATCTTGAAATCGACCAGCTTGATGCCGACCCCGTGCATCACGCCCGACATGAAATCATTGACCCTGAGGGCCAGCGCCACGATGTCGTCGAGATCCTGCTGCGAGGCCCAGCCGAAGGCGATGATGTATTCCTCGGGCACCAAGGGATCGCCAAGCGCGTCGTCCTTGTAGGAGAACTCGACAATGGGCCGGGGCAGGATCGTGCCCTCCTCGATCCCCATCCGCTTGGCCATGGAGCCTGCGGCAAAATTGCGCACGATCACCTCAAGGGGGATGATCTCTACCTGGCGGATCAGCTGTTCGCGCATGTTCAGGCGGCGAATGAAATGCGTGGGCACGCCGATGGATTGCAGCCCCGTCATGAAGAATTCGCTCAGCCGGTTGTTCAGAACGCCCTTGCCGTCGATCACGGCCTTCTTTTCGCCGTTGCCGGCGGTGGCGTCATCCTTGAAATACTGGACGAGAGTGCCCGGTTCCGGCCCTTCGTAAAGAACCTTTGCCTTGCCCTCGTAGATTTTCTTGCGACGTGCCATATGCGCTCCGATTGTCGCGGGCCCCGCGCAACGCGGGGCGTGGCGGACGGTCCCGATTGCACGCCTCTTACGACAAGCCCCCCTTGCGGGCAAGTCATGCGAGAGGCATATCAGGTCTGTCAGCCTTTTCAGACGGGGAACCCTGCCATGACGACCTTTGACGATCGCGAAAATGCATTCGAAGCCAAATTCGCCCACGACGCAGAGATGAATTTCAAGGCCGAGGCCCGACGGAACAAGCTGATCGGCCTTTGGGCTGCGGATCTCATGGGCAAGACCGGCGACGAGGCGACGGCCTATGCGCGCGAAGTCATTCATTCCGATTTCGAGGAGGCGGGCCACGAGGATGTGATCCGCAAGCTGGTCCGCGATCTGGGCAGCCTTGCCGACGAGGCGGTGATCCGCCAGAAGATGGAAGAGTTCCTGTCGATCGCCAAGGGCCAGATCGTCACCGAGGTCTGACCCCGGCGGGCCGCCCGCAGGACGCCCGGGGCATCCCGCGATCCCGCCCGGCCCGTGCCGCCCCGGCCCGCAGCGGCCGGGGACACTCCTTCATTCTTTTGATCATTGCTCAATATCAAGGTCCATCTCATGACGAATGCACTTTCCAAGATGCTTGAAACCCGGAAATGGCTCCTTGCGGATGGCGCGACGGGAACCAACCTGTTCAACATGGGCCTGATGTCCGGCGACGCACCCGAATTGTGGAACGTGGACGAACCCGGAAAGATCAGGACGCTCTACACCACCGCCGTTGAGGCCGGGAGCGACCTGTTCCTGACCAACAGTTTCGGCGGCAACGCCTCGCGGCTGAAACTGCACAACGCGCAGGACCGGGTGTTCGAACTGAACCGCGCCGCGGCCGAGATCGGGCGCGACGTGGCCGACAAGGCGGGCCGCACGGTGATCGTCGCAGGCTCGGTCGGGCCGACGGGCGAGATCATGGCGCCGATGGGCACACTCACCCACGAAACCGCCGTCGAGATGTTCCACGAACAGGCCGAAGGGCTGAAGGCAGGCGGCGTCGACGTGCTCTGGCTCGAGACGATTTCCGCGGCCGAGGAATACAAGGCCGCCGCCGAAGCCTTTGAAAAGGCGGGCATGCCCTGGTGCGGGACCATGAGTTTCGACACGGCGGGCCGGACCATGATGGGCGTGACCTCGGCCGCGATGGTCAAGATGGTGGAAAAGCTGCCCAACCCGCCGATCGGCTTTGGTGCCAATTGCGGCACCGGCGCGTCGGACCTGTTGCGCACCGTTCTTGGGTTTGCCTCGACAGGCGTCGAACGGCCGATCATCGCCAAGGGCAATGCGGGCATCCCCAAGTTTCACGATGGCCACATCCATTATGACGGAACGCCCGAACTGATGGCCGACTACGCGGTTCTGGCCCGCGATTGCGGCGCGCGGATCATCGGCGGCTGCTGCGGCACGATGGGCGACCATCTGCGCCACATGAAGGAGGCGCTCGAGACGCGGCCCGTGGGCGAGCGTCCGACACTCGACGCGATCACCGAGGCGCTCGGCCCCTTCTCCTCGGCCAGCGACGGCACCGGCGACAGCGAACCCGCTCCCGCCCCCCGCCGCGGTCGTCGCCGCCGCGCCTGATCAAGGTCTTTGCCCCGCCCCAATTCCGGTGCGCCATCATGGGGCGGGGCGATCGAACCCCGAGGCCCGAAACGCGGACCATCCTTTCGCCAGGACTTCGGGATGGGACGGCAAGGTCCGAAAACCTCGCCGGTCCGATCCTGGGGCGCAAGGACCATCCGGGGTGCGATGTCCTCGGGATCAATGGGCGTGCGCATCTTCACCGCGCGCCATCATCAGGTGATGTTCTCGATGATGGTCCTGGCTGGCCATCAACCCGAAGAAGCCCAGCCCCTTGATCCGGGCGACGACCTCGGGATGATCGCTGGTGACGCGCAGTTCGACCCCGCCGTCCACGTCCCGGGTCGCCACCGTCCAGCGATCATCCTGCGCAAGTTGGGCGGCATGCGCCGGGACCATTCGGCGCAGCGTGGCAATCGTCTCCCGATCGCCCGTCGCAATGGCAGACAGACCGTCCGACAGCTCGGTCGTGGTCACGACCGTATCCGACACGAGGCGGTCCATGTCGACCAGATGCGCCCGCAAGCCATCCAGATCGACCTCAGACCAGTCCGTGTCGGGATCGGCCTCGAGCAGGCGCACGACTTCGGAAAGTGCCGCGAATGCCCCTTGTCCCGGTTCGGTCAGGGTCATGGCGCCGGCGGGACTGCCCTGGGCGTGTGCGGAGTGATCCATCTCGTCGCCGTGATCGGAATGCTGTGTTTGCCCAAGCGCGGCAGACGAACCGCCGGCAACAGCCAGCACGGTCAGTAGTGTTTTCAGTCGCATTCTTCCTCCTTGCCTGCATGTGAAGGAACCAATAGCGGATCCTGCCCCGGACCCGTATGATTTCGATCATGTCGGACTGGCAGCACATATTCGACGACGCGCCGCTGCGCATGCTCGCGCGGGGGGACGTCCTGTTCCGGCAGGAAGATCGCATCACGTTGATGTTTCTTGTCCGGTCGGGCGAGGTCGCGCTGGAACGGCCCTTGAAGGACGGAACCGCGCTCACGCTCCATGTCGCGACCCCGGGCACCGCACTGGCCGAAGCGTCCCTGTTCGGCACGACCTATCACTGTGATGCCGTCGCGCGGATGCCCGCCGGGGTCGCCGCCCTGCCGCGTGACGCCTTCATGGCGGCGCTGCGCGACCAGCCGGATGCCGCCCTGAGCCTGATCCGGACCTATGCAAGCGAAGTCCAGACACAGCGGGCGCGCGTGGAGATACTGCGCCTGCGCCGCGTCTCCGACAGGCTGGACGCATGGCTGGACTTTCACGGAGAGCCGGCAAGAGGAGAATGGATCAGGGTGGCAGAGCAGATCGGCGTGTCGCCGCCCGCGCTTTATCGGGAACTGGCGCGGAGGCGACGTTAACCTCACAGCGCCGCCACTTGCGGCAACCTGCCTTCGCCGCAACACGGCGTTCCGTCACGCGGGAAAGGATGACCGACCCCTGACGATTGTCCCTCCGGTCAACGGCGCGATACCCGGCCTTCCCAATGTGCAGCACCTGACCCGATCACTGGCCCTTGCGCGCGATGAAATCGACGAGGGCGGATTGGCCGGAATGGCCGGTGCCTTCGTCGATGATGCGGTCGTAATCCGCGCTGTGCAGGATCTCCCAGCCTTGATAGGCCCGGGCCAGCATCTCTACGGTATACATGTTCTCGCGCTGGGGCGGCCCGCCTGTGCCGTTCTCGACCTGCCGCGGCGCATAGCCGTGCAGCAGCAAAAGCCCGCCGGGCCGCACCACGCGGGCCATGTCCTTGAACAGGCGCGCGCGACCGTCGGGGCCCACGAACTGGATGAAAATGCCCACCACGGCGTCGAAGGGACGGCTCCAGTCCCAATCCTCGATGCCCGAGACGTTGAAATCCACGGCAACCCCGGCCTCCTGTGCCAGCTTTCGCGCCTTGTCGACCGCCACGGCAGAGGCGTCAAAGGCCGTCACCTCGTGGCCAAGGCCCGCGAGATGGACGGAATTGCGCCCCTCTCCGTCGGCCACGCACAGGACGCGCGACCCGTCGGGGATCACATCCGCCCGCGCGGCCAGAAAGGCGGCGGGCGCCTTGCCAAACAGGTAATCCTCGCGGTCATAGCGTTCGTTCCACATGATGCGCGCCTTTCACGTCCTTGCGTTGCCGCGATGCTACGTCAAACCGCCGGCACCCGCCAGCACCTCAGAACAGGCTCAGCTGGTCGCCGGGCCGGGGCGGCAGCCGGAACAGGTCGGTGCGCAAGGGCGGCAGCGACCGGTCCAGCCCGTGCCTGCGGCAGGCAAGGTTGAACCGCTGGCGGAAGAGCCGTGCCCATTCGCCCTGCCCGCGCATCCGGGTGCCGAAATCGGGGTCATAATCCCGCCCGCCATGCAACTCCCTCACGCGGCCCATGATCCGGCGCGCCCGGTCGGGATAGGCCTCCTCGACCCATTCGCGGAACAGGTCCGCCACCTCGCGCGGCAGGCGCAGCACGATGGAACTGGCCGCGACAGCCCCCGCGCCGGCGCCGCGTTCAAGGATCGCCTCCATCTCGTGATCGGTGAGTGCGGGCACGACCGGCGATACCATGACCCGCACCGGGATGCCCGCCGCGCTCAGCCGGGCGATGGTGCGCAGCCGCCGCTCGGGCGCGGGCACACGCGGCTCCATCCGGCGCGACAGGTCGGGATCGAGCGTCGTGACCGATATGCCGACGCGCACCAGACCACGTGCCGCCATCGGACCCAGAATCTCGATGTCGCGTTCGATCAGCGTGCCCTTGGTCACGATGGCGACCGGATGATCATGGGCGGCCAGCACCTCGAGAACCTCGCGCATGATGCGGCGGTCCCTCTCGATCGGCTGATAGGCGTCGGTATTGGTGCCGATGGCGATGACCTCGGGCCGGTAGGACGGCGCGCGCAATTCCCGCGCAAGTGCTGCGGCGGCACCGGGGCGCGCGATCAGCTTGGTTTCGAAATCCAGCCCCGGCGAATGGCCCAGATAGGCGTGGCTGGGCCGCGCATAGCAGTAGATGCAGCCATGCTCGCAACCGCGATAGGGGTTGATCGACCGGTCGAAGGACAGATCGGGCGAGGTGTTGCGCGTGATCACCCTGCGCGGCCGTTCCTCGCGCACCTCGGTCCGGGTGGGGCCGATATCCTCGCCCAGACCCCAGCCATCGTCGAAGGCCTCGCGCACCAGACGTTCGAACCGGTTTGTCCGGTTCGTCAGCGCCGCGCGCCCCCGGCGCGACTCCGCGCGCAGCTTGTCCGACATGGCCTGCATGGGTCCAGATTAGAACAAAAAGAGAACGCATGAAAACCCCTCATGACCGAAGCCCGGATTTTTCATTTGATCACAGGTCGGTTGCGCGTCAGTCAGTGTCGCAATCAATCCAGACCTGCCGCGTCCTTTTGATGCATTGCAGAGCGGACACTGAGCCTTGGAGACGTGACATATGGCCGACGAAGAAGACGACATCATCCTCTCCGAACTCGACGACGAGGAACTCGTCGCGCAGATGTATGACGACCTCTATGACGGGCTGAAGGAAGAAATCGAGGAATCGGTCAACATCCTGCTCGAACGCGGCTGGGCACCCTACCGGATCCTGACCGAGGCGCTGGTCGGCGGGATGAAGATCGTGGGCGACGATTTCCGCGACGGCATCCTGTTCGTGCCCGAGGTCCTTCTGGCCGCCAACGCGATGAAGGGCGGCATGTTCATCCTCAAGCCGCTTCTGGTCGAGACGGGCGCCCCGCGCGTCGGCAAGATGGTGATCGGCACCGTCAAGGGCGACATCCACGACATTGGCAAGAACCTCGTGTCGATGATGATGGAGGGCGCGGGCTTCGAGGTGGTGGATCTGGGCATCAACAACCCGGTCGAAAGCTATCTCGAGGCGCTCGAGACGGAAGGCCCGGACATCCTCGGCATGTCGGCACTTCTGACCACGACGATGCCCTACATGAAGGTCGTGATCGACACGATGATCGAAAAGGGCATCCGCGACGATTACATCGTTCTGGTTGGCGGCGCGCCGCTGAACGAGGAGTTCGGTCGCGCCATCGGCGCCGACGCCTATTGCCGCGATGCCGCCGTCGCGGTGGAAACGGCCAAGACCTTCGTGGCGCGCAAGCACAACCAGGGTGCGACGGCCTGATCCTGCCACGCGATCCCCTGCGCCGGCCCCGCTCGACCGTGGGGCTGACCGATGCGCCCGAGCCGCCCGGCCTGCGGGTGGTCGAACAGCTTGGACCCGTGCGGGCCGAACGGCCAAGACAGATGTTCGGCAGCCTGGCGCGGGTCGTGGCCGATGTCGAAGACGATCTCGGTCATGTGGCCGAGGCGCTGGGGGCCACCCATGTCGTGGCCGTTCGCGTCGAGGTCGACTCGACGCTGCTGTCCGTGGGCGCAAGGGCCTACGGCATCGCCGTCCGGGCCGAGATCTAGACCTTCGCCACGCCCGGCCCCATATAGATGTCAGGAGGTCGCCCCATGCCGCTAGAACGTCTTGTCCTGATCATCGTCATCGTGCTTGCCGCGGCGGGTCTGACGGTGCTTGCAGGCGCCTTCATCCTGTCGGCCTTCACCCTGCCCCCCTGGGCCACGATCGGCGCCGCGATCCCCGTGGCGCTTGTGCTCTACATCATCCTGCGCGCCATCGGCGAACGCGTCTCGAGCCGCGAGGATGACCGCTATGACGAGATCGATCACTGATGCTGGTTCTGACGACAGATGCCGTGCCCGGCCGCGAGATCGCCGAACCGCTGGGCCTTGTCCGGGGATCCTCGGTCCGGACCAAACATGTGGGCGTCGACATCATGGCGGGCCTGCGCACGCTGGTGGGGGGCGAATTGAAAAGCTATTCCTCCCTCATGGCCGGCGCCCGCGAACAGGCCATTGACCGGATGATCGAGGATGCCGCCCGCCTTGGCGCCGATGCCATCGTGGCCGCCCGGCTGGAAACCGCCCAGATCATGGCCGGCGCCTCCGAGGTGGTGGCCTATGGCACGGCGGTGCGCCTGCGGTGATCCCCTCGGACGAGGTGCTGACCCGCAAGGGGCTTGAACCGGAAGGCAACGGCCGGGTCCTGATCCTTGCCTGCGGCGCGCTGGCGCGCGAAATCCTCGCCATCATCCGCGCCAACGGGATGGATCATCTCGACCTGCATTGCCTGCCCGCGATCCTGCACAACAGCCCCGACCGCATTCCGGGCGCGGTGGAACAGGCGATCGCCGCCCGCGCCCATGCCTATGACCGCATCTTCGTGGCCTATGCCGATTGCGGCACCGGCGGCCTTCTGGCGACGACCTGCGCGCGGCTCGGGGTCGAGATGATCGAGGGCCCGCATTGCTACAGCTTCTTCGAGGGCAATGCCGCCTTTGCCGAACGCGGCGAAGTCACGGCCTTTTACCTGACCGATTTCCTGGCCCGCCAGTTCGACGCCTTCGTCTGGCAGCCGCTGGGCCTCGACCGGCACCCCGAACTGCGTGACATGTATTTCGGCAATTACGAGAAACTCGTCTACCAGGCCCAGACCGACGATCCCGCCCTGACCGAAAAGGCCCGCGACTGCGCCGCCCGCCTTGGCCTTGCGTTCGAGAGACGCTTCACGGGCTATGGCGACCTCTCCCCCGTGATCGCGGCTCTCTAGTCTTTCATCTTTCCGAAAAATACTCCCGGGGGAGTCGCCATGGGCGACGGGGGCAGCGCCCCCCGAAAAATGAAATGCGCCGAAGGCGCTCCTTTAACGAGGCCTGCGGCTCACAAGGCCTGCGACGACAGCCTGATGCGTTCGACCATGGCCCGCACCCCGTTCGAGCGTTGGGCCGACAGATGGTCGTTCAGGCCCAGACGGCCCAGCTCGGCCCGCGCATCCACGTCGGTGACCTTGTCCGCAGGCACCCCGTTATAAAGCGCGCGCAGAACCGCGATCAGGCCGCGCACGATCATCGCGTCGCTGTCGCCGTCGAAATGGAACCGCCCCTCCTCGACCCGCGGGAGAAGCCAGACCTGGCTCGCGCAGCCCTTTACCTTGGTGGCGGGCACCTTCAGCGCGTCATCAAGCGGGTCCATGTCGCGGCCGATCTCGATGAGATGGCGATAGCGATCCTCCCAATCATCGAGAAATTCGAACGTGTCCGCGATCTCTTCGAAGGCTTCGGTGGCCATGAGGGTCTCCATTCTGCTTGGGTTCCGACTTAGGGTCTTGGTCGCCAAAGGTCCAGTCGATCACCGCGGCGGGCGGCTTTTCACCTCTGTGCAAACAGGTTAATCAGTCTGGACAGATGCAAGAGCGGACGGACCAAGTGAAAAACAGACCCGCAATTCCCGCCCTTGGCGCCTTCGTCCTTCTGGCCGGCTGCGCCACGATCCAGACCTCGCCGCTCAATCCGCTGAACTGGCTCGGAGGCGCGTCCGCGCCCGTCACGGCGGAGGAGGAACCGGTGCTTGCCCCGCCCTCTCTGGTGCCCCCCGACGTCGCGGCGGCGGTCGATCCGCGGCTTGCGGTCGAGCGGGTCCTGTCCGTGGGGCTTGACCGCTCGCCCGATGCGATCCTTGTCACGGCCGAGGCGCAGACCTCGGCGCCCGGTCATTTCAACGCGGCCCTCGTGCCGACCGGAATCGAAGGGGGATACCTCATCCTCGAGTTCCGGGCAGAGCCGCCTGCCCTTGCCGTCGCGGGTCAACCACGCCTGACCGCGGGCATCGTTCTCGACAACAGGACACGGGCCGGTCTGAGGGGATTGCGCGTCGTGGCCCGTCAGAACGCGATCAGCCGGTCATTCTGACCGGTCAAGGCGCACCGTCTCGACATTGCTGCCGCGCGCGGTCAGGGCAAGCTTGCCCGCGCACAATTCCAGCGCCTCGGCGCCGAAGACCTCGTGCCGCCACCCGGTCAGGGCGTGGCCCGTGCGGTCGCCGCTGGCGATCGCGTCAAGTTCGGCGGAGGTGGCGATCAGCTTCTGCGCCACGCCCTCGGCCTCGGCCCGCGCCTTGAGAAGGACGCGCAGCAGATCGGCCAGCGCGGGGTTGACCTGCTGCTGTTCGCGGCTCTTGTCGACGCGCGGCATCCTGTCGGCCGGCATCTCGACGCCGCGGCGGATCGCCTCGAGAATGCCGTCGGCGATCGGCCCCTTGCGCGCCTCGCGCAACAAGAGACGCGACCGGCCCATGTCCTTTTCGTTCATCGGCTTGGTCGAAGCCAGTTCGATCAGCGCATCATCCTTGAAGACGCGGCTGCGCGGGATGTCGCGTTCCTGTGCATAGATTTCGCGGAACCGGGCCAGTTCCTTGACCACGGCGAGGAATTTGGGCGTATTGGTCCGGGTCTTGACGCGCAGCCATGCCTCTTCGGGATCGACGCGATAGGTGGCCGGGTCGTTCAGGACGGCCATTTCCTCGGCGACCCAGCGGGCGCGGCCCGACTTTTCCAGCTCGGCCGCCAGATATTCGTAGACGCCGCGCAGATGGGTGACATCGGCCAGAGCATAGCGTTGCTGCGCCTCGGTCAGCGGCCGGCGAGACCAGTCGGTAAAGCGGGAGGACTTGTCGATATTGCCCTTCACGATCTTGCGCACCAGCGTGTCGTAGCCGGCCTGTTCGCCAAATCCGCAGACCATCGCCGCAACCTGCGTGTCGAAAAGCGGCGCGGGAATGATGCCGCGGTCGATGAAAAAGATTTCCAGATCCTGCCGCGCGGCGTGAAAGACCTTGACGACACCTTGATCGGCGAAAAGGTCATACATCGGGCCCAGATCAAGACCCTCGACCAGCGGATCGACCAGGACCGCGGTGTCGTCGCCCTTTCCGGGATAGGCCATCTGCACAAGGCAAAGCTTTGAATAATAAGTGCGTTCGCGCAGGAATTCGGTGTCGACGGTGACGTAGGGGTGTTTTGCCGCCTCGGCACAGAACCGGGCCAGATCTTCGGTCGTCGTCAACGTGCGCATCGTCTGCTTATCTCTGCTCTGCCACAATTCTCAGGCTCTTACGCGGTTTTGCGGGGGATGGAAAGAATGTCCCTCGGGGCGCGACTGTCCGCCCGGCCAGCGCCCGCGTCGATATGGCGGATCACAGGGTGAGCGGCGTCCTGTCCCCCCGCGCAAAACGGCGCAGCACGGCCGGATACAGCAGGTGCTCCTGCTCCAGCACACGGGCCGCCAGCGCCTCGGCGGTGTCACCGGGCAGGACGGGCACCCGGGCCTGGCCCAGGATCGGGCCGCCATCCAGTTCGGCCGTGACCTCGTGGACGGTGCATCCCGCTTCGATATCCCCCGCCTCGAGCGCGCGGGCATGGGTGTTCAGCCCGCGATATCTCGGCAGGAGCGAGGGGTGGATATTCAGCATCCGCCCCGCGTAATGGCCGATGAAGTGCGGCGTGAGGATGCGCATGAACCCGGCCAGGCACAGGATATCGGGCGCATGGGGGTCGATCGCGGCGATCAGCGCCTCTTCAAAAGCCGCGCGGTCGCCGCCGAATTCGCGATGATCGACCACCTCGGTCGCAAGCCCGCGCGCCCGCGCCTTGTCGAGCCCCCCTGCCCCGGGCCTGTTCGACAGAACGAGGCAGGGCCGCGCGGGATGATCGCCCGTCATGCTGTCGGCCAGCGTGACCATGTTGCTGCCCGACCCCGAGATCAGGATCGCGACACGGCGGTGGGCCTCGCTCACCCCAGGGTCCCCCGATAGGCGACCCCCTCGCCCGCGACGACGCGCCCGATCTCGAAGACGGTCTCGCCCGCTCCGGTCAGCACATCCGACAGCACCCCGGCCCGGTCGGCCGCGACCACGACGGTCATGCCGATCCCGCAATTGAAGGTCTTGAGCATCTCGGAAGGCACGATGCCCCCCACCTGCGCCATCCAGCCGAAAAGCGGCGGCAGGGACCAGGCATCGAGGTCGATCTCGGCGCCCAGCCCCTCGGGCAGGACGCGCGGCAGGTTCTCGGTCAGCCCGCCGCCGGTGATATGCGCCAGACCGTGCACGCCGCCCGCGCCGATCGCGGCGAGCGCGGGTTTCACGTAAAGCCGCGTGGGCGCCAGAAGCGCCGAGCCAAGTGGTCCGTCGCCAAAGGGCGCAGGGTCCGACCAGGCAAGGCCCGCCAGATCGACGATGCGCCGGACCAGCGAATACCCGTTCGAATGCACCCCGTCCGAGTCAAGCCCGAGGATCACGTCGCCCTCGGCCACGTCGCGCGGCAGGGCGGTGCCGCGCTCCATCGCGCCCACGGCAAAGCCCGCAAGGTCGAAATCGCCTGCGTGATACATGCCGGGCATCTCGGCCGTCTCGCCGCCGATCAGGGCGCAACCGGACCGCAGGCAGCCTTCGGCGATACCTTCGACGATCCGGGCGGCCTGATCGACATCCAGCTTGCCGGTCGCGAAATAGTCGAGGAAGAACAGAGGCTCCGCACCCTGACAAACAAGGTCGTTCACGCACATCGCCACAAGGTCGATGCCGAGGCCGTCGACGTCGCCGGTGTCGATCCCGATCCGCAGCTTGGTGCCCACCCCGTCGGTCGCGGCCACCAGAACCGGATCGGCAAAGCCCGCGGCCCTGAGGTCGAAGAGCGCGCCAAAGCCGCCAAGTCCCGCCATCGTGCCGGGCCGTTCGGTCCGCCGTGCCGCGGGTTTGATCCGGTCGACCAGCGCATTGCCCGCGTCGATATCGACCCCGGCCTCGGAATAGGTCAGCCCGTTTTGCCCGTCAGTCATCCGGTTACCCCGTCTCGATGAGATTTCGTCGCTGCGATAGACCATCGCACCGCGCACTGCAACGCGGCACGCGCATCAGCCCGGAACGGGGGATGGTAGGCCCGGAGGGACTCGAACCCCCAACCAAACCGTTATGAGCGGTCTGCTCTAACCAATTGAGCTACAGGCCCGTTGGCTTCAACTCGCAAAGAAGCCCGGAACGGTCAAGGCAAAAGCCCGGACTAGAGTGGCAGAACGATATCGGCCCGCAGGCCGCCATGCACGGACGAGGCACCCAGCCTCAGCGTGCCGCCATGGGCCCGCGCCACTTCGGCCACGATGGCAAGGCCCAGACCCACGCCCGACCCCTTGTCCTGGTTGCGCGCGGGGTCAAGCCGGGTGAAGGGCCGCTGCGCCTCGTCGCGGGCCTCGGGCGGGATGCCCGGCCCGTCATCCTCGACCGTGATGGTCAGCGATTTCTCGCCGCGCTGGATCGACACCCAGGCCCTGTTGCCATAGCGCAGCGCATTGCCCACGAGGTTCTCGACCGCCCGGCGGATCGCGATCGGCCTGAGCGCCACCGCAGGCAACGCAGGCAGCTCTCCGTCAAGGGTGACGTCCTGTCCCGCGCGGCGGCAATCGGCCACGATGTCGGCCAGCAATTCGCCGGGGTCCAGCTCTTCGATCAGGTCGCCCGCCTCGTCGCGCGCAAAATCGAGAAAGGCGTCGACCAGCCTCTGCATCTCGTCGACATCGCCGATCAGGGGGGCCGCCTCCGCATCATCGAGCATCGACAGGCCCAGCCTGAGCCGCGTCAGCGGCGTGCGCAGATCGTGGCTGACCCCCGACAGCATCATGGTCCGGCTTTGGGTATGCCGTTCGATCCGGGCGCGCATGTCGAGGAACGCCATGCCCGCGGCCCGCACCTCGGCCGCACCCGAGGGCGTGAAGGGCACAAGCCGCCCGCGCCCGTAATCCGAGGCCACTTCGGCCAGCCTGCGGATCGGGCGCAACTGGTTGCGCAGGAACAGCGAGGCGATCGCGATCATGAGCGCGCCCAGAACGACGATCATCACCAGAAGCTGGTGCGGATTGGAGGCCGACAGGCGCAGCCTCTCGAACGAGACCTGCATCGGCCCCAGCGGCATGTCGAGCCACAACTCGACCCGCCGGTCCGTCACGAGGTGGATCGCCAGAACCTCGGCCATGCCCGAGCGCAGGCGGTCGATCACGAAACCGCCCGACAGGTCGTGCCCTTGCTTGAAATCGCCCTCCGGCACATCGGCCACCGGATAGGTGAACCGGTACTCCAGCGGCGTCGCGATCGAGGCCGCGACCGCATTGGCCGAGGCCACGTCCGGCACCGCCGAGACCCGGTCGATGATGAAGCGCAGCTCGAGGATGACCATGTCGGTCATCTGCCGCGTCACACCTTCGAAATGGCGCTGCACGAAGCTGACCGAGATGATCAGCAGAAGCGTCACCACCGGCAGCACAAGGATCAGGAGCGACCTGCCGAACAGGCCGCGCGGCAGAGATCGTTTGAGCCACCGGAACATCATGGGTTAAGGCTACCGGGCCTTTGCAACAGGGGAAAGCACGATGAGCATACCCGTCCCGACCCCGGGTGAGGTCCGCGAGATCGAACCGGGCCTGCGGCGCATCCTCGCGCCAAACCCCTCCGCCATGACCCATTGGGGCACGAATACCTACCTTCTGGGCAGCGAGGGCGATCTGTGCGTCATCGACCCCGGGCCGGACGATGCCGGCCATCTCGACGCGATCCTGTCGGCGGCGAAGGGCGCGCGCATCAGCCAGATCGTCGTCACCCATTCCCACAGGGATCATTCCGCCCTTGCCGCGGCGCTTGCGGTGCGCACCGGCGCCTCGATCGCGGCCTTCGGCCCGTCGGATGCGGGGCGTAGCCCGGTGATGGCGGCGCTGGCAAGGTCTGGATTCGCGGGCGGCGGCGAAGGGGTGGATCGCGGCTTTGCCCCCGACCGCGAAGTCTCGGATGGTGAGGTGATCTCCGGCCGGGGCTGGTCACTCGAGGCGATCCACACGCCCGGGCACATGGGCAATCACCTGTGTCTCGCCCTGGACGACGTGATTCTGACCGGCGATCACGTCATGGGATGGGCCAGTTCGCTGGTCTCCCCGCCCGATGGCGACATCTCCGACTTCATGGGCTCCTGCGCGCGGCTCGCGCTGCGACAGTCACGGCGGCTCTGCCCCGGCCATGGACTGCCTGTCGAGGATCCGCTGGCGCGACTCGACTGGCTGATCACCCATCGGCGTGGCCGCGAGACGCAGATCCTCGACGCGCTCGGCGTGGGCCCGGGGCCGCTCACCGCAGGCGAGATCGCGCGTCGCATCTACGCCGACATACCGCGCGACCTTCTCCCCGCGGCCGAACGCAACGTCCTTGCCCACCTCATCGACCTTGCCGTCAAGGGCGTGATCGCAACCCCGGGCCCCCTCGCCCCCGACAGCGCCTTCGCCCCCCTCTGACCCCCTTCACCCGCCCTGAAATTTTCCGCACGAAACCCACTGGACGCCACCAACCAGCATTGCTATATCGCGCCTCGTGTTCCGGCGTAGCTCAGCGGTAGAGCAGTTGACTGTTAATCAATTGGTCGTAGGTTCGATCCCTACCGCCGGAGCCAAATCTACCGCAAGGTATTGATGATGAAAAAAAACCTGCGATAAGCATGTTGCAGGTCTTGTTTTGTCATCTGGTTTGTCACTCAAGATGGTGATCCATGTTCAGGCGCCCTGATGCGACCTTGTCCGGGGTCGCCTTCGTGCAACAGGCTTCCCGTCTTCGCGATCGAAGGTCTGCCTCGCAGTATCGCCGAAGGTCGCCGGGCGCGTCCTGCGTCATCAGGATCACGCTCGGGACGGCGGACCGCGAAACAGCGGTCCGGCTTTCCGCGCGCCTGAGCGCTGCTTTCGAGATCATGCCAGAACGCCTTTTGCGTCCGGACCGCCTCATCCCCGACGCGTTGATTGCCCGATGACTTGCCTCCGTCTCGGTGGAAAACAATCGCCCGGGACGTCACGCCTAACCGGCCGGGTCGGACCAGCGTCCGGTTGCGCGGCGCTGGCCCTTCTTCAGACCGTCAACGCCGGTGTCGGCGGTCCGGGCTGGCCCGCCACGGGCGGTCCTGGGGCCGAAAAGCATGCGTTTCACCGCCCATTGCGCGGCCACGACGAACATGATGAAGGGCAGCAGCAGGGTCAGGATCGAGGGCACCGAAATCTCGATGCAGGCGTCGCCCGCGCCGAGGATCAGCGCCTGCCAGAGGGGAACCGTTTCGGAACAGGGTGACAGGGTGTCGAACATGATTGCGCCTCCTTGATCCGGCGATCATGACAGGCAATCCCGGCAAGATGATGGCCAGACCGGCGGCCGCTTTCGGGACGCGGGCCCTCCGGGTTGTCCCGCGCCCTGCCCCTTCCCTGACCCGGAAAACCGGTCGTCAATCGGCGAGAATCGTTCCGAACACGGTGACCGAGCCTGCGGCGCTGTCGTCGATGACAAGGGCTGCGCCCAGCTCATCGGCGCCGGGGCCGAAGAAGGCCCCTTCGAGGGAGCTGGTCTCCGAACCGCTGAGCGCGCCGATCTGCTCTGAGGCGAGAGACGGCGTCCCGCCCGAGAAAGTGGTGCCCTCGATCGTGGACCCCGTCACGGTGAGCACCCCCACATCGCTGACTGCGACCGGCGCGGTCAGACCGATGGTCTGGCTGCCCGACAGGTCGTCGAGTGTCGTCGTGACAATCCCTGCGTCAAAGCTTGCCTCGAGGCTCGCCGCCCCCGTGAGTTCATAGATCGCATTGCTGTCCTCGATCAGAACCGTGGCGGTGCCGGAATAGCTGACCTGACCGGCCGGCGGCATGTCCGCCCCTTCAGTTGGCAGGCCCAGAATGCCGACCGTCCTGTCCTCGCCCGAAGTCGCGACATAGGCGACGGCAAAATCGGTCTGCCCCGCCTCAAGCGTGACGATCCCGCCCTGATCGAGCGTGCCGTCCGCGCGATCCTCCGACAGCGTTCCGCTGAGCGTGCCGAGAGTGAAGGCGCCGCTTGCCTGATCGACCTCGCTGCTGGCCGCAACGGCCTGCCGCGCGGTGGAATCGAAGGCGACGGCGCCCAGCGCGACCGTTGCAGTAGCGTCGGGGCTGAGGAAACCGGGATCCGGCGGCGGATCCGCGGGCGTCGACAGGCATCCCGCGAGGGCAAGCATCGAAACCGGGGCCAGAAGATGCAGGATATGTCTCGACATCATGGGAAAGCCCTCAAAGGATCAGGAAATCGTCGGCGGACAGGTCGGCCGCCGCAAGACCGGCAAAGGTGATTGTCGTGCCCGATGCCGCAAAGGTCGCGACGCCGTTCACATCGCTGACAAGGGCAAGCGCCGCCGCGCCGTCCGCGAGGTCAAAGCCCACCAGTTCGATCAGGTCGACCCCGCTCACGAAATCCGGGCCCTGAACGAAGGACAGGGCGGCATCGTCGTGGTCGAGAACGATCTTCCCGATCGTGTCGGCCCCGTCGCCGGTGCCGAAGACAAAGGTGTCGGCCCCGCCGCCGCCCTCCAGCAGATCATCCCCCGTTCCTCCGACAAGCCGGTCCGCACCGGCCACGATATCGGAATTGTCGCCCAGAAGGATGTCGTTGCCCGCGCGCCCGAACAGGGTGTCGCCGTCGAACCCGCCGCCGATCAGGTCGTCCCCGTCCCCGCCCGATATGACATTCGCGCCCGACGTGGCCGAGAGGATGTCATCCCCGGCAGCCCCCTCGATCTCGGCGCCGCCGCCACCAAGGGCAAGGATCACGGGCTCGGGCACCGCGATTTCCACACCGATCTCGCCCGCCGCGACCGGGCCCGACCCGTCGAGATCGTCGAGGGTGACGGTAATCGTCTCCTGCGGCGCGGCGTCGTCACGGGCGGTATAGCCGACGATTCCCGGCACCGCGAGATAGGCGTTGAGGTCCTCCAGCGTGCCGGTCAGTGTGAGGACCTGGCCCGCGTCGGACAAGGCCACCGCCACGCCGCCGCCCGCCTCCGCCGCAAGTGTCCCGCCCGTGGCCGTCAGCGTGACGCTCATGTCGCCCGTGGCGTCGATATCCGAGATGACCAGCGCCGACAGGTCCATCGCCAGAGCCTCCCCCGCCACCGCCTCGACCGTGCCGGGCAAGCCCGTCGCCTCGGGCGCGCGGTTCGCGATTTCCACCCCGATCTCGCCCGCCACGACCGGCCCCGACCCGTCGAGATCGTCGAGGGTGACGGTAATCGTCTCCTGCGGCGCGGCGTCGTCACGGGCGGTATAGCCGACGTTTCCCGGCACCGCGAGATAGGCGTTGAGGTCCTCCAGCGTGCCGGTCAGCGTCAGGACCTGGCCCGCGTCGGACAAGGCCACCGCCAGGCTGCCGCCCGCCTCGGCCGACAGCGTCCCGCCGGTGGCCGTCAGCGTGACGCTCATGTCGCCCGTGGCGTCGATATCCGAGATGACCAGCGCCGACAGGTCCAGCGCCAGAGCCTCTCCCGCCACCGCCTCGACCGTGCCGGGCAAGCCCGTCGCCTCGGGCGCGCGGTTCGCGATTTCCACACCGATCTCCCCCGCCGCGACCGGGCCCGACCCGTCGAGATCGTCGAGGGTGACGGTGATCGTCTCCTGCGGCGCGGCGTCGTCACGGGCGGTATAGCCGACGTTTCCCGGCACCGCGAGATAGGCGTTGAGGTCCTCCAGCGTGCCGGTCAGCGTCAGGACCTGGCCCGCGTCGGACAAGGCCACCGCCACGCCGCCGCCCGCCTCCGCCGCAAGCGTCCCGCCCGTGGCCGTCAGCGTGACGCTCATGTCGCTCGTGGCGTCGATATCGGTGATCACGAGCGCCGACAGGTCCAGCGCCAGAGCCTCTCCCGCCACCGCCTCGACCGTGCCGGAAAGCAAGGTCGCCTCGGGCGGGTTGCGGAAGCCGTAGATCACGTAGGCTTCGCCCGTGCCGCCATTGCCGCCCGGCGCGCCGACGATCAGGTCGTCGATGCCATCGCCATTGACGTCGCCCGCCCCCGAGACGCTGCGCCCCGCCGTGGCGCCGTCGGTTGCTCCGGCGACGATGAAGCCGTCGCCGGGGTCAAGATCGCTGAGGTCGATGGTGCCGTGCGTGTCGCCCGCCTTGCCATAGATGACATAGGCCTCGCCCGCATTGATGCCGCCATCGTCGCCATAGCGGGCGCCCACGATCACATCGTCGATCCCGTCGCCGTTGATGTCGCCCGCAGCGGCGACGCTGATCCCGGCCAGATCGCCCTCCGCGTCGCCCTGAATGATGAAGCCGTCGGCAGGGTCGAGCCCCGTCAGGTCGACCGTGCCCCGGGGCCCGGCCTGCCCATAGATCACATAGGCTTCGCCCGCATTGTTCCCGCCGTCATCGCCGCGAAAGGCGCCGGCGATGATATCGTCGATCCCGTCGCCATTCACGTCGCCCGCGGCAGCCACATTCAGGCCAAGGTAGTCCTGCGCTTCATCCCCCTGGATGATGAACCCGTCGCTTTCGCCAAAGGTCGCGAGGTCGAGCGTGCCGCGCGTGCCCGTCTGGCCATAGACGATATAGACCTCGCCCGAATCCACCCCGCCCGACAGCCCGCGATGGGCGCCCACGATCACATCGGCCAGACCGTCGCCATTGACGTCGCCCCCCCCGGCGACAGAGCCCGCGCGAATGCCTTCGATGCCCTGGATGATGTAGCCGTCCTCGGCGGCGAGATCGGCGAAATCGACCGTCCCCCGGTCGCCGGTCTGGCCATAGACCACGTAGGATTGACCGGCCAATTCGCCGCCCAGCGTGCCGCCAAGCGCGCCCACGACCAGATCGTCGATCCCGTCGCCGTTCACGTCGCCCGCATAGGAGACATTATAGCCGGTCTGATCGTTGGCGGAGATGCCTTGCAGGATGAACCCGTCCCCCGCCGCAAGGCTCGACAATTCGACAAGGCTGCGGGTGCCGGTCTGGCCATAGATGACATAGGCCTCGCCGGCATTCTGCGCCCCGTCATCGCCATTGCGCGCACCGATGATGACATCGTCGATCCCGTCGCCGTTGACATCGCCCGCGAAAGACACCGACCAGCCGGCCTTGTCGTTGTTGCGATCCCCCGCGATCACGAACCCCTCCTTTGCGGACAGGTTCGACAGATCGACCGAGACACGGCCCGTTCCGGCCAAGCCGTAGACGATATAGGCGGCCCCGGTATTGTCGAGCCCGGCCGGCGCGCCCACGATCAGGTCGTCGATCCCGTCGCCATTCACGTCGCCCGCATTGGCCACGTCATATCCGGCCATGTCGCCGGCCTCGGCACCAAGGATCACGAAGCCGACCGACGGGTCGAGGGCGGAAGCATCTATCGTCCGGAAGGTGTCACCGGCTGCCACCGGAAAGGCCGCAGATTGCCCGGGCCAGCCGTCCCCGGCCGGATGAAGGAGCCGGGTCTGCGCGGCATTGCCCGTGATGTCCGAAACGGCCTCCGCGCGCGCGGGCCTTGCGGGCGCGATCGCCCCGGGCAAGGCGCGGTCGGCCGGGGCGTCATCCGCATCCGGCCCGGCAGGCAAGGGCTGATCGCGGATCACCGAACGGGCAATGAGGGCCGGACCGGGAGCGGGAAGGCCCGCCTCCGGGGCCGGCACGTTTTCCGGTTCTTCAGGAGCGTCGGCAAGGCCCGGCGTCGGATGAACGACGAATTGTTCGTCGGACAGATACAAAGGCCCGAAAATCGGCGATGTCATGTCGGAATTCCAATGAAATTCTATGATCAAGCGAACAAATCTATCGTTCAAAATCGTGATAGGCTTTCCGCGCCCTGTCAAGTCGGGGCAGAGGGCTTGCCATCCCCGCCGCCTGACTGACATCAATGGAGACCGACAGTTTCCCCGAGACGAGGCCATGACAGGCACCGAGGACACCGCCTTTACCCTGACCACGTCGCGCGGATTTCCCGGCTGGCTTGCCGCGATGGGCGGATCGCTTGTCTTCACCACCTACCAGGGCGGCAAGATCTTCTTCCTCGGCCTGCGGCCCGACGGCACGCTTTCGGTCTTCGAACGCAGCTTTCCCCGGCCGATGGGGGTGGCGGTCTCGGCCGATGCGCGCACCCTGATCCTCGCAACCCAAGTGCAGCTTTACCGGTTCGACAACGCGCTTCTGCCCGGTGAACGACAGGGCGATTTCGACGCGGTCTACCTGCCGAACCAGACCTGGATCACGGGCGATGTCGATATCCATGATGTGGGCCTCGGCATCGACGGTCGGCCCGTCTTCGCCAACACGCTGTTCAATTGCCTGGCCGGCACCGCCGATGGCCACAGCTTCCGGCCGCTCTGGCATCCGCCCTTCATCTCGCGGATCGCGGCCGAGGACCGCTGCCACCTGAACGGGCTTGCAATGCAGGATGGCCAGCCCCGCTATGTGACCTGCGTCTCGCGTTCGGACGTCACCGATGGCTGGCGGGATCGGCGCCAGGACGGGGGGATCGTCGTCGATGTGGCAACGGGCGACATCGTGGCCGAAGGGCTGTCGATGCCGCATTCGCCGCGCCTGCATGAAGGGCGTCTGTGGCTTCTGAATTCCGGCACGGGCGAACTGGGCCATGTGGACCCGCAGACGGGCAGCTTCACGCCCGTCGCCTTTTGCCCGGGCTATGCGCGGGGCCTGAGCTTTTTCGGCCACCACGCGGTGGTGGGCCTGTCACGCGCCCGGGAGAATCGCACCTTCGAGGGTCTTGCCCTGCACGATGCCTTGGCCGCCCGCGACAGCGAGGCGCGCTGCGGATTGCTGGTCGTGGACACACGGACGGGCGATGCCACCGAATGGGTCCGGATCGAGGGCGTGATCGACGAATTGTTCGACGTGGCTGTCCTGCCCGGCATCCGGGCCGCGACGGCCGTGGGCATCCTCGGCCCCGAGATCCGGCGCGCCATCTCGATCGCCCCCCAGTGACCTTTGGGCTGCGACCGGACGCCCCCGATCCGCGCGGATCAAGAGACATCGAAAGGATCATCAAAGGATTGGCGCACCCGAGAGGATTCGAACCTCTGGCCTCTGCCTTCGGAGGGCAGCGCTCTATCCAGCTGAGCTACGGGTGCGTCGCAGGCTCTATAGCCGGGGCGTTCGGGCGCCGCAACGGGAAATCGGGCGTCCGCTCTCGGCAGGGCCCGGGGCCGTCCCAGAACCCTGCCCTTTCATCTTTCCCCAAATACTCCCGCCGGAGGCGTCCTGCCGCCGCACCGACACACGTGGCACGGATCATCCGAACAGGTCGTGACACAGCTCCAGCGCGTCGCACAGCGCGTCGACCTCGGCGCGGGTGTTGTAGAGACCGAACGACGCGCGGCAGGTGGCGCCCACGCCCATATGCTCCATCAACGGCATGGCGCAATGGGTGCCCGCCCGCACCGCGACGCCCTTCTTGTCGAGCACGGTCGAGATGTCATGCGCATGGGCCGCCCCATCCAGCGTGAAGGAAAAGATCGCCCCCTTGGTGGCCGATTTGCCCTGCACCTGAAGCCAGTTCAGACCGTCGAGCCGGTCGCGCGCATAGACACACAGATCGCGTTCATGGGCGGCCACGTTCTCCATCCCGAGGCGCTCGAGGTAATCGAGCGCCACGCCCAGGCCGATGGTCTGGACGATGCCCGGCGTGCCGGCCTCGAACTTCATCGGCGGATCGTTCCATGTGACCTCGTCGCGGGTCACGTCGCGGATCATGTCGCCGCCACCCATGAAGGGGCGCATCTCGGCCATCCGTTCGGGCCGCACATGGATCGCGCCTGACCCCGAGGGGCCATAGAGCTTGTGGCCCGTGATTGCGTAGAAATCGCAGCCGATCTCCTCGACATTCACCGGCAGATGCACGGCGGACTGGCTGCCGTCGACAAGGACAGGGACGCCCTTGGCATGGGCGCCTTCGGTGATCGCCTTCACGTCGACGACGGTGCCCAGAACGTTCGACATGTGGGTCACGGCCACCAGTTTCGTCCGTGGTCCGATCGCGTCGATCACGGCCTGCGGATCCAGATCGCCATTGGCATCCACATCGACCCATTTCAGAACGACGCCCTGCCGCTCGCGCAGGAAATGCCAGGGCACGATATTGGCGTGATGCTCCATGATGGACAGCACGATCTCGTCCCCGGGCTGCATCCGCGGCGCGGCCCAGCCGTAAGAGACCATGTTGATCCCCTCGGTCGTGCCGGAATTGAGGATGATGCTGTCTTCGGAGGCCGCACCCAGGAACCGGGCGATCTTGCCCCGCACGCCCTCGTATTTCTCGGTGGCGAGGTTCGACAGGTAATGCAGGCCGCGATGGACGTTGGAATATTCCTCGGCATAGGCGCGGGTGACAGCGTCGATCACCACCTGCGGCTTTTGCGCCGAGGCCCCGTTGTCAAGATAGACCAGCTTCTTTCCGTTCACCTCGCGCGACAGGATCGGAAAATCGGCGCGGACGGTTTCGACGTCATACATCTGGTAGCCCCTGGCTTGCCCCCACGCCGATCAACGTGAGGATTGGAAGAATTCCGAAGGTGATCCCGATGAAGACAAGGACAAGGGTCAGGATCGATTTCCCGACGCTGTCAAAGCCATGCAGCTCGTTGGTGAACCGGATCAGGCACCACAAGAGGTAGACCGTGCCAAGGATCGCCACGATCGATTCCGCCGAACCGCTGATCCACGACGCCACGGCCTGCGCCGAACGCGCGATCAGGCCCAGCACCTCGAGCCAGACGATTGCCGCCAGCGTTGCCGGAAAGCTGCCCGTCCCGCCCAGAAGCCGGCCCATGAAATGCAGGGCGAAGACCAGGATCACGAGGCCCGAACCCAGGATCACCGAATAGGTCAGCGGCCCGACCACGACCGGATCGCCGCCCAGAGGCAGGACAAGACCCGGCCCTTGCGTGATCGAGACCAGAAGCACGCTCAGCACCGTGGTCAGCATCAGCGCCAGCCACAGGTCGCGCCGGTCGAGGCCCAGATCGATCACGCCCCGCACGCCATCGGCGGGGTTGTTCAGCGTCCGCCGCAGAAGGCTGCGCAAAAGCTCTGTATCAGTCGCCATCTGCAGTCCCGCTTTCCCGGATGCCCTGCACCACGAAGAGTGCAATGGCCCCCAGCCATATTGCCCCGACAAGCCGGGTTCCCGGCTCGGGCCCGACGAACCCGTTCAACAACCCGTAAAGCAGACCCGCCGGCGCTGCCGCAAGAAAGGCCCAGAACAGGGCCAGCCTGACCTCCCACGGGGCGCTGCCCTGCCCCGCGATGCGTGTGACCAGATGCAGCAGAAAGGCGATGAAGTAAAACACCAATGGCCAGACGATCAGCCAGGCCATGAATTCATAGGCCACCAGACGCGACATTTCCTCGCCCTCGAGATAGGCGGTCCGCGCAAGGCGCGGCCATTGCGCGATGAAGACAAGGAAACATCCCGCCATCAGATAGGCGATCGCCCTGTCCTCGCGCGGGCCCATGGCCAGAAGGCCCCGCATCACACGGCGGGGCCCGCGCCAGGTGCGCATCATGTCGGTCGAAACGGCCATTACTTGCGCCGCTTGAGCCAGTTCTCGAGACGGTCGCGCAGGTCGTCCGACAAACGCTCGTCCTCGATCTCGTCCAGCGCCTCGGCGAGGAAGGCCAGTGTCAGAAGATCGGTCGCATCCGTGTGCGGCACGCCGCGCGAGCGCAGGTAGAACAGCGCCTCGTCGTCGATCGCCCCCGAGGTGGAGCCATGCGAACAGGCCACGTCATCGGCATAGATCTCAAGCTCGGGCTTGGCCAGGAACTGGCTGTCCTCATCCAGCAGAAGCGACTGGCTGATCTGGTAGCCATCGGTCTTCTGCGCGCCCTCCTTGACGAGGATCTTGCCCTGGAACACGCCGGTGGCCCCGTTGCGCAGCACCTTCTTGAAGACCTGCCGGCTTTCGCAATTCACCGCGTCATGGGTGACAAAGACCGTGTCGTCATGGTGGAAATCGCCACCGTCACCGACGCAGGCGCCCGCGATATGGGCCACGGCGTCGTCCCCGGTCAGGTGCACGACATGTTCGTTCCGCGTCAGCCGGCCATTTGCCGTCAGGGTGAAGGACTTGTAGGTCGATTCGGTCCCGAGCCGGGCGAAGGCATGGGTATGGGCCACCCGTTCATGGGCACGGCCCTGCGCGCGCACGTGGTGGAAGGTGCCGCGATCGGCCACCTCGACCTCCATCACGTTGGAGAACCGCGCCGCCGCCGGCCCGGTTTCCAGAAGCGTCAGTTCCGCCCCGTCCTCCACGCGGATCACGTGATGGATCATCGCCTCGGAGCCGGGCGATTTCTGGAGATAGATCAACGCCACCGGCCGGTCCGCCTTGCCGGTGGCGCGGATCACCACGCCTTCCTCGGCAAGGGCTGTGTTGAATGCGGCAAGGCTGCGTTCAACGGGACGCTGGCCCGCAGCCTCGAGCACGCCGAAGACGCCTTTGGCCCAATGGATATCGGTCGACGCGGCATCGGACAGCGTCTCGATCTCGAGGCCCGCCATCTCGGGTGCATCGGACTGCGCGGGATCGAAGACCCCGTCGACAAAGACCAGCCGAAGGCGGTCGACCGCGCCGAAGACCGGGCTTTCTCCCGGCAGGTCGGTCGAGCTGGGCAGGACCTCGTCGGCCAGAAGGAGGGCGGGGTCGGTGAACCGCCAGTATTCGTCGCGCCGCTGCGGCAGGCCGGTCGCCCGCACCCGCGCCTCGGCGGCGCGCCGGGCGTCCATGGCCCAGCCCGACCCCTGCGGCAGGCTCAGCCCTTCAAGCCGCGCCTCGGCGGCCTCGATCTTCTGCCGGACAAGTGCCGCGCGTGTCATCAGGCCACCTCCGCCAGGATATCCGCATACCCGTTGGTCTCGACTTCAAGCGCGAGTTCCGGGCCGCCGGTCTTCACGATGCGACCATCGGCCATGATATGCACCACATCGGGTTTGATATGGTCCAGAAGCCGTTGATAATGCGTGATGACAAGGAATCCGCGACCCTCGTCGCGCAGCGCGTTCACACCGTCGGAAACCAGCTTCATCGCGTCCACGTCAAGGCCCGAATCCGTCTCGTCGAGGATGCACATCCGAGGCTCGAGCATGGCCATCTGAAGGATCTCGTTGCGCTTTTTCTCGCCGCCGGAGAATCCCACATTGACCGGACGCTTGAGCATTTCGGCGTCGATCTTGAGGTCCTTGGCGCGGGCGCGGATCACCTTGAGGAAATCGGCGGCACTCAACTCGTCCTGTCCGCGCGCCTTGCGCTGCGCATTCACCGCCGTGCGCAGGAAGGTCATGTTGCCCACGCCGGGGATCTCGACCGGGTACTGGAAGGCAAGAAACAGACCCAGCGCTGCGCGCTCTTCGGGCTCGAGGCCCAGAAGATCGTCGCCATCGAGCGTCGCGGTGCCGTCGGTGACGACATATCCGTCCCTCCCCGACAGCACATAGGACAGGGTCGATTTGCCCGACCCGTTCGGCCCCATGATCGCGTGCACTTCGCCCGCCTTCACGCTCAGGTCGACGCCCTTCAGGATCGCCTTGTCCTCTTCTTCAAGTTTGACTTTCAAACCCTTGATCTCAAGCATCTTTCTTTCCTTGTCCCTGGCGCATCACTGGATGCGCGCGAAAATGTCGAGGACCCAGTTCAGGTCCGCCCCCGTGATCTCCTGCGGCTCAAGGTCGAACCGCGCCATGCGCCCGACCGTCTGAACCGGAGGGCCGAACCGCTCTACCACCTGGTAGGAGGGCCGGCCGATATAGTCGTCGAAATAGACCGAGACGGAGCGCTCGGTCCGGTAGGCCACGGCGAGGAAACAGGCCGCCCGGAACCGCCCGTCGATCAGCACCGTGTCCGGCTGGACGAAATCGGGCTCGTCCCACACGTCGAGCGCGTATTTGTGGAACTTGGCATAATGCCCGGTTCCGCTGGGTCGCCCCCATTTGCCCGTGGGTCCCACATCGCCATGGCGCAGGTTGACCTTCGAGGCAGGCGGGTTCGCCTTGAACCACGCCTCCAGCCCCTGCATCCATTGCCAGTCGCTTTCGACCGACCAGATCGTCTTGCCCGGCATCCCGGCGGCCATGGCCGTCGACCCGCCCGAGCCGTATTCGAGGATCGTCTCCGCCTTTTCGTAGGCGGCCCTCAGATAGGCCGCCTCGGCCGGCGGCAACGTCAGGGCAGGCGCCCTCTCGAGCGTCGGAGGAGGCGCATTCGCAATCGTCTTCATCGCGTCTTCCTCTGCTTTTCCCACCGCCAGTACCAGGGCTCGCTGGATTTGCGCCAGGCCACGATCATGTAGAAAACGACGCCCAGAATCGTCAGCCCGCCCCAGATGATCAGCGGGACCATCTCGGCCGGCGCCCCGGCCGGATAGGCGCGCGGCCGGAAATAACCCGCCAGCCCAAAGGCATAGACGATCAACGAAATCGTCATGGTCCACCCTTCCCAGGACACGGGCACGGCGCCCACGCCCAGGGATTTGGGCCGGAACCAGGGCTTTCCACTCACCCCACCGATCCTTCGAGGCTGATTGCCACCAGCTGCTGTGCTTCCATGGCGAATTCCATCGGAAGCGCCTGAAGCACCTCCTTGCAGAACCCGTTCACGACAAGCGCCACGGCCTCTTCTTCGTCCATCCCGCGCGAGCGGCAATAGAACAGCTGATCGTCGTCCACCTTGGATGTGGTGGCCTCGTGTTCGACCCGGCTCGAGTTGTTCTTGACCTCGATGTAGGGGACGGTGTGCGCCCCGCACTTGTCGCCGATCAGAAGGCTGTCGCACTGGGTATAGTTGCGCGAATTCTTGGCCCTGGGGTGCATCGAGACAAGCCCGCGATAGGTGTTCTGGGCACGACCCGCGCTGATCCCCTTGGACACGATCCGGGATTTGGTGTTCTTGCCCAGATGCACCATCTTGGTGCCGGTATCGGCCTGCTGCATGTTGTTGGTGATGGCGATGGAATAGAATTCGCCCTGGCTGTCATCGCCGCGCAGGATGCAGGACGGGTATTTCCACGTCACCGCGGATCCGGTTTCCACCTGCGTCCACATCACCTTGGCCCTGTCGCCCCGGCAATCGGCGCGCTTGGTGACGAAGTTGTAGATGCCGCCGCGGCCCTCTTCGTCGCCGGGATACCAGTTCTGGACGGTGGAATATTTCACCTCGGCATCTTCCTCGACGATGATCTCGACCACCGCGGCGTGAAGCTGGGCCACATCCCGCTTGGGCGCGGTGCACCCTTCGAGGTAGGACACGTAAGAGCCCTTGTCGGCGATGATCAGCGTCCGCTCGAACTGGCCGGTATTCTCGGCATTGATGCGGAAATAGGTCGACAGCTCCATCGGGCAGCGCACGCCGGGCGGCACATAGACGAACGACCCGTCCGAGAACACGGCCGAATTGAGCGTTGCATAATAGTTGTCCGACGGCGGCACGACCGACCCGAGGTATTTCTTGACCAGTTCGGGATGTTCGCGGATCGCCTCGGAAATCGAACAGAAGATGACGCCGGCCTTCTTCAGCTCGGCCTGGAACGTGGTTCCGACCGACACGCTGTCAAACACCGCATCCACCGCGACCCGCCGTTCCTCTTCCGGCATGTCCACACCGGCAAGGATCGCCTGCTCCTTCAGGGGGATGCCCAGTTTCTTGTAGGTTTCCAGAAGCTTGGGATCGACCTCGTCCAGCGATTTGGGCTTGGTCTCCATGCTCTTGGGGCGGGCATAGTAATACTGGTCCTGGAAATCGATCTTCGGATAGGAGACCATCGCCCATTCCGGCTCTTCCATCCGTTCCCAGCGGGCATAGGCCGAAAGGCGCCAGTCGGTCATCCATTCCGGCTCCTCGTTCTTGGAGCTGATAAGGCGGACGATATCGGTATTCACGCCCTTGGGGGCGTAATCCATCTCGATCTCGGTTTCCCAGCCATACTTGTATTTACCGGAAAGCTTGGCAACCGCATCCACGGTTTCCTGATCGACCCCGTCCTTCGCCGTCACTTCGTCCAACGCAGCCATGTCTTTCCCTTCTCTCTATGCGGCCCGGGCCCGGTGCCGCCGATATGTCGCAAGCCACGCTTCACAGAAGCGGGCCACCTCGTCTTCGCCTGTTGCCGGGCCAAGGCTCACCCTCAGCGCCGATGCCGCAGACCCGTCGTCAAGACCCATCGCGCGCAGCGCATGCGAGGCCTTGACCTTGCCGCTGGAACAGGCCGATCCCGCGCTGACGGCGAAACCTGCCATGTCCATCTGCATCACCTGTGTCTCGCCCTTCCATCCGGGCGTGACGAGACAGCTGGTGTTGGGCAGCCGGCGAACGGCTTTCCCGACAAAAATAGTCTCCTTAGCCTCAGCCTCAATGGTCTTTTCTAGAATATTTCTAAGTTTGGCCACCCTGTCCCATGTTCCGGCCTCCAGATCGCGCATCGCGGCCTCGGCCGCAGCGGCGAAACCGGCGATCGCGACAAGATTCTCGGTGCCCGCGCGCCAGCCCATTTCCTGGCCGCCCCCGCGCAGGATCGGTTCGGGATCGGTGCCGCGCGCCATGACCAGCGCCCCGATCCCCCGCGGCCCGCCGATCTTGTGCGCCGAGACAAAGCCGATGCCAACCCCCGACCACGCAAAGGAAAACGGCAGCTTGCCAAAGCCCTGCGTCAGGTCCGAGACGGCCAGACCTTCGGGCAGATCCTGGATCACCCCGGTTTCCGAATTGGCCAGTTGCAGCGTGCTGCGTGCCGGGTCCGCCACCGCGACGCGGCCATCGGTATCGACGGGCAGGCTCTCGTCGATCCATGACCGGACGGCATCATGCTCGATCCCTGCGCCGGCAAGTCCGCGCCCCTTGAGGGCCAGTGCCGCGGCCTCGGTCGCCCCCGAGGTAAACACGATATCGGCCTCGCCCGCGCCAAGGGCCGCGCCGATCTGCGCGCGCGCCCGCTCCATCAGGGCCTTGGCCGCGCGCCCCTCGGCATGAACGGAGGAGGGATTGCCCAGCACGTCCATGGCCGCGATCATCGCCTCGCGCGCCTCGGGCCTGAGAGGGGCCGTCGCGTTATGATCGAGATAGACCCGCTCCATCAGGCCCGCCCCGCCACTTCGCGCCGCACTGATCCTCGAGGGCGGGCGTGCCCTTCATCTTTCCATAAATCCTCCGGGGGGAGCCGGAGGCGGGGGGCAGCGCCCCCCCTGTTTGTCGCCCGATCACTCATCGACGACCTCGAACAGCGACGGCACCGCCGGACAGGGGGCCAGCGTGTTTTCGGTCACATCCGACAGCCGGGTCTGGTGCAGGAAGACATAGACATGGGCCGACAATCCTTCCCACAGGCGGTTGGTCAGGGATTGCGCCTTCGATCCCGATGTCCCGCCCGAGGCGCCCGCGCCCTTGTGCATGGCGTCCACCGTCTCGTCGACCGCGCCCAGCACGTCGGCCACCCGGATCTCAGAGGCGGGCCGCGCCAGCCGGTATCCCCCACCCGGGCCGCGCACGCTTTCGACCAGACCGGCGCGCCGCAGCTTCACGAACAGCTGCTCGAGATAGGGCAAGGAGATGTCCTGCCGGCGCGACACCTCGGACAGCGAGACAAGCGCCCCATCGGGCTGCAGGGCCAGATCCGACAGGGCAACCATCGCATAGCGGCCTTTCGTTGACAGCTTCATCGGAATTTCTCCAAAAATGGCGGCCCTTGCCGCGGCATCCGGGCCCCTGGCAAACGCAATTCAATTGACCTCACGCGACACGCTGATTACCTGTGCCACGAGAGCATGCCGGTATGACAACGGCAGATTAGAACAGTTCTAAGGTGTCCGACCGTTTTCGTCAAGAATGCGGTCGCCCTATGATCTGACAGAGGAAGCCCCGGCCCCCGTCCCGTGTGGCGGTGGCCCACATGACAGGAACGCCATGCCCGAGGTGATCTTTCCCGGCCCCGAAGGCCGGCTCGAAGGCCGTTACCACCCGCAGAAGGAACGCGACGCACCGATCGCCATCATCCTGCATCCGCATCCGCAATTCGGCGGAACGATGAACAACCGGGTCGTCTACAACCTCCATTACGCCTTTCTCGATCTGGGCTTCACCGTGCTGCGGTTCAACTTCCGCGGCGTCGGCCGCAGCCAGGGCGAATACGACCAGGGCATCGGCGAACTCAGCGATGCGGCCTCGGCGCTGGATTATCTGCAATCCATGAACACCAATTCCAAGCATTGCTGGGTTGCGGGCTTTTCCTTCGGGGCGTGGATCGGGATGCAGCTTCTGATGCGGCGGCCCGAGATCACGGGCTTTGTCTCGGTCTCGCCGCCCGCCAACATGTATGATTTCTCGTTCCTCGCGCCCTGCCCGTCCTCGGGGCTGATCATCAACGGATCGGCCGACCGCGTGGCCCCGCCGCAGGATACCGTCAACCTCGTGAACAAGCTGCACGAGCAGAAGGGCATCACGGTCACCCATGAAGTCGTCGAAGGGGCCGGGCATTTCTTCGAAGACACCCACATGGACACGATGATCAACTCGACCAAGACCTATGTCAGCCGCCGCCTGACGGAATCCTCGCGCTGAGGGTCGCGCCATGGGAGTTGTCGAAGATCTTGCCGACGAACTGGCCCGCGATGCGCTGAAGGCGGAGCGCCAGCTGAACGATCCCAACCTTGTGGACGAGGTGGCAAGCGTCATCCTGGCACAGTCGCAGGTCTTGCAGGAGGCGTTCATGACCGCCATCCGCGTGCGCCGCTCGGCCCTGGCCGGGCGACAGTTCATCGACCGCAAGCTTGCGGCCTCGAAATCCGCGGCGCCCGCACCCAAGCCCCCCACGCTCGACAATCCCGATATCTGACCCTTTGCTGTCTGTTGAAGGTTATGGTCCATGGCCACTCCCGTTTACGATCAGGCCGACCACTTTCTCATCCCTCTTCTGGATGGCGGCTTCGGGCTGGGGCAGGTTCTGTATCCCGGTGTCGCCGTCGAGGAGGAGGGGATGTATTCCGCGCCTCTGTGCATGTTCACCGGTCGCCGGATGACGCGGGATGCGGCCTGCACGCCCGTGTCCCTGTCCGAGGTGCTGGCCGTCGAACTGGTCGACCCCGCGCCCCTGCGCGCCGGAATCTGGCCCGTGATCGGGTTCGAGCAATTGCCGCCCCTGCGCCAGGCTGATGAACTGCGGCGCCTGTCGGACCGGGACGGCGGCACGGCGCGGGTCTGCGACACCGGTCTGATCGAGGCCTCCGTCAATGCCTGCCACGGCCTCTATCCGTGGGACGGCTTCGGCGGCAACGCGGTCTTCGATGCGCTGCTGCGCCCCGGCGTGGCGCGGCCCGTCTGATGCGCCGATATGGCCGCGTCCCCACGATTGCGGCCCCCGCCTCCCGTATCTAGGGTCGCCGTCATGACAGCATCTCCCCCTGCCGCACGGCTGACCGCGCAATTCGACTTTCTCAACGAGGCAGACCGCCTGAAATCGGTCCTGCGCGCAACGACGCTTTGCGACGGATCGCGGCGCGAGAATTCGGGGGAGCATTCGTGGCATATCGCGCTATACGCCATGATCCTGTCGGAACATGCCCATCGCCCCGTGAATATCGACCGGGTGATCCGGATGCTGCTTCTGCACGATCTGGTGGAGATCGACGCCGGCGACGCGCCCGTTCACGGCGATCACGACCCGATCGAACAGGCCCGGATCGAACGGATCGCCGCAGACCGGATCTTCGGCCTTCTGCCCGCCGATCAGGGCGCGGGCCTGCGCGCGCTGTGGGACGAGTTCGAGGCGGCAGAGACCGATGATGCGATCTTCGCGAAATCGGTCGACCGGGTGCAGCCGGTGATGGCCAACCTTCAGTCCGGCGGCGGCACCTGGCCCGAATACAATGTCACCCCCGAAAAGCTGGAGACCCGCGTCGGCATCAAGGTGCGAAGGGGCGCGCCTGCGCTCTGGTCCGCGCTCAAGGGCCGGATCGACGCCTGGTTCGCCGCCAATGGCTGACAAGGCGCCCGACCCGCCCAGCCCGCTGACCCGGGCCGCATGGAACGCCCTTGCCCAGACGCTGGACGGCCCGCCCTCGCCCGCGCGGCTGGCGGCGGCGTTGCGGGTTCTGGCCAAATGGCGGGCCCAGATGCTGGCCAATACGCTGCGCCGCCGCGACGGCGACGTGATCGGAAGCGGGCCGTTCCGGGGCATGGTCTATGAGGTGGCGGCCTCCGAAGGGGGCTATGTTCCGCGCAGGCTGGGGGCCTACGAGGCAAGCCTTGCCCCGATCATCGAGGAAATCGTCGCAAGAAATTACGCGACGATCCTCGATATCGGTTGCGCCGAAGGCTATTACGCGGTGGGCCTTGCGCGGCGGATGCCCAATGCCCGCATCCTTGCCCATGACAGCGACCCGCGCGCCCGCGCGCTCTGCGCCGCGCTCGCCCGGGCCAACGGGGTCGCGGCGCGGGTCGAGATCGGCGCGGACATCGACCATCGCGGGCTCGAGGCCAGACTGCCCCCCGGATCGCTGGTCCTGTGCGACATCGAAGGCGCCGAAGATGCGCTTCTCGACCCAGAAAAGGCTCCGGCACTGGCCCGCTCCGATGTCCTGGTCGAGGTTCACGAGACCTTCCGCCCCGGTCTGGTGGCCGACCTGACTGCCCGGTTTGCCCGCTCCCACGAGATCACCCGCATCGACCGGGCGCTTGCCCCCGACACCCTGCCCGACTGGGCCGAGACGCTGTCCGACCTCGACCGGCTTCTGATGTTGTGGGAATGGCGGGCCGGTCCGACCCCGTGGCTCTGGATGAAAACGCGAAAAACCGGCGCCTGAACCGTATACCAGTGTATACAGGGCCTTCACAGGCCGCCCGATTTGGTCTAAGAGCCGCCGCAGCAACCCGCCACATCAAAGGGGCCCCCATGACCAAGATCAAGGTAGACAACCCGGTCGTCGAACTCGACGGCGACGAGATGACCCGCATCATCTGGGATTTCATCAAGCAAAAGCTGATCCTGCCCTATCTCGATATCGACCTGCTGTATTACGACCTCGGGATCGAGGAACGGGACCGCACCGAAGACCAGATCACCATCGACGCGGCCAACAAGATCAAGGAAGTGGGCGTCGGCGTGAAATGCGCCACCATCACCCCTGACGAGGCCCGGGTCGAGGAATTCGGCCTCAAGAAGATGTGGCGCAGCCCCAATGGCACGATCCGCAACATCCTCGGCGGCGTCGTCTTCCGCGAGCCGATCATCTGCCGCAACGTCCCCCGCCTCGTGCCCGGCTGGACCCAGCCCATCGTGATCGGCCGCCACGCCTTTGGCGACCAGTATCGCGCCACGGACATGAAATTCCCCGGACCCGGCAAGCTGAGCATGAAATTCGTCGGCGAAGACGGCACCGTCGAGGAACACGAGGTCTTCGACGCGCCGTCCTCGGGCGTGTTCATGTCGATGTACAACCTCGACCAGTCGATCATCGACTTTGCCCGCGCCTCGTTCAATTACGGGCTCAAGCGCGGCTATCCGGTGTATCTCTCGACCAAGAACACAATCCTCAAGCAGTATGATGGCCAGTTCATGATCCTGTTCCAGAAGGTCTTCGAGGAGGAATTTGCGGAAAGGTTCAAGGAAGCGGGGCTGACCTACGAACACCGCCTGATCGACGACATGGTCGCCTCGGCGATGAAGTGGTCGGGCGGTTATGTCTGGGCCTGCAAGAACTATGACGGCGACGTGCAGTCCGATACGGTCGCGCAGGGCTTTGGTTCGCTCGGCCTGATGACCTCGCAGCTGATGACGCCCGATGGCAAGATCGTGGAGGCCGAGGCCGCACACGGCACCGTGACCCGCCACTTCCGCCAGCACCAGAAGGGCGAGGCCACCTCGACCAACTCCATCGCGTCGATCTACGCCTGGACGGGCGGTCTCAAGCACCGCGCCAAGCTTGACAGCAACGAGGCGCTGTTGACCTTTGCCGAGACGCTGGAACGGGTCATCGTCGAAACGGTGGAATCGGGCTTCATGACCAAGGACCTCGCCCTGCTGGTCGGCCCCGATCAGAAATGGCTGACCACGATGGGCTTTCTCGAAAAGGTGGACGAGAACCTCAACAAGGCGCTTGCCGGCTGATCTGCCGCGCCTTGCGACATGCCGGAGGGGTCCGCCGCGTGCGGGCCCCTTTTTCATGGGAAGGCGCTGGAAATGTCAGCCTTCCTGTCCTATTATTCGACCATGGACCAACCCGACCCCCTTCGCCACACGGCCATCGAAGACGTGCAGGGCCTGTCGCTGGGTATCTTTCTCTGCGGGTTCGGCCTTCACTTCCTGACCAGTGCGGGCCTCATGACGGGCCAGACCGCGGGCATCGCCGTGATCCTGAGCTATGCGATGGGCTGGTCCTTCGGGGTGACGTTCTTCGTCATCAACCTGCCCTTCTATTTCCTTGCCTATCGCAGGCTGGGCCTGGAATTCACCGTCAAATCGCTGATCTCGGTGACGCTTCTGTCGGTGGTGACAGAGGTCTTGCCTCTGGGAATGACGCTCGAGGCGCTGCATCCCGGCCTTGCCGCAATCGCCTTCGGCGCCTGCGCGGGCATCGGGCTTCTGGCGATGTTCCGCCATAACGGGTCGATGGGCGGCCTCGGCGTCGTGGCGCTTCTGGTGCAGGATACGACCGGGTTCCGCGCCGGATATGTCCAGCTGCTGACCGATGCGGTGATCTTTGCGCTGGCCGCACTGATCTTTCCACTTCAGGCGATCCTGTGGTCGCTTCTGGGGGCTGTGATCCTGAACCTGACCATCGCGGTCAATCATCGGCGCGACCGCTATATCGCGACCTGACATCCCTAGCCCGACCGGCTAGGAGGGTGGCGTTGCCGAGGATACCGCCCATGCCCTATCTCATCCTGCTGTTCGCCGTCATCGCCGAAACCATCGGCACGACAGCCCTTCATGCCAGCCAGCAATTCACCCGGCTGGTGCCATCCGTGATCGTCGTTCTGGCCTACGGGATCAGCTTCTACCTGTTGTCGCTGACCCTCAGGACGATCCCGGTGGGGATCATGTATGCGATGTGGTCCGGCCTCGGGATCGTGCTGATCGCGATCATCGCGTTCCTCGTCTATGACCAGCGGCTGGACCTGCCCGCGATCATCGGGATCGGGCTGATCCTTGCCGGAATCGTGACGATCCAGCTGTTTTCCGACACGGCCCGTCACTGAGCGCCGCAACTTTCAGGCTAGCCAATGCTGCGCTGCCGCGATATGGCCCGTCCAAAGCCGCCCGAGGATATCCCATGGACCTGCGCAATATTGCGATCATCGCCCACGTCGACCACGGCAAGACCACGCTTGTCGACGAGCTTCTGAAACAATCCGGCGCCTTCCGGGAAAACCAGGCCGTCGCCGAACGGGCGATGGATTCCAACGATATCGAACGCGAACGCGGGATCACCATTCTCGCCAAGGCGACGTCGGTCGAATGGAACGGCACCCGCGTCAACATCGTCGACACGCCCGGCCATGCCGATTTCGGCGGCGAGGTGGAACGGATCCTGTCGATGGTCGATGGCGTTGTCCTTCTGGTCGATGCCGCCGAAGGCCCGATGCCGCAGACGAAATTCGTGACCTCCAAGGCGCTGGCGCTGGGGTTGAAACCCATCGTGGTGCTGAACAAGGTCGACAAGCCCGATGCAGAGCCCGACCGCGCCCTGAACGAGGTCTTCGACCTTTTCGCCTCGCTCGATGCGAATGACGAACAGCTCGATTTCCCGCATCTCTATGCGTCGGGCCGCGCCGGCTGGGCCGATACCGAACTCGACGGTCCACGCAAGGACCTGTCGGCGCTGTTCGAACTGGTCTTGCGCCACGTGGACCCGCCGCGCCAGCAGGCCGCGCGCGAACAGCCCTTCCGCATGCTGGCCACGACATTGTCGGCCGATCCGTTCCTCGGGCGGATCCTGACAGGCCGCGTCGAAAGCGGCACGCTGAAAACCGGCGAGACGGTCAAGGCGCTCAGCCGCACAGGCGACCGGATCGAACAGTTCCGCGTCTCGAAGATCCTCGCCTTCCGCGGGCTGACGCAATCGGGGATCGACATTGCCGAGGCGGGCGACATCGTCACGCTGGCCGGCATGTCCAAGGCCACCGTCGCCGACACGATCTGCGATCTGTCGATCGACCTGCCGCTGCCCGCACAGCCCATCGACCCGCCCACAATCTCTGTCACCTTCGGCATCAATGACAGCCCGCTTGCGGGCCGCGACGGCAAGAAGGTGCAAAGCCGCGTCATCCGTGAACGGCTGATGCGCGAGGCCGAGGTCAACGTGGCGATCAAGGTGACCGACACCCCCGGCGGCGAGGCCTTCGAGGTCGCGGGACGGGGCGAATTGCAGATGGGCGTCCTGATCGAGAACATGCGCCGCGAAGGGTTCGAACTGTCGATCTCGCGCCCGCAGGTCATCCTGCGCGAAGAGAATGGCCAGAAGCTGGAACCCATCGAGGAAGTCACGATCGACGTCGATGACGATTACGCAGGCGCGGTCATCGAGAAACTCACCGGACCCCGCAAGGGCGAGTTGACCGAGATGAAGCCCGCCGGAGCCGGCAAGACGCGCATCGTGGCGCTGATGCCCTCGCGCGGGCTGATCGGCTATCACGGCGAATTCATGACCGACACACGCGGCTCGGGCGTGCTCAACCGCATCTTCCACGGCTGGGCGCCGCACAAGGGCCCGATCCAGGGCCGCAGGCAGGGTGTGCTGATCTCCATGGAGAATGGCACCGCCGTCGCCTATGCGCTGTGGAACCTCGAAGATCGCGGCCGGATGTTCATCAACCCGCAGGACCCGGTCTATGAGGGCATGATCATCGGCGAACATGCGCGCGACAACGATCTCGAGGTGAACCCGCTCAAGGGCAAGAAGCTGACCAACGTGCGCGCCTCCGGCACGGACGAGGCCGTGCGGCTGACGCCGCCGGTGTTGATGAGCCTTGAACAGGCGATCGCCTATATCGACGATGACGAACTGGTCGAGGTGACGCCCAACGCCGTGCGCCTGCGCAAGCGCCACCTTGATCCGCATGAACGCAAGCGCGAGGCCCGCAAGGCTGGCTGACCCCAAAATTTCACAAATTTTGGGGCCGCACCAAAATTCGACAGAATTTTGGTCGCCCTACTCCGTCGTTTCCACGATCACCAGGTCGCGTTCGGCAGCCCCACGGGCATGCCCGAGCGCGTCCTGGTATTCGGGGCTGTGATAGCAGTTCTCTGCCGCCTCGACGCTGGGAAATTTCGCCACAACGTTTCGCGGCCGGTCCGTGCCTTCAAGCTGCACGTAGCGGCCGGCGCGGGCGATGAAATAGCCGCCATGTTTCTCGATCGCGGGCCCGGCGAGCTTGGCGTATCGCCCATAGGCCTCGGCGTCCGTGACATTCACATGCGCAATCCATAGTGCAGGCATTCAACCCTCCTCCAGTTTCGCCCGGACCGCGGCAATCGCGGCCTCCGAATTCTCGGCCGAAGCCGCTCCGCCCTGCGCCATGTCGTGCCTCCCGCCGCCGCCCTTGCCGCCCAGCGTCTCGACCGCCAGCCGCAGAAGGGCGACCGCGTCGAAACGGCCGACAAGGTCCGCTGTCACGCCCACGGCGACGGCTGCCTTGCCGCCCGTCTCCGCGATAAGAAGCGCGACGCCACTATCGCCCCGGCCCTTGAACTGATCGACAAGCGGCGGCAGGTCCTTGCCCGTCACCCCGTCAAGCCGCTGGCCCAGAAACCGGATGCCGTTGACCTGCTCCTCCCGGGGCCCGGCGCCGCCGGATCCGCCGCCCATCGCCATCTCGCGGCGCAGATCGGCCAGTTCGGATTGCAGCGCCTTGCGTTCCTCCAGCAGCGCGCGCACCCGGTCCGGCACCTCCGCGACACCGGTTTTCAGGACCGACGCCGCCTCGCTCAGAAGGCGCTCACGCGTGGCCAGGTGATCCAGTGCGGCCTGCCCCGTCAGGGCCTCGACCCGCCGGACACCGGCGCTCGATGCGCTGTCCCCCAGCACGATGAAGGCGCCGATATCGCCGGTCTGGCGCACATGGGTCCCGCCGCACAGCTCGATGGAATAGGTTCTGCCATCCGCGCCCTTGCCGGTATCGGCCTCGCCCATCGACACGACCCGGACCTCGTCGCCATATTTCTCGCCGAACAGGGCCTGCGCCCCGATCGCGCGGGCGTCATCCGGCGTCATGATCCGGGTCGAGACCCGGCTGTTCTGGCGGATCATCGCGTTCACCTCGGCCTCGACCTGGCCCAACTCGGCCTCGGACAGGGCCTTGCCGTGGCTGAAATCGAAGCGCAGCCGGTCGGGCGCGTTCAGCGACCCGCGCTGCGCCACATGATCGCCAAGCGCGCCGCGCAGCGCCTCGTGCAGAAGGTGCGTGGCCGAATGGTTGGCGCGGATCGCCGTCCGGCGCGCATGGGTCACATCGAGTTTCGCGGGCTGTCCGCGCAGGACCGATCCTTCCCGCACGGTCGCGAAATGGATGAACACGCCCGCCACCTTGCGGGTATCCGTCACCTCGGCCAGGCCCGTATCGGTGCGGATGAAGCCGGTATCCCCGACCTGACCACCCGATTCGGCATAGAACGGGGTCTGGTTCACGACGATCTGCACCGTCTCGCCCTCTGACGCCTCGCCGATCGTCGCGCCGTCGCGAACCAGCTCCTGGATCTGACCTTCGGCGCTTTCGGTCTCGTAACCCAGGAATTCGGTCACGCCGCGGCTTTCGGCGATGTCGAACCAGACCGGCGCATCCGCGGCCTCGCCCGATCCCGACCACGCCGCGCGGGCCTTGGCCTTCTGTTCCTGCATGGCATGGTCAAAGCCGGCCACGTCGACCCGGCGCCCCTTTTCGCGCAGCGCATCCTGCGTGAGATCAAGCGGGAATCCGAACGTGTCATAGAGCTTGAACGCCGTCTCGCCCGGCAGATCGGCGTCGTCGGCCAGATCGTCAAGTGCCTCGTCCAGCAGACGCAGCCCCCGGTCGAGCGTCTGCTTGAACCGGGTCTCCTCGGCCAGAAGCGTCTCTTCCATCAGGGCCCTGGCCTGACCGAGTTCGGGATAGGCGCCGCCCATCTGGCGGATCAGTTCGGGGACAAGCCGGTGCATCACCGGGTCCTTCGCCCCCAGAAGATGGGCATGCCGCATCGCGCGCCGCATGATGCGGCGCAGCACATAGCCGCGCCCCTCGTTCGAGGGCAGCACCCCTTCCGCGATCAGGAACGACGAGGTGCGCAGATGGTCGGCCATGACGCGCAGATGAGGCAGCGTGTCGCCCTGCGGGTCGCGGCTGGTGACATGGGCCGCGGCCTCGACGATCGCGCGCAGAAGATCGGTCTCGAAGAGGTTGTTGGTCCCCTGCATGAGGGCCGCGAACCGCTCCAGCCCCATGCCGGTGTCGATGGATTGCATCTCGAGGGGGCGCATCGTGCCATCCTCGAACTGTTCGTTCTGCATGAAGACGACGTTCCAGATCTCGATGAACCTGTCGCCATCCTCCTCGGCGCTGCCCGGCGGGCCGCCCCAGATATGGGGGCCGTGATCGTAGAAGATTTCGGTGCAGGGCCCGCAGGGGCCGGTGGGCCCCATGCGCCAGAAATTGTCATCCGTCGCGATGCGGATGATCCGTTCATCGGGCACGCCGATCTTGTTCCAGATGGCCGCCGCCTCGTCATCGGTGTGATAGACCGTGACATGGAGCCTGGACTTGTCGAGCCCGAAGTCGCGCGTGAGCAATTCCCAGGCAAAGGGGATCGCCTCGTCCTTGAAATAATCCCCGAAGGAGAAATTGCCCAGCATCTCGAAGAAGGTCAGATGCCGCGCGGTGTAGCCCACATTGTCGAGGTCATTGTGCTTGCCGCCCGCGCGCACGCATTTCTGCGAGGTCGTCGCACAGGTATAGTCGCGATGCTCGAGCCCGGTGAACAGGTTCTTGAACTGAACCATCCCTGAATTGGTGAACATCAGCGTCGGATCGTTGCGCGGGACCAGCGGCGACGAGGACACGATCTCGTGTCCCTGCCGGGCGAAATAGTCGAGGAAGGTCGAGCGGATATCGGCAAGCGAAGTCATGAGCGTCTTTCGCGTGTGAGGTTGACGGATGCGAGGAATAGCCCCGGCCCGTTCGGGTGTCCACAGCAGGTGCGCCGCACAACGAAAAAGGGCGGCGCCGCGATGCGGCCCGCCCCCTCCCCTCGCGCCGGTCCGCGCCTACATCTCGACGAGGTCGTCGCCCCCGTCGGTGTCGCCATCGCCGTCGGCCATGTGGAAGTCGAGCCCGTGGGCCGCGCGGATCTTGTCCTCGATCTCCATGGCCATCTCGGGATGTTCCTTGAGGAAGGTCTTTGAGTTTTCGCGACCCTGCCCGATCCGCTCGTCCCCGTAGGAGAACCAGGCCCCAGACTTTTCGACAACGCCGGCCTTGACGCCAAGGTCAAGCAATTCGCCGGTCTTGGAGATGCCTTCGCCATACATGATGTCGAATTCCACCTGCTTGAAGGGCGGGGCCACCTTGTTCTTGACCACCTTGACGCGGGTCGAATTGCCCACCGTCTCGTCCCGGTCCTTGACCGAGCCGATGCGGCGGATATCGAGCCGGACCGAGGCATAGAATTTCAGGGCATTGCCGCCGGTTGTCGTCTCGGGGCTGCCGAACATGACACCGATCTTCATCCGGATCTGGTTGATGAAGATCACCATGCAGTTCGACCGCGAGATCGAGGAGGTCAGCTTGCGCATGGCCTGGCTCATCAGGCGCGCATGGACGCCGACCGAACTGTCGCCCATGTCGCCCTCAAGCTCGGACCGCGGCGTGAGGGCCGCGACGGAGTCGACCACCACAAGGCTGACAGCACCCGACCGCACGAGCGTGTCGACGATCTCAAGAGCCTGTTCGCCGGTATCGGGCTGCGAGATCAGCAACTCGTCGAGGTTCACGCCCAGCTTCTTGGCATATTGCGGATCAAGCGCGTGTTCGGCATCGACAAAGGCGCAGACGCCGCCCTTCTTCTGCTCCTCGGCCACCACATGCAGCGTCAGCGTCGTCTTGCCCGAACTTTCGGGGCCATAGATCTCGATCACCCGGCCCTTGGGCAGACCGCCGATCCCCAGCGCGATGTCGAGGCCCAGAGACCCGGTCGACGTCGCCTCGATATCGGGCATCTGGTTCTGGCCGCCGAGCTTCATGATCGAGCCCTTGCCGAACTGACGTTCGATCTGCGCCAGCGCCGAATCGAGGGCCTTCTGCTTGTCCGCCGTCTTCTTGCTGCTCATTGTCAGGAGATCTGCCGTTGCCATATTTGCCATCCTTATTTCATACCCGCCGGAGGGCGGCAATTACTGCTTTGTTCACCTCTTGTTCCGCATTGTCTAACGGACAAAATGAGAACATTTCAAGTGAAATCTCGCCTGTCCAGGTTCGGGCAGATTGGTTAAGGAGAGGTTTATGACGTCGGGGCAATGCATCCCGGCAAACGGCTGGAGGTCTATGTGCTTGTTTTCTGGAAGGAACGTCTGGTCTTCCTGGCCGTGCCCAAGACCGGGACCACGGCAATCGAAGGCGCGCTTGCCCCGCGTGCGGGCATGGTGCTGCGCGATCCACCGCATCTGAAGCATTCGCCCGTCTACCGATACCGGCGATTCCTCGCGCCGTTCTTCGAAAAGGCCGGCGGACAGGACCTCGAGACGGTGGCGGTGATCCGCCATCCCGTCGACTGGCTGTCAAGCTGGTATCGCTACCGCAGGCGGGACGATCTGGATGGCCGTCCCAACAGCACCAAGGGCATGACTTTCGACGCCTTCGTTGGCGAATATACCCGCGGCAAGCCCGCCCCCTGCGCCTCAGTGGGCAGCCAGGCGAAATTCGTCTCGGACGCGGAGGGAAAGATCGCGGTCGATCACCTCTTTCGCTACGAGGAGCAGGACCGGCTGATCGGGTTCCTGTCGGACCGGCTGTCGGTGCGGCTCGAGTTGCCCCGTCTGAATGTCTCGCCCGCGATGGAGGTGTCTCTCAGCCCCGCGACCGAGGCCAAGCTGCGCCGCAAATGCGCCCCCGAATTCGACGTCTGGGACGCGGCGGGCAAGTGAGGGCGCGCCTCCGGCGCGCGCCTTCGGCATGAGTATTTTCGGAAAGATGAATGGGATCAGGCGTCCCGTTCCATGATCCACTCGACCTCCGGGGCGGGCACGAAACGCCATTTGCGCAAGGGTCCGGCCATGACGTTGAGGTAATACATCTCGAACCCGTAGGGCGCGCCGCAGGGATGGTGCCCGCGCGGCACCAGCACCACATCGCCATCCGAGACGGCCATCGTCTCGTCAAGCCCGCCATCGTCGGTATAGACCCGCTGGATGCCGAAACCCGACGCGGGGTTCAGCCGGTGGTAATAGGTCTCTTCGAGATAGGTGATGCGGGGAAAATCGTCCTCGTCATGGCGGTGGCTGGGATAGGACGACCAGTGGCCTGCCGGGGTGAAGACTTCGGTCACCAGAAGGCTGTCGGCGTAATCCTCGGCCTCCATCGCGATGTTGTTGATATGGCGGGTATTGGTGCCGCGGCCGCGTTCGGTCAGGCTGATGCCGTCCGGACCGATGCGCCGCGGCGCGTGGTTGCCCTTTCCGGGCGCGGAGCAGACGGCAAGGGTGCAGTCGGTTTCGGCCACGGCCTCCCAGCTTTCGCCGTTCGGGACATAAAGGCAATGCGGCGGGGTCTTCTCGAAGACATGCATCCTGTCGCCCAGCACGCCCCATTCCTGCCCCGCGGCCCGGATCGCGGCCTTGCCCTCGACCATCACGAGGATGACTTCGCGGTCGCCGGTGACCTCTGCCGCGGTCTCGCCCGGGCGCAGACGGTAGAGCGAAAAGCCCACATAGCGCCAGCCCGCGCTTTCGGGCGTGATCTGATGGACCTTGCCGTGCCTGCCAAAGGGTTTGCGCAACAGATCAGTCATCCTTCTTCTCCCTGTAGTTCTCGGGGTCGAAGACCACGAAGAATTCGTATCCGCACCAGGCCGCCGCGGCGCCAAAGAGCAGCGCCCAGCCGAGATTGCCCGACGACAGTTCCACCATCGCCCAGCCGCCGGTGGCGGCCACGACCGCCACCCGACGCCCCACCGGTAGAAAGATCGGGTGGCGCACGTTGAAGAGATCCCGCCGGTCAGCCATCGATGGTCAGCCCGGACCGGGTGCAGATATCGACGATGTGGTCATAGCCCATCCTGGAATAGGTCTTCGGGTCGGCGCGGGCCGGGTCCTGTTCGGCCTCGACCACGATCCAGCCGGAATAGTCCATGGCGCGCAGCCGGTCGGCCACCTGTTGGAAATCGATCGACCCGTCCGGATCGCCCGGCACGGTAAAGGCGCCCGCGATCACGGCATCGAGAAAGCTCCGGTTCTCGGCGCGCATCCGGGCCGTCACGTCGGCGCGCACATCCTTGAAATGGACATGGCTGATCCGGTCGCCCCAGCGGTCGAGCACGCCCATCACGTCCGCCCCGCCGAACCGCAGGTGGCCGGTGTCGTACAGAAGCGTGACCTCCGGCCCCGTCCCCTCCATCAGCCAGTCGATATCCTCGCCATCCTCGATCATCGACCCCATGTGGTGATGATAGGCCAGAACCATCCCCTGATCCGCCATCCAGCGGGCCAGTTCGGTCAGCCTCGCGCCGTAGCCCGCGATCTCGTCGCGGGTGAGCTTGGGCCGGTTCGCAACGGGTGTGCCGATATCGCCCTGAACGGTGTTCGAGCATTCGGCATAGACAAGGCAGGGCGCGCCCAGCGCCACGAATTGCGCGACCTGCTGGCGGACATTCCCGATCTCGGTGGCCACGTCATCGGCCATCAGGTTGCCCGAACACCAGCCGCCGCACAGCGCGATGTCATGGGTCCGCAGGTAGTCGCGCAAGCCTTCGGTGTCATGCGGCATCCGCCGGCCACGTTCGACACCGGTATAGCCGATCTCGCGGGCCTCGGAGAGGGCCTGCTCCATCGTGTAGGCGGCGGTCAGGTCCGGCAGGTCGTCGTTCTGCCAGGCAATGGGAGAAATCCCGATCTTCACGGCCATGTGGCGGCTCCTAATCTGCGCGCTGCGTCTTCTTGTTTTCGACAAAGGCCGCGCGGGCCTCGTGGACCTGCGGCCGCTCCGACACTTCGGGCACGCCCACTTCCCACCAGGTGCCGCCATATTCGGTGCTGGGATAGGGGTCGGTGTCGATGACAACGACATAGGGCCCCTTGACCTCGCCCCGCTTGGCCAGCGCCTGTTCAAGCTCGGCGATGGAGCCGACCTTGACGCTGGTCGCGCCCATGGCGCCTGCATGGGCGGCAAAGTCGATGGCCGACGGCACCTCGTGGATCGTGTGGTCCAGCAGGCAATTGAACTCCGCCCCGCCGGTGCCCATCTGCAACCGGTTGATGCAGCCATAGCCGCGGTTGTCGGTCACGACCAAGGTGAAGGAAATACCCATCATGGCGGCGGTGGCCATCTCGGAATTGGCCATCATGTAGGTGCCGTCGCCGGTAAAGCAGATCACGTCCGCGTCTGGCTGGGCCATCTTGATGCCGATGGCGCCGGGGATCTCGTAGCCCATGCAGGAAAACCCGTATTCCATGTGGTAGGAGCCGGGGCGGCCCGCCTTCCACAGCTTGTGCAACTCGCCGGGCATGGTGCCGGCGGCGCACATGACCACGGTATTGTCGCGCGCCTGCCGCTGCACCGCGCCCACGACCTGCATGTCGCTGGGCAGCGCGTTGCCGTCGCCGGGCTCGTCGGTCACCGGGTCGACCTTGGCGAACCAGTCGGCCTTGGCCTGCGGTGCGGGCGGCTCTGGCGCATATCCCGCCAGTTCGATGGCAAGTTCGGTCAACCCGGCCTTCGCATCGGCAAGCACCGGCAGAGCGCCATGCTTCATCGCGTCATGGGCCTGCACGTTGAGAGAGATGATCCGCCGGTCGGGATTGCGGAACAGCCCCCAAGACCCGGTCGTGAAATCCTGGAACCGCGTGCCGATGCCAAGGATCAGATCGGCCTCGGCGCAGCGGTCATTTGCAGGCTCGCCCCCGGTGACGCCGATGGGGCCGAGGTTCAGCGGATGATCCCAGGGCAGCGCCGATTTGCCGGCCTGCGTCTCGACGACGGGGATGTTGTGAGCCTCGGCGAAGGCGCGCAGATCCTCGGTCGCGCCCGAATAGTGCACGCCGCCGCCCGCAACGATCACGGGGCGTTTCGCCTTGCGGATCACGTCGATCGCGCGGTGCAGCTCGTGCGGGTCGGGATGGATGCGGCGCTGATACCAGGTGCGCGGCTCGAAAAAGCTTTCGGGATAGTCGTAGGCCTCGGCCTGGGTGTCCTGACAGAAGGCCAGCGTCACCGGCCCGCATTCGGCCGGGTCGGTCAGCACGCGCATCGCGCGCGGCAGGGCGGTCAGGAGGTGTTCGGGCCGGCTGATCCGGTCGAAATAGCGGCTGACGGGGCGGAAGCAGTCATTGGCGCTGACCGTGCCGTCGGTGAAATCCTCGATCTGTTGCAGCACCGGATCAGGCCCGCGATTGGCGAAGACATCGCCGGGGATCAGAAGGACCGGCAGGCGGTTGGCATGGGCAAGGGCGGCGGCCGTCACCATGTTGGTGGCCCCCGGCCCGATCGACGAGGTCACCGCCATGGCGCGGCGGCGGCGCAACTGCTTGGCATAGGCGATGGCCGCATGTGCCATGGTCTGTTCATTGTGGCCGCGATAGGTGGGCAGCTGGTCCTGCGCCCCGTGCAGCGCCTCGCCCAGCCCCGCCACGTTGCCATGGCCAAAGATCGCCCAGATGCCGGCGATGAAGGTCTCGCCCTCTTCGGTCTTCTGTGCGGTGAGCCAGCGCACCATTGCCTGCGCGGCGGTCAGTCGGATCGTCTTTGCCATCGGATCACTCCTTTTGCGCACGGGCGCCGGCCCGTGCCTTGTCCCAAATCTCGCAGAGCCGCGCGTAACGGTCTGCCATCTGCGTCACGGCCTCCGCGTCGGTCATCGTGCCCGTGAACCAGGCCCGGGCCGCGTCGCCAAAGATCGTGCGCCCCACGGCAAAGCCCTTGACCAGCGGCTGACGCGCGGCCAGCGCGAAGCTTGTCGCGAGGTCGTCCTCGGGCGCGTCGAGGCCCAGCACCACGATGCCCCGCGTGCGCGGGTCGTTGCGGGTGATCGCCTCCACGGCGTTCTGCCACGCGGCCTCGGTTCGAAACGGCTCGAGCTTCCACCAGTCGGGATAGATGCCCGCATCGTAGAAGGTCTGGATCAGCGTAGCCGTCGTCATGTCGTCGACGGGCCCGACCTTCGAGGGGATCACCTCGAGCAGGAACTCAAGGTTGTTGCGCCGGGCGGCCGTAAACAGCCGTTTAACGCGCGCGACCTGCATCTTTGCCGTCTTGTCGTCGTCATCGGGATGACAGAAGACCAGAAGCTTGACCACGTTTTCCCGCGCCCATTCGCGCAGGCCCCCCAGATCCTCGCCCAGTTCGGGCTCGAACTCCACGGGGCGGGAGCCGGGCAATTCCGCGGGCCGCCCGATCCACAGGCCCGACCCCGAGGCCCGGTGCAGCGCCGAGCGCCCGATCCGGTTGTCGCACAGGATGCCAAATCCCCCCTGCCCGTCCGCGACCCTCAGCGCCGCATCAAGGCACAGCGCCTTGAAGGCCGCGCCCTTGTCGGGGCTGTAGCCTTCCATCTCTTCAAGCTGCGCGCGGTGATCGAAGGCAAATGTCCGCAGGTCCGGCCAGTCGCCTGCCCGGTTCGTCGCCCAGTGGACTTGTTCCAGTTCCGCGTCATTGCGCAGGTCAGGCCGCTTGATGCCGCGCTCGAAGAAGAACTGCATCTCCTCCCAGCTGGGATAGGCCGGCGTGCAGCCGTGGCGCGACACCGCAAAGGCCCCGCAGGCATTGGCGTATTTCAGCGCGGTGGGCCAGTCCTCGCCATCAAGCCAGCCCTTGAGCAGCCCCGACATGAAGCCGTCGCCCGCGCCCAGCACGTTGAAGACCTCGATCGGAAAGCCCGGGCCCGCCTCGCCGTCATCAAGGCTTTGCGGTATCTTGCCCGCAAAGGCCACAGCACCAGCGGCCCCCCTCTTGCACACAAGCGTGGCCCCCGACACCGCGCGCACCGCACGCAGGGCGGCCAGCGTGTCGGTGGTGCCGCCCGCGATATGAAACTCCTCCTCCGTGCCGACGATCAGGTCGAACAGGTGCAGCGTCGATTGCAGCTTGGCCGTGACCTTTTCGCTTTCGACAAAGCGGCTTTCACCCTCGCCATGGCCCGCCACGCCCCACAGGTTGGGCCGGTAGTCGATATCAAGCGCGGTCTGCATCCCCGCCTCGCGCGCGATGCCCAGCGCCTTGAGCGTCGCGGCCTCCACCCGGGGGTGGCTGAGATGCGTGCCGGTCGCGACCACGGCCCGCGCGCGCCGGATGAAATCGGGGTCGATATCCGCCTCGGTCAGGCCCATATCGGCGCAATTCTCGCGGTAGAAGATCAGCGGAAAGCTTTCCTGATCGCGGATGCCCAGAAGCACCAGCGCCGTCAGCCGGTCAGGGTCGGTCTTGACGCCTTGGGTATCGACGCCCTCGCGGGCCAGCTGTTCGAGGATGAACCGGCCCATATGTTCGTCGCCCACCCCCGTGATCACCGCGGACCGCAGGCCCAGCCGGGCCGTGCCGCAGGCGATGTTCGTGGGAGAGCCGCCGATATACTTGTCGAACGACCCCATATCCTCGAGCCGCCCGCCGACCTGCGCGCCGTAAAGATCGACCGACGACCGGCCAATGGTGATCACATCAAGGCTGTCTGACATGGCTCAGCCCCCGATCTCCGACACGTTGACGGCGCGGCCCTCGCGCGCCGAGATCACCGCCGCATCGGCAAGGATCAGCGCCATCAGCCCGTCATGGCCGGTGGTCGGCGTCTCGGTGCCGCCCTCGACGGCGGCAACGAAGGCGTCGATCTCGGCGGCATAGGCCTCGGTATAGCGGTCCATGAAGAAATTCAGCAGCGGCGCCCGGGTGAACCCGGCCGCCCCCGCGACCTCGATCCCGACTTCGTGGCGGTTCTGCGCCGCGGCCATGCCGCGCGAACCCAGAACCTCGACCCTCTGGTCATAGCCATAGGTGGCGCGGCGAGAATTGGTGATGATGGCCTGCTTGCCCGAGGCGGTGCGCAGGATCACGTTGGCGCTGTCGTAATCGCCCAGATCGGCGATCGCCGGATCGGTCAGGACCGACCCTTGTGCCATGACCGTCTGAACCTCTTCGCCCAGAAGCCAGCGGGCGACATCGAAATCATGGATCGTCATGTCGCGGAAGATCCCGCCCGAGCGTTTGATGTAATCGGCGGGCGGCGCACCGGGGTCGCGGCTGATGATGGTGACCATCTCGACCTCGCCCAGCCGGCCGCTGTCGACCTCGGCCTTCACGGCCCGGAAATCGGGGTCGAACCGGCGGTTGAAGCCCACCATCAGGGTGGCCCCCGTCTCGGCCACCACGTCGAGGCATTCGCGCACGCGGGCGACGCTCAGGTCGATGGGCTTTTCGCAGAACACCGCCTTGCCCTTGCGGGAAAACAGCTCGATCAGGTCGGCATGGGTGTCGGTGGGCGTGCAGATCGCCACCGCATCCACATCGGCGCTGTCCGCGATCTCGTCGATCTCGCGGATGTCGCAGCCATATTGGGCACTGAGTTCCTGCGCCGCGGCCTCGACCGGGTCGGCAATCGCCACGAGCCTTGCGCGCGCGCTTCCCGCGATGGCCCTGGCATGGGTCCGCCCGATCCGCCCAGCGCCCAGAATGGCGAAACCTGTAGTCATTGCTGTCGTCCTTTCTGACGGGCGGCGCACCGCCCTGATTGATGGTCTGAAAATGGTCCGTCCCCGCGCATGGAGGCCCCGCGGGTCTCAGCCCGCCCCGGTCTCGATCCCGGCGAGGAAGCCTGCGAATTCATCGTCCGCGATGGGCACCACATGCTCGGGGCCCGGATAGGTGCCGGTCTCGACATCGGCGCGAAACTCTCCGAAGGCCGCGATCCTCTCTTGCTGGAGGCGATCCATCTCGGCGAGGAAATCGCGGTAGGTCCGGGCGTGGCGGGGCCTGTGGCCGCGCGTGTAGCCAAGCACGTCCTCGGCAAAGAGGTATTGTGCATCGGCTCCGCTGCCCGCGCCCATGCCCAGCATGATGAGCGAGGTGCGTTTGGTGATCTCGGCGGCGACCCGGTCGGGCACCACCTCAAGCTCGGCACCGAAACAGCCCGCCTCCTCGAGCGCCTGCACATCGCGCCAGACCTTGAGCGCGCCGGCCGCATCCTTGCCCACGGCGCGAAAGCCCCCCGTCCAGGTGTTCTTCGACGGGATCAGGCCCACATGGCCCACGACGGGGATGCCCTCGCCCGCCAGCGCGCGGATCGTGGGCAGGCCCGCGGCGCAATAGCAGCTGTCGCCGCCGATGCGGATCGCGGCATGGGTCGCGCGCAGGTAATCCTCGGTCGTGACGTGATCGCCGGGCACAAAGCCCACCTGCACGAAACAATCGCCCGCCGCGGCGCGCATCGCAGGCGACCAGAAATGATCGACGATGGATAGCATGTCGATCCCCGCCGCGGCCGCCGCCGACGCCTCCTCCAGCGTCTCGACATAGAGCATCGACAACTGACGCTTGCCCTTCAGGGCCCGGATATCCGCAACGGTGGGGCGTGCCATGGTCTGGCTCCTTTACCGGGAGATCGCCGTCAGGCGACCCCCTCCAGGTCATATTCGGGCTGGGTCTTGGCGCCTGTGATATAGGCCACGACGTCCTGCCCGTCGGTTTCGTGCTTGTTGAGGTTTGCCACGATCCGGCCCCTTCGGAAAACGATGATCCGGTCCACCAGATCCATCACCTGACGCATGTTGTGGCTGATCAGGATCAGCGGTTCGCCCTGCTCCTTCAGGGTGCGGACGATGTTCTCGACCTGCGCGGTTTCCTGCACGCCAAGGGCCGCGGTCGGCTCGTCCATGATGGTCAGCTTGGAATGAAAGCTTGCCGTGCGCGCGATCGCCACGCATTGCCGCTGACCGCCCGACATGTTCTGGATCGTGTTGCGGATATTGGGGATCTTCACACCAGTCTTCTTGAGCGCGGCCATCGTGTCGGCGCGCATGCCCTTGTAATCCAGAAGCCGGAACGGGCCCAGCCAGTTGGCCCAGGTCTTTTCGCGACCGAGGAACAGGTTGTCCGACACATCGAGGTGATCGGCGAGAGCCAGCGTCTGGAACACCGCCTCGATCCCAGCCTCGCGGGCATCGAGGGGGCCGGCAAAGTTGACCGGCTCGCCGTTGAAGATGATTTCGCCGCGCGTGCGCTGCTCGACCCCGGTGATCTGGCGCACGAAGGTGGACTTGCCCGCCCCGTTATCGCCCATGATCGCCACGTGTTCGCCGTTGCGCAGGACGAAATCCGCCCCTTCCAGCGCATGGACCCCGCCGTAATGTTTCGTCAGGTCGCGGGTTTCGAGGATGATGTCACTCATGGTTTTCTCCTCCCGTGTCATGACCGCGACGCGACGCGTTGCTGGCGCCACTGGTCAAGGACAACGGCGCTGATGATGATGACGCCCATGGCCATTATCTGGAAATATGCATCCAGCTTCACATAGGTAAAACCGGACTGGATCACGCCAAAGACCATGGCACCCAGAACCGTCCCGATGATGGAACCGCGCCCGCCGCGAAGGCTCACGCCGCCGATCACGGCCATGGCAATCGCGTAGAGTTCGTAGAACAGGCCCATGCCCGATTGCGCCGTCAGGTTCTTGGAACTGAGCAGGATTGCGGCGACAGCGGCCAGCATCGAGGCGATCATGTAGACCAGCACCTTGTGCCGCTTGACGTTGATGCCCGACATCCGCGCCGCATCCTCGTTGGAGCCGATGGCATAGGTGTGCTTGCCATAGACCGTATAGCGCAACAGGACATGGCACAGGATCGCCAGCAACGCGAACCAGATCACCGGCATCATGCCCGACCCCAGCCAGGCATAGCCTTCGGTGGGGAAGGAGATGGGCTGGCCCCGGGTCCACCATTGCGCGATGCCGCGGCAGATCAGGAACATGCCCAGCGTCGCGATGAAGGGCGGAATGCGGGTAAAGGCGATGAGCGTGCCGTTGATCCCGCCGATGCAGGCCCCGAAACACAGCCCCACGATCACCGGGACGATGACCGGCAGGTCCATCGCCCAGGGTCCGAACACGGCCGCGGGATTGGGGTTGCCGTTGACCATTTCGGTCTGGGCAAAGGACATCACGATCATCGCCGTCGCGGCCACCAATGGCCCCGAGGACAGGTCGATCCCGCCCGAAATGATGACCTGCGTCACACCCAGGGAGATGATCCCGATGATCGCGACCTGAAGAATGATGATCTTGAGACGCGACTCGTTGAAGATCGTGTCGAACCGGCCCTGCGTATCGAACAGGAAACTCTGCCCGTTCATGTAGGGCAATACCTGGCCGAGCACCTCGAACACCGCGACGATCAGAATCAGCGCGAAGAAGATGTTCATTTCGTTGGGCCAGGCCCGTCTTGACCGGTCGAATTTCAGACCGCCGATACCGTCTGCATGATCAGACATGCGCAGCTCCCCTGTTGGTCTTTGCCTTGTTGCCGCGCCCCAAGGGCAGCGGAATGGGCAGGGCGCGCGCGGCGCCCTGCCTCTTGCCAAGCCGTCAGGCTCAGTTCCGTTCGAGGAAATCGTCGAGGTTGGCCGGCGTGACCAGCTGGAACGGGATGTAGACCTTCTGGTCGACCTGTTCGCCGCGGGCCAGCGACAGAGCCGCATCGACCGAACCTTCGCCCTGGCCGAACGCGTCCTGGAACACGGTCGCATCGAGATCGCCCGCCTGCATCGCCAGAAGCGCGTCCTGGGTGGCGTCGACGCCGACCACGACCACGTCTTCCATCGAGATGCCATTGGCCTTCATCGCCTGGATCGCGCCGATGGCCATTTCGTCGTTGTTGGCGAAGACGACCTGGAAATCCTCACCGGAGGAGAGCCAGTTGGTCATCAGATCCTGCGCCTCGTCGCGCGACCAGTTCGCCGTCTGGCGGTCGATCAGCGTGATGAAGTTGCACATGTCGATGCCGAGGATGTCGTCGACGTCCTTCGTGCGCTGAACGGCCGCCTGGTTCGACAGCTGGCCCATCATCAGATAGCCCTGCGCACCGCCGGCATAGCCCATCGCGCGCAGCATCTTGCAGGCCTCGAAGGCGGCAAGCGTGCCGGATTCGATCTCGTTCGACGCGACGAAGGCCTGGTTTTCGGGCAGCTCATCGACGTTGATCGGCTCGCGGTTGATATAGACCAGCGGAATGCCGGCGGATTCGGCGGCGGCGGTCATCGCCTGCGTGGCCGAGGTGTCGACGGCATTGACGATGATCGCATCGACACCGCTGGCGATGAAGTTGTTGATCTGGTCGAGCTGGCGCGCGACGTCGTCCTGCGCATCCTCGACCTGCAGCTCCACGCCATCGAGGCTGTCGGCATATTCCACCATGCCGTTGCGCATCACCGTCAGGAAGTTGTCATCGAACCGGGCGATCGAGGCACCGATCGTCTCGGCCATCGCGGTGGTGCCGAGAAGCGTCGCCAGGCCGGCGGCAATAAGGGTCTTTTTCATTGTGTTCCTCCCAGAACGGGTGCCGGCTCACCCAGTCATCTCTTGCCGGAACGCCCCGGAACGGGGCCGTAACTCACCCCCGTGTCGTCATGCCGCCTTCGCGGCGATCCGATCGCGGATGAAGTCGAATGACCCGGCAAGCTCGCCCGCCGGGTCCATGCTCGCGTGAACGGAGGTCGCGAAGGCCTCCACCGAGATCGGCCCGTCATATCCGCCACGGATCAGGGCGCCGATCTGTTCGATATTTCCAAGCCGGTCGCGCGCATCCACATGGACGCGGTGCGCGTCGGTCATTTCGCCCACCGAAAGGGCCGGGTCCGTCACGCCCGAGATGTGGACGACCCCCGTCATCTCGGGAAAGAGATCCGTCTCGCCGGCAAGGTGATGATGAAAGGTGTCATGGACCAGGCGGAACCTGTCGGCATGGCCCATGGCGGCGATCGCGTCCACCGCTTCGGATTTCAGGCGCAGGGACGAGATCTCGAAGCCCAGCGGCTCGACCAGCCCGATCAGCCCGTGTTCGGCCAGCATCGGGCCCAGCTCGCGCAGCGCCACGCGCAGATTGGCCTGCCGTTCGCCATTGCCGCGGCCGCCCCCGTCATTGCGCGGGATCAGCGCGACCGCCTCGGCCCCGCAAGCCCGCGCGATCTTCATCAGGTCTTCGGCCTCGCGCGCCTTGTCGTCGGACCAGATGTTGAAGGATTTGACCTCCGCCAGGGCAAGGATCCGCACACCCCGTCCGGCGGCGTCCCGCGCCACCTCGGTCGGGTCGACCCCGTCGAACAGCGCGCCCCGCAGATCGTTGCGGAATTCGACGCCCACGCAATCCGTCGCCGCTGCCATGTCAAGCAGGGCATCGTAACGGATACGCGGCACCGTCATGTGGTTGATCGCGAAACGCAGCACGTGACTGTCCTCCCGGTTTGCCGGCTGGCCGGCGCGAACCATCCTCCCCGATGATCCGCAGCGCCAGCCTGTCGTCATTTACCCCCGCCGGTCAATCGTCATGGTTCGCATTCTGTCAAAACGTGAGGGTTCTTGATCAGAGCAATGAGGTATTTCCATCATACCGACTCGGGCAGGTAGAGACGGGGTTCGAGAAAATATTGTCCCGCCAGATCGACGAAACCCGACCGCGCGGTCGCGATCATCATCTCCATCGTGTCGCGGCAGACCTCGGCCAGAGGCGTGCCGATCACCATGGAGACGTAGCGGTCGGACAGACCCGCGCGCGATTCGGGGGTCAACTCGTTCACCACAAGCGCCACCGCCCCCGCCTCGCGCGCCTCGCGCAGGGCTGCGATCGCCCCCTCCATCCCGCCGCCCGCGACATAGATGCCCCGCAGATCCGCGTGCCGCGCCAGAAGGTCGAGGGTTGCCTCGTAGGTCAGCTGCCGCGTCTCGAGATTGACCAGCGTGTCCAGCACGCCGAACTCGGGCGCGTATTCGCGGAAATAACTTCGGAACCCGGTCTCGCGCAGCTCGTGTCCATGCCATCTGTGCCCGCCGACAAAGACCGCAAGCTTGCCGCTGCGGGTCGCGGATTTATGCACCATGTATCCGGCAATTCGCCCTATTTTCAGGTTGTTGAGCCCGATATAGGCCTGCCGGACCCCTTGCGCGAAATCGTTGAGAAGCGCAAAGACCGGCGTGCCGGCCTCCTGCACCTCGATCACGGCATCGGTGATCGAATGGTGGGTGATCGCGGTGGCGGCGATCCCGTCCACCTCGCCCGCCAGCGCCCGCATCTCGGCGATGAAATCGGCCGGGCTCTGCGAGGCGGAAAACCGGATCACCGGCTCCACATGGGCGGTGGTGATCGATTGGGCGGCATCTTCGATCGCCTGCCGGAACTGGCGGTAGAAGGCCTGCTTTTCCTTGTGCAGGACAAAGCCCAGCCGCATCCGTTCGACATCCGGGGCAAGCCGCTGCGCGATCAGTCCCGCGGCGTGGTAGCCCACCTCCCGCGCCGCATCGAGGACCCGGCGCGCCGTTTCCTCCCGGACGCGGGAGCGCCCGTTCAGCACCCGGTCGACGGTCGCGACACTGACCTGCGCGGCCCGCGCGACATCGGTGATCGTGGGTCGTTTTCCCATCCTGCCCCCGCAATCCGATGACGGAAATGATGTGATTCCATCATGGATGATGGCCCATCTTGACGGATTTTGACAAGAAGGCTTCCGATCCCTCTTATTCAATCGCCGCGCAGGCCGTAATCTTGCCGCGATCAGAGGGAGGATCGACATGACGAAACGTGACTACAGCCTGTCGGGAGCCGATGCGGAACGCGCCGTCGCCACCGGGCTGGCGACGGCCGAGTGGTATCACTCGGACATCTCCCGCAAGGACATGAAGGCGTTGATGAAACGCGAGGATGGGCCTGCGATCCGCGACACGATCATCTGGATCGGGGCGATGGTCGTTCTGGCCGGAGCAGGCATCGCGCTCTGGCCATCCTGGTGGTCGGCGCCGTTCTGGCTCGCCTATGGGGTGCTCTATGGGTCGGCATCCGATTCGCGGTGGCACGAATGCGGGCACGGCACCGCGTTCAAGACCCGCTGGATGAACGACGTGGTCTACCAGATCGCCTGCTTCATGATCGTGCGCAATCCGCATACCTGGCGCTGGTCCCATGCCCGCCACCACACCGACACCTATATCGTGGGTCGCGATCCCGAAATCGCGATCATGCGGCCGCCGGATCTGGCCCGCGTGATCCTCAATCTGATCGGACTTCTGGGCCCGATCAACGGGTGGAAACGGATGCTGGCCAATGCAACCGGCCAGCTGAGTGCCGACGAGAAGAGCTATATCCCCGAAGCCGAGCAGCCCAAGGTGATCCGTGTCGCCCGGATCTGGACGGCGATCTATGCGGGCGTGATCGGGCTGGCGCTGGCCATGGGATCGATCCTGCCGCTCATGGTGATCGGCCTGCCCAGCATCTATGGCGCCTGGCATTACGTGCTGGTGGGTCTTCTCCAGCACGGGGCACTCGCCGACAACGTGATCGACCATCGGCTCAATTCCCGCACCGTCTATATCAACCCGATCAGCCGGTTCATCTACTGGAACATGAACTATCATATCGAACATCACATGTTCCCCATGGTGCCCTATCACCGGCTGCCGGAACTGCATGCCCGCATCCGCGACGACCTGCCCGAACCCACCCCCTCGATCCTTGCGGGCTACCGGGAGATGGTGCCGGTCCTGCTGCGGCAGCTGAAGAACGAAGAGGTCTATCTGCGCCGCGACCTGCCGCCCGCCGCGCGGCCCTATCGCGAAGACCTGCACGAGGCGGCCCTCGGCGGAGCGGCCAGGGGTCCGGCGCCCGCGCCGCTGGCCCAGCCGGCCGAGTGAGGCATGCCCCCGGGCGCGCGCCGGATCATTCTGGCGCGCGGCAGGAGGACGAGGCATGGCGGTGACCCTCAAGGATGTGGCTCAGCGGGCGGGCGTGTCGCGCTCGGCCGTGTCGCGCACCTTCACCGCCGGGGCCTCGGTCTCGCCCCGGATGCGGGCGCGGGTCGAAAAGGCCGCGCAGGAGCTGGGCTACAGCCCGAACCTCATCGCCCGCAGCCTGACCACGCGGCGGACAGAACTGATCGGCCTCGTGGCCGACAATTTCCGCAATCCGGTCTTTCTCGAGGTCTTCGACCTGTTCACCGCCGGATTGCAGGCGCGCGGTCTGCGCCCGCTTCTGGTGAACCTGTCGGGCGAGACCGATCCCCGCGATTCGCTCGACATGCTGCGCGCCTATTCGGTGGACGGGGTCGTCGTGGCCTCCTCCACCCTGCCGCCCGCCTTTGCCGAGGCGTTCAGCGCGGCCGGCGTGCCCGTCGTCCATGCCTTCGGCCGGCCCTCGGCGCGGCCCCGCGTGCCGGTGGTGGGGATCGACAACCGCGATTGTGGACGGCTGGCGGCGGAGACGCTGGTGGCGCGCGGCTATCGCAGGCTGGGCTTTCTGGGCGGACCGGAAGCCGCCAGTTCCACCCAGGACCGGCTTGCCGGGTTTCGGGACGTGCTGGCCCGGCACCCCGGGATCACCGCCGATATCCATTTCGCACGCGCCTACAGCTTTGCCGCCGGACGCGAGGCGATGACGCGCATCCTGTCGCAGGACCCGGCCGAGGCCTATTTCGGCGGCGATGACGTGCTATCCATCGGGGCCCTGTCGGCCATCGCCGATGCAGGGTTCGATGTGCCCGGCGATATCGGGATCCTCGGGCTCAATGACATGGAGATGGCCGGCTGGCAGAACATTGCGCTCACAACGATCCGACAGCCCATCGCCCGGATCGTGGAGGCCGCGATAGACCGCATGGCCCTTCTGCTCGAGGCCCCAGACACGCCGCCCGATGTGCGCCTCTTTGCCTGCGACGTGGTGGAACGCGGCACGCTGAGGCCACAAAATTCGCGAATTTTGTGACCGCCCGGCGCCGGGCCTATCCGGCGCCGGGGCAACAAATTTCCCGAAATTTGTTGCGCCTACCGGAACATCGGCGGGCGTGCGTCGACCCAGGCGCCCTCGGCCTTGCCCGATTGCGCGACCGCAAAGACCGCCGCCATCGACCGCAACCCATCCTCGGCGCGCGGATAGAGATCGGCGGCCGGATCGCAGGGACGCCCCTCCTTCTTCGCCCGGATCGCCTCGGCCAGATCGCTGTAGATGTTGGCGAAGGCCAGAGGCATGCCCTCCGCATGGCCCACCGTCACACGGCTGGACCGGTCAGCCTCGGGCGACAGGTTCGCCTCGCCCCGCTCGATCACCTGAAGACGCTGGCCCAGCGGCATCCAGTAAAGCTGGTTCGGCTGTTCCTGCGCCCAGCGAAGACCGCCCTTTTCGCCAAAGACCTGGATCGTCAGCCCGTGCTGGTTTCCCAGCGCGACGGACGAGGTCCAGAGCCGGCCGACCGTGCCGCCCGACATGCGGAAATCGACCATCGCGTCGTCTTCCAACTCCCGGCTTTCGATGGCGCTCACCGTATCGGCCGAAAGCCGTTCGACCTCCTGGCCGGTGACGAAACTGGCCATGTGCATGGCGTGGATTCCGCAATCGGCGAATTGCGCCGACACGCCGGCCTGGGCCGGATCATAGCGCCAGCGCACCCGCGGATTGTCGGCATCCCCCGCATCGGCGTGATGTCCATGGGCGAATTCGGCCTTCACCACCCGGATCCGGCCCAGATCGCCGCGCGCCACCATGGCGCGCATGTGCCGCACGAGGCTGTAGCCCGAATAGCCGTAATTGACCGCGCAGATGCGACCCGTCTCGCGCGCGAGGCCCACGATCTCCTCGGCCTCTTCGACAGTCATCGTCATGGGCTTTTCGCAGAGCACGTGAAAGCCCTCGGTCAGAAAGGCCCTGGTGATCTCGAAATGGGTGGCGTTGGGCGTGGCCACCGTCACGAGGTCGATCCTGTCGTCGCGCGACGTCTCGCCTGCCAGCATCTCGCGCCAGTCGCCATAGGCGCGGTCGGCCGCAAGGCCCAGCCTCTGGCCATAATCGCGCCCCGCCTCGGGTCGGTGATCGAGCGCGCCCGCAACAAAGTCGAACGCCCCGTCCAGCCCCGCACCCAGCCGGTGCGCCGGGCCGATCTGGCTGCCTTCGCCGCCGCCGATCATGCCCCAGTTCAGTCTTGCCATGATGTCCTCCTGACCGGCGCGGAGGCCGGTTCTGTCCCTTGGGGAGCGTTAGAACCCGATGCTTTCGAGATAAGCGCGATTGGCCGTCGCATCGTCAAGCGGGGCCACGTCAAGCGTCGGGTCGCAATCCTGCTCGACCGTGCACCAGCCCTCGAACCCGGCCTCGACGAGCTGGGCCCTGACGGCCGGGAAATCGACGGCACCCTGCCCCAGATTGCAGAAGATGCCCTGCCCGCAGGCATCGTAGAATCCGGTGCGGTCCTGCACCACCCGGGCCTTTACCGATGGGTCGATATCCTTGAAATGCATATAGGAAATCCGCCCCATATGCCGTTTCATGAAGGCCACGGGATCATATCCCGCATAGACGTGGTGCCCGGTATCGAGGCAGATTTTCAGCGTGCCCGCATCGGTTTCGTCAAGAAGCCGTTCCAGTTCGGGTTCGAAATCGATGAAGCCGCCCGCATGGGCATGGATCGACACGGTCAGCCCGTAATCCTGCGCCCCCAGCCTGGCCACGATGGCGATCCGGTCGCGGAAGGCGGCCCATTCGGCCTCGTCCATCTGTTCGGCCTCGTCGGGGCGGCCGGCGGTGGGGGCCCGACGCGGCGAGATCGAATCGATCAGCACAAGGTGCTTGGCCCCATGCGCCACGAGCGACCGGCAGGTCCGCACCGCGCCATCCATCACCTCGTCCCAGGCCGCCGGATCGTGGAAGGGCCGGAAGACGACCCCGCCGATCAGCGTCAGCCCCTCTTCGGCCAGCGCCTCGCCCAGGATGCCCGGATCCTCGGGCATGAAACCCACCGGGCCCAGCTCGATGCCCTTGTATCCGGCCTCCGCGCAGTCGCGCAGAACCTGCCGCCACGACGGATTGCGCGGATCGTCCGCGAATTCGACACCCCAGGAACAGGGCGCATTTCCTACCTTGATCATGATGTTACCCTTGAAAGTTGAGAGGGCTTTGCCAGCTGCGCGCGGCATGCGAGGCCCGTGCAGCCGCGATGACGGCATGCACCTCGAGCCCGTCGCGGAAGGTCGGCCAGACCGGCGCGCCCCCGTCGATCGCGCGCAGGAAATCATGCGCCTCGATGATGATCTGGTCCTGATATCCGGTGCCGTGCCCCGGACCCTGACAGAAGGGCAGGTAATCGGGATGGGCGGGTCCGGTCAGGATCTTGCGAAATCCCTGCTCGGCCGCCGGTGCCGTCGCATCGTAAAGCCAGATCGCGTTCTGATCCTCCTGATCGAAACGGATCGCGCCATTCGTGCCGAACACCTCGTAGGCATAGCCCATCTTGCGGCCCGTCGCGACGCGGCTGGCCGCGATGTGACCGTGCACGCCGCAATCGAAGCGGACCATCATCTGCACCTGGTCGTCATTGGTGACGACCATGCCGTCGCGTTCGGGGATCACCGTTTCCATGACCGCGTTGACCTCGGCGATCGGCCCCATCAGCGCAAGGGCCGCATTGATCGGATGCGGCGCGAGATCACCGAGGCAGCCATTGGCCGCCCCCTGATACCGCCACGCGGCCAGCCCGGCCCCGGTCGCGAAATCTTCCATGTGCTCGCAGCGGAACCCGGTCAGCTGCCCGATCCGGCCCTCGGCGATCAGGTGCCGCGCGAACTGGGTCGCGGGCGTCCGGCTGTAATTGTAGGCCACCATGTTCACCACGCCGGCAGCCTCGGCGGATGCGACCATCTGCGCGGCCTCGGCCACGTCAAGGCCCATGGGCTTTTCGCAAAGAACGGGTTTGCCCAGGGCCATGGCCGCCTGCGCGATCTCGAGATGGGTCGATTGCGGAGAGGCGATGATCACCGCCTCGACAGACGGGTCCTCGACAAGGCTGCGCCAGTCGCCGGTGCCGCGGGCAAAGCCGAAGGCCCGGGCATATCGGTCGGCACTTTGATCCGAACTTGCGGCGATGACCGACAGACGCGGGCGCAGACGGGTTTCGAAGACCGCGCCAACGGCGGCCATGGCCACCGAATGGGCCTTGCCCATATAGCCGCCGCCGACCACGCCGATCCCGATTTCGGTCATCCCGTCCTCCCGTCAGATTCGATTTGCAACCGGTTGCAAAATTCGTATCGTTCGTCGCGAACCCGTGCAAGCGCCCAATGTGGCGCGCGATGAAAAAAGGCGTCCCGTCATGCATGCGATCCGTGGAAACAGGTTTCTCGTCATCGGACGGGCGGGCATGGATCTGTATGCCGACCCGCCCGGCACCACGATCGAGGAGGCAACGCACTTCACCGCCGCACTTGGCGGCTCCTCGGCCAATATCGCGGCCGGTCTCGTGCGTCAGGGGGCGGAGGCCGCGCTTCTGACCCCGGTGTCGGACGATGCGGTCGGGCGGTTCGCGCGGGCGCAGCTGCGCGCCTATGGCGTCGACGACAGCCATGTGACGGCCGTGGGAGGCGAGGCGCGCAATTCGCTGGCCGTGGTGGAAACCCGGCTCGAGAACACGCAATCGGTGATCTACCGAAACGGTGCCGCCGATTTCGAACTGACCGAGGAGATGGTCGCAGGCGTCGATTTCTCGCGGTTTGACACGCTGGTCACGACCGGCACCGTTCTGGCGGCGGGCCCGTCTCGCGGGGCGGCGTTCCGCGCCTTCGAGACCGCCCGCCACCACGGGCTTCCGGTCATTTTCGACATCGACTACCGGCCCTATAGCTGGTCGTCCCCGCGCGAGGCCGAACTGACCTATTCCCGCGCCGCCGAGATGGCCGACATCATCGTCGGCAATGACGTGGAATTCGGTTTTCTCGCAGGTGATCACGACAAGGGTCTGGATGCCGCCCGCAGCCTTGCGCGCACACGCGACCGGATCGTCGTCTACAAGATGGGCGAAGAAGGGGCGATAACCATCTGTGATCGAGACGAATTTCGCACAGGCATCTATCGGACCAAGGCCCTGAAACCGACCGGCGCCGGCGACGCCTTCATGGCATCCTTCCTTGCGGCCCTTGCCTCGGGGCATGTGCTTCGGGATGCGGTGCTGCGCGGCTCGGCTGCGGCGGCCATCGTGGTCGCCCGCGTCGGATGTGCCCCGGCCATGCCCGACAGCAAGGAACTCGACGAATTTCTCACCCTTCACGACGCGCCGATCTGACCCCGAAAGGACAGGCCATGCATATCCCCCCCTTCGACAACCAGAACAAGCCGATCGTCGATGCCGGCGACGCCACTGTTCCGCTGAACTATTTCAACATCGTCAAGCTGAGCCGCGATCAGGCTTTCGACTACCAGGTGCCGGGTTACGAGACCTGCATCGTGCCCGCCACCGGCACCGTCGACGTGGAGGTCGAAGGCGAAAGCTGGTCAGCCATCGGCGGCCGTGGGCAGGATGTCTGGGACGGAGAGCCCGAGGGCGTCTATGTCCCCTCCGGTGCCAAGGCGCGGATGATCTGCACGAGCGACACGGCCGAAGTCTTTGTTGCCGGGGCGAAATTCGACGAGACGCTCGCGCCCTTCGCGGTGCGCGCGGATGAGCTGGACCTTGTGCAATACGGGTCGGACGACACCAAGACCCATCGCAAGATCAAGCATATCCTGGGCCAGAAACAGGCGGACCGCGTGGGCCGGCTTCTGGTGAGCGAGCTCTACACCGTGGGTGCCGGCGGCTGGTCGGGTTTTCCCAGCCACAAGCACGACACCGACCGCCTGCCCGACGAGACGCGCCACGACGAGACCTACAATTTCCGGTTCCGGCCCAATCACGGCTCGGGGCTTCAGATGCTCCAGCGCGAGGATGGCAAGCCGGGCGACGCCTACCATATCGTCGACGGCTCGACGATCTGCATCGACACGGGCTATCACCCCTGCGCCGTGCTGCCGGGATACGAGATGTATTACTTCACCATCCTCGGCGGGCTGAGCCAGCGCAGCCTTGTGCAATATTTCCAGCCCACCCATGCCTACCAGATCGAAACGATCCCCGGCATCAAGGACATGATCGCGAAATTCAAATGACAATCGCAACGTTACGGGACGTTCTTCAACCAGCACTTGAAGACGGATATGGCGTGGCGGGCCTTGTCTGCCTCGGCTGGGAGGATGCGCGCGCCTATATGCAGGCCGCCGAGGACGAGGGCCTTCCGGTCATCCTTCAGGCCGGGCCCGGTGCGCGGGCGCATATGCCGATCCCTGTCTGGGGCGCAATGCTGCGCCGCCTGGCCGAAGAGGCCACGGTGCCCGTCGTCCTTCATCTCGACCACGGCCGGTCGGCCGATGAGGCCCGCGCCGCCATCGAGGCGGGCTTTACCAGCATCATGTATGACGGCTCCCTTGATCCGCTGGACAAGAACATCGAGGACACGGCCCGCATCGCCGAATTGGCCCACCGGGCGGGTCTGTCCTGCGAAGGGGAACTCGGTGTCGTGGGCTATGTGGAGGGAACCCCGTCACAGGGGACAGACCCCGACGACGCGGCCCGTTTCGCAGCCGAGACGGGCATCGACGCGCTGGCCATTTCGGTGGGCAATGTCCACCTGCGGACCAGGGCCGCTCAGGGCCTGGACCGCGCCCGCATCGACGCGATCGCCACGCGCACCTCCCTGCCGCTCGTCATCCATGGCGGATCGGGCGTTCCGCCCGAAGACCGGTTGCGTCTGGCCCGCGAGACGCCGATTTCCAAGTTCAACATCGGGACCGAACTGCGCCAGACCTTCGGCCACGCCCTGCGCGCCCGGCTGGCGCGAGACCCCGACATCTATGACCGCATCGCGATCCTGGGCGGGATCGAGCCCGACCTGCGTGCGGCGGCCCGCACCGTCCTGCGCGGGCTTGCGGGCTGAGCATTCATCGCGTTTAGTCGGCCCCGAGCTTTCGAAAGGCCGCGCCCCATGTCCATACATGCCCAGATCGTCGATGACCTGATCTCGCGCGAGATCGGCTTCATCACCACCGTGCCCTGCAAGCAGCTTGCCGGTGTCATCGCCGAGATCGAGGATCGCGACGGCATTCGCCACGTCCCCGCCAACAAGGAAGACGAAGGCATGGGTCTGTGTGCGGGCGCATGGCTGGGTGGTGTGCGGCCCTGCATCATCATGCAGAACACCGCTCTTGGCGTCACGATCAACGCGCTGACAACCCTGATCCAGTTCTATCGGATGCCGCTTCCGATGCTGATCTCCTATCGCGGCGAGGTCGGCGAACCGGTGGCCTGCCAGGTGGAAATGGCCATCCATACCAAGGCCTTGCTGGCGCAACTTCACATCCCGACCTACCATTTCCACCGGCGCGAGGATGCCGAGGAACTGCCCCGCATCCTCGATCACACCTTCATGTGCAACAAACCCTTGGCGATCCTGACCGATGCGACCTTCTGGGGAGGATACTGACATGATCCGCGCCGAGATCCTGCGCGAAATCGCGCCGCTGCTGCGCGAGGCACTGGTCGTGTGCAATATCGGCATCCCCAGCCAGGAACTTTATGCCATCGACGACCGGGACGGCAATTTCTACATGCTGGGCACGATGGGGCTTGCGTCGTCCATCGGGCTGGGGCTTGCCCTGTCGCAACCCAAGCCGGTGATCGCGATCGACGGCGACGGGTCGGTGCTGACCAATCTGGGCACCCTGCCCACCATCGCCAACAATCCCGCGCCGAACTTCATCCTTCTGATTGTCGACAATGGCGCCTATGGCTCCACCGGCGATCAGCCGACCTATACCGGGGGGCGAACCTCTCTGGCGCGCGTGGCGGAGGCCTGCGGATGCGAGCGGGTCATCGAGTGCATGGGCGAAGAGACGGCCGAGGTGCTGCGCGAGGCGCTCGATGCGGGCGAGATGACGGTGATCGTGGCCCGATGCGACAGCGGCAACGAAAAGATGCCCGTCATCCCGCTTGACCCGGTGGTGATCCGCGACCGGTTCATGACGGCCGTGCGGCGTTGATCGGGGGATGAAGGCGCTCGCCAATCCCCACCGTGGCACGGGGCTCGACCATTCCGATCTTGACCCGATGCCCTGGCCCAGCGTCGATACGGCGCGGGTCCGCGCCCTGCTCGCCCGCTGCCCCGCGGCGCGGGAGACACCGCTTTTGTCGGTGCCCGGGCTGGCGCGGCGCGCAGGTGTCGCCCGCCTCGACGTCAAGGATGAACGCGGCCGCATGGGCCTTGGCTCGTTCAAGGCTCTGGGGGCGGCCTATGTCATCGCCCGCGACGCCGAAGACGGCCGCGCGAAGGGCGCCACCTATGTGGCGGCGAGTGCCGGCAATCACGGGCTTTCGGTCGCGGCCGGCGCCCGCGTCTTTGGCGCGCGCGCGGTGATCTACCTTGCCGAAACCGTGCCTCAGGCCTTTGCCGACAGACTGCGCGCCGAAGGGGCCGAAATCGTCCGCGAGGGCGCCACCTACGAGGCCAGCATGGCGGCCGCCGGGGCAGCGGCAAAGGCACATGGCTGGCGCCTGCTCAGCGACAGTTCCTGGCCCGGCTATGCGGAGCGGCCCCATATCCTGATGGAGGGCTACCTTGCCCTCATGGACGAGGTGATCACGGGTCTCGACCAGCCGCCGACCCACATCTTTCTTCAGGCCGGTGTGGGCGGGCTGGCGGCGGCGGCCGCAACCCTTGCACGGGTCGCCTGGGGCGCTGCCCCGCAGATCATCGTCGTGGAGCCTGAGGCGGCACCGGCGCTCTTTGCGTCGGTCGAGGCGGGCGCGCCCGTGGTGACCGAAGGCCCGGTCTCGGCCATGGGGCGTCTCGATTGCAAGGAACCGTCGCTCATCGCGCTGAAGGGGCTGGCCCGCGATGCCGACATTTTCATGACGATCACCGAAAGCGAGGCCGCGGCGGGGCTTATGGTGACCGACGCCGAGGGCCTGCCCTCGACGCCCTCGGGCGCGGCGGGGATCGCAGGCTGTCTTGCGGCGGGCGCGGCCCTTGGTCTCGACACCGGCGCGCGCGTGCTGTGCATCCTCAGCGAGGGGCCGGAATGACCGATGCGTCGGGCTTTGCGCCGTCGGAATACAAGTCCCGCTGCGACGCGGCCCAGCGCCTGATGGCCGAGGCGGGTCTCGACGCACTCCTGCTGACGACCGAGGCCGACCTGCGCTATTTCAGCGGGTTCCTGACCCGGTTCTGGGAAAGCCCGACACGACCCTGGTTCCTGGTCCTGCCCGCGCGCGGCAAGCCCGTCGCCGTGATCCCCGAGATCGGCGCGCATCTGATGGGCCGGACCTGGCTTGACGATATCCGCAGCTGGCCGTCCCCCGACCCGCGCGACGACGGGGTCGGTCTGCTGGCCGACACGCTGCGCGAACTGGCCGGAGCACGGGGCCGCATCGGCCTGCCGTCGGGGCCGGAAAGCCATCTGCGCATGCCGATTGCCGATTACGAGGCGCTGAGGCGCCAGCTGCCCCAGGCCGCGTTCACTGGCGATGCGGGCATCCTGCGGGCGCTCAGGATGATCAAGTCTCCGGCCGAACAGGGCATCATCGCAGAGGCCTGCTCCATCGGAGGCCGGGCCTTCGCGCGCCTGCCCGAGATCGCGGCCGAGGGCCGTCCGCTGTCACGGATCTTTCGCGATTTCCAGCGGCTCTGCCTCGAGGAAGGGGCCGATTTCGTGCCCTACCTTGCCGGTGGCGCAGGTCCGGCCGGATATGCAGATGTGATATCTCCTGCCTCGGACCGGTCGATCGAGCGTGGGGATGTGCTCATGCTTGATACCGGGCTCACGCGGGCCGGGTATTTCTGCGACTTCAACCGCAATGTCACGGTGGGGCCCTGCGAGGCCACCGTCCACTCCGCCCACCGGCGCCTGCTTGACGCGGTCGAGGCCGGGGCCGCGGCGGCGCGGCCCGGTGCGCGGGCCTGTGACCTGTTTGCGGCGATGGACGCAGGTCTGACCGGTGGCAAGGGCGGCGCAGGTCGCTATGGCCACGGGCTGGGCATGCAGCTGACGGAATGGCCGTCGATCCTGCCTGCCGACGAAACGGAGCTGCGCCCCGGAATGGTCCTGACGCTTGAGCCGTCGGTGGCGACGGCGCCCGGGCTTTTGATGGTCCATGAAGAGGTGATCGTGATCACCGACGCGGCGCCCCGGTTCCTGACGCCGCGTGCGGAAGGGCCGTTGCCGGCCCTTCCCTGACCGCCGCTCAGCTGTCGGCGATCACGTCCTGACGCTGTTCGCCAAGACCGTCGATCCCCAGCGTGACCACGTCACCGGGCTTGAGATAGCGCTGCGGCTTCATCCCCATGCCCACGCCCGGAGGCGTTCCGGTGGAGATCACGTCGCCGGGATGCAGCGTCATGAACTGGCTGAGATAGGAGACGAGGTGCTTGACGCCATAGACCATCGTCTTGGTCGAGCCGTCCTGCATCCGCTCGCCGTTCACGGCGCACCACATGGCAAGATCCTGGGGATCGGCGACCTCGTCGCGGGTGACGAGCCAGGGGCCCAGCTGGCCGAAATTGTCGCAGCTCTTGCCCTTGGTCCAGTTGCCGGCGCGTTCGATCTGGAATTCGCGTTCCGAGACGTCGTTCGTCAGGGCAAAGCCCGCAACGTGATCCATCGCCTCGTCTTCGCTGACATATTTGGCGGGCTTGCCGATGATCACGGCCAGTTCGACCTCCCAGTCGGTCTTGACCGATTTGCGGGGGATGATGATCGGATCGTTGGGTCCGCAGACCGCCGAATTGGCCTTCATGAAGATCACCGGCTCCGGCGGCACGTCCATGCCCGATTCCGCGGCGTGATCGGCATAGTTCAGGCCGATGCAGATGAACTTCGTCAGCCCCGCCACGCAGGCCCCAAGGCGCGGGTTTCCCTCGACCAGCGGCAGGGTTTCGGGGTCGATCGCGGCCAGACGGGCCAGCCCGTCATCCAGCAGAACCTCGCCCGCGATATCCTCCACATGAGCGCTGAGGTCGCGGATTTTGCCTGCCGCATCAAGCATGCCCGGCTTTTCCGCACCGCGTTCGCCATATCTGAGAAGTTTCATGTTCCGTCTCTCCTTGTGATCCCTGGCCCTTCTATATCGCCGCAACCAGAGGGCTGACAGCCCCGTTTTCGCGAACCGTCGATCGGCGGATCGGCGCGCGCATCACATGTGAGGCGTGACCGCCCCGGCGCGCCGCGATAACCTCGCGCCATGAGTTCGATCGATACGATTCCCAATCTCGGGCCCGCCAGCGTCGCGCAATTCGCCCGTGCCGGCATTCACACCGCCGAAGAGCTGCGCGACATCGGCGCAGACGCGGCCTATGCCCGGGCTTTGGCCGCGGGTATCCGGCCGCATTTCATCGGCTATTACGCGCTGGTGATGGGGCTTCAGGGGCGGCCCTGGAACGATTGCCGGGGCGCGGAAAAAGCGGCCCTGCGCCAGCGTTTCGACGCCCTGCGGCGCGATCACACCGATCCGGGTCGGACCGAGCTCGAGGCGTTTCTCGACCGGATCGGCGTCGTGGCCGAGGCGCGGCCATGATCCGGGCGGCGATCCTTGTTCTGGCGCTGGGACTTTCGGCCTGCGGGACGTCTCCGCCGTCGTCTGGTGACGATCCCTATGCAGATGCGCCGCTATTCCCCAATGAAACGCCCGAATTGCGCGCGCTGATCAACGAATATGCGGCCTTTCACCAGATCCCGGCCGAGCTTTTGCACCGCGTCATCCAGCGCGAAAGCGATTACCGCCCCGAGGCCCGCAACGGCCCCTATTGGGGGATGATGCAGATCCTGCCACAGACGGCGGCATCCATGGGCCATGACGGTCCGCCCTCGCAGCTTCTGGACCCGGAAGTGACGCTGCTCTACGCGGGCAAATACCTTCGCGGGGCGTGGCTTGTTTCGGGCGGCGACATCGACGAGGCGGTGATGTGGTATGCGCGCGGCTATTACTACGAGGCGCGCAACAAGTGCCTGCTGATCGAGACGGGCCTTCTGGAGCGTGAGATCGCCCGCCATTGCCGAGAGGCCTGAGTCACTGAACGAAAAAAGGCCGCCCCGTTGATCGGGGCGGCCTTTTTTCGTAATCCGTGAACGGGTGGTCAGCCGACCAGTTCGAGACCCGAGAAGAAGAAGGCGATCTCTTCGCGGGCGGTTTCCGGCGCGTCCGAGCCGTGGACCGAGTTTTCGCCAACGCTTTCGGCGAATTCGGCGCGGATCGTGCCCGGTGCGGCATCGGCGGGGTTCGTGGCGCCCATCACGTCGCGGTTCTTCTGGATGGCGCCCTCGCCTTCCAGCACCTGCACGACCACCGGCTCGGAAGCCATGAATTCGCACAGCTCGTCATAGAACGGACGCTCGGAATGGACGGCATAGAACTGGCCGGCCTGCGCCTTGGTCAGGTGGATCCGCTTCTGCGCGACAATGCGCAGTCCGGCATCCTCGAACTTGGCGTTGATCTTGCCGGTCAGGTTGCGGCGGGTGGCGTCGGGTTTGATGATCGACAGAGTTCTTTCGGTGGCCATGTTCAGTGCTCTTTCCCGTGTCAGCATGCAGGCATCGTGCCCGCGTTCAGGTCGCGCACCTGCTAGCATGAGGGCAAAGAGTTGAAAAGCCGCGATCGACCCGCCACCCGCCTCCGATCGGCGATCGCCGTCATGGGGGGGTTACTGGATGCCGGTCGTGCCTCCGCCGGTGTCCATTCCGGTGCCCATACCATCTGTCGCAGTATCGGGCAGCGGTTCCATCTCGCGGTCACGATAGGCATATTCCTCAGCCTCTTCAGCGTCTTCGCGGGTGATGTCCAACTCGACGACATTCGCGTCATACGAGATCTCGAGTTCGCTCCAGTCAACGGCAATGGCCTTCGATCCAAAGCCAAGGAACCCACCGACCGAAACGATGACGGCGTTCACCGATCCATCTTCCTCGTCGATGATGATGTCCTGAATCTGGCCGATCTGTTCGCTTGCCGGGGTCACGATATTCGCGCCCAGGATCCAGTCGGACCTGAGCTCTGATCCCCCCTGCTCCGAAACGATCACGTCTTCTACTGCGGTCTGGGCCAGCGCAAGAGGCGCCGTCGCGATCAGTCCGGCAGACAGGCAGGCGGTCATCATCGGTGTTGCAAAGATCTTTCTCATTTTGTCCTCCTAATTTGGCATCCCATCTTGGCAGGACGCCCAAAGGACATAAGCGCCCCCCAGGCATGTCCAACAATATCGGCCATCGCTTGCCGATCGCGACCCAATGCGTCGGCAGCATGTCGCCGGGCGCGTCTGAGCCTTTCGCCCGCCACGGCGCTCTGCTAAGCGCCGTGTCATGCTCAAGATTCTCAATATCGGCTACTCGGTCGAAGGCCGCGCCCTTCTCGATGATGCCTCCGCCACCATTCCCACCGGCCACAAGGTCGGCGTCGTGGGCCGCAACGGCACGGGCAAGACGACGCTCTTTCGCCTGATCCGGGGAGAACTGACCCTTGATACCGGTCGGATCGAACTGCCGCGCGGGGCGCGCATCGGCGGCGTCAGCCAGGAAGTGCCCGGCAACGAGGTCTCGCTCATCGACACGGTGCTGGCCGCCGATACCGAACGGGCAAGCCTTCTGGCCGAGTCGGAGACCGCGCAGGACGCGACCCGTATCGCCGACATCCAGACCCGGCTGTCGGACATCGACGCCTGGTCGGCCGAGGCGCGCGCCGCGTCGATCCTGCGGGGGCTGGGATTCACGCCCGAGGAACAGCTGATGCCCTGTTCGGCCTTTTCGGGCGGCTGGCGGATGCGTGTGGCGCTGGCGGCGGTGCTGTTTTCCGAACCCGACCTTCTGCTGCTGGACGAACCCACGAACTACCTCGATCTCGAAGGGGCGCTCTGGCTCGAAAGCTACCTCACGCGCTATCCCCATACCGTGCTGATCGTCAGCCATGACCGCGAGCTTCTGAACCGCTCGGTCGGCGCGATCCTGCATCTGCATGACCGCAAGCTCACGCTTTATTCCGGCGGCTATGACAGCTTTGCCCGGCAGCGGCGCGAACAGGCGGCACTCATGGCCTCCGCCGCCGCCAAGCAGGAGGCGAAACGCCAGCACCTTCAGGCTTTCGTCGACCGGTTCAAGGCCAAGGCGTCCAAGGCCAAACAGGCGCAGAGCCGGGTGAAGATGCTCGAAAAGATGGAAACGATCCGGGTGCCCGAGGATGCCGCCCGCACCGTCTTCACCTTCCCCAAGCCCGAGGAGCTGTCGCCCCCCATCGTCGCCGTGGAGAACGGATCGGTGGGCTATGGCGACCGGACGGTTCTGGCGAACCTCAACCTGCGCATCGACCAGGATGACCGCATCGCGCTTCTGGGCCGCAACGGCGAGGGCAAGTCGACGCTGGCCAAGATGCTGTGCGGCAAGCTCGATCTTTTCGCGGGGCGGATCACGCAATCCTCGAAACTGCGCATCGGCTTCTTCGCCCAGCACCAAGTGGAGGAGTTGCGGGTGGACGAGACGCCGCTCCAGCACATCATCCGCGAACGGCCCGGCGAACAGCAATCGAAACTGCGCGCGCGGCTTGCCGGCTTTGGCCTGATGGCCGCCCAGGTGGATACCGAGGTGGGCCGCCTTTCGGGCGGGCAGAAGGCGCGTCTGTCACTGCTCCTGGCGACGATAGACGCACCGCACCTGCTGATCCTCGACGAACCGACCAACCACCTCGACATCGAAAGCCGCGAGGCGCTGGTGGAGGCGCTGACCGCCTATTCCGGTGCGGTGATCCTGGTCAGCCACGACATGCACCTTCTCAGCCTCGTGGCCGAACGGCTCTGGCTGGTGAAGGACGGCCGCGTCGCCCCCTACGAGGACGACCTCGACGCCTATCGGCGGATGCTTCTGGGTCAGGACAGGCCGGCCGACAAGGAAAAGACCAAACCCAAGCCCCGCAAGGCCACGAAAGACGAGATCGCGGCCCTGCGCTCCGAGGTTCGCAAGGGCGAAGCGCGGGTGGCCAAGATCGCGGAGATGCGCGACAAACTCGCCACCAAACTCGCCGACCCTGCCCTCTACGAAGACGGTCGCGCGGGCGAGTTGGAGACATGGAACAAGAAATACGCCGAGGTCATGGATGGCCTCCACCGCGCCGAAGCCCTCTGGATGGCCGCGCTTGAGAAGCTGGAAGCAGCGGAGGGATAGGCAGCGACGTGCCTGACGGACGGCCTCGGAGACACGGATGGGGCGTCCGGCCTCCGTCATGTCTGGTCAACGCGTTTCCCTAGGCGCGGGCATTCCGGTTTCTGCGGGTCACGGTAGGGTAAGTCTCCACGATCCGGCTGTCCACCCGCAGGGCGATTGGCATGCCGGTCTTGTCGCTCCAGGCTTCGACACGATGGACCGAGCCATCCAGCAGGCGATCAATTGCCCGATTGTAATGGATCGGCGCCAGCCAGACAGTCTCTGACCCCTCGGGGAGGACTCTCGCGAGGTATGTGGTTGTGTCGCCGTCGTCATGCACCTTGACGGAAACCTGAACCGGCCTTGGTTCACGACTTCGGATGATCCACCGCAAACGCAGGCCATGTCGCAGACCCGCAAGTGAACTGGCTGTCAGGATGAGACCGGCGACGCCTGCAATTCCACGAACGAACGCAGGCACCCTTTCGTCCGGGAAAAACGCAGGAAGGCTGTCCGGGGCGATCGCGATCCAGAGACCCAGAACGCCAGACGGCAAGATCACAAAGAAACTGAACAAGATATGGACCATAATGCCCCCGGCCGTCGGCGGAATACGGTCCTTTCCTACCACGGGAATATGTTCCCATTTGGACGACGACCCAAAGGCCGCGGGAACATAAGGAAGACCCGGCAGAGGGTCGGGCAGAGGTCGGAGATTGGCGAGATTGCGGCCCTCGGGTCCGAGGCCCGCAAGAGCGAGGAGCACGTGGCAGGGATCATCGAGATGTGCGACAAACTTCCCACCCCGCCCTCAGGAAAGACGGCCGCGCGGGCGAGTTGGAGACATGGAACAAGAAATACGCCGAAGTGATGGACGGCCTCCACCGCACCGAGGCGCTGTGGATGGCTGCGCTGGAGAAGCTGGAGGGGGTGGAGAAGGGGTGACGGGACAATTGGGTGTGGACCATTCGTCAATTGGGCCAAATGAACTTCAGCCAATGATGCGTGATTGACCGCCTTGGTGTAGGTTTCTTGATGCGGGTCACAGCGAGACAGATGGTCTTGGCGGACGAACGACCCGCTTTGGAGCACCGTAACATCGCTGCCGTTCATGGACTGAGCGGTGGATGATGGCTCCCAAAGGCAACTAAGATCCAGAGGGTTAACTTGAATGACAAATTCCAACCGCCAGAGAGGGCAAGGCGTTCGACCTGTAGGCGATGAAGAGATCTCACCCTACCAAGGTGTTGGCGGCACCAAGCAGATGCAGCGGGCGCAGTCTCGAAAGCGACGCCAGGTCAGGAACGCGGAACGCAGCATTTGGGATAACTTGGCCCCCAAAGAATACCACGGCATACTTTCAATGGCATTCGTTGCCATTTTTCTCTTGGGCATGGTCGGCGTAGCGGCCATCAATGGGTATCTTTGATAGAGGATCCCTTAAGTGAAGTATTCGTGTGGGGGATCTGGCGTCGGACAAATCGGGCAAGCCTTGCACTGAGGCGCGGGCCGATGCACGCATGTCCGGTTCGTGAAGCTTTACTGCAATTCAGCGAGATTCGCTGAGTGGCCAGTTCGGGACGGGCACGACTAAGGCGAACAACGCGCCGCGATTATGCAAATTTCACTTACTGCTCATAGCTTACGATGGTGTAGAAGGCAGCGAAAGACTGCTACCCAGCCGAGAGTGTCAGATCTTCTGTGTATGAGTGATCCGGTCCATGCTTCTTCGAAAGGAAGCATGCATGACGATCTCCAAAGAACTGCTGGACGAACTGCTGAAGGGCGTGGAGCGTCCTGAGGACCTGCT
>Ga0208979_100056_pt1 | contig 234476 bp, 190 predicted proteins | sample HotLakConsUCCSLE_FD_184738 | JGI IMG/M metagenome (GOLD analysis project Ga0208979, IMG submission 184738) | Hypersaline microbial mat communities from Hot Lake, Washington, USA - Hot Lake Consortium UCC-SLE (SPAdes) | ecosystem: Environmental > Aquatic > Non-marine Saline and Alkaline >... | reverse complement strand
GTCTCGTTAAATTATCTTCAAATTATTCTGATTTCTAGGTGCTACTCTCGCCTCGGTAGCGCCGGTTTCCCGGTCGCCTCCCTCAGCGCTTAATCAATATAGCGATACTCGGTTGATAGTGTCAACTAAATAGTTTTAATTCGCGTATCCCTTTCACATCAAGGCTTGTAGAGGTTTAAAGCTTGTTTTTGAGGCTTTGGACCGGAATTTATTTTGAAAAAGCTAGTGGTTATTCGTCGGGATCCGACTGCGATACAACTCTGTAGCCATTGATACATAAAGGCTGTGACTTAATGAGTCTATTTCAAAAGAATTTTTGAGAGGGCATCACGGTAAATTGGTAGCCGTCTGACGAAATAGATGGGCCGATTAACGAATAACGGAGTCGTGATGCTTCCTAACTGGATAGTGCTAGATGGTTTGCTGCTGAGTTGGTTGAACGAGGATATTGGCCGAGGTGATTTAACGACGCAGGGACTGGCTAATCTTGCAGTAGGACAAGGAAAGGCCTATTGGGTTGCAAAGGAAGATGGCATCGTTGCTGGGTTACCTATTGCAGAGCGGGTGTTTTCACTCTTGGGTAGGGGTTTGGATGGGGGTATAGAGGGTGGCGTTTATTTTCACTCTGAGGTTGCTGAGGGCGATCGCATCACCACTGGCACCAAAATTGCAGCTATAGAGTGCCCTTTGCATATATTGCTCACAGGAGAGCGTGTGGCTCTGAATTTAGCGATGCGACTTAGTGGGATCGCGACGATGACAAGCCGGTTTGCCAGTCAGATTGCAGATTTGCCAGCTCAGTTGGTAGATACTCGAAAAACAACGCCGGGACTGCGGATATTAGAAAAGTACGCAGCCTATATGGGGGGAGCGCAGAATCATCGAATGGGATTAGATGATGGTGTCATGATTAAAGACAACCATATTGCAGCAGCAGGCGGGATCGGTCGGGCGATCGCTCAAATCAGATCCCGAATTCCGTATCCCATCACCATAGAAGTAGAAACTGAAAACTTAGAGCAGGTCGCGGAGGCGATCGCGCATCAGGCCGATATCATCATGCTAGATAATATGTCGCTGGCTTTAATGAGTGAAGCGGTAAAGCAAATAAAAGCAGCGAATCAACGCATTAAAATTGAAGCCTCTGGCAACATTACGCTGGAGCGCATTCGAGCAGTGGCAGAAACAGGGGTGGACTATATTTCGACCAGTGCGCCGATTACAAGATCACCCTGGTTAGACATCAGTATGCGAATCAAGGCACCCAGTTAGCTTACAAAACGTAAGAAGCTTTTCCCCAGAAATTGCACTAGGCTGATTCCAAATTCCTAATTTTAGGTTGCTAATTTTAGGTTGCTAATTTTAGGTTGCTAATTTTAAGTTGCTAAAAGAGTGCTTATGAGCCATCAGCCCAAAGTCGTTCGGCTGAACATGCTAGATACTGACTACGCCAAAATGATCGCCGGAGAGCCGATTGCCAAAGAGCGGCAATGCCGCCTAGAAGCAGCCGATGCCTATACTTTCAATCGACTGGAAAAGCAGATCAGCCGTTACATTCATGGTCAGCTGACACAAGAGGGGAAAGACGACATTTTGTGCGATATTGGCCAGACTGTGGAACTGCTAACTCAGTGCGATATGGAAGATATTCACCAGCGGGTTAGAGAGACAGGCCGTTTTTATTTGACCGATGGAGAGCGTCAACAAATTATTAATTGGGTTAAGGATGAGCTCGCCATTGATTTAAATTTGTAGGATTTAAGTAAGATTTGAATCTGTAAAATTTGACGGTGTTAAATACCTTCTTGATCGTTCAATACAGGGCGACTAGATATGACAAGATATTGAGCATTAGCCTCATAGTCTTGTCAGGGAAGCGCTAATTCGGGATCGGCTATTTCGCTGAGCGCGATTTGAACAAAGGCATCGGCCACATCTAGGTTACTTTCATGAGCAGCAAAAATAACTACTAAGCTTTGCTCACTTGAAGCATAGGGGTTGGGGTAGCAAAGGATGCGGAAAGAACCATCTCCAAAATAACCAGTTCGAACGATTTCGCCGCGTTCTACGCTAACGTCCAGCGTATTGACAAAGGCATCTGTGCGGGTTAGGCAGGTGGAAAGCGCGGCATTGATGACACCATCACCGCTAGCAATTTTAGGGCTCGCGATCGCACTCATAGTGGAATAGCTCCAAATTGCACCCACCGCACAAAGCAAACGAACAGCTTTCATAAACACATAGCCTTTATAGAGACGCATCAACTCACTTTATGTAGCGTACTTTGAGCAAACTTTGTTTTTTGCTGTAATGTTCCACTTCCCAAATGAGCATATGCATCTATCAATTGAATGAACTCCTGCGTGAATTCACGCCCAGGCAGGAGACGAAAATCAGCGTTTTGCCGTAGCCTGTGCTTTAAGTCACTTGTAAAACTTAGCGGTAAAACCTTAGCCAGTATGGCCCAGCCCAAATCCCATAATAAGCTTTTTGAAAAATGGTCTTTTGAAAAATGGATCGTATACTACGCCCGCTTTGGGTATGGCGCTAAAGGCATTCTTTACGGCAGCACAGGAATTTTGGCCCTGTCTGAAGCATTTGATCTCAATAGCGGCGAGGCAGTAGATTCTACAGGTGCGCTTAGAACGATTGCACACCAGCCTTTTGGTCGAACAATAGCCATTATTATTGCTTTTAGCTTAATGGGTTATGTGGTGTGGCGCTTCATCCAAACATTTTTAGACCCCGAACATAAAGGATGTGATAAGTCGGATATCGTCCGCCGAGTTAGCTATGGCTGTAGCGGACTGGTCTATGGCAGCATTGCTTACAGCGTCATTGAGATTTTGTCAGACTTGGACGACTTAGATGACTTGAACGAAGGGAGAACAGCTTCAGAATGGGCCTTTTTGATTATGACTCAGCCATTTGGTCGCTGGCTAGTCGGCGGCGCAGGGCTGCTATTTTTTGGAATTGGCTGCTACTACTTTTACCGAGCAATTAAAGCAGAATTTCGTAAGCGCCTGAAATTAAATCAAATGGGCAGTATATCTATCGCTTGGGCTACCGTAGTGGGCCAGGTAGGCATTGCTGCGCGAGGCGTGGTCTATATCGTTATTGGCATATATGGTATGCGAGCAGCCTGGGAAATTAACGCAGAGATGATCAAAACCAGCGAGGGTGCTTTGTCGCTATTTGAGGGTAAACCTACAGACGAAGTCATTTTGGCAACCTTGGGATTGGGTTTTGTTGCTTACGCCGCTCATATGGGGTTTCAAGCGGTCTATCGCAGTATCGATCCCCTTTAAGCGCTAAGGACAATTGCAAGTCAATCTGATGACCAGATATGGCTAGCGATAATAGTGGTTAGCTTGATGGGCCGTGTGCTTTGGTGGCTTATTCAGGCGGATATTGATATTGATTTCGAACATAGCTGACTGCCTGTTGCGCTCTTTCTAGGGCAGTGATCACGACCACTAGCCACAATGATCCCATTAGCAATCCAGCAATGACATCGCTGGGCCAGTGAGCACCTAATGCGAGTCGGGAGAGGGAAATGAGGCCAATCCAAAGGGTTGCAAAAATAAGGGTGATGGCTTTTTCTATGAGGTTGCGCGATCGCCTAAACCAGAGATAGAAAAGCAAGCCATATATGGTGACAATGACCACTACATGCCCTGATGGAAAAGAGTGGAGGCTAGGAGCGGCCAGGCCGTTGGCAATTAGATCAGGGCGATCGCGGCTCCATATTCCCCAACTAATCCATACCAGTGCAAACTGCCCTAAGTAAGTAACGACGACCGTTGCAGCAACTATCGGCTTTTTAAACCAGGTGGTTAGGGCGGTAAAGGTGAAGAAGGTCGGCAGCATCCCCACGAGATTACCGGGAGATTGCCAGGTGACGCCTTTGTTAAAAGAGAGGGGGTTGCGGTCTTTCATGATCAGCAACCATTTTTCGTCCCAGGCTTGTAGCCATTGAGTTTCCCAACTCATGGTGAGGCGAGTCATAAAGTAGACCATTAGGGCACTAATGCCCAGGCCGATGACCAGCGTTTTCCACCAGTGGGACCAAGCAAGGGGCGGAAGGTTACGGCTTTCTTGCCAGAAGCGATGGGCGATCGCGCTTACACCATGAGGAACAACTGTCTTTGGCTGACGCAGAGGTGACTTAGGCACTGGAATTTGAGCAGCTTTGCGCTGGTAAAGCGGAGACTTCTATCGCTTTGGCCACTTAGCCTAATACACATACTTAATACAGATGCTTAATGCACATGCTCAATACAGATAAATATATGAGTAGTAGCTAGAACCGCTATTACCTTGCAGCCCCCTATACCCCCCTGGCATCTACCCATCGACAGACTGACCTGGAAGGACCATGTGAATACGACTTAAAAAGGCCCGTAACCTTTCGCTTTGAGGATTGCTTAAGACTTCGCGAGGATTGCCGGATTCTTCTACCTGACCTTTGTTGAGAAACATGACCCGGCTGGCCACTTCACGCGCAAACTGCATCTCATGGGTGACCACTACCATCGTCATGCCTTCTTTGGCTAGCTGCTGCATCACTTCTAAAACTTCACCGACCAGTTCTGGATCTAAAGCGCTGGTGGGTTCATCAAAGAGCAGAATTTCAGGCTTCATGCAGAGGGCACGGGCGATCGCAACTCGTTGCTTTTGCCCCCCTGAGAGCTGATCAGGATAGCTATCTGCCTTTTCGATCAGCCCCACTTTATTGAGGTAGAACCGAGCGGTCTCTTGGCTGTCGGCAGATGACTGACCAATCACCTTTTGCGGTGCTAGACACAAGTTTTGTAAAACAGAGAGGTGAGGAAATAAATTGAACTGCTGAAAAACCATGCCGACATTGGCTCTTAGCGCGAGCAAACTGCGGCGGCTTAAGTTGGGTTTAGACAAATCGATACCATTGACGATGAGCTGACCACCGCTAATGGTTTCTAAGCGATTAAAACAGCGCAATAAGGTGCTTTTGCCACAGCCCGAAGAGCCAATAATAGAAACGACTTCACCGCGATGAATTTGACAGTCAATACCGTTGAGAACGGATAGATCCCCAAACTTTTTTTGTAAGTTCGCAGCTACAATCGCTGGCATATCAGAGGTGTTAATTGAAATCGAAGCGGGTATCTCAGCAGCGTCTGTCATGGGTAATCGCGAGTGATGGCACGCCCTTAGGACGAGCCCAAAAAAGAACTCAAGAAGAAAAGCGTAAAATAAAGACTTTCAAAAAGAGTAGCACTCTGGTTTCTTTAAGAGGTTCATATGTAACATTAGGCGCTTTTTTGGGGGTTGGGGTCGCAGTATAAGTAGCCCTAGTGATAGGAGCCCTAGTGATAGGAGCCCTAGTGATAGGAGCCCTAGTGATAAGAGCCCTAGTGATAAGAGCCCTAGTGATAAGAGCCCTAGTGATAAGAGCCCTAATGTACTGGCCGGGCAATCCGGCTGTGAGAATTTTGTAATAAACGATGATTATGTTGAATTTAACGCGCTCTGCTTTTTTGAGATCTGCCCTCTTGGGACTATGCACAGCAGGACTGCTTACCGCTTGCGGGGGTGGCGGCCAAGATGACAATGTTTGGTCGGTAGGGACAGAACCTGCGTTTCCACCGTTCGAGTCGGTCGGGGAGGGCGATGAACTGGTGGGGTTTGATATTGACTTGATGCGGGCAGTTGCCGAGAAGGCGGGCAAAACAGTCGAGTTCCAAAGTTTGCCCTTTGATGGACTGATCCCAGCACTGCAAGGCGGCTCGATTGATGCCGCTATTAGCGGTATGACAATTACGGAAGAACGAGAAAAGACGATTGACTTTTCTGATCCTTATTTTGATGCGGGCTTAGCGATCGCAGTGGCTGAAGGAACGACCGACGTCACCAGTTTGGATGACTTAGAAGGCAAAAGAATTGCGGTGCAAATCGGCACGACTGGGGCTGAAGCTGCCGCGAGCGTAGCGGATGCAAAGGTTTCTACGTTTGATTCTGCGCCGCTGGCTTTGCAAGAGCTAGCAAACGGAAATGTAGATGCGGTGGTCAATGATGCGCCGGTGACGTTGTATGCGATCGCAACCGGCAACATTCCGGGCATTACGGTGGTTGGCGAGCTACTCACTGAAGAAAACTACGGCATCGCCTTACCGCAGAATTCTGAGAACCTAGAAGCCGTGAATACAGGGCTCGCTGCAATAAAGGCAGACGGCACTTATGACGCGCTCTACGAAAAGTGGTTCGGCACAGCGCCGCTGGCGCAATAGCCGCCAATGAGCGGTTGGGACTGCAAAAATCAGATGGCGTTATCTGGCTTGCTAGATAACGCCATTAAAATAACGCCATCAAAATAACGCTGTCGAATATAGTACAGATAACACTCAAAATAGTGCAGATAAGACTTTTACGGGAGTATGCCGCTTGGATACGTCATTGGGCTTCATGGTTGAAGCATTGCCAGCGCTGCTAGCAGGTGCCTTGGTTACCCTACAGCTTACTGCGATCGCTGTCATATTAGGATCAATAGGCGGCATTGCGCTGGGCATAGCCCGCCTCTCAAAAATAAAGCTACTGAGCCTAGCCGCCAGAGCCTATATTGATTTTTTCCGAGGCACACCGCTGTTAGTACAGCTATTTATGATCTACTTTGGCGTGCCACCCTTATTGAGATCTATCGGGCTTGATTTTACATTCAACCAATGGAGTGCGGCAATTGTAGGCCTTAGCCTTAACTCAGCAGCTTATTTGGCTGAGATTGTTCGTGGCGGCATTTTAGCAGTAGAGCAAGGCCAAAAAGAAGCCTCGGAATGCCTGGGACTCAGCGCGACTCAAACCATGCGCTATGTAATTTTTCCGCAGGCGCTGCGCCGGATGATTCCGCCCTTGGGCAACGAGTTCATCACACTGCTAAAAGATACCAGCCTAGTTGCTGTAATTGGATATCAGGAACTGTTTCGTCAGGCTCAGCTCATTGTAGCCACCAACTTTCGTTCCTTTGAAATCTACGGATTGGCAGCGCTGATGTATCTAGCGCTGACGGTTCTCTCGTCTCAAGTGTTTTCGTGGCTAGAAAGAAAAATGAACCCGGCGGTGAAGTAGCCTAGCCCTATAGTGGTCAGCTCTATAGCGGTCAACTCTATAGTGGTCAACTCTATAGTGATCAGCCATAACCATACGGTGGGCAGCGCATTGCCTTGAGCGACGCATCCGCCGAGGGCAAAGAAACAGGGCAAAGAGAAACCAAAAGAATGGGTCAGAGCTTTCCTAAAATTAAAATTATTGCGGTAGGCAAGGTAAAAAAGCCCTGGCTACAAACGGGCATTGCGACGTATGTAAAGCGGTTGCCTGAAATAGAGATAGTTGAAATTAAAGATGCAGGCAAAGAGAAGGAAGCCGATAAGCTAGAGAGCTTGATAAAGCCCCAAGACCGACTGGTTGTACTCAGTGAGCAAGGTGAAACAAAAGACTCGATCGCGTTTTCGAGCTGGCTAGCAAACGAGGCATTTGGGACTCTGGTGCTATTTATTGGAGGGCCAGAAGGGATATGCGATCGGCTCAAAGCGCATCCGATGATTTGCCTCTCTGCTATGACCTTCCCTCACGAAATTGCGCGGCTAATGCTAGTCGAGCAGCTGTACAGGGCAAAAACAATCTTGCAAAACGGCAGCTACCACAAATAGAAGAAACCCACCATTTCGGCATTCCCAAAAGTCTGAATCTTGATCAGCTAGCCCCTAGAAACGCCAACACCCAGCAAAGATAAGTAATCTTGAAAAGAGCGATCTAAAAGCGTGATCTCATTTTTGTTATGAGAGTTTGGCCTTCACGGCTGCCTGCACCTTATTACCGTCGGCTTGGCCTTTGAGCTTAGCCATAACCGGCCCCATTACTTTGCCCATATCGCGCATGCTACTGGCGCCAGTTTGAGCGATCGCCTCATCTACAGCCGCCTCAATATCTGCATCCGAAAGCTGAGCAGGCAGGTACTCTTCCAAAATTTTGAGTTCCTGAGCTTCTTTTTCAGCAAGCTCTTCCCGTCCTGCATCAGAAAACTGCGCTATCGAGTCACGACGCTGCTTAGCAAGCTGCATGACAATCGCCAGTTCTTCGTCTTCAGTGAGTTCTTCACGGCCCTTGCCGCGAATTTCACTTTCCTTTTCTAAGATGACTTTTTTAATGCCGCGTACGGTTTCTAGCCGCAGTTTGTCTTTGGCCTTCATCGCAGTTTTTATTTCATCCGAGATGCGATCTTTGAGGCTCATGGTTTTAGGTTCCTACAGTTCATTCAATCTCAACAATTCAATCACAACAAAAGGAGGACTCACCCACGGTGCGCCCTCCTTTTGGTAGTGAAACATGGGGGCAGCTTAGTACTCAGGGACAGAAGGATCGATTTCCTTACTCCAGGCTGTGATACCGCCTTTAACGTTCGTGCCTTCAATGCCTGCTTCTTTCAAAATGGCTAGCGCTTTGGCAGAGCGTCCACCCATCTTGCAATGAGCCACTAGATTATGACCGTTGAGCATGGCCTTGAGTTTAAGCACGCCATCGCCGTTTTCAATCTCGCCTAGCGGGATCAGGGTAGAGCCCGGAATGCTGGCAATTTCATACTCGTTTGGATTCCGAACATCTAACAAGAAGTAGTCGTCTCGGTCGCTGTCGAGCAGTTCCTTGAGTTCTTGAACCGTCATTTCATTCATAGAGGCTTGCTGCTTAGCTTCTTCTTCAGCAGCTTGTGGAATCCCACAGAACTGCTCGTAATCAATGAGCTTATCGATCACGGCGCGGTGCTCTTCGGGCGGTTTGCGCAGCTTTAACTCTCTAAAGCTCATATCCAAAGAGTTGTAAATGAGCAGACGACCGTTGAGGGTTTTGCCCTGACCCAGGATGATTTTGATCGTTTCAGTCGCCTGAATGACGCCGATCATACCGGGTAAAATGCCGAGGACGCCGCCTTCTGCACAGGAAGGAACTAAGCCCGGCGGGGGTGGCTCGGGATAGAGATCACGGTAGTTAGGCCCGCCTTCGTAGTTGAATACGGTGGCCTGACCTTCAAAGCGGTAAATGGAGCCGTAGACGTTGGGTTTGTCTAACAGGACGCAGGCATCATTGACCAGGTAACGCGTGGGGAAATTGTCAGTACCATCGACCACAATGTCGTAGGGTTCGAAAATCTCTAGGGCGTTCTCCGAAGAGAGCCTAACCTCATGCAGGTCTACCTGGCAGTAGGGGTTGATTTCGAGAATGCGGTTTTTGGCAGATTCGATTTTGGGTTTACCCACCCAAGAGGTGCCGTGAATGACCTGACGCTGAAGGTTGGAGTGATCGACGACATCAAAATCGACGATGCCAATGCGACCAACACCAGCGGCTGCTAAGTAGAGAAGCAGTGGAGAGCCTAGGCCTCCAGTACCGACGCAGCAAACGCTAGCGGCTTTGAGTTTTTTCTGACCTTCGAGGCCAACCTCGGGCAGGATCAGATGGCGGGAGTAGCGTTCGTACTCTGCCTTGTCGAGTTGGATTTCATCCAAGTTTGGGTTCAGCATGTGTTTTTTGAAGTTGAGTCGTCGGGGTTTGGCCCGACGGGAGAAAAGGACTAGGGCGCGAAACAACTTAAAATGAGACTCATTTTGACGTAAGACTCATTCAGATTGAGATATTTTTTAAGCCGAGGCCGGCATTCGATCCCGAGCCGCAGAGGGGGCCACTTTCATGGCTTCTGGCTGAAACTGATGGTTTAAGTCTAGCGTCCAGTTTTGAACATCAACCGCTCTGACACGCACTTTGTTACGTTGCTCGGTGTTAGGGTGATCGATATTGCCTTGCACTGAAACGATAACGTAGGCGTAGTCGGGCCATGCCTGAAGGCGATCGCACTCTGAAGGTACGGCCTCATGGTCAGGATGAGAGTGATAAATCCCAATAATATTTAACCCTTGGTCGCGAGCTTGCTTCTGCACTCGCAGCATATCTTCAGGATTGATGGCGTAGCGTCTGCGCTTGGTATAAGGGTTGGGATCTGAGCCGGGAGAAAGAGTAGCAGGCGCTAAAGTAGCAGAAGCAGACGCTAAAGTAGCAGGCACAGCGGTCAGGCTCATTTCAGTCGTCCAGTGATTCTCTAGCGCAACTGTTTTGCTTAAAACTTTCTCGACGATTGGCTCATCAGCCTCGGAACGGGCCGTCGCATGGCTTGTTAAGTTGCCCAGCAACAAGCCACAGCATTCCTCGGGGTAAACCCGCTCGGCATGGGCTGACATATCGGCTAGGTGCTGTGAGGTTAAGGCTAAAACCACGATGGTCTACTTCTAATAAAATGCGACTTTATGTAAACACTCGAAAAAGGCTTGAAAAAAGGCTCGAAAAAATGTGAAAACTGGCCAGATTAGCGCGGCCTAAAATAACAACTCAAAATATTCAGTGCCAATTAAAAGTGCCAATTAAGGACCTAGTTCGAGTCTAGGGTTTATCTTATGCCAAGCCGCTACAAGGTAACCATGAAATCTTGTAATATGCACTCTTTCAGGAGCTGATCAACAACCTTGTCTAGCTCGACTGATCGGGATGCTTTGAACAGAATGCGATCGCCTTTTTGCATCATCCCTTTCAAGCTGTTGGCTAGCTCGGTATGGCTGTCAAACCGTTGAGCTGGAACTGATCCCGCACCCGAGACCAGCGCTTTGGCCTCATCGGGATCAGCCAAAACCAAAAGCTTGTCTATCTTGAGTTGAGCAACGGTTTCGCCAATATGGCGATGGAGAGATATTGAATGATCCCCCAGCTCCTTCATGGTGCCCAGTACCGCAATGCGGCGAGTTCCTGGCGCTGAGGCCAATAGCTGCAACGCCGCAACCATGGCCTCAGCGCCTGCGTTATAGGTTTCATCTAGTAACAGGATATCGTTGGGCAGTCGATGAACTTGAGCGCGACCCGCAGGCATCTTGACGGTGAAGCCCTGGGCTAGCTTTGTCCAGTCGAGGTTTAGAGCTTTGAGGGTGGCGATCGCGCCTAGCAAATTCAGCGCCTGATGTCGTCCGGGCAAAGGCATCGGGATCACAACGCGCTCTACCACGACTGAATCATTGACCATCTCACCTTGAACCACACCGCCTTCTAAGCCATAGCTGATTTGCTCACCCGACCAAACGGTACTGGCCGCACTCATCAGCAGAGAATCATCGTGATTTAGCACGGCAATACCCTTGGGTGGCAACTCTCTGAGCAGTTCACACTTGGCCTGGGCGATCATCTCGCGCGATCCTAGCCGGCCAATATGGGCTGTGCCAACATTGGTGATCAGCGCCACATCGGGCTGTGCAATATTCGTCAATAGCGCAATTTCTTCTAGCCCGCGCATCCCCATCTCAATAACCGCGTAGTCATGCTCAGAAGTAAGTTCAAGCAGCGTCTTGGGCACGCCAATCTCGTTGTTGTAATTTGCCTGCGTTTTTAGCACTGAGCCAAACTGGCCTAGCGCAGCTGACACCATTTCCTTCGTGGTGGTTTTACCCACTGAGCCAGTAACCGCAATGACGGTAATCTCGCACTGCTGCCGCCACCAACGGCCTAGCGCTTGGTAGGCCTTTAGGGTGTCTTCAACTTCAATGACAGGCAAATCAGCGGCGTTCGGGAGGGCGCCCTGGCGGACAATGGCAGCGATCGCGCCTTGTGCGATCGCCTGCGCCACAAAATCATGCCCGTTAAACCTTTCGCCTTCTAGCGCTACAAACAGTTCATCTGGCTGAATATCACGAGTGTCAGTCGTCACCCCAAAAACCATAGCGGCATCGTCCAAACAGTCGCTTTTTTTCGCAGCAAGCACATCGATCAAAGTACTCACAGAAGCCCGAAAACCTGCCATTTTTCCGCCCAAAAATTAAGCTGATAATACCAAACCCTCAACCGTTTGAATCTCACCGCCGCCAGGAAAAATCCATTCAGGATGCCCCAAACGGTCACAGCAGGCATGACTCAAGCCCCATTGCCTGTCCGATAAGATCAAAAGATCAAACGCAATAAACTTGATATGTTTTTCAAACCTGGGGGCATATTAGTATGCATCAATGATCATTGAAATTGTCGTTGAAATCATCTAGTTGCCAACCGCCATTCCAAGCCATAACCCCACCCGCTGAAAAATGATCTCGAACAGCCGTCTCGTCACCAACCATATTGCTTTCGGTTCAGAGGTTCCCCCATCCACTAAACTGGCGGACACCTACAGCGACAACCTGATGGACGATCTCTTTATGGACGTCGATCAAATTTTAGACGGCGACCTGAGCAGCTATATGACGGTCGTTGGGCATAAACCTCAGCCAGCCAATCCGGCCACCCAAACCGTTCAGCTACCTGCTAATTTTGTACCCCGCAGCGCGGCTGATCTCTACCGAGCCGCCCTAGAAGCCAGCCGTAACCAAAGCAGCTCTGCTGTACCAGAGTACGCAACGGCTCAGTACCAGCCTGCGCCACCTCAGACCATTTCGCCACAGTCAGCGCAATATCGGCCTCTTTACAATAGCCATTCTGGCCACAGCGGCGGCGGCAGACCGGTGACCTCTGCGCGGCACCCCGATCAGTTGGCAGCTCTCGGCAATTTTCAAACCGCCGTTATTCAATCGCCTAACCCTGGCCCACACAACGGCAGGGACAACACACTTCCTTTCAACACTCAAAGCACCCCTATTCAGCCCACCTCCAACTACCTGTATCCTCAGAATTCGTCGTCCGCGCTTAAGCGCACTCACGTTTCGCCTCGGCCACCCCAGACTATTTTCGAGCCTGAGCCTGAGCAGCAGGTATCACTGCCCTTTTTGCTGATGGGCGCAGCTGGAATTTCAGTCGTGAGCACACTGGGCCTTTGGACCGTGAGCCACAGCGCACCGGGTAACGGCTGGCTACTGTCTTTGAACCAAGAAGCCTCTGCTGCCGAACTGCCCAGCAATTCGACAGTAGACTTTTTGGCCTACTTGCAGCAGTCCCTTGACGTCATCACAGCTCGTCAGGACAACGCCGGGCAAACGGTTGCTGTCATCCCAGTGGTGAACAAAGTAGCCACGCTACCGACGACCGTTCCCAACACAAATCCGGCTCCTCAGCTAGGGGCGCTGCCTAATTTACCGGGTGCCGTTGCACCTGCGCCTAATGTGATTGAACGGGTGTTTGTACCGGTTTATCAAAACGGTCAGACAACAACAGCGTCGGCAAACACGGCTTCAGCCAGCAATTTACCGTTAGTCGCGTTGCCCAACAGCAGAGCTAACAGACCGGGTGTTCCTGTGCCTGGGCCGGTGGCCGCTGCCGCCGCCATTCCACCGGGTGCGCCTGCCGCCGCTACGCCTTCGGTACCCATTGTGCAATCGGGTGCAGGTCAGCTACCGGCGCCGAATGCAGCGATCGCAGTAGCCCCTACCAATGCAGCAGCAGCCATAACCGATGTCACGCCTAATTCTGAAAATGTCTTGGTCGGCATTTTGAATTTGGGCTCTCGCTCTGCGGCTTTGTTTAATATTGACGGCAGTTCACAGCGGGCCTATGTCGGTGATCGGGTGGGCGTATCTAACTGGACGCTCGTCTCTGTCAATGGGCAGGATATCGTGGTTCGGCGTGATGGTGAGGTGCGCTCGGTCTATATTGGTCAAAGGTTCTAATTCGACCTTAATAACGACAGTAACGACCCACCGCAGGCGAAACGCCATGAGCTTATTTGAAGACCTCAGCCGCTTTTTAGAAACGCGGTTAGATGAATTTTTGCGAGCCAACCCGCATTTGGAGCTGCGCGCGCTAGCCGATCAGCTGCGAGGCCAAGAGGAAGAGACCATCGCCCTGCTCGGTACGCTCAGGCGTAAAGAAAAGCAGCTAGAAGACCGCATTTTAGAAACCGCTCAAGATATTCAGCAGTGGCATGGCCGAATTGAAAAGGCCAAGTTAGCAAACCGACAAGACCTCGTGGGGCCAGCGCAAGAAAGAGAAGCCGCCCTGCTTAGGCAAGGCAACCATTTGTGGGGACAGCTCAAGGGCGTAAAAGAGCGCATTGAACAAACCAAAGAACTGCACCAACGTGTGCAGACCAAACGGCAAGAAGTAAAAACTAAAATTGCGCAAGCCGCTGCAACCGCTAAGGCCACCCAGGTGGAATCTGACTGGGGAACCACGGGTTGGAACCAAAGCGCCTATAGCTTTAGCCAGTCAGCTGATCCCCTCGATGAAACATTCCGACAGTGGGAAGCTGAAGAAGAACTCAACGAACTTAAAAAGAACATGAAATAAAAGAAAGTCAGAAGAATGAATAGAGCCAACATTTAAACAGGCCTCGTTCTTCATCCTTCTGACTTTATTCTTGCTGAATTCTTGCTGACTTTATCCTTGCTGACTTTATCCTTGCTGACTTCTCTTCACTGCCAGTCGCCAGAGGTGACAGCAACTGAGTGACCACTTGAGGTCACCACTTCTAGCGGTAGACCATCGGCCTCATCTAAACGATCAAACTGGACGACTTGCAAGCCAGTGCTAGCAGGTTCAACCGTCATAATGTAGCGATCGCTCTCCCACTGCAAGTCATGAATGCGCTGATTGAGCAGCCAGGTTTCAGCGCGATCGCCCTGATTAATGGCCATTGTGGCCTCAGGCTCATAGCAGCTAGCGAGCGACTCTATCACTGTCCATACGCCCGACAAAGTTTCAGGATCGACACGAGCGCTCAATCCATAAGTTGTAAAACTAATCACCTGGTGATCCCAGAACTGGTTAGCGGTGGCTTTGAGCGACCCACTGGCCAAATTCTCACTGTAGCGAGAATCTGATCCCAGTCGCTTGACCTGCATGTCGGCGCTAGGGCGCTGCCAATCTTCTACCGCAGCACACACTTCGAATGCGACCTCAGTCGGCAATGCAGCTTCAGAGCCAACGACAGGATCAAGAGCGATTGCATTCTCTTCTTTGTCACTGACTAAGGGCTGAGTGGGTTTGGTCGCGATCGCAGCATTTTGAGACGGGCTGTCACTCTGGGCCAGCAGCTGACTAGCAGTCGGGCTAGGGCATCCTGATACGACATAAGCCCCCAGCAATACCAAGCCAAGCTGCTGTATTTTCTTCAAATTTATATTATTAATATTCATCACTTGCCGCACTCATTCAATTTCAACAAAACTATTCATCCAGTCACAGGGAGACTAGATGGCTATATTCTTGACTTTTCAAAAAGTTTCCTAATAACAAAATTTTCTTTAGTTTCTTTATGAAAGTCGCTTAAGATCTCTGCACAGCAGGCTATGCCACTGTATTTAAACCGCTTAAAGAGCCTTTTTTTTAAGCTTCAATAGCTGATTCCAAACCGATTATGCCCAAGAGAAGTTTGACTAACCTTAGCCAAACAAAGTCTCACAGCAGAAAGTATCCACCGTAACAAATACAGTCGTAGAAAATACAGGACGGCTCTTATTGAGCAAATAGTTGAGCAATAATTCAACCGTGGCAATTATCACCCAATAATCGTCATGATTTGCTACATGTTACAGACAGGTTCAGTAGAGATCGTCAGTCTGTTTTACAAGTAACTAAAAGCCGCTAATAAGAAAGTTCAAAAGCCCTTTGTTTACCAGTTCTCTAGTCAAGAAATAAAACTTACGTAAGTTAAACCATACCGATAGGCTACTTAGTGAGTTTACAGGGTTATTCTTAACGTTTTGGGCAACACTTTATCTTTCCTTTATAAAAGCCAGCAATAAAAATAGTTAGCTGCATGACGACTTGATAGGTGCTGCCATTTTAGGCTGCACTAAAAGCTCTCAGGTCAAGACCCAATCAGGTTATGAGGCATCAGGAACTTTTATACCGATATTATCTACGAACTGGCAATTTTGAACCATTTTCTATGGGCCAGTTTATAAAAAACGGGATAACTGTCTTTACTATCTCCAGGAAAATACGTAATTCAAAAGCTGTTTAAATTACAAAATGACAGTTGAGTCACTATCAAAAATAGAGCGATGTTTTTCCAATGGCTTAACTGATTAGTCTAGCCACCATCTCAGCAGGGGCAAACAAGCTTTGCAACCGCTGCAAGCTTCCATTCCCTGAGTAAAATAAATCTCCCTTACCTAGCAAGTTAGCGGCTGCGGCTTCTTTGCCACCCAAAATGATCGCAGAGTCAGCGCTGCTTGCCGTACGCAACGCAATTCTACCGGGCAAATTAGAACGAATTAGCGGGGTCACGACTTTGGCTTCTGGCCGTTGGGTTGATATCACGAGATGAATTCCCGCTGCGCGAGCCATTGCCCCTAACCGCTTAACGCTTTGTTCTATCACTTTAGCTGTTTCTTTTTCGGCCATAAAGTCGGCGTATTCGTCAAAAATGCACAGAATACGGGGTAACGGCACAGGCGATTGTTGGTTGTAAGTCAACAGGTCATTGCAACGACTGCTTTCAAAACGCCGGTAGCGATCATCCATTTCAACCACTAGCTTCTCCATGAGTGCGATCGCATTTTCCTGAGTTTTGACAATGGGCTCGTACAGCCAGCGCATGTCTTCAAATTCAGGAAAAGTCACTCGTTTAGGATCGACCAGTGCCACCTTTAAATGGTCGGGATCGTAACAAACGATCAGACTCAGAAGGAGCGATCGCAAAAACTCGCTCTTACCACTCCCCGTCGTTCCGCCGACCAAAAAGTGGCAGGTGTTTGGATCAGACAAATCAGCCTCAACAAGCGATCCATCCAAATTCACACCAATTGCCACCTTCGCTTGGGCGCTGTTCATTTTGGGCTGCGAGTAATAGTCCTGAAAAAATGCTGTCTGGCGATCCGGGCGCGGCAAATCAACGCTGATATAGCCCGCTTGAGCTGCCATCAAAGGCACATTGGCCAAACTCAAATGCACTCGAATATCATCTTCAAACTTAAGAATGCTGCTAACGCGCACGCCCAAGTGTGGCTTGAGCTTAACGCGCATAAAGCTAGGGCCAAGCGCCGAGCCTAAGTAATCGACGCCAACATTAAAAGCCTGTAGTACTTCAACCAGCTGTTGCGCTGTACGGTCTGCCTTGGGGCTAATCACATTTTGAGAGGCAGGTTTTGTAGTAGTCAGCGGTTGGGGCTTCGGCGCGATTCTTGGAGGCTTGACAGTAGGCAGCGTTTCAACTTGAATAGCCTCGACTTGTAAAGACGCTACCTGAAGCGTTTCAACTTTGATTGGTTGAGAGTAATCAATAGCAAAGCTCTCTGCGATAGATCCCGTAACCAGGGGAGGAATCTTTCGGCTCGGCATGGGTTCTGGCTCAAGAATTTTGCTTGGAATGGCTGCCGCTGCGGTAGTGAAGTAGGTTTGGCACTTTGTTTTTTGTGGACAGAGGTTGCATAGTTCAGGGTGCGCGGTCATTGGCGGCGGGTTGGGATTGGGCGATCGCCACTTTAGCCAGCCTCTCATCTGCATCAGCTTATGTGGAATCAGCTGATGCAACGTGTCTTCTAACAAATCCCAAGGATACTCAACGCCTTTCCAGTCGGGCAGTACGCTATATACAGCTGAATTGATATTGACCTGTAGTTGCTGCTTAAGCATGTAGCTATAGAGTGCAACTTGAGCAAGCTGCGCGGCGGGATCAATAGCCTGGTAAGTTTTGTATTCCACCACGCAAAGGCGCTGTTTTGCAAAGTCATACACGAGGCTGTCGAACCGACCTCTGACAAGCTGGCGATCGCCATTCGGCAATTTAAACTCATATTTAACTGATAGCTCCTGAGCCAGAAACGTCTTACGAATAACGTCTACAGACTCGCAAGCACTGCGATTACTCACCAACAGCTCTGCCCACCGACGAATCAGCCCTGTGATCCCTTCCCAAAGTTGATTTAATGCGGGCGCTTTTTGAGGGCTGTCTTTAACCGTCGTCTGTACGAGTGGAAAAAAGACAGTGCGATAAAGTTGTTGCTGTATCTGCTGGGCCAAGGTTGCTGGATTGAGCTGGTTGGCGGAGGGCGTAAGGAGTTGGGCGATCGCCTCATCCGTACAAATGCGATCTACACAGTCATCACACAGCTTATGAAACGCTAAGCCAACCCCACCCCCTTTAGAGTTAGCAGCCCGAAACATCGTCATACCGCCCTCATGATGTCCCAAATACATCAGCCGAGGACACTCAAATGCTTCTCTCACTTTCGTAACGCTCAGTGATGTTGGCAATGGGGAAGAACTCATCAGCTGGGTACCCAGCAGAGCAGCTGGTCTTTAGGTTGAGCGTTAGGATCTAGCATTTGCAGCCTATTTGTATCACACAAAGCATGAATCAAACGGACAGCATCCTCTGATTCAAATGCGGGCACCTGCTCCTGAATATTTTCGACCAGTATTTGCATTCCGATTAAAGACTGCGTTGTCATCAGATTAATAACGTAGCGCTTGGCTGCTGCAATATCTTGATCGGAAAGTTTCTGAGGATCTTTAAGTCGCTTCTTTTTAGTGCTTCCTCCATCCGGGTGATCCGATTTGACAATGCCCAATTGCTGTAGCAACTCACAGTTATTGAACACCTTACTTTCTCGAACAAATGCCTGTAGCTCTTTAACATGAGGTGTTTTAGTGCCAATTACAAGCTCGCCACCAGCAGCAGCGTTGACCATCCGGTGATAGGTTTCCAGATACTGTACTGACTCTAAATTGGGTTTGAGATGGCTATTTTTGGTACCGGCAAAGAGGGTTTGAAGGAGTTGATAGCCTCTGTTTCTAGCAGTGCCTAGCTTTTCTTTTCTGATGAGGTAGATGCGATCGCGCGTCTGCGCCTTAACCATTTTTTCGCAGGCTTTCATGACATCGCAAAAAGACCGAAGGTTACTGTCCTCAGTCCAAACAATACAAACTCGCTCGGAGTGCTCGTACCCAAGTGAGTAACTACAATACGCATTGCTGTTCAAAATAGCGCGTTCAATCTTTGGCACTTCCAAGGCTTCTAAAGCTTCTTGCAAACGACGAATCAGCTCTGGAGAGGAGAACTGAGATATTCTGCGCAAATGTTCGCCAACGCCCTTAAACTCCTTTTGCCACATTAGCTCGAAGCTGGCGCGATCGCTCTCTTCAGAAGACGATGGCTTAGGTTCAATTCTTCTACGCCTATCATCCACCGACTTAGTAGGCACTTCAGGCAACTTACCCGTGTGCTTAAACTTGCGAATAAGTTGCTCAGCCAACATCAAAGCGAGTCGAGGGAGAACTTTTCCTCCAGGATATTTGTATTCCAACCAATGCTTTGTCAGGGGTGCAATGGGTGAACTAGGTGTGGGCACTGCCTCTTTGTGAATAGGCGCAAGCCGAGACGCCCACAGCGCGGTAGCTTGATCGATAGTGATGGGCCGAAGCTGAAGCTGCTGATCGATACGAGCAATATCAGCATGATCAATTTGTTGTTCGACAAGCCGCCAGTTGCTTGTGATTAAACTGACAATCACTAAAAAATTTCTAATTCCCGCATTGCGTAAAACGGTGTTTACATTGAACATCGCTCTAATACCCGACTGCCCATTTGGCATATCTGGCACATTATCCAAATTGTCGAAGCAAAGGACGACTGGCTGAGTGGAATTTGCAATCCAGCCCAAATTGCTCATCATTTTTTGAGCCGCATCTTCGGAGTCAATCGAGCGCCTCACTCTTAAAAGCTGTAAGTCTTCGTCATCTAAATCTTCACCTCTGAGCCAGTCGGCAGCGATCATGGATAGATCAGGATCGAGTAAGGCGTAGATGGCACTGAAGAATTCTTTGCCTTGATAAACAGTCGGAAAGCTCGCTCTCATATCGCGAATGAATACTTGACGCTCGCCTAGTAGCCGTGCTGTTAGCCCTTGCTTTTGAAAGAACTCTAAGCCTTTGAGCCAGCGTATCAGTTGAGGCTCCGTTCGCCCTTCTGGAATGGCCATGAGGCTATCGACCGTCTGGCGCAGTACATGCCGCCAGATAAACTGGCTATCGGGCCAAGGACCAATATAGGCGAAGCAAGCGCGATCATTAAGTCTTGTTTTGATACGACCCAATAAGTGACTTTTACCAGAGCCAGAATCGCCAAGCAGCATAAGGCTTCTGGTTTTGCGATCGCGCTCTATCAGTCCCAGAGTCGCTTCCACACTATCTACTACATGTTCATGAATAGATGTCACTTCGTGAGATACGTTCTGACGATCTCGCCAAAAGTTGCCAGGCTTAAATGTGGTTGGATCGAATGGATTAAGATTTTTACGAACTAATTGCTCTAAAGATGCCACGCCGAAAATTCTCTAATAGGTCTTTTTTGGGATTCCTAACAATTTAGAAATTACAACACGCTAATAAAAAAGAGATACCCGCCATTGTCCTGACGAATTCCAGCAGACATATGCTCTTGGGTGTACTCTTTTTGATTGTGCAAGCTACTCAAATCAATTTTTTCTTCTCTTTGAAGCTCATACAAAATGCTGTCTAGCTCTGCTCTAGTAAGCGGTGGCTGTAGCTCATTGCGCAAATGATAAATCGGCAGATAGTTTTTATTGCCAAATAGCGGATCGAGCTGCTTGATCTGCTGTAAAACGGCTTGAGCATCCGGTTTTGCCTGAGAGCCAATCGGCATAGCGACAGGGGACTGCCTACTAGGCTGACTCGTTGGCAAATCTGCTGCTAATCGGACTGAGGTTTCTTGACCTAAATTCTCTCGCAAAAATTTTACATAGTGACCAATCATCGTGGCATTTGCGGCAGGCGAGCTACCATTTGGCTCGTATTCATGCAGTAAAAATTGCTTACCTTGAGGAGTGAGCCAAACTTCCTGAATAGAATCTTTTGAAACTTTGACCATTCCGCGTTCGGCAAGGCTAGTCACTAAGTCCTGGCAACTATCGGCTGAAATACCAGAAACCTGCCCCGGTGTCGCGTAGCCTTTTTCTCTTTGGCAAACTTTGAGCACCTTGAGTTCATCAGGCGTCACTGGCAAGCTAGTGGTGTCTAGTCCTAAGAGCGTCTTCCCCGCACGATCTAGAGAGAATCGATCAATTTTGGAACTGTAATCCACCAGTCCTGTACCGCTTAGAGCCTTGCAGATGCGATCGCGCTCAGCAGCTGACGTTCCACTATTAGGCTTTAGCGCCGTAATTTTGCCGCAATAGTTCTCACAGCCCAGCAATTTCAATAAAAACTTCAGCTCAATCGTTTTTAAGCCCGCCATACACCGCCCCCTTTTCAAACCTTCAAAAAGACCCTAACAGTTCAATCAAACTTGATGTGTCTATTAGACATTCTTACGCTTTATATTCAAGGCTACAGAAAAATTTCGTATTGATTGTTTAAAGGTTTCAGCAAGGCTTTGGGGCTATACCAAAAACTAGCTTTCTATTTTTCCATTCGTTTCCAGAAACGCTTTGCGATCGCCCACCTCCACATTCCGCTCCCAAAAATACCCATCTCGATAGCCCTGAATTGTCAAATCCTCTTCGGCCATCGCCAGCCGCTTTTGCGCCAAACAACAATATAGTTCCGCTTGCTCAATCCCCACATATCGGCGGCCCAGCTTTTTTGCCACCACCGAAGTCGTCCCTGAGCCCAAAAACGGATCAAGCACCACATCCCCTGGATTAGAACTCGCCAAAATCATTTTGGCAACAAGCTTCTCAGGCTTTTGAGTCGGATGATCGGTGTTCTCAGGCATCGACCAAAACGGCACCGAAATATCTGTCCACAGATTAGAAGGATGCGTGGCTCGGAACTTGCCTTGTTTGGTATCTTGCCAATCCTTCGGCTGGCCCGATCCATCTCGATAGGGTGCCAGCACTCGGCGCTGAAGTTTTACAGCTTCCACATTAAAAGTATAGTCATCGCTCACAGTGCCAAACCAAATATCTTCAGACGCATTTTTCCAATTGCGCTTAGCGCCTCGCCCCTTCTCTCGCTCCCAGGTAATGCGATTGCGCACCTGAAAGTACTCCGCAAATATTTGATAAATCGCATTCGACGAGGGCCAATCGCAGCACATATATATAGAGGCATTGGGTTTTAGTAAGCGCGGTAGCTGAGGCACCCACTGCGCCAACCAATCTTGATAGGCATAGGGCGACATCGCCTTAAATACAACGCCATTAAAATCTTTGCTGAGGTTATAAGGCGGATCAACGATAAGTAAATCAACAAAGCCTTCTGGCAAATAAGGCAGCGCTTCAAACACATTTTGATGGATCGTACGGTCTAGAATTGCCTCTACAGATTGAGGTGTGTTAATCGTCAGCAGCTCAGCAGCATATAGCTCAGCCTCTGTGGTACTGAGCGTTAGCGTTCTATTATTAGGGGCTCTTTGCTTAGGCAGACTCTTTCAAAGCTCTAGGTTATGAGATCACAGGTAGCTTATCAGATGCGCTACCCAACCTCGAAAAGCGCCTCGAAAAGCGCCTTGCAAAGCACGCCGTGCAAACCGAACATCAGCAATTGAAACCACACCCCTTAGAATAGAAGAACGTATTTTCCCTCGTTCATCACGCGCTGAAGTCTTATGTTTGAAGCCCTCTCCGACCAATTTGAATCTGCCTGGAAAAAGCTCCGAGGCCAGGACAAAATCTCGGAGGCAAATATTACTGAGGCGCTGCGCGAAGTCCGCCGCGCCCTGTTAGAAGCCGACGCCAACCTAGATGTGGTCAAGGGCTTCGTCGCCGATGTCAAAGAAAAAGCCCAGGGTGCGAATGTCGTCTCAGGCGTACGGCCCGACCAGCAATTTATCAAAATTGTCTACGACGAGCTGGTTGAGACCATGGGCGAAACCAACGTGCCCCTGGCCGATAGCGACAGCAAGCCCACGGTTGTACTGATGGCCGGTCTGCAAGGTACGGGTAAAACTACCGCAACTGCTAAGCTAGCGCTGCACCTGCGCAAGCAGGAGCGCAGTACCCTGCTCGTGGCTACGGACGTGTATCGTCCGGCAGCCATCGATCAGCTGCTGACCCTCGGTAAGCAAATTAACGTACCCGTTTTTGAAATTGGTGCGGATGTCAGCCCGGTAGAAATTGCGCGGCAGGGCCTAGCCAAGGCCAAAGAAGACGGCATTGACACTGTGATTATTGACACGGCGGGCCGACTGCAAATTGATACAGATATGATGGCCGAGCTCGCTCAAATCAAAGAAGTCGTGCAGCCGGATGAGGTGCTGCTGGTGGTCGATGCGATGACCGGGCAAGAAGCGGCAACGCTGACGCGCACTTTTCATGATGAAATTGGCATTACCGGCGCGATTCTGACGAAAATGGACGGCGACTCGCGCGGCGGTGCGGCGCTATCGGTGCGCCGGATTTCAGGGCAGCCGATCAAATTTATTGGGGTGGGTGAAAAAGTAGAGGCTTTGCAGCCCTTTTACCCTGACCGGATGGCCTCGCGAATTTTGGGAATGGGCGATGTGCTCACCCTGGTAGAAAAAGCGCAAGAAGAAGTCGATATTGCTGATGCGGAGAAGCTACAGGAAAAAATTCTGTCGGCCCAGTTCGATTTTAATGATTTCCTTAAACAAACCCGCTTGATGAAAAATATGGGCTCCCTAGCGGGAATCATGAAGTTGATTCCGGGTATGGGCAACAAGCTTTCATCGGATCAGCTCCAGCAGGGTGAGCAGCAGCTAAAGCGCTGTGAGGCCATGATCAATTCTATGACCATGGAAGAACGGCAAAATCCTGAGGTGTTGGCCGGTTCGCCGAGCCGTCGTCGTCGGGTCGCGAAAGGTGCAGGCTATGCCGAAAAAGACATTAGCAAGTTGGTAACTGATTTTCAACGGATGCGCGGCCTGATGCAGCAGATGGGACAAGGCAATATGGGCCTCCCTGGGTTCGATGGCGGCTTTCCTGGAATGGGTGGCAATCCGATGGGCGGCATGGGCGGCATGGGCGGCGGCAACCCAATGGGTGGCAGACCCATGCCGGGATGGCGGGGGGCCCCTAATCCTAATAAGAAAAAGAAAAAAAACAAAAAAAGGAAGGGATTTGGATCCCTCTAAACACAAGCAATGAACAAGCTTCTGCACTTTGGACGGCTAGATACTGTTTTTTTAAACACCGGGTTTACAACCGTCGGTATCCAAGCGGGCCTTGTGCTCGCCAGCGTTTGGCTAGGGTTTTCCTCTGCTGCCTATGCGCTCCCTGGCCAGTCCGTTAGAGAAGCAGAAGCTTGGATGCAGGCGCACCCTACCCTACGGGCCGATCCTAGAGAGCGACTCACTATCCGGCGTAACGATACGCCTGCACGTCGCTTTACATTTCACGGATCTATTTACGGCCCCGGCGGGGCGGGGCAAAGCCTGCTAGTGCGTGGACGGGCCAATGAGCAAAACGGCCAGCTAACAATGGTGCGCTCTGAAAAGTTTACGCTGGTTGATTTAATTAGCGGTGTGAGCGTCGAACGGTTAGAAGATGCCTTGCGGACGCTGTATGGCGCTGAAGTATATGCCGACTATCGGCGATCGCAAACTGTCTTGGTCTATTCTCCGGGTCGCCCTGAAGATCGTGGCACGCACAGAGCCTCCCGAGCGCAGGTCTCTGAAGGTGATCTGTACGCATACATTATTGAAATCATTCCAAATCCTGACGGCAGCATCCATACGGGCACTGTTTCGGTGATGCTCAAAGAAGATGTTCCGGCGTTGAGGGCAGCGCTGCGCGACCGAGAGCTAGAAAGAAGAGAATTTGCAGATCCAACATCGGGGCCATCGGCAGCGCAGGAGCGTATTCAGCCCGAGGCCATTAAGCCCCGATAGCAAGATCTAGATAGCGAAATATTTAGCTGGGAGGATTTTGCTGGGGTTAGGCCCTAAGTTCGGTAAATTTAGCGAGATTCAAACCTTGCCTTACCTAATGCCCTGGGAAAAATGGACAAAGAGGTAAGTCTTTACAAACCAAAAGAGTTATCTCTGCGAGGGCAGTATTTTTTTGGTGCAAGGAAACAAAGCATGAGAGCGCAGCATCCAGTCCGAGATTGTTGGTTAGCTGTGAATCTGTCTGGGCTGATGCCCGGATTGGGGCAGTGCTATGGCCAGCAGTGGATCAAGGGGCTCTTGATTATGGCTGTCTTTTTTGGCTTGGTGATTCAGGCGCTGTGGTCGCTGCTCGCTGCTGAAGGCAATACAGTTCACGCATTTTGGAAGGCAGGCATTGCTGCGATTGTTTATTTTCTGAATATTTGGGATGCGTTTGCCACCTCAGGGCAACCGCTACATCCGCTAGGCGACAAAAGGCGTGGTAGAGACCTATGGTATGGGGTTTTTCTGTCGCAGATTTTGCCGGGATTAGGGCAATTGTATTTAAACAAAGCGCTAGCGGGCGCTGTGTTTTTGGTGGTGGGTGTTGGCCTTTCTATGCTGGCGAACTATCAGCCGGTTGTATTGCCGATGGCTTGCACAGTTTGGTCGATTGCTGGGTATCACGCTTATAGAAGCACACCTATAAATCCTGGCCGAGAGCAGAGCCGGTCGGGACAAATGTTAATGGTGGTGGTGATTGGCGGATTGCTGCTGAGATTGACAATTGGCAGTTTGCCGATGTGGATAGATAGATCGGTGATGCAGTGTATTGTGCCGAGTGAGTCTATGGTGCCGACGCTTCAGGTGAATGATCGCATCTTTGTTAGCCGCGATCGCAATTATCTACCAAAAACCGGTGACATTGTTGTATTTGAAGCAACGGATCAGGCGATTGAAATTGTTGAGGCTGAGCCACAGTCTTTGTTTGTCAAAAGAATTGTTGGACTGCCGGGTCAGGAGGTTGAGGTAAAAGACCAGCAGGTGTGGATTAACAAACGCCCCCTAACGGAAAGCTATATTACAGTGCAAGCAGACTATGCCTGGGGGCCTGCGGTCGTACCGAGTGAGTCGTATTTTGTGCTGGGCGACAATCGCAATGCGAGCGCAGACTCTCATGTATGGGGATTTTTGCCACGGGCGAATTTGGTCGGAGAGGCGTACAAAATTTATTGGCCAGCGCAGAGAATACAGTCGCTTCAGCGCTGAGCTACCGTTCTTTTGAAGAGTCTTGCAGACAGCTTTTGATGGGTGGTTTCGGATATTTTGTTGCCCATACTTTGGCATAGGGTGTTCCATATGCGATACCAGCTGTAAATAGGACTCACTAAGCTGGCTGCATACAGCATCATTTCACTGGCAGTGACGGTATCGGTGATGACCTGATGACGGTAGCGCAGCATATGCCGGATTATTTTTTTGATATCGTTTGCTGCATAGGGCAGCACCATAAAAGGCCGCTGCCAAGCCGCAAAGCTCAGCATTCGCGTGTGATAGCGGCTCAGCCCAATGCCTTTGCACAGCGTCACCAAATACTGACGGGTTAATCGGCTGTCTGGAATTTCGTGGTACAGCAGCATGCGGGCGTTGTACCACACGGGCCAGCCTGCCTGCTGTATGCGCAGCACTACTTCTAGGTCTTCACCGGCATCGCGGGCACCAAACTTTTGGGACAAGGTGAGCACAGTTGGGACATTCTCTAGCCAGGCCTGTCGCCGCACGACTAAACCTGCGCCAGGGGGAAGAATTTTAGCCTCAGGGCTATATGGAATGGGGGTTGCTCCGCGTTCGGTGAGGGCTAAGAAGGCGGCAATTCGTTCAAAATTGGGGGGCGGCGCGATCGCAAACTTACCGCGAATGCGACTGCCAAACACACCGACATCCGGATGCTGCTGACCAAACAGATAGGCCGAACGAATCCAGTTGATCCAGGGCAATGTGTCATCGTCTAAATAGCCCACCAGTGGACTGTTGGCAACTTCAATACCATGCTGACGAGCAAAGCCTGTGCCCTGCTGCGGCTCAAATTCGTAGCGCAGCGGAATTGCAGCAGGCCAGTTGGCCTGATAGCGCTGAATAACAGCCTGGGTATCGTCAGAACTGTTGTTGTCCACCACAATGATTTCCCAGCTCAGGTCATCAACGCCAATTTGGCAGCGCAACCGATCTAACACTGCACCCACCCGCTGCGCCCCGTTGTAGGTAATGATGACAACCGTAAAATCTAAGGCAACACGATCGGGAAATAGACGACGAAAGATAGGCCGTAGCCCCTGCAAGCGCTGAAAGCGTCGATCTAAAAAGGGTGCTAGGGCTGAGTCGGGAACTGTGGGAGACAGAGCAGTCATCGGCGACAACCAATACAAAGCGATAGCGATAGCATGCCCGCTATGAAACGTTTTGTAGGCAATATTGCGGAGGAAATAATGACAGGAGTAGGGGTCTCAGTCTTTCAGTCCCTCACTCACTCGGTCAGTTATTACTCACTCGCGATTCTGTCAGCGTCTTGAGCCACTCGAAAGGGGGCTTTGTGCTTGCCAAGGAGGCGATCGCGCAAATGCTTAATCCGATCTCTAAACTCACTGGCTTCCTCAAACTCTAGCTTCTTCGCAGCTTCCTTCATCTTTGTTTCTAGCTGGCCGATCAGCATTGGAATATCTTCTAACGGCATATCGTCGCTTTGGTCGTAAGCCTGCTCAAGCTCTTCAGCGTTGAGCCGACGCGAAACATCTAAGAAAGAAAGAATAGAGTTGGATTGTCTTTTAATGATCGCAGTCGGCGTAATGCCATGCGCTTCGTTATAGGCGGCTTGAACAGCTCTGCGGCGTTCGGTTTCATCAATCGCTTTTTCCATGCTCTCGGTCATATTGTCGGCATAGAGAATCGCACGACCTTCAATATGGCGAGCCGCGCGACCAATCGTTTGAATGAGCGATCGCTGCGCTCTCAAAAAGCCCTCTTTATCGGCATCTAAAATGGCCACCAGCGAAACCTCTGGCAGGTCAAGCCCTTCTCGCAATAGGTTAACGCCAATAAGCACATCAAACTCACCGTTACGTAAGTCCTGAATAATCTCGATTCGCTCAATAGAATGAACCTCAGAGTGCAGGTAGCGCACTCTGACGCCATGCTCATTGAGGTATTCAGTCAAATCTTCGGCCATGCGCTTGGTGAGCGTGGTAACCAGCGTGCGCTCGTTTTTGGCAGCGCGAACCCGAATTTCGCCCAGCAAATCATCCACCTGCCCTTCAGAAGGTCTGACATCAATGATCGGATCGAGTACGCCCGTGGGTCGGATAATTTGCTCGACAATGTTGCCTTCAGATAGCGTGAGTTCCCAATCACCCGGCGTCGCTGACACAAAAATGCACTGATTGGCTTTGTTCCAAAATTCTTCAGCCTTTAAGGGGCGATTGTCAGCGGCACTAGGCAAGCGAAAACCATGGTCAATCAAAACCTTTTTGCGGGCCTGATCGCCGTTGTACATCGCGCGAATTTGCGGCACAGTCACATGCGACTCATCTACCGCTAAGAGCCAGTCATCATGAGGAAAGTAGTCTAGCAGGCACTCTGGCGGCGCACCGGGCAAACGACCGGCCAAATGACGAGTGTAGTTTTCTACGCCGTTGCAGTAGCCCACTTCTTCGAGCATTTCTAAGTCGTAGCGCGTGCGTTGCTCTAGTCGTTGGGCTTCTAGCAGCTTGCCGTGGCTTTCTAAAAATTCAAGCTGTTCTTTGAGTTCTGCGCGAATGCCTTGGCAGGCAGCCTGTAGCTTGTCGTCGGGAGTAACAAAGTGACGCGCCGGATAAATGTTGAGCGAATCCATGCTTTGCAGCGTAGCCCCCGTCACCGGATCGATGTAGCGAATGGCGTCAATTTCATCGCCAAAAAACTCTACGCGAATGATGCGATCTTCGTAGGCAGGACCAATTTCTAGCACATCACCTTTTACCCGAAAGCGCCCGCGACCCATCTCTAAATCATTGCGGGTGTACTGCACCGAAGCCAGATCGCGCAGAACCTGTCGCTGATTGGTTTCTGCCCCTACCCGTAGCGGAATAGAAGCATTGAGATATTCTGACGGGATACCCAAGCCATAGATACAGCTGATAGAGGCAACGACAATCACATCTTTGCGTTCAAACAGCGACCGAGTTGCCGAGTGCCGCAGCATATCAATCTCATCGTTAATCGCTGAGGTTTTGGCGATATAAGTATCTGTCGTGGGGATATAGGCTTCGGGCTGGTAGTAGTCGTAGTAGCTAATAAAGTACTCAACCGAATTGTCAGGGAAAAACTCGCGTAGCTCGTTACACAGCTGCGCAGCCAAGGTTTTGTTATGCGCCAAAATCAGGGCCGGCTTGCCGATAGCATCAATGGTGCGGGCGATGGTGTGCGTTTTGCCAGTGCCGGTTGCACCCAAAAGGGTTTGATATTCTTGATTGGCTTTTAGGTTCCTAACGAGCTGATCGATCGCTTTGGGCTGGTCGCCTGCTGGCTCGAAAGGGGCTTGAATATTGAACCTTTTTTTCATTGACCGTGTGTGTTTTGAGAGGGGCGACGGCAAGTTTACGGCGACTAATATTGACTAATATTTAATGTTAAACGATTTAACGGAAGGTGAGGGCAGTTGGGATAGCAAGCAGTTTGAGAGCCGTTTGAGAGAAGGCAAAGAAACTGACGGGATGGTTCTTTTAAGCGTGGGCGAAGCGTGGGCGAAGCGTGGGCAGAGAGTTGGCGCTAGGGACAAAGCGTAGGATAATCCGGGGTGTTCAAAAATTGCGGAACCCCATTGATGAGCCAGCCCCTGACGAGCCAGCCAACCAGCCAACCAGCCAGCCAGCAGTCCTATCCTGCTTCTAGCGCGTCACCGAGTGCTTCATCTATTCCGGCATGTGCTTGGCAATGGCCCATCGGCAAACAGTGGGAAACGCCCTACATTGTTCGCTATGCCAGCAACTTAGATGATGGGCCAGAGCATGGCGCTCCGTTGGGAGGCTTTGGGGCAGGTTGCATTGGTAGATCGCCCAATGGCTCGTTTAATTTGTGGCATTTAGACGGCGGCGAACATATTTTTGAGCAGTTTTCGGGCTGTCAGTTTAGTGTGTTTGAGCAGGCGGCGGATGGTAGCGCCCAAGCCTACGCCATGACGACCGACCGGTCTGCTGAGGTGCTCAGCAGCTGGCAGTGGTATCCGGCTGGGGAGCAAAACAATCGAGACCACAGCACGGGCACTTACTACGCCCTGTATCCGCGTAGTTGGTATGTGTATGAGAATGTTTTTAAGGCGCAGATCTCTTGCGAACAGTTTTCTCCTATTTGGGCGGACAATTACCAGGAGAGTAGCTATCCGGTGGCGAATTTTGTATGGACAGCGCATAATCCGACCGAGCAGCCACTAACGCTGAGCATTATGCTGAGCTGGCAAAATATGGTTGGCTGGTTTACCAACAGTGCAAATTCTCCTGAGATAAAACAAAGAGAAGATGGTAGTCCTTATTACGACTATGTGCCCCGGTTAAGAGAGAGTTTGGGAAACTACAACAAACTGGTATGTGAAGAAGTTGGGGAAGAGACTAAGGCAGTTGGGTTTGTAATGGATGGAGAATGGTCGGGTACGCCTGATGAAGGCGACGGGCAGTTTGCGATCGCAGCCTGTTTAAAAACAATCGGCTCGCCGGTAGAGGTGACCTACAACACCCATTGGAATCCAGACGGCGACGGGCACGAGCTATGGGATAGCTTTGCGAAAGACGGACGATTAACCAACTTTGAAGATGCGGGCATTAGCACCGAACAACAGATTGGGGGAGCGATCGCACTCAAATTCACCCTAGCGCCTGGCGAAACCCAACAAATTCCCTTTGCCCTGAGCTGGGACTTACCTGTCACCGAGTTTGCAACAGGCAAACAAGCCTACCGCCGCTACACCGACTTTTTTGGGCGAGATGGGCACAACGCCTGGGCGATCGCGCAAACGGCCCTGGCAAACTACGCCACCTGGCAGCAAAACATTCGCACCTGGCAACAGCCCATTCTCGATCAAGACCTGCCCGACTGGTTCAAAATGGCCTTGTTCAACGAGCTGTATGATTTGGCCAGTGGTGGCACGCTGTGGTCAGCCGCGAGCCCAACTGACCCGATCGGACAGTTTGGCGTGCTCGAATGCATTGATTATCGCTGGTACGAAAGCCTAGATGTGCGCCTGTATGGCGGCTTTGCGACCCTTTTACTATGGCCAGAGCTAGAAAAATCAGTCCTCCGCGCCTTTGCGCGGGCGATTCCTACCGCTGATGCCAAAGAGAGAATTATCGGCTACTACTACACCATTGGCGAAGAGAATCACACCGCGCCGCGCAAACTAAAGGGGGCCACCCCCCACGACTTGGGCGCACCGAATGAAAATCCTTGGGTCGCCACCAACTACACCAGCTATCAAGACTGCAACCAGTGGAAGGATCTCTCTAGCGACTTTGTACTCCAGGTATATCGCGCCTTTTATCGCACGGGCTGTACCGATGTAGACTTTCTGGCAGACTGTTGGCCAGCCGTGGTAGAAACGCTCGCCTATACCAAACAGTTTGATACTGATGGAGATGGGCTCATTGAAAACAGCGGCGCGCCCGATCAAACCTTTGATGATTGGCGCTTGCAGGGAATTAGCGCCTATTGTGGCGGGCTGTGGATTGGGGCTTTGAGTAGTGCGATCGCAATCGGCGAAATTTTACAACAGCACCAAAAAGCCCCCGCCAACACTGTCATTTTATTGGCCCAGTACCGCCGCTGGTGGCAGCATAGCCGCGCCGCCTACCAAAAGCAGCTGTGGAACGGCAGCTACTACCGACTCGATACCCAAAGTGGATCTGACGTGGTTATGGCTGACCAGCTATGCGGCCAGTTTTGTACCTCTACCATGGGCCTGCCGGATGTGGTCGATCCTGAATTTGTAGAACCCACGCTCAAGGCCATCTACGATGCCTGCTTTGTTAAGTTCAATGAATACACCGCCCAGCTAGGGCCTCAAAACCAAAAGTTTGAAGGCGCGCAAACTGGCTACTTTAGCGCCGCCGAACTCGGTGTCAGAATCGGCTGTGCCAACGGTGTTCGGCCTGACGGATCGCCCCAGAATCCAGACGATACCCATCAGTTAGAAGTGTGGACAGGCATTAATTTTGGCCTCGCGGCCTTTTTTGCCCATGCCGGGAAAAAGACAGAAGCAATGGAGATTACGCAAGCAGTGGTTGAGCAAATTTATCAGCATGGCCTGCAATTTCGTACGCCCGAAGCCATCACCGCCGTGGGCACTTTTCGCGCCTGTCACTACCTTAGACCCCTGGCTATTTGGGCAGTGTACGATAGACTAAGCCAATAGAGCGGCTAACCGATCCCTATGCCCTATCCAACTGGCTGTACATTTGGCCGGAGTGGCACATCGAAGCATAAATTTTTCTTGATGTAATGGGTAATCTTAAGACGGCAACAGCGGATGGGCCAACCTTCATAGCTAGCCTCCTACCTACTCTCATCGGGAAATTTGAGTCATGGCATCCTTCTCCAAAGTTCACCCACCCAACACTCAGGTTCGCGCTACCAGAGAGCCGTATTCGCAGCCTGCGCTTTGGGCGATCGCATCCGGATTTTTCATCTTGGGCGCAGCAGTCAGCACGCTCATTATTTGGCAGCTGCACAAGCTGTATATGGCGACAATTGCGCCCGTGGTCACGGTAGAAGGAACAGTTCAGGCCAAATATAGCTATCAAGAAAATGACGAGCTGAGGCCAGCGCCCAATGGCTACTTTATTGAAAGCCCCGGCATTGGCCGCGTGTATTTAACCGGACAGCCATTAAACAGTTCCGTCGGCAAACCCATTGAAGTCCAAGGCAGTGTCTCGGCTATCTGCGGGCCTAAGTCTATTCCTTGCTTTCCTCAGGTCAATGTACGAGACATCACTTCGGCAGAATAGCAGGCACCCCTATTAAATACGTTACTCAATAGGTTGTTTTTGGATGCTGGATTCAGAGGCTTGACAGGTTCAGAGGCTTGAAAGATAAAAGCTCTGGTAATGAGGCTGTGAAGTCATCGTAATGATGACTTCACAGTGAAATCCAATTGATTGTGCCGACTGTTTCAGAGAAATTAACAACCTATTAAAACCCACTTGAAACCCACTTGAGATCTATTGGGTTTAATGGGTCTAAGCTTAGCAAAGCCTTAAAGCAGTAAAAAGGCATTACTCAGTTGCTAACGACAAAATTTTAGCGGCCTTACTTGTCTCTGCGAATCTTTGTGGATTCAAGCTACATTCTCTATTTTCTTATTTCTTAAGATATTCCCTATTGTCTTAAGACAATTCACATAAACAACACCTACCACCTTCACAGAAAAGAGTTTTTTGACTAAACTTTGACTGAAAATTACGTTTTCACTTAACCCAACCCAACAAAAGCCAAGAAGAATACCAAGGACAAGCATAATAGCAGCTTACAAGAAAAACATAAAACAACAAAAAACAACAATAAAAACCAAGGCAAAACCAAGGCAAAACCAAGGCAAAACCAAGGCAAAACCAAGGCAAAACCAAGGCAAAACCAAGGCAAAACCAAGGCAAAACCAAGGCAAAACCAAGGCAAAACGAAAGAAATATTGCCGCAAAACCCTTACACATAAGCAGACATGGCTTAATCTTAGGAAAGATTTTCACTCATTTACAACAATATAAATTGATTAGAAGCTGGCATCTGTAATTATCAAAATAAAGTCAGAAGCAAGGAACTATCCCATTTTTGAAAGGTCATTAGTTTGTGTATAGAGAGAGAATTGGTTGGCCTATTGAAAATGCTGGTTAAAGCCGACGCTACGGCTCGGCAACACCTTCTACCAGATGTTTGACCGAAGGTTTAATCACATGCCTCTAGAGCTCATGACTGGAGCCAATAGCTGGGCCTAATGACTCATCAGTTGTTTCCAAGATTTCAGCATCAGATCTCATAAGACTAATCTCATAAGACTAATCTCATAAGACTAATCTCATAAGACTGATCTCACATAGCTCATATAGTTGGTTCCATTCAATCAATCTCTATATTCTGCAAATAGCTCAATTACAAAATTCTCTTTTGAGATGCTGACTGCTCAGGGTGTGTCATATTTTTTTCGCAAATCAATGAAAAACAATTAGGAGATACCACAGTGGTCTTTTTTAGAAAATTTAGCAAATTCAGCAAATTCAGCAAATTTCGCAAACCCAGCAAACCTAAAAATTCTCGCCCTGACATCGTAAGTGATGGGGGTGGTTCGACGGCACATATCGAAGTAAATGAAAATACAAGGTTTGTGACCGACGTTGAGACGCATGACGATAAAAGCACAGAACAAAATGGTCAGTTGTCTTATGTCATTGCTGGTGGCGCAGATGCCCATCTCTTTGACATTGATCGCCGGACTGGCAAGGTATTTTTCAAAGAGGCTCCAGACTTTGAAAATCCTAGAGATCATGGCAAAGACAACACTTATGAGGTCAAGGTCAAGGTTTGGGATGCTGGCCACCTGAGCGATAGTCAACTGCTAAAAATATCCGTTAAGGATGTGCTCGAAGATAGCGGCCAAGGCCAAGGCAATGTGATTAAAGGGGATAGTGGAGATAATTTCCTGCATGGAACAATTGGTGCTGACGTTATGTTTGGCGCAGGGGGTAATGATGTACTCTTTGGTGGAGAAGGTGACGACATTCTCAATGGCACTGACAGCAAAAGCCGTGGTGTCGGCGAAGTTGACAACCTCAAGGGTCAAGCTGGCGCAGACAAATTCATTTTGGGCGATGCGAAGGGGTCTTTTTACCTAGGTAATGGCTTTGGTGATTTTGCCATTATCCAAGACTTTACCAAAGGTGAAGATCAGATTGTTTTGTCTGGCAGTGCTTCGAATTACAAGCTTGTTGATGGATGCTGTGGTGAGGCCTTTATTTTGACTAACAGCGGTGATGCGATCGCTCGTATAGTGGGTCAGTCCTCGGCCAACCTTGACCTCAGTCATTTTGAGTATGTCTAGGCAATTGTGTGACCAAGCCCTCAGATAATAGAGGTCAGAAAAAAGCGATACGTTATGGCGGCGGGCAAATACATATCGCCAAAAGCGAGGCTTTGCCAACATATACCGCGAGTCACTTGGTCTGTGACTTTGGAAAGGTTTCAGCTGTGTTGCTGTATTCAACCCGAGTGATCAACAGACCAAGTGACCAAGTGACCAAGTGACCAAGTGACCAAGTGACCAAGTGACCAAGTGACCAAGTAACCAACGCTATATTTCTTTGCCTGGCCCTTATTTGCCTGGCCCCTAAGTGAACAGCCCTAAATCCATCAGGATAAGTTCATCAAGCCGTATCTATCAGAACGAACCCGCTAAACTAGAGAGGTAACCCTACTACCAAAACTCAGGTCTCCTATGCTGAAGTTTCAGCCGGCTGGCTTTGGCCAAAAATCAGCACAGACCCGACTGGGCAGCGTTGTGTACTACACCCCTATCGACTCGCCCGTGCAATCGACGCTTGGATCGCCTCAGTACAACCTAGCTCACCAGTTCGATGCAGATAATAAGCCAACGGTTGTCTTTTTTCACAACTTTGGTGGCGGTGCTTCAGCCTACGAATGGTCAAAAGTTTATTCTGTTCTCTCCATTTCACACCGAGTCATTGCACCCGACCTAATTGGCTGGGGCGCATCGGCACATCCTGAGCGGCGCTACAGCACTCAGGACTATTTGAATGTGATTGAAGACTTTTTAGAACAAGTCATTGAACAGATTTCGGCAGGGCCTGTGGTGGCTGTTGCCAGCTCGTTTACTGGCAGCTTAGTTGCTAGGCTAGCGGTCTCTAGGCCAGAACTCTTCACAAAATTGTTTTTAACCTGTCCAGCTGGCTTTAAAGACTTTGGCGCAGGTGCAGGCAGACGCCTTCCTGAGCCAATTATCAACACGCCTTTTTTAGACACCGCCATCTATACGCTAGGCGCAACGAACGAATTTGCGGTTCGCAACTTTTTAGAAAATTTTCTGTTCGCCCAGTCCGATCGGCTCTCTCCTGAAATTGTCGCGGCCTATCTGGCTTCGGCCCAGCAGCCCAATGCCCAATACGCAGCGCTCGCGTTTTTAAGAGGAGACCTGTATTTTGATTTGGCCCCTTATTGGGCGCACTTACAGGTGCCCACAGCGCTGGTGTGGGGAGAGCAAGCGCAGTTTACACCGGTCGCTACGGGTCGTCGGTTTGCTGAACTAAACCCCAGAGCCGTACGGCGATTTCAGGTAGTATCAAAGACGGGCGTGCTGCCTCAGCTAGAGCAGCCCGGAATTGTTGCGGCGTTGCTTTTAGATTGGCTAGGGGCAAACACCGACACAGCCCCCGATTAGATAGCAGCCATAGGACTCTCTCTCATGAATCAATACTTTGCCACTGTTGCCCGCGGGTTAGAACCCCTGATGGTAGAAGAACTAGAGCAGCTAGGCGCAAAGGATGTGGAGCCTGGATTTTGCGGGGCAGAATTTAAGGGCGATCGCGCCCTCCTGTACAAGGTAAACCTATGGGCTCGCCTGCCGTTTAGAGTTTTGATGCGAATAGACGAGTTTGACTGTGAAGACAGCAACGAGCTATTCACGGGCATTCAGCGGACTGACTGGAGCCAGTACCTACGCCCCAACAACACCTTGGCCGTGACCGCTACCGGCAAAACAGAAGAGCTAAACCACACGCACTTTAACGCCTTGCAGGCCAAAAATGCCATTGTGCATCAGCAAACCCAAGACTTTGGCGAGCGATCGGATGTAGATACCCATAACCCCGACCTGCGCGTCAACGTGCATTTGCATGAGGGTAGGGCTGTTGTCAGCCTTGATAGCTCGGGCAACAGTTTGCATCGGCGGGGGTATCGGCCTGCGGTAGGCGCCGCACCGCTCAAAGAGTCTTTGGCTTCAGCGCTGATTCAACTGTCGGGCTGGCATCGCGATCAAGCTTTTTTTGATCCGCTGTGTGGGTCAGGGACGTTGCCTTTAGAGGCGGGGTTGCGATCGCTCAATATTGCCCCTGGCCTTTTTCGCGAACGCTTTGGCTTTGAAACCTGGTTAGACTACGACGATGACCTGTGGGATAGCTTGATTGCGGAAGCGGAAGGAATGCAAAAAGAAGATTTGGCGGCTTTTGTGGGAGGGAGCGATCGCGATCCGAACGTACTCATTCAGGCCCACAGCAATGCTCAGCAATGCGGCATAGAGCACCTGCTGAGCTTTCGGCAAAAAGAGCTTGCCGAGGTAGAAGCACCCGCAGATAGCGGGGTGTTGCTGTGCAATCCGCCCTATGGCGATCGCCTCGGCGCTGACTCTGACCTCGGCGCATTTTACAAACTGCTCGGCAATGTCCTCAAGCAAAGGTTCAAAGGCTGGACGGCCTACGTTATCAGCGGCAACAAAGCGTTGTCTAGCAACATTGGCCTTAAGTCAGCCTCACGCACGCCAGTGTACAACGGCCAGCTGCTCTGCCAACTGATGAAATACGAGCTGTATTAAAGGATTTCTCTCAAACCCAGTTCTCCAGCCGTAACCCAGCCACCCGTTAAAATTCACGTAGGTTGTTACTTCACTAACATCTCATTCAAGCTTCTAGCATGGGCTGCGATCAGCATATCCATATTTTCAATCGGCAATCCCCAAACACAGCTCTGCATACACGCCACTTTACTGTAACAACGTGCAGATACACATCGCCAAAGGCGAGGCTTTGCCAGCATATGCCGCGAGTCACTTAACCGAACCCAACTTAGCCTGTTGTTTTGTCCTGTTGTTTTTTAAAGAGTTCAGCTGTGTGGCTATATTCTAGCCAAGTGATCCACATTAGTGATCCGCTATATAGTGCAGACAGCCGCGACAAGGGCCATCCGGATTCACCGCGCAGCGAAAGATTTCTGAGCGAGCATTGTAGGTACAGCTAATGTCGCCAATCACCCAATCACCGTTTAACAATGTCCGCTCTTCAGGAATACTCGTTTCTTTAACATGAACAATAGCCTTGTGCAGAGAGTAGCGGCCTAGTTTGAGCTGGTACTGATGGCGACGCACCAGAATTTGATAGGTTTGCCCCTCAATATCCACATAAGTACCCGGATAAAGCGTGCGATCCATTTTGATATGACCCAGGACTTCTTTAGAGTCACTGAGCACAATATCAGTCGGTAAGGCTTTTAGCTCCATAAATGAATAATCAATGAATGATAGCGAATAGCTAACGTAAGTACTGACTAAGAAGGGCATCCCTCAATCTAAATTAGATCAGGAGATGCCCACTTAAGCCGTCAATCAAGCGATTTACTTCTTGGCTGCTTCCTGACGCTCTTTAGCTTCTTTGATGACGTCTTCAGCCACGTTCTTAGGACATGGGGCATAGTTGCCAAATTCCATAGAGAACTGACCACGACCAGAAGTCATCGTGCGCAGGTCGCCAATATAGCCAAACATCTCACTCAAAGGGACATCTGCTTTGATGCGAACACCCATGGGGTTAGAGTTTTGAGACTTAATCATGCCGCGACGACGGTTGAGATCACCAATCACGTCACCCATATGATCGTCAGGTGTAAAGACATCTACGTTCATAATGGGCTCTAGAATCTGCGGGCCTGCCTTCGGAATAGACTGACGATAGGCAGACTTAGCCGCAATTTCAAAGGCGATCGCACTAGAGTCCACCGCGTGGAAACCACCATCGGTGAGCGTTACCTTCACATCCACCATGGGATAGCCCGCCAAAGGACCTTTCTCCATGCTGTTGGCAAAGCCTTTTTCCACAGCAGGCCAGAACTCACGAGGCACGTTACCCCCCGTCACTTTAGACTCAAACTCAAAGCCGACGCCAGTGTCACCGGGCTCAATGGTGTAGTCAATCTTGGCAAACTGACCCGAACCACCTGACTGCTTTTTGTGCGTGTAAGAATCGTTGATCAGCTTAGTAATAGACTCCCGATAGGCTACCTGAGGCTTACCGACTTCCACTTCAACGCCATGTGTACGCTTAAGAATGTCTACCTTAATATCCAGGTGCAGCTCACCCATTCCTTTAATAATGGTCTCACCACTTTCCTGGTCAGTTTCCACATAAAAAGACGGATCTTCTTGAACCATTTTGCTCAAAGCCAGACCCATCTTCTCAGAACCGCCCTTTTGCTTCGGTTCAATCGAAATCGAAATGACCGGATCAGGGAACACCATCGGTTCAAGCGTTGCCGGATTCTTAGGATCACACAGCGTATGCCCCGTCTGCACGTTCTTCATACCCACGATGGCGATAATATCACCCGCTTGGGCGCTGTCAATTTCCTCTCGGGAATTGGCGTGCATTTCTACCAAGCGACCAATCCGCTCTGTTTTACCCGTAAAGGTATTCAAAATGGTGTCGCCCTTGTTGAGCGTACCGGAGTAGATGCGGGTAAAGGTAAGCGCACCGTACCGGTCGTCCATAATTTTGAACGCCAGCGCCCGCAAAGGGGCATCCGGAGTGACTTTAGCAAAGCCGCCCGTCTCATTACCTTCTAGGTCTACCTCAGGCTGAGGAGGCACTTCAGTCGGATTAGGCAGGTAGTCAATCACGGCATCTAGCACGTTTTGAACGCCTTTGTTCTTAAAAGAAGAACCGCAGAAGGTGGGGAAAAAGGCCAGCTCGCGAGTGCCCTTACGAATGCACTTTTTAATCGTGTCGATGTCAGGCTCGTTGCCTTCTAAGTAGGCTTCCATCACCTCATCGTCCATCTCAACCGCAGTTTCAATCAGCGCTTCGCGATACTCAGCCACCTTGGACTTCATATCTTCAGGAACATCGGTGATCTCATAGTTCATAGGATCGCCAGAGTTATCCCAAACCCAGGCTTTCTCAGTGAGCAAATCAACCACGCCGACAAATTCTTCTTCAATGCCGATAGGCAGCACCATCACCAGCGGCTTGGCAGCCAGAATTTCTTCCACCTGCTTTACAACTCGGAAAAAGTCACCACCCGTACGGTCGAGCTTGTTGACGTAGATGACGCGAGCCACTTTGGAGTCGTTAGCGTAGCGCCAGTTGGTTTCCGACTGAGGCTCTACGCCACCCGACGCGCAAAATACGCCAATGCCGCCATCAAGCACTTTCAAAGAGCGGTAAACCTCAATGGTGAAGTCTACGTGTCCGGGGGTGTCAATGATGTTGAGCTGATGGTCTTTCCAAAAACAGGAAGTGGCTGCCGACTGAATGGTAATGCCGCGCTCTTGCTCTTGATCCATGAAGTCTGTGGTTGCCGCACCATCGTGAACCTCACCGATTTTGTGGATTTTACCGGTGAGCTTCAAAATTCTTTCTGTGGTGGTCGTTTTGCCTGCATCTACATGGGCAAAGATACCGATATTGCGGTATTTGGTCAGGTCTTTCATGGTGATTCTATTAGTTGAGTTTCGGAAGCGATTGGCACACCATTCCAGCTCATGGAAAGCCACAAAACTACGGATGCGGTGCTTATAAGGTGAATGGTCAGTACATCTAGCAAGAGTAATGACTGTTAAACATTGTAAATTATTTTGTCGAGGTCGTAGCGGTGGTTTGGCTTGGATTTAGCGGCGATTTAGTGCGGATTATACGCCCTACCGGGTGGCGGTTTCTACAATATCCCATCAGCGTCTCTCATCAGATCTGCCCTATCAGAGCGGTTTTCTTTAGAGATTGCCTTTGGAGATTGATTTGAACAAAGGTCATGTACTAGCTGTGCTGGCTGTGTTGATTAGGGTGGTGATAGGGTCACTCATATTTTCAGCAAAGCCTAGAATGTTGCGATCGCGCCACTCATACACCAGCGCTTCACCTTCAAACAAAAAAGTCGCCCCTCGCTGCGTCAGATACGCCGCGTCCGGCACATAGGTTTTCCAATTGCTTAGCACCTCTGCCATATTTCGCAGCCGCAACGTCGCCAGCTCAAAGGGCCGCTGAAAACCTTTGCCACCCGCTGCTTTAAATGTATTACCTGTCAGTGGAGGCAACGGCGCAGCCTTGACTACTTCATCATCTCCGATGAGCTGCGGCGCAGACTTATCGCCTTTGTAACCCCGAAAAACCTCTTGGAGCGTACCGGGACTGCCGATACCTGCGCACATTAGCAGCAGATTGAGATAGCCGTTTTGCTGGGGCGTAAAACCAGGGAGCTTAGCAGTTAGGCCTGGATATAAATTGAGCTTGTCATGAAGGGCGGCTGTAGGATCTATATGCAAATGTTCGGGGGGAAATCCGGTGTAGGTGCAAAATTTTTGGGCGGCAGAGAAGGTTCCAATGCCGACTGCTCGCACCTGAATGTTGGCGGCTTCAAGTTTGGCTCTGTCGCGCGCTACCCACCAGGCATATTCTAAGGTGTCAAAGTCACCAAACTGGGGCCAAATTAAAATGAGCGATCGCTTACCAGCATCACCCGTTTCCAACAGAGATTCAAACAGAGACACCGACCGCTCATCGCTCACACGTGGCAACTGAACCTGACTCAAAATGGAATAAACACTCATACCCACCCACCCATCTACGTTGTCACGACCTTTTGTTTTTCATTTAATGCCGCCGCTCTATCGCGCATCTCCAAAAACACCAACAACGCATTCATATCAGCCGGATTCACACCGCCGATTCTGGTCGCCTGCCCCACTGTTAGCGGCTTCACCTTATTGAGCTTTTCACGAGACTCCATCGACAAAGTATCAATCGTCATATAGTCCAAATCTTGAGGCAAAGAGCGGTTGGTTTGGCGAGAGATTTGGTCAATTTGTTTTTGTTGACGCTGAATGTAGCCCGAGTATTTAATGTCAATTTCAGCGCCTTCTTTTTCAGCTCGGTTTAGCTCCAGATTACCCAATCCGTAAGCCTCTAAATGCGCGTAGTGAAGCTTAGGACGACGGATTAAATCAGCCAAAGTAACAGAGCTTTTGATTTTTTGCCCAGTGTCGGCGTAAATGCGCTGACCGAGTTCCTCATGCTCCTTTACTCGGGTGCTGTGCATTCTCTCTTTTTCCGCTGCAATGTTTTCTTGCTTTTGCGTGTAAAGCTGCCAGCGGCGGTCATCAATTAGGCCAATCTCACGGCCCAACGGCGTCAGTCGCTGATCGGCATTGTCTGAGCGCAACAACAAACGATACTCAGACCGCGAGGTGAGAACGCGGTAGGGTTCGCGCAAATCTTTGGTACATAGGTCATCAATCAACGTGCCAATATAGCTGCCTTCACGCGAGAAAATAATCATCTCTTGACGTTTGCACAGGCGCGCAGCGTTCACACCTGCCACCAGTCCTTGCGCAGCGGCTTCCTCATAGCCCGTAGTGCCGTTGATTTGCCCCGCACAAAACAAGCCCTCAACCCTTTTGGTCATCAACGTGGGGAAGCATTGGGTAGCAGGAATGTAGTCATAGTCCACAGCATAGGCAGGGCGCAGCATCGTGCAGTTTTCCATACCCGGCAGCGAATGCAGCATCTCTACCTGTAGCGTTTCGGGCAGCCCCGTCGAAAAGCCTTGAATATATAGCTCAGGGTAGTCGCGGCCTTCGGGCTCAATAAAGATTTGATGACTTTCTTTTTCCGCAAAGCGGACAATTTTGTCCTCAATGCAGGGGCAATAGCGAGGCCCTTTAGACTCTACCCAACCGCCATAGACGGGGGAAAGGTGCAGGTTGTCGCGCACGAGCTTGTGAGTGGCGGCAGTCGTGCGGGTCATATAGCAGGGGATTTGCTCGCGCTCGTTCCATTCTGCGGGGTCAAAGCTAAACCAACGGACGTCCGAATCGCCGGGCTGTACGTCCATCTGCCGAAAGTCTACCGAGCGCTTATCGACGCGGGCGGGCGTACCAGTTTTAAGTCGCCCGGTTTCAAAACCAAGACGGTTCAGGGTTTCGGTCATGCCGATGGCAGCGGGCTCTCCAGCGCGGCCTGCACTGAGGGACTTTTTGCCCACCCAAATGGTGCCATTCAAAAAGGTGCCCGTCGTGAGAATGACCGCTTTGCAGCCGAAGGTCATGCCAAAGTAGGTTTCTACGCCGACGATTTCGTCGTTTTCGCCCAGGACTAGATCGGTCGCCATGCCCTCCCGCAAAGTCAGGTTTTCCTGATTTTCCACGACGGATTTCATGACAGCAGCATATTCGCGCTTGTCAGTTTGGGCGCGCAAGGCCCACACCGCAGGCCCCCGAGAACTGTTGAGAATGCGCTTTTGTAGGTAGGTGCGGTCGGCGATTTTGCCTATTTCGCCGCCGAGGGCATCTACTTCATGGGCGAGCTGCGATTTGGCAGGCCCCCCGACGGCTGGGTTGCAGGGCTGCCAAGCGATACGATCCAGATTCATCGTTAGCAGCAGGGTGCGACAGCCGAGCCTGGCCGAGGCCAAGGCAGCCTCACAGCCTGCATGGCCTGCGCCGACTACGATGACATCAAATTCGTCTGAAAGGGAGACGCTCATACTGGGATTGCGGATATCCGGCTGATATCGGTTGAAGTGATGACCAGTGAAGGAGCCAGTTCACATGCTGGCGATTTTCATTCTAGCGATTGGTGGTTCGAGATTGGCGGTAGCGCCGTCGCTTTTAATGATTGGGCAGTGCGCTCTGGCACTCTCTCGAAAGAAATAGGGCCGGCCAAAACAAAAGGGTGAAATTAGCTAAGGGCGATAAGCTAGAGACACACAGTTTGATAGGCTGCTGCTATAAACAAATATTTTCTTAAGAAAAATAAGATTCAGCTCATTTAGGCATGGGCTTCAGGAAGGAATTAAGAAGGAATTGGGAAGGAATTAAAAAAACTAAATAACATACGGTGGCTCAAACGGTGGCTCAAATGAATTTAGGCGAAGTGCTGGCGATCGCACAAGAAAACATCATTCAGGACTGGGTAGCGCAAGTCCAAAGCGACCAGACAATTGAAAGCGCCCATCATTTGACCTACACAGCAGTGCTAAACAGCCTCCCTAACCTGCTGAACATCCTTGAGCATTTGCTCTCACAGCCTAGCTCTGAAGACATCACAGACCTGCTAGAAGAAGGACTGGTGCATGGCGCAGTACGCGCCAAACAGGGCTACGACGCCGAAGAAATTGTGCGAGAGTACTCCGTTTTACGCAACATTATTTTTGAAACGCTAGAAGCAGAGATGCTCCGCAGCGAGCCCCTGCTAATGCTCAGAGCCATTCGGCTGATTGATGGCGCGCTCGATCGAGTCATTGCATATTCGTTAAAGCGCTATACCGAAGAGCGCATTCGAGCCGTAAATTTGCTCTATGACGAGCTATTGGCCAGCAATCAGGAGCTAGACCGGCTAGTGCGACATGCACGCACGAATATGGCCCACTTGGCACATGAGCTAAAAAGCCCACTGAGCAGCATCATTGGCTATTCAGATTTATTTTTGCGGCAGCAGGCAAAAACGGGCGAAGTTCATTCCCACTACATCGCGCAGGTGCTCACTAGCGGGCGGCGACTACTCGTTATGATCAACGAAGCACTAGAGATGTCTGCATATGCGACCGGCAAAGTAAGGCTCACGTTTGAGCAGGTGCAGGTATGCGAAGTCGTCGAAGAAGTCGCAACCGTGTTGGAGATTTTGGCTCAGCAAAAAGGGCTGACCATGACAACAGACTGCGCCTTAGGGCAGCAAACAGTGCTAACAGATAAAGGGCGACTCAGGCAAATTGTGACTAACCTCATTAGCAATGCCATTCGCTACACCGAGTCAGGCAGTATCCATATCGGCGTCAGGGTTGTGAGAATGCATAATTCCCCCGACGAGCCACTGCCCGAACGAATCGAAATTGCCGTGATAGACACCGGGCTCGGCATTGATGCTGCCGAACAAAGGCAGGTCTTTGAGCCTTATTATCAAGGGAAGGCAGGGCAACAGCTCGCCTGTAGCACTGGCTTAGGGCTAGCCATTACCCATCAAATGGTAAAACTACTTCAAGGCAATATTCATCTAGAATCTGAACCGGGTAGAGGCTCAACATTTACCATTGCTTTACCCCTTCAGTACCAGCAAGAAGAGGCTGCAATTGAAGAAACATTGCCGAATCATGAATTGCAGAACATAGAATCTTGAAAATATAAAATCTTGAAAATATAAAATCTTGAAAATATAAAATCTTGAAAATCCAGATTCTCGAAAATCCAGATTCTCGAAAATCCAGATTCTCGAAAACATAGAATCTTGAAACATACTGAACATGCGCCAACAAAGCTATCATCAATCACCATAACGATGACAGTTATGCCCCCAAGCGCAGTAGAGCCGAGCCCTGACGGAAGCACCGACTACTCACAACTATGATGACCTTAGACTCTCAAACTTCTGTGCCAAAATCTTCTGTACAGCTCATTGCTTTTGACTTTGATGGCGTGATTTGTGACGGCCTGCTCGAATATTTTCAAACGGCATGGCAGGCTTATTGCGAGGTTTTTCAGTCGGCTAACGGTGAGTCGCTTCAGGAACCGCCTAAGGGCCTAGCCGAAAAATTTTATCCCCTGCGTCCGGTTGTAGAAACAGGCTGGGAGATGCCGGTGTTGATTCAAGCGTTGGTACAAGGCGCCGAGGCTGATCAGATTTTGGCGAGCTGGCCAGCGATCGCACTGCCCTATTTAGAAGCCGCAGGGGTAACGAAGGCACAATCTGTACGGGCGCTAGATGGGGTGCGCGATCGCCAAATAAAATCCGACCTTCAAAGCTGGTTAAAGCTACATCGTTTTTACCCTGGCATCCTTGAAAAGCTAGATGAACTGCTCAAAGGCGATATACCGGTCTATATCATCAGCACCAAAGAAGGGAGATTTATTCAGGCCCTGCTCAGTCAGAGCGGCGTGACCTTTCCGGCAGAGAGGATTATTGGCAAAGAAGCCAAACAGCCAAAATATGAAACATTGCGCCAACTCAAAAATCAGCACCAGGCGGCCAATATTTGGTTTGTAGAAGATCGCCTACCCGCTCTCAAAGCCGTCACACAACAAAACGATCTCACCGAAACGCAGCTATTTTTAGCCGATTGGGGCTACAACCTAGCGACCGACCGAGAAATTGCACGACAAGATTCACGCATTCATCTATTATCCTTAGATCAAGTAGTACAAAAGTTCGATCAGTGGTTCGACAAGTGACATGCTCGATCTCTCCAAGCTCGCTCGTCAGATGCAGGGAATTAGCACCCATCTCGCCCAAGAGGCCGAGGCCGCACGCACCCGCGTAGACATCGCCCAAACCCTAATGCAGCAGGCGACCCAGCGACAGGTTGAACTCACCACTCAGCGACAAGCCTATGAGCATCGCCTGTTGTTTGCCGCAGCAGAACCCATCGAACCGCTAGATACTCGAATTCCGCTAGCCACGCCGCCCGCCGCCCACACGGTCATTTCGTCCGACGGCTCCCAAATTTCTCCGAGTCACCACGAAATCGCCTATTGCTATTTGTTGAACATTAGTCGCGTCGCAATTCACTACGGGCAAAACCGCTATCCGCTGCTCGACAACCTGCCAGAGGTTATTTATCGCCCCGAAGACCTTTACGCCTCCCGCCAATGGGGCATTAGCACTGAAGAATGGATGGGCTACAAGCGCACCGCTGCCGAAGCGGTAATGCTCGGTGAGTTAGGCACCGAAACCACCGCCCAAAACGCCGCCCAAAACGCCGCCCAAAACGTCACCCAAAATGCTGCCCCAAATACCAACATACCGGTTCTAGCCATGACCGACGGCTCGCTGATTTACTGGTTTTTAGAGCAGATTCCGGCCAAGGCACGAGATGAAATATTAAACCCGGTGTTGGAATCGTGGGATCGGCTGCGAACCGCCAAGGTGCCGGTGATGGGATACATCAGCGCATCTCGCAGCGGCGAAGCACTGAACTTTTTGCGGTTACAGGCGTGCCCGTATGAAACACCAGATTGTTTGACTCACTGTGAAGATGACCGAGGGCAAATGCCCTGCCAAAGGTTTTTCCCATTGCGGGATGTCACCCTTTGGGCGATGTCGCTAGCACCTGGTGAGCGCGGGCCACTATGGAAAAGTTCGGCAGATATTTTGAGCTGCTATGGCGACCATGCCGTTTATTTTTGCTATGTGCATGTGGGTGCTGAGGTTGCGCGGGTAGAGTTTCCGCAGTGGGTTGTAGAAGATTCTGAGCTACTGAACTCGGCGCTGAGCCTGATGCTGGCTCAGGTACAAAAAGGGTTTGGCTATCCGGTCGCCTTAGCCGAGGCTCATAACCAAGCCGTGGTCAGAGGGGGCGATCGCACTCGCTTTTTCACCCTACTAGAGCAGCAAATGATCCGCGCCGGACTCCAAAACATCGGCACCTCATTCAAAGAAGCTCGCAAACGCGGCAGCATTGCTTAAAGTTGAAGCAGCTGAAATTTAATCAACTGAAATAACTTTTGTTTCTTCCCATCGGGCTGCCGCCGCTAGCGCTTCATCCATCCAAGCATTAATGCTCTTACCTTGATTTTTAGCAGCCATAAAAATCTGTCGATGGCGCTCAGGTGTTGTTCTATAAGCTAACTTTCCCGAGAAAGGTTTATTGGCTTTCCGGCCTAGCTCGTGACAGAAGTCGAGGTAGTCATCAACCGAATCTCGAAATGCCTGCTTTACCTCAGGAACTGTTTCTCCCTCAAAGGTAATCACATCACGAATATCTAGCACCTTTCCCGCTAGAACCTCTGCATCTTCATCAATGAAAACTTCTCCGGTGTACCCTTTGTAAGTAAAAATCATTGCTTAGCTGGCGTATTTACTTTTCAGTTTCCTCTACATAATAGCTGATTTGATATCATCTTATGCTATCAATTAGAATGATCTTCAGAAATCAGCCCTTAAGCCATTAAGTCTCACCATGCAATGCTTTTAACAGAAAAACATCGGCTTATAGGTTTTTCGCAACCGTTCCCATGGTTGATATCGTCTAATGATATCGCTGCCCTTTGGTATTGACCAAATCTATAGAATGTTGGGTCATGAACAATAAACTAAAAAAAACATTAAAAGCTATCTTCGAGCACCCAACACGCTCGGATGTAGCCTGGGCAGACATAGAAAAGTTGTTTGAAGAACTAGGTGCCCATATATCAGAAGGTAAGGGCTCCAGAGTTCGTATTCTGCTAAAAGACGAGATTGCGGTCTTTCACCGACCCCATCCCAAAAGAACGGTGAGTAAGGCTTGTCTAAAGAGTGTTCAGGAATTTCTTCAGAACGCGGGCGTACAGCCACCCTAAAACACCATTTTGCAGACCCTATAGGGCACTTACACGTTGCGCGATCGCCGTCTGAATGTGGCGCATGGTAATTGTTTTGGCATTTTTAGACTGCGCGATCGCCAGTGCATCATGAGCAATTAGCTGAATCTCACCGCCTGATACTTTTAGCTGCTCGGCCAGCGCTGACCAGTCAATTTTATCGCTGCACACAATCCCCGCAAACGCCTGCCGCCATAGCGTCATACGGGCTGCTTTGTGAGGCATTGGCAGCGTAAAGATCACATCCATTTGCTGTCGCCACTTGGCCTTCACCGTATGGGCATAGCGCGTGCTCAAAAAGGTCAGACCAGGTGAGGCCTGGCGCTTCTCTAGCCATTGCATCAGCTGCTCTTGAGGCAGCGTATGCTTACGACCAAACCATACAGAAGCCGAACGAATGAGCAAAGCCGGATAGCGGGTGGCATCTAGCGAGGCGAGCACCTCTTCCCAGTGCTCTGGACATACCTGCTTGAGGTTTAAAACGCACAGTGGCTGCCTAAGCGCCATGGTCATCGCCCCAGCGGCCATGGTTTTTCCAGTACCGGCCTCCCCGACTAGCAATACCACATGCCCAAGTTGCGTAGATTTTCGGCCAGCGGCAACGGGCTCATAGCGCTCAGCGATCGCATGGGCTAAAGGGTGAATAGCCGAACCATTTGCAGCCCCTCTAGTCTGAGGTGGAGACAAAAACCGAGTCAACAGGCCAACCGCAGCCTGTTGACTCGTCATTCGCATTTGCCTCAGCACAGTGGCGGGCAAAATAAGCTTATCCCAGGGCACCTGAGGCTGCGTGATTTTAACAGCGCGGGTGGCGGGAGTCGGCGCAGGTAATGCCTGCCTAACAGGATCAGGTGGCGTCGCTAGCCGCGCAAACAGCACATGCTGATCAGGCTTTTCAGAAAGCAAATAGTCAACCCACTCATCCTGCAACTGTAAGTAGCTGTTGAGTCGAGTGCTCGGGCCAGAGGACACATAGCGTAAAACACGCTTGTCAATCAACGAGCCTGCCCCTGTTAGCTTGGCCCTGGCCCTTCTGCGTTCAAGGTCATTGCGGCACAGCAGGCGCAAAACCAGGTCAACGGTCGGTAAGTCTGAGGCGGTGGCCTTGTCTTGGCCCGTTTGCAGATAGTGATACAGCCGTCCGTAGCGGCGGTTTATTTCAGGCGCAAGCGCCATCAGCAGCAGATTTTTTTCAAATAGGGTGAGGTTTAAGTAATGGCGGAGAGAAGGCAGTGCTAGAACGGTGCTTTCTTTGGCACTGGCCTGAATGCGGCCCTCTAACTGCTGCTGGTAGCCCACAGCAGGCTTACATTCATCCGAAGCCGGTAGCTGAGCCGCCGCTGGATCTAAGAGCTGGGTGAATATTTGAGTGGGTACTCGGCAGTCGTCATATCCTGGCTTGCTGACGGCGATAATACCTTTCCACCAGTGAGCGCTAACCCGATCAGCGTCAGTATTGGCGACTTTTTCAACGGTAGCGATTTCTTTGCGCTGTCGGGCGATCGCCAGCATCAACAATCGATCTAACCAGTTCAGCTCCGTTTTCAGGTATGCCCAGTTATCGGCAAATGGCAGTAAGTCAACGCCCATGGGTTCTTCCTATCTGGGTAAGTTAGGCCCTTAAGTCGGGCCTTTAAGTTAGATAAGTTAGGTCTTGTCAGTTAGGTCTTGTCAGTTGAAATAAGCTCAGTCTTGTGAGTTAGGCCATGTCAGTTAGGCGTCTAGTCGCCGGATAAATTCCAAAGGCAGCCCATCTGTATCAGCCAAAAAAGCAACCTCGTATAGCTCATCCCCAATCTGCTGCTGCTGCGGCTCTAGCAGCACACTCAGCGATCCGCCTGCGGCCTGCGCTCTTTGGCGGAGGTCCTTTAGCCAGGCAGAAAGACTCGCTGTGCGATCGCTCAAATCAAAAGACAAATGGTAATAACCCGTATAGTGCTCATCTACAAAAGCGTCCATCGCTGGCCTAGGCTCAGGCACCTGCATCAGTTCTATACGTCCGCCCAAACCTTCCATCCAGCAGGCCAGCGTGATCCCCGTTGTAAAGCGTGTTTTCATTTCAAAGCCTAGCTGCTCATAAAAAGCAACGGCTTGATGAATGTTCGCCGTTTTGATTGAGACGTGATGCATAGCAAAGCAATACCCGTAAAAAAACAGACGGGCTATGTTACCAATAAGCTCCCACCACTTTAGCGAAAGTAACAGCTTTAAGGAAATGTTATTTTTTCCCGACGCTACGCTGTTGGCGGAACTTGACTTTTGGCTCTTGATTTTTGGCTCTTGATTTTTGGCTATAGTTTTTGGCTATCTATTTAGGGTTAGCTTTACGGCACTTTTTGAGCGCGTCAGTTAAGCGCACATATTACTTAAAGCGCGACTTACTTAAAGCGCGACTCGAAGCATCACTCAAATATTTTGAGATACCGGTACTGAGTGGGCACACCGGGTTCCTTTTCTAGCTCAAAGTTAATAATTTTCCAGCGCGGATCGTCAGAATCCACTTCGCTAAAGGTAACGGGTAAGCCGTAGAGCTTAGGAATTTTTTCGCCCCTCTGATCTTGCCAGGGAGCGCCATGCTCTAAATAGGGGGTCATCAGGGCTTGGTAGCGCTGAGCAATAATCACTCGGGTCGCCTTAAATCCTTGGGTATACAGTCGGTCTAGCTCTTCGTGAATTTCAAAGCGAATGCCGTCGGGATGAGTGTGCTGCCGGTACCAGCGGTTGTCCCATCTTTGCCAATGACGACCTGACTGCACATGCACCAGGTCTTGGGTGTCCGGATTGGCTTCAAACGCACCATGCCGTGAGCACAGATAGCTATCAGTCAGCACCAGTGCTGGAATTGTTTGGCGACAGTGGGGGCACTGTACTTCGGGGCCATATATGGGATATTGAGAGGCAGAGCCAAGCATCCTTACCCTTTGTTTTTTACCGCTTTATTATAACTTTTATAACTTTTGCACATTTTAGAGTACGCAGCCTTGAGTTTAGATCACCCATTTTGGCCCACGCCCGATATTTCACAAGTAGCCTTTATTGCACCCAATGCCACTGTCATAGGTCAGGTAACGTTGGGCGAAGGAGCTAGCATTTGGTATGGCGCTGTGGTGCGCGGCGATGTTGAAGTCATTCGCATTGGCGCCCACAGCAATGTTCAAGATGGTGCGGTGCTGCATGGCGATCCGCATTTGCCCACTGTGCTAGAAGACTATGTGACGGTAGGTCACCAGGCGGTTGTTCATAGTGCCCATGTAGAAAGGGGCTGTTTGATTGGCATAGGCGCTGTGGTTTTAAATGGGGTACATGTTGGAGCAGGGAGTTTGATCGGAGCAGGTGCGGTGGTTAATAAAGACGTGCCGCCGCGATCGCTCGTTGTGGGTGTGCCGGGCAAAGTTACTCGTACCCTGTCAGAAGCTGAGGCCCAAGAGCTGATAGAGCACGCTAAAAAGTATGAACAATTGGCCCTTGTCCATGCGGGTAAGGGCGAAGATTTAGGATTTGTTTAAGGAATTTATTTAGGAGGCTACTTAGGAGGATTATCTAAACCGTTATGTTGCCGAAATTCTACCGCGCTAACGCCGAGCTACAGTCTATCCTGGAGCAGATTTTAGAAGAAACCGGGGTCGCGTTTCCTCAGCTTGCGCCCAATCAAATCGCAGTCACTTGGATTCTTTATGAACCGCCCTACCGGGTTAATACGGGCGGGGCGCTGACTGCCGAAGAGTTTTGGCAATACCAACCCAAGGGCGCTAGCTATCGAGGCGTAGAGCTGATGAACCCAGGGGGACTGGTGGCTTTGTTTTATCTGGTGGCGATGAACGTATGGCTAGAGCAAGGGATGGTGTCTGAAAGCGCTGAGATTGTGCGATCGCTCACCGATATGATGACCAGCGTGAGCCCAGACGCGGTGAGCTACTTGATAGATGTACTCAGCGGCACTACTAGCGGCCCAGAACTATCGCCGGGGCCCAATGCTGCTTGGCAGCAGCAGCGCAACATTGTGAACCGTTATTTTCATCAGCTGGGCTGGCCAGAGCTGCGAGCGATTAATGTCAATCAAAAGATCTGGCGCGATCGCCCCTATGGCAGAGAACGAGACTTTGCAGGCCCAGCATCTGAAAATCGCAACTTGCTCACTACCGATGCGATCGCACGACTCTTTCACAGTATTATCGGCGGCGTTTCGGTCAGTAGTGTGCGATCGCAAGCAATGATGGCACTCATGAAAAAAACAGACCTGCAAAAAACCGACTGCTCTGCGTTTTTCAGCGGGGTGGCAAACCTATGGGCGCTAGAAGATAAGACAAACCGTGGGATTGGCAGCACGGTCTATGTAGAATCTGAAACATCTCATCCCTATCAGCTCGTGATTCTAGTCGAGAATCCCCAAACCCAAACAGCATCTGCGGCCCACCAGCAGGATGAAATTACCGCATTCGTTTCACAACGAATTTTTGCAGCAGCCCAGCAAGCCTTTCATACAGCCTTTCATACAGAGGTTTGCTAATCCCTTTCTTTATGGATCGCGATGGCCATTGATACTGATAAGCTCAGCAGCATTGTGCGTGCCTTTGTCACAGAAACCCCTCATGTCGAGGGCGCAGCACTGGTCACCCATGAGGGTTTGCCCATAGCCAGTACTTTGCCCAGTGACCTAAAAGAGACGCGAGCGGCAGCCATGGCGGCAGCAGTGATGACGATAGGCGATCGCATCTCAGGCGAAATTCAGCGCGGCCAGCTCAACCACATTACGCTCCTAGGCACCGAAGGCTACAGCATTCTGACGCGCTGCGGCAGCGAAGCCCTTTTCCTAGTGCTCGCCAGCCCAGCCGTTAAGCAAGGCGTCTTAATGATTGAAATTCATCGTATTGTTCAGACCCTAGCTCAAACGTTAATGAGATAAGTCGGCTCAGAGGAGTCATTGGATGATATGCCTGCCACAGTGCTATGATGAACATGGCTCGGACTCATGCAATTACAACGCCTAAATCTTGTCAGGACCGGAAGGTAGCAGCAATACGGGATGCTTGTAATAGGCGTGGACTCCGGGCCTTTTTCGCTTTAAACTTGCATATTTTAAAATGAAATTTGGCTGCACCTTCACGAAACAGTCATCAGAAGCAGTCATTAAAGCAGTCGTTAAAACAGTCACTAAAAAAAGCTGCCCGTTAAAGCAAAGCAACCCAATCAAAAGTATCCTGCTCAAATACATCTTGACTCAATCTACACCTGTTAATTTGTAATTATTTGCGCAAGCACCCTAGCGGGTTAAACCGACTTCTTTGGACGGTTATTCGGGTGGCAGCTTCCGCTAACATCTCATTATTCTGGAGACATCATTGAGACCGTTCTTCATTTTTTAAGGAGCAATCCCCATGGCAGGCTTTAGCAACTTAGTTCAAAAGGCATTTTATCTAGGTGTGGGCATTGCTTCCTACGCAGGTGAAAAAGCAGGCAGCGCCTTTAGCGACCTGCGCAACCAAGCCCAAAAAATAGTCGATGAGCTGGTAGAACGCGGTGAGCTTACTGCCGAAGAAGCTCAAAAAATGATGAATGACATGATCGCTAGAGCAGAAGCAGCGGCAGTAGAAGAAAACAACACGGCCCCGACATCCGACGGCCCCAGACAAATTCAAATCTTAGACGATGGGGATGCGCCCACCGCCGAAGAACGACAGGCCGAAGCGCTGCGTAAAGAGGTGGAAGCACTCCGCAACGAACTCAAAGAGCTGAAATAAAGAACTGAAATAAAGCGCTGAAATAAAGCGCTGAAGCAGTAAAAAGTAGTCACAATCTAAAATAAAGAAGCTGAGATAAAGAGCTGAAGTCAACAGCTGAGATACAAAAGGAAAAAGATAATGGACGACTGGCTAAGAGATCTCCAAGAAATCCTAAACTCAACGGCGCAAAATTCTAGCCAATGGCTAGGCAATCTTTCCAAAGAAGCTGACCAAGCTGTTGATAAGTGGTTAGAAGCTTCTGAAGAGAATTTTCAAGAGATTCAAGCAGCGCTGGACCCGGCACTCTCTGAAATTAGCGACAGCCTAGAAGAGATGCTAGATGCCAGCACCTTGTTTGTCGATCAGCAGCTAACACCTTGGTTAGAGGAGGTGACCGCACCCATTAGCTGCACTGTAAACCCTTGGCTGCAAAATCATCCTACCTGCATTGGCTGCAAGCACTACCATGGCGCCACCTATGGCGACAGCATGTTGGTCTGTGGAATGCATCCCTATGGCCCCGAAGATACATTCTGTAGTGATAAGGAATCTATTTGGCCAGTACCGCCAGAATAGCGGCCCGAATACCTGTCAGAATAGCCGCCCGAATAGCCGCCGTCAGCATAAGCGCGCGCGCTCATGCAACGGATAGAAGTGACCCACTGGGCCCTGCCCTTTGCCGATAGAGAGAGAATGCTTTAGAGCATTGGTGACGTAGTTTTTTGCAGCGATCGCAGCGGCTAGCGGGTCAAGGCCTTGGGCTAGGTTGGCGGCGATCGCACTCGAAAGCGTGCAGCCTGTTCCATGCGTGTTCGGCGTATCTACCCGCTCAGTTGTCATCACTTCTAGCCGATCCCCGTCATACCAAACATCCACACCGCGCAACTCGCCTGTAAAGCCGCCCCCTTTGACGATCACCACCTGAGGGCCCAAGGCGTAGATTTTTTTTGCAGCGCAGCGCATATCCTCAAGAGTGGCGATATCCATATCTGCCAGCATTTGCGCTTCGTAGCGATTGGGCGTCAAAACGGTTGCCAAAGGGAGCAAGCGATGGCGCAAAGCAGCGATCGCTTCATCGGCAATGAGCTTATCGCCCGTACGCGACACCATCACCGGATCAACCACAAGTTGCGGAATCGGATGGGCCTGCAAATGCTGCGCAATGGCCTCAATAATTGGCCGATTCAGCAACATGCCTGTCTTCGCAGCCTGCACGCCAATGTCGCTGGTAACGGCCTCTATCTGAGCGATAACCGCCTCTGGAGAGAGGGCATCTACACGGGTAACGCCCAAGGTATTTTGCGCCGTGACGCAAGTGAGCGCACTGGTGCCATGTACCCGATGAAAAGAAAACGTTCGCAAGTCGGCCTGAATGCCCGCACCGCCGCCACTATCTGATCCTGCAATCGTCAGGGCGACCGGAGGGCTGCTGATAAAAGTCACCTAAAAATTACCGATTGCGACGACGCTGCAAAAATTCAGGAATGTCTAGATTAGGCGAAATCACTGGCTGATTGGTCGATTCACCTGCACTGCCTTCGCTAGAGGAGCCGCCCGATGGGCTATCAAAGGCTCCACCCCCTTCGCTTGGCCGAGACATTGGGGTAACTCGGCTGGCAGTCATAGAAGGAATGCTGCGAGCATCACCGCTAAAGCCCGTGGCAATCACAGTAATGCGAATTTCACCTTGAAGGCGATCATCAATCACTGCACCAAAGATGATATTGGCGTTGGGATCAACCGCTTCATAGATGATCTCAGCCGCCTGATTGACTTCATGCAGGGTGAGGTCGCTGCCGCCTGTGATGTTGAATACAACGCCACCTGCGCCATCAATAGAGGTTTCAAGTAGGGGTGAAGAGGTAGCTGCGATCGCCGCTTCCCGAGCCCGAGACTTGCCAGAGCCCACGCCAATGCCCATCAGCGCCGAGCCCGCATCAGCCATCACTGCTCTGACATCTGCAAAGTCAACATTCACCAAACCAGAAATCGTAATAATATCTGAAATACCCTGTACACCCTGCCGCAAGATATCGTCTGCAACTCTAAAAGCTTCTTGTACAGGCGTCTGCTCAGAAATCACAGAGAGCAGCTTATCGTTTGGAATAATAATGAGTGTATCAACACTGGCTTGCAACGCGGCAATTCCACTTTCTGCCTGGGCAGTCCGACGACGCCCCTCAAAGGTAAATGGGCGAGTCACCACACCCACCGTCAGTGCGCCAGCTTCTTTAGCGGCCTCAGCCACAACCGGAGCCGCGCCTGTGCCGGTGCCGCCGCCCATACCTGCGGTAATAAAGACCAAGTCAGAGCCTTCGACTGCCTGAAAAATTTCGTCGCGTGATTCTTCAGCGGCTTTTTGCCCAATAGAAGGGTTTCCTCCAGCTCCCAATCCGCGCGTGAGCTTTTGCCCCAGCTGCATTGCATTGGTAGTAGAAGAGTAGGTCAACGCCTGCGCATCGGTGTTAACTGTCCAAAATTCAATACCGGACAGTCCCGTATCGATCATTCGGTTGACTGCGTTACAGCCACCACCGCCGACCCCAATGACCTTAATCTTGGCGACGCTACTCGGGATAATATCGCTCATCGGCCTCTCCGCTGACAGTGCATTGCCATTATTACTCGAAGCAGTCGTTTTTACATCTGACCCATCGTTCGCATAAGAATTTGTATGAAGGGATGCGTTGTTCATAGGGCGGGCTGATGATATTGATGTGGGAGGATATATGTATGGAAGGGAAGCGCTGGATGAAGCGGGATGCCGAAAAGTTCTTCAATGAAGAATTATAAAGTGTAAAGTAGCCCCTTACTTCTGTAGACAATACAAAAATATTGACTATTCGAAGAAAAATGCCTCTTAACCCTATCTGTGGCAGGCTTTTATGCATCACTTTAAGATTGATTGAATCAACTATAGGGGAACTTGCTAAAAAAGCAAAACCCTGCGCTTAGCAAGTCGTTTCTCTCTAAGATGTTTAGCGACCTGTTTTACTGTCATGAGTAATGACTGCTTAAATGACCCTTTGAATTATTTTTTCAATCGTTGTCTTAGCTGTCGCTTGAATATACTGCTCAGAAATCGCTCAGAAGCCGCTCAGAATATGGCATTTGAACTGCGGCCTAAGCTGTAGCGGCCTAATTGTAGGAGCCTAAATTATGGCAACTGTTCTGCCGACGACTCTGCCGACGACTCTGCCGACGACTGATTATTCGCTTGCAATATCTCAATGACAGGATTGTCAGGATTTTGTAAGTCAATAAAGGCAACCTTTTCAGGATTTACTTTAGAGCCTAGCGATCGCATCTTGTCCAAAGCAGCCAGCTGTGCCTCAAAGTTTCGGCCATATGGCCCAATATGTACCTCCCCCAATTCGCTTTGTAATACCACATTGCTAGGCTGAGTCCAATCAACAGCCGTGATTTTTACAGGCGATCGCTGCAAGCTAACATACATCGACTGCCACGATGATCGGTTGCTCGCCTGCATGCCCTTAACCGTCAGCGGCGGTGAATGAGTCATTGCGCCCAGTTCTTGAAAGCTATTGCGCGGCATCCAGTAACCCTGCGCGTCAATTAGTCCTGGCTCCCTGAAGGGTTCAGGCTGGTTGGAAATCGCCTTGAGTGGCCGAGTAGTATCGGGCACGGCAAGCGCCACGGGCACGCGCTCACGAACGCGCACATGTAGCCCTGGTGGCAACAGCCGCCGACTGACGAGAGCACTTTCAATGGGCTTATAAGTTTCTAGGCTTTGAGCCAGATCATCAGGCTGAACTTGAAGCAGCGATTGAGGATAGGGTACTGGCAACAGCGCCTGAATATTCTCATCTGACAGTATTTGATTGTCACTCACCACGATTTGTTCGGCACTGCGAATCAGCCATATCGGGGATCGAGCCACCCAGAGAATGCCAGCCGTAAATCCTAGCATTGCGATCGCGCGCCAGGCAGTCCTATAAAAGGTAAAACGACGCTTCTCTTTAAGGTACTGTCTGCGACGGGCCAGTTCTTGAGACGATGGAGAACGGTATGGAGAAGAAGACATAAGAGCAGGGTCAAAGATGATGCAACGAATACTTATGTGTAGTACTTAGTTGTGTAGTGCTTAGTGGTTTTATCCAAATTGTGTTTTGTGAACTTACAGATCACAAACGATCAAAAAATTAGAACCAGCCAGCGTTTAAAGGATTTCATCAACAAACGCTCAACTTAAAACGACTTAACAAATAGAACGCTCAATAAATACTGAGCAGGCTACCCATTTCGCCATAGAACTAATCAAAATTGATACAACTCAGTACGGACTACATCCAAAGATTCCATCCAAGATTCATAGATACTAATACACCCCCTGAGCAATTGACCGTCCGAACCCCAAAATTCCGTTTAGACATCAGGACTTGAGAACTCAAGCACAACCACGAACGCCTTTAGATCTCAGGCAAATCCCATTGTTTTCTTAAAAAAGCTAGCCATTGGGCCGCCATTTCCCCATCGACAAATGGAATCCTCAGATGGCGGCCATCAGCGAGCGTAAAGCCCAGTGAAAAGCGTCCCTTGGAAGGCAAGTCAGCCGGATTAGCGGGCTTAGCATTCACTTCCATCACGGCTTTTTTTACTTCAGTCAGGTTCAGGCTACTGGCCTCAAGCACACCCTGACGGCTCGGGATGCCCCAAGTCAAAACATCGCCTTGCTGACCCAACGCTGCATAGATATCGTACTTCGCTCGTTCAAAAGGCTGCGCCCACACCTTATAAGCCTCTAACTTTCGGTACTCGTTCCACCCCGCCCAAGCCAAGCCAATAAATATTGCCAGTAATGGCAGCCACATTAGCCCTCGAACCATTGCGCATCTCCTAATTTGATTATCTTTACAACCAGTCTCTACGACCGACCTCTACAACCGGCCTCTACAACCGGCGAGCCCCGCTAGATATCCAGCTAAATATCCAGACTCAAGTAACAAGCTAAATATTAATTCTTGCAATTGAGTGTTAATTCTTACAACGAAGCCCTTCCGATTCGACATCTAGATCTCCATCATCATAAAAGATGAATCATCAGCCACTTTTTTCTAGAAGCTGCTGATGCTGTGTTTCAATGATCCTTAATTGTTTAGAGAGAGAGAATCAATGTTGACATCGATGTTGCCTATGCTAGCTGCTACTGGATTTGTTCCAACGACTGTAGAATGGGGCCCTAACGTTGCCATCGTAATGATTATTTGCAACGTGCTTGCATTTTTCATTGGTAAGCAAGTTATTCAAATTCCTGATGCTGGTCCTGCTCCCGGCGTATTTTTAGGGCTAGGGTTACCGGCTCTGTTGGCAGTTACTAGCTTGGGCCATGCAATTGGCGCAGGTGCCATTCTGGGCTTGGCCAACATCGGTGTTCTTTAGTTCATACGCTAGTCTTACCCTTACGCTAGTCACACACTAGTGCTTGAACCCATAGCAGCCTGGCTGTTAGGTTAGAGGCTGACTGCTAATGCCTGACTGTTAGTGCCTAACCGTCGTTCTTGAGTTTTTCCCTTTAGCCACACAAATGCCTGTATCCAGAGGGTTGGGATACAGGCATTTGCTGTGTCAAAGCGTCAGCAAGTATAGCGTGTCGGCATAGAAGCTACGGCAGCATGACAGCTTACGGCAAACATCAAGCAAACATTAAGCAACGGTGCTAGCTAATGGCTGCTTGCAAGCGCTGTCGAAATTCGCCCTTAGGATGGCCTCCTTTGACCTCGCCAACGACTTTGAAGTCGCCTTCTGGATCGTCGCAAATAATATAGGTGGGCCAACCCATATCAGCCTTATCAGGATATTGCGTCAGTAAGATTTTTCGGTATTTGCGGTAGGTCTTAGTATCCTGCATTTTAATGTCTACAAAGGCCAAATCTAACTCCTTAGCAACTTTTTCATCGTAAAAAGCCATCTTGTGGCAAATGCCGCAGTCTTCTGATGAAAACTTGAGAACAGCTCGGGTCATGGGTTATCTACTTATAGTATCTACAGAACCCTTTCATGATAAATGAGTGAGGGGAATGGTGAATTCTGACCCGTTCTAGCTGATACGCTTTATTTTTAAGGATGTGTAGAGTAAATGAATAATGATTGCAATTTACCCCGGCAGCTTTGATCCCATTACGCTGGGTCATTTTGATATCATTACTCGGGGTAGCAAGCTCTACGACCGGGTGATTGTCGTTGTTTCTCGAAACCCGACCAAAAACCCGCTATTTACCGTTGAACAAAGAATTGCCCAGATTAAAAAGACGACTCATCATCTAACGAATGTAGAAATAGATAGCTTCGACGGGCTTACCGTCACATATGCTGAGGCTCGTCAGGCTAAGGTTCTGTTAAGAGGGCTGCGGGTACTTTCTGATTTTGAGAAAGAGCTACAGATGGCGCATACTAATAAAACCTTATCTGACGAAATAGAGACTGTTTTTTTGGCAACCTCTACGGAATACGGCTTTTTGAGCAGTAGTTTAGTGAAGGAAATTGCTAAGTTTGGCGGCCCTATCAACCATTTAGTTCCACAGCATGTGGCATTAGATATTGAGAAATGTTATGGCAAAAGCCATTCTTGAATAATAATAGGGATATCACTCCTTCTGGAAATCTCAACCCAACCTTTTTGTGAACACTCCTGCAACTGGCGATTACTACAAAGATTCTGCACCTGAGCGCTTCAATATTCAGCAAGAGCTGGATCGGATTGAAGAGATTGTGCTTGAAAGCCCTAGAGTGCCGCTCTCTGGGAAAACTGTGATCTCGGAAGATGAATTGCTTGACCAGCTAGATGTGGTGCGGGTGAACTTGCCTGCGGCGGTACAAGAGTCCGTCCAAATTGTGCAGCAGCGCGAAGAAATTTTGCTGGAGGCAGAGCAATATGCCCAGGAAATTGTAACGGCAGCTGAAAAACAGGCGGCGACTATCCTCAATGAGATGTCGATTATTCGGCAGGCTGAGGCTCAAGCGGCAATGCTCAGAAGCCAGACTGAGCAAGAATGTGAAGCTTTGCGATCGCAAACTCTAAACGAAATTGAGCAGCTACAATCTCAAGCTCGTCAGGAATGGGAAGAAACCCGCACGCGCACCGTCACTGAAGCCAAGACTATCCAGGAAGATGCCGATACCTACGCCGACCAGGTGCTAGAAAACATGGAACGGCAGTTTATGGAGATGCTGCATGTGTTGCGCAACGGACGCCAAAAAATTCAGGGCGGCCAGTCACTCGATATTGAAAACACGAGCTCTCCTCAACGAATTAACCCCACGACTGGCAGTGTTAGACCCGGTGGTATGACGGGTGGTGGTGGTTTGCAGAACAATCCCATCGTTAGCCGCCGCGAAGCGACCAGCCCTCGCCAACCGCTGCAAGATCGCCTTTCTGCGCCAGATACGCGTAACCCTCGTCCGCGTTTATGATTGACTACATCTCATGATTGGCTATATCAAAGGGTTCTTGGCGGATAGCCAAAAGCTGCCAAACGGTCGAGTCATTCTAACCGTAGATGCAGGCGGCGTTGGCTACGATATGCAAGTTAATCCGCGATCGCTCAGCGAGCTGCCCCCTGTTGGCGATCCCGTTCAAATTTTCACCCATTTGCAAAGCCGTGAAGACTTACAGGTGCTGTTTGGCTTCAGCAGTAGAGCTGAGCGCGATGTGTTTCGGCTATTGATTTCGGTCAGCGGGATTGGGCCTCAAATGGGCATGGCCCTGCTGGATACGCTGGGGATCAATGAACTAATTCAATCAGTTGTCAATGGCAATGCGAGGGTGCTCTCGCAAACCCCAGGGGTGGGGAACAAAACAGCTGAGCGGATCATTTTAGAGCTCAAGACAAAGTTAAGCGAATGGCGGCAGCATTCTGGACTGATTGCCCCTACAGGTGGGCCAATATCTGGCGTACAAGAAGATGTCGAGATGATGCTGATGGCCCTGGGCTATACCAACAGCGAAATCAGTAAAGCCTTGGTTGCAGTAGGCAGCAGCACTGCCCTGAGCAAAAGCAAGGATACCGAAGCCTGGATTCGAGAGGCGATCGCGTGGCTTAGCCGCTAAATACAGCGTTGGTAGATATGGCAGCTGACAGAGCATGAACAACGCGATGGGCAACAGCCGGATGCTCATGCGTAAATGAGCTGTGAGTCATGGCCTGCTGCCACGCTGCTCAATCTGCTGTCCGATCTACTGCTCAATCTACTGCTCAATCTGCTGCTGAGACAGCCAAACCTCAACGCCTTCTGCCAGCGTTGCTGCCAGCTTTTTTTGCGACGCTTCATCGGTAATCCATTCAAACTCTTCAGGATTGATCATAAACCCTAGTTCCAACAGAACCGAAGGAGTCACATTAGGCCGAGTCAGCGCTAAGTTGTTCCAATACACCCCATAAGACTCTCTTCCTAACGCATCAACCAAATAATCGTGCAAAAAGCTCGCCAAGCCATGGGCCTGCGGATGATACCAAAAGGTTCCGATACCGCTGCGGCCTAGTGCATCGCCCGCATCTGGCAAAGCATTGTAGTGAACGCTCAGCGCTAAGGTTGGCTCGGTTGCCTCAATCACCTCAACGCGGTCAGCCGGAAACAGATCATCATCCCCTTCGCGAGTCATCACAACGGTAGCACCCCGATCCTGTAACTCATCACGCAACAACTTAGACACAATGAGAGTCACGTCCTTTTCGGGATAACCCGTGGGGCCGCGTGCGCCCAAGTCAGCATCACTGCCATGCCCTGGATCAATGAGGATGGTGGTGCCTTGCAAACTGTTGTTGTTAGGCGCGTGGCGTATTGACAGAATCAGGCTAGTTCCCTCATAGCGCAGCTTATAGCCCCACTGCTGCGGTTCTTTAAAGTGAAAAGTATATTCAGCGCTATCTGGAAGAACAGAATTAAAATCCATTCTTTCTACCACCGGATTGTTGGAGAAATAGATGGTATCAGTTTGCGGTGTTGTGTTGTGCAACGTCAGCGCAAGCGATTGTTCTTCTTGGCGAACAGTCACGGGTACAGGGGTTTGTAGTGGGAAAACCACTTCTGTCCAGTCGCCTACTTGATTGGCGCTGATACCACGGATAATGCTGTGAGGCGGCACTGAGGCACTACTCACAGTTGTTTCAGATTCTTTAATCCAACCGCCGTAGTCGAGCCTTAACCATTCGCCCTCGCGTCCAGTAATCGCCGCGCGAGTACCTGCGGGTAAAGGCGTGATACGTGAATAGTTGGTACTAGGGCCAGTCCGCGCGACGCCCTGTTCAGTGGTCACTTCAGCGACCTGAAAGTCTGTTGGAGAGAGAATACTGACTTGGCCTAGCGCTTCAGCTGTGACGGTTTCTCCCTGCGCCTGCAAGGTAAATGTAGGCGCACCCAAATTTCCCGGTTCGGTGGGCAGAGTGCAGCCTGCATACTCGGTGGCACTCAGCGTTACCGGAGCGGTTTGTGATGTGAGTACTGAAGAATTGGGCGGTAAATCGACGCTAGTTTGAGGCGTTAATGCAATTGTTTGGGAAGCAAGCTTGGCAGTTACCTGAGCATCAGGGGAGGCCACTACGCTCAAACACACTAGCTCACCTGGCATCCGTGCAATATCTACCGCAGGTGAGAGCGTTCCTTCGGCAAATCCAATACCCTCTGGCAGCGGCGGCTCAATCGAAATGCGGTTAATTATCAGCGTCACGCGCTGATCGCCTTGGGCAAGCACAAAAGTATTCTCGCCCATTTCCAACGGCAGCGACGGTGCAAAGTGTCCGTCACTGCTGCGATTTTCAATCACGTTTCCGTTAATTGTTACGGGCGCGTTTGGATCAGCCGTGCCGATAAAAAATATTTGGCTCGCGACGGTCTCATGCTCGGCAGGCGGATAGGCAACGAACAGACTATCGGGTGATGGCTGCATTTGCGACTGCGCGATGTTCAGTGGCTGAGAAGCTGATCGGAAGATGGGCTGGGGGACAGGCGACGGCAAGGCTATTGGCGCTGAGTACCATACAGGTGCAGACACAGCTTGAGCACTGGCTTGAGGCACTAGCACACTCAATAGCGGCAAAGCGGCAAGGCTCATGATACTCCCGACTATTTTTCCTGAAGTGCCTAATGTACTTGCCGTCTGAAGCCTACTCATACCGTTTACCCCTTAGGCCATCTTAAAAACTCAAGAAATTCAGTTTAATACGCTAGATGCGCATCTGTGCTGAAAATCCTATACCAATTGGGCAAGCATCGCTTTCGCATGGCCGCAAAAAGGGTCTGCAATGCCCTTAAGAAGGGTTAGTCCAGCATTTATAGCTCTATTTTTCTAAGTTACTTGCAAATACCTTCCCTAAGATGATGTTCTGAGCAGCGACTCCTTTTATACTTCAGCTTTTGTTTCAGCACTTTAATTAGGGTTAGTTAGGGAGTAGTTTTATGACGTTGCGATCGCTATTTTATTGGCTTTATGTGGCAAGTATGGCAGGCGGAGCGTTCTATTTTTGGACACTGAGCCGTCGCCCCAAAGGCGTCCCACAGTACGAATATTTGGTTGCTATTTTTATTCCGGTATGGTCAGGGCTAGCCTATTTGGCCATGGCAATGGGGCAAGGTCAGGTAGAAATCGCTGGCCAAACAGCTTACTACGCTCGCTACTTAGATTGGATGGTGAGCACACCGCTGCTGCTGTTAGCGCTGTCTTTTACAGCGATGCAGTTTATCGAAAAAGACTGGATGCTGATCAACTCACTGTTGGGCACTCAAACAATTGTGATCGTCACCGGGCTCATTGCCGACTTGTCAGAGCGCGGCTGGGTGAGGGCCGTTTGGTTTTTATGTGGAACTGTTGCGTTTGCAATTGTGCTTCAGATGCTGTGGAGGCCGCTGCGACAGAAAAGCAAACTGCAATCAAAAGCACTCTCTAAGCTATACGACAAACTGCTCACGTATGTCACTGTACTGTGGATCGCCTATCCCATCGTGTGGATCATCGGCCCTTCTGGGCTAGGTTGGATAGACCCAACGCTTGATGTTTTTCTCTTTTGCCTGCTGCCGTTTTTCTCCAAGGTTGGCTTTAGTGTTTTGGATTTGCAGGGACTCCGTGGTCTCCAGAGCCAATCAAACCAGAGCCAGTCAAATCAGAGCATGGCCCCAAACCGTTTGAGTCGTTAGAGTTGAGCCATCAGAGTTGAGCCATCAGAGTTGAGCCATCAGAGTTGAGCCGTTAGACATTCAGATCAGACCTTCAGGCAAGAGACAGCCTAAAAATACATCGCAACCGTTCAGACGCGCCTATTAAAATTTCAGGTAAAAAATGGAAGGCTTACCGCGATCTATTTGGTATGGCACAATTAAGCATTATTGACTTTAGCATTCGGCATTTAGTGGGCAGCCCGTTAAAAAGGTTCGGCCAAAAAGCTATTTATATAAGACGGGTATCTAGGCTGTAGGCAGACAAACGCGATAGGAGACTATGACGAAATTTGTATTTGTGACTGGCGGTGTTGTTTCAAGCATCGGCAAAGGCATTGTGGCGGCAAGCTTAGGACGGTTGCTGAAGTCCCGTGACTATTCGGTCTCTATTCTTAAGCTTGATCCCTACATCAACGTTGATCCTGGCACGATGAGCCCGTTTCAGCATGGTGAAGTATTTGTGACTGAAGATGGCGCAGAGACTGACTTGGATTTGGGGCACTATGAGCGATTTACCGATACTTCGATGTCGCGGCTGAACAGTGTAACGACCGGATCGATTTATCAGGCAGTGATTAATAAGGAGCGGCGGGGCGAATATGAAGGCCGCACAGTGCAGGTGATCCCGCATGTGACTGATGAAATTAAGTCGCGCATTCATCGGGTGGCGCGCGATCGCAATCCAGATGTCGTCATCATTGAAATTGGCGGCACAGTGGGCGACATTGAATCACTACCGTTTATAGAAGCCATTCGCCAGTTTCGGCAGGATGTTGGTCGCCATGACGTCATTTACATGCATGTGACGCTCATTCCCTGGATTCCAGCGGCAGGCGAGCTAAAAACAAAACCCACCCAGCATTCTGTGAAGGAACTGAGATCCATCGGTATTCAGCCCGATATTTTAGTGTGCCGCAGCGAGCGGCCCCTGCTAGACGGGATGCGAGAGAAAATATCGAGCTTTTGTAATGTCCCGATTGACTGCGTCATTACCGCCGAAGATGCGCCTAGCATTTACGAAGTGCCCTTATATATGGAAAAAGAAGGGCTTGCGGTTCAGAGCCTCAAGCTATTGGATTTAGAGCAGCGATCGCCCGACCTCTCCAAATGGACAACCCTAGTCAAGCGGCTATACAGTCCTGACAAATGCATAGAAATTGCCATCGTCGGCAAGTATGTTCAGCTCAACGATGCCTACCTATCTGTCATAGAGGCGCTCCGCCATGCAGGCGTTAGCTTCAGCACTGATGTCAAAATTCGCTGGGTCGATGCTGAAGATATTGAGCGAGAAGGCGCCGAGAAGTATCTCGGAGGCGTCGCTGGCATTGTTGTACCGGGCGGCTTTGGCGCGCGCGGCGTAGATGGCAAAATCAGCACTGTAGAATATGCTCGCAAGCGGAGAATTCCGTTTTTAGGACTGTGCCTAGGAATGCAGTGTTTGGTCATGGAATGGGCCAGAAACATTGCCAATCTGCCTCATGCCAACAGCTCAGAGTTTGATCTAGAAACCACTAACCCCGTCATTAGCCTAATGCCCGAGCAAGAGGACGTAGTAGATCTTGGGGGCACCATGCGACTCGGTCTATACCCCTGTCGGCTAGGGTCCAACAGCTTAGCCAGAAAGCTGTACGGCCAAGAAGTGGTTTATGAGCGCCACCGCCATCGCTACGAATTTAATAACGCTTACCGCAACCTGTTTTTAGAGTCAGGCTACCAGGTCAGCGGCACTTCCCTGGATGGTCGGCTAGTCGAAATTGTAGAGTTGCCCAGCCATCCCTTCTTCATTGCCTGCCAGTTTCATCCCGAGTTTCAGTCACGGCCCAATACGCCGCACCCGATGTTTTTGGGGCTCATTGAAGCGTCTTTAAATGATTCAATGCCAGTAGGCTACACCGCCCCTGCGAGCAATCATCTCGAAAAACTAACAGAGCAGTTAACAAACGCGAGTCCGAGCTAACAGCCACTTACCTAATAGCGACCCTAATAGCAACCTAATAGCTATTTACAAATACATACCGACGCCTGCAAAGGCCGTCACCAGTAGGGTTCTAGGCGGCTACCTAAGAATGTTAGCCGCCGATATCCAATAGGAAGGTAATCAGTTTTGCTGTAGACTTCTAAGGGTTTGGTAAGATTACACAAGCTTGATTTGTCCTCTTTACCCTGAGATAGCCCTTGAGTCAGTCAGTCGAAAATCCGCTTGATTCCGTAAAGGTAGATGACTTTTTGCAAGAGCTGGCCACTATCCAGCAATCTGGCTCAAAGCGCATTGCTATCTTAGGGTCGCGTCATGTACCAATTACGCATCAGCGTTTAATTGAGCTGATGAGCTATGCGCTTGTGCTAGGGGGTAACCGTCTGATTACGTCAGGCGCAACCGGAACCAACTCTGCGGCCATTCGGGGCGCAATGAAGGCCGACCCCAATTTGCTCACCGTGATTTTGCCGCAAAGCTTGCAGAAGCAACCGCGAGAGTCACGCGAACAGCTAGATTTGGTCACAAATTTGGTTGAAAATTCAGCGAACGATATGCTGCCGTTAGCGGATGCTAGCGCCATGTGTAATCAGGAAATTATTGGCCGCTGCCAACAGCTCATTTGCTTTGCCTTTCACGATAGCAAAACGCTGTTGCAAACCTGTCAGAACGCCGAAGATCAGCGTAAGATCGTAACACTGTTTTATTTTGACTAGTTTTATTTTGACTAGTTTTTATTTTCACTAGATCTTGAGCCAGTCAGTAAATCTTCAACGCCATCTTCAACGCCTGAAAATACTCTTTACACTCTATCCCTCATTTCATCAATTACTAGTCATCACTTACTAGCCTTGCCTAGAGATTGCCCTATTGGGTCGTGGGTGTAGGATGAGCGCAGGTGAGCGATCGCGCACTTAGGCCATCTGTTAGGCCATCCATATAAACAGCATACTTTCAGGAGCGTATTTTCTTTGAACTTCAACAGCTGCCTAGCTGCCCTTTAAAATACTCATACAGAACGTTTCATGCGCGCTATTTTTAGCGAAGTCATGATGACCTTCCTTGTCGCTTTTCACCTTGTTTTCTATGGCTTCTACTTACTCATTCGACGTTGTCAGCGATTTTGATCGTCAAGAGCTGGTCAATACTCTAGATCAGGCTCGTCGCGAAGTAAAAAGTCGCTACGATCTAAAAGATACGAATACAGAAATTGACCTCAAAGAAGACAGCATCGTCATCAATACTGACAGCGACATGACCCTAAACGCGGTACATGTGCTGATACAAACCAAGGCGGCCAAACGCAATCTATCGTTAAAGATATTTGACTTTGGTGAAATAGAATCTGCCAGCGGTAGTCGGATTCGTCAGGAAATCAAGCTTAAAAAAGGCATTGAGAAGGAAGAAGCCAAACAGATCTCTAAACTCATCAAAGACAATTTAAAAAAGGTACAGGCGTCTATTCAAGGCGATTCAGTGCGGATCTCGGCAAAGGATAAAGATCATTTGCAAGAGGCGATCGCACTCATTAAAGAAGAAGACTGGCCCGTTGCCTTGCAGTTTACCAATTATCGCTAGCAGACCTACCGCTAGACCACGCCCCTCAGATCCTAATCGACGACCTGCGCGCCATGGCTGCGAGGGTCAGCAGAAGAGGCATTCATCGGATTTTGCGCAGTGTCTATTTCAGACGTGATACCGCTCACTTGCGCGTGGGGTAAGGGCTGCTTTTTCACGAGTGCCTCTAAATTCTGGGCGAAAATAGTTCGCGGCATTTCGCCAATGACTGCACCTTTTTCGAGGCCATCGGCAGACAAAAACTCAAAATGGGGAATGCCATCTACGCGGTAATTGAGCATTTCGGGCAGCCACTTGGTGTTGTCTACATTGAGCATGACAAAGTTGACCTTGCTGCCGTACTCACTCTTGAGCTGCTGTATATCAGGAGCCATAGCCTGACAGCTCGTACACCAATTGGCATAAAACTCAATCAGGGTCGGTTTGCCATTGGCTAAGGCGGTATCTATCGGAATGGCGGCCTCAGCCATTTCCGAAAGGGAGGCAGCGGGCGATCGCGTTTGCAACCCCAGTACAATAGCCGCACCTAAGGCAGCAGCAATTATCACCACCACCAGGTTTCTGAGTCGTTTGGCCATTCCCGAAGCTGCCATCTCTGGAGATTCAACCGGCATTATGTTGATTAGGTAAACAGTACTATTCGTATTCTATCCCGCCCACTGTTTAGTTTTCGAGCAGATCACAGCTCAATTCCCATCAGCAAGCCCAATTCCCATTGGCAAATCGATAAAATAAGAGCGTGAGCTGACAGGTGCACCACAACAGCGCGTAAAAGTTAGGGAGTCAATTTAGGGAGTCAATTTAGGGAGTCAATGTGAAAAAAAGACTGACGCTGACATTTCCCAAGCGCACTATCAATATGCCAATCACCTATCGGCTCGCCAAAGATTTCAACGTGGCGGCCAACATTTTTCGGGCTCACGTTGCGCCCGATCAGGTGGGGAAGCTACTCGTTGAGCTGTCGGGCGATATTGACCAGCTCGATGCAGCGATTGAATGGATGCGGGCAAACCATATTGAAGTGTCGCTGGTAAACCGTGAGATTGCCATTGATCAGGACAGCTGCGTCCATTGTGGGCTCTGCACGGGCGTGTGTCCTACCGAGTCATTACAGCTCGATCCGCAGACGCATAAGCTGACTTTTACGCGATCGCGCTGCATTGTTTGCGAACAGTGCCTGCCTAGCTGCCCAGTTCAGGCCATCTCCACTAATTTGTAGGTTTCTATTCTGTCGGTTTCTATTCTGTCGGTTGCTGATGGAGCTATCGCTTATGCAATTATCACGCCCTAAGTATCATCAGGTGCTGTTTCCTGCACTATTGCTGATGTTGGCCGCGATGGCCTTCGGCTTTTTCTTGCGCGACTACGACAGCTCACTCTATGTTTGGGTGGCAGCGATCGCCTACATTGTTTTGGAATGCAGCGTTTTGAGCATCGCCTGGAAACCCGCCCTGAACTTTGTGCTCTTGGGGTTTAAGTCTGCGGTGGGCTATAGCGCAATGGCTTTAGTCGCGGCTTCTTTTGCCGTTGTGCTAGTCGTTTGGATTAAGGTCACAAGCTACTTTTTAATGATGTTAGCCGCCGCTTTGCTGCTAAAAATTAAGCTACACACTACCCGCAGCGGTAACATTGTCGCTTTCATCATTTTATTAGGTGCCTCGCTGATAGGACTATTCATCAGCTGGCTTCCGCCTTTGATCAGCGCCGGACATCTACCGTTTTAAGCTGACTGTCTTAAACGAACCCTCTGCATCGAACCGTTTTGAGCCCGCTTGGAAGAAGGTTTTAAGCTAGTAAGCTATCGACAAAAACTTCTGTAATGCGCTCTCTTATGAGTAGATGCGCCTGAACATCGATCATCTGTGGCACTCCATAAAGCGTCACAACTTTAACTGTTATGACCCCAGCAAAGAGCGATTGTAATCACAGCACAAGCGTTTAACTGTTGCCCCTACCCCATGTCAGGCCGTGATATGGGGTATTTTTTTCTATTTTTTTGCTCGTACTGCCCCCTCACGGTTTATTAAGCCGATTTTTGCGCTATCCACTTCGCCAATATAGGGTCTACTATTTCAGGCGCTTCATCCTGCGGGCAGTGGCCTAAGCCTTCAAGCTCAATAAAATCCTCAACGGCAGGATAGTCGGCGTAGGCACGGGCTAACTCAATCGGCTCCCACGGATCTTCAGTGCCCCATAAAATGAGGGTTGGGCAAGCCAGTTGAGGCAGCAAATCTTCGGGGATAGGGCCTTGCGAATAGCGGATAAAAGCCAAAAATACATCAATAGCCCCCTCATCAAAAGCCGGCTCTAGCAGCAACGACACCAGTTCATCGGTGACTTCTTCCTGACGCCCATAGGCCTGGCGCAAAATGCGCTTTACCGATTTGGGCTTGGCCAACTGTTTAAAAAAGAACGATATCAAAGGTTTGTAGCCCAGCAGCTTTTGAATATAGGGCGTTGGCGCATTGCGATACCAGGGTAGCGTTTGCCGTTTGCGGTCGTGCAGCAGTCGCAGCGAGCAGTCGAGCAGGGCGACACCTAAAACTTGGTCGGGAGCCATTACAGCGGCCTGCATAGCGACGACGCAGCCAATAGAGTTGCCGATTAAAAAAGCGGGCGAGCCCACTACCTGCTGGCAAAAGTCTACAACCTGCCGACCCCAGGTTTCAAAGGTATAGTCCAGCGGCTGACCCGGTAAGGGCTTGGCCGACTTGCCGTAGCCGAGCAAGTCAATAGCGTAGACCCGACAGTTTTTTGCCAGGTCTGGGATGTTTTTGCGCCAGTGAATGCTAGAAGCGCCGAAGCCATGAATGAGCACAACGGCGGGCGCGTTGGATTGAGCTGTACCAGCCTGCTGGTAGCCAATGGCAAAGCCTTGCCACTGCCAGGTTAAGGCCTGGACTAGACACTCGCTAATAGGTTGATTAGGCTCGATAGAATCGCCCAGAGAATTGTTCAGAGAATTGCCTGAGTTCATGATGGGGTTAGGGCTGCGATCGCCTCAGCAGGCCCCAAAATAGAAACGGTCTGCTCAACAAAGCAGTGTTGCGCTGCCGCCTGAACATCTTCGAGGGTAACAGCTGCGATCGCCCGCTGAAAGTCCTCATCAAAGGCCATTCCTAAACCCAGCACCTCATACCAGCCATAGGTCTGCGCAATCTGCCCGTTTGTCTGCTTACCGAGCGCATACTGACCCAATATTTTATTTTTAGACACCTGTAGCGCTTCTTCCGTCAGCGGCATATCTTTTAGCCGCGCAACTTCTGCTTGCAGTCCGGCTAGGGCGACCGACAGATTTTGCGGCGCAGTGCCAATGTAAGCCACAAACTGAGAAGGCCCTCGCCGGGTCGGATAAAAGGCCGACACATCGTAAGCGAGCCCTTGCTTTTCGCGCAGCTCTACAAACAGCCGACTTGAGAGCCCATTGCCCAAGTAGGTACTCATCAGTTTTAGCGCCGCATAATGAGGACCGGTCACCTCGTCTGCCAGATGACCCAATACAATAAATGCCTGATTTGTCTCCTGCGGGGTGACAATTCTCTGAGCGGCCACTCTAATCGGTGAAAAACTCACCTGCGGCAGCGGCTCATCCGGCACTGACCAATCACCCAAATACTGATCGACCAACTTCACCGCCAAACTGGGCGAAATGCGTCCCACAATCGTAATGACGATATTGTCAGGACGAAAGTACTGTCGGTGCGCTTGCTGCAAGTCCGCTTTGGTTAACTTTGCCACGCACTGCTCGGTCTGCGCCTGCGAGAGCCCATATGGGTGCCCAGCATACAGCGCCTCCCGAAAATAGTTGTAGGCCATGCCAAAGGGCTGCTCTTTCATCGACTTAAGCCCCTGTAAAATCAGCCGCCGTTCTAGCTCAATTTCGTGATCTGGAAAGCTCGGTTCACGCAGAACCTCTACCGCGATCGCCAGCACCGTTTCAAAATCAGCAGACACCGTCTTCAGGCTCAGCAGACTGTAGTCCGACGCCACATCTGCGCCAAAGTTTGCCCCAATCGACTCGACCGCTTCGGCAATATCCATCGCCGTTCTGCTGGCAGTCCCTTTGACAATCACTGCCGTGAGCAGGTCAAACAACCCGGCTGTTTGCTCGGTTTCGCACAGCTGTCCGGCCCCGATAAAGATTCGCGACGACACGATATCAGCGACCGGATTTTCAATCGCAATGACGGTGATGCCGTTAGGTAAAGTGGTGCGCAGAGTGGTGGGATGCTGAGTTAGGACGGGAGAAGAAGTCACAGTGGCACCAAAAGAAACAGATGGAGAGCAAAAATGTAAAAGGCAAAAAGAGGGTGAGCGAAAATGTAAAAGGCAAAAAGAGGTGCGAGCAGGCTATCACTCGGGCTGTAATACAACGGCAGTATAGCGCTCAGGGCTCAGGTATTGGCGGATGAGCTGCTGAAGGGAATGGGGAGAATGCGCTTGAATATGGCCCGGATAAGCCACTGCTAGCTCGGGCTGGGCAATGGTGGCATAGTAGCCATAGAGACCCGCAATTTGACTCGGCGTTTCAGTTGAAAATGCATAGTCGTTGAGCAGCAAGCGTTTGCAGCGAGCCAGTTCGCTTTCCTCAATAGGCTGATTGGCCAGCAGATGGAGGCGATCGCACACTATCTCCTCAACTTCTTCAAGGTCTGGCCCCTCTAGCCACATCGACACACTCAGCAAACTACATTCCTGCTGGATCGAAAAGCTCGCGTCTACATCCTGCACCAGCTGTTTTTCTTCTCTAAGCTCGCGCACCAGGCGAGAGGTATCGCCGCCGCCCAGCAGCACTGAAATCAAATCCAAACCGCTGACGATATCGAGTTGGTCAATCCCAGGGCCAAGCCATGCCATCGTGAGGCGGCTGTGCTCTAGGTTGGGTAAATGCAGGGTGCGATGCTGATGAACTTGCTGTTCTGGCAAAATATTCAGCGGCTGCGGTTTGGGCTGCGGGCACCCAATCGGCTCGGCAAAATCGCTGAACGATTGCTGGATGAGTTCTACCGCAACAGATTGTGAAATGCCTCCGGCGATCGCCACGGTCATATTCTTGGGCTGATAATGAGCCCGATGAAATTGCCGCATCTCTTCGGGCGATCGGGCCGCCAAAATTTCAGCCGTGCCCAGTACCGCTCGCCCATATGAATGCTCGCCATAGAGCATTTCGCACAGCGCCTGATAGCCCACCCAGTCAGGATCATCATGAGCCTGAAGGATTTCTTCGAGCACAACCTGACGCTCCCGCCCAAACTCATCAGCAGGAATTGCCGCGCCCAGCAGCAGATCAGCCAGGTAGGGCAGGGTTTGCGGCAGCACATTAGCCGCCACCGTAATATAAAAATGTGCGTAGTCATGACTGGTTGCCGCATTGGTCACGCCACCTTGGCTTTCAATCGCCCAGTCAAACTCACCCGGCTTTAGCCGCTGCGTCCCTTTAAACACCATATGCTCTAAAAAGTGCGCCATGCCTGACCATTCTGCCGGTTCACGGCTCGCACCCGCGCGCACCCACACATCAACCACCACCGCTGCCGTCGGCATTTCCTGGTGAATAATGGTCAGCCCATTGGGTAGCTGAATGACGCTAGTCGCATTTTCGTTGGTAGCGCTTTCAGTGCTAATTTTTGTGCCGCTATCAAGCAGGCGAGTAAAAGACTCAGAATGGTTCAAAAAAAGACCCAAAAAAGACCTAGAAGAAAAATCCAGAAAATCTAGTCAGAAAATCTAGATAACCTAATTAAGCAAACAATTAGGCAAATATTTTACCTGTAAAAATGCTAGCAGGCATGTGCAGCAGATGTGTAGATAAACCATGCAGATCAATGCAGATCAATGCAGATCAATGGTGCAAATTAATCATGCAACTGAACAATCATGCAACTGAACACGACTCGCCTAAAACAAAAAATCCTCGCCCAAGGGACAAAGTCCACAGGACAAGGATTCTATAGTTCAACCGCAGCGCCGTCTTACCTCAGTTTTTGACCTGGGGTTACCAGGAGGGAATCGCGGCTAGAGCGTATAGTTTCCGGGTACGAGCCCAATGAGGGCAAGCCCGGTATACTGCGGCTCTAGCATCTTGACACCCGTAAAATGAAAAACATAGATCAGAAAACGTTGTTGGCAGTCACCAACGCCGTAGCAGAACTACCGCTCATCATAGCGAACGTTTGATGGGATTGTCTGCTCTTACACCAGCGGCAAACCATACAGAAGAATGACGGAAATTCGCCCTATCAATTAAATATTCAAAAGCGCCAACAAGTACCCAAGTCTGACTTTTAAGCTAGTACCTCAGCGAATACCATCGCGAGTAACATCGCTAGTACCATCGCTGCTCAACTGTTTGGATAATGGCCTCCACGGCAGTGCTCTCTTGTATGGCATCGGTCAGAACGGTCACATGTCCCATTTTTCGGCCTAATCTAGCCTGTCGTTTGCCATACCAGTACACAAAGGCATTCGGAATTTGCGCTAGGGCCGCTCGCTTTTCGGCATAGTCACTTACTCGTGTTTCAGTTCCGAGTAGGTTCACCATCACCGCGCCTGTGCCCGCGACCTTCCAATCAGTCGAGCCAAGGGATAAACCGCTCACCGCCCTCAGCTGCTGCTCAAACTGGGAAGTGTTACAGGCGTCTAATGTGTAGTGGCCAGAGTTATGCGTACGCGGCGCAATTTCGTTGATGAGCACCTGCTGCGATTTAGTAACAAATAGCTCTATACCCAAGATGCCAACGACGCCCAGACGGTTAACAAGTTGGGTGGCGATCGCCTCTACCTGATCCACCACGCTGGGCGGCACCTGCGCAGGCGCAATCACCCGCCGACAAACCTGATCAACCTGCTGAGTTTCAACCACTGGGTACACCGCCACCTCTCCTGAAAACGACCTAGCGACCATCACCGCTAGCTCTTTTTCAAATTCCACAAACGCCTCTAGTAGTACTGGCTGATAGCCGAGTTTTTGCCAGGTCTGGGTGATCTGAGCCAAATTGTGCAAAATAAAAGTCCCCTGTCCGTCGTACCCATGGCGACGGGTTTTGAGTACCAGTGGCAGGCCAATATCACCGACTAGCGCTTCTATAAAAGGCAGATCAGCCTTGCTCTGGAGGGTCGCAAAACGGGGCGAGGGCAACCCGATTGAATCGCAGTACTGACGCTGGTCGTATTTGTCTAATAGCGGCGCGAGGCAGTCGAGCTGAGGGTAAAACAGGCGATCGCTATCGGTTAGCTGGCGCAATGCAGGCAAGTCAATAAATTCGTTTTCAAAGGTGATGACATCGCAGTACTGCGCCATCTTGGCGGTCACAACCGCATCGGCAACGCCACCGATAAACGTTCTGTGGGCGATCGCACAAGCCGGATCATCTGCATTCGGCGTTTGCACCAGAAGTTCTAAACCCAGTGCCTTTGCGCCATCAGCCATCATCCAAGCGAGCTGGCCGCCGCCTACAACACCGACGCTTTTTAACTGATTTTGCACCTGATTTTCAACCTCAGATATCGCTGCCGCCATGTCTCTTTTCCGTCCGAATCAACTAGCTTGCTAGTGTAACTGAGTTCTGAGGGCGCTTAACCTCTGTAACCCCTTAGTAAGAGGAAAAATCGAGTTATACCGCCTAGCATGAACCCGTAACTTGACGAGGCAGTGCCCATGAAGGCTGTTGTATTTCACGATGTAGGCGACACTCGTTTAGACAATGTGGCAGAACCCAAGGTTCAGTCAGCATCCAAGGTTCAGTCAGCACCCAAGGTTCAGTCAGCATCTGTTAAGTTCGCGATTCTTGTTGAATACGCCTTAATGCATGAGATTTCACATTTCAATCGTTTAAGCGTGGTACAACAGGTTCACAATATGCCAGCCTAGTGAAGTACGTACTGAAAAGAAAACGCCTAATCTATGGCCGATTCAAGTTTGATTCATTTTTGTTGTCTGGGCCGCTTTGCCGACTTTGTTCCGGGAACAAAGTCACCCTACGCCAAGATGGCACTTGAGGCGGTTCAGTTCGATGATGCCTCAGGTGAGCGCATCGACAAGGTCATCTTTAAACTCGATAAGTCGCTACGTAAAAAGCTCAAAGACAGTTTGCAGCCTGATGACTGGGTGAAGGTCACGGGTGAGGGCAAAGCTATTTCTAAGTGCGATCGCATCAAATGGAAGGCAGATAAAGTCTCTAAGCTATCGCCTAGTCAGCTAGAAAAACAGCAAGCAGCATTTGCCTATCATCGAGCCACAGGCCTAGTGGCCCAGTCAACCGAGAGTGCTCCACCCTCGTTAACGCCCGAGATTCCCCCCGAGATTCCCCCCGAGGGTTCCCCCAAGGCCATCCCCAAGATTACCCAAGTACTCATCTGCCAAAAGGGGAGCTGTCGTAAAAAAGGCAGTCTTAAAGTTGCTCAGGCAGTAGAAGCTGCGATCCAAGAAGCCGGCTGTGCTGAGACTGTCAAAATTAAGGCGACAGGCTGTATGGGGCAATGCAAAGCGGGGCCAAATATGGTGTTCATGCCCACTAAGAAAAGCTATAGAAAGGTCTCTGATAAGAAAGCGCGATCGCTCATCAAAGCGGCGCTTTAACCTACACTAAAAAAGACAGGACGAGCCTTTTTGCTTCAAATTTGCTTCCGGCCTGTGCGTACCAGCCTATGAACTTACGCCCCTATGCCGCGCCTACGTCCTTCTTCTCCAACGTCTAATCTCTCAACGTCTAATCCCTACTCTATTGCGACTGCTACCCCAAAGCGCTGGCCGCTAGATATCGCGCGAGGGGCCAAAGCAATCAACGGCTGGAGCAGCATCACCTGGATAGTTGCGCTGTTGGTATGTTTGCCAGTACTCGTCGTTTTAGGGAGTGTGTTTGTTAATGCAGGCGAGGTCTGGGCTCATTTAGCCGATACCGTTTTGACTACCTATATCACCAATTCACTGATACTAATGGTGGGCGTAGGAGCAGGCGTGCTCTGCATTGGTGTTAGCACGGCTTGGTTAGTCACCATGTGCCGGTTTCCCGGTGTCCGAATTTTTGAATGGGCTTTGCTGCTGCCGTTAGCGGCTCCGGCCTATCTGCTGGCCTATACCTATACTGACTGGCTAGAGTACTTTGGCCCCGTTCAAACTGGGCTGCGATCGCTCTTTGGTTGGCAGAGCGCAACCGACTATTGGTTTCCTAACATGCGTTCAATAGGGGGGGCGATCGCAATGTTTACCCTCACCCTGTATCCCTACGTCTACATGCTGGCCCGAGTCGCTTTTTTGGAGCAGTCGGTATGCACTCTAGAAGCCAGCCGGTCACTAGGGTGTGGCCCTTGGCGAAGCTTTGCTAAAGTTGCCGTGCCGCTCGCCCGACCCGCCATTATGGCCGGGCTTTCACTGGCACTAATGGAAACACTCAACGATTTTGGAACGGTTCAGTACTTTAGCGTGCCAACTTTTACCACGGGCATTTATCGAACCTGGTTTGGCATGGGAGAACAGATCGCCGCAGCGCAGCTATCGACAGTGCTCATATTGTTTGTACTGGTGTTGATATTGCTAGAGCGCTGGTCACGCAGACAGGCCCAATACTATCAGGCCAACAACAGCTTGCAAGCACCTACCCCTTATCAGCTTGGCCCCATCAGAGGGTTGCTAGCCTTTTGTACATGCTTATTGCCCATTAGCTTAGGCATTTTACTGCCCGGTTATTTACTCCTGCTTTTAGTCAAAAACAACTTCAGCGATGTGCTCGGCGATCAGTTTATTATGCTGGCCACCAACAGCCTGATGTTAGGCGGCATGACAGCAGGCATCGCCCTATTTATCGCGCTCATTCTGGCCTACGGTCAGCGGCTCAATGGCAGCCGTCCCATCCGGCTCGGCGTGCAGCTCGCCTCTATGGGCTATGGCATTCCAGGTGCCGTCATCGCCGTCGGCATCCTCATTCCGGTCGCCCGGTTAGATCGGGCGATCGCGAGCGGTGCTAACGCTTTGTTTGGCATTTCGCCTGGCCTGCTCATTAGCGGCACCGTCACCGCCCTCATCTTTGCCTACCTTGTCAGATTCCTCGCCGTTGCCCTAGGCTCAGTAGAATCGGGCCTGACTAAAATTCGGCCTAACCTAGACGATGCCGCTCGCAGCTTAGGCTATACACCCACTAAAACCCTCACTAAAGTCCACGCGCCGCTCATGCTCGGCAGCCTACTCACCGCTGTGATGCTGGTATTTGTAGATGTTATGAAAGAGCTACCTGCGACCCTAGTCATGCGCCCGTTTAACTTTGATACGCTGGCCGTTAGAGTCTATCAATATGCCTCTGATGAGCGCCTAGCCGCAGCCGCAGCCCCCGCCCTCAGTATTTTAATTGTGGGCCTATTGCCCGTCATTGTGCTCAGTTGGCAAATTACCCAAAGCCGTCGAGTCAGACAGTAACCCCGAGTCGCCACAGGTATTAAAAAAGAAACTAAAAAAACTCAACTCAAAACTTATTTGCCTACTTTTTCCAGCGACGGTGTAAATTTTTACATATGTCTACATTCCCCGAGCCCGACCAACCCCCTGCTGAATCGCTCTCTGAGCAATCCTCCGAGCAACTTTCTAGCTCCCTGGCTAGCCCTATTTCTGAGCCTGCTTCGGGTCTTCGTCCGCCGCTTCAGTCGCTTCAGCCGTTCACAGATCCTATCCCGTGGCTGCGGGCCTTTTGGAAGTTTTCGCGGCCTCACACCGTCATCGGCACTAGCTTGAGCGTTACGGCACTCTGCGCGATCGCCCTAGCTAGCGTTCCTCAAGAATTTCCCCCCGTCAGCTCAGCAACATCAGTGTTGACTGTGTTGGGCCAATGGTTTTTAGCCTGGATTGCTTGCCTGTGCGGCAATGTTTATATCGTTGGGCTCAACCAAGTAGAAGATATTGCAATTGATCGCATCAACAAACCCGATCTGCCGATTGCCTCGGGAGAATTTACCAAGCGCCACGGCCAAACGATTGTTTGGCTGATGGGCATAGGCGCGATCGCTCTCTCGCTCATCTCTCAAAATATCTACCTCATCCTCACCATTGTTTTAAGCTTGATCATTGGCACGGCCTATTCTCTCCCACCAGTGCGGCTAAAGCGCTTTCCCTTTTGGGCCTCGGTATGCATTTTGGTCGTGCGCGGCGCAATTGTAAACTTGGGCCTATACCTCTACTTCAACACCCAGTTTTGGGCGCGCACTAATATCCCGCTTAAGGTTTGGGCGCTGACGCTATTTGTGCTGGTATTTAGCTTCGTCATCGCCATCTTCAAAGACATCCCTGATCTAGAAGGCGATCGCCAGTTCAACATTTCCACCTATACCCTGCGCCTAGGCCGTAAAAAAGTCTTCAGTCTTGCCCGCTGGGTACTCACTGGCTGCTACATCGGCCTCATGGTCGCTGCGCCCTTTCTGCCTGGCGTGCAGTCGCTCTTTTTAATCGTAGCCCAGGGCATCGGCCTCATCTCCTTTTGGTGGCTCAGCCGCCGGGTCGATTTAGATCCCTCCCCTGCCCCAAAAAATATCTCCTACCCAGACTTTTATCAATTCATCTGGAAGCTATTTTTCGTAGAATATTTAATCTTTCCACTCGCCTGCTGGCTTGCGGTTGCCAGCTAAAACAGACTTATCCCGTTCTTTTTTGAGTACGGTTCGTAGCCCCAGCAAAATCAAAACCATACTCACCACCATCCAAGGCGTCACAGGCTGCTGAAAAAAGATCCATGCTAACAGCGCCACCCATACCGGCACACCGCTATACACAATACTCGTAGATTTCGTCGGGCCAATTCGCTGAATACTAATGGTAAACAGCAAATAGCCAATGCCTGAAGCACCAATTCCCATATACAATATCCCCAAAACAGACGGCCAAGAAAGCGTCGGCAGTCCCGTTCGCTGTATTATCCCCGGCAGGGTGAGCAACAACAGCTGCGCTACGCCCAACCAGGCGCCGTAGTAGCTCATTGCCAACCCGCTGTACCGCGATCCCAAGTGCCGCAGCAAAATGGAATAGCAGGCCCAGCAGCCCACCGCACACAGCATCAAAACATCTCCCATATTGAACTGAAGCTGAAATAACGTACTCAGGTGGCCATTGGTCAACAATACCAAAACCCCTAATAGGGCAATCACACCGCCCAAATAGTTACGTAATGCTAGCTTTTCTTTAAGAATGAGCGCTGCGAGCAGTCCGGTGACAACCGGATTAAAGGCATTAATAATCGCAGAATTCGCAACGGCGGTATAGCGCAGGCTAAAAAAGAAAAAGAAATGATAGCCCACCACGCCGAAAGTACCAAGCAGAAATAAGCAAAGCTTGTCGGCCCAAGAAGCAGTGATAAAGCGATACGAAAAATCGCTCTGCCGCCACACTAACAGCTGCAAAAAAACGCCCGCGATCAGGTAGCGCAGTAGCGTAATCAACAACGGCCCTATCTCGTCGATAGTGTATTTGCCTGCGACGAAGCTCCCAGCAAATAGTAAGCTAGTGAGCACTGCCAGCAAGCTTTGCTGCCATAGGTTGCTTTGATTGGCCATGCTGGAGTACCTTCGTTTGTTTTATCTCGTTTTGTTTATCTCGTAATCTTAAGTGCATGACACCTTTTGCCATAGCGGTCTTTGATATTGATGGCGTGATCAGAGACGTGGGAGGCTCTTACCGCAGGGCGATCGCCGATACCGTTGAGCACTACACCCATCGTCGCTATCGACCAACCCTTAAAGACATAGACCAGCTCAAGAGCGAAGGCATTTGGAACAATGACTGGCGAGCCTCTGAGGTCATGATTCACCGCTACTTTGAGCAACGCAATGAGCCCAAACCCAAAGTCAGCTACGAAGACATTACCGACTTTTTTCAAAAGCGCTATCGCGGCCCCGATACGCAAGACCCCGATCAATGGACGGGCTACATTGCGAACGAACCTTTGCTCGTAGAGGCCAACGACCTACAGGCGCTCCAGGCCGCAGGCGTTCCCTACGCTTTTTTCAGTGGCGCGACCCAAGGCTCGGCCCGCTTTGTGCTTCAGCGGCGAATTGGCCTGAGCAATCCAGCCTTAATTGCCATGGAAGACGCGCCTAGCAAACCAGACCCAACCGGCCTCATGATGGCCGTGCAGCTCGTAGAAACTCAGCTATCAGCCGACAAACCGGCAGATTGCGCAGCCAAAAAACTTCCCGTTATATATGCAGGGGATACCGCTGCGGATATGAAAACGATCGTCGCCGCCCGGTCACAGTGTCCAGATCGGCAGTGGCTAGCAGTAGGCATACTACCGCCCCATGCTCAACACAGCACCCGCTATCAGACGGACTACGGCAGCCAACTAAAAGCTGCGGGCGCCGACATCGTAGTCACGCATGTTCGGCAAATGACAGCTGCGCTAATCCGACAAATGCTGCCTTAACGCGTGAGCAGGGATAAGAATGACGTCGAGCACAATGGGCACTCTGTGAGCAGTTTCGGGGCTCAATCAGGCATTGGGTCAGCCCTTTCATGAGTCGAGAAAAAATTACGCTCTCTAAAGCCCTATGTCTGCCCATGCTAGACATTGAAGCACTGGTTCAAGGGCGAACGATTGCCGCTCTATCTAGTTCATTCCGCAACCCATCCCACTTTTTGCTGTGCCCGGTTGACGTGTCATTAAACGACACCCAGATCAAAAGTCGCTATCGTCCCGATTTTTTGCGCAGCTTACGGACATCGCCTAAGCTGACTAATCCAGATAATGTCACCATTATCGCTTGGGCCAAAAGCAAATCCTGCCGTAGCTACAGCAATCAAGATGACCTAGCTACCTTGTCCAAGCTAACCGCTTGGTCAGCAGACTATTTGCAAAAGTCGGCGCAGATCCACCACAAAATTTTTCTGCTGTTTTTACAGGTTCATCGTTTTCCGCAGCCGCTTGAGCTACGCATGAACCGCCCTGATGAAAATACAATTGGTCGCTACCTATCGATCCCTGGCACTTGGTCGGATCAAAATACGGTACCCATTATTGAAGACAGTGTGTTCGCTATTCGGCAAAAGCAGTTAGTAAAACTTTCTCGACCTGCACATCCAGCATTGGAAAACCTTCAAACTGAGCTCGTAACAATCCGCGAAAACAACTTAGGTGCAATGTCTTTAGACAGAGATCTCAGATACTTTTTAGGATGGTCAAGAGCCACCGAAACGCAGCTGTACGATTCAGATCTGTCCTGGATTCAACAAATCACACCAACTGGCTGTTCGAATAAAGAAGATGACCTTAAGCAGCTCGTACGACAAAGCTGGATCAAGCTTGGATGCAAAGAAATTATCTCTACAACAGAAGCAGTAGGCAAAACTCAAAACCGCCTTCCTAGTCGCTTATTCGACAATCATTTATCTGATGCCGACTTATCTTTCAACAATCCTTTCTCAATCACTACAATCACTATAAAATGTCGGGCTAACAACCATAGCTGTGTCACAAACGAAGCCATACAACAGTTTGCAGAACAACTTCCGCAGCAGGTTGAAGAACAGTTCACCAAAACAGATTTGCACGATGTAAACCATCAACAACTTAGAAAAAGTATCAAAATACTCTTAACCAAAGAGCCTTTAACCGATCAAGCCCAACAATCTGCCAAACAAGCCAATATTAATGTTATGCGTCCTGAAACATTGCAACGTCTAAGCGAACTGAAGGCCCAATATCCTGGCGCAATTGATTTGTTTAAACTGGAATATTATTTGCAAATGGCTCCGCATGGAGAGGATGCTGATAAAAAAATTAATCAGTTTATCGAAGCGACTGTACAGCAGCTCAAGATTCGATTGGCCATCATTGAAGCGGTTAAAACCTGCATGGATAGAACAGGACAGACAGGCATTGAAACTGAGGATATTTGCGCCGCTTATACAGCGCTGACAGATTTATCAATGCCAAAACTTTCTATCGGAGAGGTGCATGATATCTTGATTGAGCTGTCCTCTCCTGTAGCAGGCTATCTCGGCAGAGTGCAGAGTGAAAGAGAAAACGAGATATTCTACTTTCTCAGAGAGCTATCGGTTGAAGAGGCTAATATTCGCCTGTTGCTTTAGCGATCGCCCCACAGCCTCATAACAAAATTCATGACAAAGCGGCAATCCCATGTACGCACTAGCCACTAGCGCACCCAACCCCCAAATACAAAGCTATTCCTATCTAGCATCAGGCACATTCAGCCAGACCTATTAGGTCAGATATTGCTGCGCGGCAAGCGACAGCTATCCAACAGGCTCGACGAATCAACGCAGCACTTTGATCATTCGTCTACTTAGCCCGCAACTCTGTAAATGTCGTGATTTTTGTCTCTATTAATTGTCCAGTAGAACCGTGATTTTGCTGACAAACTGCGCTTTGATCTCCTTATTCGGTCGGGAAAGCTTGTATAAAAGGCGACAGTCGCCTGTGCCGAATACTTGGAATCGATTTATGAAAAGGCTCAAGCTTTCTGCTTTACTAGGTGCGTTTGCATGTGTGTTGCCCACCGCTGCCATGGCGCAAACAACATCTGCTGACAACGCATATCTGACGGACTTGTACAGCTTTTTACAGCGTAAAGATAACACTACATACCGAATGGCGACTCAGGCAATGAACCCCGAAGATAGCGTTTGGGCTGCGCGCATGTTTTGCCAAACCTTTTCGTCTGGCGTATCTCCCGCCGATGCCTATTCTGTATATACCAACGCTGCTGTAAATGAAGCCGCCACCTACGGCGAATACTTCACCGAAGAAGTTGCCTACGCTATTGGCTTATATGGCGAAGCTGTGATGAACCTAGGTGCGGCTCATTACTGCCCTCAATATCAGCCTCAGGTAGAACAAGCCCTTCGCACACTGTAGAGTCTGGTATCACCCCTTAACTAATCATCCCCTATCCCTTGCCAGACAATAGCACCACCCAAATATAAGGGGAGTTTTCCTTAATGTTTCGCGCTACGTTTGGTGCAGCTTGGTGATGAAACATTCTTTCAATTTAAACGGTATTCATCGCTCAAACCTATCCTTACTTTTGTTTTTTCGGTTCTACAAAGCTTTCTCCAACCAAGCAACATCCCAGTACCGGTCAAACTTACGGCCTACTTCTCGAAAAAGCCCAACCTGCTCAAAGCCAAATTTTTTATGAATGGCCAGAGATATCTCATTTGGCAGCGTAATCCCCGCATAGGCACGATGCACATCTTCCTTAGCCAGCAGACCAAATAACTCACCATAGAGCCGACTCCCAATACCAGCACCCTGCACGTCAGGCAGTAGATAGATACTCGTTTCTACAGAGGTATCGTAAGCTGCCTTCACGCGCAGTTTACTACTGCTGGCATATCCTATAATCCGCTTGTCTTGCTCAGCAATCAGCAGCCGATAGCGGCCTGAGTGAGCGTAGTGGCTCATCCATAGAAGCTGTCGTTGCTCTACTGTATAGGGCTGCAAATCAAAGGTAATCGTAGTCTCTACAATGTATCGGTTGTACAAGTGAGTGAGTGGTTCGATATCTGTTGCCCGAAACTCTCGAATTTCTGTTTCCATAAAAAAGTCCACTTAAGTCAGCATCAGTCTTTACATGCTACCGGCTGACTTTGGCATCAGTAAATCTCAATCCAGCGCACTTAGGCCGCCTCGCTAGCACTAGCTTTCTGGTCATCGTGCGTTTGCCACTGGCTCACAACCACTCTATTACGGCCTGCCTGCTTAGCCTCATACAGCGCCTGATCCGCGTATTGAACCAATCGCAGCGGTGATACCGAATCGTTTTTACCCACACTCGCCAAGCCACAGCTAATCGTGACCCATGTATTTACTTGAGACCCTTCATGCAAAATTCTGGCCTGCTGAAGTTGCTGTTGAATTCTACCAGCTACCTCAACAGCGACTTCAGACGTTGTATTGGGCAGCACAATCACAAATTCTTCTCCACCGTACCGAGCTACTAAATCAGCGACACGAACGCCCTGCCTAATAGCATTAGCCACTTGCTGCAAACAGCGATCGCCCGCTGGATGGCCATAGAGATCGTTAAAGGGTTTGAAATAATCGACATCGCATAAAATCAAAGACAGCTGCGTAGGTTCCTTCAACGCTTCTGCCAGATATTGATCAAAAGATCGTCGATTGGCGATCTGGGTGAGTTCATCAAAGGCTGCTAAACTTTGCAACCGCTGATTTTGATAGCTGATGCCCAAAGCCATCGTTGCACCGACCGCTGTCATTGGCAGTGCAATCGGCAACCACCACCCCGCGATAAATAGCGCATAGCCCGCTATGCATATCCCACTGCCCAGAGCTAGCAGCCTCGTTAATAGCTGCCAAGCCAGCACTCCCGACCGAATAGATTTACTCTGAAACATAGATCGGCCAATGCCAATACAAGCAACAACCCAGAAGCCAGTCCACAACCACTCTGCATAGTCAGGCACAGTGCGTAAAAACATTTGCCCTTTTACGGTATCTAGCAGCTGTTTAATGACATAGGCATGAATATAAACGCCTGCAACCTGCTGCTCCCCCGTCAGAGGCGTGTAAAAAAGGTCGTTGATGCTAATCGCTGTAGAACCAACCAGTACGATGCGATCGCGCACCATCTCGTCAGTCAGTTCACCCGCCAGTACCTCCGTTATCGGAACCGACTCAAATTGAGTATGGTCGCCTCGGTAATTCATCAAAACCTGGAATCCACCATCATCAGCTTGAACATAGCCACCATCGTTCTTCTCAAACCGTTCAATCAGGCCTTTCTCTAAGCGCAGCAGCAGCCCGCGATCATCTAGCATTTCAGGCTCAATACCCTGCTGGTACAAATAATCCAGTGCCAGCCTAGCTGCTAGCCCCTGCTTCACATCACCGTTCGGCGCAATTAATGAGAGCAACGCGCGCCTAAGCTTACCGTCATCATCGACCACAACATCGGCAGAAGCTGTTTGATTGAGCGCGGCTAGCGTCTGATGAGGCTCCACCGCAGGTGACACCACCCGCTCAATGCCAATCACACTAGGTGTCGCTTTAAATACCTCAATGAGCGATTCAGTTCCGGGAGCAACAGGCAAATTTCGAAAAAGATCTAATCCAATACTGGCTGGGCCATATTTTTCAATCTTCTGCACCAAGTCAGCGATATTTTCATCTGAAATTGGCCACTGATTCATTTGAGCAATATCTTCTTCTCCAATCGTCACCACTAAAATGCGATCATCAACCTCACGCTTAGCCGACGACTGCACTCTAAAAAACTGATCGAGAATGCCTAGCTCTAGTGGCTCAAAAACACCTATGGTTGCTGCAAAAAAAATAGCTCCCGCTATGCTCACACTCACAGCCGCAATTTGATGCTCCTTTTTAATTCGATACTTAAGTTGGGAAAACATCCGGATAAATTGCTTAATGCCTAATAAGCGATATCTAGAGAGTTCCCATGTGCAATTGTTTAGATATAAATGCGTACAAATCAATCGAATCAATGCCCTACACAAAAAAGCCTCCGAAAAAGCTTTTCATCCTTACGGATTCCATCGTTCAAAAGAACTGTAGATACGTAACAAAGAAAATAGCTAACTCAGAGGACTGTAGTTATGAGATATGTTGTGAGATGTCTTAGTAGGCTTTTTTGATGGTAGAAAAGCTAAAACGTGAGCGCTTATTGAACAAGCAAGGGAGCCTCTGCAATATTTTCCTCAAAGCCCACCGACTGTAACGCATGCACCCAAACTGTACTGTCAGCAGGATTAGCGGCACGAATCATCGCCATCGCCGATAGCATATCTTCCCATATACCCGCTTCTGCATAAACTTCAGCCTGTTGAGCCAAAGGCATTGATTCAGATTGATCTGCGGTTAGTATAGGTGCGACTCGCTTGATTTCGCCCCGCATGACAGGACTATCAGGGCGTATCGTTCCATCGCACATTAAAATAAAAGTCCAGTTGTACTGTTCACCAACTTGTAACATAGGTGCCTCTGTAGGCATGTCAAACGTAACAACACCGCCTTCCTTAGAGAAACTCACAACTTCGGTATATTCCTCACCAGCCGAAGACTCAACGACCAGCATCGCTTTTTCAGCAAATCCTTCATTCACGTACATATACAGAGAAGGTTTCTCCTTAGTTGTGAGCACCAAACCATCTTCTGGAACGATAGCTGCACCTTGGCATAGATAGCGACTAGCCGCACTGCGTGTATTGCTAGGCGAGCCATTTTCACGAGGGGGAACAAAACCGACTCTAGCCGAGTAACTGCTAGAAGGTAGTAAAGATCTCAGGCTTTGGGCCATTGCAGGACTGTTAAAACTCACGCTGGGGAAAAGTAAGCCCAACAGTGCAACAGTAGAAAGAATATTCTTTGTTTTCATGGAAATTAAAGTCTCACAATCTAGGATAGCCAATTCCCAATTAAAACAAATGGAGACCAATAATAGGGATGGGAGAATTTGGGATTTTGCAAAATCTTTATCTGAGCTAATCGCAAGGCTTCGGCCTTAGAGAGATCAGTATCTTCTAGAAACTGATAAAACTCAGCCATCAGAGCTGCTGTAGACTCATCATTAACGGCCCAAAGCGTGGCTAATGTGCTTCTTGCTCCAGACCGAAGCGCCATACCAGCTAGGCCCAAAGCAGCTCTGTCGTCACCTTCTGCCGTTTGGCAAGCACTCAGCACCATTAGTTCAATAGGCTCAGACTGCTGCCTTCGAGAGCGCAATAAATCATCCAAATCGCTTAAGGTTATCCGCTGATCCCAGGCCAGTAAGAAAGTCTTTTCACGGTCGGAGCTAAATTGGCCGTGAGTCGCTAAATGCAGGATGGGAAAAGGAACTCGGTCAATCTCGTGCGACAAATTTGCTTTTGTAAAGTCCTCATCAAAAAGGACCTCCGCATTTACACGGGCAGAGATTTGCTCTAACTCTGACTTAACACCAGGCAGCGCTGAAAAACCATCTCTCGCCTCAGTAATACCTAGCATTAGGGCTGCTAGTGGCTTAGGATTTTGAAAGTGAGGACCTAGGAGCTTGAGCCCCGGAGTGAGCGCTATGTTGTATTTTTGCAGCAGGTATTTCTCACCATCATACAAAGCAGCCATCGGGATGCTACGAAACCGACCATCTAGAACAAACACGAGCGTTTTTATGTTGTTTTTGTTGAGTACGGCTTCAGCCGGAGCAACAACCCAATCATAAACTTGACGAGACAGTCCTAGCCGCTTACGGGTAGAAAGGGCTGGGTTCAAATACTGAAAAAGTTCACCAATGGTTTGATTAGTTGTTTCTTCTGTTTGCCAAGTGCGATAGTGTTGCAAAGACAAATCAGGTAAAGATAAAACAACCTCTACCCTATCTGAGAGTACGATGGGATAAAGTACGGCTGCCTCACTGTCCAACCGATCGATGTATTCGGCAGACGAGTCAATACAAGCCGACTTAAAGTAGTTTTCTAACTCTGCTAACTGTAGCGCCTCTATGGCCTCACGGGCTTGTAATAGTGACTTTTGAGTGGGTGCATCGGGCAACAATAGTAGATGTACCAGCTCCCGATAAACAGGTTCTACCGTTTTTTTGAACGAGTACTGAACATCAGAATTGGTCGCTAGCAAATCACGGCGTACCTGGTTCAGGGTCTCTACAGCTTCTGTGTAGCTAGTAATCGCCGCATCTAAGTTCGATTGTGCATAGTAGGCTTTGCCGAGCTGTTGCTGCCAGCGATAGGCAATGTCTTGAGCATTACCAACTTGTGCGAGTTGTAGCGCACTTTGTGAAAGCACTTGAGAATCGGTCCATTGTTCTATATGGCCATATACTTTGCTGAGTTCACCTAGGGCCAATGATTGAGCCCGAGTGTCTTGCAGTGATTCTGCTTGCTGAGCACTTTCGCTGAGCAGTGTCGCAATTTTATCAACCGGTAGCCAAGACATCGGTTGATGCGCTGCATTTGATCCAGTCTCTGAGTTGGAAAGTAGGCTCTCTACCAAATTCACTCGGCTGTAAATTGATTCCCGACTCGCAGGCAGGCTTTTGAGCTGGTTGTACACATTAGGTAGCAAATTTTGCGCGGCCTGCCACTGCTGGTCGCTCAGTAATAGGCTAAACCGATTGATCTGAGCTTTGAGCTGTAAGGGGGCGCGGAGCGACTGCGCTTCGACCCGCTCATAAGTCTGTATTGCTGCCTCGGTGTCACCGATCAATCGCAGCGTGTTTGCCAATGAAAACAAGGTGGCAGTGGCTGCCGCTTGGTCGCCTATGCGCTCAGAGAGCGCTATGCTTTCGTTTAAATACTGACGAGACTGTTCCAGACTACCTGCGGTTTGAAACACATTGCCTAAGCTTTCGAGGGCGATCGCTTTGAGAGCCGAGTCAGGTTGGTCTTGCAGGTCATCAACAACCTCTTCTAGCTTAAGACTAGCCCGACGATATAGCCCCATCGTTTGCAGCGCCTGGGCCTGATTGATCTGAGCGCCGACTTTTCCGAGCCAATCATTCGAGCGCTCGTAGGTCGTTTCTGCCTGCTCCCAAATTTCCCATGCGGTTTCAGGTTGACCTTTCTTCAGGCTCAGCCGGCCTTGCACATTGAGCACCTGTGCGCGCATGTGATTGGCCTCCTCAGACTCGGGATGATCGGCTAATAGTGATAGGCTACGTGCGATCGCACTGTCAGCCTGCTGCCAATCACCTAAGTCTTGAGCGGCAAGCGAAACATAGCTCCAGCTCAAAGCTTGTCGCAGCGGCTGATTATCTGATTCAGCAGCCTGCCGCCAATGGCTTAAGGCGTCCGATAGTTTGCCTATCTGATAAAGCTGGTGTCCCTGCGACAGCAAAGAAGAGACATTTCCACCAGCGTACTGTTGTTGCGACTGCTGCGACTGCTGTGGCGGCGGCTCACTGGGTTGAGATAGGCTCGCATGATGGCTTTCTGGCAAGGCATTTGCAGAAACAGCAGGCCGAATAGTGACACCGACAACGACGACAAGCATTAATGCCACCAGCGCCATTGGCTGTCTACGCTGCGGAACAGATGTGCATTGCTGCCACCAGCGCTGAAGATGAACTAATACATTGCGACGTGTTTGACGATTCATAGAGCTTTATTCCAGCTACTCTGCTACAGCAAGTCGCCGCCATTGACCTACTCAGAGGTGTCATGAGTCAGCTTTCTCAATGTTATTAGTGCCCTAATAGCGTTTCTAATCGACTTAATCCCACATGTCTAAAGTCAATAGGTACTTTGACATCACAGGCCAATCTGTTACACAGTATGTTCAGCGCCTTTTCTATCGTTTTAGTAGATTTAGAGTCGCTGAGGGCAGTAGCATCAGGTAGGTCGCTTGGACGAATTGAAGATAGATCTAAATCCCAGGCTTTTTTAGCCAATATTGCAAACGATATTCTTGTTAAAGAACACCAAAAAACAGGTGGCTGCTACCTCTGAAAAGATAGATAGCAGCCTAGATAGCAGCCATTATTGCAACAGGCTCAAGAGGGCTACTAACGAATGTCAGTGAGATAGCGACTGAAGGGTTTATTTGGGATGCTTTTCGCAGGCGCAAAGCAGAATCTCTCTCTATTAAATATTAGTAAATGTAGTAAATATTAGAAGTAAAACTAAGTAAAACGATAGGGTTAGAATTGCCTGACACGGTTGCTTCAAAGGTATCAACATCGACTCTGGTCGAAGCTCAAAGCCACACTGTATAGACCATCAATCACAACGGCGAAGTCGTGTTAAAAGAATTTGTATTAAATACATATCGTGCGATATAACGCTGCACCATAAGCAGACCGCCTAGCCAGCTAAGCTTTTGATCGGCTGATTTTTTAGCCAGCTAAAGAAAAGCTCAGCTTGACTGCATCTGTAATTATTGTTGCGTTGGGTAGTTGCCTGGGCGTACGGAAAGCTCAACCGTTTGACCACTGCGATTAAGCGTCATTGCGATCGCATCTCCTACATTTGTCGCTTCCACCAGACGCTGCACTTGATCGGCCTCAGTAATCTCACGACCATTCATGGTTACAATCACATCGCCTAGCCGCAAACCAGCTTGAAGCGCAGGAGAGTTGCGAGCAATCCCTAAAATGACGACGCCTTTATCGGCCTGTAGTCGCAGGCTAGCGCTCGGATCGCTATTAATTTCATCTTTGAGCGCAGGCGTTAGTGTGCGCATTTGAATACCAAGATAAGCATGGTCAACTCGTCCCTTAGCGATGAGCTCATCAGCGATCGCCCGAGCCCGGTTAATGGGAATCGCAAAGCCTAAACCCTGCGCGTTGCCAATGATTGCTGTATTCACTCCTATTACCTCACCCCGCTCGTTTAACAGCGGCCCCCCGGAGTTGCCCGGATTAATGGCTGCGTCAGTTTGAATGAACTGCACTCGCTTATCGGGCACTCGAATTTGAGCGCTGGTTCGGCCTGTAGCGCTAATAATGCCAGCCGTTACCGTATTATCGAGCCCCAATGGGTTGCCGATTGCGATCGCCCACTCCCCAGGCCGCAGTACATCCGAATTGCCAACACTAACCGTCGGCAAATTATTGGCCTCAACTTTAATGACCGCAAGGTCTGTTAGCGGATCTTCACCAATGACTTCGCCGCGAAGCTCCCGGCCATCTTTGAAAGTTACTGTCACTTCATCGGCGCCTTCTACCACATGGGCATTCGTCACAATAGTGCCGTTAGCATTCAAAATGAAACCCGAGCCCGTTCCCCGCTCTACACGCTGAGCAGGCTGATTAGGAATGCCCTGTTCACCAAAAAACTCCCGAAAGAAAGGATCGTTAAAGATGCCAGGACGACTACTGGCAACGACCGTACGAGCAGAGTCGATACGGACGACCGCAGGGCCAACGCGCTCTACTGCAGAGGCGATAAAGTTGGCATCCCCTATCAATCGCTCGGTTCCCGTTGCTTGTCCAATGGCTTGTCCCGCCGCTTGGCTGAGCAGCAAAGAATCATTCGCCCCTGCTGCTGAGCGCTCAATTGTTGACGCTAGTGCTGACTCTGATGCGGCCACAGAGGGTACAACCATAGGCGCTTCAGAAAACTGCGCTGCCTCGTACTGAAGCGTCTCGTAGGCAAAGTTTTGATTGGGTGAGGTGGTTCGCCCTGTCACTAATAGTACAGTAGCCGCACTAGCAGCGGTCATAGCAGCGTAACTGAACAACTGACGCAGCCAGTGGGATGACTGATGGGCGGAAGGCTCTGGGGATCGCGGGGGGAGCTTCATGGTCACTTTAATTACTCAGGATAAATCAGTTTAGATAGTCAAACGGCCAGTGCCAAGGATCGGGGCAAACATTGAACTGCACTACCTAAGCATTTTTGTTCTAGCAGATAGCTCAAGGCATTGGGCGATACGGCAGTGACAGTTCTTAGGAATGTCTCATCAAAGAGGGTTTGTTTCTTTTGAGTCATTTTCTTTTGGGTCATTTTCTTCAGCCATTTACTTTTAAGAAACGCTAGCGTGATCGCGCCTGGAAAAATCGCGCTCAAAAAGTATGCGATCGCACAGAACAACAATCCAACTTAATGCATGTACTCACTTTGGCTGCGGAGCAGAACAGCTGTTCTCTTTATACAGTCACATACTACAAAAGCCGCCTGCTTTGCAAACTTTAAAAGTCTCAGCACAAGATCTTGTTTCGTGGAAATAACCCCCTATAATTCAAAAACCATTTACGCAAATATCTACTGACTCAAGTATCTAAAGTGTCTAAGGTCAGTTTTTTCCAGCTTTGTGATACATCCAGTCACATTCATCCAGTCACATGCAACCGATAGGATCGAGTCGCCTTTACCCTGCCAACTCATTCCTTGCTTTAACGCTCTTTTACGCGCCTGTAACCCCATGTTTAGCCATTCAGGGCCACCGCTTTACCTTATTTTTTTCTCATGACTGCTAAAGGATTTACGTTTCAGATGAAACCACATATATAGATTTTTTATGCTTCTTCAGACGCTATATCTAGTAAGGTAGTAAGTCCTTAGGGTTTCACGGCAACGCAGCGGTGCAAGGAGATACCCCGAAATCCTAAAAGAAAATTACTAACACTTTATCTCCAGGCAGGATGCTGTAGGTGTCTCGCCTTTAAAGTCTCCTTACGATTAAATACAAAATTCATTAAACATGGATTTTGTACGCCGTTTTTCGGATGGAAGCGCCATTTTTTGGGCTCGCCAAAATGTCAGGGAGTTCAAATATCCATAAGTCCATAAATCTAAACCAAATCAACGGATTTGGCCCGTTAATACAGCCGTCAACACATTAGATTCATCCAATCCCATGCCTGTTGAACCGAAAGTTGGGCTAAGCAGGGTCAGGTTTACTCAACCATTCGGATTGATTCGTCCAGCTCAAACCCCGATAACCAAAGAAACCGTAGAGGTAAATCTGTGACCCAGATCAAAGAAGAGCTTTGGAATGAGGTATTAGCCAAGTTAGAAGGGCAGCTCAGCGGCCCGACGTTTGAAACTTGGATAAAGCCCACTCGCATTCAAGCCTTGTCTGAACAGCAGATGATTTTGCTGACTGACAACCCTTTTGCTCGCAATTGGCTGCAAAAGCACTACCTGGGGCAGATTACGCAAGTAGCGGCTGAGATCTTGGGGCATGATATCGAAGTTTCTATCACAGTAACTAATGAGACGACGCAGGCTCCTGTGCCAAGCGATGCGAGTCCAACGGTATTTCCGACGGTGGCGGCTGTAGCGACGACAGGTAGCGATCGCGTTAGCAGCGAGTCATCGGCTCTCAACTCTAAGGCCGTTTTTTCACGGTTTGTGGTTGGTGCTAACAACCGCATGGCTCATGCTGCGGCCCTAGCAGTCGCTGAATCACCCGGACGAGAATTTAATCCGCTCTTTTTATGTGGCGGCGTAGGCTTAGGCAAAACACACCTAATGCAGGCGATAGGTCACTACCGCATGGAAAGCGATCAGCAGGCAAAGGTCGCCTATGTTTCTACCGAAACCTTTACAAACGATCTAATCGCCTCTATTCGCCGAGATACGATGCAGCGCTTTAGAGAGCAGTATCGAGAGGTTGATGTCATTTTGGTAGACGATATCCAGTTTATTGAGGGTAAGGAATACACTCAAGAAGAGTTCTTTCATACCTTTAATACACTGCATGAGGCAGGCAAACAAATTGTGCTGGCCTCTGACCGACCGCCAAACAAAATCCCCCGGCTACAAGACAGGCTCTGCTCACGGTTTTCGATGGGGCTAATTGCTGACATTCAGTCGCCCGACTTTGAAACCCGGATGGCAATTTTGCAAAAGAAGGCTGAATATGAGCAGGTGATGATTTCTAGAGAGGTAACGGAGTATATCGCCTCATCGTATACCTCTAATATTCGTGAGCTAGAAGGGGCCCTGACTCGCGCGATCGCCTACACTTCTATTTCGGGACTACCCATGACGGTCGAGAACCTGATTCCCGTTTTAGACCCCCCCGCAGAACGTATTGAATGTTCGCCCAAGGCAGTGATTAGAGCCGTTTCAGATGCTTTTAAAATTTCGGTAGAAGACCTTAAAAGCAACTCTCGCCGTCGTGAGATTTCTCAGGCGCGACAGGTCGGAATGTACCTCATGCGGCAGCATACTGATCTGAGCCTGCCTAAAGTAGGCGAGCAGTTTGGCGGGAAGGATCATACGACCGTGATGTATAGCTGTGACAAAATTGCGCAGCTCGTTAAGCGCGATCTCAACCTGGCTCAAAAGATTAGAGAAGTGAGCGATCGCATCACAATTTCGTCTAGTAGCTAGCTATCAACCCTTTTTCTTCTTCCTATCAAACATAAAGCCCTCTGTGAAAATCACAGAGGGCTTTATGTTTGGCCTAAAACTTGAGTTTTTCCTAAAGAAAGGTAAATAAATAGGCAGGATTTTCCTGTGGAAAACCCTGATTTTCCTGTGGAAAACCTGTGGAGATCACGGGGAAAACTTGTAACTCAATGTGGAAAAGAATTCTTTCATAGTAAGGGCTGTGGAAAAAGCAGTGTGTTTTCCACATGTTTTCCACAATTTAAAAATGACTATATCCTAATAAGACTAAGGAACTAACTGAATTTTCCACAGTTTCCACAGCCCCTACTACTACTACTTTAAATAGATTTTTAAAGAAAAATAGTCTTTAGAAGCGCGAAGAAAAATCATTTTTTGAGCAATCTAAACAGAAAAGATTGGGGCTTGTAGAGTGATAGTATTGGGCATCTTGGCTAGCCCCTTTTGAATCCTTTCTAAACACTGCACGATGAAATTTAGCTGCCCTCAAGCCGAATTCAATACACATTTTTCTTTAGTCAGTCGGGCGGTGCCCTCGCGGCCAAGTAAGCCAGTCCTAGGCAATGTGCTCGTAACCGCCAGAACCGATACGCAGCAGGTTTACCTCATTGGCTTTGATGAAACATTGGGCATTCAAACTGCTTTTGCTGCACAGGTTGAAGAAAGTGGCTCATTGACACTACCGGCTAAACTGCTCGGCGATATTGTCTCTAGACTGCCTAACGAAGACATCAACATTGCTGAGGATGACGACGAGCCAGTGGTTACGCTCTCTTGTTCGTCTGGTCGCTATCAGGTTCGCGGACTAAGCGCTGAAGACTATCCTCAGCTCCCTCAGGTAGAAGCTTCTGAACCGATTAAAGTGGCTGCCGAGGCTTTGATAGAGGGACTCAGAGGTGCGTTGTTCGCCACTAGCTCAGATGAAACTAAGCAGGTGTTAACTGGAGTGCATTTGACAGCTGATTCTGAAAGCTTAGAGTTTGCTGCAACAGACGGCCACCGCTTGGCCGTGGTGAAAACAGTTGATGAATCCGGTGCCCCTGCTTCATCGGTAGATATGAACGTGACAATTCCTGGTAAAGCACTCCGTGAGCTAGAGCGAATTTTGCAGATTTACCCTAGTAATGAGCCTGTGTCTTTTCAGCTCGATCAAACCCAGGTGGTGTTTGACCTAGGGCAGCAGCGCATTACAACTCGCCTGCTCGAAGGTCAGTATCCTAACTATCGTCAGCTGATCCCTAAGCAGTTTGAGCGGCAGCTGACCGTTGACCGCAAGCAACTCACTGCCTCACTTGAACGAATTGCCGTGATGGCTGATCAGCGCAATAATATTGTCAAGCTCTCCATTGACAGCTCAGCTCAGTCGCTGGCAATATCGGTCGAGGCTCAAGAAGTCGGCAGTGGGCTCGAAAACTTGCCGGCTCAGGTAACGGGTGAGAATTTAGAAATTGCATTTAACGTGCGCTACTTGCTAGAAGGGCTAAAAGCACTGCCTACCGCTGAGATTCAGATTCAATGCAATACGGCGACGAGTCCTTCTGTGCTGACACCGCTAGGCGGGCCTAATATTACCTATCTAGTAATGCCTGTGCAGATTCGGAGCTAAAATATATCGGCAATCTCATGTGCCTGTACGGGTGAGAGGTTGCTGAGTCAGGGTATGTTGATTAAGTCCTTTTGATTGAGTGCTTGTGACTGAGTACTTTAGTTATAGACAGTTTTATTAATTTTACTAATATAGAGAAAGGCTTATGGATTTGGTGATAGCGGCTTTAGTTTTTGGTACTGTGCTGGTGTTGTTTAGTAAAGAAGTGCTCAACGGCTAGGCATGAGCATCGGCATAAGACTCAGACAAAGATGTCTTAAAACACAGATATAAAAAAACTCTGGTAAAAATGCTTTTTTGAGTAAGCTAATTACCAGAGTTTTTTTGTGAAGGTGATTGCCCTATTCCTTACCGCTGTCTACACTACTTGGCAACTTGCATCCAAAGAAATCAATTCTGTAGTCAGATATTTTAACGCCGGTTTGAGCTTCTACCTGAGCAAGTAGCTCGGCGGGTAGCTCAATGTTGATGTCGATAATTTGCTGGGTGTCAATGCAATTGACATGGCTATGAGATGAGCTGATATGACCGTACAGTCGGCCATCAGAGCGCTCTACACATTCAATAATGCCTTGCTCTGAGAGGGCTTCTAGGTTTTGGTATACCGAAGTATGGCCGATTTCTCTGCCTATGCGGTTCAATCTATCGTAGATGTCGCGAGCAGATAGATGCTCTTGAACTTGCCAAAGCAGCTCTAAAATGTACCGCCTTTGGCGGCTTAGTCGCATTCCTAGTGATTGGCACCGCTCTATCGCATCGTCTAATGATTCAATGGGTACAACGGCTTCAGCTACTGGTTGCATGGCATGGTTTGGCTAAGTCAGTTTGATAAGTCGGTTTAATTGATAAGTCGGTTTAAATAGATAGCATGTCAAAACTGGGCGCACCACTACTTTAGCTCGAAGTGAAAGTAATTGTCTATTTCGTTACTTGCTGCGAATGACCTTGTCTTCGGTTCTCCACCAAGATTGGCTAGGTGATTGGCTAGGTGCTGAGGCATCATTAGTTTGCGTAGTGGTATCCGTCAGCGGTGCTGGAATCGAAATTTCTGTGCTGAAATCTTGAGGCTGAGAACTTTCCTCTGCCGTAGCTTCAGTATCTCCGGTTGGCGTTGTTTTTGGCAGTGTTGCTAATAGTTTTTCTAACAGACCTTCTGAGCTTGAGGTTTCTGGCGTACTGATGTTTGGGGGATGGGTGTCTAGAATGCGGCTTGCGGGGATGCTGCTTTCTGGGATCTTGCTGACTGTCTTTGGTTCTGGCTCTGGTTCGATTTCTACTTCTACCTCTACCTCTACTTCTACTTCTACCTCTTCTGCAGGTTCTTTGACATTATTGAGAGGTGTGATGGTTGCCAATGCATTGTGACTAGCAGTCACCGCATTAGCTTGGTCGCTATCGTTATGGGGCTCGATCAGCTCCACCGGTCCTTTGGCTGTGCTGAGTTCAAATTCTACGGCGATATTGTCTACGGCGATGTTGTCAAATGCAGGTTTGTAGAGTTCAGACTTTTCTAGTGTGATGTGCTGAAGACCTGCTAACGCTAGTTTTTGTTCGCCTGACTGGTTATAAGCGCGTAGCGCCTCATCTATTGCTGCCATGCGCCGTTCTTGGTCTTTGCTGATGCCATAGAGCGTATTGCCTAGACCAGGTGCATCCCAAGTGCGTGTATTAGGATCTATATAGGAATGAGTGCGAGCCCATGCGATCGCTTCTTCTTCATTACGCAAATTTAGTTTACGTGCCTGCGCTAGCCGCTCGATATACCCACCTTCCCCAAGGGCTGCTAGCGGAGCCTGATTTGCAAGATCTAGGCCATTCAGCTTTTCGTTTAAAGACAGCTCAATGCCTTGCTCTGCCGCTTGTGCTTCTAGCTGTAATCCTTGATATTTGAGGCGCTTTATTTGCTTTTCGTCAGCTTCCTCTGGCGAGCTAGCTTCATGCTGGTAGGAAAAAGTGCCAATGTTCCATACGCCATTGCCTGGATCAACATGACCGTAGTAAGCATTGGTTTTGGTGCCATCTGACTGTCTGGTTCCTTCAGCACTCCCAACAGTATGTGCCACTAAAGACTGTGTTCCACCTTCAAAAATCCAGTCATCTAGTTTTAAAGAGCTATAGTTCAGAGTCTTTGAAGGAGCCTCGACAGCTGCCTCGGTTGTTTCGTTAAATTGTTTTTCAACTTGTTCGTTAACTTGTGAGAGTTGCCTAGGAATATTTAAGTCAACAGTCTCAGTCGCGACTGTTTCTTCCGTTACTTGGGCCGGTAGCTGTAGAGAATTTTCTGGGAAGTGAACGCCGATGTCCGTTGGTGTGGTGGTCTGTAAGCTAGCCTGCGTGCCAAGACTAGTTTCGGTTAGCGGTGGCAGGGGCTGAGTCGGTCGAATTAATGGCTCGATCTGTAGCTTGGTCTGATTAGGGGCTACGGCTGTTTGAATGGATGCGATTGGGCTAGATACTTGGCTAGCTGGAGGAAGATCAAAGCTAAGTCCTACTAGCTCTTCTGAGGCAATGGCTTTAGGTGTCCAGCTCAACAATGCGACTAGTACGCTAATGGCAAAAAGTAAGGGAGATTTCAGCATTGCAATACAAACGATGGCTCTTTAAGAGGTGTATAGGTCAGTGACTTAGACTAGGTGAAAAATGAACAATTAATTAATAAATGGTTGATCAACTAACGGTCAATCCATGAGCAATGAACAATGAGCGATGAACAATGAAGTGATGCGAGTGAATGAATGAATGATTAAAACAGGCGCGTTAATTCGAGAGTGTTTTTTCTAGTACGCCTTTAGCCGGTTCAACAATGATCCAACTTCCGTCTGGCTGGCGGCGCAGCGTTGCAAAGCTGAGAAAGTCCCCTTTCCCCATTTGTTTGCCAGCTTTGACTTCACCGTAGTCAAAGCTTTTGAGCCCACATAGTCGAAACAAGTAAGCAGGTATTTCGGGTGTGGAGTAGAGCGCGCAGCGTTCGGTTTCGCTCAACTCTAGCTCTCCGTCAAAAGGGGCGTTTACTTTGCCATTTTTTAAGCTCAGTGAAATATCTCCTAAGCTGCCTGCCACTATCGACCCGGCGATTTCATCGCCAGGGTTTAGAACCCACTGTTGCTGTAATGTGATAGCTCTGACTTGTGGTTCAGTCTGAGATCCGCAGCTAGCTAGGCCAATCGCACTCAATAGAAGAAGACAGACACGAAGCAAGTAGCGAAATTGGTGAGAAATGATTGAGAAAGAAACTGAAAAAGAATTAGTGCTTAAAGCGATAGCCTGCATATTCGTTGTTTTCGTAAAGGATTACAAGCGTTGTTTTGGGGTCAAATTCTAGTGGATATGCTTCGCGTATCGCGTCTACCCCGGCGCGAACTTGCAGCGGCGATAGCTCGCAGTATGGCTCATTGGCAATTTGGCGCACGCGTGATTTATGATCGCGCTCAGGAACGGCGAGCAGTTGTAATAGCTGTTCGCGTGAGAGCCGGACTGCCTCGTTAATATTGCTTTCGCATTCTTTGGATAAAGCAGAGATAGACTCTGGGCGAGCAAGGGTATCTACAAAGGTAGGCGGATTGCTCACCAATGATTTAACCCCGTTAGCATCTAATAAAATGATAATTAAAGAGAACAAGAGGCCGCCAGCGAGCAGGGGCTTAGCAAATGGCTTAATCGGGTTGCGAGCAGGATTAGATAAGGTCATAGCTACCTCTTTGGTTGGGCGTTATAAGGATAAGTTTATGGGGATAGGAGAATGTTTCTAAAGAAGAACGGTTAAAGAAAAAGATGTTGTAAAACCAACAAAGAGAGTTTTACTAAGACATACTAAGACAAATTAAAAAACTCAGAAAAGACCGGCTAAGAATAAGCCCATCATGCCAATGCAAAGCCGATATACCAGGCTGTAATCGGTGGATTTTGAAATGATGACTTTGTAGAGTGCAAACACGATTACGCCGACTAACCCCATCAGAGAAAGCGTTTGGACAATGGGATAGCTGGCTGCGATCGCCTGAATCATAATTCGAGCGATCGCGGCTGAGCTAAACCAAATAGTGCCATCTAGCCATGAAAACTGATGGTTCAAGTAGCCCTCTGCCATGTCAGAACTACCCATGTCAGAACTACCCATGTCAGAACTACCCATGTCAGAACTACCCATGTCAGAGCTACCCATGGAAAATCCACCCATGGCAGATAAACCTGCTTGTCCGAAGCCTTCTTCAATGCCTTCTGGCCATTCATCGTGATTCAAACTGTTGGTTTCGGGATAGTCTCCTTCTATCGTGACCGTATTTCGACGCCTTCTTCGACGTTTGCCTTTTTCAGTGAGATCACTCGCGCTCCCGCTGCTGAAAGTATGAATGAGCTCAGATGTCCCTTCAACGGCAAAGTTGCAAGCGGCTTCTATCCAGCTTTTAGCGGTTTCGTAGTTGTTTCTCGGAGGGGTTAGGGTATTGTGCTGAGCGGATGATGCAATAGGTTGCGTGAACAGCGCTTGATGCGGCGGCTGAGAAATGGGTACGGCGTGAGAAGCTTGGCGACGGTTTCTGAGGGCATGGGCAGTGTCTATGGCTTCTTGTTCAGCTTGGTGAAAGTCGATAGTGTCGTAGGCGAGTGTGAAGTGGCCTTGCGAATCTCGCTCGATATAGGGCACCGCTGCGGACTGATGGTCTGCGAGAAATTGAATGATGGCTGTGAGCTGGGGGTGGTCGTGAATGCCTTGGCGACGCAGACCAACCGACGCCTGCTGTGCCGAGCGCTTAATCGCCATAATCTCGGTGGCTTGCTGACGCGATCGCTCATTAATATTGTTAGCCTGCACTTCTAGCCGATAAATTTCTTGCGCGACTAGATGATCCATTCGTGCGATCGCTGCTTGATCATGACCAAGCGATCGCTGCTTAAGTGCCTCAATTGCTTTTTCCTGAGGACTTTGGTTGATCTGCTGATCTGGATTGTTGAGTCGTGGATTGTTGAGTTGCTGATCTGGGCGTGGGGAAATGCTGTGCGAACCCTGCTGATAGGCCAGTGACTGAACAAACTGTGGGTTATGAGCCACTGGTATAGACTGTGACCCGGCTGCGTGAGGTGCAGGCTCAGCATTGTTTTTGGGGTCAGACCATGGTGCCGGCAAAGCCAGTGCCTCAGCGGCTGGCGGCTCTGCCTGAAGCTGCTGCAATTTTTCTCGAATAGCCTGTAGTTCCATATCAGATGACTTCATATCCAAAATGCGAGGGCGCAAACGGCACACAAAAACGAACTATTGAGTTCGCAGAAGTGAAACGAAATCTCTTCTTTCAGTGCTTGGTACAAGTGTACTATATATCTCTGAAAAATCAACTTTTATTTTTTCTGAGGGCCAGCATCATTGCTATGACGCCTTTCTGAGTGCCGGTGCTGTACTGGCTGCCAGTGCGGGATGGCTAGCAAAGAGCTTTTAGTACAGCGTTTTTAGTACAGAAGTATAGGGCAGCTAATGCCTTGCTTATAGTACAAATGATTATCTATCGACTTTTTTGAATCATTTTTTGAATGGGTGAAAATGATTGGGCAATCTATCCTTTTAACAGCTAGTTAGCAACTAGGGCCGAACAGCTAGTTCACCGGGGTTACTTTGATATAGTCTGTAGCAATGGTCAAAGCTGATCGGCGGATAACGAAGCGCATTTCTCGGTTTTGGAAACCCGCTTCCAGGCCCGAAAAAGCACTGCCTGCCGCTAAGCCCGTTAAAGATGTGCCCTTACAAAAAGATTTTCCTCGGTTAACGCAAAAGCAAGCCCAGCGACACAGCCCTGGACTGGAGGCTGACAACCCAATTTACCATTCTGCAATGGCAGTTTTGCTAGCAGGGCAGGTCATGCATCGCTTGGTTCAGGGCCGTTATGGTCAACGGCAAATAATGGATCATCTCATGTGCGCGGGGCCGCGATGTCTGGCACCTGTGGTGATGACCAATCTCTGTGCTGGCATCATTTTTGCGATTCAGTCGGCTAGAGAAATGGCCCGGTTTGGATCGATATCGTCTTTGGGCGGTATCTTTGCGGCTGCCTTCTGCCGCGAACTCGCGCCATTGCTGACCGCAGGCGTGTTGGCCTGTCAGGTGGGTTCCGCTTTTGCTGCCGAAATTGCCTCTATGAAGCTGACGGATCAAATTGATGCTTTAAAAATGCTGCGGACTGACCCCATTGACTACTTAGTGATGCCTCGGGTCATTGCCTGTGCCATTATGCTACCGATTTTGACGCTGCTGGCGCTGTTTTGTGGGGTGGCGGGCGGTGGGCTGATCACCACTCAAGTTTATGAGCTGTCGAGGGCGAGCTTTTTAGACGGCGTACGTACCTATCTGACGGTGTCAGATGTTTTGTTTATTACGGCTAAGGCCATATTGTTTGGCGGTGTGATTGCAGTTGCTAGCTGTAGCCGGGGGCTAACGGCAGCGCTGCATGGCAAGGGTGTGGGCGAGTCTGCTACGTCAGCGGTGGTCACTTCTTGGTTGGCATTGTTTGTCATTGATTTGCTGTTTGCTGGCGTCAGTCTCTTTCAGCTGATGTAATAGGCAGCTGATGTACTAGGCTGACTCAAAAAATAGGCTGTAGTGCATCAAACAGCTTTGTCATGCCGATGTCATACAAAAGTCACATGGCTCAGTCAGTATGGCTAATAGGAGTGATTGACTCCTCACACCTTACTACTGGCATTGCGATCGCGTCTCTACAACGCAAGCAATGCCGGTTTTTTTTCGCTTACTGGTTACTCCGGTGCTGATGCTAAGTATAGATGTTAGGGATGATGGATATTAGGAATGATATTTCGCTACCCTTCAAACTGCTGTGTATAAAACTGAGCATACCGGCCCTTATGGGCGAGTAGCTCGGCATGTGTGCCCGACTCTAAAATTTTGCCTTTTTCTAAAAAGAGAATACGGTTTGCCTGACGGACTGTGCTGAGCCGGTGAGCAATGATAAATACCGTGCGATTTTCCATGGCTCGCTCTAAGGCTTCTTGAACTAAGGCTTCGGATTCTGGGTCGAGGGCGCTGGTGGCTTCATCCAAAATTAAAATGCGCGGGTTGAGCAAAATGGCGCGGGCGATCGCGATTCGCTGCTTTTGACCGCCCGAAAAATTGGTGCCTCGCTCGCCAACCCAAGTGTCATACCCTTTTGAAAGCTGGCTGATAAATTCATGGGCGTTAGCGATTTTTGCGGCTGCCTCAATGGCTGCGTAGTCTAATTTGGTTTGCCCGTAGGCAATATTTTGCGCCACCGTCCCTGAAAACAGCGTCGTTTCCTGCGGCACAATCCCGATTTGATGGCGCAGGCTGTCGATGGTAACGGTTTTGATGTCAATGCCATCAATTAATACTCGGCCTGCCTGAGGGTCATAAAAGCGCATCAGCAGGTTCACGATGGTGGTTTTTCCGGCACCAGAAGGGCCGACTAGCGCGATGACTTCACCGGGATGAACCTTCAGGTTTAGCTCGCTGAGGATGAGATCAGGCGCAGCTTCTGAGGTTTGCGTTTTGTTGTGTGTTCTGTTGAGTGATCCGTGATCGAATTCATGCTCCCATTCACGATCAAATTCACGATCAAATCCCTGCTCAACTTTGTAAGGGTTAGGGACATAGCCGAAGCTTACTTGGTCGTAGTCTACTTTGCCGGTGATGGCGGGGAGGGCGATCGCATCGGCTTGTTCTACAAGGGTTGGCTTTAGGTTCATCAGCTCAAACACGCGCTCTGCTGAGGCTTCTGTTTGCTTGTAGAGGTTGTAGTGCTGAGTCGCCAGGTCAATCGGTGATATGAGCAGCGCCACTGCCGTCAAAAAAGAAATGAGGTCTGCGGGCGTTAGATTGTCGATGGAAATTTGCCATGCACCGACCAAAAACAGGAGCATCACGCCCATTGCCTGCAAAAAGCCGAGCACTGGATATTGAATGGCCGTAATATGCTCGGCTCTATATTTGGCATCTCTATTTTTTTGAGCTTCCTGAGAAAATCGAGTGAGCTCGTATTTTTGGGCGGCGAAGGCATGGACGATGCGGATGCTGCCAAAGACTTCAGTGAGCAGTGAGGAGAGGTTGGAAATTTCTTGTTGGTTGCGGCGCGATCGCGTCAACATTTTCCGACCAAAAAAGCTGATCAGCAGCGCCAGTATCGGCATAATCACAATGCCTGTGAGCGACAGCTGCCAGTTCAAGTACAGTATGTAGCCTGTAAAAGCAACAATTTGCAGCACGCAAGAGATAAACTGCTGCGACATTTTGGTGATCACTTCACCGATTTTGTCGGTATCTTCTGTAATGCGGTAAGCCAGGTCTCCCGTTTGGGCATTGGCAAAGTAGTCAATATCTAGCCCATGCAGGTTCTTGTATACTTGCCTGCGGACAGCCAATACGATGTTTTGCGCCGCTGCGATCGCCCCCACACGCTCTACATACAAAAAAACATTTTGCACAGTAAAGTCAATCACGGCTAGCCCCAGCCAATAGGCCGTCTGTCTAACATCTCCAGAGCCAATAGAACCAGCAATCTCGCGTGCGAGTAGCGGCAGCAAAGCCGCCGTAATCACATACCCCAACACGCCCACAAACGTTCTGACAAACAGCGGCCACTCAGCCTGAATAAACGGCCATAAATGGCGATAACTAGAGCGATTACTGCGCATTGGTTGCGATCGCCTCATCCATATGCCTTAAAATCAAATTCGCAATTCGCGCTGATGCGCCAAACGGCCCAAATTTTGCCAACCCATTGTCCACGCATCGCTGTAGATAAGCGCTATCCTCAATCGTCTTGACCACACACTCAGCGGCCTCTTTCAATATCTCTGGCGTTGCCGCCCGCTTCCCAATGGTCTGTACCGAAAGCCCTAGCAGCCTCTCCTGAGCTTCGGCAAACGCATAGGTGAACTGTGGCCCTTCGCCCGCAATCTGCACAATCGGCTTACCAATTGCCATGGCCTGATCCACGGCCAATCCTGCCATGCCGACCACCAGCGTGGTACGACAAACAATGTCGTTAAAGGCGTCGCTGTAGCAAAGAATTTCAATTGGGCGATCGCCAACTCCCGCCCTGTGGCTGTAGCTTAATCGAATCCAGGGCGTCCCATTTTCTCGACTGTGCTGCTCAAATTGCCAGCCTTCAGCAGCGGCAATTTGCTCTACCTCGGCCATAACGCTAGGCACTAAAGCTGCTCGAAACTGAATCTGCTCATTGAGCCGCGCGGCTTCTAAGGCCACCTGCATCTCTAGCTTAAAGTTGCGAACAGCCTCTGCGGTTCTAGATCCGGGCAGCAAGGCAACCATTTTTTCACCCTCGCCTAGCTGAATGTCTCGGCCTACAGGCTTTAACCTATCTAGCGAAGGAATTCCGCCAAACGTGACTTTTTCAAGTCCCTGCCGACGCAGATCTTCGGCGGTGTAGGCATCGCGAGTAGCCACTGCCCGACATCGCTCCGACTTTAGGATCTGCCACAGGATTAAATCCATATTCAGCTTGCCTTCATACATTGCTGAAAGCGGCGAAATAAAGGATACAAAAGGCTTGCCGCTCAGCAACGCAAATGCCTGACCGATCGTGTCGCCTGTGGCGGCCACAAAATCGACCTGATCGACATACTGACGCATGGCGCGGTATTGCTTCCAAGTCATCGTCAGCAACCCCGCGCGAATGTCATCAATCAGCCGCAGCCGATTCATGTAGGTAAAGCCGCCAGAAGGCAGGGTGTAGGTTGGCCCCACAATTGGCACATTAATTTTACGGTAGGCGTTTCCTTCTCCCACAATTGGCAGGGCCGCAATTTCTAGCTCAGGGCGAATCGCGCGCAGCGTCCGAATAATGTGAGAGGAGTGGTTATCTTCCCCATGGCCGTTGCTGATATATAAAAGCTTTTGAGCCGATTTTTGAGCCATACGCTGGTTTTGAGGCATCCCTGAGCGTCCCAAACTTAATCGTACACCGCGTAGGGTATGCACTAGTGTCGGTTCGCTGTCCCTTTTCGCTTGGTCTAACAACTGATACAAAGGGACTTGTCAAGCACAGACGGAAATGCGTAGCTTTAGGGAAAAATACGCTCACTCATTTTCGGCAGCAAGTTTTCTTAATTCTTTTCTCCTGGTAATTTTTCCGTCATCCTCCTGTGATCCTATTGTTCTCCCCCTTTAAAAGACTCATGGCCATTGATTTGTTACATCGTTGTTCGGCGGGGGCACTGAGTATGCTGCTCGCAGCTTTGTCCTTACCATTAGGCTCTGTGCGGCCAGTCATGGCACAAGCCGCGCCAGTAGCACCTGATGACACCGTAGAGTGCGAGCTGCTCATCGTCGGTGGTGGATTAGCGGGGACAGCGACCGCCTACGAAAGTTTACTGTCGGGGCGTACTGTTTGTATGACTGAGCTTACCGACTGGGTGGGCGGACAAATTTCTTCTCAGGGCACTTCGGCGTTAGATGAGGCTCAAAAGCAGCGATCAGAGCTTTTTTATTCCGAGGGATATAAGGCCTTGCGTCAAAGAATCGAAGCTTTTTATGGTGAGCTAAACCCCGGTGGCTGCTGGGTGAGTGTTTCGTGCTTTTTACCACGCGATGCCCACCAGATTTTGACCGATATGCTCGCAGATGCTGCTCGAAAAGGTGGTGGTGAGCTGAAGTGGTTTCCTTCTACGGTGGTAAAAGAGTTGGCCCTGAGTGCAGATGGCAAGATGATTGATAGTGCGATCGCCATTCAGCATACCCCAGCCCCCGGCGCGCCACCGCTCAATACACAGACGCTCTCAGAAACCTTTATAGACAGCTACCGCTATGAAGACTCCGAGCGCTTCACCAAAAAAATCATTCAGTTCATCCCTGCCAAAACGCCGCAGTCTGGCCCTGCCGACTGGTACGTCGTCGAAGCCACCGAAACCGGCGAAGTCATTGCACTCTCAGGTGTTCCTTACCAATTGGGCCTAGACCCTCGCTCCTACCTCAACCCCTCCTCCCCAACCGAAACGGGCGATCAATACTGTACCCAGGGCTTTACCTACACTTTTGGGATGGAGCGCACCGCCGAGCCGCAGCCACAGCCTGAACCTTCCTATTATCAGCAGTACGCGCCTTACTTCAGCTATGAGCGGCCTCGCAATACCAACGACTACTTCGACTATGTTTTTACCTACCGTCGCATTGCGGCTCCTGACCCTCGGCCCGAAGGTCGGCAGTTTGGCGTTAGCAAAGTCGCTCCCGGCGATATCTCCATGCAAAACTGGACTTGGGGAAACGACTATCGTCCTGGCACCCCGGCTGATAACCTCATTTACACCCCAGCGCAGCTCATGGCTAGCGGTCAGCTAGAACCCGGCGGCTGGCTTGGTGGCCTGCGCGTAGAAACGCTGCGCAAAGGCGAAGAAAATGCCTACAGCTATTACCACTGGCTGACTACTGGCGATACCGATTCTCAGTTAGGCCCCAATGTTAAAGAGCCTAACCCTAACCACCGATTTATCTATGGCTTAGATGCGCCTATGGGAACTGCCCATGGCTTATCTAAATATCCCTATATTCGTGAAGCTCGGCGTATTGTGGGGCGACCAGCCTACGGATATGACCAAGGCTTTATGGTTAACGAAATCGATATTTCCCGGGCTGACTACCGCGATGAATACTATCAAACCTCCCTTGGCCCTGCTCGCTACCGGACGCTTTGGTACGCGTTAGCTGGACTCAACACTATCTCCGCCATTGACGACCAAGTTCCCCCGGCTGATATCGTTCGCCGCACCCGCTCGACCATCTATCCCGATTCGGTGGGCATTGCGCAATACGCCATCGATTTTCACCCTTGCCTAACCCTGTCACCGCCAGAAACGCCTGGCAACACCGAATACAAAAATATCCGCAAGGCTCATGGCCAAGCTTACCCTGGCCAAATTCCACTTCGGGCGATGATTCCGCAAAACATTGACAACCTACTGATCGCGGGTAAAACCATCGCAACTAGCAATATTGCCGCCGCTGCCTATCGGGTTCATTCCTTTGAGTGGTCAGTTGGCGTCGCTGCCGGAACCACGATTGACTTTGCCTTGACCGAGGGTGTTTTGCCCTATGAACTGGTGGATGATTTGCCCTCGCCTGAGCCTTTGCTAGAGAAGCTTCAGCGGCGGCTAAATGCCAATGGCAACCCAACGGCATTTCCCAATACTTCTATCTTCAATTTGGATTGGGAAGCGTGGCGAGTGTGGTAGCTGTTTATCTAACTTCCAGGATGCTGGAAGTTAGACCCGCTTCATTTGGCTTCATCTTGTTTCACCAGGGATTGCCAATCATCGTAAATGCCGACCAATAAAAGGGATGTGAAAAGTCCCACTGTCCGCTCTCTTTTAGCTCAGGCAAAACGGCTAAGACTTCATTGCCAGCTTTATATATAGTCCCGTTCACGATTTCAAGTTTGCCTTCAATCATGCGAAGCTGAGCTTGCCGGAGGGCTTCAACTTGTGCAGGTGAGTACTCAAGATAGTGATAAAACTGAGACATAAACCCGAGGGTGCCTTCATCGCTCACTGGCCAGAGGCTTGCCAAGGCTGTTCTAGTACCTGCACTCACCGCTAGGCCAGCGAATCCATATTCTGAGGCCGGACTGCCTAGGGCTGTATTGCAGGCGCTGAGCACTATCAATCGGATACTGGATTTATTCAGCTTCAGTTGATCGATTTCGTTGATTTTAAGTTTGTCGTTCCATAGCTGAATGTAGGAGTTTTCTGCGCTATTGGACTCAAAGGTGGCATGAGTGGCCAAGTGTAAAATGTCGTAGTCTGGGTTTTCCAACTGAGTTTGGATGTTTGCAAGTACGAAGTCTTCGTTTAAGAAGGCTTGGCTGTGCAATTCTCCGTTAGAAGGGTGATTGCTAGAAGCCGTAAGGCTAAGGTTTGGCTGTGCGATGTCTCTGTTATTTTGCGCTTGCTTGTTCGCGACAATACGTAGCTCGGCTTCTACGGCTGGCAGGCTTGGCTGGTTTTCAAACCTAGAAGCGCCCATGGCGAGTACTTGCATGGGCTCAAAGGCTGTTTGAGGACGACTGCTTTCACCTAACTCACTAAAATTGGTCAGACTAAAAGAGGGCAGTAACCCAAGACTGTAGTCTTCTATGAGGTAGCGATCACCACTGTGCAAAGCGGCTATTGGCAAGGTACGCAGCCCGACATCCATTACAAAACCCAAGCTACTGATATTGCTATTTGATAAGGTTTGTACAATAGGAGCCATAATCCAGTTGTACAGCTGTTGTGCGGGTGGCAAATACTGCCTTGCTGAGGAAAACTGACTGGTTACTTGCTGTCGTAACTGGTGACTAGCGGCTGTCAGTTGCGATCGCGTAACGCCCCATTGTCGTTGCCGCATAGCCACTCCATCGGCCGTCACGACCATAATCTCAAGCTCGTCGTTAGGATGTTCAGACGGATTCTCGGTTTCAGCGCTGGGCACAAAGTAAACATATACGAATGCAGGTTTCAATCCCGTGGCATTTTCCGTTTGTGCCAAACTTCTTTGCAGCGTTCCTACGGTAACTAAATTCTGGAAGTCATCATTGGGAATTCCCAAATGTTGCCTATAGGTTTCGTCTAGTTCGGTTTCAACCTGCTCGAACACCTCGAAAGATTCTTCTATTTCTGGTGTTGTTAAGGTTTGCCTCTGATCCAATAGATTTTCTTTTGAACTCGATTCTTGAGGCCCTCTCGCATTTGGTCGTAGCAGCGCTAGCACCACGTTGTCGTTGATTGAGGCCGTTAAGTCAGTTTCTTCTAATTCATTAGGAGTTTCGGCTGGAACAACAAGTGGTTCCATTCCTGGCGTAGCAGATGTCTCAGGACTGCTACCTTCAATCTTCCCTTCGGAACCAGTACCAGAAGAGTTACCTTCAGAACCAATGACAGACAGGTTATCTTCAGAACCAATGCCAGAAGAATTTCCTTCAGAACCAGTGCCAGAAGAATTTCCTTCAGAGCCAGTACCAGAAGAATTGCCTTCAGAACCAGTGCCAGAAGAATTTCCTTCAGAGCCAGTACCAGAAGAGTTGCCTTCAGAACCAGTGCCAGAAGAGCTACCTTCAGAACCAGTGCCAGAAGAGCTACCTTCAGAACCAGTGCCAGAAGAATTTCCTTCAGAGCCAGTACCAGAAGAATTACCTTCAGAACCAGTGCCAGAAGAATTTCCTTCAGAGCCAGTACCAGAAGAATTTCCTTCAGAGCCAGTACCAGAAGAATTTCCTTCAGAGCCAGTACCAGAAGAGTTGCCTTCAGAGCCAGTACCAGAAGAATTTCCTTCAGAGCTATCGAAGAGATTAATTAAGCTGATGTTACCAGCTATGTAGTCATCAATAAAACTTCCACTTGAGAGTGTGTTAGTGGATGACTCAATGTTTCCAACAGTGCCGTTTGAAGTGCTTTCACCTACGGTAAAAGGAGTATTTTCGCTGTTGTAAGTAATCGTGATAAGTCCATCGTTTGTGCCTGCCGTAGACAAACTCGCGCCTGTCGTGCCGATGACATCTGTTGCCTTGAACAAATCCTGAGTTGTGATGTTGATAAATGTAGGTTCTTGGCTATTAATACGATCCCTAGCATCAATAAAGTCAACCTCAATGCTGTCTGCTGCTGTTAAAATCACACTGCCATTAGGTGTTGAAATGCCTTCTGTTTCTATGCCGCCGTTAGCGGATGTAATGGTTACACTCCCGCCATTTCCACGATAATCTCTGCGAAACCATGCCTGAGTATTGATGTCTCCTGTTTTAACATCGTCATTTGCTATCAAAGAGACTCTGCCGCTGTTGCCAGGATTGTTGAATCCTACATCTGAAAAAGTAACAATATCCTGTACCGTGATACCGCCACTTGCGCTTAAATTAACATCTCCACCATCGCTAGCGTTGTTGAATAGCGCATAAGACCAAGTTCTTATTATTTCTTCGACAAGAATGTCTCCGTTTTGTGCTTCAATTGTTACATTGCCGCCGTTTCCAGAATTGTTTAATAATGAAGAGGCATTGGCACTCAGGTTTCTGGCAGTAACGCCTTGACTACTGACTAGCGTGATATTTCCTGCACTTTCTCCATCTAGGCTTATCGTATTGGTGGCGAGCCTTCCTGCCATAATTCCGGCTGCAAAAATATTGATATCGCCTCTATTGGCTTCAATTTCATCGTTTTTGTCCAGCATCTCAAATCTTCCTTCTCCGTCTAGATCTGAGTCAGCAACAAAGGTAATTGATCTTCCTTGTTGAAAGCGTAAGCTGTTATCAGAAAGGTTTTCTATGATAATGTTGCCGGTAGCGCTTAGCTCTATGTTAGCGGAGGTAGAAAGGTCTTCAATATCGCGGCTAGAGAAGTATGTATTACTCTCATTATTGGGCGGTGCCGTGCCATCTGTAATCACAATGTTTTGAGGATCTAGCAAAAGGTTTCCAAGCTTCCCTTTGGGAGCGCTGAGATCTACAGAACCTCTCAGAGTGAGCTGGTTTTTCCCTGAAATCTCTACAAAACCGCCATCTCCACTTAATTGTCCGCCTCTTGCCTGAACATTGCCGTAAACTGTTGTCGCATCCTCTGCCCAAACAAAAATGTTGCCGCCATCACCATTGCTGAGGCTATTTGCTAAAAGGCGAGATGTACTATCTATTGAAGTTTGGGTGGTGTTGATAATATCGCCCTGGCCCCGGTAGTCACCCCCGATTCTAATGAGCCCACCATCGTTATCACTCTCTGCGCTCAAGATAGAATTTTGCAGTGTTACCTGATTGCTGCCTAAAACATTGATATTGCCGCCTCTGGTGCCTGAGGTTGAAATGAAGCCTGAGGCGATCGCACTGCCCCCCCCTTCGCTAACCCGAGTGCCGCTGAGCATAACCGATCCATCTGGCTCTATCATCATCGCAGTGGCTTGAGTTAAACCACTCCCTGTTAGCATCTCGCCAATACTTTTGGCCGTAATCTGTGAAGGTATAGCATCCCTGTCAATCGCCTCTACTTCCAAAGAAAGGAGCTGATCGCCCTGGCTAATTTTGACTAAATTCTCACCTTCTACAGCTGCTAGGGTCACGGTGCCTGCTGGCGCATTCAATCGTCCGGTATTGACTACGCTGCCACCTATTAGCGTGATAGATTCGCCATCTGAAACACTCAAGTCTCCAGTATTGACAACCGCGCCCGCCTTAAGACGATCAAAATAAAAGGTGGAAGGAACTCCGTTGAGTATGCTGTAGTTGCTATTTCCGAATAGGTTGAATTGATCTCCTGAAAATCCTATGCCAGTGGCCGTTGTGGCGGTAAACCCACCAGACAAGTTTAACTGAGCATTAGGCCCTAGCAAAACACCAGCTGGATTCATCAGATATAAATTGGCATCGCTCCCGCTGACCTGAAGTTCGCCATTCAGAATAGATGCATTGCCTCCGGTTACCCTACTGATGATGTTCTGTGTTGCTGCGTTAGTCATAAAGTTCGCAGTTTGGCCAGCGTCAAGGGTAAATTGCTCAAAGCTTTGAAACAAATTTGTTTGATCGCTTGAGAGCTGCCCTCCGCTGATATCCATGCGATCGCCCGATGTGGTAACTATAGTGCCAACTTCATCCTCGGCAGAGATAACCTGCGCTGAGGCGTTTGATGCCAGCATAACAACGCTGAACAAAGGCAGGAGTATCCAAAAAGGGAGGAGATATTGGGATGTAGAACTAGTAGGCTTCATCGCTTGTCAAAAAGATTTGTTATGGAAGATGCTGCACTGGGAAGCTGAAGATGCTTTTACGAGGATTGCCTGGGATTGCCCATTATCGTAAAGACCGACTTGTAAAACAGATGCGAAAAATTTCTACTATTTGCTCCTTCTAGATTTGGCAGCATGGTCAGTGAAGGCCCAAGCCATCCTAATAGTGAGTAGCAAAATATACATTTAATGCCTGTGGATGCTACTCACGGTTATACCTTGTGATGTGGAAATAATTTAGCTAAAAACTAAGAAAACACATGATCAGGATGTAACCAGAATGCCCATCAAAGTGCCTGATAAATGCCAAAATGCCTAATTTTATAAGGTAAAGGCATCAAGTATTTATAAAGATGCTTATTTCAGAAACCTACCAGGCAACCAGGACTTGTGATAGGTCTGAAAAGTAAGAGATTAACTCCGTATTTTCTCTAGCTTGTAGAGCGTATACTTCGTGGGGAATTCGATGAAATACAAAAGATGTATAAAAAATCACTTTAATTAAAGTAACCCGCCGAAGGAGCGCTACAGAGGATGGTAGGATTTGAGCGCAGAGTTTAACGAAATGTTAAATTAAAATTAACCCACTACGTACGTTACGTACGTTCTATTTTTTCGATTGGGCTATCGATTGCAAACACTCACCCCTTAGAACTACTAAACTAGGTAGGTGCGGCTGGCATCCTGCGGTTAGCATCATACAGTTCATCTGTCTACCTCTTTGCCGGTCTATCCCTCTATCTATTAATTAAGTAATTGAGCATTTTTTGTACGCGGTTGCATTGGAGTTTTAACCGAGCATGTCCCAGTCCCTTGGTGCTGTTGTGAATCTTGAGACATCTGTTAGTTCTGACCTCTCTGCTACTGGCTGGGCGAATGAAGATAACCGACCAGATAAGCCTGAAGAAGCCTGTGGTGTGTTCGGCGTTTATGCGCCAGATGAAGCAGTCGCAACGCTAGCCTATTTTGGTCTTTACGCGCTTCAGCATCGGGGGCAAGAGTCGGCAGGCATTGCTTCTTTTGACCATGGAGAAGTCCACCAGCATAAAGGTATGGGCCTGGTTTCGCAGGTGTTTACCGACGACGTGCTCAAAGATATTCCAGGTCAGTGGTCGGTTGGCCATACGCGCTATTCAACAACCGGTTCTAGCCATGTTGCCAATGCGCAGCCAGCGGTATTAGAAACGCGGCTAGGTCCCTTGGCCTTGGCTCATAACGGCAACATCGTGAATGTTAAAAGCCTGCGGGAGGCGTTGCTTCAGCGGGAAAGTTACAACCTGGTGACCACTTCTGACTCAGAACTCATTGCGTTTGCGCTGATGGAAGCGGTCAATGATGGTAAGGATTGGATTGAAGGCGCGATCGCTGCCTTCAAGCGCTGTGAAGGCGCCTTCAGCCTAGTAATTGGCACCTCTGAGGGCATCATTGCCGCTCGCGATCCCCATGGCATTCGGCCGTTGGTACTCGGTCGCTTAGGCAGCCAAACACTCACTTCAAACCCATTAGGCAGCGGCAACGCCAGCTACGGGCCCGGAAATTTTGTTGTCGCTTCTGAGACCTGTGGGCTCGATATTGTAGGGGCCGACTATGTTCGAGATATTGCCCCAGGGGAGCTAATTTGGATTGACGGCAACGGCGTCAAGTCGATTCAATGGGCCGACAAAACAGAGCGTAAGCTATGCGTTTTTGAGATGATCTATTTCGCCAGACCCGACAGCGTTTACCACGGAGAGAGCCTATACAGCTATCGCAAACGCATTGGTAAGCGACTGGCGCAGGAGTCTCCGGCAGATGTAGATTTAATCATGGCAGTTCCTGATTCGGGTATTCCAGCCGCGATTGGTTACTCAGAGGCTTCCGGCATTCCTTACGCAGAAGGCTTAATCAAAAATCGCTATGTAGGACGCACCTTTATTCAGCCGACTCAAACCATGCGAGAAACCGGTATTCGGATGAAGCTAAATCCAATGCCTGATGTGCTCATGGGCAAACGAATTTTGATTGTGGATGATTCGATTGTGCGGGGCACAACCAGCCGCAAGCTGGTGCAAATGCTGTACGATGCTGGCGCTATAGAGGTGCATATGCGAATCTCTTCGCCGCCAGTCACACATCCCTGCTTTTATGGCATTGACACCGACAGCCAAGACAACCTCATCGCTGCGACAAAGACAGTAGAGGAAATTGGGCAACAGCTTGGGGCAGATTCGCTGGCTTATTTAAGCTGGGAAGGCATGTTAGAAGAAACCAATGTGAATACAGACAGCTTTTGCTCTGCCTGCTTTACAGGAGACTATCCAATTGATATTCCAGCGCAGGTCAAAACCTCCAAGCTGATGCTAGAAAAAGTACCTGCCGAAGTGGGCTAATAACGGTACAGTCCTAACCAAAGTGACAGATGCACTATATAGCCGTCATTGCATACATTTGCATGACGGCTAGCCACTGAGCCCAACACATGACGGTTTTAATGATCACTCATGATTGTGTTGAGCTCATCGTTAAGCGTTGAGCCAATTGTTAAGCGATGTGACCAAAGCGATGTGACCAAAGCGATGTGACCAAAGTGACAGGTGCTACCGGGGGGCAACAGGTAGGGCAAATAGCAGCACCCAGCAGCAGGCCATGCCGAGGGCGATTCCAACTGAAGTCAGACTCATTGATGTTTTTATTTGGGTTCTGAAGGGTGCTTTTAGATGTGCCGTCTTAGAGGTGATGTGCCGTCTTAGAGGTATGTGTTCTTATTCTAGCTACCTAGGGACATCGTATGGCAACCGCTGCCAGTCAGGGTTAGTTTGCATAAGCCAGTCTTCACCCACACGAATGGTAATGTCAGATTCTATATCGCCTGTAGAATCGTACTGTAGCTGACCAATTCCGATGGTATCTTGCAAGACGCGGGCACTGCCAATATCACCGCGCTGGGCGACCACTGAGGTTGTCCGGTCTACATGCGACCAATCGCGCATGACATAGACGTTGTAAAAACCCAAACTTCTGAGATGATCGGCCATAGATGAACTTGCATACTGATCGTCTGTGGCGTTTTGCACGGCTATCCTGAGCTCGCTGACGACGCTCTCAGAAGGGGGCTTGTAGTAGTTAATGTCGTCGCCGGCATCTTCTGTAACGAATTGGGTGGGCTTGGCATCGAAATAGGTACTCATTAGGCTGCTGGTGGCAGATGAGTCGGCAATCCAAAAGCTGGCGCTGTATTCTTCAGGGTCACTAAATTCACCAGGCAACATCACCATGTGCATGTCTTGACTGTCTAAATTTAGGCCAAATCCCGCTAAGGCTAGTAGCTCCTCTAAGCTGAGATTAGTGTCAATGTAGCTTTGCAGAACACGCACAATTTGAGGGAGCTTGGGCAGTACCATCGGATTAGTCAGGCGCTTACGAAGGGCCTTTAACAAGATTTGCTGACGCTGCACTCGGCCGATGTCGCCATATGAATCTTGGCGGAAGCGGGCAAACTGTTCGGCTTCATCTCCATTGAGAATTTGTAGACCCGGCTCTAAATCAATGACGAGACCCTGAGTTTTATCTTCGTACTTCATTTCTGTTGGCACCATCACTTCAATGCCGCCGACCAGGTCTACAATTTCTCTAAAGGCTGCCGTACTGACCCGCACATAGCGGTCAATTTTAACGTTGTTAAAGTTGTACATCACGGTCTGGGCAGCTAGCTCAGCGCCGCCTTCAAAATTGGCCTGGTTTATTTTGTCCATGCCATAGCCAGGAATTTCGACTCGCGTGTCCCGTGGAATAGACATCACGTTAATGGCTTTTGCTTCGGGGTCCACGCGCGCGAGCAGCATTGTATCAGTCCGACCAACCAGATCCGTAGGCTGAGCGCCTTCAACATCGCGAGCTTCGTCTAAACCCATGATTAAAATATTGACTGGACGAGAAACCTGATAGCGAAAGCCAGAGTTCCACAAATCGGTCAGGGGGGGCGCGACTGTTTCGCCGCTAACTTGGCGGGGCAGGGGAAAGGACAGTACTGCAACAGTACCTAGCGCTGCGGCAGTTAAGGCGGTAGATCCAAATACTGTGGCCCAAAAGAGGCCTTTAATCAGTCTCATGAGGAGATGTTTTTGCTTGCCTGGGGTGGCGTTTTGCTGGGCTAAGGCCCGGTCTACCGGATGTCCCAGAGGAAAGATCGTCGGTGTAGCTCCTGGGGTGCTCGTCCCAGCGTTTAAGGGTGGGTGAATTGCTTGGGAATTGAGCGATTTTACTGGAGTAAGTTGGGGTGCAGTGCTTTGACTGCTGCTACTTTGACTGCTGCTACTTTGACTGCTGTTGCTTTGACTGCTGCTACTTTGACTGCTGTTGCTTTGACTGCTGTTGCTGGGTGGCTGCTGCTTAGAAAGAGTGGATAACTGTTTAGGCAATTGCTTTTCAGCCGATAGATTGGCCGCTGGATCTGCTGGCTGAGTAGTCATTGCTGGGCCATGGGCGGAAGGGTGGGCAAGAGTTAGAGTGTTTATGAAGCTATCAGATACTTGCTATGACGCTGGTAGCTTGTAAGACAGTTTTCGATTTGACCGTTGATACAGCACAGATTGCAGCAGGTTATAGAGAATGTAAACAGTTCAAGGGGCTACCTTAGCTTTGAGCAATGCATTCGTGAGCAGTATGGGGCGTTTGTAGCGGTTTCTATATGCTATCCCTAGCCGCCGTTGTTGTGGTTCAAGCTATCGAGACGACCGGAAAGTTTAGACAATTTTTGTAGGTTTGTATTTTGTTAATGAATTGTTAAGGGAATTATAGCTTGGTACCTCCATTGAGCGGAGTACGATAAATCCAATTATTTTGATGGCACCACCTTGTTATGGTTCGTTTTATCCCTGTTATTTTGGCTGGTGGCAAAGGTGAACGCTTCTGGCCTGTGAGTCGACTGAAGCGACCCAAACAGTTTTTATGTTTAGATGGCGGAAATAGATCGCTGCTGCAAGCGACAGCTGATAGGCTTTTGCCGCTAGCGAGTTGGGATTCACTGTTTGTAATCACCGCGTCGCATTTAGCTCAAGGGGTACGTGAGCAGCTGCCTGAGTTGCCTGATGCCAATATTTTGGTGGAGCCTTGGGGTCGCGATACGGCGCCAGCGGTAGCTTGGGCGACGATAGAAGTGGCGAAGCGATTCGGTGAAGATGCAGTCTGTGGATTTTTTCCGGCAGATCATTACATTACGGATCAAACGCGATATTGCGATACGCTGCGAGCGGCGATGGCCTTAGCGGTGAGCGAAAGAGCGATCGCAACATTAGGCATCACGCCAACATTTCCTTCTACCGGCTACGGCTATATTGAGCAAGGTGCCACAGCAGGGACTTTTAGCGCAGGCACCGTCAGCAATTTACCGGCCTACAAGGTCAGTCGGTTTACTGAAAAGCCAGATAGTGCGATCGCTGAAAAATTTCTGGCTAGCGGCCAGTACAGCTGGAATAGTGGCATGTTTATCTTTCCGGCAGCAGTGATGCTCAACGAGCTGAAGGCGCATGCGCCTGAAATGACTCATGCGCTGATGGAAGAGGGCGTAGAGGCTTACGCAACTTTAGACAAGCTCAGCATTGACTACGCTGTGATGGAAAAAACGGATCGCGCCTATGTGGTTCCAGCTGACTTTGGTTGGGATGACTTAGGCGATTGGAACGCGATTGAAAGACTGCTCAAAGGCAGTGCTGAAAATGTAGAAATGTGCGAGCACCGAGGCCTAGATACGACAGGCAGCATTTTATACAGCGCTAATCCCGACGAGCTGATTGTGACTATCGGTTTGGAAGATGTCGTCATCGTCCGCGATGGCAATGCGACCCTAATTGTGAAAAAGGACAGAACTCAGGAAATTAAACAGGCGGTAAAATTGCTGGGCGCTGAGGAGAAGTTTAAGCACCTATTGTAGGCTGTAGGCACCCATCTAGAGGCACCCCCTATAGGCAGCATTTTGGGTGAACATTTTCTGGTGAGTGTAAGAAATGAGGGCGAGAGTGAACGGTTGTTTAGTCGCTTTAAACCCTCAAGGAACAAGCCTTAAAAGCAAGTTAGAGCATTGCTTTATGGCTGTTGGTTTAGGGTTAATTTACGGTTGCTGTTGATTCCTCAGTAGACATCAACTCAAGAGAACTCCTGAGATAAAATGCGATCATTAACCTATTATTCCCTGAGCTGGCCTTTCTCTCCTGATAGCGAAAGGCCGCTTTTTTTGAGTGTCTATGTTTTGAATGTTTACAGGTCTCAAAGTAGGTCTTGGTAGGTCTCGAAGTGAGTGTAAGAGTCTGTTTTTTTCTTTTGCAGATATCCAAAAAGAGGCAATGAGGTAATTATTTTGGCAGATATTGTCAAAAATCGCGTAGATTTACGGAATCCTTCTGGTACAAATTAGATGTGCTGTACACTTTCTGATGTGGTCAAAGAAACCTGGTTCAGCCCTAATTCCAACTCACTCCAAGACAAAACTATGGCATTTACTCATAACTCAAGTGCTTTCTTTTCTACAATTGCGATTCGCCAAAGGAGTGGCTTTGTTATCGCAGCTAGCATCCTGAGTGCAGGGCTCATGCTGACAGCCCCTGCTCATGCTTCCGTCCTGGTAGACCCTGCGATTAGAAGAAGCGGTAGCGAAGCTCAGAGTGTTCCTGATACTGAAGCGGACGCGTCCATCGCAGAAATTGCGACTTCTACTGAAGGCTTTAGTACTCTGTCAGCTGCCATTCAGGCTGCTAACTTAGGCGGCATTTTAGCCAGCGAAGGCCCCTATACAGTGTTTGCCCCTACTGATGCGGCCTTTATGGCGCTGCCACCTGGAGCTTTAGAGACCCTGTTACTGCCTGAAAACAGAGACTTGCTCATCAAAGTGCTTTACAACCATGTAGGCTACGGTGACTTTACGTCTGAGCGGCTTAGCGCCGGTTCTTTTTCTACTTTTGACGGCACTGTGGATGTGGCGGTTACGCCAATGGGTGTACGGGTAGAAGAGGCCAACGTGGTGCAAGCCGATATCGCTGCGACCAATGGTGTGATTCATGCGGTGGATCAAGTTCTGCTGCCGGTTGGATTTGTGAGTCAGCTAGAGGCCAGGATAAACAATGGGGCTGATGTTGACACCACTAGCAGCATGTCTGCGGGTAACGATCAGGCGACTGAGGCGCAGAATACGCGCATTACAACGCTGCAAGAAACCGCGATTGACCGATCAATTGCGCCTGAGCCCGTAGCGCCTGCTGAAGCGGCTGTGCCCGTAGCACCTGCTGAAGCGACTGTGCCCCAGCCTGAGCCAGCAGCTACTCAAGAGCCTGTACGAGGCCTTTGGTAATGCGGCTTTTCGCTCATTGCATCGCGCCCCTTGCAATAGCTGGTATCTTTGGCGGCGCTACGCCTGGTTTGGCACAGATGCCGACGGGCATAGCGCCGCCAGCAGGCTCCCCAACAACTGATTCCGCATCGGCAGGGCAAACCGTTGCCAATGGCCATATTGTGCTGAATTTGCAGCAGCGCCGCGTTTATTTATATAGCGGCGATATGCTGCTGAGCAGTTATCCCGTCGCCGTGGGTGCAGCAGAGACCCCGACGCCTCGGGGGCAATTTGCGGTGTCGCAAATGATTGTGAATCCGGTGTGGCAAAGTCCTTGGACGGGCGAGGTGCATACGCCTGGGCCAAACAGCGCCTTGGGCTTGCGGTGGATAGAGTTTGCAACGAGTGAAGCAGGGGCGTTTGGCTTTCACGGGACGCCAACGCTTGACTCGATTGGTCAGGCGGCTTCGAATGGCTGTGTGCGGATGAGAAACGAGGATGTGGTGGCGCTGTTTTCTAAGGTGAATGTGGGCACGCCAGTCACAATCCAATAATCCGAAATCCGAAATCCAATGTTGAGTAATCCATGGTTCGCAATACTCCACAGCAGTGGTTTTGCTGTGATGATGTTTTTGTTGACTGCGCTACCGGCAGCTCTATTAACAACGGCTCTATTGACAACAGCTTTATTGACAACCCAGGTCACGCCTGCTGTGGCGGTTGAGCGGACGCCCGAACAGGCGGAGAATGCGCGCGCGATCGCGCCTTTCCCTGAAAACATCCAAACGCTACCGCTTAATTTGGTACTGAGCTTGTCAGCGCGTCGCGTGTCGGTGTATCGCGGCGACATGCTGATCGCGAGTTATGCAGTCGCAGTCGGCAGGGAAGGTTGGAATACGCCTACCGGCCAGTTCAGCGTATTTCAAAAGCAGGTGAACCCGGCCTGGGAACATCCTTTTACGGGGCAAGTGATGCCTCCAGGGCCAGATAATCCATTAGGTGATCGATGGATCGGTTTTTGGTCAGATGGAACAAATTCTATTGGCTTTCACGGTACGCCCGATGAGTCCTTGATTGGTAGTGCTGTTTCTCATGGCTGCGTGAGAATGCGCAACGTAGATGTGCAGGCGCTATATGAGCAGGTAGACCTGAACACGCCAGTCACCGTTTTGCCCTAATATCTCGCCTTGAATTACCTTCATTGATTCGCCTAGAGTCGGATGCCATTCCCGACTGCGTGGTGGCACCGCTGCATAATGAGGGCGGAGGTAAGGGGTATTTCCCGTAGGTGCGTTTCGTATGAGAGATAGAGACGAAAACGCTACGCTAGAAAGGCGCAGTAGATTTTTGCGTCACTAAAAGTTGTTAATAAGTAGTCAACTAAATAGTCAATCAATAGCCAATAAAAAAGTGAATGAAAACATAAGCTGAACCGTCGCGAATGCCTACATCTAGCCCCACTTCATCAGATACAACCCTCCTTAGCTCATTCCTCTTCGCTTTTGACAAACTCTTCTAAACCGATAAATCCGATAAGTCCGCGTCAAAAGCTGGTTGAGTCTCTGACGAGCTCTTTGGCTATTTTTAAAAATATGCCTCGGCTGATCAAATTGGTGTGGAAAGCTACGCCGATTGCGCTGCTGGTGAGTCTGGGTTTAACACTGGTCAGCGCGCTGATTCCGGCGACGCAAATATACATCAGTAAGCTGATTGTGGATCAGGTTGTGGCGTTGGTGGGTGAGGGGGCGGCTATTTCGCTCATTGTCCAGTCCCTCATGCCATTGGTGGCCGCAGGTTTTGGCTTTTTGCTATTGCAGGCGGTGCTGACGCAGTTAGACGGCTACACCACGCAGGTGATGAGCGATCGCTTCCTTTTATTCGCCAACACCCAATTACTTCAGCAGGCCACCCGGCTCGACCTTGCTCACTACGAATCGTCTGAATTCCATGATTTGATGGAACGAGCCCAGCAGAGTGGCAGTACCTACCCCATGCGTGTCCTGCGGCTACTGCTGACATTGCTTGGCCAAGTCACCCGATTAGTGGGCTTGCTGGCGCTGCTGCTGCGATTTAATCCTTTGGTATTTGTGCTGCTGCTGCTGAGCGCTCTGCCAACTTTTTGGGTGAGCGTTCGTTTTTCCGAGCGACGTTTTTGGATGACTCGCCGCCAAACGCCCAGTCGCCGACTAGCAGACTACTTTGGCAACGTGCTCACCGAGCCAAAATTTGTTAAAGAGGTGCGTCTGTTTAACCTGGGCGACTACATGGCCAAACAGTACCGCGAAATTCGCGAAGAGTTTAACCTTGAGTCTCAGCAGCTTGCTCGCAGGCAAGCCATTGCCCAAGTCACATTAGAAATTATTTCGGCAGTTGGTTTTTACGGTGCGTATGCACTGGTGCTATGGGAAACCGTTCGGGGCCTGGTAACCATTGGCGATCTTACGCTGTATGCAGGCACGTTTCAGCAGGCGCAGGCTGCGACCACCGGCATTTTGACGACTGTAGCAACGCTGTATGAGTTCAACCTGTATGTGTCGCAGTATTTTGAGTTTATTGATCTCACGCCTCAGGTCATTAGCCCGCTTCGCCCTCAAGATTTTCCAAGCCCCATTCGGCAAGGACTGATGCTGAAAGATGTTTACTTTACGTATCCTGGCAGCGAACAGCCTACGCTCAAAAACATCAGCCTCATCGTTGGGCCGCAGGAATGCATTGCGTTAGTGGGCCTTAACGGTTCGGGGAAAACGACGCTGCTCAAGCTGCTCACTCGTTTGTACGATATTGATCGTGGCCTGATTGCGATAGATGATATACCGCTGAGTGCCTTTCAGCTCAGCGATTTGCGGCGTAACATTGGCGTGTTATTTCAGGACTTTGCGCGCTATGCACTGACGGCTCAAGACAATATTGGCTTTGGCAATTTGCCGAAGCGGGAAGATAGGTTGCAGGTGCAGCAGGCAGCGACCGATGCAGGCGCAACTGGGCTGATTGATCGGTTAGACAAAGGCTACGCAACGGTGTTGGGCAAAATGTTCGTGGGCGGTGTGGATTTATCGGGTGGGCAGTGGCAAAAAATTGGGTTGGCGCGAGCGTTTATGTCGCAGGCGCAGGTGCTGATTTTGGATGAGCCGACAGCAGCGGTAGATGCGATCGCCGAACATGACCTCTTTGAGCGCTTTCGCCAGCTCACCCAAGGCAAAATGACCTTTCTCGTCAGCCACCGATTTTCAACCGTGCGGATGGCCGACCGCATTGTCGTACTCGAAAACGGCGAGATTATAGAAACCGGCACTCACGAGCAGCTCATTGAAAAACAAGGTCGCTACGAAGAGATGTTTCGTCTGCAAGCAGAAAGCTATACCACCGCCTAATTGGCTGGACAATATTCAGCAGATTAGGTTGGGAGAGTCCTGGATAGTCTTGGAAAAACCGTCTGAGGACTGTCGCGCACAATGTGATAAAGCCGTCGCTTTCTGGCTAAGATTGAAAAGGTAACCTTATGACTTTAATTAACTGCAATGGATATCAGGTTTAAGCTTTGGCTTGGTGTTTTTGGCTCTCTTTTAGCGCTGTGGATGGCCGTAAATTTCCTTGTGTAGGAAACTGCCTCAAAACATTCAAAAACGTTAAGTTGCTGCTGCAAACAACCTCGCCCAGTCTATTTCGGCTGGGCGATCGCCTTTATTAATTATTTCAAACGCCTTATTTTCTGCGGCTGGCACCTTTAAGCAAGCCACACAAGCTGCCGCCACATCAATCCGACTGGTCTGCCCATTGAGCGTATCGCCCGTTGCCATCACCACACCGAGCTTGCTTTCAGTCGTCGCCTTAATGAGTGAATTAAAATCCCGCGAGGTGTAGGGGCCATCGGTGAGCTGGCCAGGGCGAATAATGGTGTAGGGCAGCCCCGATCGCAAAATAGCGGTCTCGCCTTTGCCTTTAGCATCTAGCACGCCGTAGGCATTGAGCAGCGTGTAAGGAAATTCATCTTTACGGGCAACGCCGCAGGATGAAACAAAGACAAATCGTTGGAGGCTAGCCGGTGCAGCCAGCAATAAATTATTGACCCCAATGGCATCTACGGCTTCTGGCGTATTGCCCGCCTTAGCATTGCGAAATTCGGCATCCAGATACACTTTCACCCAATTGCCAAACTGCTCAATGGGGTTACTGCCTAAGCCATCTTTAAAGTCCCACCGGTCAGAAGGTAGCGCTGTGGTGCCCGTAGCACAAATTAAATAGTCAATGTCGGCGGTAGCTGCGGCCAATGTTTCGGGCTCGCGGATATCGCCGACCGCAATCTCTACCTTGTCGGCAAACATGGTCTGAGCTTTTTCGGCGCTGCGCGTGAGCACGCGTACCCGATAGCCTGCGGTTAATAGCTGCGCCACTGATAGCTGGCCCACGCCGCCAGTGGCTCCGGCGACCAATACTAGACTATTGGCCAAGCTATTGGCGTTTTCATTATTTGTCGGTGAGGCCATTGTTTGTTCCTGAGCGAGCTTCGGTTTATACGCTGTTTACCAGTTGGGTATTGTTTAATACTGATATTGATTGGGTTTGGGCAACTCACTGTTAATCTAGCGTCATAAAGCTTAAAATCTCTAAAGACTTGCTTAACTGCCTGCCCATCTATCAGGGTTTGCACAATGCGGGTTGAAAGAAATTGAAAGAGGTTAACAGAGGTTGGAAGAGGTTATAAAGCTAGCGCCTAGCCTCTATATTCAATTGTTAAAACCTCAATGTCAAAACACTGAAGCTCCCGATTAACCCCATGCTCAAGCAGCCCTCAATAAAGCAAGCTTTGAACAGTCTTTTTACCAAAAGCTCAGTAAAAGAGGCCCAGGTAAACGATCAGTCGTCGAACGAGCCGTCGCCAAATAAGCCGTCGCCGAACGATCAGTTGTTGAACAAGCCGTCATCGAATAAGGTTGTCGCTGAGCCTGAGCACAACCCTGAGCGCAATCCTGAGAGCAACCCTGAGAGCGCACAGCAAATTAAGCCTAACTTTGCTCGTAGGCTCGCAATGAGGCTCAGTGGCTCGCCCAAGCGTAAGTATGCGTTTGCGGTGATTGGGCTGATTGGTGCTAGCAGTGGACTGGCCTTTACTCAGGTGGATTCATTACAAGCTGCGATCGCACCCAACCCCGCCAATATTCCGGTCAGCCGCGCCAATGATCCGGCAGCTGAGACCGTGTTAGAAACTCAGGATCTGTTTTTAACGAACGAAATTTTTTACCGCAAGGTTGAGGCGATCGCACTGATACCGCGCAATCAGGCCCAACTCGGCGATCCGCTACAAAAAGGAACCAACGCGGCTAAGTCTGGCGCAGCACCCTCCACAGAAACCACTGCCGCCAAAGCAAAAGCTGCCGCCGAACAGGTCACAGCAGACGCTCCCCCTGCGCCCAAGGCTGCGCCGACAATCTTTACCGGAACAACGATTGACAACGCATTAGAGATGCGGGTAGCGGTAGCAAAGGATGTGAGTGCGATCGCCTTTGCCACCTCAGGCAGCGGCACCCTCATTGACCTAGACGGCAACATCATTAAAGAATTATCCGCAGAAACCTCTGCCCTAGCCGAAATTGGCAACGGTATCGTGGTAGGCGGGCAGACAATGCCGGGTGCATTTTGGGTGTATCCCGAAGACGGTGGCTATGTTGCCATCGGCGATAGCTGGTATCGAGGCCGCGTGTTAATCGCACTGCGGGAGCGGGGCCTGATTGCGGTGAACTATGTATTGCTAGGCGACTATTTGTACAGCGTTGTTGGGACAGAAATGTCTCCTAGCTGGGCGATTGAGTCGCTAAAAGCGCAGGCAGTGGCGGCTCGCTCCTACGCGCTTACGCACAACATTCGTCCGGCCAGTGAAGAGTATTTTGACCTAGACAACACCGAGCGCTTTCAAGCGTATAAAGGCATTGCCCGCGAAGCAAACACGACTCAGGCAGCTGTCCAGGCAACCGCAGGCGAATTCATTAGCCATGAGGGCGGCATTGTAGAGTCGCTGTACGCGGCCTCGCAAGCCATTGTCGATGAAGTCCACAGGGGCAGCGGCATGAGCCAAAACGGCGCTCGTGAATTGGCCGAGCAGGGCTACAGCTACATCGAAATTTTGGGTCATTACTATCCCGGCACGGCGCTAGGTCGCCTAGAAACAGAGGCAGAGTAGAATTCGCTCTGAGATAGGCGTGATGCGTAATACTGAACGATATGAAAGGGGTTGCATCTAGCGCTCGTCTGGTTGATGTTTTGTTGACGGCTTTGGCTCCTATGTTTTGGGGGACTACTTTTGTGGTGGCGACAGAGTTTTTGCCACCGGGTCATCCATTGCTGGTAGCTTCGATGCGATCGCTCCCTATCGGTCTTTTGCTCACTATCGGCTTGCGGAAGTTGCCTCAAGGCATTTGGTGGCTGCGAATATTTGTTTTAGGCGTTCTCAATATTGGTATTTTTCAGGCTTTTTTGTTTGTGTCGGCTTATCGGCTACCGGGTGGAGTAGCAGCAACAGTAGGCGCGGTTCAGCCTTTACTGGTGATATGGTTTGCTTGGCTGATGCTGAGTGAGAAGCCTTCTAAGCTGGCGATTTTGGCTGCGATCGCAGGCTTTATCGGCGTTGGATTGCTGGTGTTGGGGCCTAGCGCTCAGTTAGATGCCATTGGAGTGCTGGCGGCTATCGGGGGAGCGCTCACCATGGGGTTGGGCACTGTATTGGTAAAGAAATGGAAGTCTCCCGTTTCTTTGGTTGTATTTACAGCTTGGCAACTGGTGGTCGGCGGCTTGGTATTGTTACCCATTGCCTTAATTACGGAGGGGCCATTTACCGAAATCTCTCGAACCAATCTCTATGGCTTTGTTTATTTAGGATTAGTGGGTACGGCGCTAGCCTATGCGCTGTGGTTTCGTGGTATTGAACAATTGAGCGCGACAGCGGTATCCTATTTGGCTCTGTTGAGTCCGCTTGTGGCTACGCTGATTGGATATGTGTTTTTGCAGCAAACGTTTTCACCTATTCAGCTAGCGGGGATAGTGATGATACTCGCTAGCGTAGTGATGGGCCAGCAAACAAGTAGTACCAACTAGCTGCAAGATCAATGCAAATTAAACACAAAATAGCTACCTACTAACAAAATAGCTACCTACTAACTAAGAGGAGAGGTGCGGATAGATGTAGCCATCGTATCTTGGCGCATTTCTGACTACTCACCTAGCGGAACAGTCTCGATTAGGGGACAAATTTCGTCTGGCTCAACGTAGGGCTCAACGGTGTCCCAACGGTCTCGGTACTGCTCTAACTCGCCTTTAAATGCCGTCATTTTTTGAATTTGTGATGTCAGCTGCTCAATTTTTTCTTGTAAGAGCGATCGCACCAATCCACATGGCATATCTCCACGCTCATGCAGTGTCAACACCTCACCAATCTCGTCTAGCGAAAAGCCTAGTGCCTGAGCCTTTTTAATGAACTTGACTTGGCTTACCGCGATTGGTGAATAGTAACGATAGCTATTTTGGCCGCGCGTAGATGAGAGCAAACCAAGACTTTCGTAGTATCGTAGCGCACCAACGGCGAGCCCTGTTTGCTTAGAAAGCTCACCAATTTTGAGGCGTTTCTCCGGTCGCTTTGTTGAAGAATTCGCTATGGAAGAATTCGCTAAATGAATTGCAGCAGTCATTGGCAGAAAGCCTCACGCTTTTACACAAGTACATTATATCGTACAACTCTAAAGTTCACTATAGTGTTTGGGCGTAAAGCGTTCATGCATAAAGCGTTCAGGCGTCAAGCGTTCAGGCGTCAAGTGTTCAGGCTGGCTGAATCGTATTTGGCTCGCCGTGTGCAGCTCATCATGCTAAACCGCACGCTAGAATCAATCTGTCTACCTACACTTTTGTTTGTATCTATAGCTGCACACAGGCCCAATTAAGGCCCGCCAGACCTATGAATCGCCGTTCATTTACCCTTCAGCTTTTGGCCATTGGAATAGCGGGCACAGGGGGCGGAATCAGCGGTGCCATTGCCCATCCGCAACGAGCCAACGCCAGCAGCCAACCAATGCCCGACGCCTCAAATGATCGGCTCACCGTATTTCGTTCGCCGACCTGCGGCTGCTGTGAAGACTGGAGTAAGCATATGCGCTCAGCAGGCTTTGGCCTTGAAGAGCATGTCACTCAGGATATGGACGCAATTAAGCAAAGGTATGGCGTCCCAGCCGGACTAGACTCTTGCCATACAGCATTAATTGGCGGCTATGTCATAGAAGGCCATGTTCCAGCCACAGATGTTCAGCGCCTGCTGGCAGAACAGCCGGATGTTGTTGGGCTGACCGCGCCTGGGATGCCGATGGGCTCGCCTGGAATGGAATCCGATCGACCCTCACCGCCTTATACAGTGTTCTCGCTGAAAGCAGATGGCTCCGTTGCGGCCTTTGCAAGGCATCCCTAACGGCATTGCTAAACGAGTGATCTCCAACCGACCGAAAAAAATCGCTTTATATTAAGGTGTCTACTGGAAAAAGCAGCGGCCTGATATGGAACGATTTAACTTCAAAGTGTTTAGGCGATTCTGGGCGATCGCTAAACCCTACTGGTCGGGAGAGGAAAAGTGGAAAGCCAGAGGGTTGCTGCTGCTGATCGCCGTTTTACTGGTGGCCTATACCGGGCTGAGCGTTGTGCTTAATAACCAGCGGGGGGCACTCATTTCGTCTTTGTCAGCCAAGGATGAAGGGCGATTTTGGCAAACGGTGGCCATATTTATTGGAGTGCTGGTGGTGTATGCACCGCTATTGGCAGGCTATAACTTTTTACGCGATCGCTTGGCCTTAGCGTGGCGGCGTTGGCTCACCGATAGTTTTGTAAAAAGGTATTTTAACGATCGCGCCTTTTACCGCATTAATCAGTTTCAGCCTGATATTGACAACCCCGACCAGCGCATCGCTGAAGATGTCAGAAGCTTTACGCAAGAGTCACTTGCCCTAGCGCTGGTGGTGATCGAATCTGTTCTATCGGTAATTGCTTTTAGCGGCGTGCTGTGGGGCATTTCTCGCGAGCTGGTGTTTTTTCTGTTGGTGTATGCCCTCGTAGGGACTTTTGTGACCGTTGGCGTGTTCGGTAAGCCCCTGGTGAATCTGAATTTTGAACAGCTGAAAAAAGAGGCGAACTTTCGCTTTAGCTTAGTCAGGGTTCGAGAAAATGCCGAGGCGATCGCCTTTTATCAGGGCGAAGCGCAAGAATCGTCTCAGATCAAAGAGCGCTTTATGGCCGCGTTTAACAACTACAAGCGGCTGCTAATTTGGGAGCTTAGTCTTAACGGTCTCACAAACATTTACGAGTTCATTCCTTTTGTGCTGCCTGCCATTGTGGTTGCGCCGGGCGTATTTGGTGGCGATGTTGAAGTCGGCAAGGTGAGCGAGGCCCAGGGCGCTTTTATCCGCGTTTTCTTTTCGCTCAATGTGGTCGTTGCACGCCTTCAGTCACTCACAGCCTTTGGCGCCGGAATTGATCGTCTGTACGATTTTTCTGAGGCGATCAATGCGAACAAAACAACAGCAAGTGCCGAGGGAGATCTGTCAGAGATTACAGAGGATACCAAACCATTAGTCGTACCGGCTGACACAAACGCGACCAATGACGATGATGTTGAAGCTAATGATGTTGAAAAAGTGGCAGAGAACGCCGCTACGCAGCCAGTGACTACTCCCGTAAGCACTCCGGTCAGTACCCCGGTCATTACCTTAGAGACTTCGCCAGAACTAACTTTACAGCACCTGACACTCCAGACACCGAACTATCAGCGCATATTAATTGAAGATCTGTCGCTGACGCTAGCGGCCAAAGGATCGCTGCTAGTGATGGGCCCTAGCGGCTGTGGAAAGAGTTCGCTTTTGAGAGCGATCGCGGGCTTATGGAACTCAGGCGAAGGAACGATTCAAAGACCTGAATTAGGCGATTTGTTGTTTTTACCGCAAAAACCTTACATGGTTCTAGGTAGCCTGCGTCAGCAACTCCTGTATCCTTACACCAATACTGACTTTGACGATCAGCAACTCACTGACATCCTCAAAGCCGTCAACTTACCTAACCTACCAGAGCGCTTCAACGGATTTGACACTATAGAAGAGTGGAGTGATGTCCTATCGCTGGGTGAACAGCAACGCCTCAGCTTTGCGCGAGTACTCTTACATCAACCGGCCTACACTCTACTAGATGAAGCAACTAGCGCACTCGATCCCGCTAACGAAGAAAAGCTGTACGGTCATTTGGCCAACAACAACATTGCCTATCTGAGCGTCGGCCATCGAGAATCGTTGGAACACTATCATCATTCATTGTTAAAACTCTCAGAAGACCACGGCTGGCAGCTGAAAGCTTAGTTCTAAAGAATCGGGCAAAAAAATCGGGCAAAAAAATCGGGCAAAAAAATCGGGCAAAAAAGCAGTGAATCTTGCTTAGCGCAGACCGCTGTTGATAAAAGACAGTAGTGCCTGTTGATGGGGCTTGCCGAGCGATCGCACTTCCCCTAACTTGTCAGAATACTTCTCGCCTGCCTGAATTTCTGCGACTGAACATAGCGCCATATCTTGACCTTCATTGAGCTGTAACTCATCAATAGAAACCGCTAGCTCACTGTAATAAAAGTAGCGCCGAACCTTGTTATCGGCCCGTTCGCCCAGTAACCTTAGCTCAGGTGGGGCATATCCAATCTCTTCTAATAGTTCTCTTTTCATGCCGATCTGAGGCTCCTCCTTGGCCTCAATATGGCCGCCAAAAAAGCCCCAAACCCCCGGATAAACAATATGAGGAAAATCATCCCTCAGCTGCAAAAGAAACTGGCCATCTTGATGCAAAATAGCCGCCGTCACCTCTATAAGCGGCATGTTCATAAGTACGACATCCTTTATTCTTCCTTCAGTCCATTTTTAAGGCCAAAGCGTTCTCTCTAAACAAGGCCCCTCTTAAAGGCCGCAGCCTACTTACGGACACAATACCGCAGAACCCTCGCCCTGGCGCGTTATCCCACAGCCTGCATATTCGCCAGCAGGCGTACTCCCCGGACGAAAAATAATCATTGATTCAGCTGAAACGGCATTAGAGCCTTGGCGAACCAGCAAAGACCCATCCCAATAGCGCAGTCCTTTAATGGTACTGAGTGCATAGGTAGAAAATTCGTTCGGCAGGGACTGATCGCCCGGTAGCTGAGCCCGGTAAAGCGCATAGCCTCCGCCTTCATTCGCATCTAAAATGAAAACCGCTGACTGATCAGTTTCAACACAGGAGTCAAGCAACACCGGCACCGCTACATTCCCCGTTAGTTCATCAATTGCCGGATTACCGATCACACTTTGCGCTTCTAGCGTTTTTTGTTCTACCTGGCTCAAACTGGCGCAGTCTAGCGCATTAAGCACCGTTACATTCCAGCCGCTACCGGCTACGGCAATGATGTCAGAAGCACCGCTTGGCCAAGTGAGCTGAATTGCGGAGCCGTTATTAATAGCTGCTACCGTTGTGGGCACACCGCTGCTAGAGCTTGGGGCACTGGCCTGAGTAGGTGGCGGGGCTACAGCAGTTGGGGCTGCGGGTGAGGGAGATATTGGTGGTGGAGATATCGGTACAGTCGCTGGACGTGAAGCAGGGGCGACTGGGGGCGCTGTATTATTGCTGGGCGGGCGCGGTGGCGCGATCGCCTCACTAGGGCCAGTCCCTGTTTGCTCAGCCGAAAACGATCTAGGTTGGGTGGGCCGGGAGCCATCAGCAATATCAAAGCAGTTGGCACCTGAGTCCTCAGCAATAATGCCGTTGGTAGGCCCCAAGGCCACGCTAAGCTGGTAGCGGTCAAATTCTCGATAGGGCCACTGCTGGGTTTGGTCGCAAATACTGTCCTGGCAGGTGCATAGGTACACCGGGACATCGGCATAGTAGCTTCGCCATTCGGCCACAATGGCCTCTAGACCAACGTCTTCGCCCCTAGCGAACCGCACGGTTGGCGCAACTGGCGCAACCGGCGCAACCGAATTGGACTGACTAGAAGATTCTTGGGGAGATCCTTGGGGAGATTCTTGGGCCTGTGCTTGAGCCCCTCCAAAAAGCGGCGAAATTGGCAACAGCAAAGAAAGAGAAAGAGAAAGCCCACCAAACAGGCTTGGCCTATATCGAGGAGATAGAGGAAAGAAAGTAGATAAACGCTGCATCTTTAATATATTGACCGTAACGATTTTTGAACCAATTTCAAACCGATGGATTATGCGAGAGATCTTTTCAACTTCATTCAGTAGCGCTGTCTTGAACTACTGTCTTGCACTACTGAATAGATCTTTGATCGACTTCAATAGATCTATTTGTGGAGATCTATTCTGGCCGTCTCCCTGTCTCCATCTCAAAGCAGTTGAAGCCGGTATCTTCATTATGAGCCGCGTTAAAGTCACCCAGTGCGACCAATGGCTGATAGCGGACATAGGCTCTAAACGGCCAGCGGTCGGTATCTCCGCAGGTCTCTGCATTACAGCTGCATACAAATATTGGGATAGTCGGATAGCGATCGCGCCATTCCTCTACAATCAGTGACAAATCAACCGCCTCACCCCGACCATAGCGAGCCGTAGGAACCTGATTGGGATCACGCACAGGATTTAATCGCCCAGATGGCTGGGCGTGAGTGGAAGGTGTGATCCCAAAAATCCCACTGACAAGTCCGCCAATTATCCCTAAAGGAACTAACAGCGCTATCGGCATGGGTTTTCTCATAGGTTTCTTACACATGACGATTTCACAAATTAATACCGAATAATACTGAATAATTTCAGCCTACTGAGTTGCGCGATCGCTTGGCAAGCGTAAGGGGAAATGAAGGGAAGGTGACAATATTGTGAGCGGCTAAATCAGCAGCTTTGGGCAAAAAGCCAGAAACCACTGAAATTATTGGCTTTCACAAGAACATTATCAATTCTTAACGCTTAAACCTACGTTTTTAGGCCAAATCCCTGCGTTTCTCTATGAACGTAGCAAGTTTTTTTAATATGAATGGGCATACTCAATCCATCGAAGCCAAACACTGCAATACGAGCCGCTTAACAGCAGTTTGTCTACCCCATAAGACTCATCGACGATGGTGTCCTGACTTTAAGATGAGTCATTGAACGAATCTTACATTAGGGCTCTCCAAACCCGGTGTTACCTAGAGATAGAACAGACGCTTACTAGTCGCTCAGCGTGAAGCCGCAGTGGAGATAGCCAAAAAGGACAGACCTTAGAAGAAGCCTAAAGTCTGCCCTTTTTTTTGTCCTTTCGACACTTGGCCGAGGGTCTTGTGGTTTAGCGCAAACGCATCCAGTCACATACGGCGTTCGCTCAATAGGTCCTTTTAGCCAAACATGCTTTCCAATAATTTTTGGACGATTTGCACGCCCGAAAACGCTTGCCAGCCAAATAAGCCAACCAACACCGCATTGAGCGCAATATGGGTGTAACGAGCTGTGTCGTTGCCTTTTTGCATAAAGGGTACTAGCGAAGCGGATGTTGCAATTAGGCCCATCATGCCAATACCTGCTAACAAATGGGGGCCCACAAATAGCTTGCCGTTGTTGATATAGGTCGCACCCATGCCACCAATGCTGCCTAATATCATCAAAGCAAGTAAAACAGAACCCGCTTTATGATGTCGGCCTAAAAACTTGCCCTTAATCAATTCCTTTTTTTCTTCACCAGTTGCTAAACGGGTCTGCCGATACTTATATCCTAAATAACCCGCATAAAGCGTAAGCGCCAAAATTCCCCACATAGCTATTGGGTGTATAAAATTGAGCCAAGGTTTTATGGCATCTAAGGTCTCGGAACTCATAGGGCTACTTTGAAAATCTTTACATATGCAGTATAGCAACCGCTGGTAAGTCATTCACGCATCTGATTCACACATCTGTTTTATCTACAAACTTATCTACAACTTTTTTAAAAATTTTCTTTAGGAGAAACCGTACATTATGATCTGCTCTCAGTCGCTTGTTTTCGCTATCAGCAGCAGTTTGGCTATTGTGACAGCTAGCAGCTATGGCCTTCCTGCAATTGGCCAATTGTCTCACCAGCCGGTTCCTAACCATCTGTCATCTGAGCAGATCATCGACGCTGCAATGCCCGTAGAACCGGAAATAGACGCTGACATAGAACCTGGAGCAGAAGACTCTGACGTTGAAAACACGGGTGAAGAGACTGGCGCCGAATCTCAAGAAATCCTGACAGAAAGTGAGCGCATTCGACGCAAGTTGCTCATTCAGGGAGACGCGGAATATGCAGCGGGAAATTTGGCGGCGGCAGAAGCGCTGTACCGTCAGGCCAAGGATGAAAGCTGGTTAGTGCCCCAGGTATCTAGGGCTCTGCCACCTGAGCCTTTTTCAGACGAAAGGTTGCTATCGGCTGCTGGGGGCGTTTACTGGCGAGAGTCGCAGGCGGGGATAGAAAATGGCCGACTCTCTCAAACGGTCGTTGCCCTAAAGCTGCTAACTCAGGAGGTTCCGGCTTTTATTTCTGGGCATTTGCGATATGCAGCGGTGTTGAAGGCTGAAGGTCAATTAGAAGCGGCCAATGGTGTATTAGAGCAGGCGCTCACGCTCTATCCGGGGCAAACCGATTTGCTGCTGGCGCAGGTTGATTTGTACATGTCGCAAGAGGCGTGGTTAGAAGCCGCGATCGCATCTCGTCAGTTTGCCGCCCTCAACAGCGATCATCCTCAGGCCGCAACCCAATCCGCGCTCGCTGCCGAAAACTTAGAGCGCTTTCAAACCCAAACGCGAGGCGATATTCGTCAAGATGCGATCGCGAATGCCTTTACCGGCATCCTCAGCTACGCCTTCACGGGCAGTATCTTCGGCCCTTTTACAGCTGCCGACTCAGCCATCATGTTGCTGCAAGGCGAAAATCAAATCGGCCACCGTATTGCCAGCCAAATTCAGCAGCGGCTGCCCATGCTAGAGCAACCCGAAGCGTTGGGCTATGTTCGCCGCATCGGTAATCGCCTCGCTGCCGCCACTGGTCGTCATGACTTAGACTACGAATTTTTCGTTATTTTAGATCCCACCCTCAACGCCTTTGCCCTGCCGGGTGGCAAGGTTTTTATCAATGCCGGAGCCATTCTTAAAACCCGCTCAGAAGCCGAACTCGCTGGACTTATTGCCCATGAGATTTCACATAGCGTTTTGTCGCATGGCTTTCAGATGGTGGCTCGGGGCAATCTCAGTAGTAGCCTCGCTCAATATCTGCCCTATGGCGGCCTGATTAATAACGTTTTCCTCAGCGGCTACTCCCGCACAATGGAACGGCAGGCAGACATCGTCGGCACGCAAATTGTGGCCGCAGGGGGCTATGCGGCAGATGGTTTGTACAATGTGATGATCACGCTACAAGAAGAGAATGTAGGCCAAAATCCGCCTGCCTGGCTTGCCAGTCATCCCAATCCTGAAGACCGAGTAGCCTACTTGCAAAATTTGGTAGAGCGTGGGGGCTACAATCGCTACGCTTACGAAGGAATCACGAGCCATGAAGAAGTGCAGGCAATTGTGGCTCGCCAGCTAGCGGCTTATCAGGTGAGTGAGGCGAGTGAGGCGAGTGAAACAAGGCCAATAGAAGACAATACTGACAGCAATCAGGAAACGGAAGCGACACCCGAAGCGCCAGAATCTAGCAATAGTCAGGATTCAGACCAGGATTCAGATCAGGATTCAGATCAGGATCTAAACAAGCTGACGCCAATTAAGTAGGCGGCTGGAATTAAAAGCGATAACAGCACCGGAGAGAACACGAGCAATAGCCCTAGGCCAATATTCGCACCGCCTATGCTTTGGTCGGTATAGGCGTTAATCGCATCCCAGTAGTAAGCCACCCATAGGGTGATAGAGGCGATCGCAACACTCATTGCCGCAAACCGCAGTCCGCTGAGCGATCGCTTGTCGTCATTGCCCAACAGCAGCTCACCACAAATGGCTAGGGCCACAAACGGCATTGCTGCGATCGCGCTTTGAAACAGCTTAGGCAGCCATTCAGAAGCCAGCGCCATATCTCGCCGCAGCGCGGCACTCACCATTAAGTCCACGCCCCACACCATCACCAACGGATAGCCAGCTGTCCAGCACCATAGCGACGTTACAAATTCCTTTTTCGCATTGCTCTTCATAGCTGCTCTTGCTATAGGGGCGGCTTAATTGAGGCAACCCTGAACATTCAAACGCCCTCGTTCAAATGCCCTGATTCAAATGCCCTGGTAAGTATTCAACGACCAGATCAGTCTTTTAAGTTGGACTTTACTGCGGCTGTAATTGTTGCAATTCGTAAAAACCCTAGCCTCAAAGTTTTTATCTTGTACACTAATATTCATACTTAAATTTACACTCGACGTTAGCGCAACGCATCTAGCAAATAGCACTAAGCACTTAATTACGCCAAAGGTACAAAGCAGAGGACGAAATGGTAGCAACGAAACCCCAAAAGAGTCAGTTCGATGAAATTCGCCCCGGCGTAAAGACACCGGCCAAGGACACCATCCTGACGCCCCGGTTTTACACCACCGACTTTGAAGAAATGGCCAACATGGATGTTTCGTCTAACGAAGCAGAGCTTAAAGCCATCATCGCCGAATTCAAAGAGGACTACAATCGCCATCATTTTGTGCGCAATGAGCAGTTCGACGGCGCTTGGGATCACATCCAGGGCGAAAAACGTCAGCTTTTTGTAGAGTTCTTAGAGCGCTCCTGTACCGCTGAGTTCTCCGGCTTCCTTCTCTACAAGGAACTTGCCCGCAAGCTCAAAGGACGCAATCCCATCCTGGCAGAAGGCTTCGATCTTATGAGCCGCGACGAAGCTCGGCACGCTGGCTTCCTTAACAAAGCCATGTCCGACTTCAACCTTCAGCTCGACCTCGGCTTTTTGACCAAAAGCAAACAGTACACCTTCTTTAAGCCTAAGTTCATCTTCTACGCCACCTACCTTTCTGAAAAAATTGGCTACTGGCGCTACATCACCATTTTCCGCCATCTAGAGAAGAACCCTGGCGACACCATCTACCCCATTTTCAACTTCTTCGACAACTGGTGCCAAGACGAAAATCGCCATGGCGACTTCTTTGCTGCCATGATGAAGTCCCAGCCGCAGTTTTTAAATGATCTTAAGGCCCGGCTGTGGTGCCGGTTCTTTCTGCTGTCGGTGTTTGCCACCATGTATCTTAACGATATTCAGCGCAAAGGCTTTTATGCCTCATTGGGTTTAGATGCGCGTGAGTACGACATTGAAGTGATCAGAAAGACCAATGAGTCAGCAGGTCGGCTGTTCCCGATTATCTTGGATGTAGAAGATCCTAAGTTTTTCGCTGAGCTAGATAATTGCACGAAGCACACTGCTACCATCAGCAAAATCAGCCAGTCGGGTCAGCCCAAGCTACTTCAGCTCCTACGCAAAATTCCTCACATCACCGCCATTGGCTCAAAGCTAATTAGCCTGTACTTTATCAAGCCCATCAGCATGGAAAGTAATCGCGAAATCGTTAAGTAGGATAGCGTTAAGCAGGAAATTGTTGACTATCGCGGCGTGCAGATTCATCTGCATGCCGCGAGTCGTTTTGACGCCATTGGATTATCCTTTCTCACGAGTCCACAGGGCTAAACCTCCACCTTTGCCACGGGCAGCAATGTATTGTTCTTCTACACAAAAAAAGGTGAAAAATGCCTGGTCTTTGAGTGATTGCGATTTAAAGGCTTGATTGCGCGTTTGTCCGCCGCGCACAGCACCGTTGTACAGCGTCCATGATCCTAGCCCGACTGCAATACTCGTAAAGTCAAAAGCCAGACTATTCGTGGCAGGCCAAAATCGCGTTGGGCCAGTTAGGCACAGGTGCAATGGAGCCAGTCTTACTGAGTTTTTTACGCTACCTATAGCGGGTTCTACATCAGCTGTTTTATCGCCTATGCCATAGGTAATTTTGATCGTTACCAGTTGAGGCAAGTATCTGCCCTTTCCTGGCCTTTTGACTGACTTAGCCGATGGACTTGTCTGTACTTTTTGAGTACCTGACACTAGCTGTAGTTGCCAGGTCCCCAACATCTGAGAGTAGCTAAAGTGCTTTTTAGTACGCTTATTTTGTCGTTCAGCCTCTATTAAAGCGTTCACAACCTCTTCAGCAGGCGGCAAATCTAATATCTTTTGGGCTTTTTGAATCTTTTGCCTATAAAGCAGGGCTTCTACTGCAGCTGCAATCACTTCAGATGCTTGTTTAGCATTCGTCATGGCCGATTATCCTATTTTTATCATGCTAATAAGTCACTCCTAGTTACCATCAAGCATCTAAGCCATTGATAATTCAAGTTAATCTGTCGCTCTCTCTCAAGTTGTCTGCCAAAACCATCTCTATCACCCTCTAGTAACGGAGATGAGAGTTCTCCTAGCAGAAGTTTATCGAGCAGAAACCCTGAAGCTTTAAGCCTGATAGGACGCGATCGCGCCTATTCGCCCAAGCTACAATTCACGACTGATTTACCCTTTTTCTATTCCACATTTCTACACCACAACATATGAAATCCCGGCACATCGGTGAGTATTCTGTCAATTAGGTTTTCTAAAATTTTCAGCCTATTCTCACCTACTCGCTAAGCATAGTTGATAAGGTAAAAGCATTCTGTTCTGACGAAGGTTTTAGCTCGGCATGTCTACAGCTTATCGCGTTCCTGTTCGTGAGAAAACACCGTCTGCTGCCCGTAATCAGCCACCCAAACGCTATCGGCTAGAGCGCATACATTTAGAAGTCACGAATGTGTGTAACTTCAAGTGTGAGTTTTGCCCGGATGCGATTATGGAACGTAAGCGAGGCCATATGGATCTAGCGCTACTAGAAAAGGCGCTTGATGAGACTGCTGAAGGACAGTTGGCGAAAATTGTCGCTTTTCATTTGATGGGGGAGCCGCTGATTTATCCACATATTTTTGAGGCGATCGCAATGGCATGCGATCGCCAACTCAATCTGCACCTCACCACCAACGGCAGTACCTTCCACATCCGCCCCGAACATATTTCGCAGCTCGTTACCTCCGGCATTCCCAAAGTCACCATCTCACTTCAAACGCCCGACCCAAAGACCTTTATTATCCGAGGCGCTCCCCCCAAACTCTCGCCTGAGCAGTACTTTAACGGCATCACGCAGTACATACAGGCCAACCTAGCAGATGACAACTCCAGCACTCGAATACATCTCAAGTTTTTAGACACCACCCCTCATCCCTTCTTAGTACCGCACAAAACAATGCATGTGTTAGAGGGCAAAGAACAAATGCAGCAGCAGCTAAAAGCGTGGAGCCATCGGCTTTTAAAGAATTCTTCTAATAGACCCACAGAAACAGAACTAGAACAAAAACTCTCTCAACACAAACCTGGACGCTGGCAGGTAATAGAACTTACGCCAAAACTCGCCCTAGAGACCTTCCCACTCGACAGTTGGGGCAATGTAGAAAGTACCACTGTCATTCCTGCCAAATTTGGCTACTGTAACGGCACTACCGACCAGGCAGGCATTTTATACGATGGCACCGTTGTGCCCTGCTGCAAAGACTACGACGGCAAAATTCCGCTCGGCAACTTGAACAACAATACACTCAGCGACATTTTAGACCACGCCTCTCCTGCTTGCGGCCTGCGAGCAGGATTCGATAAATTTCAGGTCACTCATCCCGTATGCCAGCGATGCATGGGAGCAGATACCAAGCAAAAATCGATGCTACGACAGCTAGGCTCTGTCGCTTACTTCAAAGCTTACAATCCCATCATGAAAAAGCTAAAGCCAGGATGGGGAGAAATCTGAGGTTTTTTTGACTTACACCTTTTATGAACAGTAAATCATGGCGATACGTTATACGGTGCATCCTCAAACTATCGAAGATGCCCTTAAATCAGCGCATTTAAATCCTATCCATTCGAAGAAAGGTTAGGAAAAGAGGCGGCTAACATTCGTTCAAACTGTTCCACAGAGACCTCTTCAAAGCCATAATGGTCTTCTGCAGTAATTGGGCCAAGCTGATTTTCATTACTGTTAATACAGCCAGCCGTATCTTTAACATGACTACACACTCTGGCATAGAGTCGTTCGCGAGAACCCGGTTTGCCAAAAGAAAAGTGAACCCTCTCTTGAGAGTCAATTCGTACGCCGCACAAAGAACAAGTTTGGCAAATATCAGAAGTTCCACTCCGAAAAACTTCACGGTTAAAAGCTTCTTTTTCAAAACCTTCGCGCCTCAAGTACTCATTTTTGAAATTGTCATTATTGAAGCTCATAAGTAAATATGCTCATGCTCATATGGTTAGTTGGCAACCACGGTATCAGCACATTACAAAATGGAAATGGTACTTTGGGAAGAAATAACACAAGCAGTCTCTATTTCTTCTGTCATTTCGCTAATCACTTTCAGATCTAGCTATAGAGCAGCGGATCACAGAGCAACTAATAATGAAGAAACAGAAAAACAACAGAAAAGCAACAGAAACTCCCACCTAAATCCAAAGGTTCAATCCCAGATATCGCTATGAAAATGAAGTGTTCAGAGATAACTGCTCCGCTTGAATATCGCTCACCTGTTTACCTAACCAATGTACTCGTCGCAAATCTGTCCGCGCTAAGCTCGTGCATGCAAACTTAGCATCAGTCAAATTCGCGCCGTAAAAACTCGCTTCATCTAAATATGCACCGCGCAAGTCCGCTCCTCGTAGGTCGGCCCATCTAAAATCTGCACCAATTAAGCAGGCACGCCTGAGATCTATTCGTCTTAAGTTGAGCCCGCTGAAGTTGCCTTCAAAAAAGTAACCGCCTACTAAGTACTCACCTTCCAAGCTACAAGGCAAATGAGGGTTGTTATTTCGCCACTGATTCCAGCATTCTACGCCTTCTTCTAGCAGCAATGATATTGGATCCATAGCAATGCAGGTGTAATCAACCAATGACTTAAACTATGAGCGCAGCCAAAAGTAGGTTCGTTCGCATGAAAAGCCCCCTAGATATATCGTAAATATACGAATATTCGCTAGTGTAAAACGACGTCGCTGTTTGTACGTCCGTACAGACGTCCATTATGTTGATCGTTTTTACACCTTTGTCAAAACTCTTGTCAAAACCCTCGTCAAAACTCTTGTCAAAACTTTCAGAACTGAGTTGCACAAATAAGGTATTTCTCTACTCATCGCAGGGGATAGCGCGAGTTATGGCAGATATTAAAAGAAACTATGCTTGGTCGATCGGCAGTTCAAGTGAGAAAACCGTTCCTTGCCCTGGGATAGAGTCATACCAGAGCCGTCCCTGATGTTTTTCAGTCACAATTTGATAGCTAATGGCTAACCCCAAGCCCGTTCCTTGTCCAACGGGTTTAGTCGTAAAGAAGGGATCAAATAATTTATCTTTAATATTGTCTGGTATGCCCAGCCCATTATCAGAAATTCGGATTAAAACTTTATTTAAAGGCGACAGTTCAGTTGAAATACAAATTGTAGGAACAAATGATTCAGGCATTCCCCCCTGTTCCACCAGTTCATCAAGCGCATCAATAGCATTAACCAGAATATTCATAAATACTTGGTTAAGCGGTCCTGGATAACAATTAATACAGGGCAATGTTATGCCATAATCTCGAATCAGTTTAATCCCTTCAGGATTTACAGGCGTGGGTTTTAGTCGAGTATTCAAGATAGTTATTGTACTGTCGAGCCCTTTGTGAATATCTGCCATCTTAAAGTCAGACTCATCTAGCCGCGAAAAGGTGCGCAGGGACGTCACAATTTCACTGATTCTTTCTGCCCCAACTCTCATTGATTGAAATAGGTTTTTAGAATCTTGCTTTAAAAAGTCTAAATCAATGGATTCAATCTCTGCCTGAATTGTGGCTATCGGCTCAGGATAGTGGATCTGGTAAAGCTGGATCAATCCGAGCAAACTTTGAAGATAGTCGTTAGCGCAGTCTAAGTTTCCATAGATAAAACTGACCGGATTATTAATTTCGTGAGCAATGCCAGCTACCATAATACCCAGTGCCGACATTTTTTCAGATTCAACAAGCTTCATCTGTAATGTTTTAAGATCGCTGAGGGCAGTTTCTAGGGCTTGTCCCCGATCTTGTAAAATGGTGTGAGACTTTTCTAGGTCTCGAATCACAGTCTTAAGAACGCTCTCTCTTAACTCGCTTGCATTCTCCAGTTCTGTACGATCAACTTCAGACCGCTGTAGCTTTTTCTGTAGAATTCGGACGGTTTTTTCTAATTCTTTCAGTCTGTGCTGATCATCAATCGATTCATTCATAGCCGACTCAAACGCGCTGTAAGCCTGATGCAAGCTAGCTTTACTCTAGCTTTCCCCTACCTCTCTTTACAGGAACATTACATACCTCCTTTACGGCCTAATCCCATGCAGCGATTTTTGGATTATAGCGTCGTGCGGATGCATATCTTTAGGGGCGAGGCTTTGTCAACGGATGCCGCGAGTCACTTGACCTGCTGTTGGGTAAAGGGTTCAGCTGTGCTGCTGTCTTCAAGCCAAGTGACCAACGCTATATAGTTTGTGAAACATGCCTAAGAAGGGCTATGGCTTCTCTAGCGGTGAGTTCGTCCCCAACAGCAAGGTCACAAATGTTTCTTGGTGATAATGGGTAGTTCCCTCAGGTTCTAACGGAGCGAATTCTCCATAGGTATAAAATCCGCAGATGGGCACGGAGCTAGAGAGTGCATTTCTCACCAGCTGATACTCCTCCTTGGCTCTTGAGCCCAATAGCCAGCGCCTACAGCAGCAAGAAAATAGGAGCACTGCCTCTGGAGATGCCGTGCCAGGATAACGAGCCAAAGCCGTTGTAAAAGATTGCTCGGCAGCGGAAACGATTTCATCTCGATTGATATCAGTTAGTTGAATGATAGATTGTTGGGGAATATCACCTAGAAAATTGATTTGGCCAGAATCGGCGTCATAGGTGTTCGGAACCCTCATGTAGTAGAGATCGCTCTGGCCGTCATATACGGCTAGCGGCGTTTCGGCAGTAGGGGGGCGATCGCCTAAATAGCGTTGATAAAATTCCAAGGCGGGCTTACCATCAATTTCATAGAGGGCAGTGCCCTTAGAACGGGTTACGATCCCCTTTTGGCCAATGGGTGTCCAGCCACAGGCTGTGCCATAGGAGACTTGGATATCTCCGGAGAAGAGTAAGATTGGAATAGAATTGGTTAGAACTTCAGTGCGGAAAAATTGAACCGTTGACTTAAACCGATATTGATCTCCTGCCGTTCCGCCCAAAATAGGTACGTGGTTTCCAAGTGCTAGCTCCAATCCCTTGAGAATTTCCCCGCCGCTGGTTGTGGAACCATCGGAAATATAGCTGGCAGGGAGGGCAATACACACTTTGGGAGAAGCATCACTACCCGTAGCTTGGTGCACAGCTTGTTGGGCAGCGAGCGTAGGATTTTCTTTGGCTCCAAGCCCAACACCAGCCGAAATTTTTACGGTATCGGAACTAAAAAGCATTAAGGCAAGGGAATCTTGCTGGAAACCTAAAATCGAAGACATCTCACCGTCAGTGGTGCAGCCGATTAAGTCAATGCCTGGAAAAGCCTGATTGATATGATCGAGAATTAAGGAATAATCAAAATCAATAGCGGCAAACAAGATGCCAGCTTGGGGCTTAAGCCCACATAAATCCTTACGGCAATGATCCAGCACTTCTTCTACTGCATATTGCGATTCTGGATCTTCACTGTGCCCAACAACTACTTTTAACATCGATTTCTCCTTAGCGATTAAGGATTGCAACAGCACAGCACTTGCCAGATACCAGGTAATTGTTAATTAATCAACTATCACCCATATAGGCTGTCACAGCCTGTCACTATACAGTGAAATCTGGCACTACCATATGGTGAAATCTGGCACAGTGCTGTGAAATCTGGCACTACATCCTAGAGTTTTAGGGGCATGGTGTATAACCGTTTCAATGCTATTTTTGGTGTTCATCTCTACCCCTAGAGATAATTATGTCTGCAAAATTATCCTGGAGATAGAGAATATTTACGGGAATAGAGGATATTCGCGTAAACAGAGGATTTTCACATAGATATTGCCTGTGGTAAGAGAGATTAGTTGGAAGGAACCCTGCTGATATCGATAGCACTTAAGCACTTAGTCAGTAGCAAATGAAACAGAACAAAGCATTGGTACGAGGGTTAGCGACTGAGTCTGCAGTACATAATGGTTTGAGTGATCACTAATTGTATGAAGAATGTATTAGGCTAAGTGGCCAAAGCAATGGTCTTATTAAGCTTGGGCCTAAGTTACACCCGTTTTTCCCTATGACACCAGCTGCTGAAAAAAGTATCTCCAGGTTTTCTCTTGCTCAATTAGGCCCAGGGCTACTGATGGCAGGTGCCGCGATCGGCGTGTCGCACCTAGTGCAGAGCACGAGGGCTGGGGCAATGTATGGCTGGAGCGCACTCATTTTTGTGCTGCTTGCCAACCTTATGAAGTACCCATTTTATGAATATGGCCATCGCTACGCAGCCGCATCAGGAAGAAACCTGATTCAGGCTTACCGGCAGCAGGGCAAACGATTTTTCATTCCCTTTTTAGTGATTAGTTCGGTTAGTGCGGTGGGCAGTTTTGCCGTAAATGCCTTTGTAGCGGCTATGCTGCTGAAATATCTGCTGTTTCCTCAGATCTCAGCGAAGGTGTTGGCGGTGGGTGTTTTGCTATTTTGCTGGTCGCTGATTGCAGTGGGGCGCTATCACCTGTTTGAGCAGGTGACAAAATGGTGCGTCATTTTGCTATCCCTTGCAACGGTTGGGGCACTCATCGCAGTAATTTATCAGGCGCGATCGCTCACCCCCATTGAACCCGCAACAGCTCAAGACCTAGTCACATTGGTCTCTGATCAGGTCACGACTATAAATATTGTTGCAAATACAACTAACGGTGTACCGCCTATATTTTCTTGGGCATCGGTGCCTTTTTTGGTTGCTTTTATGGGCTGGATGCCTGGTGGCTTAGAGCTATCTGTGTGGCAGTCCCTGTGGGTACAGGCTTCAGCCAAAGATAGCGGCAAGGCCACCTCTTTGGCTGAAGCGAGCTTTGACTTTAACTTTGGCTATATCCTGACGGTTATTTTGGCTTGTTTGTTTTTAGCGCTGGGCACGCTGACGTTGCCTGCCCAAGGGATGTCAACCTCAGCAGGTGAGTTTGCGGGGCAGCTGGTGAGCATGTATACGCAGTCAATTGGGGACTGGGCCGAGCCGGTGATTGGGCTATGTGCGATCGCTGCTATTTTTTCCACTACCTTCACCGTTGTAGACGCCTTTCCCCGCACCCTAGAAGCCGGTCTTCACGAACTATTCCCTAGCACTCAATCCATCTCCTTCCCAATCAGGCAAACTATCGCCCTGATTCTCATTGTGCTAGCAGGTATTCTGCTTACGGTATTTACGGCGGGTTTTGAGCCGCTCATTAACACCATCACGATCATCGCCTTCGTCGCTGCGCCTTTTTATGCATGGCTCAATATGCGCAGCATTACAACGCTCGAACCATCAGCACAGCCGCAGCCCTGGCTCTCGTGGTTGGCTATTGTTGGACTGCTCTATCTATCCGGATTCAGCCTGGTCTTTGTTGGATTACAGCTCGCTTAATGTCAATATCTCATCAAGATCGTCATTAAAACAACAACGACCATCCAACGCTTATATTTCACGATAAACTCCTACATTCGCTCTAACACCTCAATACCCAGTAGCGATAGCCCTAGCTTGAGCGATCTGGCCGTCAGGTCACACAGCACCAGCCGCGAGGTTCGCGTTGGTTCCTCAGCCTGCAATACCGAGCAGCGGTCATAAAATTGATTGAACTTTTGGCTCAGCTCAAATAAATACTGGCATAGCCGGTTGGGTAGCAAGTCTGTTTTTACCTCGTCAAGAACCAAATCCATTTGCAGCAGGTGTTTAGCCAGGGTAAGTTCACTCTCTTCTGTTAGCTTCATATCTGCATCCAGCGTTGAGAGATCCACTCCGCCCTTACGGCTAATTCCTTGCACCCGAACATAGGCATACATCATATAGGGCGCGGTGTTTCCTTTAAGATCGAGCATTCTATCGTAGCTAAAGGTATAGTTGCTCACGCGGTTTTGACTCAAGTCAGCATACTTGATTGCGCCAATGCCCACTTTTTCAGCTGCGTTTTGAATAAACGCCTCAGATTCTGTTCTTTCTTCTTCTTTTAAACGCTTTTCTATATCCGAGCGGGTACGTGCGATCGCCTCATCCAACAGCTCTTTCAAAGGCACCGCCTCACCCGATCGAGACTTCAGTCGCTTGCCATCTTCACCCTGTACCAGTCCAAACGGGGCATAACTTAGCTCCACACTATCAGGTACCCAGCCTGCTCGCCGGGCTACTTGAAATATCTGCGTAAAGTGGTTCGCCTGACCAGCATCAGTGGTGTAAACAATGCGATCTACCTTATCTTGCGTCACGCGGTAGCGAATCGCAGCCAAGTCTGTGGTGGAATAGTTATAGCCTCCGTTAGACTTTTGAACAATCATCGGTAGCGGGTCGCCATCTTTATTAGTAAAGCCTTCTAAAAAAACGCATTGCGCGCCATTATCTTCTACGAGCAGGCCACTCTCTTTTAGATCGGTTATGACCGCAGGTAAATATGGGTTATAAAAAGACTCTCCTCTATCGATAATATCTTCAGAGATATTCAACAAATCATAAATTTTACGATAGGAGCGTTTAGAGAGTTGACAGACTCTTTCCCAAGCTTCTAAAACCGCTGAGTCGCCTGCCTGCAGCCTTACTACGGCCTGCCGTGCATTCTCCTTAAAGGTTTCATCTTCGTCGAATCTCTGCTTAGCCTGTCGGTAAAAGGTCGCCAAATCTCCTGAATTTGAGGCTTCTGCGGCGGCTTGCGGGTCAGGGTAGGTCTCTTGTAGGTAGGCAATCAGCATGCCAAATGGTGTCCCCCAATCACCCACATGGCTGATTTTTAGCACGTCATGACCCAAAAACTCAAGCACTCTTGCAAAGCACTCGCCAATGACTGCCGGGCGCAAGTGGCCCACATGCATTTCTTTGGCAATGTTAGGGCTAGGATAGTCTACGATAATTTTTTGCGGGGGCTGGGCTTTGGCAATGCCCAGGCGATCGCTCCCATGCATCGCTTTTAGCTGCGCCTCTAAATACTTGGTCTTCAGCTTAAAGTTAATAAAGCCAGGGCCTGCGATAGAGGGTGTTTCGCAAATATCATTGACGTTGAGCTGTTCGGCAATTTGGGTTGCGATCGCCCTTGGATTGCTTTTCAGCGGCTTCGCCAGCGACATCGCTACATTCGCTTGATAATCGCCAAACTTAGGGTTATTCGTCCCCACCAGCAGCGGATCTATACTGCCATATTCATCGCCAAACGCAGCCGCCAAAGCAACCTGCACACGGTTTTTCAGTTCATTTAGCGTTGATTTCATAACCAGATCGTCGCCCACCGGCACCACATAACTATTCACACAGATCCTATCAATAATAGTTTCAAACCGTAGAACAGTCACAGATGAAGGGATATAAACAGTCGTCTAGTTATTATCTTTATAACAACGATGTTATCTGCCCCCTTCACTGACCCATGCCAAAACCCAAAAAAGGCCCTACCAAAGCAGAACTTACCGCCTGCCATGGCCAAACGATGCCCGACATTATCGCGCCAAATCTCAAAGTCCTCTTTTGTGGCATCAACCCTAGCCTTTACAGCGTCGCCATCGGTCACCATTTTGGCAGGCCCGGTAACCGCTTTTGGCCAGCTCTCTACCACGCAGGCTTTACCCCCCGCCTATATGATCCTAGCGAGGATGGCACCTTACCCCAACTCGGCTATGGCATTACCAATATGGCCCCTCGCGCTACCGCCCGCGCCGACGAACTCAGTGCCGACGAAATCAAAGCAGGCCGCCAACTACTATCCGCCAAAATCCAAAAATATAAGCCGCAATGCCTTGCTTTTTTAGGCATCACTGCTTATCGCATTGCCTTTGCTCAGCCCAAAGCCAAAGTCGGCCCTCAGCCCGACTGGGAAGGCACTCAAGTTTGGGCACTCCCCAACCCTAGCGGCCTCAATGCCCACTACCAAGTAACCGATCTGGCCGAAGTTTACAGCTGGCTAATCAAAGCATAATATGTCCTTAATTTCTCTTTCATTTTCAGTGTCTGTTCTTTAAAGAGTCGTCTCTGTATGAATATTTAAAGTTGGTGCAGTGCCGACAAACAAAATGTTTTAGGGGTGGTTTTAGTGGCATGACTGACCGCTGACTATCTTCCCACTATCTTTTCACTATCTTCCCTTAGATACCAGCCTACGAATCAGACATCATCCATTTGGCGAACGAAAAAGAAGGTGGATCAACGTTCCAATAGAGCTGTCCACATTTGCAAAGGAAAGAGTTATGTCCGTTCGTTTATTTTCTCTGGTCGTGGGTATCGGCTATTCGATACTGGGTATTTTGGGCCTTATTTCAGCCTTTGTTGAGCCTAGTCAAACTGTACCCCGCATTATGTCTGAGGTCGGTGTTACTCAAGGGTTTGGCTATCTGTTTGGATTACTGCCCGTCAATGTATTTGAAGGATTTGTTTACCTTGTCATTGGTGTTTGTGGTATTGCAGCTTATTCAGGTAACGAAGTTGTTTCTCGCTTATATGCCCAGTTTTTAGGTGTTTGGCTAGGGTTTCTGGCTGTTTTGGGTTGCATCCCTATTGCCAATACGCTATTCGGCCTTATGCCCATTTATGGCAACGATGTTTGGCTTCACTTAGCGACTGCTATTCCGGCGGCTTACTTTGGCTTTGCACAAGATAAAGGACGCTTAGGCAAAGATCCGAGTGCGCCTCAGGATTTGGGTGAGCCTTTTGACGTGAAAGGGGCTCCGCCTTACACGAACTAAACCATATTTATTATCTGTCATGGATTTTAAAAAGAAGCCCCTGGACTTATTGGTTTAGGTCTAGGGGCTTTTTGGTTTGTTTTCAAATTTTTTAGGGTCGTTTTTAGGTCACTTCTAAGGTCATTTCTAAGATCATTTCTAAGATCATTTCTAAGGTCATTTCTAAAATCACTTCTAAAATCACTTCTAAGATCACTATGCGCAGGCAATACGAGCATGGTACTCAGTCTCACTCATCATATCCAAAGTACTTTCTACACGGTCTAAAAAGACTTTGCCGTTGATGTGGTCATATTCATGCTGAATAATACGAGCGACAAAGTCGGTAAAGACTTGGGTGTGCTGTTCGCCATAACGATCGCTGTAGCTAATTTTTATTTCGCGCGATCGCGCCACCAATCCCCTCATTCCCGGCACGCTCAAACACCCTTCCCAGCCTTTTTCCGTATCATCTGAGTAAGCTAATATCTGCGGATTAATCATCGCCATCGGCTCCATCGTTGGTGCATTGAGGTAGCGAAGATTTGGCCGCGAAGCAACGATAAAAAGCTGTAGGCGCTCTGAAACCTGCGGGGCTGCGATACCCAGGCCGTTCCCTTTTTTGACCGTTTTGAGTAGGTTGTCGATCAAGGTTTGCACAGCTGGCGTTTGAATATTTTGTATTGGGAGCGCAGGCGATCGCAGCACCGGATTCCCTATCTCCGCAATTTTCAAGACCTTAGCCATATTCCTAACCTAAATCGTCACTGTTGAACCTCATCCCAGTCTATCGAAAAAAATTGCCAATTCTACATCCTCAAATGAGCCCACTAAAGGTCGCACCTATTTCAAACCCTGTTTCAAACCCTAGCGCTGCAATCCGAGCCAAACCTTTTGAAGTCATAGAAACCTTGTAGTCAGTGCTGTAGCTAAAAGCGTAAAGTAGACGTTAGCTCTTTCATTCACTGATGGTCTGTGGCTCATTCTGATTACCTGGAACGCATTCTAAAGGCTCGTGTTTACGACGTTGCTCAAGAAACACCGCTAGAGCGATCGCCTCACCTATCAGAACGGCTAGGCAATGAGGTCTTACTCAAGCGGGAAGATGTACAGTCTGTCTTCTCGTTTAAGCTGCGCGGAGCCTACAACAAAATGGTTCAGCTCCCACCAGAGCTGCTGACATGCGGTGTGATCGCGGCTTCAGCGGGCAATCATGCGCAAGGCGTGGCACTCGCTGCCCAAAAGCTAGGAACCCAGGCCATTATTGTGATGCCAGTGACTACCCCCCAGGTAAAAGTAGGCGCAGTCAAAGCACTCGGGGGCACTGTTATTTTGCATGGAGATAGCTACGACGATGCTTACTCCCATGCGCGCCTCATAGAGGCTGAAAAAGGGCTGACCTTCATTCATCCATTTGACGATCCTGATGTGATTGCAGGGCAAGGCACCATTGGGATGGAAATTTTGCGGCAGTGTCAGCTGCCGATTCATGCCGTTTTTGTCGCTATTGGCGGGGGCGGACTCATTTCAGGCATTGCGGCCTACATTAAGCGATTGCGGCCTGAAATTAAAATTATTGGGGTAGAACCGGTTGATTCAGATGCGATGAGTCAGTCATTAAAGGCAGGCGATCGCATCAGCCTCAAACAAGTCGGTTTATTCGCCGATGGGGTAGCCGTACGACAGGTCGGCAAAGAAACGTTTCGGCTATGTCAGCAGTATGTAGACGAGGTAATTTTAGTTAGTACAGACGATACCTGCGCTGCCATTAAAGATGTCTTTGAAGATACACGCTCGATTTTAGAGCCAGCAGGAGCATTAGCGATCGCAGGGCTAAAAGCCTATGTCGCCAGAGAAAAAATCTTAGGAGAAAGCTTGGTTGCGATCGCCTGCGGAGCCAACATGAACTTTGACCGCCTGCGCTTTGTCGCTGAACGAGCCGAACTAGGCGAGGGTAGAGAAGCCGTATTTGCAGTGACCATTCCAGAAGAACCCGGCAGCCTGTGTAAGTTTTGCGACACGTTAGGCAATCACAGCATCAGCGAATTCAATTACCGAATTGCCGATGAAAAACAGGCCCATATCTTTGTAGGCATCAAAGTAAACGGCAGAGAAGACGCCTACGAGATTGAGCAAAACTTTGAGAATCAAGGATTTAAAACGCTCAATCTAACAGACGACGAACTCGCCAAAATGCATTTGCGGCATATGGTAGGCGGTAAGTCTCCCCTAGCAGACCACGAACTGCTCTATCGATTTGAATTTCCAGAACGACCAGGCGCACTTACCAATTTTGTTTCAGCCATGAGCCCAAACTGGAACATCAGCCTGTTTCACTACCGCAACCACGGCGCTGACTACGGCAGAATTGTCGTTGGCATGCAAGTGCCACCCGAAGAAATGATGCAATGGGAAGCTTTTTTAGAAACGCTGGGATACCGCTATTGGAACGAAAGTCAAAATCCAGCATATAGGCTGTTTTTATAGCTCTAATTTTATAGCTCTCAAGCGCCTCTGTTCTAAAGCACCTCTACCCGCGTAGCGTAAGCTTTACCTTCAACATGCTTAATAGCAGCAGTCACTCTAGTTCCGCGCTCTAACTGAGAGAAAACATCTGCATTAATATACTTTTCGTGAAAGAGAATGTCTTTAGTGCCGTCATCAGGTGCAATGTAACCGTGAAAGTTGCCTTGTTTTAACGTAAAAAGCAGCTTCACAATGCCATCTTTAGTATTAACTTCAGTATTAATTTCCGCCTGGGCTCCTTCCTCGTTAGCGTCATCATTAGGCTCATTCCCCTTCTTAGAAGGCTGTACTGACTCATCTAAAGAAGTCTGAGCCGTTGTTGGAACTTGAGGATCTGGTAATGCCCAAGGATAAGGCAACGTATGAACGCTAGAGGCTAAGTCAGTGTTCTTGGAATCGCTAACAACCTCAGAAAATTTCTCTTCTGTTTGTAAAGAAGGTGTAGAAGGGGGCGTGGTTGTAGAAGGTGAGGTGGCTGTAGAAGGTGGCGTAGGCCAACCTGAAAAGTATGAATCGTCAGGTTGAACCATTTCTGAAGCATCACCATCTTCAGATGAGCTTTCATCTATGACAGCATCACTCCGCAGCGGTTCATGATTGTCTGACTGAATACTATCAATCAGTGGCAATTCGAATTGTGATTCCGCTACATCTTCAGAGATAGTAATTTCATCAATACCTAGAGTGTTGCCGCTGTCTAAATTCTCCCTGTCTTCTAGATTCTCCCTGTCTTCTAGATTCTCCCTGTCTTCTAGATTCTCCCTGTCTTCTAGATTCTCCCTGTCTTCTAGATTCTCCCTGTCTTCTAGATTCTCCCTGTCTTCTAGACCCGTTTGGCTTAATTTTTGGGTAGGTATCTCACTTTCAATAATATCAAAGCTAAAAAGAACAGCCTGTTCAGAAGTCGTAGGCGCGGTAGGTGGGGTAGCCACTTTTTCAGGTATCGACTCTGACTCATCAGGTTCTATAGCCGGTAATAAATCATGGATAGCTGGTAGCTGATCATCTGAGACCTTCTTCAACGTACGCATTGATAGGTCAGCATTAATACGCTCACTTTTGGCAGTTTCGGCTTGCGCTTCTGGCAGTGAGTCCGATAATTCTGAGACTTCTGTAGCAAAAGTTGGTTTAACAGGAGCAATACCAGATAGAACCGCCGAACTCACATCAAGTCGATTATGAGTATCTACCGACGAAGCGTCCGTGGTATCAGTACTATCAAGTGTGTTCTCAGTAGCAACATAGTTTGGATCTTTATTAGGAACAAGAGACGTGCCATCTAAAATATTGGCATCGCGATCCACATCATCTAAGGCATCTGCTGACCGACTAAGCTGCTCGCTAATCTGAAACGAGGGTTCAGGACGATTTCCAGTAGCATTTGTACCGCTACTTCGGTTAAGCAGTTGAAGAGACTCGGTCGCCCGCGCATTACGCAGTCGATCTACAGGTTTAATCGTTTTGGTGGAAGCATCTTGATTGTTGGGCTTGCGCTTACCACTTTGCGTCCCAAAGAGACCTTGCAACCTATTTAGTAGCCAATTCATAAACCGTTTCAGCATTTCGGCTGGCTCCTATGCATCTCAATAACTAGCCTTGTCCCAACGTACGGCTCTTTATATTACCAGTCGTTTTAGATAGTCGGTAGCAAACCAATAATATATGCAAAGCAAAGGACAGCAAGGACGCTGTGGTAGCACATCATTGTGCTACGGATAGCGGTGCTAATCGGCCTACAGTATCGGTAAAATTTATTTTGGTGAAGGCTTGATCACCTGCCAAATAATGAAAGTCGTAAACGAGAGATAAGCAACTGTAAATAACCAGTTTTGCCAGCTATCAGAAAATTCCATCAAAATTTGTCACTGCTAAACAATTCTGATTCGCAACGGCATGAAGTACGTGCCCTAGAAGGAAAGAAAAGCCGTTGCCGCTGATCTTCTATTCCCAGAACGCTTTTCCGCCTCAGAAAAAAGCGCTTACACAAAATTTAGATCACTCACTTACTGAGTGCCCGTTCAATTGCATTACCCCACTGATCGCTCAGATGCGAAACATCTAAAGAGAAGAGGAGCCCGTGAGAAGGGCTGCTAACTGTCATCGGTGCATCTTCAGCGGCAACGACGCCTATTTGCCGTACATCTGGTAGATATTTTTGGCAATGCGCTTCCCAGTCAGACTGATGCTCGGGTGAAACTGATACCACAATCCGCGCTCCGCCCTCGCCAAAGAGCAAGGTATCTAGTCTGATTTGGCCTTGAGGAAGCGTTAGGCTCGCGCCTTTTTCGCCGCTGATGCAGCATTCGGCGAGTGCGATCGCTAGCCCCCCTTCCGAACAGTCATGAGCCGAGCGGATCAAACCCTGACGAATGCCTTCACGACAGGCTGTCTGAACCGCTAGCTCCAGTGCTACATCAATCTTGGGCGGTTGGCCTGCGACTATCCCATGAATTCGTTTAAGGTATTCTGACCCACCCAGGGTGACCGCGCGATCGCCAATGCTGTCCGTACTCACCCCTAGCAGATAAATCAAATCGCCCTCCGCCTGCCAAGCCTGACCACACACTTTAGCCAAATCAGGAATCAAGCCCACCATACCCACCACAGGTGTCGGATAAATCGGCTGAGGTTTACCATTACTGTCCAGAGTCTCGTTATACAACGAGACATTACCCCCCGTCACAGGTGTCGAAAACTTCCGGCAGCCCTCTGCTAATCCTCGACAGGCTTCAGCCAACTGCCAGTAACCAATCGGCTTTTCGGGGCTGCCAAAGTTCAAATTATCCGTCACCGCAATCGGCTCTGCTCCTACACAACTCAGGTTTCTAGCCGCCTCAGCCACTGCCGCTAGAGCCCCCTCATAAGGATTCAAATACACATAGCGAGCGTTGCAATCTACCGTCGCAGCCAATCCTGCATTCGCATTCGCAGCAGGATTCGCCTGAGCAGGCCGTGTCTCTCCCGAGGGGAACCGTAATCTAATCACCGCCGCATCTGCGCCACCCGGCATCACCACCGTATTGTTTTGCACCTGATGGTCGTACTGCCGGTACACCCAGCGCTTAGAAGCAATCGTTGGCGAACTGAGCATCGCCACAATCACCTGCCCCCAAGACTGGCCGTCAATACCCGCCGTTGTTGCTGGGGGCAAGGTGCTCTCCTGCCAAGCCCAAGCCGTTCGAGCATATTCAGGCGGCTCAGTCATCAGCTCATGATGATAAATCGGCGTATTGTCAGACAGCGCTGTCGCCGGAACCTCAGCCGCAACCCCCCCTTCAAATAAAATACGGACAATCGGCTCCTCAATTACCGAGCCCGCCACCACCGCCTGCAGTCCCCAGCGATGAAATATTTCAATGAGTTCCTGCTCTCGCCCCGCATGTGCCACAAACAGCATCCGCTCCTGCGACTCCGACAGCAAATACTCATAAGGCACCATTCCCGGCTCCCGTTCAGGAATTAAGTCCAAATCCAGCTCAATCCCCACGCCCCCATTAGCCGCCATCTCAGCCGTAGAACAGGTAATACCCGCTGCCCCCATATCCTGAGCCGCCGCTACGCCCCCCGTCTTAAACGCCTCTAAGCAGGCTTCCACCAGCGACTTCTCCAAAAACGGATCGCCTACCTGCACCGCTGGCCGATTTGCCTCTGACTCATCACTGAGTTCTGCGCTGGCAAAGCTCGCCCCACCCATCCCATCGCGGCCCGTTGTAGACCCCACATACAGCACCGGGTTACCAATTCCTACCGCACCCGACTTCACAATCTCATCTGTTTCCATCAGGCCAATCGCCATGGCATTTACCAAAGGATTGCCGCTATAGGCTTCATCAAAAAAAACTTCGCCACCGACCGTCGGCACCCCAAAGCAATTGCCATAGTGCGCAATCCCAGAAACAACACCGGTAAATATTTGTCGGGTTCGCGCATCTTCTAGGTTACCAAACCTGAGGGAGTTCAACGCTGCAATGGGTCGAGCCCCCATCGTAAAAATATCTCGCAAGATGCCGCCTACGCCTGTCGCTGCGCCTTGGAAGGGTTCAATCGCTGAAGGATGGTTATGCGATTCAATTTTGAAAGCGACCTGCATTCCATTCCCGACGTCAATAACACCTGCATTTTCTCCAGGGCCGACTAAAATGCGAGGGCCTTCCGTGGGAAACTGGCTCAGCAAAGGGCGCGAGTTTTTATAGCAGCAATGCTCCGACCACATTACGCCAAACATCCCTAGCTCAGCTCGATTGGGATGACGGCCCAGCCGCCTCACAATCTCGTCATATTCATCAGGCTTTAGCCCTTCGGCAGCAATATCTTCAGGAGAGCAAGCAGGATTTGCCACAAAAGTTGACATAGGTTCTGGGGGTGAATGCTTAAAAAGGATGTCCGACTGTGCTGTTGGCCACAGTGACTATCCATTCTATCGCTCTATGGAATCGACTTTTATGGAATCATGCCTTATAGAATCGCGCTTAAAGCTATTTCCCCTGCGCATCTCGCAGTGTATTGTTAAGGAAGCTTAACTATTTCTCTAATCGTTAGGCTATAAATCACTTTTTTCTCCAAGAGAGGGCTTTCCATGGCGACTTACAAAGTCACACTCATCAACGAAGATGAAGGCATTAACGAAACAATTGAATGTGCTGATGATACTTACATAATTGAAGCTGCTGAAGACGCAGGCATTGACCTACCCGCTTCTTGCCGTGCTGGTTCCTGTTCGAGCTGCACGGGTAAGCTCATCTCCGGCAGTGTTGATCAGTCTGATCAAGTCTTTTTAGAAGACGACCAAATGGAAGCAGGCTTTGTCCTGACTTGTGTTGCCTACCCAACTTCCGACTGTACTATTCAAACTCATCAAGAAGAAGCACTTCTCTAGTCCTCCTTACTTGACTTCTCTCTAATGAGATAACTGAACCTTAATGAGTTAGAGACAACAACGCCCTGCAAACGCTTTTTTTGAGCAACTGTAGGGCGTTTTGTTGATAACCTAAAAACGTTTTTGGCTCTTTGAATGTGCCTAATTTTCAAACAAAAAGCCCCTAGCACATTGTACTAGGGGCTTTTGTCAGCTATTTAGCTTGAGTCAATCAAAGAGTAATCAACAATTGACTATACGTTGATGAGCTATGTGTTGGAACTATGCATTGATAGAAGGTGCGCTCAAAGCAACAGGAGCCGCTTCGCCAGCAGCCAAGTCAAGCGGGAAGTTGTGAGCATTGCGCTCGTGCATCACTTCCATACCCAAGTTGGCACGGTTCAATACATCTGCCCAAGAACCAATCACACGCCCCTGTGAGTCAATGATGGACTGGTTGAAGTTGAAGCCATTCAGGTTGAATGCCATCGTGCTGATGCCCAAGGCTGTGAACCAGATGCCGACAACTGGCCATGCACCCAACAAGAAGTGGAGGCTACGGCTGTTGTTGAAGGAAGCATACTGGAAAATCAAACGACCGAAGTAGCCGTGAGCCGCAACGATGTTGTAAGTCTCTTCTTCTTGACCAAACTTGTATCCGTAGTTCTGTGACTCAGTTTCAGTCGTCTCACGAACCAACGAGGAAGTTACCAATGAACCGTGCATTGCACTGAACAAGGAACCGCCGAACACACCGGCTACACCCAACATGTGGAACGGGTGCATCAAGATGTTGTGCTCTGCTTGGAATACCAACATGAAGTTGAAGGTACCCGAGATACCCAAAGGCATCCCATCAGAGAATGAACCTTGACCCAAGGGGTAGATCAAGAACACTGCGGTTGCTGCGGCCACAGGCGCAGAGTAAGCAACACAGATCCAAGGACGCATACCGAGGCGGTAGGATAGCTCCCACTCACGACCCATGTAGCAGAAAACGCCGATGAGGAAGTGGAAAATTACCAACTGGTAAGGGCCGCCGTTATACAACCACTCATCCAAGGAAGCGGCTTCCCAGATGGGGTAGAAGTGAAGACCGATAGCGTTTGATGAAGGCACAACCGCACCAGAGATGATGTTGTTGCCGTACATCAAAGAGCCTGCAACAGGCTCACGGATGCCGTCAATGTCAACCGGAGGGGCTGCGATGAAGGCGATTACGAAACAGGCAGTGGCAGCCAGCAGAGTCGGGATCATCAACACGCCGAACCAACCTACATAGAGGCGGTTTTCGGTGCTGGTAACCCACTGACAAAACTGCTCCCACAACGAAGCGCTTTGGCGCTGCTGTAGTGTAGTAGTCATTGTTTATTATTCCGAGTAATTAGGTACGTATATGGATTGAAATTTAGATCTCAAAAAGAAGATGCTGTGTTTCAACCTATGGATCTAATATAGTGTATGTAACAGAATGTTGCAACTCTGAGAAGCGATTTCTTAAGGATCTATACCCATAGACATAGAAATTATCCTATGGGGTTTTCAGGTACCAACTTGAACCAACGGCTTATCGCATAGCGCCCATTGTGCTCTTCCAGGAGAGTTCTTTACGCAATACCTGTAGAGCGCGTTGGTCAGCGCCCGAGAAGAGCTCAGTGGCAATGAGTTCACTGAGTACCTGTTGAGTAAGCTGAGCTGCAAAGCCACCACCAGAGCGTAGTAGATGACCGTAGTAAGTAAACTGTGGCCTACCCTCTGCAGACAAATGGAAGCAGTGCACTTCCTGAGTGCTCATTGTGCACACGGGTGTGTTTGCCGGGACGACGATACGAGGAATCCCATGCAGTCCATAGCGAGTAGAACCGTCTTGTTGCAAGCTACCGACGAGTACAACGTTTAGCAAGATGCATGTATCTTGAACGAGATCAGGCGTAAAGACAGGGTCGGGAGCACTGGTGAGGCGCGGGCCACTGTTCATGAATGATGAGTTAAATAGCTGGGTGTCGTAGACAATGCCTACCGCCCAATGGCGATCGCTCTCAAACTTGACAAACTGCCCAAAACCGTAATCTTCTATCTCAGGTGGACTATCAACGTCATTATGGGTGTCGAGTTGAACGACGTAGTCGCAATGAGAGTTGGACTTTACAACTTTGCCTAAGCAAGCAGACGTAGATGCCCCCGAAGCGTTGCGAGAAGAGTAGACCATAGCTAGCAACCATACAAATGTATCAATGCTTATTAAAAGGGAAAGCCCTATAGCCGTCAATTCATCTGTCAATTCATCTAAGGTGCTTTCATTTGCAGTTAAACCAAAGCAGTCAGGTACTGGTGTATCTGACTGCTTTGGTTTGTTTGTTCGTGTTTTATTCGTATCTAGCCTGGAACTGATTTCTGGAACTTAGTTAAATTTGTCTGGTTTCTTAAGAAGACATCGCCTGAATAATGTAGTCAAAGTACGGCTTAGCTTCAGCGGCGTCTTCTTCGCTCATGAGAGGGAGTGATGCATTTTTGAGGCATCGAATCGCTTCTACCATGCCAGGAACGGGTACATCTAGCGCATTGTACATTTCCCGAACCCCAATCAAGCCAATGCTTTCAATGGGGTCTTTGTCGCCAGCCAAAACGCTGTAGGTGATAAGGCGGAGATACCAGCCATAGTCGCGCAGGCATAGGGCGCGCTGCTTTTGGCCGTACGCATTGCCACCTTTGGCAATGAAGTCAGGGCGAATCTTCCAGAGCGCACTGCTAGCCTGATCTACAATCTTTTTCTCATTATCTGCAAGCGTTTGCGCAATCCGCATTCGCTGATTGCCGGTTTTGAGGAAGTTCTCGATACCCTTGAGTTCGCCGCTAGTGGGGTAGCGCAACTCGTCATCTGCATTGAGGATTACTTGGCTAACAACAGACATAGTTTTTATGAAGTGCGGTAACTCTACTGATATTCAGCTAGTGTAACGACTTTGGGGGCGACAAGGAAAGCACTCACCTTGAGTTTTGCGATCATTTGCAGGGTAGAAATAAAGCAAAACACTGTGTGAGCAACGCCCAATAGTGCCTGAGAAAAGGCTCAAGAAATGTTAAGTTGCTGCCTGATTGAACCCTATCTTTAAAAAATGACCCAAAAAGCGAATTGAAAACGGCAGACAAAGGACAACACCTGGAGGTAAATGCGCCATACTAAAAGGCTGAATCAGTGAATGACTATGCCATCCTCAATGCCTTCTCGCCCCCAAAAGAAAATTAGCCTTGACAGCAATTTAGTAAATACCTCACCGGGCAGATCGCCGGAGAGCCAACAGGGTGGAAATAAATCCAGTGGTGAGCCCCAGAATAGTGAACCTCAGACCATTTGGCCGGACGAACCGCCTGAAGCTAAATGGCTGCAAGGCGAAACCTTGAAAGTTGAAATCACCGACTTGAGTAACGGTGGAGACGGTGTAGGTCGCTGGGAAGATCGGGTCGTTTTTGTCCCCAATACGGTGCCGGGTGACATTATGCGGGTCAAAATGACCAAGGTTAAGAAGACACATGGCTTTGGGATTCCAGCAGGTATTGTGAAACCGTCGCCCGACCGAGTACGACCGGGTTGTATGGTGGCGGACAAGTGTGGTGGCTGCCAGTGGCAGCAGGTGAGCTACGAAAAGCAGCTACAGGCCAAGCGAAGCATCGTAGTAGACGCGCTAGAAAGGATCGGCAAGTTTAAGGTTAGGGAATTAGAAAGTGGCTCAGAGTTTGAGTTGGGAGGGCAGCAAGAAGGTATTCAGGTTGACCCGGTGATGGGTTCTCCCAATCAGCTGGGCTATCGCAATAAGGCGACCTATCCGCTGGGAATTTCGCAGATGAAGGCAGTGCAGGCGGGTTACTACCGCCAAGGCTCTCATCGGTTGGTGAATTTAAATCAGTGCCCTGTGCAGGATGACCGGCTTGACCCCCTGCTGGCGGGCGTAAAGCAGGACATTCAGGATCGCGGTTGGAAAATATACGATGAAAGGCTCCATAGAGGGCATCTGAAGCATTTGTCTTTGCGGGTTGGGCAGCGGACAGGGCAGGTGTTGCTGACCTTGATTAGTCGATCGGTGAAGCTGAAGGGTATTCATGAGCAGGCTGAGCAGTGGATGCAGCAGTATCCTGATGTCGTGGGCGTACTGGTGAATTTGAACTGGAAAAGAACGAACGCCATTTTTGGCCCAGATACCTACTGTATTGCTGGCCAATCATATTTGGAGGAGCAGTTTGCGGGTCTGACATTTCACATTCAGCCGGGCACCTTTTTTCAGGTGAATACGACTCAGGCTGAGAGACTGTTGGCCCATATTCAATCAGAGCTAGCGCTAACTGGAGAAGAAACCTTGGTGGATGCTTATTGTGGCGTCGGCACCTTTACGCTGCCTTTAGCCCGCCAGGTTAAGTATTGTATTGGTTTGGAATCGTTTACGGAGTCGGTAAAGCAGGCAGAAGAGAATGCTGCGCTGAACAATATTGAAAATGTTGCGTTCAAAATTGGCGATGTTGCGGAGTCTTTGCCGCAGCTGAATGTTAGACCAGATATTGTGCTGCTTGATCCCCCTCGGAAAGGTTGTGAGCCTTCGGTACTGGAGTCTTTGATAGCGATTAAGCCTCAACGAATTGTGTATGTTAGCTGCAATCCGGCGACGCTGGCTCGCGACCTTCAGGTGCTGTGCGAAACCGGTGGGTATCGGATTGAAAGAGTTCAGCCTGCTGACTTTTTTCCACAAACTTCGCACGTAGAATGCGCGGCCTTTCTGGTAGCTTAATTTTTGAGGCAGTATTTGTCGCTATGGTGTTTGAAGAGACTGTTGCTGGCTGCATGTTGCTGGCTGCATAATGCTTAGCAGAGTTGCCTCATTAGCAGGATAGTCTTAAGGGATGTCTTAAAATAGGGAGCTCAGAGGCGATTACGATGAAATTTAGCCAGATTATCGCAGCGTTAGGGGATGAAGTCACTGGCTGTAGCTTAGATGAAGGAAGCTTGGATGAAGGAAGCTTAGATGAAGGAAGCTTGGATGAAGGGAGCGGTGCGACCAGCGCTGTTGGCGGAGAGTTAGAGCTGACGGAGTTGGCAGCGATTCAATCGGCAACAAAAACTGCGCTCAGCTATGTAGAAGGCCCAAAATTTGCCGAGTATATTGAGACGACTCAAGCGGGTGCTTTAATTCTTCCGCCAGACGAGGCCATTCAGCAAAAGGCCCAAGCTCGGTCTATTCCTTGGATTAGTGTCAAAAATCCTCGGCTGGTATTTGCCAGGGCGATCGCACTCTTTTACAAACCCTACCGCCAACCCCCTGGTATTCACCCGACCGCTGTGGTTGACCCTAGTGCTTGCATCGGTGAGAACGTGGCCATTGGCCCCAACGCGGTCATTCAGCCCAACGTTAGAATTGGCGATCAGGTTTGCATTCATCCCAATGTTGTGGTTTATCCCGGTGCGATTATCGGCTCAAACACCGAACTCCACGCTTGCTGCGTCATTCACGAGCGTAGCCACATTGGCGAAAACTGTATCATCCACAGCGGTGCGGTAATTGGCTCAGAAGGCTTTGGCTTTGTGCCAACTGCAGAAGGCTGGGAAAAAATGAATCAGTCTGGCATTGTCGTCATTGAAGACGGCGTTGAAATTGGCTGTAACACCACTGTCGATCGGCCTGCCGTAGGAGAAACCCGAGTCGGGCGCAATACTAAAATTGATAATTTGGTGCATATTGCGCATGGCTGCACCATTGGCGAAGCTGTGGCCATGGCCGCTCAGGTGGGTATAGCGGGCGGCGTTACGGTAGGCAAGCGAGTGATCTTAGCTGGGCAAGTGGGGATTGCGAATCAGGCGAACATTGGCGACGGTGCGATCGCCTCTGCTAAGGCTGGCATTCACCATGACGTCCCGGCGGGTGAAACCGTTTCTGGAATGCCTGCGATTCCGCACAAGGTGTATTTACGGGCTGCCATTTTATTTAGGCGACTGCCTGAAATGGCTAAGGCGATTAAAGATCTGCAAAAGGCAATGGCCGAAAATCCGCCTCTGAAAGGCTCCTCAAAGGAATAGGGCAGAGAATCTGAAACGACTCGGCTTAACATAAAAAAAACCAGTTTTTCTAACAAAACGTAAATCTAGCAATAACTTCTGTATCGCTCCATAAACTTCATTGTTGACGGCGTAGCTGCTACAAACAAACCTGCTAACTTAAAGAAGTAAGCAAAACAACTGAATAAAAAGTGTTTGGGTCTCTTCTGACCGCTCTGAAAAAGTTAATTCTCTTCATGTTGATTCTGTACGTTGGTTCTTGTTGAAAGAGATGACTTTTGAAAGAGATCAAAAAGTCTCCAAGCAGATCGCACAAAACAAATCCACTACTGCCCGATCTTTGTTTTCTACCTTGGGCTATACGCCTTATTTAGGCTAAGCCAAATCCGAATGGATATCATCCTAACAGGGGTCAGTGCAAACGTTGTTAACCATCTTGCCTGTCAAGATTGCGTCTATTTTGTATCATTTATTTTGAGTCTGTATTGCTGCCCGAATCAAGGAGGCGCTTAACTGTTCTCTCGAATTGATAAACCCATTTAGGGCTGACTCCTTAGTCGGCCCTTACTCGTTTTAAACCAGCCCTTATTGAATCTGTGGCTTGGGCAATCGCGCCATCAAACAGTATTTATTTAGCCTTTATTTATTTAGCCTTTATGTAGCAACTTTTTAGCAATTGTGTAGCAACTCATGACCCAAGCATGGCTAGCGTTGGTGATAGGAAACACGCGCTTACACTGGGGCTTTTTTCAGTTCAAAACGCTGAAAAGCGTATGGCATACGCCTCATTTAACGGCTGAAAATGCAGAAAAGCTAATTCAATCCGGTTTTCAAGCAAGTGGCTGGAGAAATCTTTCTGTTTCTCAGGATTATGGAGTTTTTCCAAGCCAGTTTGTGTCTCTTGCTTCGCTTTGGGTGGCTTCAGCGGTGCCGCAACAAACAGGGCTCTGGCAGATGCCCCCTAGCGTGGACAATCGTGAAGGAACTCGCAATACAACACCGGAAAAAAGCTCAGAAAAAGGCCCAGAAAATGGTTCATCTAATATTGTTGAGCGATCGCGCATTCCTCTCCAAAACCTATACCCTACGCTCGGAATAGATCGTGCTATTAACCTACTGGGAGCCGGTAACACCTTAGGCTGGCCCGTATTGGTTATCGATAGCGGCACGGCGCTCACCTTTACTGCTGGCGTTGAGCCTAAAGACAGCATCAGCGGTTGTCAAACCCCTGCTGTTTACGGTGGGGCTATCTTGCCCGGATTGCGGCTACAGCGGCAGGCACTGTTACAGCAAACAGCGGATCTAGGTGCGGCTAGTTCAGTGAGAGAAGCGGTGGGTGGAAATGGGCCCCAGGCGCGAGCGGGTTGTGATCAACCGCTGCCTGTTCGATGGGCCACCGATACGGCTGGGGCGATCGCCAGCGGCCTTGCCTACGGCGCTACTGCCACCGTGGCCGATTACCTCACTGACTGGTGGCAGCAGTTCCCCAAGGGTAAAGCCGTGCTCACTGGCGGTGACGGGCCATTACTGCACCAGTTTTTAAAGCATAAAACCCCAGCGATCGCCGCTAGGGTTCAAGTCGATAGTCATTTAATGTTTTGGGGAATGCGCCACTATCACCAGACTATCGGCAAACTATCTCAACGGCCTGATATTGGCTGCGTATGATTGTGCATTCATCCCAGATGTTGCCTCTGGAATCGCTTCCTCATTGTCCATTTCGGCCAGTCGATTGACCCGATTGCTGGCACCGGGGTGAGTGCTCAAAAACTCAGGTGCCGAACCCCCACCGCGTACCAGCTTTTGCATAAAGGTCACCATAGCGGTTTGGTCGTAGCCCGCTCGACCCATCGAATCAAAGCCATGTTCGTCGGCTTCGTATTCGTCGCTGCGGCTAGCCGGTAGCTGTAGGGCAATTTGGGTGCCGATATTCACGAGGCGATCGCGATTGACCCCCAATGCCCCAGTAATACCCTGTGTAATCGTCGCCTGACGCATCTGCTTAACGGCATGTTTATAAGCGATGTGGCCAATTTCATGACCTATGACACCTGCGAGCTCAGCCTCAGTGTCAGCGGCTTTTATCAGGCCCGTGGTGACATATACATGGCCACCCATGGTGGCAAATGCATTGACCGCATCATCTTCTACGATTTGAAAATTGTAAGGAATATTGGGGCGCTCGCTCGCCGCCGCCATCGTTTCACCAATTTCATCAATATAGGCATTGAGCCCAGGATTCGTAAACAGCTCAATTTGACCGCTATTGACGAGCTGATCGTTAATGCCCTTGCCCAAATCCACTTCCTGCGAATCGGACATATTAGACAGCTGAAGCGCCCGAGCACCGTTAATGATGAGGTCAAACCAACCCGCTTGAGAAGGCTGAGCAGTTGCCACGCCAATGCCCAGCACCAATGACATAGAGACTAGTCCTAGTACCACTCGGCGATAGAACTTGTGCTTAAAATCCAACAGATTAAACATAATTACTAGCGGCTAGTCAATAAATGGAAACGGCATAAAACAGGTACGCATGGGCTGAAGAGTCAGCCAGACGAGCAAACCTTACGAGGTAAATGCGCAAAAGCTGTGTCAACTTTAACGAAGCTTTTGGTTCAATGCGTATAAACCTGTGACAGTTCTCTCAATTGCTGAATCTCTCTTAATTAGCGCCACAAATCAGCGCTAAACCTTGATCAATGCTCCGACACAAGCCCTTGCCGACAACCTAGAATAAAGTTCGACTGAAAATTGTGGTTATTGTGGTTAAATACGATGGCACTAAATAATGATGGTGCTAGATATCGTCACCAATTAATTAAATTTACTGGGCGATTGGGCTGGGCTATTTGGGTGGCTTAGCTAGATTATTTGTGCTCTGGTGCGATCTGGGCATTTGCGATCTGGGCATTTGCAATCCCATGAAACAAGGCTATATAGAGAAATAGAGGAAGACTGATGGCAATTTTAGATTCTAAAGGGCGACTTTTTGGCAAGCTGAGCCTACTAGACCTAGGAGCAGCCCTTGCTATCTTTATGGTTGTTTTTGGTATCTTCTTTTATCCGGGCGCGACAGGCTCTATTGCCCAAAGCAATGTTACAAAACAGGCAGTTGAGGTGGATGTGATCGCCCGAGGGCTGACTGTGCTCAACCCTGAGCAGTTTTTAGCCGACTTAGCCACAACAACAGAGACCAAGATTATTGTGCGCAACCAACCCTACGGCGATCCGGTGCAGATCAAAAAAGTCTTGGCCCTCCCTCGCAGCGTGGCTGTTCCTCAACCGGATGGTAGCGTTAAATCCTATCCCGATCCTCGGCCTGAGCTAGGCTATACGGCTGATATGCTGATCACACTCGGCAGCGAAGCCCAAGTGGTTGATGGCTCTCCTATCCTCGGCGTACCCGTTAAAATTGGCACACCCGTCGAGATTGAAGGCAAAAGCTACAACTTCAAAGTTTCGACCGTTGCGATTCGTCTACTCGACGATGCTGCCGCGCCAACCGCTGCGCCAGCACCTGAACCGATTGCCGAACCCGCAACACCGGCAGAATAAGCTTTCAAGAGGCCAATTCTCAAATCTAAGCCTTTCGTCTAGCGTTTCGTCTAAACGTTTCATCTAAGCCTCGATCGGATGTCGCCAGTTGGCCAAATCGCGACTGAGTGTGTTTCCCAGTTTCTCAGCGATCCCAGCAATCCAGGCTTCATCTTGCTGAGTATAGCTACGAGGCGCATGCGCTCCTAACACTAAAACCCCCGGTGCTGAATCTGTCTGATCGCCGCCCAAGGGCTGACAGATCACGCCCTGTGTGTTTTCGGGCAAATAGTCAAATTCGACTCGTCCTGGATAAATACTCAGGTTCACTAAATAGACGGGTTTTTTCTTGGTGAGCACCCGCTGCACAATATTGCCCGGTGAAAGCTCCGCTTGGGCACCCAAAATGCCGCGCCGTAACAGCACTCGTCCCTTGTAATAGACGACGATGCTACGGGTGGCGGTATTGGTTAGCAATAAATGCGAGGCCCAAGCCAGCTCGATTTTTGCTGATTCGGGTAGGTCTTCGGCCAGATCAAAGCCTTCTTGTCCGATGAGGGTAACCGACTCAGGAGGCTTAGGCTGAATTCGCTGCCACAGCAATCCCACTAAAATTAGCAGCGCACTCAAAATGACCCCAAGCGCATCGGCTCTTGCCTGCGAACCTGTTAGTTCAGGCGTTGTCAGACGATTGATAAATAGCAAAGTGCCACCCACTGCGCCTACGACAATTGGCAAACGCCTGAGCACCTGGTTTTGATCGGGCCTTCCCATTTTTTATGCGGCTTGTTCATGCAGCCTACTGAATGCGATAGCTATAGTGTATCTTTGTCGAGAACCAATCGAAGCTGGTGGATACAACTGGTAGATACAACTGGTGGATACAACCGGTTCACAAGGCTTAAAGGAATCAAAACTTGGTGCGAACATTTTTGAGAGTAAGCGTGTTAGCTGCGCTGATTTGCCTTGGGATTAGTCGTCCTGCGGCGGCTGTGTTTGGGTTCAAGCGGTGGCAGCCAATTAAGTCGTTGAGCTTAGGTTCGGTGGATATTCGGCCTAGCTGGGAGTCGGCTTGGGTGCGAGAGCGACTGGCGGCTGATCCAGCAGCTGAGGCGATTGTTGCTAGCTATTTGGCTGGGCTGTCTTCTGCCGGTTATGAGCGCGATCAGCAAGGGGTTTGGATTGCGTCTGGGCCGTTTCCGGTGGCGCAGTACCAAGGTGAGGTTCCGCGTTCGGCAGCGTCTCTTACTAAAGTGGCGACGACACTGGCCGCGCTGGCAACATGGGGGCCGACTTCTCACTTTGAAACGCTGATAGGCTGGCAGGGGCAAATTGAAAATGGTGTGCTGATCGGAGATCTCATTGTTGAAGGTGGAGAAGATCCGCTGTTTGTGTGGGAAGAGGCGATCGCACTCGGTAATACCCTGCAACAGCTCGGCATCCGCCAAGTCAGCGGTAACTTAATCGTGACAAGCAATTTCACGATGAATTTTGAAACCAGTCCGGCTGAGTCGGGCCAGTTGTTAAAGCAAGCGATGAATGTTTCCGAATGGGACTACGCTGTCGAACGATCTTATTTGGAGATGCCCACTGGCACACCCCAGCCCTCGATTGCCATCAGCGGACAGGTTCAGGTATCTCCAAATAGCCTTAAAAATCAGGCCAGTGGTTGGCTAGTGAGTCATCAGTCACTGCCACTGATTGCTATTCTCAAGGCTATGAACATTTACAGCAATAACCCCATGTCTGAGCAAGTGGCCAACACGCTAGGTGGGCCGGCTGCCGTCATGCGTAAGGTAACGGAGGCATCAGGCATTGCTGCGAATGAAATTTCGATAGTGAACGGCTCGGGACTAGGCGAAGAAAACCGCATATCACCCCGCGCCACAGTGACCATGATGCAAACAATTCAGACCTTGCTTCGCGCTTCTACAGATAATCCTGCTCAAAATTTCACCGTTTCTGACATCTTTCCGATTGCTGGCGCAGATGGGGGCACCGTGCAAGATCGCGGGCTCCCTCAAAATGCCGTTGTCAAAACCGGAACCTTAGCCGTTGTCAGCGCTTTAGCAGGGGCTTTTCCTACCCAAAACAACGGCGTTGTGTGGTTTTCGCTATTGAACTATGGATCGGGGTTAGATACTTTGCGATCGCGCCAAGACCAGGTTCTGTCAGCCCTAGAGAAGCAGTGGGGCAGAGCCGCAGAACTGCCCCCTGAGCTCCAAACCACCGTTAGGATTGGCGTAGCTCCGTACCAATTCGGGGATAGCCGACGAAACCAAATTATTGATAATCCCGCCGACAAAACAACGAGCGCACAGCCTTAAAGACCTGGCTTAAGAAAGATCTGGCTCAAAAAAGATCTGGCTCAAAAAAGCTCTGACTAAAGGTCTTCTCCCGGCACGAACTCAATCACGACATCGCCCTCACCACTAGGGCCACTTTCGTTCCCTGTCACTACAAAGGTGCCTTGCCCTAGGTTGCCTACAGCCTGCGTCCCAGTCATCGAAATCTCAGGATTCGTCGCCTGCTGATAGCTCACATTGCCAGTGGCCTCTATATTTTGAGACTCCGTTTGCCAAGTGACAGTATCGGCCACTAGCCGAGCATCGTTCTTTTCTCCGTTGGCCCGCACGTTATCCGTTAAATACACCACTTCTTTCGCGAGGTCTAGGCGGGCCTGATTTGCAGAGACCGTGACTTTTTGCTCAGGCTGTTCAATATTAACGGGCTTATCGAGTGCCACTGTTTGCGCTTCTACGTCCCAAACGGCTGTCTCGCTCTGCACTTTCAGCGGTTGAGTCAGCGAATCGAACGCGACGCCCTGATTAAGGGTCACAATATTGTCTGTTAAATTGACCTGACCGGTTTTTCCGGTAATGCGATCGCTCACCGTCTGATAAGTTTTGTCCTTATACTGCTCAACCTTTAAAGGATCATTAGTTTCAATCCGTTCTTGCTGAGTAAACCAAGTCAGATTCTCCGATTCAAAGGTCATCCAGGGATTCTCTTTACTTTTGGCTGCTACGCCGCCTGTTAGTTCAACCCGATTGTCTTTATTCGCTACCGTCACGACTTGGGCGATCGCCTCTATTTGGGGGTTATACCCTCTGATCGGCGGCCTTGCAAACGACTCACTGGACTCAGCGGCCATCAAATCAGCCACCGTCAGTTTGGCTGCTGTTTGTGCAGACGTGCTCCCAGCACCTGATGACCCACCTGATGACTCAGCTAATGAATCATCCTCTGGTCGACCGCGAGTACCGCTAGCCTTGCGCTCATCTGAAAACCCACTATCGGGAAAGTTACCCATCATCAGCCGGTCTTCCTTAGGTTGCCACTTCAGCAGCTCACCCTCTAAGACCAGCTCGTCGGCTTTGCTGGTTGCGACCAAATTCCCTCGCAAAAACAACGTCTCACCGTTTTGACGCACTTCGCCCTCATCAGCAACCACCGTGTAAATCGTCTCACCCGCCTGAAAGAACTCGCCATTGAGCCCCTTGAGGGTAGCCTTTTGATTGTCTGGGCTGTAAGTAACCGACTCAGCTTTGAGCCGCCATAGCAATTTCCCATTTTCATCGGGCTGCTCCAGCGTCACCGTCCGTAGGGTCAGCGCCGCCTCAATTTCTTCAACTGGCGCTTGCTCTACCAGGCGACTACCAATTCCACAGGTATGCAAAGCAACTGCAATTACCGCGACCACTGCCGCAATGACAGTCCATCGATACCATCGATTACTTTTCAAAAGTCCCGATTCCCTTCACTGCTCAACCAGTGTAAAAGCTTTAGGCATCAGTGTTTCAAGCACAGGGTGTTTCTAATCACAGGGGCTTAAGAACGAGCCTCAGCGCCATCCATAATAGAGATACCGGTTAGAGGGCGGTAGGTGTAGCTATGCGAAGAATGAGGCTCCTCATCCGACGTCCGGCTAATTTTACGAATGTCTTCTTTAACACTGTCCAAATCAATATAGCGATCCGAAACATTGATCAGACTGTCGCTGGTCATAGAGCGCAAGCTAACGACCTCGATTCGAACACCCTTGTAGCTAGCTGCATCTACTGCGTAGGCCAAGTCACCGTCGCCACTGACCAACACAGCCGTGTCGTAGCAATCTACCAATGCCATCATATCGACTGCAATTTCAACATCTAAGTTGGCCTTTTTAGAGCCGTCAGGAAGCTGTACCAAATCTTTTGCCATCACCCGATAGCCATTACGCCGCATCCATAGCAAAAAACCTTGCTGCTTATCATTAGTACGGTCTACACCCGTGTAAAAGAAGGCCCGAAACAACTTAGAACCCGCCGTTAAACGGCAGAGCAACTTGGTATAGTCGATTTCAATTCCTAGCTGCAACGCAGCGTAAAACAGGTTAGAGCCATCAATAAAAATAGCCACACGACCACGATTTTCTAGTACTTGCTCAGGCGTAAAAACAGAGTCATGGCCCAAGATTCTATGATTATTTAACATATGTTTTTCAACTTCGAGGGTGGGCTATTTTTCGCTTTGAAGGCAACACTTAGCGTAAAAGTAATCACTACGCTAGGGTTACGTCAGTAATTTTTCAAAATAACTTTCAAACGTTTTTTACAGAAGAGAGATTGACCGGATGCGGGAGATGCAGAAGGTTAGGAGGGAAAACCCAGGAGGTTAACAGGAGATTAAGGGAAAATGGTAAGGCTTAGAGAGGATAAGGCTTAGAGAGGATAAGGCTTAGAGACAAACCTTGACTAATATTTCAGATGCTTTAGATGATCTTTAGATGATTTTTCAGACAAAGACCTGAGATCATCAAATAATCATCAAAAACAGGTGAGCATAAACGAGTGACCAGTTATTTAGTTATTGTTAAAGTGAGTGCTCAAATGTTTGTTCAGAATATTCAGAAAGTAAGTGAGTCTAAAGCTAAACCATTAAGTAGAGTGTTCAAGCATGGCCAAAAAATGCTTAATGCTACCTCAACTGTGTGACGGAAAAGGTCTTACAAAAATTCAGTTAGTAGTATTGCAAAAATTAGCCAACGGAAGGTATTTAGACGCTTGAAGATTGTTTGAACGGGGTGTTTGAACGGGGTGTTTGAACTGGGGGCTAGTTATCGTTGATTTAAAGCTCATTTAATTCACTCCTAACTTAATCAACTTCTAAAAGTTCAAAATTAGGCTAAGTTTTTATAGTCGGAGCTTTTTAACTTTCGAATTTTTAACTTTTAAAAAAGCTTTCAATAGACTGTGTAGTTAAACAAGTCTATAACAGGATATATTGTAAGAATTTATTAATACAATTATCATACAACAAAGGTTTTTGGCTGTGCTATGGAAAGAGATAACTTAATCTCTTCTCAAGAATTAATCTCACTGCAATTGCATCTCACTGCGCTTAATCTCATCACCGCCAGTGCAGCCATTGAAAAAAGATGTTTGTTTTGATGCTGTCCTAACCAATCAAGGCGTCTTAGCGATATCAAGACAGGACAAATACAGGACGAACAGGATAAATAAGGTTCTCTGAATAGAAACATTATCAAAGCTAATGTAGGGGAGGTCGTTTATTCGGTCATCCGCTGTCTGCGGGTGTAATGTAGAAGCGGACAGAATATTTCAAAACAGCCTCGATGTTTTGGCGATAGATCAAATGCGATGGCACATATGTTAATATTTTGTTACAAATAGAAGTGAACTTATTAAGCAGGTACATACCTCAAGCATGTTAGGCGGTCTGCTAGGCTCTCAATCATCCTCAACCGATTTCGGCGAAAACATGCTGAATTCTGTTGCGCGTCAGGCTATTCAGCAGCTGTTTACCAGCAGTGAGTCTGTCGATGTTTTTATTCGCTGTTCACCTTCGAGCAAAATTTTGCAGGGCGTTGTCGATAGTTTTCAGATGAAGGGGCGCGGCCTGGTCATCAAGAAGATGTTTGAAGCCGCTGAGATGGAGTTTGAAACCGATGCGGTTTCGATTGATGTGGGCGGGCTTGTGGGTGGAAGGATTCGCCTGAAGCAAGCGACTCATGCGATCGCTACGGTTGCCATGACTGAGGCTGGCATTAACAAGGCCTTTACCGCTGAACTGGTTCAAAAGCATCTGCAAAACGTAGTCACTGAGGAGGTAACCAACCTCTCAGGCGGCGATCCCATTTCTTTTCGCGATGTTACTATCACGTTGCGACCAGATAAGCGCGTAAACATTTCGGCGAAAACTGATCTTCCCAACCGTGCAGATATCCCTATTCAGCTCTCTGCCAAAGTTGATGTTGAAAGGAGACGGCGCGTTGTTTTTAACGACACTCAGTTTGAACCTGAGGGCATTGAAGAGGATATTGAGTGGCTTTCAGAAGCCCTAATGCCTGCTTTTGTTGGCGTCTTAAACAAAATGGTCGATTTGGAGCGTTTTGACCTAGATGGTGTCTCGCTTAGAGTAAACCGCTTAGAAGTAGAAGGAAAGCGGTTGTTGTTCAATGGCTATGCCGAAATTGAACATTTTCCAGGTATGTAGTTAATCTTTGCCGCTAATCCTTGCTGCTAATCCTTGACCTTGCCGCATCTGTGAGAGTGCTTCCCAGATAGGCGCCTTCGCTGTACGCTGTCGTGAGCAGATTGGGAGCAGCGTGAGGAATGGGATTAATCAACTTGTTTGTTTCTGGTGGGGTCGTGATGTGGCCGTTGCTGGGTTTTTCTGTGCTGGCTACCACCCTGATTTTTGAGCGCGGCTTGTTTTGGCTGAGGCTATACAAGACTCAAGATCCGTTCATTCAAAAGGTTTTGGTTCTATATGCCAAGCAGCCTCAAAGTGCAATTGATAGCCTGGCTAAACATACCGATTTTCCGATTGCGCGAATTTTTTTAGCAGCGCTGACGCTAGAGCATGGAACTCCGGACGACTTTAGGCTGGCTTTAGAAAGTGCTGCACAAGCTGAAATTCCTTTGCTCAAACGTTTTAATACTGTGTTTGACACAGTTATTGGTGTGGCTCCGTTGCTGGGCTTGTTGGGTACTATTTTGGGCTTGATGCAGTCTTTTTCGTCTTTACGGATTGGGGATGTGGCTGAATCGTCGGCTAGCGATGTGACCTCTGGTATTGGCACGGCATTGGTTTCGACGGCAGCGGGACTGTTAGTTGCGATCGCAACCCTTCTATTTGCCAATTTATTTTCAGGGCTATACCGTAGACAGCGCTCGGCAATTGAGGCCTATTCTGGCAAGCTAGAGCTGCTATACCGTCAATATTACCGACAGTATTTAGAACGGCAGCGGTTGCGATAGGCACGCCTCTATCGCGGCTGTAAACAGCTCAGCAGACCCCTGCTAATGACCCCTGCTAATGACCCCTGCTAATGACTATGGCTAATAACTACCTGTAATGATGAAAATTGAGCGATAATGCCCCGTAACTATCCCGTAACTATTTCGTAACTGTGAATTGGGTATGTACAACTAATAGCTGAAGCGTTTAATTTGTAGCTGAAGTTATATTTTTAATGCCCTATTTAGATTATTGTTCAGACTATCTCGGTTTATCTATTTACCAGCCGCTAAGATACAGCGTAGTAGGCAAAGCAGTAGGCAAAGCGCAAACGCTATCGTCAGTTTTACAGCGCCTTTGTTCCTCATGACGGCTCACATAAATCGCTTTTATTCGCCTCTATTTACACATCAGTTAGGTCGTATAGCTTAGTTCTTGCTCTATGGGTCGCTCTTGGACTATCTGGATTACTAGTGTGGTTGCCTTTTTCCTGACCGTTATTTTGGTGGTCACCTCTGGGCCAACCAGAGAATCTAGCGCGCAACCAGAAAAGCTAGTGGCCAATCCAACATCACTGGGCTTGCCCAGACTGAATCTGGCTCAAGGCGATTCCCTCTCAGAAAACACTCTCACAGATAGTCTGCCGTCTGAATTGAGCAATCGCCGTTCGGGGGCACGAGTTAGTGTTAGTCAAGATGCGACTACCCAAACTGCTACCGCTGTCGGAGGCGCTAGCCTAGGCACTGGCGCAGAGATTGATACTGCCTCAACCCCATCAAACCCTTTGGTCTCAGCTGTTACACAGTACCAACCAAGGGAGATCGTGCAGCTCGCTGACCCAAGCAACTATGGCGAGCGCTTTATTCAAGACATCAACGGTAATGCGGTTAACAACGAGTACATTGTGGTGCTGCATGAAACCGTTGGCTCGGCGACCAGTGCGCTGAATACCTTTGGCACCTATCACTCCCGAGAGGCAGATCAGGTCAGCTACCATTCGCTCATTACCTTAGACGGCACCGTTGTTTACGTCGTTCCACCTGAGCAAAGAGCCTTTGGCGCGGGGGATTCGGTATTTATTTCGGCCTATGGTGAAGAATCTGTGCTGACGCATGCGGGTTTTCCTAGCTCAGTGAACAATTTTGCTTACCATATTTCGCTTGAAACGCCGTTAGACGGACAGAATAACAACGCCAGAACTCACAGCGGCTACACCGAGTCACAGTATCAGTCTTTAGCTTGGCTATTGGCTCGTACCAATATCCCCGATGATCGAATTACTACGCATGAGGCGGTAGATCGCTCTGGGTCGCGGATGGATCCTCGCTCGTTTGAGGCCGACCGTATGTATAGGCTGCTGCGGCAGTACGAGAGTCGGCAGACGTTGCGTTAGGTTTTTCGCTTCATTCCTGGTTTATTGCCGGTGGTTTATGGACGAGTGCTCGATTTATTAACGAGTGCTTTAATTTGTTTTTTTAGCTGCATTTTTAGCTGCATTTTCAGGCTACTTAGGCCAAAATTGGCTTTGAGTTGGGCTCTCTTTTGGCGATTGACATCAGCTTTGCGTTTTTCAGCGGCGATTTTGCCGGTGGGATCGTTGCGGTATCGGTAGTGCTCCCATAGATCTCGGTAAGGGCCGCCTTCGCGCATGGGAGTGCCTGCCCAGTGAAGGTAGCGAAGGGGGCAATCGCGATCAAAAAGGACATCGCCACGACGCTCAAAGTGAGTCGATCCGCCCCAGCTACCAGGCTCCCCAGGGTTTGCTTTAACAATATTGAGTCGCTGAGGAATCGCTTTAAGGACGAGATAGTTCATAATGGGCTGATCGGTCGTGCCATTAGAAAAATCGAAGTATTCGCGATGGGCGGCGCATTCGCCTAGCAGTTGGTAGAGCTGATCTAACGTGAGGGCGCTCTTTTTAGATCCCCAAAGTCCGCTGTTAAAAACATCTCCTAGCGCCTCGGGACTAAACAGGCCTTGCTCAACGACCCGATCAGAAAAAACATCTTCTAGCCCACCTTTAAAGTGATAGTCACACCAGATAAAGTCGGCTTGATCCAAATAGGCGAGGGTTTCGGAAACGGGCGTAAAAAAAAGAATGTCTGTATCAATGTATAAAAAATCATCTAGCGGCCCAAACCAGGCCGCTAGCTTGCGCATTTTATTGGGCAGCGCCAAAAAGTCCCTGGGAAAAATTTCGCCAATTGTCTGAGTGAGCGAATTTAAAAAGTCCAAATTGGGAAATAGCTGCACATCGTACAGATCGCGCAACTGCGTTGCCACCTGCTGATAGCTGTCATCAAAGGGAATGAGATAAACCGGCACCTTGGGATCATGTTGCCGCACACTGCTCAGCAGCGCGATCGCATTTTCTCGAACCCGGTCGTTGGCAACAATATAAATCCCTCGCATTGCCTAGCCTACTGCCTCTTGACCTAACTTTTCTAATGCTTCAACCACCTTAAGCAGATGCCGCGTGCTTTCATGGGCTGATGCCGTCAGCTCGCTGCGCTCAACTTCATCTTGGATGATGCCCTCATCTGTTAACAAACCCAAAATGCCAAGAATTTTGCTTAGGCGCGATCGCAGGTCATAAGAGGCTTGGGTGATCGCCTGTTCCCAGTCAGCAGAGTCCGAGCTACCTAGCTCGTCTTTTGCCTGTTCAGAAAATTGAATCGCACAGAGCTGAGCATAATAGCCGCCTTTGTGCAGCAGTTCTGCATGCGTGCCGGTTTCCACCACGCGGCCCTGATCCAGCACGGCAATTTGATCCGCATTTTGCACCGTCGATAGGCGGTGAGCAATCACCAGGGTTGTGCGATCGCGACTAAGCTCATCAATGGCCTTTTGCACCAGTCTTTCTGAAATGGTATCGAGCGCGCTGGTCGCCTCATCTAAAATCAAGATATCTGGGTCTTGCAGTAAGGCTCTTGCGATCGCTAGCCGCTGCCGCTGTCCTCCTGAGAGCAAAACGCCGCGATCGCCAATCAATGTATTAAGCCCCTGCGGCAAAGCCTCAATAAACTCATAGGCATTAGCCCGGTGCATCGCATCTTCAATTTCCTCATCGGTCGCCTGCGGACGACCGTAAATCAGATTTTCACGCACCGTCGCATTAAACAAAAACGTATCTTGACTAACGATCCCGAGCCGACGCCGGAAGCTCTTAATCTCTAAGGTTTTTAAGTCATGACCGTCAATTTGAATGCTGCCACTGGTCGGATCGTAAAATCGGGGCAGCAAATCGGCCAGTGTAGACTTACCCGCACCCGAAGCACCCACCAGTGCAAGCGTCGTGCCTTTTTTAAGATACAGATCAATTTCATTGAGCACCTGCTTGGGATGGCCGGGGTAGGTAAAGCTCAGCGACTTAAACTCGATACCTGATTGCAGCGGCGTATAGGGTCGATGTCCCGAATGCATAAATGGCTTATCATCGCGTCGTAAAAACTCACTGACTACCACAACACTAGGGCCCACATTTGCGAGCTGAGAGCGAGCAGAGTTGAGCTGACCAATCGCAGGCAGCATACGAAACAGCACCAGCAAGTAGGTGAGCAAAATCGAGGAAAAGACCTCCAGCTGATCGGCCATTACCATGCGGCCTACCGCCGCAACGCTGATGAGCGCCACGATGCTGCACACCTCATTGATCGGCGCAATGCCTGCAAACAAAAGCTGTGAGCGATATTCAGAGACTTCTCTATCGGCAATGAGTTTGGCAATAATGTCATATTCATCCTCTTCATTCGCGGTTCCTTTGACCAAGCGAATGCCTGAGAGAATTTCGACAATGCGAGACGAATAGTTGCGAGAATACTCAGAAAGCTCAGCGCCGAATACTTTGGCACTGCGCACGGCTGTTTGGTTCACTAATGCCACTAAACCCAACGCAAACGCTGCAATAATGGTCAGCTGCCAGGAAGCCCACAGCAAAATGCCGATAAAAACCAAAATAGTAATGGCTGAGATGGCTATCCGCGCCAGCGTCCGCACCGCTATCGTGGTTCGGTTCACCTCAACATTAAGATGGTTGATTAAGTCGCCAACCTTGGTCTGGGTGTAGTAGGCCAGATCTACATCCAGCAAAATTCTTAAGCCCTCCAGCCGTAGGTGAGCGGCCAGCTTACGGTTCAGGTCATTAGACGCGAGCGATCCGCCATATACAGCGGCGTTTTTGAGAATGATCAGGGCAACGACCGAAACCGACATGGCCAGTAGTCGGTAGCGATCGGGCACCCCATCAAAAAAGACAATAAACCGACTGAGGATACTCGGCAGCTGATCAGCCAGTTCGGTAGATTGGCCCAATAGCTCCAACAGGATAGGCACAATCAGCACCGTACTGATTCCGTTGAAGAGTGCGCCTGAAAACCCCATCACAATAGTGAGAATCACTAGAAACGGGTAGCGAAGCATTGATTTTAGAAGGAGCTGTCGAGAATGCATAACCCTTGATAATCCAAAAAAGCCACTAAACAAGCCTGCTGCCAGGGGATAATTTCTTACAAATGCTGCTGCAAAAAGTTGAGTCAGCTGATATTGACGCGAGTGTAGCTGACAAAATTGGATCTTAACGGCTGAGTGAACATCGATAGACTTTGCTAAGTCCAGGTAGTTGTGAAGAGATCGCTAAATCGAACAAGGGTTTGTAAAGAGTGTCTCTTTATCCTGTTCTTTCAATACCAACTCTTTTTGATTGAATCGTATGATTGCCACTGATCGCGACAGCGTACTGAACCGATTCTCCCATAGCGATTTATTCATTTATGAATAGTGCAAGCGTCATCTTGAATCGCGCGATCGCCATCTTGAACCATACAGTGCAAGTGCCATAGTTTAAGCCTACATCAGGTGTCTGGAGGCAGATCGTTTATGCCTGCGACTCATTAACATAGGTAACGAAAGGCTTCCTGGCTAAAGACTCAAACTCAGCTAAAGATTCAAACCCGCTAGCACCTGCTGTAGCTGATTTGCCATGGTCGTAATGCTGTAGTGATCAGCGCACCGCGCTCGGGCTTGGTGCCCCTTTTGGTTTGCTGCCGCTAAGTCCTGAAAAATATGGCTTAGCTGCTCGGCTAACTGTTCGGGTGATTCAGAATCAGCCAGGTAGCCAGTATTGCCTAAAATTTTGGGAATATCACCGACCCGAGTGGCTAGCACAGGTTTAGCCATCGCCATTCCATCGGTGAGCTTAAGCGGAAATTGAGCCTGAGCTGCGGGCGTATCTCGCTGTGGCACGACAATCACATGGGCCGCTGATACGATTTCGGGCATTTGTTCGTAAGGCGCTTTAGGCAGCTTGATGAGCCATTTCCCCCATTTTTGAAAGAGGTCATCATCGTAGTGGTCGTAAGGGCTGCCGCCAACAATCACCAGTCGATAGTCGCTGCGATTGAGTATTTCCAACGCTTGCAAAATATCTTCGACGCCTTTGTAGGGGCGCGGAGCCCCTGGAAACATCAGTACCTTGTAGTTTGAGAGGTTATAGCGGGCACGACTTTGGTCGGCATCGTAGCGACTCGGGTCAAACAAATCCATGTCTTTGCCGTTGGCCACGTAGCTGCCGCCAAAGCGGGACTGTAAAAACTGGGTATGCAGTGTGACTGCATCAGCACGGGAAATCAGGCGCTCTATCCACTTTAAGTACAGGGGGTTGTCGGGCGATCGCAGCGCCCCACTCGGATTCAAAATATCTCGCCCTAGCTGCCACACAGAGCCCCCATACCGGTAGCTATCACCGCCATGCCAGCTCAGCTCCCAATCGTCAATATCTAAAATAACCGGACATTTCTTGCGCAGTCGATAAAGCAGTCGATAAAACAAGGCCAAGCCAAAACTACTGGGCTTTGGCTTATAGGCAACCACCACATCGCCCTCTATTTGCGACATGAGCGAGCGAGCTGCCCCAAAAAACTGAGGATAGTCGGCGTTTGGAATCACCTTAATCGGTAGGTTTTCCGCCGAAGGCAAGCCCCCTGCCTGATCGGCAAATCCCAAAATCTCGACCGAATGCCCCAACCGCTGAAATGCCTGAGCTAGCAAAAAAGGACGCACAGCCCCTTGCCAACGGCCCGCGCCACTACTTGAAAGGTCGCTCGCAATAATCGAAATCTTAAGTGCGCGTTCCGCCATAACCATAGACAGGATTGAGTTGATTAGAGACCCTCTGATCGACAAACGCAATCGACTCAGGCATAAGCTCGGCTCTATAACCACCGATAGCGCCTTTTCGCACCTTAAACGATTCGGGATTGGCCATGTCGCGGGCAGACATCACGTTGGTACGGACCTGCTGGCTCCCCTGAATCTCCATTTTTCGCATATTTTGAAACGATGCATAGTCAATCGCCGTTCGAATTTCTGTTGGCGATAGCGATAGCCCTACAAACTCATTAATGCGCTGAACTTCTTGAAACGTATCTGCTTTAAGATCTTCGTAGCGGACTGATATAAAGTCTTTGGCACAGTCACGGTACTGCTGCCAGTCGTTGTAGAACTGAATGTAAGCCGCCAGATCATCGCCCTGACAAGCATACTCATCAAGGGTTTGGCAGCCCAGCTTTGCCGCCAGCGCTTGCCGATGCTGATGATAACGAGACACCAACGCATCGCGCGGATCGCGCACCAGTAAAATCACCTTTTGCTGCGCATAGCTGTTGCCAAACTGGCCGTACTTTTCATGCATGGGCTTAATAGCAGGCAGCGTGGGCACTCGCTCCGAAAAACTGAACAAGTCATGCAGGTTAACATCTTCAATTCCCGGCACATGTGCATAGTGCAGCTGCATTGCTCGGCCAAGGATCACCCGCAGCCAGGTGCGGCCACAGTTTGTTAGCGATAGCAGTAAATAGTCGGCCCTTTGCCGCTCTCTTTGGTGTTTTTGCTCATCGGATTCGTACAAAGGTCGAACCCGCCGCCGTACCCTGTCAAACAGGCGATAGGCCCTCGGAGAAGCGGCAAATAAACGTCGCTGTAGCATGTGACTTTACTCAGATGGCAAATCTGGCGGCGATTCTAGGCTGAGTTTGCCCAGCACACCTTTACGAAATTCGATGAGTAGCTTGCGAGCTGCTCGCTCTTGGGAGCCCTGAAATAGCTGATCTGCTAGCATACATAAATAAGTTTCACCCGTGTAGTCAGTTGGGTTAATTCCGTAGCGGGCCTGTAGTGCCTGAGCACGCTGGTGTAGTTGATTCACATTCAAAGGCAGTTCATTTAAAGGCGCTTCGCTATTGCCTAAAGCCCGCGCCTGCTCCGATTTGTCTAGCGTGTTAATCAAATCGACAAATGCTGAGGCAACCCGCTGCGTATCGTAGGCCGCCTGCCCAATATCATCACAGATAGCCAGCTTCAGCGCTGCTTCTTGATTGTCTAGCTGAGACGGAATAATGCCTGGAGAATCTAGCAGCTCTAGCTCCTCTGAGATGCGTACCCATCGCAGCTGACGAGTTACACCCGCTTTGCGAGCGCTTTCAACCACGCGCTGCTTCAACAGTCGGTTAATGAGCGCCGACTTACCCACGTTGGGGAAACCTACCACCACTGCTCGTACCGGGCGAGGAAGCATCCCTCTGGCCTGTCGGCGCTTATTCATCGCCACCCCAGCGGCCTGCGCGGCTCTAGAGATTTGCCCTACGCCTTTACCCTGATTGCCATCGGTAAAGTAAGCGACCTGCCCTTGAGCCTTGAACCATGCCTGCCAGCGATCGCGCACTTCAGTCGTAATCATATCGACCCGGTTGATCACCAGAACCCGCTTACTGCCCGCTATCCACTTCTCCAAATTGGGATGCAGCGTCGACAGCGGAATCCTTGCATCGCGAACCTCTAGCACCACATCAACGCGCTTAAGCTGATCTTGCAGTGCCTTTTCTGCCTTAGCAATATGGCCTGGATACCACTGAATCGAAGGAAAAGACATTAAGGTACGACCAGCACCGGACAAGGCGATAAGTTAATGACTCTAGCGCTAACGCTGTCATCACGTCGCTCTTCACTTAAGCCTGTTCCACTACAGCCAATTACCACTAAATCAGCCTCAATTTCATCGGCGACATCACAAATTACAAAAGCCGGATTGCCTTCTCGCTCTATCGTTTGAGCCTCAAATCCGCGCTGTTCAAACACCTTTTTGGCCTGATCTAACAGCGATGCGACTGCCTCGACCGACGTTTGCTCAGGATGCGCCGGGTCACTTTTGTCTTGCGGCTCTACGACTGAAAGCAGCACAACCTTTGACTGGCAAAGCTGAGCCATGTCCAAAACCGTTTGCAAAACCTTTTTGGCACCTGGGCTAGAATCTATTGAAAATAAAAGCGTTTTGTACATAGAAACGGGTAGCAACAGTAGGTAGTGCAGGTTACAGGAAATCATCCCCAAAACATTTTACTTCCTTTTAAAAACATCCGGAGTATGAAAACATCTGGGTTGTTTTTTAGCCGGTTTTTTGGCGGTTTTTTTTGGCGTTTGAGGCATCAAGAGATCACACACTTCTGTAAAATGGTGACAAAGGCGATGAGTAGTTGTACTTATCGCGCTTCATGGACTTACAAAACACCCCATAAACGCCCGATGAACCCGCCTGATGAACCCGCTTCCTCCAACACTTTTTCAACGCTCGTTATTAAACGATTAACTGTTAGAAAATTGGCAAAGAAAGCATTCATAACAGGCTCATTTGTGGCTGTTAACCCGTCACCATGCATCATTACGAGATCTAGGTTAGTCAAGCTTTGACCCTCTTTTGAATCTGGTGAAGATAAACGTTACATAATTTTTAGGAGAGTATATCCCGTGGCCAAGAAAGCCCTAGCCGATCTATCTGCCTCTGATGTTTCTGGCAAGCGCGTGCTCGTTCGTGCAGATTTTAACGTCCCGTTAGATGACGCTGGCAACATTACTGACGACACTCGTATCCGCGCAGCTTTGCCGACCATTCAAGACCTCACCAGCAAGGGCGCAAAGGTCATTTTGGCTAGCCACTTTGGTCGGCCTAAGGGCAAAGTGGTCGAGAGTATGCGCCTTACCCCTGTCGCCAAGCGCCTTTCAGAAAAGCTAGGCCAGGACGTAATTAAATGCAATGACTGCATTGGCGATGAAGTGGCAGCCCAGATCGCAGGCATGGAAAATGGCCAGGTTGCGCTCCTAGAGAACGTTCGCTTTTACGAAGGCGAGGAGAGCAACGATCCTGAGTTTGCTAAGCAGCTCGCTGCTAACGCTGACCTGTATGTCAATGATGCATTTGGGACGGCCCACCGCGCTCATGCTTCTACTGCAGGGGTTACTGATTACCTCAGCCCAGCGGTCGCCGGTTCTTTGATTGAAAAAGAGCTAAAGTTTTTGCAGGAAACTGTGGATAATCCTCAGCGTCCGCTTGCGGCAATTGTCGGTGGTTCTAAGGTCTCTTCTAAAATCGGTGTGATTGAAACCTTGCTCGACAAGGTTGACAAAATTTTCATCGGCGGCGGCATGATCTTCACCTTTTACAAGGCGCGTGGCATGAACGTGGGTAGCTCCCTAGTAGAAGAGGACAAGCTTGACCTAGCGAAAAAGCTAGAGGCCAAAGCTAAGGAGAAAGGGGTTGAGTTTTTGCTACCGACTGATGTGGTTTTGGCAGATAAGTTTGCAGCCGATGCCAATACTCAAACCGTCAGCGTAGAGGCTATTCCAGATGGCTGGATGGGGTTGGACATTGGGCCTGACTCGATTAAGACTTTCCAGGCCGCTTTGGCAGATTGTAAGAGTGTGATTTGGAACGGGCCAATGGGTGTGTTTGAAATGGATGCTTTTGCTAAAGGCACTAACGGCATTGCGACTACTCTCGCTGGCCTCACCGGTACGGGCTGTATTACTATCATTGGCGGCGGCGACTCTGTAGCAGCTGTTGAGCAAGCGGGTCTTGCGGATAAAATGAGCCATATTTCGACAGGTGGCGGCGCGAGCTTGGAGCTATTAGAAGGTAAGACACTCCCAGGCATTGCTGCTTTGGACGAGGCTTAGATGACGAGGCTTAGATATATTCTGCGATCGCAAAGGATGCTATAGGCGCTCAACTTAGCCCCTTAGTCTTAGGTCTTGCGCTTGTATAGCGCCCTGCACAATGCAGTCTAAAAGCCGCTGTATGTTTTTGCATATGGCGGCTTTTGCTATAGCTATCTATAAAACGCCATATAAAACGCAAATTCTTGAGCAATGGAAAGATAGCTTCCTATTCGAGACTCACAGTCAGCAGAAAGCAGGAGCCCGTATCTTAGTATTAGAAATGAATTAGCAGAAATTAGTACAGCCATTGAGCCGCTCACAGAATCTACAAAAAATCATCGCTCAGCGCATTCAGCAAAGTGAACAGCAACGCATCACGTTTGCTGAATTTATGGAGCTAGCGCTGTACCATCCGCAGTTTGGCTATTATTCCACTCGTAACAGCATTATTGGGCCGCAAGGTGATTTCATCACATCGCCGCATATGGGTCACGATTTTGGCGAGATAATTGCCGAGCAGTTTGCCGATATGTGGCAGGCATTGGGGCAGCCTAAGCCGTTCACGCTGATGGAAATGGGGGCTGGGCAAGGGCTCATTGCAACAGATGTGTTGAGCCATCTACAGACGCATTATCCCGACTGCTTCGCTTGCCTCAGCTATATTGTGGTAGAAAAGTCGGCCGCGCTCAGAGCTGAGCAAAAAAAACGGCTGAGCCGTTGGCAGCAGCAAGGTCTGCCGCTGAGTTGGCAAGACCTTTCGGAGATTCCTGCGCAGTCTATTGCCGGTTGTGTATTTTCCAATGAATTAGTCGATGCCTTTCCGGTGCATTGGGTGGAATGGCATCGCGGTCAGCTACAGGAAATGTGGGTTGTGGTCAATGAACAGGGCATTGCGCGATCGCTCGGCGACCTTTCAACCCCTCAGTTGCAACGCTACTTTACGCAGGTCGGCATTGACTTGACCGACTATCCCGATGGTTACCAAACAGAAGTCAACTTGGCCGCGCTAGATTGGATGAGCGCCGTTGCTAACAAGGTCAGCCGAGGCTACATCCTCACCATTGACTATGGCTACAATGCGCAGCGCTACTACAGCCGTGCTCGCAATCAAGGAACCTTACAGTGCTACTACCGCCACGCGCATCATAACGATCCGTTTGCGCATATTGGCGAGCAGGATATTACTGCCCATGTAGACTTCACTGCTTTGGAGAATCGAGGCCGTGAGGTTGGGTTAGAAAAAATTGGCTTTGTGCAGCAGGGGCTGTTTTTGATGGCGTTGGGATTGGGCGATCGCCTCTCTAGGCTTTCTGATCCATTTGGCCTTTCTGATTCATCTATCCTTTCTGATCCATCTAGCCTTGATCCATCTAGCCCTGATCAAATCGCCACGGGCAACACCATTCAGCGCATCATGATGCGCCGCGAAGCTCTCCAGCAGCTCATTAGCCCCATGGGGCTGGGTAACTTTGGCGTACTTATTCAAGGCAAAGGACTCAGCCCCAAAGAAATCGCCAGACCGCTTAAGGGCCTGGCGATTCCACCAATGATGTAGGGATTGATTGAGGAGTGAGTTGATAGTACGGTTAAGCGATCGCTCACCAACCTGCTGCTGCGTTAAAGCAACATTCAGCCACCTTAAAGCGGGCGGAAAATAAACGGATAGCGGAAAGGCTCTTCGGGAGCCGTCACACTGCTTAAAATCGCGAAAATCGGTAATACAATCTGTACTAAGCCCAGCAATGCCACCAGTGGCAACCCAATGATCAGCCAAGCTGGAATAATCAGCAGGACGCTGTACAGCCACATATTAAAGTGAAAATTCAGCGCTTCCTTCGCGTTTTCCTTAGTCACTGAGTCATCCGCAAGCAGCAAAACCGCTAGTGGCACACCCGCTGACAGTACGAGTTGGCTCAAGAAAATAGAGCCATGGGAAGCAACTGATAGGATCTTCCGTTTATCAGAATCAAAACTGGTTTCCATGAAATAAGTCCTCAACAATGCTCTACTTTCGAGACAGCTAGCACGGCGGCTCTGAACTCGATATATTCATATTAACGGCTTTATTCCCCTGCGGAAACAGAGCCAGCTTTCGTAAAAACCGTCAGCTACTAAAAATAATTGAGCACCTGACTTAACGCAGTCCTTCAAAAGTCTGAAACGATGAAAATCCTAGCTGATTTAGAATAGAAGTAGACTTTTGAAGGAAAAGAAAAATTATGCAAATGAAGCGACTGGGCCATGTGGCCGTATGTGTAGAAGATGTCGCAAAGGCTGCTGAGTTCTACCAAAATCTGGGCATGAAGCTAGTTTGGCAAGATAGCGACTGGGCTTACCTCAAAGCAGGCAACGACGGACTGGCCCTAATGAGCCCTGAATATGACCAGGCTGGGCCACATTTTGGCTTTGTATTTAGCGACAGATCTGAAATTGACACTGCCTACGAAAAGCTCAAGGCCGACGGCGTAAAAGTGGGCAAAATTCACGATCACCGCGACGGCACGGCCTCCTTTTACGGGCGTGATCCTTTCGGCAACTGGTTTGAATACCTGTATGAACCCGACGATCTGTTTGAAGGGAAGGAAGTCGTCACAGCGGCGCAGCAAGCTTCGTAGCCTATCCCAGTTTTTCTATCCCAGTCGTTCTATCGTTGTTGTTCTGGGGTCAATGATTTTTTTGCCGATGCCCGGAAAGTGAATAGCTAGGCAAATTTTATTGCCTGCACCAAAAATGTGAGTGACTTTGCCTTCGCCAAAGGCTTTGTGATTCACCGGTACGCCAACACTCCAGTCATCTTCGTGGGTGCCGGGTTTGTTGAGGTTGGGCTGGGGGTTTTTAAGATTAGCTTCGCGGGTGGTTGTGGCCCAGCGCTCGGGTAGGGCGCTAGGCACGGTGGTCATAATATAGTCGCGAGGTAGCTCGCTGAGAAAAATAGAAGGCGTAGAAACCTCTCGCATATGACCATAAGTACGGCGCTCGCGGGCGTGAGATAGGAACAGCCGGTCTTGAGCACGGGTAATGCCCACGTAGCATAGGCGGCGTTCTTCTTCAATGGCAGCGGCATCTTCTAAGGAGCGGAAGCTAGGGAAAAGCCCCTGCTCTAGGCCCACTAAAAAGACCACGGCAAATTCCAGACCCTTGGAAGCATGGAGTGTCATCAGGGTGACCTGATTGTTTTCATCGTTATCTTTATCATTGTCAGAGCTAAGGGCAGCGTTGGCTAAAAAGGTATTTAGCGTTGCGTCTTCGTTTTCTTCTTCAAACTGAGCAACGGCGCTGTATAGCTCTTGAATGTTTTCGATACGGTTGAGGTCTTCTTCAGTCCCTTTGCTTTTGAGTTCTTCAAGGTAGCCCGTGTTTTCGAGGACTTCTTGCACGATTTCGGTGGGTGAGACGGTGTCGGCTCTTTCCTGCCAGCTACTAACCATGCGAGAAAATGCGATCGCACTCTTACTGGCCCGTCCCGCTAGCGTTTTCAGCGATGTTTCATCCTTCATGATGTCCCATAGGGGCACTTCTAGCTCTGCTGCCGCCTTATCCAAATTATCCAGCGTGGTTTTACCAATGCCGCGTCGAGGCGTATTGATAATGCGCTTTAGGCTGACGCTATCTGCTGGGTTTACCACCAAGCGCAGGTAAGCCAAAATATCTTTAATTTCACGGCGATCGTAAAACCGCAGGCCGCCTACCACTTTGTAAGGAATGCTAAAACGAGTCAACACTTCCTCCATCGCCCGAGACTGCACGTTAGTTCGGTACAAAATCGCGAAATCTTTCCAGTTCAGCTCCGGATTCTTCATCTCCAGATTGCGGATTTGGCTCACGACATACTCAGCTTCCATCGCCTCGTTATCGGCCCGGTGGCAAAAAATCGCATCGCCTTCACCCCTCGTTGCCCGGAGTATCTTTTCGATCCGCTCAGTGTTGTTTTCAATCAGGTGATTGGCCACATCCAAAATATTAGATGTCGAGCGATAGTTCTCTTCGAGCTTGACCAGCGTTTCGGTTTCTTCATCGGCAAGACCATCGCCAAACTCCTTTTGAAACCCCATCAAAATGGTGAAGTCGGCGGCGCGGAAAGAATAAATGCTCTGGTCAGCATCGCCTACCACAAATACGGAGCGATTTTTCCAATCATCAAAGCTTTGGTTGCCTTTGCCATTGGTCGTTAAGAGCTGAATCAGGTCGTACTGAGTGCGGTTGGTATCTTGATATTCATCGACCAGGATATGGCGAAAGCGGCGGTGCCAGTAATCTAGCACCTGCTCATTTTGCCTAAAAAGCTGTACAGGCACTCTGATGAGATCGTCAAAGTCTAGGGCGTTGTTAGCAGACAGGCCCCTTTGGTAGTAGCGATACACTTCGGCGATCGCCCGTCCTTTAAACGTGGGGTTAGCCTCCTCATACTCATCCGGCGTTTGCCCCTGGTTTTTTGCATTACTAATGGCGAAGCGCACCGAGCGCGGATTGAACTTGCGATCATCCAAGTTCATTTGATTAATCACAATGCTTTTGACCAGGCTCTGTGCATCTGACTCATCAAAAATAGAAAATGACTTCGTCCAGCTCTGGCCATCGGGGCTCTGATACTTTTCAATGTCAAAGCGCAAAATGCGTGAACATAGGGAATGAAACGTCCCAATCCACAGCTCTTTTAAAAAGGTCTTATACACATAGGAACGGAGTTGAATTTGCTCATACTCCGAAAGCATATGCAGCGGCTTGCTATGACGCGCTAGCGCCTCCTGCTCAGCAAATAGCTTTTCAATCCGCTCCTTCATTTCGCGAGCGGCCTTGTTGGTAAAGGTCACTGCCAAAATATTACCTGGATCTACCCGGCGGTTAAGAATCAGGTTTGCAATGCGAGCAGTGAGGGCACGTGTTTTTCCTGAGCCAGCTCCCGCCACTACCAGCAAAGGCCCACAAAAGTGTTCTACGGCCTGACGCTGAGAAGGATTGAGCTGTTGAAGAAAATCTACAGTAGTGACCATACTATTGAAAGGAACCCGCTTGCTGGGATGTCTGTCGCTTCAGCTATAGTATGGCACCTGAGAGTTGAGTTGAATGAGTTTGATAGCTGGCCTATTAATTGGCAAGCCCAATTGGCATCCGTAAAACCCTTGAATATTCCTCCTTCTGTAATCCCATAGTCAATCCCTAGTTAATCCCTAGTCAATCCATAGTTGATCCCTAGTTAATCCATAGTGCCAATCTATAGTGCAACCAATAGCGCGATTTATCTGCGTCACCGGCAGTGGATGATGCGAGCCCTGACGCTGGCTCAGGCTGCTGGTGACGCAGGCGAAGTACCCGTTGCGGCGATTGTCGTCGGTGCAAATAACCAAATGATTGCCGAAGCCACCAACCGCAAAGAGCAGGACTGCGACCCAACGGGCCATGCTGAGGTGTTGGCCCTTCGCGCAGCCGGTAAACGGTTGGGCAACTGGCACCTCAACGATTGCACGCTATATGTGACGTTAGAGCCCTGCATGATGTGTGCTGGGGCCATTGTCCAATCTCGCTTGGGACTGCTCGTGTACGGCGCTGATGATACTAAAGCAGGGGCCATTCGCTCTGTGTTGAACCTGCCGGATAGCCTTTGCTCCAACCATCGACCTAAGGTTATTGGCGGCATTTTAGAAACGCCCTGCCGCGAGCAGCTACAAAATTGGTTTGAGCAGCGCCGATAGGCTTTATAAATACATCCGCACGCTGCTGTATCATCAGCAATCTCACCGGACTCATATAAGTAAAAAATATGATTTATTTAACCTGTGGGGTCGCTGCTGGCGTATCTGTCGAAATCTTTACTGGCCTTATGGAGTGGCCTTATGGAGTGGCCTTAGGTCTGCTTGCCGATATCTTCCAAGCCGATATTTTCCAAGCCGATATCTTTCCAAGAAGTTAGATTGAATTAAGGCTAGGCTCATATAACGCTGCTAACGGGTAAAGCTGCTAACGGGCAAGACCACCCCCCAAACTGTCAGCTTAATCACTCAATTCGCGGCTTTGCCCCGGTATGTTGATCCAAAGCTCAATTGCGATAGCTTTTACGTCGGTGCTTCTATCCCTAACCTATGCTATTAAACTCTGCGACTGCTGATATGGCCCTGCCTGCTGAGCGTTCTCCTGATCATCCTGTTGCTGATGGCCTGCTGAAGACTGATGAAGAGAGTGTTGGCGGTTATCACCGCTGTCCGGCGTTGCGATCGCGCCTTTCTCCCTGGCTAGCGCCGCTGATGTATGGCTTAGGCGAAAAAGTTATTCTGCCGTTTTACTTCAGTCAAATTAAAGTCATCGGTCAACATAATATTCCAGCTAGAGGCCCGGTGATTTTAGCGCCAACTCATCAAGCTCGGTGGGATGCGCTGTTGGTCGGACTTGTTGGCAAACGAGCGGGTCGATATTTGAGGTTTATGGTAACCGCTGACGAATGCGTGGGTATTCAGGGCTGGTTTATTAAACGGCTAGGCGGTTTCCCGGTGCATGTGCGCAGGCCCTCGGTCAAAACGCTGCGACATGGCGTACAGCTATTGCAAGAAAAAGAGATGCTGGTGATTTATCCGGAGGGCGATATCTATCGCGATCGCATCAACCCTCTTAAACCAGGACTTGCCCGTATCGCCCTTAGAGCCGAATACAGCCAGCCCAAACTCAACGTTAAAATAGTGCCTATTAGCCTCAGATATAGCGAAATTTGTCCTAAATGGAGAGGTCAGGTTGAAGTTGTTGTCGGCAGCCCCATATCCGTGGCTGACTATACAGCAGGCAATGGCGCAGCGCCTTTAAAGGAGGATCGCAAGCAGCAGTCTAAGCAGCTCACCGCTGACTTGCAGCGTGAGCTCATGATGTTGGCTGAGCGGTGTCACAGCCAGCGCTAAATACCCAGCACTAGCTCCCATTGCCGAAGTTTGCCAACATGTCCTGGCACATGGTCAATTGCCTGTAGCTGCCAGCGCCCTGTGACTTCTGTATTGAGCAGTCGGCGCAGCGCGGGTGTACTCACGAGTGAGTAGGTTCTTTGCAGCCGAGTCTGACGGCCTAGGGTGCGGCTTTGAATGAGCACAGATATTCCCTGCGGGTTTTGAAGTGTAAAGCTCACATCGCCCAAAAACTCGTGTTCAGCCTCAATATAAACTTTGACATCTTGTAGGGTCCCTTTTTCTGCGACGGACAGAGTGCTGACAATGCCATTCACTGAATTGTCTGGAATGGGTATGGCGGTAGTATTGGTGGCTGTGAGGGTTTTATGCAGGGCGCGATCGCTCAGCGCCATCTCCTGAGCGGCCTTTACCGCCCGATAGGCATTGACCTTGCCATAGCCAAACCACAGCGAATGGCCTTGGCTGTCGTAGGTGCCATAGGTGTTCCCCAGCTGAGGATCGGAGGCTGTATCGACAATTTTGTCGGTAGTCTCTTGCAGCAGGCGCTTGGCCTCACGGGCACTCAGGTCAGGATTGACCGAGAGCATTAAGCCCACAATCCCGGCTGCTAACGGACAGGCGCTAGAGGTGCCGCCAAAGCCTGTGTAGTCGTCTAATGCGTAGCCTTTGTTGCCAGTGCGATCGCTCGTCAGCACAGGGCGGCCTATCAACCGAGTCCGAATCGGTGGCCCTGTATCAAAGGTTCCTTCTGAGAGCGCCATATTGGGCGGTGCGTTGTTGCTAGGCGCTGTGACTGAAATATGTGTGCCCCAGTTGCTGTAGGCTGCCTTGCGGTTCAAACTAGTACAGGCCGACACGGTAATAACATCAGGATGAATGGCAAACCCGCTGAGCCAGCGCGTGACACCGTTGATCAAATTACCTGCCCAGCCTGTTTCTTCGACCTTGCCTTCAACGGGCCGATTGGCATTACCCGCCGAGAACAAAATCACACAGCCCTTGCCGTCTCGCCCCTGAGTTGCCGCTCGATTAATCGCTCGACTAATGCGCAGAGACAGGGGAAAGTACACCGCCGCGGGCGACCAGCTACAGGAAATGATGTCGGCGCCCTGCCTCATTGCCCATTCAAACATTTGCTCAATTGAGTTGTCGTCTAAGTAGCCCGTGGTTTGAATCGGCATTAGGCTACAGCCTGGTGCAATACCTACCGTGCCTCGACCGTTTTCTTCTGCGATCGCAACCCCCGCCACAGCCGTCCCATGATTTTCATAGTCCGCTGTAGGGATAGGCAGGCTATCTCTATTCCTAAAATCGCGCGGAGCGACAATTTTGCCTGCCCCCTGTAAGTCAGGATGCGCCAAGTCAAAGCTGTCATCAGTAATCGCAATCACCACCGAACGGCTGCCACGAGTAATATCCCAGGCCTTTTCAGCAAAAACATGTGACGCAGCGGCTAAATCTGGTGCATTGTCACGATGGGACAAATGCCACTGCTCAGGATAGCGGTCGTCGGACGGACGATACAGCGGCGCCCTAGCCATAATGATGTTTGGCTCAGCTAGCAATACCTCTGGCCTGCGAGCCAGCTGATTAGCCAGTTTGATCGGGTTGTGACGAGCCGTTGGGCCGACCTGAAAACAATAGATATTATCGCTACCAAAGGTATCGCCACTATCGGCCAGTACAGGGTCAAGAATGAGGCCCAGTGGCTGAGTGATTTGTTCAATATCGCCAGGTAGCAGCGTACTCATGAACTGCACGGTCAGCTGATTGCCCAGATACACATAGCTTCCAGGGCTGCTAGCAAGGGTATACACATGGCTGACATAGCTTACACCTGCGGTTTGACGCAGCTGCGTCATCGCGGCTTCTAGCCGATGAGCAGGCAGCTTCCATTCCACCGTTACTGGGCTTTGTTGCATTCCCTGTGGCGTCACGTTTCGAGTTTGCCGCGGCTGCCACTGAAGCGTAAGCGATTGCAGCACCGCCAAATCGCTCACACAAAGCGTCAGTCGATCTCTAATCTTATTCAAGCGCAGCTCTTCGCCGCCGCGCTGCAAAATGACGCCTTCTTGGTCAGGCAGTACGCCGTGGCTGCGATTACTGCTTAAATTATTTGTTGAATGATTGGGTGAGTTATTGGAGCCCTGGCTATTTGGATCGTCTGATGATGTCCCGGCTTGAGTCATGAGATCTATCGCTGCGGTGTAGTGAATACGATATCGAATTTTTGCCCGGAACTTTAGCCAGCTAGGTAAGAGTCACATATAAGTAGGACAACAAGACAGGCAATGCCCTAATCTAGGTTAAATTACCCAAGTTAGCTGTTTTCTTCAGCCGCTGTTTTATCCATGGCTTCCATTGTAAAAACTTTGCTTTCTGGCTTTTCTGCTCACTGGTCTACTCATATTGCGGCGATTACGCTCAGCACGCTGGCAGGCGGCATGACAATGCCCCTTGTCGCCCAAGCTCAAACCACCCCTCCTGAAACTCAGCCCCCAGCTGCTGCACCCGATGCCACCCGTACGGTGCAGCAATCAACCAGCACCATTGGTATTGCCGCAGGCCAGTCTTTAATGAGCGAAGCCGAAAGCGCGATCGCTGCTCAAAACTACAACCTCGCCGCCGAAAAGCTGATTGCCGCCCGCAAAGCACTCAACGATGTTTCGACCCACTATCAAAACCTAGCAGGCGTATTTTTAGGCGTTGATAGCCGCGTCAATAGCGATCTACGAGCGCTTGCCCTAGAGTCCGCGCAGGTGAGAGACCAAGCTAGCTACCAGCTCGGCGTTGTATACCGCGCTCAGAATAGGCCAGAGCTTGCCGTGCCGCTATTGGTAGAAGTGGTACAGAGTCAGCAACCTACCCGAGCACTGGGTCAGCAAGCCTATCAGCAGCTTTATGAACTAGGTTTTGTGGGTGTTTCCTACAACGCACCTGGTCGATAAGCAGCGAGTCAGCAGCCAGCCAGAAAAAAAGTAATGGCGGGTTTACTTCTCAACACAAACCCGCTATTACGTCATAATAGGTAAGAAATTTAGCGCCAGGTGGCACTCATGATCAGCCCTGACCAACTAACAGCCATGATTAAGGCTGAGTTACCCGATGCTGAAGTACTCGCCGAAGATATGAAAGGCACGGGTGATCACTATCAGGTAGCCGTGGTTTCTTCTGCCTTTGCAGGCTTGAGCCTAGTAAAGCGTCATCAGCTCGTATACAAAGCTGTAAATTCAGCGATGTCATCAGAAGCCATACATGCGCTTTCATTAGACACCCATACGCCTGAAGAGATTGCCGCAGTTAGTTAAAATTGGGATTACGCAAAGATTACACAAGCAGAGATTGCACGAGCAGAAATTACACAGCCAAAGATTACACAACCAAAGATTACACAACTTAGGGGTTAAAAAATGTCTCCAGAAACCAAGGCCAGAATTGATAGCTTAGTCAATGAAAACAAGGTGATGATCTTCATGAAGGGTAATAAGCTAATGCCCCAGTGTGGATTTTCTAACAACGTCGTGCAAATTTTGAACACGCTGGGCGTTCCCTACGAAACGGTAGACGTGCTGGCCGATCCTGAAATTCGTCAGGGTATAAAGGAGTATTCCAATTGGCCGACTATCCCTCAGGTGTACATCAACGGCGAATTCATCGGCGGCTCGGACATTTTGATTAAGATGTATCAAGATGGCAACTTGCAAGAAACTGTAGAGGTTGCGCTAGCCTCATAGGCCTTGTAAAAAAAGAAAAGACGCGTTGGCTCATGCATAGGTTGGGTCAGCGCGTTTTTAGTGATGCTGGTTTTTGACGATCGGTATTATTTTTCCTTTTTCTGCTCCTTTTTTTTCTGCTCCTTCGCATGTTCTTATGTTTTGCTGTGATGTTTTGCGGTGCAGACGCTATCGATAGTCGGTTTCAACCTCTGGTTGAGCGACCACAAAATTGGAATAATCATACAGAAAGCGCATGGCTTCCTGCTCTAGCTGATTAATTAAATAGGACTCGACCGCGCCAGAATGGCGCATAGAAGTGATGTATCCCTCTAAATAAAGCCTAAGCTCGTCGGTTCTGTAACCTTTGTTCCAATAGTCAACGAGGGTGTCAGTAATTCTTTGGTAATATCTGATTACTCTGGCGTCCTGAAGCATTGCTGATGATAGCCTCACTCAATTGAAAAGGGGTTGAATGAAAAGGGATTGAATAAAATCTTTAGCTGCTTTTTTAACAGTGTTTTTATGTCTCTAAGCAAGTCTCTAACAGTGTTTTTAACAGTTTTTTGATTGCTATAAATTGCTATGAACAGGCATTAGAGATAATGCAAAACGCTGAGTATGCCAGGGTGGCTGCACTTAACTTTTCAGGAATCACGCTTTCATTTTATCAGGAAAAATCAGGCTCAGCCAGTGCATATACCCATCCAAGAAATATTTTCTGCCAATGGGTATAACTCCCGTAACTTCGATTACAGAAGTTGTTAGGCGACTCTGCTAATTTTCAGTTAACTAAGACCTGTCATTAGCAGCATTTAATGCTTCTTTCTTTTCTGTGAACGCCCCCAACGACGTCCATGTCCAGGTTATTGAAAGCAATTTAAACTTGCGATCGCTGCTGAGCTGGAATTTGCAGCAAGCAGGCTATAAGGTGCAGCAATGCACCGATATTGTTTCGGCCCGAGATGGATTTCAGGCGCACCAGCCTAGCCTGGTTGTGCTCGAAGCCGAATTTGCCAACGGACAAGGGCTACAGCTATGTCAGTGGCTGCGGCATCAGGGTCATCCCCTGATTTTGATGCTCTCTGCTCGGATTGCCGAAACAGATGTGGTCACAGGGCTCAGAGCCGGAGCCGACGACTATCTGAAAAAGCCTTTTGGGATGCAGGAGTTTTTGGCGCGGATAGAATCTTTGGCGCGTCGTTCTCGGCATACTGCTACGCCGCTGGCGATTGACTTTGGCGACTTGCATATAGACCTTGTGCAAAGGCGTGTGCGCTATGCGGGTCAGTTTATTGATTTGACCCCGCAAGAGTTTAGCCTGTTATATGTGCTCACACAGGCAGAAGGCGAGCCGCTAAGTCGTATTGACCTATTGCAAAGAGCATGGCCCGATGCCATTGATAACCCGCGCACGGTCGATACGCATGTGCTTTCATTGCGCAAAAAAATTGAGCTAGATCCACGCCATCCCGACTTAATTCAGACGGTGCGAAATGTGGGATATCGCATTTGTGTGGGTTCATCGAGCGATCGAGAAGGTGAGCTAGCCCATGAATCTACTCGAAAACGAGAGGCCCACCACCAGAAAGTAGAGGCTATGGCGATCGCATCTATGGGCAAACAGAGCAGACCTGCCTAACTAATCGCCCCATTCAGCTTCTGACCGCTGCTCTGCCTCTACTAGCGTCTGTCTGAGATCGGCCCAGTCTACTTTAGCAGCAGGCAGATCGGCAATGAGCTGGCCATCTTTTAGGTGCAGCAGCCGATTGACATGCGTTGCCGCTAAGTCGATTTGATGGTTGGCCATAATGACGGTGAGCTTGCCTTCAGCGGCCCATTCTGACAGGCGCGTCAGCAAAAATTCACTGTAACCCAGGTCTTGAGAAGCGGTGGGTTCGTCTAACAGCAAAATTTTGGGTTCGGTGATGAGCGTGCGGGCGATCGCAACTCGCTGCCGCTGCCCCAGCGACAAATCTACCTCGGTTCGGTTCATCCAGTCAGCGGGAATATTCAGCCGGGCACTCCAGTCGGCTACGGCGCTGGCAATCGCATTGGGCGATCGCCCCCGCAGTTGTAGCGGATAGGCCAAGGCGTCTTGAACAGTCATCCCCAGCAAGCGGCTTTCTTGATTGACCAGAGCCACCTGACGACGCAGCGCGACCACGGGCAGTTGTTGAATATTTTGACCTTCTAGGTAAATGGTGCCAGCGCTGACTTCTATTAGCCGATTCATCAGTCGCAGGAGGCTGGTTTTTCCCGCTCCTGATGGCCCCACCATAGCGACAAAATCACCCTCGTTAATCTCAAAGCTGACGGCCTTAATGATTTCAACGATGCCAGCAGCTGCCCTTAAAGTCACCTGATCAAACTTTAAGACTGGCATGGCTGCACCACTCACGTTACAACTCCACTCACGTTACAACTCCCCTCACACCACAACTCCGCTATTCAAGACTGCCTTTATCCAGAGCCAATTTATCCAGAGCCAATTTATCCAGAGCCGATCTATCCAGCGCCAATCTATCCAGCGCCAAGGGGAAGAAGTCCCGTTTGAGCCTGTGCGATCGCCCAAATATCAACCAACAACAATAGCCCTGTAACCGCCAATAAAATCACATACATCCATGGCTGCGCCAGCGGTCTGACATCTTGAGTGTCAATATCGGCTTTGGCATCTATGTAACGCATTAACCGGGCGAATCCGACTACTCGCATCGGTAGCAAGTAAGCCTTGTCTTGAGATCGGCTAAGAAAATAGTACACAATCCCGCCCTGACCCGTAGAACGAGGTTTGAGCGCGGTAATTTCCTGCCACGGTAGCGACCAGCCCCGTCGTCCAAACGCTTGGACCCAACGAGGATAGGTCACGGCAATTTCCGCTTCGTTGACTACAACCCGTTCACTTAGCCCGCTCCAAAGCGCTAGCCCACCAATCGGCAGCAGCGCCCATAGCAGGGTAGGTGAGACAGGCGCTGCGGTCACAGCTGCTAAAAAGGGCAGCGGAATGACCAGCGCAATGTACAAAGACGTCAGCGTCAGCTGAATCAGCGGTGAAATTTTAAAGCTATCAGTAGGCGGTAGGCGCTCTGGGCCGGTTGCAACATCAGTTGCAATATCTGCAATATCATCTGCAATATCAGAAGTCATATTCATTCGGCCATCGGCGTTAATGTTCGGCGTTAACCTACAGATATTTTTGCACGACGCTCCAACCGGTGGCCGTCACCGTGATAAAAGCAACCAGCAAAATGCCATTGATGGTGAGGTGCGCCTTGCGAGCCCAGGGCCGTTGCGGACTAATCCGGCTGGCACACCAGGCAGAGGCCAGCGTGAGTGCAACCACCGTAAGACCCGCGGGGAGATGTACCGAGTGCCCCAGCCCCCCGTACTCGCCTAGGGTGCCAACCACGCCGATGCCGAGCAGTAGCAGCACCAAAAGCACTAAGATGCCTCCCAATATGTAGTGGGTTGGTCTGAGCCAAGCCGGTCGATTCAGGGCTGCACTAGCGAGCCCAGGTGTGTTTGGCAGCGCATTTGGTGAGCCCTGGGCTACGGCCTCTCCTGACTGTGTGATTGGTTGTGTGGTGGCCTGTGTAGGGGCCGGATTATGCGAGCGGGCGTAATATAGAAAGCCACCGCTCGCGGCCAAAAGACAGTAGGTTGTCAGCGAAAGGCCCATTGACCAGGCTGCAATGCGCCATAGCCAAATAAAGGATGGTAGATCCATTGGCTCATTCCTCTTGAATTCACATACCTAAAGGCATAGCACAGATAGTACAAAACCCTACAGCGACCGGTTAACAAGGCGCTATAGGGCTGAGTAAGGAAAAAATAATATTGAGGGATTATTGAGGGATTATTGGGAGGTTATTCGGCGATCGCGCCCGTTAAGGTTCCCGTCTCCGGTCTGCCAGATTCTTTACCAGATTCTCTGCCAGATTCTCTCGAACTCTCAATCGTAGCCCCTGAAATAACAGATCCCGAAATCGCCGATCCTGATGTTGATGTCACTGAATCTGCATCCAAACGGGTGGCCATCGTCGCATCCAGATTTTCCTCAGCTTCTACGACGAGGCGCTGGCATGGGATGGTATCTGACAAAATGGCACTGGCCATCATGCCAGTATGAATTTCTAGCATGGCAGTAGAAACCGCCTCAAACAAAAGCCGTTGCCCAGGAAAAACCACGCGTTCGAAGTACCAGTCTGGCACGTTGGTAACACGCGCTATCTGAATTTTGCTAGTGGCGTTGACATAGCAACAAAGAAGAACGTCAGATTTGTCAGAAGGCAAAGGATCAATAATTTGGGCCATGGGTTGAGTAATGAGAAACGGCTGGCTATCTTCACACTCACAAACGCTAACACCTGAAAATTTGAACGACTGTAAAAACGACTACCAAGCCAGTGATTGCGATCCCCTTAACCAGATATATCGCTGAAATATACGCCCTTAGGCGTACGAACAACCACGGTTGGCAATGGGTGCTAAATCAAATGAACAGGTATTCGCTAGCATTGCTATTAGGGGAAAAAAGGAGGGGGATCAACGTAGCAGCCATGAACTTTGAGCCTGCTAATACACGACTTACTATCAAAATAGTGAGAGATCCCAATGACTCTCTAACTTTATGTGGCTTCATCTGGGGAGCGTAACAAAAAGCCACAAAGCGTTGTGAAACTTCTTATGACAGACCGCTATCGCGATCGCCTCACGGTTGGGTTTACAGTGCTATCGTAAAGATATATGAAAAAACTGAGCGTTCAACGCAAAGGTGGCAATTCGAGGACGGCAATTTGAGGACTACTACTTTGAGCGCCATAAGTAATCGCACAAGTAATTGCACAAGTAATCGCATTCTTTACGTTCGTCTACCGTGCAATCCCATCTTTCCGATTGGGGTTGTTTACCTAGCGGACCATATTCATAAGCTGTTTCCAGACTTAGAGCAGCAAATTTTTGACATGGGTACGGTGCCTCCCCTCGACTTTACCCGGTCGCTAGATGAGCGGATTGATAGCTTTCAGCCCACGCTGCTGGTCTTTTCATGGCGCGACATTCAAATTTATGCGCCGGTTGGCGGTCGCGGCGGAAACCCGCTGCAAAACGCTTTTGAGTTTGCCTATGCGGCTAATCCTTTGGTCAAACTGCGGGGCGCACTGGGTGGGGCACGCATGACCGCGACTTACCTAGCCGAACTGCGCCGCAACGAAAAACTCGTCAAGCGAGGGCTCAAGCGAGCCAAAAAGCACCAGCCCAACGCCCGAGTGGTTGTCGGCGGTGGTGCGGTCAGCGTGTTTTATGAACAGATGCCGCAAATGCTGCCAGCAGGGGCGATTGTCTCGGTTGGCGAGGGCGAAACGCTGCTAGAAAAGCTGATTAGAGGCGAGGATTTTTCAAACGAGCGTTGCTACGTTGTGGGTGAAGCCCCGCGCGATCGCCTCATTCATGAGCAGCCCACTCCGGTGGAAAAATCAGCCTGTGACTATGACTACATCGAAGCAATGTGGCCAGAGTTTGAATACTATCTGCAAGAGCAGGACTTTTACATTGGGGTTCAAACCAAGCGGGGCTGTCCGCACAACTGCTGTTACTGCATTTACACGGTGGTAGAAGGCAAGCAGGTACGCATTAACCCCGCCGATGAGGTGGTTAAAGAAATGCGTCAGCTGTATGACCGAGGCATTCGCAAGTTTTGGTTTACCGATGCTCAGTTCATCCCGGCCAAGCGATATATCAATGACGCGATTGAGCTGCTCGAAAAAATTAAGGCCTCTGGCATGACAGACATCAACTGGGCTGCCTATATTCGGGCCGACAATCTGACGCCTCGCTTGTGCGAGCTGATGGTTGCCACTGGGATGAACTACTTTGAAATTGGTATCACTACCGGATCTCAGGAGCTAATCCGCAAAATGCGGATGGGCTACAATCTCAAAACCGTACTCCAAAACTGTCGCGACTTGGTCGCAGCTGGCTTTGACGACTATGTGTCGGTTAACTACTCATTCAATGTTATTGACGAGCGTGACGATACCATTCGTCAAACGGTTGCCTATCACCGCGAACTAGAGAATATCTTTGGTGTGCAAAAAGTTGAACCTGCTATCTTTTTTATTGGTCTGCAACCTCACACCCATTTAGAGGAATATGCCTTTAAAAACAACATTTTGAAGCGGGGCTATAACCCGTTGGCAATATATTTGCCCTGGGTAGCGCTTAAACTATTGTGGAATCCAGGCAAACTCGGTGCGTTTTTTGGCGATGTCTGTCTTGAGGCAATGCAAGACAATCCGAACGACTTTGGTCGGGCGGTAATGGCCATTTTGGAGCAGCGACTTGGCACGACAAATCTTGAAGAAGCATTAAGTGCACCCCTGAAAGACAGCTCTGAAACCCCCTCCCGTGCGTTGGCTGGGGTATTATGAGAGAGGTCTTTAGCATTTTATCCGTGGCATTTTCTCCATAGCGTTTTATCTGCAAAGCTCTATTTATAAAGCTTGATCCATAAAGCGTTTTCAATACTCATTTAGTAATTTCTTCGAAAAAGCATGTTGGCGGGTTCAATTCTTGAAAGACTCATGCACAGTCGCGATCGCACTATCGCTGACTCGTCCGGTGCAGACGAGTCGCCTGCTCAAAGCGACAAAGCGATTGAAAAAGCCTCGGGTCGTACACCGCTGAACTTTGGGGTGTATTACAAAAATACATTGGTGGCCCTGTGTCATGCCTTAGAAGATGCGGTGCTAGCAACCAAAACATCGCCCCTCATGGTCACGGCCTTTCAGGAAGGTAAGTGGTATTTGCAAGAAGCTGATCGCTATGCAGAAATTGCTGATACCGCTGATCGCGTTGTGATTATTGCAGCGCCGAATGCAGGATTTAGAGAGCATCCGACCGGACAGCGAGAAAACGTCACCCTGGTAGATTTAGACCGAGACGATCCGGTGGCGCAAGAGTGGCACCTAATGATTATGGGGTCTACCTACAGCGCGATGGTGCTGTGCCAAGAGCTCACCGATGAAGAATATGGCCCTAACGGACGGCCTGAGAATGACTTGGAGCGCAAGTTCTATGGTTTTTGGACGTTTGACCCAGCGCTGGTAAAAGAGACGATTGCAATCACCGCTGACCACATTGGTCGGTATGCGCCTGAGGTGCAGGCGGATCTAGAAACGCGGTTGGCCAAAATTGACGCTGAGGCCGCGACTAAAACCGGTGAAGTCAGCAACGTGGTGATGCGCGTAGTGGAGTATTTGCAGGGGGGCGATCGCCAAATAGAACAAACTGAAACCTTTAAGTTTGCGGGCGCCCTAAGCCAAAATTTGGCTTCTAACGAGCTACAGGCCTATGTACGGATGGCCCAGCTAGCCGACTTAGCCGACCCGGTTAATCCGCTGGCGGCGGCTGAGGTTGCCTCGCTCGCTGAAATGGTGGGTCAGTTTTTGGATTTGCCTGTGTGGCAAATGCAGCGACTGCGGCTCTCTAGCCTGCTGCACAGAATTGCACCTGCTCAGTTTGACATCGCAGAAAATGAAACGGACGGCGACAGCTGCCCGCTGTATCCCGGTGCGCAAACGCTGAGAATTTTACCCAGGTTGAGAGCGATCGCACAAATTATTGCCCACCATTACGAGCATTGGGACGGCAGCGGCCAGCCTGCTGGAATCAAAGGCGATACGATTCCGGTAGAGTCTCGGGTGCTGGGCCTAGTGGCTTATTTTCAGCAGGAAGTGGCTCAGCGCCGCCATATCGCCAAAAGCGACAGAAATCAGGCCATTCTCTCGAACAGACCCTCTGGGCGTCCTGATCATGAAGAGCGTCCTGATCAGGATGCGACGCCACCAGCGTCTGAAAACGAATGGCAGCATGTCACCGAGGCCTTTGCCGTCTGTAAGGCGCAAGCGGGCGAACGATGGGATCCTAAGCTGGTAGAAATCCTTGGTTTTTTGGTCGCAGGTTTACAGCAGGGCTTGAGCTTGCCGACTATTCCGATGAAAATGACCCTGAGTGCTGGCCTGCTCAACCCTGAGGTTGCAGACGCTTGGTCAGAGATAAAATCAGAATCGACGACCTAGACCGATGCCCTAGACCGACGCCTTAGACCGACGCCTTAGACCTAAGAGTGCTCTCTAGGATAGCGCTCTTAAGGCAGCGCTCTCAATTAAGACAGCGCTCTCAAAAGTAGCTAAAAAGTAGCTAAAAGACTCATTCTTATAGTACGCTTTCGGCTTTGCCTTCCCTGCTGTTTTCTCCTACCCATTGCCCCTAGATGAGTGAATTGATTGACATTGATGCTGTCCGTAACGGCAAGCTAAAAAAGCTAGCAGGTGCCAAGCTAGAAGATGCCGACCTATCAGGCATAGACCTGTCGCGTGCGCAACTCGCAGGCGCGACGCTATCGGGCTGCGACCTTAGCAAAGCTAACCTCAACCAAACCCACTTAGAAGGCAGCAATTTGGTAGGGGCCAATATGGTAGGCTCCGATATGCGAGCCAGCTTATGGGGCGCTAACCTAATGCAGTGCGACCTAACAGGGGCTGATTTGCGCGGGGCGAATTTACGCGGGGCTAACCTGATGGGTGCCAAGCTGACGGGTGCTAGCCTAACGGGTGCCTTCCTCAGCGGTGCAACGCTCATTAATACCAATCTTAAAAACGCTGATTTGCGTGGGGCCGATTTGCGCGGGGCTGACCTTACCGATAGCAACCTGCGTAGCAGCGATTTATCCGGTGCCGATTTGCAGGGCGCCACCCTGACAGAGGCGAATTTAGAAGAGGCAAATTTGCAGGAGTCTAACCTTACGGGGGCTTCTTTAGTGCGAGCAAATTTGCTCTGTGCGGACTTAAACGGCGCAATTACGGTCGGGACAAACCTGACTGGTGCTTGCATAACAGGAACTGTGCTGGATGCTTAATGTCATTATTGCTTAACCCTAGAATGCAAGCGAATGCCTGATCCGCTTGCATTCTAAGATTCTAGTCTGCTGCGCCGAGCAGCTCTTTGGCCCAGCGATCGACGTCGTAGGCTTTGACCGCTTCATACATACGGCCCATGCGTGCCTGCTGCTCTTCCAGGCTCATGGCCAGCGCCTTATCGATGGCTGCATCCATGCTGCTATCGGCGTAGGGGTTCGTCAGCACAGCATCGGGTAGCTCTACCGCTGCGCCCGCAAACTCAGAGAATACGAGCACACCATCTTTGCCGCCTCTAGCGACCACAAATTCTTTGCCGACTAGGTTAAGGCCGTCACGCAAGGGCGTAATCCAGGCAATGTCGGCGGCGGCATAGAGCGCCAAGATTTCTTCTAGCGGTAGGGCTGAGGTAAAGAGCAAAATGGGTGTCCAGCTGAGCTTGGCAAACCGCCCGTTGATTTTACCAACGAGCCGTTCTATTTCGCTTTGGGCTGTGCGATAAATGCGCATCCCTGTAGCGGGCTTAGCAACGGCGACAACAAAGTTTATTTTGCCCTGAAGCTCAGGCCTGCGGGTGAGTAGACGTTCGTAGCACAACAACATTTCTTTGGTGCCTTTGACATAGTCTACGCGGCCCGCTGAAATGATGAGCTTGCGATCGCCCCCCATCTCTTCTTTAATTTCAGCGACCCGCTTTTGTACTTCGGGTTTGTCAACTACCGAACGAATGAAATCTACATTAGTGCCTACCGGAAATGCCCCTAAGTGAACCAACTGCCCTTTATAGCGAATCTGGCTGGTCATTTCGGGCACCGCGAGTGCCGTTCCACGGGGCGTAAATTCTTTGGCGACAGGCTCTTTTTTAACAATCTCTATTTCTCGAAAACCCTGCGCAATCGAAACAAAGTTTTCTACATAGCGAGGAATGTGAAAGCCGCAGACATCGCAGCAGAGAAGACTATCAATAATCTCTTCTCGCCAAGGCAGTACGTTGAAGGCATCTGAGCCAGGAAATGGCGTGTGATGAAAGAAAATGATTTTGGCGTTGGGCCGCTGCTGACGAATGTAGTAGGGCGTAAGCCACAGGTTGTAGTCGTGAATCCAAATGAGGGCGTCGTCTGCCGCATCTTCGCAGGCGGCAGCGGCAAACTTTTTGTTGATGTCTTGAAAGTTCTCCCAGTCGGAAGACTCAAAGGTAAACTGCCAGGGAAAAGAGTGAAGAATTGGCCAAAAGGCTTCTTTAGAGGTGACGTGATAAAAGTTTTTGACCTGATCGGGGGTGAGTGGAATGCGGCGAACGGTAGCGTTTTCATTGCCATCAAAGCTCATGCGCTCTTGAAAGCGGATTTTTTGTTTTGGTGCTATTTGCTTCCAAGCAATCCAAGTACTTTGCTCAGCACTGGAAAAAAAGCTTTTGATGGTTGGCAAAATGCCGTTAGGACTCTTTTTTTCGCGATAGTAGGTCTGGCCGTTCTCAACTACTTCATCGTAGGGTTCGCGATGGTAGAGAATAACTAGGGATGATTTCATAGCGTTTAAAGACCTTTTAGAGATTTCAGCAATGCTCGATTCGCTGTCGTCGTGACAGGTATTCCAGCGGGCAATCGGGTCAGCGCATTGAATGCACACACATTGATGCACGCATCAATGTACACAAAATTTTGGTTACGCCGATTAGCTAATAACAGGTCATCGAGCGAGGGATTTACCGTGATTCATAGCGCATTAATCAACGCCTACGGCTTAAAAAATCACGGTTGCCCGTCACTTTTATACTTGCATTAAACCGAAGGCTTGGCTAGGAGAGGAATGTTTTAAATCGCTTGCATGCCTTGCTGGTAAATGAATACAAGCGATTATATATGTGGTGAACTTGGATAGATTATCTACTGGATTGGCCAGAAGAGGTCGGCAGAAAGCTTTTGTATTGGTTTAGAGTGAAAGAAATCTTGATAAGCGCAGGTGGGCTACTCACTTGTCTTTAACGGCTGCTATTAAAGCTGCTAGAGAGATCATTAAAGAGACCACCAAAGAGATCACCAAAGAGATCAGCATTGAGCCTATGGTTGAATTGAAAGAGACAGAGACAGAGGCCCTTTTGGCCTGGGCGCTGGAAGTCGCCAGCTCAAAAGCAACTTATTTTGAAATAGGGCAGCAGCTGGCTCGTAGGCTGGGCGCACATCCTATCCGCTCTGCTGACACGGATTCGGCTGATACGGATTCGGCTGACACGGATTCGGCTGACACGAGCCTGACTGAAATTGGCTTTTGGGTGCCAAGGTTGGCAGGGCAAATTTTACCGGCAGAGCGCAATATCTATTTAGAAGTGTTTACGCCTATCGAGAATGTGGATTTTACCGCAGCCGAACAGCAAGTCGCTTTTCGCTACGAGTGTGTAGAGGTGCCGCTGCAAGGTGAGTTTGTATGGGCAGTGGTGAGCGGTATGCAGGTTGGATCGCGCGATCGCCTCGGTAGCCTGTACTGGCTGAGGTATCGCGATCGCCATGATGGGCGTATGCATACCATTCGCGATGTTGCGCCCTATTCCTTGCCCTATGGTGTATTTGCTCCGGCTGAGCTATACGATGTTGAGTCGCTGCAACGCGATCGCGCTGATTTAGACTATTTGGCAGCGGCAGCCCAGGCTGCACCCGTCGTGCCTGCCGCGAGAGGCCAAGAGCCCGCGCTCCCTCGGGTAAAAGCACCTTCTAACATTTTGCAACTGCATGTGCCTACTGCCTCAGCCGAAGGGACACTGGCCGGACTCACGCGCATTTATCACCGCATCGGCGAGAAGATAAAACGCCACGAAGCGCTCACGCCCGCCGAGCAAAACTACATCGGCTATGACGCCTTGCAGCTGCTGCCGACTGAACCCACAATTGAGTATCGCTCGGAAGACGGCAGCCGCGACTTTTTTACCTTTGCCACCGCAGAGAACGAGTCTCTGTATGGTCATGATGGGCCGGTATGCACTTGCCATTCTTTGACGGTGACCCTCCGTAAGCCCAACACCCTAAATTGGGGCTACGACGTGCCTATACTCGGCTCATCAACCACGAATTCGTCGCTGCTAAGCAGCCTGCGGCCAGATGAAGTGATTGATTTTATTGCTGAAATGCACAACTTTCCTGGCAAGCCGATTCAGGTGATTTATGACCTGGTGTATGGCCATTCTGACAACCAGGCGCTAGAGCTGCTGAGCCGTCAGTTTTTGGCAGGACCGAATATGTATGGGCAAGACTTGAGCCATACGCTGCCGATGGTACGCGCGTCGCTACTAGAACTACAGCGCCGCAAAATAAACACCGGAATTGACGGTATTCGGATTGATGGCGGTCAGGATTTTCGATTTTTTAACCCATTTTCGGGGCGGCTAGAGTATGACGATAACTACCTGCTGGCCATGAGCGATGTGGTGCAAGATATTCAAGGCCATCAGCGACTGATGTTTACGATATTTGAGGATGGTCGGCCCTGGCCCGAAGAAGGCTGGGAGACGAAGTCTACCTATCGAGAGCTGATTGACTTGCGGCCAGATGCCTACCAGTGGGGCCCGCTGATTTTTGCGCATAATACGCCCGCGCTAGAAGGCTTTTGGGACTATAAATGGCCTCGGGTGCAGGAGGTGATGCTAAAGGGCGATCGCTGGATTACCGGCTGCGGAAACCATGACACCGTGCGCCGAGGCAACCAAATTCCGCTGAGCGATGAGAACACGCGGATTAACTGGAACTTAGGGAAAACGCTGCCCGAGGTGCTTAGCAATGCCTATGACAATCCGGCCACAACGCTATGGGTCTACGGCTTTAGTCCTGGGCTGCCGATGGACTTTTTAAACGCAACCATGCACAGTGGTTGGGGATTTTTCCGCAATACCGATGAGTTTTATGGGGTGAAAGTCGCTGCTGAAGAAATTGGCTTTTTAGACTGGCAGGTGACCTCGGAGTTTTACGACAAGCCTGAGTTTTTTACCACCCTTAAAGCCATGGGCTTTGAGCATTTAAACATGCTGAAGCGCTTTACTAAGGTGCTGGCCACGGCGATGGATACCTTTGAGTATGATTTGGATTTGGTGGCGGGTGCCTGCCGAGATTGGAGCGTTGAACCGGAGGGCTTGACGACGGAGTTTTCGTCGCTGGAGAAGTTTTGCCATAGCTTAGATAGCTCAAAACTCAAGGCGTTTGCGCTGGCTTTTATGGAAGACAGCCATGAGTTTAGTCGGGTTTCTCACTTTGAGGAGGAGGTTAATCGGGCCAACCAAGCGATCGCCACTGGCGATATGACGACCGACAGAGTCGCTTCTTTGGAGTCTGTGACGACGGCAAATGATGACTGTGATATTACGGCAGATACGGATCTGAGCGATCAGTTAAGTGATTATCTTGCAAGTCCGCCCGATATGAGTTTGGAGTTGGCACCTGAGCCGCCGCCCGCTGAGGCTGTTCAAGACAGCTACACTTCGCCAAATGACGCTTCTTTGCGGGAGGCTTCATCATCGAAAGATCCTTATCATGATCCCGCGATCGCGCACCATGCTAAGCGCAGCATGCCGGGAAATAGATCCGCTTTTAACCTGGCGTTGCGGCGCTACCGGCAGGCCAATCCCTGGCTGAGTGAAAACCTGTCAGGATCTGATCGATTCAACCGCATTAGCGAGCAGGGACATACGTTGTTTTACGGTGTCCGGACGCGGCCTAGCCCACCGGGTTCTAGCCCCATTGTGGACTACAAGCAGGTGGCGATGCTGTCGCATATGGGCGGTAGCCCCGCCCAAACGGCGCTGTTTGACTGGCTACAGCTAGACCCAAGCGAGTGGAAAATAATCATCACTTCACCGGGTCTATTTTTACCCGATGTAGAGGCGTTGATAGGGTTAGAGATGACGGATGGACAGGCGGTTTTACTAGAGAAGAAGTCAATTTTGGCGTAGAGATTTTTCTGAGATCTTTCGGCTGAGATCTTTTTGCTGAGTTTTTTGGCTGGAATCTTTTTGCTGAGTTTTTTGGCTGGAATCTTTTTGCCGAAATCTTTTTTTCGGACGGTCATCAGAGCAGATCAAATTAAATGAGAGGGTAATTAGATGACATTATTTAACAATCTGGCGACATCAGCGGGTTTGGGCAGATGCCGATCTACAGTCGGAAGGAGAGGGACGACTTTGTCCCCAACTTGTTTTAAGCAGCTGATAAGAAACCGCCATGAGACAATCTGACTACATCATGGCCCTTGATCTGGGCACAACGGGTAACCGCGCTATTATTTTTGATCGCAATGGCCAAATCAAGGGGCAGGCGTATCGAGAGCTGACGCAGCACTATCCGCAACCGGGCTGGCTAGAGCATGATGCGGCAGAAATATGGCGGGAAGTCCGCTGGGCGATGCAAGCGTCGCTAGAAAATGCCGCTGTTGCCGCTGAAGAGATTGCCGCGATTGGGCTCACAGTACAGCGAGAGACCTGCCTACTGTGGGACAAAACGACAGGCCAGCCGCTGCATAATGCGATTGTGTGGCAGGACAGACGCACTGCGCCGCTGTGCGATCGCCTCCGAGCAGCCGGTAAAGCCGACCTTATATACGACAAAACCGGGCTGATCTTGGATGCTTATTTTTCGGCTACTAAACTAAACTGGCTGCTCGATGCAGTGAAACAGCAGGGCATTAACGACCTAAGCAACGTTTTGGCGGGCACTATCGACAGCTGGGTGCTGTGGAACTTAACTGGCGGGCAAGTGCATGCAACTGACCACAGCAACGCTAGCCGTACGATGCTGCTGAACCTTGCAACGCATCAATGGGATAAAGATTTACTCGATTTGTTTGAGATTCCCGCTAGCCTGATGCCAAAGGTCTGCCCTAGTCTGAGTGAGTTTGGTCGGTTAGATGAGAGCATTTTGGGCGTAGAAATTCCAATTATGGCGATTTTGGGCGATCAGCAAGCGGCGTTGTTTGCCCATGGGTGCGATCGCCCTGGCTTGCTCAAATGTACCTATGGCACTGGCAGCTTTTTGGTTGCGCACACGGGCCATGAAGTGGTGCGGGCCAATCAGCTGCTGAGCACAATTGCCTGGAGCTTTCAAAAGGTTGACGGTACGGTAGAAGTTTGCTACGCCTTAGAAGGTGCGATCTTTACCAGCGGCGCCTGCATACAGTGGCTGCGCGATGGCCTAAAGCTGATTCAAGATGCCGCAGAGTCAGAAGCCCTGGCTTGCCAAGTGCCCGATACCGACGGCGTTTATTTCGTCCCGGCTTTGAGTGGGCTGGGGGCGCCTCACTGGGATATGTCAGCCAGGGGTGCGTTTATGGGGCTAACAGCAGGGGCACAACGCGAGCATTTGGTTCGAGCGGTGTTAGAGGCGATCGCCTTTCAGGTCAAAGAAGTGGTCAACGCCGCTAACAGTGCTGACGCGAGGCCAATTGCGCTACTAAAGGTAGATGGCGGCGCCTGTAATAACAATTTTTTAATGCAGTTTCAGGCAGATGCGCTGGGCATTCCTGTTGAGCGGCCAGAAGTGCTCGATGCCACCGCTCAGGGGGCCGCGTTTGCCGCAGGCTTGGCCAGTGGCTTTTGGCATGACTATCACGCCTTAGTCGAAACCCGAAAAGTAGACAAAGTATTTGAGCCCCGAGCCAATGCGGTCACGACAGAACATTTTGCGCGCTGGGAAAAGGCGGTCTCAAAAGCAAAAGATTGGACGACATGAGGCACCTGAGGCGTCCTCACGACCTTTGTTCTTTATCTAAATAAATGCGCAACTATGTCACGTCCACTTCACCAGCAGACGCTTTCACTTGACCACGGCGCTTTTGTAAAAACGCTCGCAGCGACCGAAAATTTGCTCATCATTCAAGACCTAGATGGCGTCTGCATGGGCTTAGTGAACGATCCGTTGACCCGTATTATTAGCCCTAGCTACATCCAAGCGACTCAGGCATTTGGCCCACATTTTTATGTGCTTACCAACGGTGAACACACGGGCCGACGCGGAGTCAACCAGATTGTTGAAACTTCTTTGAAGCAAGCCCCAGCGGTTGTGAGTCAGCAGCAGCAGTATTTGCCAGGGCTCGCAGCGGGAGGTGTCCAATGGCAAAACCGAGACGGCGTGGTGACGCATCCCGGCGTCAGTCAGGCTGAGTTGAGCTTTTTAAAGGCAGTGCCCGCCAAAATGGAGGCTTGTCTGCGGGCATTTTTTGCTCAGCATCCTCTCTCAACCGAATTTCAGCAACCGTTAGATACCTACCTCGCGGCTACTGTGCTCGACAATATTGCCTCACCTACGGTTAACCTCAATACCCTGTATCCCTTGCTAGCTAAAGATCCCAGTACCTTTGCGGCGCTGCAAAAAAGAATGCGATCGCAGCTCGAAGACCTGTTAATAGAGGCGACGCAGCAAGGCTTGGGCGACTGTTTTTTTATTCACTATGCGCCTAACTTAGGTCGCGATCGCTCAGGTAACGAGATAGTTTGGTTCTGCGACGATGCGGCAGAACCGGGCTCAGGCCAGTCAGCCTCGGGCCAGTCAGGCACGACAGACTACCAGTTTATGCTGCGCGGGGCCATCAAAGAAGTGGGGGTACTGGCCCTGTTGAATCGCTACTATTTTCATCAGACGGGGCGCTACCCGCTGGGCGAAAGCTTCAATGTGAGGCGAGCCCCGCATGACATGGATGCCCTCGTGAGCCTAGTTGCAGAAAATTTTGACCCGGCACAAATGCCGCTGATAGTGGGGGTCGGTGATACGGTGACGGCGCAGCAGAGTGCAGGTGGGGTAGGGAGTGAGGTGGTAGGGAGTGAGGTGAAAAGAGGGGGGAGCGATCGCAACTTTTTGCAGCTGATTCAAAACCTCAAAGAACCTTTTAACAGCCAGCATCTGACGGTATATGTAGACAGCAGCGGTGGTGAACTGAAAAATCGTCGGCCTTTAAAGCTCTCTAGCCCAACTCAGCTCTCAAACCAAGCGGCCAATATTCCGCAAATTCCGCAACAGGTCATCAGCGGGCCTGGAGATCCGGCTGACCCATTGCGTTTAAATGTGGCCTTTCCTGGTGGACATATGCAGTATTGTCAATTTTTTGAGAAAGCCGCTAGAGAGCGTTCGTTACGTTTAATTCAGGTTTGATTGGGTAAGTTGTAGTCCGTAAGTTTACATAGAGCGGCTAAGCGTTCAGAAAATGTGAAGATTCAGCGAAAATCGAATTCGTGACTAAAAAGCAGGGTAGCTGTGCTGATACTTTTATGGGGTGATTCTCTATCAAACATATTGACTACACAAGGGAATAATAAAAAAGTTACAACTCAGGCATGGAAATCCAATTACGATGCAATCATTATCGTGCATTCATCTTTGGCTCTTCTTTCCCAATGACTTTTCTTCTCCCATACTTTGGTGGTAAGAAGGGAAATTGCCCCAACGCCCTCTTTATTGTGAAAAGGGACGAGAGGAAGCAGCAAAAAACAAATCGTTAATTTATTTAATTTTCGATCTTTCGCTATATATTTAGTTAGAAGATTCTTATTAATGCCTGCGCCGTAGGCTAGAGCTTCATAGTGACTAACAACAATCTAGCATCTAGGGTTTCTTTGATTTTATAAGGGCCATTTTTTAGATGCTAGGCAATATCATTTGGGAACGCCTGGCTCAATAGAGGTGTTGTTGATATTGATATTTATTAATGGGCACAGCTTGAAATGGGCACAACAGTGCTCTGGCCTTTGCCTCTCAAAGGCGATGTTGCGCCTGCATCGGCACTAACTCGGTACTAACTATGTTGTTGCCGAACCATTTTTTAATTTTGAGTTCTGTTGAACAAAGCAGCAGAACCCAAAATTAAAAGTTTACGCTGTCGCTAAGATATGGCTGGAATTTCATTTGTTGATATTTAGTCTCGTTAAAGTCTCATCCATTGAGATTTAGATGTTTTCTGTTTTCAAAGTGATCGTTTCAAGCTGGCTCAAAAGCGTTTTTCCAACAAATGCTTAACATCGAATCTATTCAACCTAAATGTAGATAGTGTTAAGTAATCAAATGTAACAACCAGCACTTGCCGTGGAGTTCCTATGAAAGTGGCTATATTAGCGGGTGGCCTCGGCACCCGACTATCTGAAGAGACTGTAGAAAAACCAAAGCCGATGGTAGAGGTAGGTGGCAAGCCGATTATTTGGCACATCATGATGCACTATGCCCATTATGGGTTTAGTGATTTTGCGATCGCGCTCGGCTACAAAGCAGAAGTGATTAAAAAATACATGGTTGACTACTGCTCGCTGAACAGCAACCTCACGGTGAGCTTAAAAGACGGAGAAGTGCGGCGACATGGCGGCTACACCCCTAATTGGACAGTTGACCTCATTGATACCGGGCTATACACCAACACCGGCGGACGTATTAAGCGACTCGCACCCTACGTTAACAATGAGACCTTTATGCTCACCTGGGGCGACGGCGTTTCGGATATTGATATCCATCAGCTGCTCGCTTTTCATAAGTCTCATGGCAAGCTCGCAACCATGACCGCCGTTCGCCCGCCCGCCCGATTTGGCCATTTAGACCTACAAGGCGACCAAATTATAGACTTTTCGGAGAAGCCGCAGACCCGAGAGGGTTGGATTAACGGCGCGTTTTTTGTCCTAGAGCCTCAGATATTTGACTATATCGCAGGCGATGATACAGCCTGGGAAAAAGAACCCCTAGAGCAGCTCGCCAAAGACGGCCAGCTCATGGCCTACAAGTACGATGGCTTTTGGCAATGTATGGATACATTGCGAGATAAGCGTCGCTTAGAGAGCATTTGGGCAGCGGGTAACGCCCCCTGGAAAACTTGGTCAATACCTACTGATGCGGCTTAACGTAACCGTCAAAGCAGCCGTCAAAGCAGCTGTCAAAGCAACTCCCAAAGCAGCCGTCAAAGCAGCCGTCAAAGCAACTCCCAAAGCAACTCTCAAAGCAACTCTCAAAGCAGCCGTCAAAGCAGCTGTCAAAGCAACTTTCAAAGCAATATAAATATAAGGAAGGTTTTTCTGATGCGTGTACTCGTCACCGGACATCAGGGTTATATCGGCACTGTGCTCGTTCCCATGCTACAAGCAGCAGGCCACGAAGTGGTTGGGCTAGACAGCGATCTCTATGAGCGCAGCACGTTTGGAGATAGCCTGCCCGTTATTCCTGAAATTAAAAAAGACGTTCGAGATGTCGTTGTTGAAGACTTAGTCGGATTTGAAGCGGTTTTACACCTAGCCGGACTCTCCAACGATCCGCTGGGCAACCTTAACCCCACCCTCACGCACGACATTAACTACTTAGCCACCGTTCGACTCGGTCAGCTCGCTAAGCAAGCAGGCGCTAGCCGCTATATTTTCTCTTCATCTTGCAGCAATTATGGTGCAGGTGGAGAAGATTGGCTCACCGAAGAATCGGCCTTTAACCCGGTCACGCCCTATGGCGTCTCTAAAGTGAAGTCTGAGCAAGGGTTGGCTGAGCTGGCAAGCGATGACTTTAGCCCTACCTATTTGCGCAACGCGACGGCATTTGGCGTTTCACCTCGCCTGCGGTTTGACCTAGTGCTCAATAACCTGACCGCTTGGGCCTTCACCACTGGCCGAATTTTCATCAAAAGCGATGGCACCCCTTGGCGACCGATTGTTCATATTGAAGATATTTCGCGTGCCTTTTTAGCGGCGCTGCATGCCCCTCGCGAAAAGGTACATAACGAAGCCTTTAATGTGGGTCGCAACGAAGACAACTACCAAATTAGAGAGTTGGCCGATATTGTAAAAGCGATTCTTCCAGATTGTCGGATTGAATATGCAGAAGATGCTGGCCCCGACAAGCGCTGCTATCGAGTGGACTGTAGCAAAATTAAACGTGTGCTCCCTGAGTTTGACCCGCAGTGGGATGCGACCAAAGGGGTGCAGGAACTGTACGAGGCGTACCAAAAAGTAGGGCTTACGCTAGATGAGTTTGAAGGCAATCGATATCAGCGAATTGCTCATATTAAGTCGCTGCTAGCAGAAGGCAAGCTCGGAGATGATCTGCGCTGGAGAGCATTGAGTGTAAGCCGATAGTTCTGGTCAATGTTCTCTCTTTTCGAGCAATTTCGAGCAATAAGGTAATTGAATGAATATTTCTACACCCGTTTGCCGCTCCTGCGGGAGCAGCGATCTAAAGCCCATTATCTCCTTTGGTGAGACAACCCTAGCAGATGCTCTCCTAACGGCAGATCAGCTGAATGAAACAGAATATACTGCGCCGCTAGATTTGGTGTTTTGCCCGGACTGTAGCCTAGTGCAAATTACAGTGAGCGTTCCGCCGGAGATTTTGTTTTGCCGGAACTATCCTTATTTTTCTTCGGTATCGCCTAGCCTGATGAAGCACTTTAGAGACAGTGCTGAGGCCATTATTGCCGATAGACAGCTAGACGCTAGCAGTATGGTGATTGAGGCGGCCAGCAATGATGGCTACATGCTAAAGCCCTTCGCTGAAAAAGGCATTCCGGTACTGGGCATTGACCCTGCTGATGGGCCTGCCGCAGCGGCTGAAAAAGCAGGTATTCCTACCCGCTGTACCTTTTTCTCGCAGGCATTAGCCGAACAGCTGAGTGCGGAAGGCCACTCAGCCGATGTGTTTTTAGCGAACAATGTGCTGGCTCATGTGCCGGATCTCAATGGCTTTGTCGCTGGTATGAAAAAGCTGCTCAAAGAAACCGGCGTGGCTGTCATTGAGGCACCTTACCTTGTGGATTTGGTTGAGCATGGCGAGTTTGACACCATTTATCATCAGCATTTGTGCTATTTTTCGGTGACTGCCTTAGATGCTTTGTTTAAAAGACATGGGCTGTTCTTAAACGATGTGCAGCAAACTGCTATCCATGGCGGATCGCTCAGGCTATTTGTCGCGCCGCGTGAAAATGTTCAATCTGGGGTGACTCAGCTATTGCAGCAAGAAAAAGAAAATAAGGTTGACCGGTTTGAGTATTATCAAAACTTTGCAAGCAGTGTAGAAACGATTAAGACTGAGCTGCTGACCATTTTAAAAGAGATTAAATCGCAGAACAAAACTGTTGTGGGCTATGGCGCGGCGGCTAAGGCAGCGACCATGATGGCCTATGTGGGCATTGACAGCGAACTGGTGGACTATGTGGTGGACTTAAATCCGGTTAAGCATGGGCGATATATGGGGGGAAATCATCTGCCGATTTTTGCGCCCGATAAGTTGCTAAAAGACCAACCCGACTACGTGCTGATACTAGCGTGGAACTTTGCTAAAGAGATTATGCAGCAGCAAATGGCCTACAGCGAAAGAGGCGGGCAGTTTATTGTGCCGATTCCATCGCCAACGATTGTAAAAGGAGTTCTTTAGAGTAAAAAATCGGGTTGGGAAGCCCATTGGAGAAAGGTATGAAAGTTGCTATTGTAAGTCAGCCTTGGGATACGCTAGAGGCGCCGGTAACCGCTGGATCTATTCCGATCTGGACGTATGAAACAGCTAAGCGGCTGGCAAAGGACTGTGAGGTGGTTATTTATGCTCGTCGTAACAGTGAGCAGTTAAAGCAAGCGTACGATGAAGGGGTTGAATACCGACGAGTTTCGACATGGGGTAATCGCATCGGCACTGGCATGGCCAGAACGCTCTCCCGGTTATATCGTCGGTTTCGCTACCTTAACTCGCGGCTGTACTACTTGCCTTACCCGGTACGAGTCGCCTTAGACCTAAAGCGACAGGGTTGCGATATTGTTCATATTCAAAACTTTTCGCAGTTTGTGCCAATTATTAAGGCGCTAAATCCGCATATTAAAATTGTGTTGCATATGCACTGCGACTGGCTCAGCCAGTTTGACTATCAGGTCATTGCCGATCGCATGGCGCAAATTGATTTGATGGTGGGCTGTAGTGACTATACCACCCGCCGAGTGCAGGAGCGCTTTCCACAGTTTGCGCAGTGCTGCTGCCGGGTGTATAACGGCGTAGATACGCAGCAGTTTTCTCCGGCTCCGCTGAAAGAACATTTGACAGAATCCGAAAATGACGAGCTTAAACTACTGTATGTAGGCAGAATATCTCCTGAGAAAGGATTGCATACTTTGCTGAGGGCCTTTGATCGCATTGCGGATGAGTTTCCGGCAGCGACGTTGACACTCATTGGGCCGGATTCAGCCGTCGCGCCTGAGTTTATTGCTGAGTTGAGTAGCGATCCGGTGGTGCAAAAGCTCACAGATCTTAACCCGCTGAACTACCCGAAAAATTTGCGTGAGCAGGTGCCGCAGCGGCTAAAAGACAGGGTTACCTTTATTGGCGCGGTGTCTCATTTAGAGCTACAGACATATCTTCAAGAGGCGGCGGTATTGTTGAATCCGTCACTGAGTGAGGCCTTTGGCATGAGCCTAGTAGAGGCGGCGGCCTCAGGTATTCCGGTGATTGCCACTCAGGTTGGCGGTATGACAGATGTTGTGGTTCCGGGCGAAACCGGACTGCTAGTACCTGCCGATGATCCGCAGGCACTAGCAGAAGCCATGGGTCAGTTGCTATCTGATAAAGATCAGCGTCAGCGAATGGGCCTAGCCGGTCGAGTGCGTGCGGTTGAAAAATTTTCGTGGGAGGCAATTGCTACCGATTTGGTGGGCCACTATCGAGCGCTGTTGTCACAGGAGCCACAGCAACCACAGCAACCACAGGAGCCACAGGAGCCGCAGGAGCCACAGCAGCAGGTTGTGATTGAATACGTGACAGCGCCTCAGCCTACCGATCCTGAGACAGCAAAGTCAACGGAGACGATCCAATGAGAAAACTCCTCAGAGGCCTGTATAAGAAGCGATTGAACCGAGTGATGGCCAAAAGAGAACTGACTGATCTCAGCTTTTCTGCGATGGTATTTGCGCCTCATCCTGATGATGAAACGCTCGGCTGTGGCGGCACTATTTTGCGAAAAAAGGCAGCGGGTGCGCGTGTTTACATTGTGTTTGTGACGGATGGTAGTCGATCGCATGAGGGCCTGATTCCGGAGGCGGCGCTGAAGGCTCGCCGTCAGCAAGAAGCCTTGCAGGCCGCGCAGATGTTGGGTGTTGGGCCGGAGGATGTGATTTTTTTGGGCTTTGGCGATGGGCGGCTGACGCAGGCGGTAAATGAGGCGATAGGTGAGGCAAGTATGCCGGGAGAAAGCAATGTGCTAACCCAAGTCCAGAGCTTACTGGCTACCTATACCCCGGACGAAGTGTTTGTTCCCCATCCCGAAGATCGATTGGCTGATCATACGGCGACTTATCGTGTTGCGATCGCAGCGCTACAGTCATTACCGCCAGAACGCGCTCAGTCAATTGCAGTATACGCCTACCCGATTTGGTACTGGCGGCATTGGCCCTGGACGCCACTGGGAGGAAATGGCAAGCGAGAAATGCTCAATATTTTAAAAGCGACGGTGCGCAATGGCTTAGGCACAGCTGTTTTTGAGGACTTTCAGCATTCTGTGTATGTGGGAGAGGTGCGATCGCAAAAGCAAGCAGCCCTAGCCATGCATATCTCCCAAATGCAAAGGCCCGACTCAATTCCCAACTGGTCTATTTTGAGCGATGTTGCAGGCGGTGATTTTTTAGATTGTGCAATGCAAGACTACGAAATTTTTCATAGTCCTCAAGGCGTTTTTTCTCAGCCGATTGAGAATAAACAGATTCCTCAACAGATTTCTCAACAGATTCCTCAACAGATTTCTCAACAACCGTTTGGGGAGGTCGTTTCTCCATGAACACCCCCCTGAAGATACCCAACGCTCAGCCACCCACCGTAGAGTCAGCCACGGCACTTAATCAGACGGACGGCACCCTGCTAGACGACTTTTCAACAGACTGCGCCGTTGGGAAAGTGATTGGTTCATTGAGCGCCAGCGGCCAGATACGGCAAGGTGTAGACATTGAAAATGTACTTTCGATTGACAATGGGGCGCTGCGTATTCAGCCCCTAGTGGTGCCGGGATGGGCTCGCGCGGGGATTGCCTATGGCCCTTACCCGCGCGAGCCTGGCCTGGCCTTGGGCGTGTGGCTGTTGAATGGTCACAACAACTCTGAAGGCAACGATATTAAACATTCCTTGAGAGCGCGTTTGGTGCGCTGGCTTCGAGGCATTGGCAATGAGTTTGTGGGAAAGCGGCTGTGGCGATGGGCAATGAGCCGTCATCATCGCCGTCCGGGCAGGCGGCAACTTTATCGGTGGGTGCGTAACCGCAGAGGCTGGTTGCGTACCGGCAAACTGGCAAACCTTCCCTCCAACCACCTGATGGAGAACTTGGCGGTGGGCTGGTTTTCAGAGCCGGTTCCTGCTAACCCGACCGAGACGGGCCACGCGATTGTGGTGCGGGCCGAGGGGGAGGAGATGAGTACGCTGGGTGCTCGCATATCCAATCGGCTCATGCCAGCCTTGCAAGGATTGCAAAATGTGCAGATGTATTATTTTGTGCTGCTGCGGGAGCAGGGTGCGGCTTACTATGCGGCTTCGGTGACGGGCGCTTATGGATTGAGCGCTTATCCGACTATGCGACTGTTGGGAATTGACGACCGGCTGTGCCCTGTGGGCAATGGCGCAGCCGAGCAGCAGAAAGATCAGGCCGTTTATGCGGGCCTGTATCAGGGGGCGCTCGGGCAGGTTGGGTTTCGGGCAGAAACGCGGCTGTATGGCCTCCATGCAGAAGTGCTGCCAGCGCTGAAGGTTTGGTATGGGACGGCGCAAAGTGCAGATAAGCTGGTGGGCGATGGGGAAACGCTGGAGGGCACAGCCGCAGAAGTGGGCGATCGCTGGCAGGTAATCCAAGGCAAATTCCACAAAACACCTGATGGACTAGCGGGCCTAGAAAAAACAAACCTAGCGCTGATAAAAACTGAAAACCCCACGGGTGCGATTCATGTTCGGGTGGGCGTAAGGGACGGACGTTTCAACAAAATACCGCCAAATCTGAATAACATGGCAGAGGGCGTACCAGGCTCCCATGAGCCAGCTGCACCCGTGTGCGCTCTGCTTTGGCGAACTCAAGATGAAAACAACACATGGGCATTGTGGTTAAAAGCGGGTGAGTGCCAGCTCAGGATAAAAGAAAATGCTCAATGGTCAACGGTTGCAACAGAATCTCGGTTTGGCCTGATGGCTTCTTCGGATGCTAGCGCTGGTATTAGTGCTGATATTAGTGCTGATGCTGATCAAATGAACGCCGTCCAAGTTTTAGACAATGGCGATTGCTTCAGCCTGTACCTTAACGGCAGGCTGATTTTTGACCAGTGGTTTTATGATGCAAGATTCCAAAACGAATCACAAATGGGGGTGTTGACCAGCGCTCAACACTTGCCCAGTCACCAGTCGTTCCTGTTTCAATATTTAGAATCGCACCCCCGCGATATTCCGGTTCCTGAAGCGCTTAAGTTAGGAGCACCCTGGCAACCGTCAGGGTCTCACATTTTAGTCGCCGATGACTTTGCGGGAACATCGCAAGATTTGGCTGGGCGATATAGCTCAACGGGCAATCAGCAGTGGCAAAAAAGTATCGGCAAAGGCAGCATTTGGCTCACAGGCAGCGGTAGTGCTAGGGTCAGGGCCTCATCAGAGCGGCCCAATCCGAGTCGGCTAGCCTATACAGTGGGCTGGGATAACCCTGACTTTGCCGATGTTTCGGTTGATATTACCTCACCCGGAACCGCCCGACACCAGCATGAAAGGGGCAGAGGCGGGCTGATTTTTTGGCAGGATTTGGATAACTACATTATTGTTAGCCACTGGTTAGATGATTCTTTTGGGAGCGTCGCTGTCTGTGCTTTTTTTCGCATTGATGGGTATGAGGAGCTGTATGACGCGATATGGACGAATTTAGGTAATCGGCAGGCGATCGCCTGGGGACGTTGCCACACGCACAGAATCACGTTTGACGGAGCGCGCTTTATGACTTACATCAACAACGAACCTGTACTGTATCGGTCAATGACTGATCTGTATCCGGGGGTACGGCCACTGGCGATTCATCGCGTGGGTATTGTTGCTAACTGGGATTGGGGCAACGACACAGGCAGTACTTTTAATCGGTTTGTCGCGAAAAAGTGAGCTGAAGGACTCAACAAAGCCTTGATGCTCCCGCTCTCCTTAGAGGCTGTAATGTAAGAGATACAAGAGCAACAGTAGAAACAAAACAACAGTAGAAACAAAACAACAGTAGAAACAAAACAACAGTAGAAACAAACAACCAGAGGAGTCATTGTGATGAGTCAGCAATTAGAGCCGCCCGTTAAGTATCCAACAGATCAGTCGCCAACACTGAACCAGGGAACGCTGTTGAATCGAGATAGCGTTCGGTTTGCAGCGGATGAATGCTGCCCTAACTGTGGCGCGATTGGGCTTTCGATTTTTTACGAAGTGCAGGCCGTGCCAGTGCATAGCTGCTTGATGCTCTCTACCCGTGAAGATGCGCTGAATTTTCCGTCGGGTGATGTGGAGTTGGGTTTTTGCGATCGCTGCGGATTTATCACTAATACGCTGTTCGATGCAAAGTGGTCGGCCTATGCGCCTAACTATGAAGATCAACAGAGCTTTTCACCGACGTTTAATCGCTTTGCTAAGGAGCTGGCGCAGCAGCTGATTGATCGGTACGACCTACACAACAAAGCCATTGTGGAAATTGGCTGTAGTAAAGGAGACTTTTTACATCTGCTGTGTGAGCTGGGCAACAATACTGGGGTGGGTATTGATCCGAGTGCGGTGCCAGGACGGGTGAGCAGCAGCGCGGCTGATCGGGTGACGTTGATTCAGGACTATTACTCGGAGAAGTATTCGGAGCATGTGGGTGACTTTATTTGCTGTCGCCATACGTTAGAGCATATTCAGCCTACGGCTGAGTTTATTCGTACGGTGCGTCAGTCGATTGGCGATCGCGCAGTATCGGTTGTATTCGAGATTCCTGACACTGTGCGCGTTCTGGAAGACGCCGCCTTTGAGGACATTTACTACGAGCATTGTTCGTACTTTACCCCAGGCTCACTCGCTCGCCTGTTTCGCCATTGTGGTTTTGAGGTTACCGATCTTTACCGGGCCTATGGCGACCAGTATTTACTGATTGACGCTCGCCCAGTGGCAATACCCTCTGAGACCGTTCACCCCCTAGAAGATAGCCCTGAGGAAATTGCTGCCTCGGTGCAAAAGTATATTGACCAGATTAACGGCAAGTTAGAAGGCTGGCGATCGCGCCTGACGGCTGCCCAGCAAGCCGGGAAAAAGACCGTTGTATGGGGATCAGGATCTAAGTGTGTGGCCTTTTTAACCACGCTCGACACCATCGATAAGATTCAATATGTGGTGGATATTAATCCGCATCGGCATGGCAAGTTCATTCCGGGGGTAGGCAAGCAGATTATGTCGCCAGCGTTTTTGAAGGACTATCAGCCTGATTTGGTGATTGTTATGAATGAGATTTACTGCGAGGAGATTGGTGAAATGCTCAGCAACATGGGCGTACATCCTGAAGTGATTGCTCTGTAGTGGTTGCTCTGAAGTGATTGCTCTGTAGTGGTTGCTCTGAAGTGATTGCTCTGTAAGAAAAACTGTCTGCCCAGTCCTGGTAAAACGCTGTAAAACTCTCATCGCTATCTGCCCTTATGACCTGCCCCGTTTGCCATTGTTCTGAGCCTGATATTTTTATTGAGCTGTCTAACCTGCCGATTTATTGCAATTTGCTGTGGAATAGTCGGCAGGAGGCGATCGCATGCCCTAAGGGCGATATTCATTTGGCCTTTTGCAAGTGTTGTGGCGCTATTACCAATACCGCGTTTGATCCGGATAAGCTGGGCTACTCTCAAGACTATGAAAACTCGCTGCATTACTCTAGCCGGTTTCAAGCTTATGCCCAGGCGCTAGCCGAGCGCCTAGTGGCGAAGCATCAGCTGTATGGCAAAACGATTATTGAAATTGGCTGCGGTAAGGGAGACTTTTTGGTGTCGCTGTGTGAGTTGGGCAACAACCGGGGCGTTGGGTTTGACAACAGCTATGCTGAGCGGCCTGAGCATGTGGCGATGGGGGCTCAAGTTAAGTTCATTCAAGACTTTTATTCTGATAAGTATGCTGAGTATCAGGGTGATTTGCTGTGCTGTCGGCAGGTGCTAGAGCATATTCAGCGGCCGGGAGATTTCTTGCGATCGCTCTATCAAACCCTCTCTCTCAAAGCGGTTTTACCCATCGCAGAGCCTCAGCCCAATGGCTCAGAAACCGCTGTGTTTTTTGAGGTGCCCAATGCCCTGTACACCTTTAGAAACATGATGATTTGGGACATCATTTACGAGCACTGCACCTACTTTACGCCGATTTCTTTGCGCTATGTGTTTGCGGCGGCAGGCTATCGCAGTCATGAAGTGTTAGAAGAGTTTGGCGGACAGTTTATTAGTATTGAAGCCAGTGTCGAATCCAGTATCGAATCCAGTATTGAAACCAGTGCCCAATCGCTCGCTATCCAAGCGAAATGCCCTCCTGCGGTTAATGCAGAAGAGTTGGCCCAGCTATCTGAGGATATTGCTCAGTTTAAGGCTCGGTTTGAGTCGCAGATGGCGCGCTGCCGCGAAAGCTTGAGCCAGCGGTTTGAGCAGGGCAAAAAAGTCGTGATTTGGGGTGCGGGGTCTAAGGGGGTTACGTTTTTGAATCTGTTGAACTTGCAGGATGAGGTGGAGTACGCGGTGGATATTAACCCTCGTAAGCATGACAAGTTTATTCCTGGCACGGGTCAGCAGATTGTGACGCCTGATTTTATGGAAACCTATCGGCCTGACGTGGTGATTGTGATGAATCCGCTGTATCAGCAGGAAATTCAGGAGACGTTGGCGCAAATGAAGCTGCATCCGGAGATATTGACGACGGAGCAGTTTGCTTAGTCGCCCCCTTGCTGGCGGGAATCGGCTTCAGATATTGAGCCTGAAGGTGACTTGTTGATTTGTTTATTGCGCGGATTGCAGGTGCTCGTTACCTTATAGGTAATGACGTTTGGACATTGCGCTATGTTTTTTCCTTTTTGTTACGGGCCTAGTCACAACTGCGATTCAGACTATAAGCAGTACAAGCTAAAACGGCTCAAAGCTATTCGCGATTTTTTAGAGGCGCGGCTGGCTGCGACCAATGCGGAGATTGAAACCGTAGAAAGACAGATGGCGACCTCGGTGAGTGCTGAGGCTCGCTAAAAGGTCAAACTGGGCTGACTGCTATTCAACCTCACTACTCACGCAAACTACGCCTCTACCTGGCTCTAGCTAGAGGCGTGCTGAAGTAACTTAAGCGCCCACCTCTATAGCCCCTCCAAAGCCCCTCCAACCTATGTCACCCACATCAAGTAGTAGACGACGATTTTTAAAGTATTTTGCAGGCAGCGGTTTTACTACAGTTGCTTTTGGCTGGATGAATTGGCAAGCGATGTCCTTAACGGGAGAATCTGCTGTTGCTGCTGGCTCAATAGATTTGGATGACTTTTGTCTCAAGTATCCTTTTAACTCGCGGTGTGAGGATTATCTACCGGGCACGCAGGCCCTAACTGAGGCCGATGAGCCCTATTTGGCAGCGGCGACTTTGGCGACGGCAACGGCAGGCGATCGCCTCCTGGCAAAAGGCTTAGATGACCCTGCTTATCTAGTCATTGAATCGGGGCCTAGCATTGCAGATTATGGCATTAGCGCCATCTGTACCCATTTGGGGTGTGTCGTGAATTGGGATGAGGCGGCGGAGTCGTTTATTTGTCCGTGCCATGGCTCAAAGTTTGATGCTTTTGGCGAAGTGACTAACGGGCCTGCGGCGCGATCGCTCCCTTTGGTAACCGTGGTGGTTAAGGACGATCAGATTCGCCTGTTAAACCAAGAACCTAGCCGTTAGGTTCTGGTAGGCCCGTCAAACGCACTCACTAAACGCACACACAGCTATTGGTAAGCGCCTTTTGTACCAACACAACCATTTTGTCAATGTCAAAAGGCTTACGGATGAAGCCATCTGCACCGGCTGCTAGGGCGACTTCCTCATTGATGTTGTCGTCGGCAGTCACTAGAAAAATGGGGATGTAGGGCAGGTTTTTATTTTGGCGAATGCGGCGTGTCACTTCGTAGCCATCCATTCCCGGCATCATGACATCTAGCAAAACCAAGTCAGGCGGCGTTTGCTCAACCGCGTCTAACGCAGCGATTCCATTATCTACACAGGTTAAATCGTAGTTCTCCTGCTCCCCGAGAATGACATCCATTAAAAAAAGATTATCGGGTATATCATCGACCACCAAAATCTTATTGTGACGATTATCAGGTGTTGAACAAGCGTAATGGCTCATAGCAAAAGCAGCATAGGAACTAGGATAACTACAGTAGTGACCGAAGTAAGGGACAAAAGTTAAGTAGCAGAAGGAACAGAAAAGGCAATAGAGCTTGCGGTCATTTCTCTCGGCTCTTTCTGTGGCTCTCTTTTAGATAATCTGCTTCTGATGGCTTTTGATAAGTATATAAATAACGTAGATTTCATGGTGGAGCTTAATGATTAATTTAGTAAATCTCAGGCTTTGTCAAAGGACATTACCAGCGTAACCACAGCGTTTAAAGATTATCTATGGCTATGGTTCAGAGTGTCTCTATACCTATAGATAGGTTGTTGACTAAAGCGACTTGTCATATGCACCCCGTTCAGCTACATTCGGCATCTGCCTCAGCGTGATTGATAGCCTTTCAGCCGTTGCCGCGTTATCTTGCTTCTACCTCGTTTGACCGGCTTCATCTGACTATAGGTAGAGATGCTCCTGTAGTAATAGCCCGAGAATAGATACCTTCTGCAAAATTGTACGTCTGCGGCTGAGGATGGTTGAAATGACTGGATGGATAGATAGGCTGCCTCGATGGCTAGCATGGGAGCTGGCTATTCCGCTGACGCTGTTGAACCTGTGGTTGCTGCTTCAGGCTGTTCAGTACTTTCAAACGATTATTACTGTTTTTATTGTTGCGATTTTACTGGCCTTTTTGCTGGACTATTTGGTTTGCCTGATGGCTGATAGGGGCATTGCGCGGGGCTATGGTGTGCTGATTATTGTTGTGTTGGTGCTGGGCTTGCTGGTAGTGGGTGGGGTTGCGATCGCGCCTATTTTAATTCAGCAAGTCACTGACCTAGCGACCCATCTGCCGAGCTGGCTGGCTGCTGGTAGCCAACAGCTAGAAGTGCTCGATCAGCAAATAGACAAGCTAGAAGCGACAGAAACCCTGGATATGGGCGATTTGACCACGCAAGTGACTGAGCTGCTGCCGGTGAACTTGCAGCTGTTGCCCGGTCAGCTGCTGAACTTTTTGTTGGGCTTTGCCGATCGGCTGCTGGAGGTATTTTTAACTGCCGTCCTCACCTTGTATTTGTTGCTGTATGGCAAAGCGTTTTGGCAGGAGGTGTTTGACTGGTTGCCTGCGCGGTCGGGCGAGCAAGTGAGCAGTGCCCTGGCTGCACAGTTTAAGAACTACTTTTTTGGTCAGGCGGTTGTGGCGGCGATTATGAGCGCTGCGCTGGCAGTGATTTTTTTCCTGCTTCAGGTTCCTTTTTGGCTGGTGTTTAGCCTGGTGATTGGCCTTTCGGTGCTCATTCCTTTTGGCGACCTGCTCGCGACCCTCGCGATTAGCCTATTTGTGGGTGCTAACGACCCTTGGCTAGGGGCTGAAGTGTTCGCGGCCTGCATCATTACCGACCAGATTGTTGACAATGTGTTTACGCCGCGCATTTTGGGTGATGCGGTGGGCCTGAATCCGGTGTGGGTGCTGCTTTCACTGTTGGTAGGCGCGCAAACAGGCGGGCTGTTGGGCGTGGTGATTGCCGTGCCGCTGGCCGGAACTTTTAGGCAGCTTATCAGCGGCTTAAGGCTAAAAGATGGAGAGATCGCGATGCCTACGCTAGCGCCTGTAAATAAGCCTTAACGGCATTGGCAAAGCCGAGTTCTAGCGCATCTGCGACTAGCGCGTGGCCGATAGAGACTTCTAGCAGGTTGGGAATGTTTTTAAACTTTGGCAAGTTTTCAAGGTTTAAGTCATGTCCGCCGTTAATGCCTAGTCCGAGGGCTTGGGCACATTCTGCGGCTTGCCGGTAAGTTTCAAAGCTTTGGTCGCCGTTGCCTTGGCGGTAGGCGGTGGCATAGGGTTCGGTATATAGCTCAATTCTCTCGCATCTCAGGGTTGGCACTTGCGAAATTTGTTCTATATCGGGGTCCATAAACACGCTCACTCGGCATCCGAGCTGTTGGAGTTCTGCAATGATGGGTTTGAGTTGTTCGCCGTCTTTGGCAATGTTCCAACCGTGGTCGGAGGTGTTTTGAGTGGGGTCATCGGGTACGAGGGTGCATTGGTGGGGGCGCACTTCGCGAATAATGTCCATAAACGGAGATTCTAGCGGGTTGCCTTCGATGTTGTATTCAATGGTGGGATGCTGTTTGAGCAGTGCGGCTAGGTCGTATACATCGGTGCGGCGAATGTGGCGTTCGTCGGGTCTGGGATGTACGGTGAGCCCATGTGCGCCTGCTGCGATGCTAATTTCGCCCATTTTTACAATGCTGGGGATGGTGAGCGGGCGGGCGTTGCGCAGCAGAGCGACTTTGTTGAGGTTAACGCTGAGGTGGGTCATGCGATCGCAAGGCTCCAGAACAAAAAAATCAAAAAACAGCCGAATCCCAGTTTATGACAAAAGTTTATGACAAAACCAGCCTGTAGGGGCAAAGCCTACGCTTAAAAGGTCAGCTTGGCAGGGTGTTGCGGGTGATGGCTTGTATTGTAGAGTGCTTGCCGGTGGTAATGGCGGCCAAAATTCCTTGCCGTATGGCGTATACTTGCGAAAAGTTGCCCAAAAAAGTCCTGAATAAAGCCCTGAGTATCTTATGCCTTTGATTGAGAGCGCTATTGGCGGCATTGCCGTTGCGATATTTGACCAGGCAATAAAGGCCGGTAAGTATGCTACGAAAGAAATCAGAGGGGCTTATGACGATGTTCAGCATCAGCAGCGGGTCATCGCTGCGGCAAATGCCTATATTGACAATTACTTTAACCGGCATTGTCAGATTAAAATTATGCCGGGGCTAATGAAAGAGCCTTTGAGCTTGGAGTCTATTTATACAGATGTTAAGTTGCTGAATGAATCAAGTATCGGCGCTTTTGCTGATGCTGGAGAGTTAGAAAGCACGTACCGAAAAAAGGGGAAACGTAGTTTTGGGAACAGTGATGCCGAGCGCGTTAGCGGGATTGAGATTGCTAACCGCGAGCCGTTTTTAACGGTGTTGGGTGGGCCAGGGATTGGAAAGTCTACCTTTTTGAGAAAGATTGGATTGGAGGCACTTAAGAAGGGGGGAAGCATTGAGCGGGAGTGTATTCCTGTTTTTTTGGAGCTGAAGAAGTTTAGAGAAGAAACTGTTGATATTAAGCAGAAGATCGTTGAAGAGTTTAATATCTGTAAGTTTCCAGCAGCGGAAGCTTTAGTAGAGTCCGCGTTAGAGCAAGGAAAACTTTTGGTGCTATTCGATGGCTTGGACGAAGTGCCGTCGAAAAATCTGAACAGAGTGATTGAAAACATAGAAGACTTTGTAGATAAGCACGACAAAAATAGATTTGTTGCCTCTTGTCGTGTTGCCGCTTATCGCAGCAGCTTTCGTCGCTTTAAAGATGTCACGATTGCCGAATTTGACAATGAGCAAATAGAACAGTTTATTCGTCGGTGGTTTAGCGCACCAGAAGACCAAGTACTAGAGACGGCAACCAAGTACTTGGAACTGCTGAACCAAAAGGAACATAAGGCCACTAAAGAACTGGCGCAGACTCCCCTCCTGCTGACGTTTTTGTGCTTACTGTACGACCGTAAGCAAATGCTGCCTAGCAAGCGCAGCACGCTGTACGGTCGGGCGTTGGATATTATTTTAGATGAGTGGTCGGCGCAAAAGCGTTTGGAAAGAGACCCCATTCACGAACGGCTCAATCCTGACCTAGAAAAGATACTGCTGGCTGAGATAGCCTATGAAAGCTTTAGTCAGGATCAGCTGTTTTTCTCTAAGGAAGTGATTACCAAGCGCATCGCTAGCTTTCTTGCTGACACGCTGGAAAATCCCAAGTATTTAGATGCTGATAAAGTATTGACCGCAATTGAGGTGCAGCAAGGCATTTTAGTGGAAAGGGCAACCGATGCCTACTCCTTTTCGCATCTGACCTTGCAGGAGTATTTAGCGGCGCTGCATATTGTAGAAAACCAGCTTGAAGGAGAACTGGTTAGTGAGCATCTTTTTGAAGAAAGTTGGCGTGAGGTCTTTTTGCTTGTCTCAGGACTGATGGGCAACCGGGCTTTGCAATTACTGACTGCGATGGAACGGAAGACGCGGGCTTACATTGAACCCCATGATAAGTTGAAAAATTTAGTGCAGTGGGCAGCGGTTAATAAAGTAGGGGAATCTAAGCTGTATGAACGAGCGATAATGCTAGCGATCACCAGAGCCAAACTCATGGACAGCGCCTTCAACAACGTCACTGCCAACAACGTCACTGTCAGCGCTAGATATATTGCTAGAGACATCGCTTTAGCCTTCGCCGGAGCCTACACTAAAGCTATCGAAGCTGCCTTTGACAATGCTATCTTTAGCGCTAGAACCAACGCCAAAGCGAGAGCCAGGACACTCTTTAGCTCCCGAGTCGGTTGTATGGTCAGTGAAAGTGCCAGTGCCTTCGCCGAGGCAAGTGCCAGTGATCATCATTTCTTAAATGCATTGTCTATGCTAACAATTGGTGGTAAGCTGTCGAGCCACGAGAAAAATATTCCAAACGTTGATGCGCCATCTGAAGCCTGGCAAAACTGGGTTGAACAGTTGGAGCTCATTTGGCTAGCAGCGTTTGAACTTACCCAAGACGCTGTTACTTTTTCTGAAGCAGAAGCAGAAGTGCTAAGAAACTACCTCTATGCCACTGAGCTACTTATCCACTGCAAAGAATCTGCCATTCGCGTTTCGCGCAGTGAGTGGGCGGCGCTAGAGGCTCGGTTGCTTACCATTTAGCCCTGCCCTGCTCAGCTATTGTATTTATCTACCTACTAGGCTCCCCATTGCCTTATCGCTGCCTTCTCCGCCTATACCTGACATCAAAGGCTTGATGCTCAAGCTGCTCGCACTCATCGCCGCGCGACATTCATAAGCTCATTTGTAAGATCTTCTCTTAGCCGAGCGACATTGATCGGTTCATCTGTGAGATCCGCTTCTGGCTGAGCGACATTGATGGGTTCATTTCCCAGTTCTGTTTCTAGTCGAGTGGCATTTATTCATGCATTTGATAGGTTCTGCTTCTAGTTGAGTGGCATTTATTCATGCATTTCTCAGTTCTGCTTCTAGTCGAGTGGCATTTATTGATGCATTTCTCAGTTCTGCTTCTAGTTGAGTGACATTTATTGATGCATTTCTCAGTTCTGCTTCTATGCGAGTGACATTTGTTGATGCATTTGTAGGTTCTACTTCTATCCGAGTGGCATTGATTGATGCGTTTCCTAGTTTTACTTCTAGTCGAGTGGCATTGATTGATGCATTTCTTAGTTCTGCTTCTATCTGAGTGGCATTGGTTTATGCATTTCCCAGTTTTGCTTCTATCTGAGTGGCATTGGTTTATGCATTTGTAAGATCTACTGCTTGCTAAACCGCTTTTGCGCGAGCTTTAGTCTGAGAGCGACGGTGCAATCGGCCTTGTGTTGCCTCAGTAATGCCTAACTATTTGGCAGGAGAGGACGCTAGCCGAGCCCGTTAGAAAAAACATGCAGCCGTCATTTTTATAATATGTAACGCAAAAAAGTAAGCTTTGTTACTTAAAAAAACTAGAACTGATACCAACGATACAGAAAATAATTTTTAAGAGTAGTTCGACATTTTTTATATGTATTCAAAATAACAGAATCAGTAGAATTGAGTACTCAACAAGTCGCTTATTAAACATGTACTCAGTCGCCTGAATCCCCCTAAGTGAAAGCACTGTAGCTGAGTACAGTAATTATCGGAGGGGGGCAGAAAAATGCCAGCGCAAGAATCGAAAAATACCCGTACCCTGTGCAGCAAAAAAGATCTTTTCCCCACTTTGCAAGGCCTCTAGCAAATGAGTGCAACGGTAATCATTCAATAAATCCTACCGAGCTAGCGTTTTTAGTCACTTTTTTAGCCCCTGCTATAACTTTTTCATCGACGAGCACCTAAGTCTTCCAAATCGTAAGACCTTATCAAGCATTCGCTCCTAGAGTGAGTGAAATTAACTAAAGCGCAACGTCAACTTTGGCTCGGTTAGAGCTTTTTTTACCCTCGACGCTTTGCCCTTTAGCTTTCAAAAACGCTGAGCCCTGCAAGATTTAGTCCCGCTTTGAAAGGCTCCCAACCCCCAGGTGCTCCGTCGATACACTCTATTTCTCTTACGACTCGTCATGGTGTTGTACAACTCCCAAATCTAACTCGTACAACACCACTTCCTCCCTCTTTCTTATCCCTCTTTCTTCCCCCTTTCTCTTTCTTCCCCCTTTCTCTCTCTCCCACACTCCCCACTCCCCACTCCCCATTTCCCCACTCCCCCATATCTTTACCACCCACAAACCAATGACGCCGCCACCCACCGCCCTTACCGCCGCGCCAACAACCTCCGGCCACAACGTCGTCGCTCCTACAGCCCCTCAAGCCAAAGGCAGTAAGCCTGGCGGCTGCGGCTGTAGCCCCAAAAACGAAGTCGCCGTGAGTGACTCGCTCAAAGCCCGGATTGAAAACCATCCCTGCTACAGCGAATCAGCACACCACCACTATGCTCGCTTGCATGTTGCCGTTGCCCCTGCTTGCAACATTCAGTGCAACTTTTGCAATCGCAAGTACGACTGTGCAAACGAGAGTCGGCCTGGCGTGGTAAGCGAACTCCTCACCCCCGAAGAAGCCGCTCATAAGGCACTGGTGGTTGCAGGCAAAATTCCTCAAATGTCGGTACTGGGCATCGCTGGCCCTGGCGACCCGCTAGCAAACCCCGAAAAAACCTTTCGCACCTTTGAATTAGTCGCCGAGCAAGCACCCGACATTAAGCTGTGTTTGTCTACCAATGGGTTGATGCTGCCTGACTATGTAGATCGCATTAAAGCGCTCAATGTGGATCATGTCACTATCACTATTAATATGGTCGATCCGGCCATTGGCGAGAAAATTTATCCCTGGGTGCATTATCGCCGCAAGCGCTATCGCGGTATTGAAGGGGTGAAAATTTTACACCAGCGGCAAATGGAAGGCTTAGAAATGCTGAAAGAAGCCGACATTTTGTGCAAAGTGAACTCCGTGCTCATTCCCGGCATTAACGATGAGCATATGCCAGCCGTGAACCAGGCAGTGAGAGAACGCGGCGCATTTTTACACAATATTATGCCGTTGATTTCAGCGCCCGAACATGGCACCTACTTTGGCCTAAACGGTCAGCGTGGCCCCACCCCTACAGAACTCAAAGCCGTGCAAGACAAATGCGCTGGCAATATGAAAATTATGCGCCACTGCCGTCAGTGTCGGGCCGATGCCGTGGGCCTATTAGGTGAAGACCGCAGCCAGGAATTCACCAAAGACAAGTTTATGGACATGCCGGTAGACTACAACGCCAAAAAGCGAGAAGCCGTTCGTTTGGATATTAAACAAAAAGAAGCTGCGATCGCTCAAAGAAGAGAAGCCGCTGCTGAAAAAGTCGCCAACAGCCAAGCCGCTGAAACTTTAGCCGACTCTCCTAAAGTCCTCGTAGCAGTCGCTACCAAAGGCGGCGGCCTAGTGAACCAACACTTTGGCCATGCCAAAGAATTCATGATTTACGAAGTAGATGCCGCCACGGTTAAGTTCATCGGTCATCGCAAAGTTGCCGACTACTGCCAAAGCGGCTATGGCGAAGCCGCAACCCTCACCGGCATCATTGAAACTATTGCCGACTGCCGAGCCGTACTCGCCGCCAAAGTCGGCCCCTGCCCCACCAAAGATCTGCAAAAAGCAGGGCTCTTTGTGGTTGAAGCCTACGACGTTATCGAAGCCGTCGCCCGAGAGTTTTACAACGAGCATGTTTTAACCACCGTTTATGTATAGATGAGGGCCTTATAGATGAGGGCCTAAGAACCATGCATTCAACCAAACAACCAAACAACCAAACCCTCGCCCCTGATATATCGCAACAAATCTTCTATCGCCCTAAAGAAATCGCCTTGAAGAAATAGACCTATCAAAAAGGAACCGAATCATGGCCTACACCATCACCGACAAATGCATTGGCTGCCAACGCTGCGTCCCCAACTGCCCCACCAACGCCATTGAACGGGATGGTGCAACCTTTCGGATCAACGCCGACCTATGCAACAACTGCAAAGGCTTCCACAGCATTCCACAATGCTGGGCCGTATGCCCCACCGACCAAGGTTGCGTTTCTCTTTCAGCCGGTAGCAGCTCATTTACCCTTGGCAACGCCCTAGAAACCTCAACAGACTACTGGAAAGCATGGCTCGCCGCCTACAACCAAAGAGTCTCACGCCTCAAACACTCCCCCGAATCCGACTACTGGCACGACTGGTTTAACAGCTACTCCCAAACCCTCAAAAAACTCCAAACCCCCAACCCCGCCAACACCCCCTAGTCCCCATCTTCTATTCCCCACTCCCCACTCCCCCTTCTTCCCTCGGAGACGCCCAATGGTCATTTACTTAGACAACAACGCCACCACCCAAATAGACCCCATTGTTTTACAAACGATGTTGCCCTACCTGAGTGACTTCTACGGCAATCCGTCTTCCATGCATCGCTTTGGCGGCCAAGTCGGCGCGGCCCTTCAAGACGCCAGAGCCCAAGTTGCCGAACTTCTGGGCGCAGAAACCACCGAAATTGTGTTCAACAGCTGCGGCAGCGAAGGCAACAACACGGCTATTCATGCGGCCCTTGCCGCCCAGCCCGAAAAACGCCACATCGTAACAACCGCCGTAGAGCATCCCGCCATCCTTAATGTGTGCAAGCATTTAGAGAAAAAAGGCTATACCGTCACTTACCTATCGGTAGATGGGCGCGGCCAGCTTGACCTGATGGAAGTAGAAGCCGCAATTACAGGCGGCACCGCTTTGGTCACCACCATGTATGCCAACAACGAGACCGGGGTGATTTTTCCGGTAGAACAAATTGGCGCGATCGCCAAAGAATGCGGTGCCACCTTCCATGTCGATGCCGTTCAAGCCGTCGGCAAAATCCCCATCAACCTTAAAAACAGCACCATTGATCTGCTCACCCTTTCGGGCCACAAACTCCATGCCCCCAAAGGCATTGGTGCCCTCTACATCCGTCGCGGCTTCCGCTTTCGTTCATTCATTTTGGGCGGCCATCAAGAACGGGGTAGAAGAGCCGGAACCCCCAACGTCGCCAGCATCGTCGCCCTGGGCAAAGCCGCAGAAATCGCCCAACAACACCTGCAAACCCTAGACTCCTCCAATCCCTTAAACAATCCAGAACGCCAGCTCAGAGACTTATTAGAACAACAAATTTTAGCCACCATTCCCAACTGCGCCGTCAACGGTGGCGGCACCCATCGCCTACCCAACACCACCAACATCGGCTTCAAATATATCGAAGGCGAAGCCATCCTGTTCATGCTCGACAAACACAGCATCTGCGCCTCTTCTGGATCAGCCTGCTCCTCCGGCTCTCTCGATCCCTCCCATGTACTCACCGCCATGGGCCTGCCTTACACCATCCTCCACGGCTCCATTCGCTTTAGCCTCTCCCGCTTCACCACCGAAACCGACATTCAACAAGTCCTCACCGTCCTCCCCACCATTGTTGAAAAACTCCGAGCCATGTCCCCCTTCAACAGCGACGACTCCACCTGGCTCCAAAGCCGCACCCTAACCCCCACCCCCACCTAACCCCCTCTCCCTCTTCCCTCTTCCCTCTTCCCTCTTCCCTCTTCCCTCTTCCCTCTTCCCTCTTCCCTCTT